>JGI24890J29729_1000017_pt1 | contig 195927 bp, 191 predicted proteins | sample FreactcultureFD7_FD_29729 | JGI IMG/M metagenome (IMG submission 29729) | reverse complement strand
GCATGTGTTAAGCACGCCGCCAGCGTTCGTCCTGAGCCAGGATCAAACTCTCCATAGAAAGTTGTGATCTGGCAAAAAACAAAACTAGCGTTTATAGCTATATCTGTTTTACCAATTGTTTTTGTTTTGTACTTCTCTTTCGAGAAAAATACAAAGGAATTTAGACCTTGCTTTTTACAGCTAAGGCCTGATTGTTATTGATTTTTGCACGTTGTTGAGTTCTCAAGGTACGGACGCGCACCGGTCGCAGTGATTCCTCACTGTTCGCAGGGCAGACCGCCAAACCTAGTGGAAGGCACACGAGAAGACAAATCCGTGGACTTCATACGGTTCGGTTGGTAATTCGTCGCATGACCTAAGAGAAAATCTCAGTCCATTTCGCGAGCGAGAGAGAAAGATAACCCAGGCTGGGATCAGGGTCAAATTGGGGCAAAAAGGGCCCCTCAAATCGCAAAAATGGCTCCGAAATCGCTGAAAGCAGTGTTTTATAGGGGTTATAGAGCCTAAGCGAGGCTCAAAAATGGCAAAAACCCCGGAATTTACGCTCAAAACCGGGGTCTAGAAGGGTGTGATCCTTGTTATACCTGACTAGGTCAATTCTACCGATGCCAAGTCGCGCTTTCCTTTGCGCAGGACCAGGAAGCGTCCGTGAATCAAGTCGCTTACCGAAGGTGCAAAATCCTCCCCTTCGATCTTGGTGTTATTTAAATATGCGCCATTCTCTTTCACGATTCTTCGCGCGGCAGATTTAGATTCAACAACTCCAGTAGCAACCAATAGATCTACCCACGACGGAAATTTGTTATCGACAAGTTCATTCTTTGCAACAGTGGTGCGCGGAAGTTGAGAGAGTGCAGATTCCAAAATGCTTTCATCAAGCTTTGCAAGATCACCTTGTCCGAAAAGTGCCTTAGAAGCATCCTCCACATTTGCACATGTCGCAGAACCATGCACGAGCGTCGTTAATTCTCGTGCGAGTTCGCGCTGCGCTTCACGTGCACCAGGATTGGTCGCAACTGTTTCGATGAGGCGTTGAATTTCTGCGCGATCTTTAAAAGAGAAAACTTTGAGGAAATTTTCGACATCTGCATCTTCTGAATTAATCCAAAATTGAAAGAAAGCATAAGGAGAAGTCATTTCTGGATCTAGCCAGATTGCACCAGATGCCGTCTTGCCGAATTTGCTTCCATCTGATTTGGCCATGAGTGGAATTGTGAATGCATGGGCGCTGCCTTGTTCGACTTTACGGATTAAATCTAGCCCTGCGATGATATTTCCCCATTGATCACTTCCGCCAAGTTGAAGTATGCAATTGTGGCGACGGTAGAGTTCGAGGTAATCCATTCCTTGTAGAACTTGGTAGGAAAATTCGGTATATGAAATACCGTTACTTTCCAGTCGTGATGAGACAGAATCCTTTGCGAGCATTTGATTTACCGAAAAGTGTTTTCCGATATCTCGCAGAAAAGTAATAGCTGACATAGGCGCGGTCCAATCAAGGTTGTTCGCCATGATTGCTCCGTTTGAACCTTCGAAAGTGAGGAAGGCTTCTAGCTGTTTGCGAATTCGTCCGACCCATTCCCCAACAAGCTCAGTATCGTTCATAGAGCGTTCTTCATTGCGACCACTGGGATCTCCGACCAGTCCAGTGGCCCCTCCGACCAGTGGAATGGGCTGATGTCCGGCGAGCTGAAAACGACGCATCACAAGAAGGACAACGAGATTGCCTACATGAAGACTTGGGGCAGTTGGATCAAAGCCGATGTAAAAGGAGCGAGGTTTAGCGGAGAAGTCTTTGATAAGCGCCGCTCGATCTGTGGTTTGCGCAATTAACCCTCGCCACTCAAGGTCCGCAAAGAGAGCTTTCGTCGCTGCTGAAATATCTGTAGACATTACTTCCCCATCATTTCCACGAAGCGAGATGCCTCACTAGATATCCAACTCTTAGCTAAAGAGTTCTCTGAATTTAAAAGCTCGATCTGCTCCAGCACGCTCTGCGAAGATGTTGCGAGCGAGGATTGGCGAGATTCGATCGCACCTTGCGCAGAGAGCTTTTCCCGAAGAGCGGGCACGAGCGCTACATTGATCGACGCAAATTGTTCATCCGATAATTCATGCAGTTCTATGCCCAACTTCTCGCACAACTTCACGCACTCCCCTGCTGCTTCATGCGCTTGGGCAAATGGCATTCCACCTTTTGCAAGAAAATCAGCGACCTCCGTTGCCAGAGAGTGGCCATCTAGGACTCCCGCCGACATAACCTCTGGATGAAAAGTTGCAGTCTCCACCATGCCTATAAGCGCAGGGAGCAGAACCAAAAGCGTCTCCACCGAATCAAATACTGGTTCCTTGTCCTCTTGCAGGTCACGGTTGTAGGCGAATGGCAATCCTTTGAGAGTCACGAGCATCGACGTCAAGTTGCCCACAAGTCGACCAGATTTACCACGAGCCAATTCCGCAATATCGGGATTCTTCTTCTGCGGCATGATTGATGAGCCAGTCGAGTAAGCATCAGCAATCGTGACCCAACCAAATTCCGAGGTGGACCACAACGTAAATTCCTCGCCGATTCGCGATAGATGAATGCCAATCATTGCGAAAATAAAAAGTGCCTCGGCAACAAAATCTCGATCACTTGTCGCATCAATAGAATTTCCCAGGATGCCGATGAATCCCAGTTCTTCTGCACTCGCCTCTGGATGTGGCTGTAGAGCCGATCCCGCAAGTGCGCCAGATCCCAAAGGCGAGAAGGAATTACGTTCCAACCAATCGGAGATCCGATCCACATCACGCAAGAGGCCATGGGAATGCTTAGCAAGCTCATGACCGAAGAGAATTGGTTGGGCATGCTGAAGATGAGTAAAACCGGGCGCTACAGATGAGAGATTTCTGGATGCCTGCGTATTTATCGCTTCTACAAGTGCCGAGAGCGCGGAGGCAACTTCCAGTAGGTGATCGATCAAATAGAGTTTGAAGTCAGTAACAACTAAATCATTTCGTGATCGACCAGCGCGAATAGCGCCGCCAAGTGCTCCGAGTTTAGAACTCAGGCCCCGTTCGATCGCGCTATGCACATCTTCATCGCTCTCGTTGTAAGTGAACTTTCCGTTCGCCACTTCTTGTGCAAGCTCGCGCAAAGCTTGCTCGATCGCTGATCCATCTTTGGCTGAGATCACCGCCGAGCTCACCAGTCCGTGCACATGAGCGATATTTACGCGAATGTCATAGGGAGCCAGGCGCCAATCAAAATGCACCGATCGAGAAAGCGCAGCAACAGACTCAGTGGGTCCTTGCGAGAACCGTCCACCCCAAAGAGCCATCAATTACTTCTTTCTCTTATTAACACTGGTTGCTGATTTTACTTTCTTACCCGTCGAAAAGGCTGTTAATTCTTTAGCGAGCCCTGCGCCGCCACTCGCACTTCGTGAGACCACGAGAACCGTGTCATCTCCAGCAATAGTGCCGATAATGGAGGCGATTGTTCCATCGCTCGCTGCTCGATCCAATGTCGATGCTAATAATTGCGCGCCGCCAGGTGGCGTTCGGACCACAGCCAAATTGCCACTTGCAGTCACGCTGAGAATTAAGTCGCGTGAATTTCGAGCAGCAGGCGCAGCACCTTCTTCCAAGTGGTACCCATTTCGTCCACGAACTGCTCCTACTTCATCGAGATCCCGAGATGCAGTTGCTTGTGTTACCGATACGCCTTCTTTGGAAAGACGCTTGACCAGATCATCTTGCGATTTGATTCCACCTTCAGCGATGAGTGAAGTTACGAGTGCGCGACGTGCTGCTGTAGAGAGAGGAGCCGACTTAGCCATTTTTGACCACCTTTGAAAATATTTCGAGAAATTGCGCTATTTGTTGATCTGAGACATTTAGCGCAGGGGCGAGGCGAATGACTTCGCCTGTCGCCGCATTTGCCAACACGCCTTCTTGCATCAAGGCTGCTGCTACAACTTTCGCGTCCTTCGACTTCAGGACTACTCCGAGTAATAATCCAGAACCACGAACCTCCTGAACTTGTGATAATTCTGATAGAGCTTGCTTGATCATCATTCCTTTGCGGCCGACTTCTGCAAGTAGGCCATCTCTTTCAATAATTTCTATAACTTTATTTGCTGCAGCACAGGCAATCGGGTTCCCACCAAAAGTTGTTCCGTGTGATCCAGCTTGAAAAAGCTGGGCGGCGCTCCCCAACGCAATCATCGCGCCGAGCGGCAGTCCTCCGCCTAAGCCCTTTGCCAACGTGATCACATCTGGCGTGATTCCCTCAGACTCATAACCAAACCAGGTTGAAGTGCGACCCATGCCAGTTTGCACTGCATCCACAACTAATAGCGTTCCCGTCATATATGTGTGATCTCGAAGCGCAGCCAGATACCCGACAGGTGGTACGACTACCCCGTTCTCGCCTTGAATTGGTTCGAGAATGAACATCGCAGTTCGCTTGGTAATTACTTTCTTTGCGGCTGAGATATCACCAAATGGCACATGAGTAATCTTTTTGAGCAATGGCTTGAATGCCCTCTTCTTGCTTTCTTGACCCGTCAATGAAAGTGCGCCCATGGTGCGACCGTGGAAAGCACCGGAAGTCGCAACAATTCGGTTACGTCCGGTCAATCGCGACAATTTAAAAGCGGCCTCATTTGCTTCCGCGCCTGAATTGCAGAAGAAGACACGGGCAGTTGAATCTCCAGTCAAATCTTGAAGTTTGAGCGCGAGCTTTAGAACTTGTGGGTGCGCGTAAAAATTGGAAACGTGATTAAGAGTCTTGGCCTGTTGGGAGATCGCTTCCACAAGTTCGGGATGCGCATGTCCCAAAATATTGGTTGCGATACCTCCGAGAAAATCCAAATATCTCTTCCCCTCCACATCCCATACTTCGACACCTTGCCCATTCGAAAGCGCGATAGTCGGTGATCCGTAGTTGGATTGGATAGCGAGGTTCCATTGTGCGATCGCTTCACTATTTGAATTCACGGCAGAACCACCGTCCCACCTTTGCCAGAGAGAGCTGATTCCAAATTCGCGACTGCACGACCATCAAAAATACGAACCATCTTGGCGCCCGCCGCAATCGCCGCCAATGCCGAGGTCACCTTTGGAATCATTCCATCCGAGAAAGTTGGCAAAAGAGATTCCAATTCAGCCACGGTGATCGACTCAATCAGCGAACTCTCATCGGGCCAATTCCGAAAAATTCCAGAAACATCTGTCATGTACAGGACGTGATCAGCAAGGAGCGCACCACCGATCGCTCCAGCAACCAAATCAGCGTTGAGATTGAGCCCCACGCCTTGAGCAGAAGCGCCGATAGGGGAAATCACCGGCAAGAAACCGTCTTTGATCAGAGTGTGCAGAATTTTTGGGTTTACTTCCTTAACTTCACCTACCAAACCGATCTCATCATTCATAACTCCAGCGCGAATTAACCCAGCACCGGAGGAAGAAAGACCAACAGCATTCACCCCTTCAGCTAGCAGCTGATTGACGATCGAAGGAAGGACTGAACCACTAAGCACGCGCTGCACAATTTCAAATACTTCTGGAGTGGTTTTTCGATAACCCCCGACCATCTCCTTGCCGATACCCTTTTCGGCCAGCGCAGCATTAATTTGTGGGCCGCCGCCATGAACAACGACAATCTTTTCTCCGGCCATGTGGCGCTTTGCGATCGCAGTTAATACCGGATCCGTGGAACCAGCTTTTGGGAGGGCGTGTCCCCCATATTTAATAACGATCATGACGAATACGACGAATTCTCGTGAACATATTCTGCAGTCAAATCATTGGTCCAAATTGTTGCTTGGTGAGGGCCCGCTTTGAGGTCGATTAAAATTTCGACTTCCTTCTCTTTCATATCCACCAGCGAGCGATCTTCACCTGGAGCACTAGATTTGCAGACCATCACGCCATTTAAAGAGACATCGATGGTGTAAGGATCAAAAGTCGCACTGGTAGTACCGATTGCTGCCAGTACTCGACCCCAATTGGGATCCTCGCCGTGAATTGCACATTTCAGGAGATTATTGCGAGCACACGAGCGCCCTACTTCTACCGCATCCGCTTCGGAGGCCGCATTCTTGGTCACGATCGACACTATTTTGGAGTGGCCTTCGGCATCACCAATTAATTCAAAAGCTAGATAACCACAGCATTCCAAAAGCATATGTTCGAGTTCTTTATCAGTGAGAGTGATTCCTGATGCTCCAGAAGCCATCAGCAGGACAGTGTCATTGGTCGAAGTGCATCCGTCGGAATCGATTCGGTTGTAAGTCCGTGAGACCACTCTCTCAAAAATTGCTTGCGCAGAAACTGGGTCAACGACGGCATCTATTGCTACAAGGCTCAACATCGTCGCTAGCGAAGGGGCCAACATTCCAGCACCTTTTGCCATTCCATAAATGGTCACACCGTTAATGGTTGCCGAAAAATATTTGGGATGAGAGTCGGTGGTCATGATCGCCTCTGCAGTGGCAATTCCCGCATCTCGCGTCAGCGAGGCAGCGGCGCTGGCTATCCCACCCAGAACTTTCTCCATGGGTAGGCGAATTCCGATCATTCCAGTCGAGCAAACGACAACATCACCAGAGCCAATTCCCAGAGTGGTGGCCACATATTCAGCAGTCTTATGGGTATCGGCAAAGCCTTCTGGGCCAGTACATGCATTGGCGCCACCACTATTGAGGACTACCGCACTGACTTCACAATCCTTTACTACTTGCTGGCTCCACGTTACGGGCGCTGCTACAACTTTATTGGTTGTAAAAACCGCCGTACCAAATTTCTGCGGTCCCTCATTCACAATCAGAGCAAGATCCCTCGCACCAGAACTTTTAATCCCAGCTGAAACTCCCGCTCCACTAAACCCCAGAGGTAAAAGGCTTTGCATTAGCGCGCACCCATTGCGGTGANCCCAGAATCTGCAGGTAGGCCGGCCATTAAATTTGCATTGTGAATAGCTTGACCAGCTGCGCCCTTACCAAGATTGTCAATTGCGCATGAGACGACCAAACGATTGGTATGGGCATCGATTGCCAATTGGATATGAGCTTGATTAGTGCCAAGAACGGCAGATGTTTGTGGCATTGATCCCTCGGCCAATATGTGGACAAATCCAGCGCCGTAGAATTGTTCATAGGCGTGTCGAACTTGGTCAAGAGAAACTTCCTTAGTCATTTTTGCCGTTACTGTGGCCAAAATACCTCGCGGCATGGGTGCCAAAATGGGAGTAAAGAGAACTTTCACTTCGCTCTGTGAAATAGCGGAAAGCGTCTCTTCGATCTCAGGAGTATGTTGATGAGCTCCTCCAAATTTATAGGACGTAAGCGAGTTCATCACTTCACTGCCCAGAAGATTCACCTTTGCAGAACGACCCGCACCTGTTGTTCCAGAGGCAGCCACAACAGTGATATCAGAGGCATCAACTGCTCCAAGTTTGATCGCGGGTGCAATAGATAGCGCAATTGAAGTGGCATAACATCCTGGATTAGCCACGCGTGAAGAAGCTGCGATGGAGGTTGCTCCCGTAATTTCCGGAAGCCCGTAGCACCATTTACCAGCATAGGAGCCGCCGTAATATTTGGACCATTGATCGGCGCTGGATAATCTGTAATCCGCACCAAGGTCCACTACTTTTATATCAGGGAGGAGGCTGGTAACTATTTTCGATGATTCCCCATGTGGAAGTGCGATAAAGAGAAGATCGCATTTATTCATTTCGGCCGAGTTGGTCTCAGCAAAACGCACTCCAGCAAAGGCAGTGAGAGCGGGATGAACAGAGGTAACCAACTCCCCCGCATTGGTGCCTGCAGAAATATAAGAGATATCAAAATGTGGGTGGGCAGAGAGTAAACGCAACAGCTCTCCGCCTGCATATCCGCTTGCTCCAACGATGCCGATTTTCATGATTCCAGCCTACCACATTCATGCATATTTATGCAATAAAATGCATATATATTCATGGCTCAGGAACGAATTTGAGCTTTGCAGATCTCGATCGCCTTGGCTCCTGCTGCTTCTCGATAGCCAGTAACCTCCTCAGCCGTCAAGGTGCGATCTGATGCGCGGAATACCATCGTGAATGCGAGTGAGACTTTGCCTTCCCCTGCCTTCTCGTATCGATCAAAGAGCGTGATGGATTCCAGCAAATCGCCAGCGCCACTACGAAGTGCGCTTTCAACATCCAATGAGCGAGTTCCAGAGTCAACGATAAGCGAGATGTCCTGGCTTGCAGCGGGCATTGTCCATATTTGCGGAGCACGCACGGTAGCTACATAAGGAAGAGCACTCAGAACAACCACGAAGGAACATGATCGATCTGGAAGACCCAGCGCCGAAATCACGCGTGGATGAAGTTCACCGGCATGTGCAACGGCTTTGCCATCTACTCGAAGTTCGGCGCAGCGACCTGGATGCCAGGGCGCAAAATCAGATGCGACTATCTCGTAGGTATTGCCGGTCTCTTCAATAATTCTTGCAGCAGCGCCAATCGCATCACTCCACGTGTATTCAACTCCTGAAGCTGACCAATTCTTGGGTGAGAGTTTTCCCAGCACAACACCAGCTACCTGAACCGGCTGACTAGGGACGCTGGAATAAATCAGATCGAGATTGGCCGGAGTAGGGCGTTTGTCGGTAGGAATGGCAGGCACTTTGGGAAGTTGTACGGTATCTCTAAACACTGATCCGATTTCAAAGAGCGCAACATCCTTGAAGCCGCGAGATTGATTTCGCACGGCCGCTTGCAGCAAACCAGGTAGCAGATGAGTGCGAAGAAGTGGAAATTCTTCCGACATGGGATTTGCTAAACGAAATGCCTTCGCCCGATCTCCCACGAATCCCAAAGTATCAATCATTGATTGCGAGATAAAGGGATAGTTATAAGTTTCAGAGAATCCTTGAACTGCAAGTGATTGAGCAACTGTGCGCTTTCGAGATTGAAAAGGAGAGAGCGCCGCTCCGGCTTTGCCGATCGGTAAGTGAGATGGGATTGCGTCATACCCAACCATTCGTGCAACTTCCTCCACGAGATCGGGGCCAGTCAACAGGTCAGGTCGCCAGGTTGGTGGAGTGATTGTCCACGGGATGGTTGTAGCGACAACAGTTGCGCCCACCACTTCCAATTTTTCCTTCACTATGTGATCAGAAATATCAGCACCTAAAAGCTCGCGAACATAACCTGGATCAAATTCAAGTGGAGCGGGGAATATCGGAGTCCCATCTACTGAAGTGCCTAAGTGTTTTGCTCCACCCAATTCGACCATGAGATCTACCCCGCGGGCGGAGGCGATTTCCGCTAAGGAAGGGTCAACTGCGCGCTCGAGGCGACGAGAAGCTTCCGATGAGAGCTTGTGACGTCTTGAGTTCTTTGCAACATCCATCGGATTAAAACGCACTGCTTCTAGAGCAATACTTGTGGTTGATGCAGTCACTTCAGAATCGAGTCCGCCCATCGTTCCGGCCAGTGCCATGGAGCGCTGCGAATCTGCAACCATTAAATCTTCTGGTGAAAGTTTACGAACTTGACCATCCAAAGTTGTGAAAGTCTTTTCTGAGCCTGCACGGCGGATCTGCAATCCCCCTTCAATCTTTGCGCTATCAAAGGCATGTAAAGGTTGACCAAGTTCCAACATCACATAATTAGTAATGTCGACTGCCAGTGAGATTGAGCGCATCCCACATTTCTCAATTCGACGAGACATCCACAACGGGGTTTTGGCAGATACATTGAAATCTGAAATCGTCCGCAAATACATAACGGAAGCGGCCGATGCATCCTCAATCTTTGCGGTCACACCTTTCTTATTAATTTCATATTTCTTGGGATCTACTAGCAAAGCAGGATCGGTGTATGAAACTTTGAGAGAGGCAGCAATTTCACGAGCTAGGCCGCGAATCGACAGCGCATATCCTCGGTCTGGATTGATCGCAACATCAATTATGAGATCATTAATTTCGAGAAGCGAAATGGCATCAGCCCCAATTGACGCTACGCCTTCCGGAAGAACAATAATCCCTGCGTGTTCATCACTGATACCGAGTTCACGGGCGGAACAGATCATGCCATTGGAGATTTTTCCATAAGTCTCCCGGGCTGAAATCGCGAAATTGCCTGGAAGCACGGCGCCGGGAAGTGCAGCGACAACAAGATCTCCAACCGCGAAATTCTGGGCTCCGCAGATGACAAAACGAATAGTGCCTTCTCCACAGTCAAGTCCTACATAACGAATTGGCTTCTTGTGTTCTTTAAGTTCTTCAATGCTTTCGACCCGGGCAACTACAAGTGGGCCGATGAGGTCGACGCCTTGTGGCTCGATCGACTCGACTTCGAAACCGATCGAAACAAATGCTTGGTCGATCGCTTCTGCCGAAATTTTTTCTGGGATGGCCGCAAACTCACGAAGCCAGGACAAAGGTACTTTCACTTTGCCCCCAACCCGAATGCTTGGCTAAAGCGAAGATCGCCTTCAACTATGTCATGCATATCCGTTATTCCATGGCGAACCATCAAGGTGCGCTCAAGGCCCATGCCGAATGCAAAACCAGAATAGATATCGGTATCAATTCCGGCAGAACGCAAAACTTTCTGATTCACCATTCCGCAGCCGCCCCATTCAATCCAGCGACCATTGAAAAAGAAATCAACTTCCGCACTTGGCTCAGTGAATGGAAAGAATGATGGACGCAATCGAGTCTTTACTTCCGGTCCAAACATGGCGCGGGCAAAATGATCGAGAGTTCCTTTGAGGTCAGCCATAGTGATTCCGCGGTCAACCACCAAACCTTCGACTTGGCTAAATACCGGTGTGTGAGTGGCATCAAGCTCATCGGCGCGATAGGTCCGACCTGGGCAGATGACATAAATAGGAGGTTGGTTCTCTAACATTGTTCGCACTTGTACCGGTGATGTGTGTGTGCGCATTACCAATCGGGCATCAAGTGGTTCAACAAAAAACGTGTCTTGCATCGTCCGAGCAGGGTGGTCCGCCGGAATGTTGAGTGCATCAAAATTGAGCCACTCGGATTCCAACTCGGGTCCTTCAGCCACTCGATAACCAAGACCAATAAAGAGATCGCTAATTTCATTGGTCAGAATCGTAAGAGGATGTAATCCACCTTTAAGAATTTTGCGACCCGGAAGAGTGACATCCACACGCTCTTCAACCAATGCCCGCTCATCGCGCTCCGCCTCTAAAACTAGTAGGCGAGCTTCAAAGGCCGAAGATACTTTGCTTCTTTGCGCACCAACCACTTTGCCAAATTCGGCACGTTCGTCTTGCGGGAGCGTGCCAAGGGATTGACTTGCCTTTGCTAAAGCAGATTTGTCACCGATAAATTCGATTTTTACTTGCTTAAGGGCATCTAAGTCTGGAGCTCCTTCGATCGCAGATAGCGCTTCATCCGCGGCTTTCTGCAGGTCTTTTACGCTGAGCGACATGCGGGAATCTTACTAAGCGTCTGTCGCAGATCGTTGGCTATTTTGTGCAATTCCGTAATGAAACATAGTGATTGCTGCTGCGCTAGCGACGTTGAGGCTCTCGGAGTAACCCTTCATTGGTATGCGCACCCGAGCATCTACATCGGCAAGCTCTGGCAAACCGCGCGCCTCATTGCCGAAGATCAACAGGGTCTTCTCTGGGATTTCCATATCAAGGAAGGAGTCGATTGCCTCCCCGGCCATTGCAATTGTCGTGAATTCATTCTCCCGCGCGAAAGTGAAGAGTTCATCTAAAGTCACACTTTCCACTATCGGCAAATGCCATAGCGAGCCGACAGTCGCGCGAACAGTTTTGGGACTGAAAATATCAACCGATTTATCTGAGAAGAGAACTGCGTCAAAACCGCAAGCATCTCCCGTGCGAATCACCGTACCGCTATTGCCCGGATCTTGAAGCTCCCAGAAATAGGCCAATCGAGTGGGTGTGAGCGCTGCCAACTTATATAGATTCATTTCGCGAAACGAGCAGAGCGCCAGAATGCCCTGAGGGGACTCGGTATCTGCCATCGCCTTCATCACTTCATCTGTGACGGGAAAAATCTCAACTTCTGAAAGTACCTCTGAATCAATCTCTCCTTGAAGCTTGGCCATGCCCTGATCGGTGACATAAAGTCGTTCAACCACGGGTGCGCTATCAATCTTCGGCGCTAGCGCTTCGCGAACGGATTGAATTCCATCAGCAATAAATTGCTTCTCTTCTTTTCGAAATTTCTTGCCGCGAGAACCCAAAAGAGCCTTCACTCTCTCAACATGTGGAGAGTGAAGGCTCGTAATCTGGGAGTTAGGCATTAACTACGTGCTTGCGAGCAACTTCAACGAGAGCAGCGAATGCTGCTGGATCGTTGACGGCGAGCTCAGCAAGAACACGACGGTCTGCTTCAATTCCAGCACCCTTGAGTCCCTGGATGAAACGGTTATAAGTCAATCCGTGTTCACGAGCACCTGCATTGATACGTTGGATCCAGAGGCGACGGAAATCGCCCTTCTTATCCTTACGATCATTAAATGCATAAACAAGCGAGTGAGTTACTTGCTCTTTTGCCTTTGAGAAAAGGCGTGAACGCTGACCACGATATCCAGCTGCGCGCTCGAGAGTTGTACGACGCTTCTTTGCGGCATGTACGCCACGTTTTACTCTTGCCATGGTTTAGTCCTTCCTTTACTTCAGACCGAGCATGCGCTTGGCGGTAGTTGTGACAGGGGCATTCGCAGTTGCATCTTTGCTCAACCGACGAGTAACGCGAGAAGATTTGTGCTCGAGAAGGTGGCGCTTGCCAGCACGCTCATGCATGATTTTTCCAGTTCCCGTAAGACGGAAAGTCTTCTTTGCACCGCTATGGGTCTTCATCTTTGGCATTCGCTAACCTCCCAGTTAGTTTCTTGTACTGCTCTTACAAACCTTTTATTCGGCTGCCGCTTCGACAACCGGTGAAACTTCTTCCGACGTTTCATTGGCAACCTTCTTAGAAGCTTTCGCAGGCTTTTCCACTTTCTCCTGCTTTGGCTTAACGATGCTGCCCTTCTTTACTGTCGGTCCCAAAACCATCGACATATTTCGACCCTCTTGCTTAGGGGCAAATTCGACGATGCAGTTATCACCAAGCTCCGCTGCCATTTTCATGAGTAAGCGGTAACCAATCTCAGGCTTAGCTTGCTCGCGACCACGGAACTGAATTGTCACCTTCACCTTGTCGCCACCCTTGAGGAAGCGCTCGACGTGTGATTTCTTAGTTTCGTAATCATGAGGCTCGATCTTTGGGCGCAACCGCATTTCCTTGACAACGATATGTGTCTGATTGGCTCGTGCTTCACGTGCCTTCTGCGCGATCTCGTATTTGTACTTACCGAAATCCATAATCTTGCAGACGGGAGGTTGTGCATCGGGAGATATCTCTACGAGGTCTAGACCCACTTCATCTGCCATTTGTAGGGCAGTATCGATGGAAACGACGCCGACTTGATCTCCGTCAAAACCTATGAGACGAACTTCCGGAACGCGGATTCGATCATTGATTCGTGCTTCTGCGCTGATAACTATTCCTTTCGCGACCTGTTGATAAATTCTTGCTGCCTTCGCAAGTGTCATTAGTCGCGCAAATAGATAAAGAGCCCAGAAAATCTGGAGTCTTACACGTACTTGACCGCTCCGCTTTAAGCGAAGAAGGTGGGAGCGACTAGCTCCACTTGATGGGATGAGGATACCCGAGCGGCTCGGATAGGNGAAATCGGGGAATTTACCCGCCTATTGCGTGTACTCCACCGTCCACATGGACTATTTCGCCCGTTGTTTTGGGGAAGAAATCACTGAGCAGAGCTACTGCGGCTTGAGCTGCTGGCACGGGGTCGGTGACATCCCAGTGGAGTGGGGCTTTGGAGTTCCATACTTGTTCGAACTCATCAAATCCCGGGATTGATTTAGCGGCCATTGTGCGAATTGGGCCGGCAGCTACAAGATTGAAGCGAATATTCTCCTTGCCCAGATCGCGCGCCAAATATCGATTGGTGGATTCAAGGGCTGCTTTTGCAACGCCCATCCAATCGTATTTTGNCCAAGCTACTTGAGCATCGAAGGTAAGTCCGACAACACTTGCACCAGTGGGTTGCGTAAAAAGTGGTCGAGTAGCCATAGTTAAAGATTTCAATGAATACGCAGATACATGCACCGCAGTTGCGACATCTTCCCAAGCAGTATTGAGAAAGTTTCCACCGAGAGCTGCCTCAGGTGCAAAACCAATTGAGTGGACGACTCCATCTAAATGTGGAACGTGCTGACGAACTTTCTCAGCCAAGGCATCCAGGTGTTCAACGCTAGTGACGTCAAGTTCTATGACGGGTGCAAGTTGTGGCAAGCGGGCCGAAATACGATTCGTAATACTCAGTGCTCGACCGAAGGAGGTGAGGAGAACTTCAGCGCCTTGCTCTTGTGCAATTCGAGCAATATGAAATGCGATCGAAGCATCAGTGAGGACACCTGTTACCAAAATCTTCTTGCCAGCGAGAATTCCCATTTAGTGCCCCATTCCTAAACCGCCATCAACCGGGATGACTGCGCCTGTTATATAACTAGCTTCAGGTGAAGCTAGAAATGCCACAACTCCTGCAATTTCATCTGCCGTCGCCAAACGTTGAAGCGGAATGGCGTCAGATATCTCTTTCCGACGAGCTTCCTCTAATACCGCCGTCATATCTGTCTCTACAAATCCAGGTGCAACCACATTGGCTGTAATGCCACGGCTACCTAATTCACGAGCAAAAGATCGGGCCATTCCGACCAGACCAGATTTAGTAGCAGCGTAATTCACTTGGCCAGCCGATCCTAAAAGTCCAACAACAGAACCAACAAAGATCATTCGACCAGAACGCTTCTTCATCATTCCCTTAGTGCAAGAGCGAGCGACACGAAATGCGCCCATGAGATTAGTCTGAACAACTGCTTCAAAATCTTCATCAGACATTCGCATAACCAGACCATCTTTGGTGATACCAGCATTTGCAACGAGAACATCAACTGTTCCGTAGGTAGCTTCTATTTCACTAAAAGCAGAGTTCACACTTTGGGTGTCTGAGACGTCCATGACGACGCCATTCAGTCCCTCGGGCGCTACCCCACTGCGATAAGTGACGACTACGGTAAAACCTTCGCTCTTCAATTTATGCGCGATCGCTAGACCGATTCCACGATTGCCACCCGTGACCAGGGCCACTTGCTCTGTACTCATGAGAGAAACTTACTGGCTACTCACGCGTATGTTAGAAAATCCCACGCACCGGCGGGCCAATAGACTCGACTCATGAGAATTCGTCGCCGCCCGAGGAGCGCTGTTGCTTCGATCACGACCGCCCAAACGGGATTGATTAACGATCAGAGTTCCCGCCAAAAGCGATATTTCATTTCCATGATGGTTCGCACAGCTTGTTTCATTCTGGCTGTTGCCCTCCCTAGCCCGTACCGTTGGATTGCACTTTTTGGCGCAGTCGTACTGCCCTATATTGCTGTTCTCTTCGCAAATGCCGGCCGCGAAACAATCACTGGTAAAAGTGCGATCACTTCAAAAGGCAACAAGGAGATAACTTTTTAAATGCGCGGAAAGTTCGCTTCTGCATTCCAAACTTTGCTTGCCCTTCTCCTAATTTTCCTTTGTATCATTGCAGCGCAATGGCAATACCATCGAGGTCAAAGTCGTTCGATTCAAAATTCAATTATTATCAGAAATGAGACCTTGCCAGCTTTAACCAAGGGTGAGATCGCAGATATCGATTCGCAACGAGATCAGTGGCGAACCGTGGAATTGTCCGGAACTTTTGATTCGCGCCATCAGCTTCTTATTCGTAATCGATATTCTCAAGGCCGCTTAGGTTTTGAAGTTCTTAACCTCTTTCGAACCGATGTCGGAAATTTCTGGTTGGATCGTGGATGGGTTGTGGCTGGNAAAGATGCCGCTACTCCCCCAACAATTTCAACGCTACCAACGATGCCACTAACGATCCAAGCGCGCATACGTAGCGAAAATATTAGTAAGCAAGTCGAGGGCTCATTCTTTGCTTCACTTCCAAGTAAAAAGATAGTCAATTTAACGAGCGCGCAAGGTGTCGAAGCGGCGCCTTACTACCTTGATTTACTGCCTACAAATGCATCTATTTCTCCATTAACAGCTATCGACTTGCCTGAATTATCCAATGGGCCGCATTTTGCCTACGCACTTCAATGGCTCTTCTTTGCGCTCATTATTCTTGTTGGACGCATTGCAATTTTTCGAGAGAAATTACACCGCACTATTTAACATCTGGCGTTGGTAAAGCTCGAAATAGAGACCACCCTGTGCCACTAGCTCGTCGTGCTTACCCCGCTCAACTATATTTCCAGATTCCAAAACAAGAATTTGATCTGCTGCTTGGATGGTCGAAAGCCTGTGAGCAATAACAATGCTGGTCCGACCCACGAGCGCTGATTTCAAAGCTTCTTGAACTAGTGCCTCATTTTCAGAATCCAAATGCGCCGTGGCTTCGTCGAGAATGACGATGCTGGGGGCTTTGAGCAATAAGCGAGCAATTGCTAATCGCTGCTTCTCTCCACCAGATAATCGATGTCCGCGTTCCCCAACAACGGTATCGAAGCCGTTGGGAAGGGAGCGAATGAAATCTCCAATTTGGGCCGCATCGCATGCTGCCCACATTTGCGCTTCAGTCGCATCTTCTTTGGCATATCGTAAATTCACCGCAATGCTGTCGTGAAACATATGAGAATCCTGGGTTACTACCCCGATCGAATTGCGCAAGGAGATTAACGAATATTCTCGAATATCGATTCCATCAATCTCTATCGCACCAGAATTCACATCATAGAGTCGTGGCAAAAGTCCCGAGATTGTGGACTTGCCAGCGCCAGATGGACCGACGATTGCAGTGAGAGTTCCGGGTTTTACCGTGAAAGAAATGTTGTTGATCACCGAGCCGCTCTCTACTATCTCAGGCTTGGCAATCGACTCAAGAGAAGCAAGTGAAATTTCATCAGCTTTGGGATAGTGGAAAGAGACGCTCTTAAATTCAACCGAAGGTGTTTTCGTGGAAAGTACTTTCGGATTTGGAAGATCGGTCACCATCGGCTCTAGATCAAGGACTTCAAATACTCTTTCAAAGGAGACCAATGCAGACATGACATCGACGCGAACATTGGATAGCGCCGTTAACGGCCCATAAAGGCGAGCCAATAGCGCCGTTATTGCCAGAAGAGTTCCGACCGTAATGGAGCCACCAATAGCTAGATGACCGCCCACTCCAAAGGCGATTGCAGTAGCCACGGCCGCAACCGAAGTCATTGCTACGAAAAATACTCTGTTGAGGAGGGCGATCCGAATTCCGATATCTGCCACCCGGCGTGCGCGGGTAGCAAAATGAATCCGCTCTTTATCGCGATCTCCATAGAGCGATACGAGAAGCGCCCCGGAAACATTGAATCGCTCAGTCATTGTCGATGACATTTCTGCGTTGAGGTTAAATGATTCACGAGTGAATGCTTGAATCTTGCGACCAACCCATTTGGTGGGATAGAGAAAAAGCGGCAAGAGCGCCAGGGATAGAACCGTGATTTGCCATGAGAGAGTCAGCATCGCGCCTGTAACTAAGACCAAACTTAAGGAATTTGAGACTAATCCAGAAAGGGTCCCGGTGAAAGCTTGTTGCGCTCCGATCACATCTGAATTGATTCGCGAGATCAGCGCACCAGTCTGGGTACGAGTGAAGAAAGCAATCGATTGAGTTTGGATATGCGAGAAGACTTGAGAACGAAGATCGTAGATCAGACCTTCACCTATACGCGATGAAAACCATCGCCCGATCAAAGTAAACCCAGCATCTCCCACCGCAATTATTCCAACAATTATTGCAAGTCTTGTTACGACCCCACCATCTTTAGGAACTACGCCTTGGTCAATCAATTTTTTAAGCAGGAGTGGTGATGCGATCATTAAAACCGCATCTATAACAACGGTTATGAGGAAAATGGAGAGCCAGGTTTTATAAGGCTTGGCGAAAGCCAAAATTCGTCGAAAGGTTCCGGCCTTGAGTTTTTGGTTTTTCAACGACTGATCTTGCGACATCGCACGCATCATCGCGAAATTGGCATGGAAGGACATGGCTAAACCTTAGTGACTAAGTCTGAGAATCAGACAGTGAAGCCGATAGCGCGAAGCTGCTCGCGTCCATCGTCGGTAATGCGATTTGGACCCCATGGTGGCATCCACACCCAATTAATTTTGACATCACTAGTGAGATCCTGGAGCACGGAACGAGTTTGGTCTTCAATCACATCTTGAAGTGGGCATGCAGCAGAAGTGAGGGTCATATCCAAAGTTGCAATATTGCCTTCATCCACGCGCATGTCATAGACAAGACCGAGATCTACAACATTGATACCAAGTTCTGGATCGATGACATCTTTCATCGCCTCAGTGACATCTTCTAGTGACGCTAGCTTCTCGCTCATATCTATCCCTTTGCTTCGGTCTCGGAAAGTGCTTGAGATGTTGCATCCTTAAATGCCATCCACCCCAGTAAAGCACATTTGATTCGGGCTGGAAATTGAGAGACCCCTGCTAACGCAACCGCGTCTTCGAGAATCTCTTCATCGCCACTTTTCGTCCCCTTGCTTTGCATAAGTTCGGTAAAATTTTCAAGAATTGCAAAATCTTCATCAATCTTCTTGCCGATGAGTAGATCGCTCATAATTGAGGTGCTCGCCTGCGAGATGGAACATCCCACGCCATCCCAACTAATATTCGTAATCAGATCACCTTCTACGGTGACATTCAACGTGATCTCATCGCCGCAAGAAGGATTCACATGATGAACTTCCTTGGAATAAGTGGGGCTCAACTTCTTATTCATAGGATTTTTATAGTGATCAAGAATCACTTCTTGGTAGAGCGAGTCAAGTTGCATGGCTAGACCTTGAAATATTTCTGGGCATACTCAATGCCGTCTATAAGTGCGTCAATATCGGAAGTGTCGTTATAGATATAGAACGATGCGCGAGTAGTCCCCACCACATGCATTTTGCGCATCAGCGGCCAGGCGCAGTGATGTCCTGTTCGAACCGCGATCCCATGTTGGTCGAGCACCTGTCCCGCATCATGCGGATGGATACCTTCGATCGTGAAAGAGATGACTCCCCCGCGCATTTGGGTATTTGTTGGACCGATGATCGATACGTCGCGAAGCGTTGAGAATTTTTCTAACGCATATTTAGTCAGAGCGTGTTCGTGTGCTTCGACTTTATCCATGCCAATCTCTGTTAGATAGTCGAGTGCGGCGGCCAATCCGACAGCTTGCGCCATATTTGGAACGCCAGCTTCAAATTTGCGAGGCGCGGGCGCCCAGGTCGCATCCGTCATCGTTACCGATTCAATCATCGATCCACCAGTGAGAAATGGCTCCATGGATTGCAAGTGTTCAAACTTTCCCCAAAAAATTCCTACACCAGTGGGTCCCAGTGCTTTATGACCAGAGAATGCAAGAAAATCAATTCCCAGCTTTTTTACGTCAACTGCGAAGTGTGGAACAGATTGACAAGCATCAAGTACGAAAACCGCCCCCACATCGTGAGTGCGCTTTACTAAAGCTTCCAGTGGGTTAATCGTTCCCAATACATTTGATTGGTGAGTGATAGCCACAATCTTTGTCTTCGTAGAAATAATTGAATCGATATCAGATAGATCCAGCCGGCCTTGATCGGTAACCGGAAACCATGTGATTTCGGCGCCTGTCCTTTTTGCAAGCTGTTGCCAAGGAATGAGATTGGCGTGATGTTCCATCTCCGACAGAACTATGCGATCGCCTGGTTGTAGGGCAAAGCGCGAGCCGGGAAGAGAATTTCCGAAGGAATAGGCGATGAGATTGATGCTCTCGGTTGCGCTCTTTGTGAATACAACTTCCTCGACATCTGCGCCGATAAATTTTGCAACTGTGGCCCGCGCACCTTCGTAGGCTTCACTCGCTTCTTCGGCGAGCAAATGGGCACCTCGATGCACAGCTGCATTGTGTTCGCTATAGAAGCGACGTTCAGCCTCTAACACGATATTTGGCTTCTGGCTTGTAGCGCCGCTGTCGAGATAAATGAGTTTGCCATCGTTACGCATCTTTTTAGAAAGGATCGGGAAATCCTTCTTGATTGATGCAACGTCCAGCATGCTCATGAAATTAGAAATTACGCGTTAACGTAATCTGCATAGCCCTTCTCTTCCAACTTATCGGCTAGCTCCGGACCGCCTTCTTCAACCACGCGACCGTTAGCAAATACATGAACGAAATCTGGCTTGATGTAGCGAAGAATTCGGGTGTAGTGAGTAATCAAAAGAACGCCAAGATCACTGTTCGCCTTCACTCCGTTAACTCCTTCAGAGACTATTCGAAGCGCATCGACATCAAGACCTGAATCTGTCTCGTCAAGGATTGCAAACTTCGGCTTAAGAAGTGCAAGTTGAAGAATCTCGTGACGCTTCTTCTCGCCTCCAGAGAAACCCTCATTAACCGAGCGCTCAGCAAATCCAGGATCCATATTGAGCCCGGCCATCGCCTCTTTTACTTCTCCGACCCAGGTACGAACTTTTGGAGCTTCACCGCGAATCGCAGTAACTGCGGTACGAAGGAAGTTAGTCACAGAAACTCCCGGAACTTCTACTGGGTACTGCATCGCAAGGAAGAGCCCTGACTTTGCGCGCTCATCCACCGACATCGCCAAAACATCTTGACCATCGAGAGTCACTGATCCATCAGTGATTGTGTACTTAGGATGACCAGCAATTGAGTAGGCAAGAGTCGATTTACCAGAACCGTTGGGCCCCATGATTGCATGTGTCTCACCTGATTTAATGGTCAGATCGACACCACGCAAAATCTCTTTGAATCCCTCTTCGGTTGCTACAGAAACATGCAGGTTCTTAATTTCTAATGTGCTCATGATTTTCCTTACTCGGCCGATGTGATGGTGACGGTATTTCCATCACGTTCTACTGAAAAAATAGGGACAGGAGAGGTGGCGGGCGGTGTTACCGCTTCGCCAGTACGAAGATCGAACTCCGCTCCGTGGAGCCAACATTCGATTTTGTATCCAGAGATGTCACCTTCTGCAAGTGATGCGTCAGAATGGCTACAGGTATCGCCGATCGCAAAAACTTCTTCACCAATGCGTGCAACACAAACCGCTCTTCCATCAACTTCGATCCGAAGCGGTTTATTTGGCGTGAGAGATTCAAAATCTATGGTGGTCATTCGCCCACCTTCGATAACTCGGAATCGATACGATCCATAATGCGCTCCTGGATAACTTCAATCCCAATCTTGCTGACGATCTCGGCGAAGAAGCCGCGAATAACAAGGCGACGCGCGAGCTCTGCAGGGATGCCACGAGACTCTAAGTAGAAAAGCTGTTCATCATCAAAACGTCCAGTAGTACTTGCATGGCCAGCACCAACAATTTCGCCGGTTTCAATCTCAAGATTAGGGACAGAATCGGCGCGAGCCCCATCTGAGAGCAAGAGATTGCGGTTAAGTTCGTAAGTATCTGTGCCTTCGGCATTTGCGCGAATGAAAACATCGCCAATCCAGACTGAATGTGCATTATTGCCAGCAAGGGCACCTTTGTAATTCACGCGAGATTTGGCATGAGGGAAATTGTGATCTACGTGGATCCGATGTTCTTGATGTTGACCATCTGTTGCAAAGTAGACGCCAGAAAGCTCGGCGCTTGATCCTTGACCTGAATACTCCACTGTAGGAAGTATGCGAACAACCGATCCACCGATAGTTACTACAGTGGAGACAAATTGCGCATCTTTTCCGATGATTGCATGATGACGCGCTAAGAAAACAGCATCGGATTCGAACTCTTGCAACGTTACGAAAGTCAGATGAGAACCGGTGTCGAGTGAGAATTCCATCTCCTCAGCCAAAATTCCGCCGCCAGTATTTTCAACGATGACCGTCGCGCGAGCATGCGTACCTAATTTAATTAGTGTGCGGGATGCTTCGGGGCCGGTGCTCACGCCAGATCGATGGAGATAGATCGGAGCATCGAGCTCGACATCTCGAGCAATCTCAAGAACGAGCTCTTGCGAAACGGCTGAGCGAACTCTCTCAGTCACCAAGTCATCGGTAGTAGATAGTGGCGCTGACACGCTTTGTGAGAGCTTTACGCCCGTAGGAAGTTCGCCTATCACCTGTAGTGATGGATGATCTAGCAAGGTAACGGAGGCGTCGTGCAAACCACCAAGTCTTGCAAGTGGAGTGAAACGCCAGGCTTCTTCCCGACCAGTTGGAGTGAGGTAATTAGTGGTGAGTACGCTCATTAACCAACTGCCCCTTCCATTTGAAGTTCAATCAAACGGTTGAGCTCAAGTGCGTATTCCATTGGCAATTCGCGGGCAATTGGCTCAATAAATCCACGAACGATCATCGCCATCGCTTCATCTTCGGACAATCCACGTGACATCAAATAGAAGAGCTGATCATCTGAGATCTTTGAAACTGTGGCTTCGTGGCCCATCGAAACATCATCTTCTCGAATATCAACGTAAGGATAAGTATCTGAGCGAGAGATTGTGTCAACGAGAAGTGCGTCGCACTTAACGGTGGACTTGGAGTGGTGAGCGCCTTCTTGAACCTGAACCAAGCCACGATAGGAGGTACGTCCACCACCGCGTGCAACTGATTTAGATATAACCGATGAGGATGTATATGGAGCGGCATGAACCATCTTTGCTCCAGCATCTTGATGTTGGCCTGCGCCAGCAAATGCAATTGAAAGTGTCTCGCCCTTTGCGTGAGGTCCCATAAGGAAGACCGCCGGATATTTCATAGTCACTTTGGAGCCAATGTTTCCATCGATCCATTCCATGGTCGCACCTTCAGCACATGTTGCACGCTTGGTAACGAGGTTATATACATTGTTAGACCAGTTTTGAATGGTGGTGTAGCGAACGCGCGCACCCTTCTTGACGATGATCTCGACAACTGCAGAGTGCAATGAATCAGATGAGTAAATAGGAGCAGTGCAACCTTCGACATAGTGCACGTATGAATCCTCATCGGCGATGATCAATGTCCGCTCGAATTGGCCCATATTCTCAGTATTGATGCGGAAATAAGCTTGCAGCGGAATATCAACCTTTACGCCCTTGGGGATATAGATGAAGGAGCCGCCAGACCAAACCGAAGTATTGAGAGCAGCAAATTTATTGTCGCCAACCGGAATAACTGTTGCAAAATATTCCTTAAATAGCTCTGGGTACTGCTTAAGCGCAGTATCAGTATCTACAAAAATTACGCCTTGTGCCTCGAGATCTTCTCGAATGGAGTGATAAACCACTTCTGATTCGTATTGGGCGGCAACTCCAGAAACTAACCGTTGTTTTTCGGCTTCAGGAATTCCGAGTCGGTCGTACGTATTCTTAATATCATCTGGCAGGTCGTCCCAGGTTGTCGCTTGCTTCTCGGTTGAGCGAACGAAGTACTTGATAGTGTCGAAAAAGATTCCAGAGAGATCAGATCCCCATGATGGCATCGGCTTCTTGTCGAATAACTTCAAACCCTTTAATCGCAGGTCAAGCATCCATTCTGGCTCTGATTTCTTCGCTGAAATATCGCGAACTACCTCTTCGTTGATTCCACGTCTGGAATTGGCACCAACATCGTTCTTATCAGACCAGCCATACTCATAATTTCCAATTCCCTCGATCTCTTGCAAAGTAGCTTCTGTTGTGTCGCTCATTTTTTGCTCTTTCCTGTAGATGCGAGTTCGCGTTTGGTTGCTGAAAGGTTGGGGATAAATGTTGTACACACTCCATCGCCATGGGCGATAGTGGCGAGGCGTTGAACGTGTGTTCCGAGTAGCGCAGAGAATGCTTCAGTTTCTGCGTCGCATAGTTCTGGATATTGGGCAGCCACATGTGCAATCGGACAATGATTCTGGCAGAGCTCTTCGCCAACCCCTCGGGAATGAGAATTAGCGGCATACCCTTCGGCAGAGAGAAATGTTGCGAGCGCTTCACTCTTATCTTTAATGCTCTTCTTCGCTTCAATGCTCTTCCCAGCACGACGTGAAATATCTTCCGCGCGACTAGTGGCGAACTCTTTTACGAGGGCTCCCCCAGATTTGGTTGCCATAAATTTGAGAGCAGAGACAGCTAGGTCGTCGTAGGAATGTTCAAACTTTTCGCGACCAAAATCTGTCATAACAAAAACTTTTGAGGGCCGACCGCGACCACGAACTGATGTGGACGTTTGGTGAGGTTCACGTGCATCGAGCACGCCTTCTTCCTTAAGAGAATCCAGATGGCGGCGAATGCCTGCAGGAGTTATGGAAAGTCGCTCGGCCAGATCCACAGCCGTGGCTGGACCACCTTCAAGGATCGCTTTAGCGACCTGGTCTCGGGTCCGGTCTGGCTCACTTTTTTTCACAACAGTAGTGTTGCGTAATTCCCCCAAACTCTCCACTTCAGCGGGCCCTTTCGAGTGTGAGTTAGCCCCCCGCGAGAATAGGGTTAGGCCATGCCTCAGATCCGCGCGCTGCTCGAGCGAATTGCCCAGCGACTTCTGCCCTATGTAGACCGGTTCCTCCTCCATCGCAGAGTCTTCACTTGGCTAGTAGTGCTCCAAGCGGGGTTGATTATTACGGGTGGCGCGGTTCGTCTCTCCAAGTCCGGACTTGGCTGCCCCACCTGGCCAAAGTGCACAACGGATTCTTATGTCCCGGTCAAAGGGCAAATGCAAGGAACCCTTCATTCATGGATTGAATTTGGCAACCGCCTGCTGACCTTCGTTCTCGTTATCGGAAGTCTGCTCGCCATCGCCACCGCTCTTCGACTCTACGGACGGCGCAAGCCTCGCTACATACTCGTGATGACTCTTCTTCAATTTTTGGGGATTTTTGGTCAAGGAATTCTGGGTGGGATCACTGTTCTCACAAAACTTAATCCCATTCCAGTGGCAGGGCATTTCCTCCTCTCCATAATTTTGGTGGCAGGTGCGATCTCACTTCGACAAAGGGCTTTCGATAGAGCTCCCCTCGTTTTGAAATCCACCACTGTGCGAATGTCCAAGATATTGGTTGCACTGACCGGATTAGTCCTGGTTGTCGGCACTGTAGTAACTGGCAGTGGCCCTCACGCTGGAGATATTCAAGCCCCTCGCACAGGATTGGACCCGGCAAAAGTTGCACTCCTCCATGGCGATCTGGTCATTGCTTTAATTTCACTCACTATCGGATTGTTGCTAGTGATTCGCGTTTCCGAGAGCGAACCAGCTAAAAAAATTATCTACCGGGCGGTAGCGGTATTTCTCTTTGTCTCACTCGCCCAAGGTTTTATAGGATACGTGCAGTATTTCACAGCGCTACCAGAATTATTGGTGGGTGCTCATCTGCTTGGTTCCACATTGGTGTGGAGCGCTGTTTGGAGAATTAATTTATTAAGTCCTTCCATTCGCAAGTAATGCGAATTGGCGATACGAGAGAGAGTAAGTAGATATGTCACGCAATCAATGGACCACTTTGGACGATCGAGCAGTTGCAACAGCGCGCGCGCTATCAATGGATGCCGTGCAGAAAGTTGGAAATGGTCACCCAGGTACAGCGATGTCGCTTGCTCCAGTGGCGTACTCACTATTTCAACGTTTTCTCGTTCATGATCCTTCCCGCCCAGATTGGCTAGGTCGCGATCGCTTCGTACTTTCCTGCGGCCACTCCTCGCTGACTTTATATGTGCAGTTGTTCCTCTCTGGATATGGACTAGAACTTAAAGATCTTCAGGAATTTCGCACGGCAGGTTCTTTGACGCCAGGTCACCCGGAGTTTGGTCACACCACAGGTGTCGAAATCACTACTGGCCCATTGGGTTCAGGAATTGCATCAGCTGTGGGAATGGCCATGGCGGCTCGCTACGAAAAGGGTCTCTTCGATCCCCAAGGCACCACAAAACTCTTTGATCATAATGTTTGGGTGATCTGCTCTGATGGAGATCTGCAAGAAGGCGTCTCCGCCGAAGCTTCTTCCATCGCAGGTACACAAGAGCTTGGCAACCTCAAAGTTATTTATGACGATAACCGCATCTCCATCGAAGGCGATACTCATGTCTCCTTCACCGAAGATGTCTCTGCTCGATATCGCGCCTATGGCTGGAACGTTATTGATGTCGCTGCGCTCGGCGATGGAAACGTTGATCGCGAAAATCTGGAGAAGGCGATGGATTCAGCAGTTGCTGAGACCAAGAAGCCAACTCTAATTCGCTTAAAAACAGTTATTGCTTGGCCAGCTCCCAAACTTCGCAATACCGCAAAATCTCACGGTTCAGCACTTGGTGCCGAAGAGATCGCCGCTACTAAGACACTTCTTGGTCTTAGCCCTGATCTTGATTTCCAACTTCCTGAAGGCGTTCTGGAACATGTTCGCCAAGTTATTGCTCGCGGCAAAGCGAAGAGCGCAGCTTGGGATGTTGAATTCTCTGCCTGGCAGAAAGCCAACCCTGAGCAAGCTTCACTTCTTGCTCGATTGCAGAAAAAGGAATTGCCTGCAGGTTGGGAGAAGTCACTTCCTGTATTCCCAGCAGGTAAGGACATTGCAACACGCGCAGCATCTGGAAAAGTTATTAATGCAATTGCAGAAGTACTTCCAGAATTCTGGGGCGGTTCGGCAGATTTGGCGGATTCCAACAACACCACCATTGAAGAAGGCCNCTCCTTCTTGCCTGCCACTAGTGCCATGAAAGATGCCGATCCCTTCGGTCGCATCGTGCACTTTGGAATTCGCGAACATGCGATGGGCGCAATTCTCAATGGCATCGCTCTTCATGGTTTGTCCAAGCCTTTTGGCGGAACATTCCTCGTCTTTAGTGATTACATGCGTGGCTCTGTTCGCCTGGCGGCGCTCATGGATATCCCAGTAACTTTTGTCTGGACTCACGACTCTGTTGGCCTTGGTGAAGATGGCCCAACCCACCAACCAATCGAACACGTTGCTTCACTTCGCTTAATCCCTAACTTCGCGGTAATTCGTCCAGCAGATGCCAACGAAACAACAGCTGCATGGGTTGAGGTAATTAAACGTCAGAAGCCAGTTGGTTTCGCACTCTCCCGTCAGAACCTTCCGGTCTACGACCGCACATCGTGTGGTTCAGCAGATGGCGTCGCCAAGGGTGCATACATTCTCTGCGATACCGATGGAACTCCTGATGTTCTGCTTATTGCTACTGGCTCAGAAGTGGGCGTTGCAGTTGCTGCTGCCGAATTGCTGAAAGCGGATGGAATCAAAGCTCGCGTTATCAGCGCACCATGTCTTGAGTGGTTTGCCGAAGAGAGAGATTCATATCGCGAATCCGTACTTCCATCATCGATCAAAGCCCGCGTCTCCATTGAAGCTGGCGTTGCACAAGGATGGCGCGAATTTGTCGGCGATGCTGGCGAGATCATCTCGCTCGATCGCTTTGGCGCATCAGCTTCTGCTGGCGTGCTCTTTAAGGAATTTGGATTTACCCCGGAAAATGTAGCGGCCGCTGCAAAGAGGTCGATCGCTAAAGCTGGAGGCAATAAGTAATGTCAGAGAACCTCAGAGATTTATCTGCTGCCGGCGTTTCCATCTGGCTCGATGATCTCTCCCGCGATCGACTCCAAAGTGGATCACTTGCAAAACTTATTGAAGGCTCAAGCGTTGTGGGTGTCACCACCAACCCTTCTATCTTCTCTGCTGCCATTTCAGGTTCGGCGCTCTATAAGAATGACATCCTCGCTCTCCGCGCTGAAGGAAAGTCGATCGATCAGATCGTCACCAGGCTCACCACTGATGATGTGCGCGAAGCGTGCGATCTCTTTAAGCCGGTCTTTGATCGCACCAAAGGCGTAGATGGTCGAGTCTCCATTGAAGTTGAGCCAGATCTCGCACACCAGACTGCGCAGACAATTACTCGTGGCCTCGAGCTTGCGGGAATTGTCGATCGTCCAAACCTCTTAATCAAAGTCCCCGCCACCATTGAAGGTCTTCCTGCGATTGAAGAACTCACCTACCAGGGTATTTCGGTAAACGTAACTTTGATTTTCTCCACTGAACGCTACATCAAGGTGATGGAGTCATACCTCAAGGGTCTCGAGCGACGCTTGGCAGAAGGTAAGTCACTCTCAGATATTCACTCCGTTGCCTCCTTCTTCGTGAGCCGAATTGATGCCGAGATCGATAAGCGGCTTGACGCGAAGGACGCAGCTTCACCGCTCCTTGGCAGGACCGCTGTTGCAAACGCTCACCTTGCTTACGAAGCATTCCTCAACGTGACATCTTCTGATCGTTGGAAGGCGCTTGCTTCTGCAGGTGCAAACTTCCAACGTCCGCTCTGGGCATCTACCGGTGTCAAGAACAAAGCTTATGAATCAACTCGTTACGTCATCGAACTTGTTGCTTCCAATTGCGTCAACACCATGCCAGAAGGAACTCTCAATGAGACACGCGAGCATGGCGTAGTCCGCGGAGACACCATTACCGCCAATATCTCTGCTGCGCACGCAATCTTCGCTGATCTGGCATCGGCCGGAATTGATTTCGCAGATGTCGTCAAGCAACTCGAAACAGTGGGAGTCGCATCATTCTCCGATGCGTGGAAACAACTCCTCGCCAATATCGAGGCTGCCACTAAATGACAATTTCGATCGCCGGTCCAGCACTCTCGCATCTAGATTCCCAATCTGATGTTTATCAGGACTTACTATCTATTGCTCCTCGATTAGCTGCGAAAGATCACACTTTGTGGGGCGAGGATGCGCAAGCTGAGGCATCGATCCGCCTTAATTGGGTTGATTTACCCACCGCGTCTCGCGAATTACTCCCCCAACTAGATGCACTTAGCGCTTGGGCTCGTTCCAATAATCTAACCAACATCATTCTCTGTGGAATGGGCGGCTCATCATTAGCGCCGGAAGTTATTGCAAAGACATCTAAGAAATCGCTGACTGTGCTCGATTCCACTGACCCAGCACAAGTGCTTGCGGCAGTACCTTCCGATTTCACCAACACTGTCATCGTGGTTGGCTCCAAGTCAGGATCGACAATCGAGACCGCATCTCAACGCGCTTTCTTCACGGAAAAATTAGTCGCCGCTGGTCTTAAGCCAGAAAATCACATCGTCATTGTGACTGACCCAGGCTCACCATTGGATAAAGAGGCACGTAGCGCTGGTCTTCGCGTCATCAACGCAGATTCCAATGTCGGCGGCCGCTACAGCGCACTCAGCGCATTCGGATTAGTGCCAGCCGCACTTATGGGCGTAGATCCATCGGTACTGATCGATGATGCAGCTGCCGCAGCTCAGACATTTACTACGGCCGGCTCTCCTGCAGTTTCACTCGCAACACTCCTCTTTACCCAAACTGAACAGAACATCGCATTTTTCGATGCTGGGTCAGAGGTTCCAGGGCTCTCTGATTGGATCGAACAACTCATTGCCGAATCCACCGGTAAGAATCAAGTGGGACGTCTTCCGATAGTTATTGAATCAGCTGATTCCCACGTTGCAGGTTCTGCGCTTCGGATTGGATTTGCTGGTACATCAGGAGATCTCATTGTTACAGGGACACTTGGCGAGCAATTTATTCTTTGGGAATGGGTGACCGCTCTCCTCAGCCGCGCTCTGAAAGTCGATCCATTTAATCAACCCAATGTTACGGAAGCTAAAGAGCGCACCAATGAAATCTTGAGCGAATGGAGTGATGGAAAAATACACTCCCCTTCACCTACCTTCTCAACAACGAATATTGATCTTTTCAGCACCGATTCTGCAGATTCGCTTGGGGGATATATAAGAGCGTTGCTAGCTCATCCTTCGCATTACATCGCAGTGATGGCATATCTCCATCGTGGCGCCGATGATGCGATCTTGCCGATTCGTGAAGCGATCGCCGAGAAATCTGGACGCGGCACCACATTTGGATGGGGTCCACGCTTCTTGCACTCCACTGGGCAGTTCCACAAGGGTGGGCAGCACAACGGTCTATTCCTACAGATCACTGCTGATTCCAAAGTGGATGCTTTGATTCCAGCAAAAAATTTCTCTTTTGGTACTTTGGTTATGGCGCAAGNCTTAGGCGATGCAAAGGCGCTTGAAGCAAGAAAATTCCCGACACTTCGGATTCATTTAAAGAATCGAAGCGCGGGAATCTCTGAAATTCTAGAAGCGATTAACAGCCTCTAATTAATCTTCTCCTCGTAGCGCAGAGAGCGCATCCTCAAGAATCTTCTTTGCTTCTGCCTCAGTACGACGCTCTTTAACGTAAGCCAAGTGAGTCTTATATGGCTCATTTTTAACTGGCATTGGTGGTTTATCTTTATTGAGGCCTGCTGGATAACCGCAACGTGGGCAATCCCATTCCTCAGGAATAACCACTGTTCCATCTTGAGCAAATGAAGGCTTGGTCTCATGACCGTTTGCGCACCAATAGGAAACTCGGAAACGAGGAATAGCTTCCCCGCGCTCTGCCTCGCCCATTGGGCCGGCTCCAACACGACTTCCACGAATTGCACTTCCCATAGTTGTGCTCCTTACTTCTTAAGCCATAGAGAGAGCGCGATAACTGACCCAAACCAGAGGGTTCCGGTTACGACAGTGATGCGATCTAAGTTCTTCTCTACAACAGAGGAACCGCCGTAGTTTGAGGAGACGCCGCCACCAAAGAGGTCGGAAAGTCCGCTTCCTTTGCCCTTGTGAAGGAGAACGAGCAAGATCATTAACAAACTTGTAATGACCAGAAGAATGGATAGAGCTACGATCACGAGAAACTCCTATTAATAGTCAGAAAACTGGTTACTGCAATGACAGAAGGATACCGCCCTTTAGGCACTGGCCACTCGGTGGAACTTGGCGATTCGAGCGAATTCCTCGGGATCAAGGCTAGCCCCACCCACCAGAACTCCATCAACATCGGCTTGCTTCATGATTTCTACGATATTTGCTGACTTCACTGAACCGCCGTAGAGAATACGGGCAGCTTCTGCAATCTCATCCGAACCGATCTTTGCGAGCTCGACGCGAATGGCAGCGCACACTTCTTGCGCATCTTCTGGAGTCGCAGTCTTTCCAGTACCAATTGCCCACACTGGTTCATAAGCAAAGACAATTTTCTTGAGATCTGGTTTATGAAATCCCTTAAGGCCATTGCGCACCTGGTTCAAAACATGCTCAACATGCGTCCCGGCTTCACGAATTTCAAGCTCCTCACCAATGCAAAAAATTGGTGTGATTTCATTGGCGAGTGCGGCCTTAATTTTCTTATTGACAATCTCATCGCCCTCGCTATGAATTGCGCGACGCTCAGAATGTCCTACCGCAACAAAGGTGCAGCCCAACTTATTGAGCATCGAGCCAGAGATATCGCCGGTAAATGCCCCGGATACTTCTGATGAGAGATCTTGAGCACCGTAGGTAAGGCGGAGTCGATCTCCATCAATTAAAGTTTGGACAGAACGAATATCAGTAAATGGCGGAAGAATTGTCACATCAACTGCGTCATAATCTTTATCATCAAGTGAGTATGAGAGCTTTTGGGTTACCGCGATCGCCTCAAGGTGATTGAGGTTCATCTTCCAGTTACCTGCGATAAGTGGCTTGCGCATTATTTCTCCCTTAATAACTACTGCAAAGCAATCAGGCCAGGAAGTTCCTTGCCCTCTAAATATTCAAGCGAGGCGCCGCCGCCAGTAGAAATATAACCAAACTGATTATCGGCGAAGCCAAGTTTGCGAACAGCTGCTGCTGAGTCGCCGCCACCTACAACAGAAATACCAGAAACCTTAGTGAGGGCTTCGGCGACAACTTTTGTTCCCTGCGCAAAATTGGGAAATTCAAATACGCCCATTGGTCCATTCCAAAATACGGTCTGGCAACCTTCGATGGCTGATGCGAAAGCTTTGGCTGTATTCGGTCCGATATCTAGACCCATTTGATCTGAAGGAATCGCATCAGCCGAAACCGTTGTGGGAGTTGCATCTTTATCAAATGCAGGGGCAACGACTATGTCAGTAGGTAGAAGAAGCGTGACGCCAAGCTTTTCAGCGCGCTCCATCAACTCTTTAACTGTGGGAATGAGATCTGGTTCAACAAGTGAGGTTCCGATCTCTTTGCCTTGCGCAGCAAGAAAGGTAAAGAGCATTCCGCCACCGATGGCCAAAACATTGACCTTGTCGAGCAAGTTGGTGATTACACCGATCTTATCTGAGACTTTGGAGCCACCAAGCACTACGCCGTACGGGCGAGCAGGATCTGTGGTGAGCTTCTTCAATACTTCAACTTCGGCTGCAACCAAATATCCGGCAGCGTGTGGAAGGAGTTTTGCTACATCGTAAACAGAGGCGTGCTTACGGTGCACTGCACCAAATCCATCTGAAACAAATACATCCGCATATCCAGCAAGTGATTTAGCCAATACCGCACGCTCTGAATCGTCCTTTGATGTTTCGGCTGCTTCATATCGAATGTTTTCTAGAAGTAGAACATCGCCGCCCTTGAGCGCCGCTACTGATGAATCTGCGCCAACGATCTCGGATGAAAATGTAACCGCTGTTCCGAGCAATTCCCCGAGACGCTTGGCAACTGGAGCAAGTGAGAGTTCAGGCTTGCGCTCCCCCTTTGGTCGACCAAGGTGCGCAGTAATAATTACTGACGCACCTTGAGCAACGAGATATTTAATAGTTGGTAGTGAAGCTTTAATGCGGCCATCGTCAGTAATGACGCCATCTTTCAACGGCACATTGAGATCACAGCGTAGAAGTACCCGCTTTCCGGCAACATCAAGTGATTCCACATTAGGAATATTCATAACCAACCTCTTCTAATTAATTACAGTGACTTGCCAACAAGGCCGACAAGATCGACGAGGCGGTTTGAGTAGCCCCACTCGTTGTCGTACCAGCTAACAACCTTTACGGTTGTGCCGATTACCTTGGTAAGACCCGCATCAAAGATAGATGAGTGTGGATCTGTCACGATATCTGCAGAGACGATTGGATCTTCGGTGTACGAAAGAATTCCCTTGAGTGGGCCTTCGGCCGCCTTCTTGATTGCTGCATTAATCTCGGCTGCGCTCGCCTCCTTAGCCAACTCAACGGTGAGATCTGTAGCTGAGCCTGTTGGAACAGGTACGCGCATTGCAAAGCCATCAAGCTTGCCCTTGAGGTTAGGCAAGACGAGTGAGATCGCCTTTGCAGCACCTGTTGAGGATGGAACGATCGAGATTGCGGCTGCGCGAGCGCGACGAAGATCTTTATGTGGCTGATCGAGCAGAGCCTGATCGTTGGTGTAAGCGTGGATGGTGGTCATCAAGCCACGAACAATCCCGAACTCTTCATCCAAAACCTTGGCCATTGGTGCCAAGCAATTGGTGGTGCAAGAAGCATTTGAGATGACGTTGTGCTTTGAAGCATCGTAATCCTGGTGATTAACGCCCATAACAATGGTGATATCTTCATCAGTTGCTGGCGCAGAGATGATGACTTTCTTCGCTCCACCTGCAATGTGCTTCTTGGCATCAGCTGCCTTGGTGAAGAAACCTGTTGATTCAATAACGATATCTGCCTTGAGCTCTCCCCATGGCAAGTTAGCTGGATCCTTTTCAGCGAAGACACGAATGGTCTTTCCGCCTACGGTGATGGAGTCATCTGTGTAGGTAACAGGAAGTCCCAAGCGACCCAAAATTGAGTCGTACTTGAGCAGGTGAGCCAAAGTTGCATTATCGGTGAGATCGTTAATTCCTACGATTTCGACATCGGCGCCAGATGTAAGAACTGCGCGGAAGAAGTTGCGGCCGATTCGGCCAAATCCATTAATACCAACACGTACCACGGTAAACCTCGCTTAAATTCGATGAGGACGGAGAAAACCCGCCAGAAAATTACTGAAAATTAATCACAACTTTGTGATGCCCTAACCCTATCAGCCGCGCCCTTCAATTCTTAGCGCTACTTACGCGTAGAAAAGGCCTATCCGAGTAAATCTGGGCTGAGTCCCGCTTCGGTATCAGGAATTCCAAGGTCATGGGCCCGTTTATCGGCCATCGCCAAGAGTCGGCGAATACGACCAGCGATTGCATCCTTGGTCATTGGTGGAGTGGCCAGTGATCCCAACTCCTCCAAACTTGCTTGACCGTGATTGATTCGTAACTCCCCTGCCTCTTTGAGGTGATCAGGAATTTCCTCGCCAAGTATCTCCATCGCCCGGGCAACGCGCGCCGATGCTGCGACCGCCGCTCTCGCTGACCTACGGAGATTTGCATCGTCAAAGTTGGCTAGTCGATTAGCTGTTGCTCGGACTTCGCGGCGCATCCGACGCTCTTCCCAAGCCAGCACACTTTCATGAGCGCCCAGTCGAGTGAGCAGAGCGCCAATTGCATCGCCATCGCGCAATACGACTCGATCTACATTTCGCACTTCCCGAGCTTTCGCAGTAATGCCAAGTCGCCGAGCTGCTCCCACTAGCGCTAACGCCGCTTCTGGGCCGGGGCAGGTAATTTCCAAAGCAGATGAACGACCAGGCTCAGTCAGAGAACCATGAGCGAGAAAAGCACCGCGCCATGCCGCTTCTGCATCACAAATACCAGCCGAAACTACTTGTGGAGGTAGGCCGCGGATTGGACGATTATTTGCATCAATAAGCCCAGTTTGGCGCGCTAACGCATCTCCATCCGAGGTAACGCGAACAACATATCGGCTGCCCTTGCGGATACCAGATGGCGATAGGACCGAGAGTTCTGATTCATGTCCATAGACTTCACTTAAATCTTTGCGAAGGCGACGAGAAGTTTGCGCCGTATCTAATTCCACTTCAATAACAATTTTGCCCGCCGCTACATGCAGACCGCCCGCGAATCGCAAGAGTGCTGATACTTCGGCCTTACGGCAGCACGGGCGAGTAATAGAGAGTCGACTTAGTTCATCTTTAACAGATGCGGTCATTGCCATGCGCTCCCCCTCTCACCAAATTCTCGGCTTATGTAACTGGGGCAATCTAAGCAGGGTTCACGCGAAAATGTGGCTGAAAGCGGAGGTCAATTTTTTTGGATCATGGTGATTAGGTGCACCATCTTGAACTAAATCGCGTACCAGCAATTCACCACCCAATCCCTCAATGACAACTTGAAGGTTGGAATGAGGCGAAAGCGCGGTGGGATCGATAAAGGCGTAATCGAATTTCATGTTCGGTGCCTTTCGAAGCAATAGATCCAGATGTTCTTCCGGGGTATATCCCGCGAATTCAATAGTTGAATCAGCTTCAGGCATATTAAAAACAAGCACTCGCTTAGCTGATGAATTCGCAATTGCCGCTGCCTCCTCCTTGAGAAGGACGTGTGGCATAACGCTAGATAACCAAGATCCAGGACCCATGGTGATGAAATCAGAATCTGCAATAGCTTGCAAAGATTGCGCACACACTTTGGGAGTGGCCGGAATTAATCGAAGTGATTCCATTTTTCCTTTAGCAGTAGCAACTTGGATCTGGCCTTGCACGAGCTCGCTACCCTCAGAAGTAATGAACTCCCCTTCAATATCCAGGGGCTCTGAAGCCATCGGCAGAACTCGTCCGACCACTTTCAGAAGTGCACCGACGCGATCTAAGCCAGCGACAATATCTTCATCTCGGTCCCAGAGAGCAGTCAGCAAGAGATTGCCCAAGGAGTGGCCATTGAGATCGCCTTCACTTGTAAATCGATATTGCATAATCTCAGCCCAGCTCCTTCCCCACTCATCATCCGAGCAAAGTGCAGCAAGTGCCATCCGTAAATCACCAGGTGGAAGAAAGCCAAATTCTTCGCGCAGCCGGCCAGATGAGCCACCGTTATCGGCCACAGTGACAATCGCTGTGATCTCACTGGTGATTGCGCGCAGCGCCGTCAGAGTTGTGGCAAGGCCATGTCCTCCACCGAGAGCAACAACTCGCGGGGATCTCATCATTAAAGCTCTCGACCCAAATCTCTATGAACTGCATGAGAGGTAATCTTTTTGCCAGATTGATGTTTAATCCCAGAGAGCCGAGAGGCTAATTCTTCGGCAATCGCAACACTGCGGTGTTTGCCACCCGTACATCCCACGGCCAGCGTCAGATATTTCCGCCCCTCGTGGATAAATCCGGTTGCCATCGTTTCAAAGAGAGCTTGATACTTCGTTAAGAAATCTTGAACATTTTCACTTCCGAGCACATTTTCTTTTACATCTTTATCGAGACCGGTTTGAGGCCGAAATTCGGGGATCCAATGTGGGTTAGCAATGAAGCGACAATCCATCACCAGATCAGCATCCACCGGAATTCCATATTTGTAGCCAAAGGAGAGGACATTGACACGGAGATCACTCGACTCCGCCTCCTCAAAAATGTCGGCTACTTTCTTCTCTAACTGATGAATATTGAGTGCGGATGAATCGATAACCACATCGGCGATAGATCGAACTTCCTGTAGTCGCTCGCGTTCCTTCGCGATTCCATCAACGATGCGATCATTTCCTTGCAAAGGGTGCGGACGGCGATTGGACTCAAAGCGACGTACCAGAGAATCATCGGAGGCATCGACGAAGAGCACGCGTCGGGAAATTCCTTTATCGGCAACCTCTGCAAGTGCACGATTGAAATCATCAAAAAATTGGCGACCGCGCACATCAATAACCACAGCGATAGATGTTGCACTTTTTGCAGCCATCTCACAGAGATTGGCAAGCATAGATGGCGGCAGGTTATCTACTACATACCACCCAAGATCTTCCATAGTGTGGGCGATGGTTGAACGACCGGCACCACTCATACCGGTGATGACAACTAGTTCGTTGGAGTTGAGTGGAGACATGTGAAAATTCTACTGGCCTACGTTAGAGAATTTCACCCGTGGTCATATCAATCGCAGGCTCTGGTGCGGAAAGTTCTGCCAAAGTCTCCAATATCTGACTCGCAATCTTCTCCCCGATTCCTGGTACCGAAGCAATCTCCTCTGAAGTGGCCTTTCGCAAAGCAGCAATCGATCCAAACTTATTGAGCAGGGCTGATCGCCGACTATCCCCCAGATTCGGAATCTCATCAAAGAGCGATTCCAACATCACCTTAGAGCGCTTGCTCCGGTGAAAGGTGATAGCGAATCGATGGGCTTCATCGCGGATGCGTTGGAGTAGGTATAGGCCTTCACTGTGGCGAGGAAAAATTATGGGATCTTTAGAGTCAGGGAGCCAGACTTCTTCCAAACGCTTGGCCAATCCACATAGCGCGATGTCGTTAATTCCCAACTCGGCCAGTGCCCGCGCTGCTGCTGCAACTTGTGGGGCTCCACCATCCACCACGATGAGTTGTGGTGGATAAGCAAATTTTGGTTTGGCTCCACCCAGCACATTGACTTCTGATAAATCAATATCGCGTTCGGCGAGATATCGCTTTAAGCGGCGAGTGAGCACATGATGCATTGCGCGGGTATCATCAAATCCGGCTTTATCATCAATTGCGAAACGTCGATAATCAGCTTTCTTTGCTTGTCCATCTTCGAATACCACCATAGATGCCACCATGGAAGTTCCCTGAATATTTGAGATATCAAAACATTCAATTCGCAAAGGTAATTCTTGTAGGTCTAAGGCCGTGGCTATTTCTTCGAGCGCGCGCCCACTTACTGCGGCATCGTTCGAACGCCTGCTGAGATATTGGATGAGCGCCTGATTAGCATTGCGTTTTACTGTTGCAATGACTTCAGCTTTCTCGCCCCGTTGAGGTTGGTGGATGGAGACTGAATGTCCCGACTTTTCTACCAGCCAGGCCTCGATAACTTCCAGATTTTCTGGGAGTGAATCGACCAAAATTTCCGATGGCACATCAGCCTCGGTATAAATCTTGGCAAGCATGGCATCAATAACGCTTTCGCCTTCTAAGACATCTGCTCGGTCCATAATCCAGGAACGAGAACCCACCACGCGACCGTGTCTTACAGTGAAGAGTGTTATTCCCGCGTGAGTGATCTCTTCATGTGTAGCAATCAAATCTGCCGAGAAGTTCTGGCTCAGAAAAGTTCCCGCTGTCTCGGAGGATCGCTTAATTGCACCAATTTGATCCCGATACTTAGCCGCTTTCTCATATTCCTGGGCTTGGGATGCTGCCGCCATATCGGATTCAAGTTGGGCGCTGATGTCATCCGGATTGGTATCGACAAATTTCACTAAATCCTTAGCAATCTGCAGATGCTCTTCCTTGCTCACCCATTCCACACACGGAGCTGCGCATTTGCCGATATCTCCCAAGAGACATTGGCGCTTACTCTTTTGCGCCCGCGAGAAATTTGAGTCACTACATGTGCGAATTGGATAGAGTTTTTGCAGAACGTCAAAGGTACTTCGCAGCGCCCAGGCATGCGCATATGGGCCGAAATAGGTAACGCCAGATCTTTTCTTAGCTCGTGAGATGAACATTTTGGGAAATTCTTCATTGATACTCACTGCTAAAAAGGGGTAGGACTTGTCATCCTTGAATTGAATATTAAATCGCGGATTTTCTGATTTGATCCAAGTGAATTCGAGTTGTAGAGCTTCGATCTCAGTATTGACTACCGTCCAGTCCACACGAACTGCGGTGTGAACCATTCGATAAGTTTTTTCCAGCAAATTACTTCCAAAGTAGCTATTAAGGCGATTCTTTAAGTTCTTCGCTTTACCCACGTAAATAACTTGATCATCTTTATCAAAGAATCGATAGACCCCAGGATCGGTTGGGATATTCGAGGGGCGATAGCTCTGCGGATCCGACATTTAAATCTTTAAAGTTTCTTTCAGGAAAGTTCCGGTGTAGCTCGCCTTATTCTTTGCTACATCTTCTGGTGTTCCTTCTGCAATCACCAATCCTCCGCCGGCGCCGCCTTCCGGCCCCATATCAATCACCCAGTCTGCAGATTTGATCACATCAAGATTGTGCTCAATAACGATTACAGTGTTTCCGGTATCAACTAAGCGGTTGAGAACGATCAAAAGCTTGCGCACGTCTTCAAAATGAAGTCCAGTAGTTGGCTCATCGAGAACATAGATGGTTCGACCGGTAGATCGACGTTGAAGTTCGGTAGCAAGTTTTACCCGTTGGGCTTCGCCACCAGAAAGGGTTGGAGCTGACTGGCCGAGTCGAACATAGCCCAGGCCTACTTCATTTAAAGTCTTTAAGTAACGCGCAATCGCAGGAACCGATTCGAAGAAAGTAAAGGCCTCCTCGATTGACATATTTAAGACATCTGCAATTGTCTTGCCTTTGTAATGAACTTCTAAAGTCTCCCGGTTATAGCGCGCACCATGACATACCTCGCAAGGAACATAAACATCAGGTAGGAAGTTCATTTCAATGGTGATGGTTCCGTCACCAGAACAATTCTCGCAACGTCCACCTTTAACATTGAATGAGAATCGACCTTGCTGGTATCCACGAATTTTCGCCTCTGCCGTCTCGGCAAAAAGTGCGCGAACTTTGTCGAAAACACCCGTATATGTCGCAGGGTTGGAGCGAGGGGTGCGACCAATCGGTGATTGATCGACATGGACTACTTTGTCTAGATGATCAAGTCCGGTGATCGTACGATGGCGTCCCGGAACGATTCGAGCGCCATTGAGTTTGTTCGCAAGAACTGAATAGAGAATGTCGTTGACGAGCGTTGATTTCCCAGAACCGCTCACTCCAGTAACGGCTACGAATGCACCAAGCGGAAATGTCACATCGATTTTTTGCAGATTATTTTCACGTGCTTCCTTCACCGTGACTGACCGCTTAGGGTCGATCGGACGTCGCTTAGCTGGAATGTCAATCTTTAAGCGACCTGAAAGGTAGGCACCCGTAATCGAATCCTTGGCCGTGATGAGCGCCTGGTAATCCCCGCTGGAGACAACTTTTCCACCGTGCTCTCCGGCACCAGGGCCGATATCTACAATCCAATCAGCAGTACGAATTGTGTCCTCATCGTGTTCGACGACGATCAAAGTATTTCCGAGATCGCGCAATCGAGTGAGAGTCTCGATCAATCGGCGGTTATCGCGTTGGTGCAGACCAATACTCGGCTCGTCCAATACATAGAGGACACCCACAAGTCCGGAGCCAATTTGCGTTGCAAGTCGGATGCGCTGAGCCTCTCCGCCTGAGAGTGTTCCTGCTGGGCGTTCCAGAGATAGGTAATCAAGTCCCACATCGAGCAAGAATCCCAACCGGGCATGGACTTCTTTTAGGACACGTTCTGCGATCTGTTTCTCGCGAGCATTGAGCGAGAGCTTCTTAAGAAAAACTGCACAATCGGCAATCGAGAGTTGGCAAATTTCGGCGATGCTTTTTCCACCAAGTTTCACTGCCAATATTTCTGGCTTGAGTCGAGTTCCCTTGCATACGGGACATGGAGTTTCGCGCATATACGCTTCGTATTTATCGCGGCTGAAGTCGCTATCGGTCTCGGAATGACGACGTTCAACAAATGACACTACGCCTTCAAAGCCGGTGGAATAATTTCGCACGCGGCCATAACGATTCTTATATTTCACATGGACTTCATAATCCCAGCCGTGAAGAATCGCTTCTTTTGCTTTGATCGAAAGAGCTTTCCATGGCTTTTCAAGTGAAAATTTTAACTCCCCCGCTAATCCTTCCAGGAGGCGCTGGAAATACTCAGAGGAATGACCTCCCGACCACGGAGCGATTGCTCCCTCGTTAATGGAGATTGAATCGTCTGGGATTACTAAATCTTCATCGACCTCAAGTTTTGTACCAATACCTGTGCACTCAGGGCAGGCACCAAAAGGTGAATTGAAAGAGAAAGAACGCGGTTCAAGCTCCTCGAAAGAGAGTTCACAATCATGGCAAGCCATATGCTCGCTGTAGGTACGCTCTTTTTCGGGATCACCTTCTTGGAGATCAACGAAGTCGAGAATTACCAGGCCATTAGCTAGTTTGAGAGCGGTTTCTATGGAGTCGGTAAGTCGAGATTTAGATTCACTCTTTACCGTGAGCCGATCAACTACAACTTCAATGGCATGCTTCTCTTGCTTTTTAAGTTTGGGAACTTCTGAGAGTTGATGAACAACGCCATCGACTCGAACACGAGAAAAACCTTGGGTGGTGAAGTCAGTGAAGAGATCGACAAATTCACCTTTCCGAGCCCGAATTACTGGAGCGAGTACTTGGAACTTAGTTCCAGATTCCATGCCAAGAATTTGATCAACAATATTTTGTGGTGTCTGCTTTGCGATCGGCTTTGCGCAATTAGGGCAATGTGGCCGACCGGCACGAGCAAAAAGTAGTCGGAGATAGTCATAGACCTCGGTGATAGTGCCGACAGTCGAGCGAGGGTTCCGGTTGGTGGATTTTTGATCGATCGACACCGCAGGTGAAAGGCCTTCAATGAAATCAACATCGGGCTTATCCATCTGACCGAGGAATTGGCGGGCATAAGCCGAGAGTGACTCCACGTATCTGCGTTGGCCTTCCGCAAAAATCGTATCGAAGGCCAAGGAAGATTTACCTGATCCGGAGAGGCCGGTAAAACAAATAAGTGAGTTTCGTGGCAGATCAAGTGAAACGTTCTTAAGGTTATGTTCGCGGGCACCGCGAATAATGAGGCGATCCTCTTTGCGTTCGGCGCTCACGTATTTGCCTCTTCCATTCCCCTAAGTTCTTTCTTTAATTCTCGAATCTCATCGCGTAGTCGTGCTGCCACTTCAAAGGCCAATTCTGATGCGGATAGCTTCATCTGCTCGGTGAGGGATTCTATGAGAGCAATCAGCTCTTGGCGTGGCAATGAAAGAGCCGCGCCGATCTGCGCCTCAAGGCCAGAGGAGATCGCACTCTTCTTCCCCTTTTTAAAGGATGCCGCGAGATCCTCGGTGTCCTCCGCCTCTTTAGTGATGAGATCAGTGATGTCGGCGATCTTCTTTCGCAGTGGCTGTGGATCAATGCCTCGCTCGGTGTTGTACGCAACTTGTTTTGCACGACGGCGATTTGTCTCATCGATTGCCTTCTCCATAGCCGGAGTAACCGAATCGGCATACATATGAACCTCACCGGAGACGTTTCGAGCAGCACGACCAATAGTCTGGATTAATGAGGTAGCCGAGCGAAGGAAACCTTGCTTGTCTGCATCCAAAATTGCTACGAGTGAGACTTCGGGTAGATCTAGTCCCTCGCGAAGCAGATTGATACCAATGAGAACGTCATACTCGCCAGATCTAAGCTCACGCAATAGCTCGACTCGTCGCAAAGTATCGACTTCTGAATGCAGATATCGCACTCGAACGCCCTGCTCTTGCAAGTAATCAGTCAGGTCTTCCGACATTTTCTTTGTCAATGTCGTGACAAGTACGCGTTCATTCTTCGCCGCGCGAAGGTTGATCTCCACTAATAGATCATCAATCTGACCCTTAATGGGCTTAATGACAATCTTTGGATCAATTAGACCGGTAGGCCGAATAACTTGCTCGACAAACTCTCCACCAGTTTTTTCCATCTCATATTTGCCAGGCGTCGCTGACAAATAGACCGTCTGGCCTTTTCGCTCCAGAAATTCTTCGAAACGAAGGGGGCGATTATCCATTGCTGATGGAAGCCGGAATCCATGCTCAACAAGTGTGCGCTTTCGTGAAGCATCCCCCTCAAACATTGCGCCGATCTGCGGAACAGTCACATGCGATTCATCAATCACAACGAGAAAATCTTCTGGGAAGTAATCCAAAAGACAGTTGGGAGGAGAGCCTGCATCTCGACCGTCAATATGTCGCGAATAATTCTCAATTCCCGAGCAGAACCCAAGTTGTTGGATCATTTCAATATCGAAGGTGGTGCGCATTCGTATGCGCTGCGCCTCAAGTAACTTATTCTGACGTTCAAACTGGTCAACCTTTATTTCCATTTCTTCCTGGATCGCAACAACTGCTCGCTTCATGGTCTCTGGGCCTGCTGCATAATGACTAGCCGGGAAGATATACATCTCCTGCTCATCGCGAATGATCTCGCCGGTTAGCGGATGAAGGGTCATGATTTTTTCAATCTCATCGCCAAACATTTCAATCCGAAGAGCTAACTCTTCATACATGGGAATAATCTCGATTGTGTCTCCGCGAACTCTAAATGTTCCTCGCTCAAAAGCCATATCGTTTCGCTTGTACTGAATATCTACAAATTTCCGGAGAAGGGTATTTCGCTCGATGCTATCTCCAACTCGAAGCCGGATCATTCGATCGACATATTCTTGCGGTGTACCCAGACCGTAGATACATGAGACTGTCGCAACAACGATTACATCCCGGCGGGTAAGAAGTGAATTGGTCGCGGAGTGACGTAAGCGCTCAACTTCTGCATTCACTGAAGAGTCCTTCTCAATAAAGGTATCAGTTTGAGGGACATATGCTTCTGGTTGGTAGTAGTCGTAATAGGAGACAAAATATTCGACTGCGTTATTTGGGAGTAACTCTCTAAATTCGTTTGCGAGCTGGGCAGCAAGAGTTTTGTTAGGTGCCAGCACCAAAGTGGGGCGTTGAAGTTTTTCGATCAGCCAAGCTGTGGTGGCGGATTTTCCGGTACCAGTGGCGCCTAAGAGAACGACATCTGATTCTCCGGCGTTGATTCGGGCCGCCAAATCCGCAATCGCCGTCGGCTGATCGCCGGAAGGGATGTAATCACTAATGACTTGAAAGGGATTTACTTTCCGTTCTAAATCCGTGATTGCACGCACTAAATCGATCCTTTTGCACGTGCAAGTGGAAGCAATACTTCGGAGTAGAGGTTTTCAATCTGTCGGAGCAGATGGTCAGAATCGCCATCGTTGCGAAGAACATGATCAGCTATCTCTTCTCGCTCGCCATCGCTTACTTGTGATTCAAGACGTTTATCGATCTCATAGCTCTTCATTCCTCGAGCAGCTAGTCGTTCACGTCGTAGCTCCACGGGAGCAGAAATGGTTATTACCCGATCAAAGCGACTCTTACCTTGGGTTTCGACTAAAAGTGGTATTTGATTGATCACCACAGTCCCTGGATTAGCTCTCATTACTATCTCATCTAGCGCTTTACGAATTCGTGGATGAGTAATCTCTTCCAATTCCTTACGGGAAGCAGGATCATTGAAAACTATCTCCCCCAATCTCGCGCGATCCAACACTCCATCGCGCAACACTTCATCGCCAAACCTGGCAACAATTTCGTCAAAACCTGGAGTTCCTCGTTCGACGACATCGCGAGCCAATTGATCAGAGTCAATTACGGTTGCACCCAAATCAGCAAAAAGTTCGCCGGCATAAGATTTGCCCGAGCCAATCCCGCCAGTAAGAGCCACTAACAACATGAGCAGAGCCTACCTTCCCGCATATTTTGTGAGAGACCGAAGAGAAATGAAAAGGGCCCCGACCTCGTGAGAAGTCAGGGCCCTCAACTCTAGTTAAGGAGCAGAAATTACTCCGCAGCAACCTCGACAGCTGGAGCGTCGCCAGCGGCAGCATCTGCAGCCTTAGCTTCTTCCTTCTGCTTGCGGTGAGCCATGAAACGTGTTTGAGCTTCAGCGTATTGGCGCTCCCACTCTTCACGTTGTGATTCGAATCCTGGACGCCACTCTTGGGTATCAGCATCGAATCCTTCAGGATAAATGAAGTTTCCTTCAGCATCGTAACGAGCAGCCATTCCATATTGAGTTGGATCAAATGCTTCCACCTCTACTTCATGACCTTCATTTGCTTGCTTAAGGGAGAGAGAGATGCGGCGGCGCTCAAGATCGATATCGATGATCTTGACGAATAGCTCGTCGCCAACTTGAACAACCTGCTCTGGGATCTCCACGTGGCGTTCTGCCAACTCTGAGATGTGAACAAGACCTTCGATTCCTTCGAAGACGCGGATAAATGCGCCGAATGGAACGAGCTTGGTAACTTCACCAGGAACAACTTGGTTGATCGCATGTGTGCGAGCAAATGCCTGCCATGGATCTTCCTGTGTTGCCTTAAGTGAGAGTGATACGCGCTCGCGCTCGAAATCAACTTCAAGAACTTCGACAGTTACTTCATCCCCGACTTCAACAACCTCTGATGGGTGATCGATGTGCTTCCATGAAAGCTCAGAGACGTGGACGAGACCATCTACGCCACCAAGGTCAACGAATGCACCGAAGTTAACGATTGATGAGACAACGCCTGTGCGAACCTGACCCTTTTGGAGCTGGTTAAGGAACTCAGTGCGTGATTGTGATTGGGTCTGCTCGAGGTATGCACGACGTGAGAGAACAACGTTGTTGCGGTTCTTATCGAGTTCGATGATGCGGGCTTCAACCTGCTTGCCGATGTAAGGGGTGAGGTCGCGCACGCGACGCATCTCCACGAGTGATGCTGGAAGGAAGCCGCGAAGACCGATGTCAACGATCAAGCCGCCCTTAACAACTTCAATAACGGTACCGACGACAACCTCGTCGCGCTCCTTCTTGCCTTCGATCTCGCCCCAAGCACGCTCGTACTGAGCACGCTTCTTGGAGAGGATCAAGCGACCTTCTTTATCTTCTTTCTGTAATACAAGTGCTTCAACGCGGTCGCCGACTGAGACGATCTCTGATGGATCAATGTCGTGGCGGATGGAAAGTTCGCGAGATGGAATAACACCTTCAGTTTTATATCCAATGTCGAGCAAAACTTCTTCGCGGTCAATTTGTACAACGATTCCTGAGACTAAATCTCCATCGTTAAAATTCTTAATTGTGCCTTCGATTGCGGCAAGAAAATCTTCTGCTGAACCAATATCGTTAATTGCTATTTGTGAGGACAAGGTGCTCCGTAGGGATAGAAAGTCGTCTCGAACGAATGGGCGCCTAAGCCCGCCGAATGAGTCGCAACGCTTTGTCGCGAAGGGCCAAGAGTACTTTGGCAGGCGTAGGATCAGCAAATGAGCTCCTACTGGCAGATCTTTCGCTATCGGCCCGCTCAATTGCTCCTTCTCAGCGCATTTCCAGGGCGGTTTGCCTACGGAATGATCTCACTCGCCATCTACTTCAAAGTGCACCAAGACACATCCTCGATTGGCATCGCTGGGTTGGCAGTTGGGCTAAATGGATTGGCCGGGGCGCTGACTGCCGGCATCCGATCGGCCGTCATAGATAAATTTGGTTTGCTCATTCCACTTCGAATACTTGTTCCTTCATATGCACTCTTGATCATCACCTTTAATCATATGCATGGTGCAACTCCGCTTGTCATCGTCTCATTCATTATGGGCTTCACTGCTCCCCCTATCAATCTTGTAGTTCGCCCCATCTGGAAAGTTACTGTTCCGCAAGAGTGGTATCGCGCAACTTTTGCAGTTGATACCGCGATGATGAGTGTTACAGCAGTAATCGGGCCGGTTGTTGCCACATCACTCGCTCTCTCTTCTCATCCAAGCTTTGGTTTGAATGCAGCAGCTAGTCTCATGGTCATTAGTGGTATCTCCATATCGCTCCTCTCTATGACAAAGAAATGGCGCCCCGAGGAGAAGATAAAGGGTGGACCATCTCTGCTCTCCTCCCCTGCAATTCGCTTGCTAATGCTGGAAGGAGCATTTGTAGGGCTAGGCACTGGGACATTTGAAATCGCAATTCCAGCCTTCGCAACGCTTAAAAATGTGCAGGGACACACCGGCCCAATTTTTGCGGCATTGGCAATCTTTAACGTTATCGGCAGCCTCATTGGCGGACTTCTCTCCAAGAAATTCTCACCATTGGCTGCCTTTCGACTGACCTATTTCTCGTGGTTCGTTGCGAGCTTGCCGCTTGCACTACTTAATCCGGACTGGACTTTAATGGTTGGTGCAAGCTTCTTGGGGCTAGCGATTGGCGCACAACAAGTCTTCTATTGGGAGATCACCGAAGCGGTTCGACCACAAGGCAGCGCTGCATCTGCCATTGGTTGGCTCTGGACGGTTGAGGGTAGCTGTGCAGCTTTTGGTACAACTCTCGGTGGATATATCAGCCAACACTTCTCACCACGCTGGTCACTTCTTATGACAACGACTTCAATTGGGATTGGATTAATTGTCATCCTCTGGGGAAGTAAATTCTTACATGCCGCCAATCACATACCGAGTGATGAGCAGGATATAAGAGCCCTTGATGATAAAACTTCTACCGAGAGTTAATGCGCCGCTAAATCCCAGCTGGCTCCGATGCCGATATTCACATCTAACGGCACAGTGAGGCTCATGGCGCTTCCCATCTCGCGGCGAACCAACGCACTTAATTGATCAGATTCTCCGGGAGCAATTTCAAAAATCAATTCATCATGGACTTGAAGAAGTAGCCGAGATTTAAGTTTCTGGTCTTTCAACGCCTTCGCCACATTTAGCATTGCTAATTTAATAATGTCAGCCGCGGAACCTTGAATCGGTGCATTGAGCGCCATGCGTTCTGCCACTTCCCGGCGGGCTCGATTATCGCTCATTAAATCTGGCAAGTATCTGCGACGACCCATGATGGTTTCGGTATATCCCTTGGACGTTGCCTCGACTACAACTGTCTTTAAGTAATCACGAATCCCACCGAAGCGGGCGTAGTACTGATCCATGAGCACTGCTGCATCGGTTGGTGACAAATCTAATTGTTGCGCCAACCCATAAGCAGAAAGACCGTAGGCCAGACCATAGGACATCGCTTTGATCTGTCGACGCATTTCTGGATCAACATCTCCAGCTTTCACACCAAAGACAATGGATGCGACTGTTGAATGTAAATCTTCGCCGCTCTTAAACGCTTCTATCAAATGCTCATCCTTTGACAGGTGGGCCATGATCCGCATTTCAATCTGACTGTAATCGGCCGTCAAAAGATCCACGAATGGTTTTTGAGAGATGAAGCAATCGCGAATTTTGCGACCCTCCTCCGTTCGTACCGGAATATTCTGCAAATTAGGATTTGTGGAGGAGAGCCGCCCGGTCGCGGTAACTGTCTGCTGGAAAATCGTATGAATACGATCATCATCTTCGACCGCGTTAGATAGTCCATCAACAGTTGTCATTAATTTACTGGTCTCGCGGATACGCAACAGATGCTTGAGGATGGGGTGGCCAGTCTTAGCAAAGAGCCAATCTAGGCTTTCTGCATCGGTCGTAAAGCCAGTCTTTATCTTCTTCGTCTTGGGAAGGCCTAATTCTTCGAAGAGAACAACCTGTAGTTGCTTGGGAGAGGCGACGTTAAATTCATGTCCGGCTACCTCATGTGCCGACTTGGTCTCACGCTCTACTTCCGAGCGGAAGAAGGCAGAGAGCCCATCTAATTTCTCGAGATCAACTCCGATACCAATTGATTCCATATCAGCAAGTTCGACCAGCACAGGAATCTCAAGCTCATTCATCAAACCAAGCATCGCTCGATCTTCCAGCTCCTTGGTCAATATCGGTACAAGTGAAAATATCGATGCCGCGCTCTGCCCGGTGTATGAAGTAAATAGATCGCTTGCTTGTTCAGCATTGATAACTCCCAAGAAGCGTTCTGTGAGGTCATCGAGTCCTAGATTGCGACCGCCAGGATTGATAAGATAAGCAGCAAGTTCTGTGTCAAATAGAATTCCTGCCAGAGGATAAGAGCGAGCAATCTCTTTACTGGAATGCAAATATTTGGGGAGGGAGGCATCTGCTATCCACTCTCCCATTTGGGCATCGCGAACTATATAAAAACTCTTTGCATCTAGCGCCACTGAATATTCTTGAACTTCTCCTTCGATTAATGAGAAGTGAACTGCGATGGGCTCGCTGCGCCCCTTGAGAAGAGCGCTTAACTCCTTGTATCCAACTTCCTTGCCAACTGTGGTTGGTGCGACTTCCACCTTCTTCGTTTCTGGCTCAGTTGTACCGACACCAGCCAGTCCCTTCACGCGATCCTTGAGCGCTTTAATTTCCAAAGTATCAAGTAAAGCGAAAAGGGAGGGTGCATCTATGCCACTCCATTCCAATTCAGCTGAAGTAACACCCAAATCCATATCGCTTCGAAGATGAGTGAGCTCTTGGTTGAGGCGGACTCCATCAATATTTGCCCGCAAAGACTCCCCGACTTTGCCCTTCACTGAGTCAGCAGATGCCAACAGGTTCTCTAGTGATCCATATTCCTGAATCCACTTCGCAGCTGTCTTCTCGCCCACACCAGGAATTGATGGCAAATTATCTGATGGGTCGCCTCGAACCGCTGCAAAATCTGGATACTGCGCTGGCGTCAAGCCGTACTTCTCCTCGACCGCTTCTGGTGTCATTCGAGCTAAGTCCGCCACCCCGCGCTTGGGATACAGAACTGTTGTACTTGCATTCACTAACTGAAAAGAATCGCGATCACCTGTGCAAATGAGAACTTCATACCCATCAGTCTGGGCCCGCTTGGCGAGAGTGGCGATAATGTCATCGGCTTCAAATCCCTCCACTGCAAAATGGCGAATTCCAAAGGCGTGAACTAATTCAAAGAGGTATGGAGTCTGGGATCGAAACTCATCGGGAGTCGCTGAACGGTTCGCCTTATATTCCGGAAATCTCTCACTGCGAAAAGTCTTACGAGAAACATCGAAAGCTGCCGCAATGTGGGTCGGCTTCTCGTCTCGAATGAGATTTGTCAGCATGGATGCGAAACCATAGATTGCATTGGTTGCTTGTCCTGAAGCTGTTGCAAAGTTCTCAACCGGCAGAGCGTAGAAAGCACGGTAGGCCAACGAGTGGCCATCTATCAGAAGTAACCGTTTTTCCGCTTTCACTTGCGTGATTCTAGGCTTGCTCGCGCAGTTGGCTCGGTAGACTCCACGTCATGAGCGATTTTCTTCAAATTATCCGTGAACGCGGTTCTGGCGCACTTGACCAAAAAATGGGGATCGAAATAATTGAAGCATCCCCGCAGCGATTAGTCGGCACGATGCCGGTAGAAGGAAATACGCAGCCACTTGGGATCCTTCACGGCGGTGCCAATGTTGTCCTTGCGGAAAGTTTGGGGTCTATCGGAACTCAATTGCACGCTGGTCCTGATCGTCGAATTGTGGGCGTAGATATCAATGCCACGCATCACAAATCAGCAACCATAGGCAAGGTGACTGGTGTAGCAACAGCCATATCTCTAGGTAAGACCATGTGCTCGTATGAAATTGTTATAACAAATGAGGCAGGTGAACGAACCTGTACGGCTCGAATCACCTGCCTCATTCTTGCTGAACGAAAGTAAATCGCTCAGGTCAATCTAATTAGTGATGGCCCTCTGCTGCGCCAGTTCCAAGGTATGCCGCACGCACTGCTGGATCGTTAAGTAGATCAGAAGCCTTAGCTTCCTTCACCACTTTTCCGGTCTCCAGAACATATGCGCGATGCGCGCGTTGGAGTGCTTGCTGAGCATTCTGCTCAACCAGAAGAATTGTGGTTCCAGTCTTATTGATCTCGGTGATGATTCTGAAGATATTTTGAATCATCATTGGAGCAAGACCCATGGAAGGCTCATCGAGAAGAAGAAGCTTTGGACGGGCCATAAGTGCGCGACCAATAGCAAGCATTTGCTGCTCGCCACCAGAGAGAGTTCCGCCAGCTTGACCGGAGCGTTCTTTCAAACGTGGAAACAAGTTATATACATTTTCGAGATCTTCATTCATCTCAGCTTTGCGGTTCTTGCGGAAGTACTTTCCGATTTCAAGATTCTCGAGCACGGTCATGCCTGGGAAAATTCCGCGACCTTCTGGCGCTTGTGAGATACCCAGCTCCACGCGCTCATGCGCAGAGACTTTAGAGATATCTTGACCATCAAAAATGATCGATCCGCTACCGACGGGGCGAAGTCCAGAGACGGTCTTGAGCATTGTGGTCTTACCTGCTCCGTTAGCGCCGATAAGTGTGACGATCTCGCCTTGATTGACAGTGATGCTTATGCCTTTGATTGCCTCAATTTTTCCATAGAAAACGTGAAGGTCATTAATTTGAAGATTCATCGGCAGGCGCTCCTAAGTAGGCTTCGATGACCTTAGGGTCATTCTGAACTTCAGTAGTTGTTCCATCGGCAATCTTTACGCCGAAGTCCAAAACAGAGACTCGGTCGGAGATTCCCATGATGAGGGACATATCGTGTTCAATCAAGAGAACGGTGTAACCGTTGTCGCGAATGCGGCGAATTGTGGCGGCTAGCGCAACCTTTTCGGCCGGGTTAAAGCCAGCAGCTGGCTCGTCCAACATAATTAATTCTGGATTTGTTCCCATAGCGCGAGCGATCTCAAGTCGACGCTGATCTCCATAAGGAAGATTTTTGCCGAGTTGATCTGCGCGGTGATCGATTCCCATGAACTTAAGCAGCTCGTGCGCCTTCTCACGATCTTGCTTCTCTTCGCGACGTGCACGAGGAGTACCAAAGAGTGAGCCGACCAAACCTGACTTCTTATGTACATCAGTTGCAGTCATGACATTTTCAAGTGCAGTCATCTCGCCCCAGAGTCGAACATTCTGGAAGGTACGAGCGATGCCACCACGAGTGATGTTCTGACGCTTCTTTCCAACGACACTCTCTCCCTTGAAAAGAATCTCGCCAGATGTTGGGGTGTAGACGCCGGTAACCACGTTAAAGACTGTTGTCTTTCCGGCTCCGTTAGGGCCGATCAGTGCGCAGATCTCGCCCTTGTTAACGTGGAAATCCACGCCATCAAGTGCCGAGACGCCACCAAAGCGCATGGTCACATTTTTGAGTTCAAGAATTCTCTCAGACATTTACTCACCTGCCTTTGTAATTTTTTCGCGCTTCTTGCGAGGCAGCAAACCATCTGGACGAATGTTCATAATCAGAACAAGTGCTACACCGAATACGAATTGGCGGGCATTGGAGATAAAGCGGATGCGCTCTGGAATATAGGCAAGGAGTGTTCCACCCAAAATAACGCCCCAGATATTTCCCATTCCACCAAATACGACGCATGAGAGAATAAGTACGGAGATGTTGAAGGAGAACATATCGGGCGCTACATACATTGATTTGGATGCAAAGATCACTCCTGCAGCGCCACCAATCGCAGCTCCGATGGAAAATGACCAGATCTTGTATTTAAGAGTTGAGACACCCATGAGCGCTGCAACATCTTCATCTTGGCGGATAGCTTCCCAGGCACGACCAGGACGACGTGCAGTGAAACGACGCACCATCCAGATGATCAAGAGAATCATGATCACAACTACCCAGAAATAAGATTCCATGTGATCTAGACCAAAGGAGACTCCGAGCGTCCTTGGTGGATTTGGAACGTTTGCAATTCCATTTGGGCCACCGATGCTGGGATTATTTACAGCAACGATACGAACGATCTCTCCAAAGCCCAATGTAACAATCGCTAGATAGTCACCACGTAGACGCAAGGTAGGCAGTCCAAGGAGTACGCCAGAGAGCATGGCAAGTGCCATACCAAGTGGAAGACATTCCCAAGTATTCCAATGGAAGTGAGTACCCATAATTGCTGCGGTATAGGCACCGATTGCAAAGAAGGCCACATAACCTAAGTCGAGAAGTCCACTCTTTCCCACCACAATGTTTAGACCCAGCGCCATCAATACGAACATGCCAACTGGGTAAACGAGAACAGCCTGATAGGAAGAGATTGGAGTATTAAGAATATTTGTGAATGAGAAGTTGCCGGCATAAGGCAACATCATCACAACTGCAATGAGTCCAATAACGAAGGTAGAGCGAGTAGGACGGTTCCAGCCCTCCCAAATTTCTGCACCCTTATCGCGAATATTTAACATGATCACATTCCCCCTTAGACACGACTCTGCTGAACGGCTTCGCCGAAGAGCCCGTTAGGTTTGAATAGAAGGACAAGCACCAGAACAACGAAGACAGTTACTGACTTCCATTGGGTACCGAGAACTGCAGCGATGAATACTTCGAGGAGACCAAGGGTCAACCCACCAAAGAATGCACCGCGAAGATTTCCGATTCCACCGAGAACTGCTGCAGTAAAGGCTGCAAGTCCAATGGAGAATCCCACGTTGTACTTTGTATTTTCATAGACAGTCTCATATAAGAATGCTGCGGCGCCCGTCATGAATCCACCGATCAAGAATGTTGCGGAGATGACTCGGTTGAGGTTAATACCCATCAAGCGGGAAGTCTCTTCTGACATAGATACTGCGCGGATTGCTTTTCCAAGCAAAGTCTTTGAGACGAAGCGATCAACTGCAAAAAATAGTGCAGCAGCGAAAACGATCACAAGCAAAATGTCGTTACGGATGACGACGTTATTTGGAGTATTCACATCTCCGATAGTGATAGCGCCAAATTTGCGGAGTAAGCGAGGGTTGGACATCGGGGTGGAGTGAGTCAAGATACGTACGCCCTCTTGCAGCATGATCGATGTGCCGATTGCCGAGATCAAGCTAGCAAGGCGGTTAGTGCCTTTGGCACGCAGACGACGATAGGCAATTAATTCGACCATCACTGCGGTAACGCCTGACATCAACATCGAGGCGATCAAGCATGCGCCCATTGTGTAGAAAAGTCGGAAGCCATGTAGCGGATCAGTGTTCTGATCAAAATGAAAGAAGTAGCGCGAGACAATCACAGTGGCAAAGGTGCCGACCATAAAGATTTCAGAGTTTGCGAAGTTGATGAGGCGGAGAACGCCATAGACCATGGTGTAACCCAAGGAGATCAGAACATAAATGAAACCCAGCGCTAGACCTGAGATAAGCAAAGGCCAGAACTGATTAAGGACTACCGAGAAATTCATCAGACCTACTTCTTAATAATTCTTGAGGGATTTAGGTGCTCTTACTTGTGCTGACTTTAATCAAGGAAGTGTCCCGACTCCCCCNTTTAGGGAGAATCGGGACACATTTACTACTTATTCCTAGACTCTTACGAGTTTAGAACTGGATTAACGGCTTAGACAGCACCGAAGTACTTGATTGTTCCGTTAACTACCTGGAAGCCACCAACTGGAGCTCCGCCTACAACCTCGCCGAAGCGAGTGAACTTGAGGACAGTCTTGCCATCAAGGCCGTAGAAGGTACCTGTTGATACGCAGAGCTGGATTCCAGCGCGAGATGTCTTACCCTGCTTGATGCAAGCAAGGAAAACGTTTGTCGCGTTGAATGTCTCTGTTACGTATACGTGGCCTGCAGCTGTCTTGAGGCCTGTGGCCTTTGTGAATGCTGCTTGCTGAGCATCAGATGCTGCGATTTCGAAAGGTACAGCAGGTGCTGTGAACTTTGAACCTTCAGCTGCAGCCTTACCAGCTACACCGATGTATGCATCGTTAAGAACTCCATCGCCACCGGCGAATGTGCCCTTCCATGATGCATCGCTAAGAGCCTTTGCAAGCTGTCCACCGTCTGGGTAGTAACCGGTGTAGATGACAACGTTTGCTCCTGCTGACTTGATCTTTGCCACTGTTGCTGAGTAGTCAGATGTCTTTTGAGCAACTGAGTCCTTGCCAACGAGTGAAACTTTTGTTGCCTTGATGTAATCAAGAGCAGCATCGCGAAGACCTGTTCCGTATGGTGTCTGGTCATCAATGACGTAGACCTTTGGTGATGTAACACCCTTTGTTGACCAGCGAACTACTGCTGGACCTTGAAGAGCATCGTTACCAACGACACGGTGGAAGAATGGGTATCCGTTATCTGCAGACTTTGGATCAGTCAAGGTAACGCGGGTTGCTGATGGTGAAACCATTGTCAAACCGGTTGACTTATATGAAGGGAATGATGCGATTGATGCACCTGAGTAAGCAGGTCCAACTACACCGACTACTGCCTTGTTAGCAGCGATTCCTGGTGCAACTGTTCCAGCGACTGCGCCTTCACCCTGATCGTCAGCTGTAATTAACTTAACTGTGACTGCTGGGTTTGTAGCGTTATAGATTGCAACAGCTGTCTTTGCGCCAAGAAGTTCATCCTGACCTGTCTGTGCATCTGTACCAGTCAATGGTCCCTGGTAAACCAAGGTTACTGACTTTGTTGCTGCGTTAGCTGATGAAAGTGCAACTGATGCCAATACGAGGCCAGATGCAGCTACAACAGCAAGAACGCGCTTTGAGTTCTTGTTCATGTAGAACCTTCCTGTTTTTTCTTTCTTATCCCGGGACAGGGAGGGTAGAAGAATAGAGGTCAGGTAGAGGTGAATTCAATCCGGATTAGCCCAAATCGAGATCTTTACCCGATTGTTACAAAGATCGGGGGCTGATTTATGCGGGGAAAATGCGAACCATCTGCAGATGGGTGAATTACTTGTCCGGGACTGAATCTGGCGAGATGACGGCCTCGGCAACACCCTTCATCGTCATTCGGCGATCCATGGCGGCCTTTTGTATCCAGCTAAATGCTTCTGGTTCGGACAAATTGAGTGCGGCCATCAAGATGCCTTTTGCGCGATCAATCAACTTGCGAGTTTCCAGCCGCTCATGAAGATCTGCAACCTCATCCGCTAGCGCTCGAAGTTGGGTATGACGACTGACAGCAATTTCGATTGCAGGAACTAAATCTGATATCGAGAAGGGTTTAACGACATAGGCCATGGCGCCGGCATCGCGCGCTCGTTCAACTAATTCTCGTTGGCTAAAAGCTGTCAGCATAAGAACTGGTGCGATATCAATAATAGATTGCGCAGCAGTAATGCCATCCATTTCTGGCATTTTCACATCCAGTATCGCAAGATCGGGCTTGTACTCCTTTGCGAGTGCTACTGCTTCGACTCCATTAGTCGCCTGTGCAATAACCTCATAGCCTGCTTCGGTCAGCATTTCGACTAGATCAAGTCGGATGATTGCTTCATCTTCAGCGACAAGAATGCGCGTCTTTTTCTTATCTGTGGCAGTTGCACCATCTGTACTCATGTGCCTCGAGTCGGATTTGAACCGACACTGTGCGGATTTTGAGTCCGCCCTCTCTACCGTTGGAGTACCGAGGCGTGCCGCAATTATATGGCCATACGGCTAGCCGGGAAATTCGAGAAGTGGGTGCTTACTTTCGGTAAGCGGGGGCTACCCCACCAACAGCATCACCTGCGCGGTGCACGCGCATTGCATTTGTCGATCCAGGGATTCCTGGAGGTGAACCTGCAACGATGATCACTTCTTCACCCTTTTTAACACGACCAGAATCGAGAAGAATTGCATCAACCTGCTTCACCATCTCATCGGTGTGATCAACAGATGGAGTAATCATTGGTTCGATTCCCCACGACAAGGCAAGTTGGTTATAAACATGCGTCTCTGGAGTCAACGCCAAAATAGGAATTGGCGAACGCAATCTCGACATACGACGAGCAGAGTCTCCACTTTGCGTAAATGCAATCAAATACTTAGCTCCAACAATTGCGCCAACTTCAGCCGCGGCTTTAGTAATTGCGCCACCTTTTGTATGAGGAGTGTGTCCGAGAGGTGCAATCCGATTGAGCATCGCCTCTTCTGTGCGCGCAATAATGCGACTCATGGTGAGAACGGATTCAATGGCGAAATCTCCGACTGAGGTTTCCCCCGAAAGCATGAGCGCATCGGCACCATCGAGAACAGCATTTGCACAGTCAGTCGCTTCGGCGCGAGTCGGACGTGAATTGGAGATCATGGAATCGAGCATTTGAGTAGCAACAATTACTGGCTTTGCATTTGCGCGAGCTAGCTCGATACAACGCTTTTGAACAAGTGGTACTTCTTCAATCGGCATTTCAACGCCGAGATCACCACGAGCAACCATGATGCCATCAAAAGCTGCGACGATCTCTTCTAGATTATCAACCGCTTGAGGCTTCTCAATTTTCGCAATTACGGGGCGACGAATTCCTTCTTCATCCATGATTGCATGAACATCCTTAATATCAGCTGCGCTGCGTACAAAGGAGAGAGCGATGAAATCTGCGCCAGCGCGAAGACCCCAACGAAGATCATCGCGATCCTTCTCCGAGAGAGCTGGTACTGACACTGCTACGCCGGGAAGATTGATGCCCTTATTGTTTGATACTGCGCCTGGCTCGATGCATTTGGTGATGACATCGTTGCCCTTAACTTCAACCACTTCGACCGTAACTTTGCCATCATCAATCAAAATGCGATCGCCCGCTTTACAATCACCGGGAAGACCTTTGTAGGTGGTACCCACACGATCCTTGGTGCCAGAGACTTCATCAGTAGTAATCGTGAAAATATCTCCGCGGGCCAAGTTGTGTGGTCCATTTTCGAAACGGGCTAAGCGAATCTTTGGTCCTTGGAGGTCCACGAGGATTGCCACTGCTGTGCCAGCTTTGGCTGCTCCCGCGCGAACTAAATCAAGTCGAGCCTGATGTTCTTCGTAGCCGCCGTGAGAGAGATTAAGCCGGGCCATATTCATTCCCGCCGCGATAATCTCATCGATCTTCTCGGGTGATTCAACAGCAGGACCCATGGTGCAAACAATTTTCGCTCTACGCATACCTCAACCTTAACCTAATTAATATCTACGAAATGGATTACTAGTAAGTAAATGGAGTGAATCAGACCATCAACGATCGTTCTGTGGGTGTAATTGGTGCGGGAAGTTGCGTCTCCCCTACCAAATAAGTATCAACCGCAGCAGCAGCAGAGCGCCCTTCTGCGATCGCCCACACGATGAGTGATTGACCACGGCCCGCATCGCCAGCAACAAATACACCATCAATGCTCGTCTGGAAGTGTGCATTTCGCTTAATGTTTCCACGATCATCAAATTCAACACCTAATTGTTGTAACAGCGGTGATTTCTCTGGTCCGACAAATCCCATAGCAAGAAATGCAAGATCGGCCGGAATTTCTCGCTCTGTTCCCACAATTGCCTCAAATTTTCCATTAACAAATTGAGTCTCCACCAATTTAAGAGCGCGAAGATTTCCTTGGCTATCGCCCAAGAATGATTCGGTAGAGACAGCAAAGAGACGTTCACCCGACTCTTCATGGGCGCTACTGACGCGATAAATCATTGGATAGGTAGGCCACGGTTGAGCAGAAGGTCGCTCATCTGTTGGTCGCGGCAAAATCTCAAGTTGAGTAACACTTGCAGCGCCTTGGCGAATTGCTGTGCCGAGACAATCTGCTCCGGTATCTCCACCTCCGAGAATCACAACATGCTTTCCTGCTGCGTTAATGGGTGGTACTTCAGTGAGTTCCTTCAACCCTTGCTTGTTACCCCAAGGCAAATATTCCATTGCTTGGTGAATACCTTTAAGTTCGCGTCCAGGTACCTGCAGGTCGCGCCAATTAGTTGAGCCCACCGCAAGGACTATCGCATCATATTTTTTGCGTAGATCTGCGCCGGTGATTTCCCCGCCCACATCGACGCCTGCCCGAAAACGCGTTCCTTCGGCTTCCATCTGTCGCAAACGGCGATCAAGAATAGATTTCTCCATTTTAAATTCTGGAATTCCATAGCGAAGTAATCCACCGATTCGATCGGCGCGCTCATAGACAGCAACGGTATGGCCAGCGCGAGTCAATTGTTGAGCAACTGCAAGACCTGCGGGTCCAGAACCAATAACAGCAACAGTTTTGCCAGTGAGGCGATCTGGAGGAAGGGGAACAACATGTTCATTCTTAAATGCTTCTTCAATAGTGCGAAGCTCTACTTGCTTGATGGTGACCGCATCAGCATTGATTCCGACTACGCACGCTGTCTCACATGGTGCTGGGCAGAGCCGACCAGTGAACTCGGGGAAATTATTTGTCGCATGTAAGCGGGCAAGGGCTTCCTTCTTCTCATTTCGCCAAATCAAATCGTTCCACTCCGGAATGAGATTTCCCAGTGGGCATCCTTGATGACAGAAAGGAATGCCGCAATCCATACAGCGCCCCGCTTGCTTTTGAAGCTCAGGAAATGCCTGCTCTTCATACACTTCTTTCCAATCCTTGATGCGAACATCTACCGGGCGGCGAGTCGGTGTTTGGCGAGGAGTAGTTAAGAAACCCTTTGGATCAGCCATTGATTGCCTCCATGATTGCTTGATCTGCTGGTCGGCCCTCTGCCTCAGCCTTAGCGATAATTGATAGCACTCGCGCATAATCCCTAGGCATAACTAATGAAATACGCGACTTAGCACTCTCCCAATCCTTAAGTAAAGAATCAGCAACGACTGAACCCGTTTCTACATGGAAAGATGAGAGAAGCTCGCGCACGCGCGCTTCTTGATCTACCGGAAGAGCCAAGACATCAACCATTTCGGGATTCACAAGAAGTGGATTGAGATCGAGAACAAAGGCACGCCCACCAGACATTCCTGCCGCAAAATTACGGCCAGTTTTGCCAAGAATGAGAACTGTTCCACCTGTCATGTATTCACAACCATGATCGCCTACGCCTTCAACAATTGCAGTAGCGCCAGAATTGCGGACACAGAATCGCTCGCCCACATTTCCACGAATCATGATTTCACCGGAGGTTGCGCCGTAGCCGATAACGTTTCCGGCAATCACATTCTCTTCAGATGCGAAAGTTGCTTTCTCATCTGGGCGGACAATGACGCGCCCACCAGAAAGCCCCTTACCTACATAATCATTTGCATCACCATAAAGACGAATAGTTAATCCCTTAGGTATAAATGCACCGAGTGATTGACCGGATGATCCATGTAATGCAACATCAATGGTGTTATCAGGTAGCCCTGCTCCCCCATATCGACGTGTGATTTCTGAGCCCAGCATGGTTCCGGCTGTTCGGTTGATATTCCGAATTGGCATATCGATCTTTACTGGGTTCTTCTTCTCAAGGGCATCCATTGCGAGCTCAATTAACTTATTGTCGAGCGCCGCGGCAAGTCCGTGATCTTGAGTTGTGGTGTTAAAGCGTGGCGCATCGGTGGCAAAGACTGGTGCCAAAAGCAATGGCGCAAGATCTAAGCCACTCGCTTTCCAATGATCGACCGCAACGCGAGTATCCAAGAATTCCACTTGACCGACTGCTTCACCTAACGTGCGGAAGCCAAGCTTGGCAAGCCATTCTCGAACTTCCTCAGCGATGTATTCGAAGAAGGTTTCAACGAACTCTGGCTTGCCAGAGAATCGTGCTCGAAGCGCTGGGTTCTGAGTGGCCACACCTACTGGACATGTATCTAGATGGCAGACGCGCATCATGACGCAACCAGAAACAACAAGTGGCGCTGTTGCAAAACCGAACTCTTCTCCACCAAGGAGCGCAGCAATGACAATATCTCGACCAGTTTTCATCTGACCGTCAACTTGAACAACGATGCGGTCGCGAAGACCATTGAGCATCAGAGTTTGCTGCGTTTCTGCAAGGCCAAGNTCCCAGGGAGCGCCTGCATGCTTGAGTGATGTCAAAGGTGATGCACCAGTTCCGCCATCGTGGCCAGAGATCAATACGACATCTGCGTGTGCTTTAGAGACGCCAGCAGCAACGGTTCCGATACCAACTTCGGCAACAAGCTTTACGTGAATTCGCGCATCCTTGTTTGCATTCTTGAGATCGTGAATTAACTGCGCTAGATCTTCAATGGAATAAATATCGTGATGAGGAGGTGGTGAAATTAAACCTACGCCAGGAGTTGAGTAACGAACTTTGGCAATCCATGGATAGACCTTGCCACCAGGTAGCTGGCCACCTTCGCCCGGCTTTGCGCCTTGCGCCATTTTGATTTGAATATCATCAGCATTCACTAAATATTCAGATGTCACACCGAAGCGGCCAGATGCCACTTGCTTAATTGATGAACGCTTTGAGTCACCATTAGCTTCTAGCGTGTAACGAGATGGATCTTCGCCACCTTCGCCAGTGTTGGACTTTCCACCTAGACGATTCATAGCAATAGCTAGCGTCTCATGCGCTTCGGCAGAGATTGATCCGTACGACATTGCGCCCGTAGCAAAACGCTTTACGATTGAAGAAACTGGCTCCACTTCCTCGAGCGGAACTGGTGGTCGTAGGCCTTCTTTAAAAGTGAAGAGTCCGCGAAGGGTCATCAAATTCTTTGATTGATCATCAATTTTCTGGGTGTAACGCTTGAATATGTCATAACGCTTAGAGCGAGTGGAATGCTGAAGCGTGAAGACGGTTTCTGGATCAAAAAGGTGTGGTTCACCATCTCGGCGCCACTGATNCTCCCCGCCGATCGGAAGTCGCTTAGTTCCTGGAACTTCTCCCCCCGGTGGATATGCAATGTGATGTCGCTTGATGGTCTCTTCGGCAATCGTCGCAAGTGATATTCCCCCGAGGCGTGAAGTCACACCAACGAAATATTCATCCACAACTTCCTTCGATAGACCGATTGCTTCGAAAACTTGAGCGCCGGTATATGAGGAGATGGTGGAGATGCCCATCTTGGACATGACTTTAAGTACGCCTTTACCTAATGACTTAATTAAATTTGCAACGGCCTTCTCAGGTGTAATGCCCGTGATCACGCCTTGGCGTACTAGATCTTCGGCAGATTCCATCGCGAGATATGGATTAACTGCAGCTGCGCCAAATCCCACGAGAAGTGCGACGTGGTGGACTTCGCGAACTTCACCTGTCTCAACGACTAGGCCAACTTGGGTACGAGTCTTCTCGCGAATCAAATGGTGGTGGACAGCTGCAGTGAGTAAGAGCGAAGGAATCGGCGCATCTTCTGAGTCGCCATCACGATCGGAGAGCACGATGATGTGCGCTCCATCAGCGATTGCTTGTGAAACTTCCCGGCGAATTTCTTGAATCCGATCGCGTAGAGCTTCTCCGCCACCTGCAACTGGGAAGAGTCCACGAACGACGTGCGCCTGAAAGCCTTCCTGATCACCATCATCATTTGCGTGAATAATTTTGGCGAGCTCGTCATTATCTATGACTGGGAAATCTAGTGAGATCTGTTTGCATGACTCCGCGCTGGGATCTAATAGATTGTGCTCTGGCCCAATACTTCCGCCAAGTGAGGTGACAAGCTCTTCGCGAATTGCATCTAGTGGTGGATTTGTTACTTGCGCGAAGAGTTGGGCAAAATAATCGTAGAGATTACGTGGCTTATCGGAGAGCGCAGCGATCGGCGTATCGGTTCCCATGGAACCAAGGGCTTCTCCGCCACTCTTTGCCATCGGAGTCAAAATAATACGTAACTCCTCCTCAGTGTAACCAAAGGCGCGTTGGCGACGAACAACTGATGAGTGCGGATAAACAATATGTTCGCGTGCAGGTAGATCGGCAAGTCGAACTAATCCATCTGCAAGCCACTTTGAATATGGCGCAGCTTCTGCCAGCGAGTTCTTAATCTCACTGTCTTCAATAATGCGGCCTTCTTCAATGTCCACAAGGAACATACGACCTGGTTGGAGTCGTCCCTTCCGCGCAATCTTTTCCGGTGCAAAATCAAGTACACCCACTTCTGAAGCGAGTACTACAAGTCCATCGTGAGTTACCCAATAACGAGATGGACGCAGGCCATTACGATCAAGAACTGCTCCCACTTGATGGCCATCTGTAAATGTCACACATGCCGGCCCATCCCATGCTTCCATCATCGTGGAGTGGAATTGATAGAAATCGCGGAGCTTCTGCGGCATGGTTGCGTGGTTCTCCCACGCTTCTGGAATCATCATCAAAACTGAATGTGGAAGTGAGCGACCACCGAGATAGAGAAGTTCGAGCACTTCATCAAAGGAGGCAGAGTCCGACCCAGAATTATCAACGATCGGGAAGAGGCGATTGAGATCTCCTGGAATAAGTGAACTTGCGAGGAGATTCTCGCGCGCACGCATCCAGTTACGGTTACCACGCACTGTATTGATTTCACCATTATGCGCGATGAAACGATATGGGTGCGCAAGTGGCCAGGAAGGGAAAGTGTTAGTTGAAAAACGTGAGTGAACGAGTGCGAGCGTTGATGTAACTCTTGGATCAGAGAGATCGGTAAAGAAATCTTCCAATTGGCCGGTCGTAAGCATTCCCTTATAAACAATGGTACGAGAGGAGAGGGAGGGGAAATAAACCGGGAAGTTATGTTCTACTCGCTTACGAAAACAAAAAGCAAGACGATCGAGAACTAGATCGCTCTCTCCTTTTTTGCCCGCGAGAAAAATCTGTTCAAACTTTGGCATAACAGAGACGGCGGTCTTGCCTAGCGATGATGGATCTGTAGGCAGATTGCGCCAACCCAGAATTGTTAATCCTTCTTCATTTGCAATCTTTTCAATTTCCGCACGATCAGAGAACGATGGCTCTACAAAAGCGATTCCTGTTGCATAGGAACCAGCTGCCGGAATCTGAAATTCGACTACTTCTTGATAAAACGCATCTGGCACAAGGATGAGAATTCCAGCGCCATCGCCGCTATCAGGTTCGGCGCCTGATGCTCCTCGGTGTTCCATATTGCGAAGCGCAGTGAGCGCTTGCGAAACGATCTCATGAGTAGCTTTCTTATTGAGAGTTGCGACCATAGCAACGCCACATGCATCACCTTCGTGCATTGGGTCATAAAGACCTTGCGCAGGTGGCACAGAAGAAAACTTAGATAGTGCGGTCACGATCGCTCCTCATGAACGGTCGGGACGGCGGTGGCCCAACAACTTCAAACACTGCCGGGTAGATACCTCAGCGAGTGCGAAATGTTAGCAACTAGATGCCTGATAGGTGAAACAAATTGCCAATTCCCGCTGTGATCGCCATGCCTGCTGAGCCTCCGATAAGCACTCGTAAGGTGGGCTTTAAGAGCGGTGAGCCTGCAGTTTTGGCGCCAACTGCGCCCGTGGTGAGCAAGCCCAGAAGAGTGAACCCAACGATGGCATAGATACGCCCAGTCGAAGTTGAGGGAATCGCACCCAGTAGCGGTATTGAGCCGCCCAAGGTGTAAGCAATCGCCGATGCAAGAGATGCTTGTGCGGGGCGAGCTTTCGTATGGTCGAATTGACCAAGCTCATCACGCAAATGTGCTTCGAGTGCATCTCTCTCTGTCATTACCTTTGCCACTTGCGCAGCTAGATCATAGGAGAGCCCACGATCCACATAAATTTGAGTGAGTTCGGCTAGTTCACCTTCCGGATCGGTCCGTAGATGCTCAATCTCTAACTGCTTATCTGATTCTTCAATATCTGCTTGAGATTTCACGGATATATATTCACCGACGGCCATCGACATGGCGCCAGCAGCGATTCCGGCGATTCCCACAGTCCAGAGTAATTTTGAATTTTGAGAGGCAGCTGCAATTCCGATCATCAATGAAGCGGTGGCAACGAGACCATCATTGGAGCCAAGTACAGCAGCACGTAACCACCCAGATCGATGTGCTTTATGTTGGTGATTGCGTTGGTAAACCTCTTCAAGTGCCATGGTTTTACTCTACCTCTTTAGGTTTCGCTTTTCTCAGTACGACGAGGAGAGTTACCAGAAAAACTACTCCCCCCACCCAGACATTGAGTCGAATCCCAGCAATTGTGTGGGCTGAATCGATGCGGAGCGTCTCGATCCAGGTACGTCCAGATGTGTATATAAGTATGTATGCAAGAAATAATTTTCCGGCTGGCAAGGTGCGCAATTTTTTCCACTTCAGCAAAATAACCGCTCCCGCGAAACACCACAGGGCTTCATAGAGGAAGGTTGGGTGATAAGTCACATCCGCCAGATGATCGATACTTCTTTGGGCGATCGGAATTTTAAGCGCCCACGGCAGATCAGTTGGCTTTCCATAGAGTTCAGCATTAAACCAATTACCAAATCTGCCCACTCCTTGTGCGATTAAAATTCCGGGCGCAAGCGCATCTGCTAATTGCGGGAAGGTTAGTGAGCGTTCTTTACTTCGAAAAGCAAGATAGGCAACGAGGGCTCCAAGTGAGATTGCACCCCAAATTCCTAGGCCACCTTCCCAAATTTTAAAAGCGTTTTGCCAATTACCGGTCGCTCCAAAATATAGCTCAGGCGTTGTGATGACATGATAAATGCGACCACCGATGACTCCTGCCGGAATGACATAAACGGCGATATCGCTAATGTCCTCCGGATTGCCGCCCAAATTCTTATATCGGCGTTGTCCTAAAAGTACTGCGATGACAATTCCCGCAAGAATACAGATCGCATAGACATGAATTTTTAACGGACCCAACCCCACCATCGAGAATGATGGCGTTGGGATAAAACGATGCATAAAGAGCTACTTCACTCCAGCATCGGTCATGGCCTTTTTAAATTTTTCTGGGTCCATGTATTGAGTATTGCGATCAAGTTCTTTTCCGTTAACAAATACGGTTGGGGTGGCATTGACGCCACGTTTAGCAGCGTCGGCCTCGACCAACTTGGTCCAATCGGCGTACTTGCCCTCGTTCACGCACTTGGAAAATGAAGAATCAGTAATTCCCACCGAAGTGCCAAGTAAGAAGAGATAGTTGTTGGTCATGGTGCCGGAGTTCTCTTTGGATGGCTGATTGGCATAGATATTTGCATGCGCTTCTAGGAACTTGCCTGAATCCGCAGCACACGCAGACATATTGGCGGCCAAGATCGACTCAGGTCCAATAAATGTCATGGGATGGAATACAACCTTTGCCTTGCCTGACTTAACTAAATCATTGATGTACTTATTGTTGATTCCCTCAAAAGTTTGGCAGATAGGACATTGAAAATCCTCAAAAATATCAATTTTCACTTTAGCTGAAGAGTTATAAACCAGGCCGTAACCCTCTGATGCGGAAGCCGCTTTAGGAATTGCAGCGTTTGCATTAACTTTCTTATTTGAAGAAACTTTATAGATGCCGGTAAAGGCCACTATTACAACTACGCTCACAACTATTAAATTGCGAACAAAATTATCCTTCTTCTTTGCTTCTGCCATGTGGCTCTCCTATCGCTACTTATCTAATCCCAAGATACCCCGTGGATTACGGAATAAATAAATTCCCAAGGCCATTAAGCCTGTATCACGCGCAATCTCTTGGAGATATTTGGTTTGGCCAGCCGCTACTTTGCCGCCACCGCCAAAACAACCACAATCGATGGAGAGACCACGGGCCCATGCTTGGCTGATTGCAATGACAAAGATTGCCATCAAGAGCGCGGCCACTAATCCTGAGTATTTAACAAAGGCACCAAGAAGTATCAGAATGCCAACTGCAATTTCGATCCAGGGAAGGGCGTAGCCTAAATTTGCAGCAAGGGTGTTAGGCAAAATTTTGTACGCCTGTACCGCCATTCTGGCTTCTGCAGTATTACCCGCCTTCAAATAGCCAGCAGTGAGCAAAACTCCACCAACAATGATCCGAAAAAACAGAGTTGCGATTGGTTGGAGTGATTTTTTCTTGAGCGATACGAGAAGAAATATAAATCCCAGGGGAACTAAAATATTTGTGAGCGCTTCGGCAAGTACCTTCATCGGCGCACTCCCTCGGCAAGTGAAGTCGCCAGTGCGCGCACGTTAGCTATACCTTCTTCTGATGTGGGAGCTTCTTGAATTTGGCGAATAAATGCCGAACCAACGATTACTCCATCTGCATATTGCGCAACTTCATGTGCTTGTTCTTTAGTGGACACTCCCAATCCGACCGATACTGGAAGGTCGGTTGTAGTGCGAATTCGCTCGACTAAGGAGCGGGCATTTCCTGAAACCGAAGTGCGAGTTCCAGTCACGCCCATCAAACTAGCCGCATATACAAAACCTGAACATTGCTTGGTAACTTGTGGCAAGCGGAGATCTCCCGTACTGGGGGCAACCACATAGATGCGGTTGACGTCATGTGCTCTCGTAAAATTATTCCAGTCTGCGGACTCTTCAATCGTCAAATCTGGAGTAATAACTCCGGATCCGCCACGTTTAGTAATTTCCAGCGCAAACTTCTCTACGCCAAATCGCTCAATCGGATTCCAATAGGTCATAACAACAGCAGGTACGCCCATCTTCACAGTCGCTTCTAAAATATCGAAGACATCACCAGCGGAAGTTCCTTGTGACAGTGATTGCTCCGCTGCAGCTTGTATAACCGGGCCGTCCATTACTGGATCGCTATAGGGGTAACCAATTTCGATCGCATCTACGCCACCATCCACCATTGCTTGAATTGCAGCAATACATAATTCCTTAGTGGGAAAACCTGCTGGCATATAACCAATCAACGCTGCACGGTTTTCACTGCGAAGTCGAACGAAGAGTTGGTCGAGCGCAGTTGCCATTAAAGAGGAATTCCAAAGTAATCAGCGGCAGTCTGTACATCTTTATCGCCGCGACCAGAGAGATTAATGAGAAGAACTGCCTCTTTGCCCATCTCATTTCCCACTTGAATGGCGCCAGCAAGTGCATGGGCTGTTTCAATGGCAGGAATAATTCCCTCTGTCTTGCACATCAAAGCAAAAGCGTTCATCGCTTGATCATCGGTAATTGCGCGATAAGTAGCACGGCCAATATCGTGAAGGTAGGCATGCTCAGGTCCGACCCCTGGGTAATCCAAACCAGCAGAGATTGAATGCGATTCGATTGTTTGGCCGTTGGCATCTTGCAGAACATATGAACGAGTTCCGTGGAGGACTCCCGGTGTTCCACCAGTGATTGTGGCTGCATGAAGCCCGGTTTCCACACCGCGACCACCTGCCTCTAGTCCAATGAGTTGAACATCGACATCATCGATGAAGGGATGGAAGATTCCGATTGCGTTGGAGCCACCACCAACACAGGCCAAGACAGCATCTGGTAGTCGACCGATCATTTCTAACATTTGTGCGCGTGATTCGACGCCAATGATTCGGTGGAAATCGCGGACCATGCTTGGGAATGGATGAGGACCAGCGACAGTACCTAGTAGGTAATGCGTGGTCTCTACATTAGTGACCCAGTCGCGCATCGCTTCATTGATTGCATCTTTAAGAGTTTTTGAACCAGTAGTTACGGGAATAACTTCAGCGCCAAGTAATTTCATCCGCGCTACGTTCAGTGATTGTCGCTTTGTGTCTTCTTCGCCCATGTAGACAACACATTCAAGTCCCATAAGTGCAGCTGCCGTTGCCGATGCAACACCGTGCTGACCTGCACCGGTCTCGGCGATGATGCGCTTCTTACCCATGCGCTTAGTAAGTAGCGCCTGTCCAAGCACGTTATTTATTTTATGAGAACCAGTGTGGTTGAGATCTTCGCGCTTAAGAAAAATCCGCGCTCCCCCAGCGTGCTCGGCAAATCGCTTTGCTTCAGTGATAATGCTTGGGCGACCGGTGTATGTGCGGTGTAATTCATTAAGGGTGTGCTGAAATTCAGGATCATGTTGTGCCGCAAGATGCGCAGCAGCTAATTCATCGAGTGCGGCAATAAGCGCCTCAGGAACGAATCGCCCACCATAAGGACCGAAATGTCCGAGAATCTCGGAAGCAACTACTGGCGAATTCATGGGCAAATCTTAGCGACCAAGGAGCATGGAAATCCCAGTAGCCGGATCCCCCGCTTTCACAAGGGTTTCACCGACCAGAATGGCATTTCCCCCGAGATCTTCAATCGCTTCCACTTCTGAGCGTAAGGCGATCCCCGATTCGGCAACTTTGAGATGGCCAACGGGAATTCGAGGAAGCATGTGAGCGAAGGCACCAGGATCAACATCCAGCGTCTTTAAGTTCCGAGCATTAACGCCAATGATTTGGGCGTTGATCTCTAACGCTCGCTCGAGCTCTTCTTCGTTATGTACTTCTACTAAGACTTTCATGCCCAGCTCGTAAGAGAGATCATAGAAATCTTTGAGTTCAGATTGAGATAGTGCTGCAACGATTAACAACTGGAGGTCGGCTCCGATAGCACGCGATTCTCTCGCTTGGTATTCGGTAATGACAAAATCTTTTCGCAACAAAGGAAGATCTACCCGGGCACGAACAGCTTCGAAGTCAGCGATCGATCCTTTAAAGCGGCGCTCCTCTGTCAGCACGCTGATGACGCTGGCGCCAGCAAATTCATAACGTTCAGCTAGAGATGCTGGATCGGTAATCGGAGCTAAATCGCCTTTGCTGGGAGAAGATCGCTTAACTTCCGCGATGATGTTCATTCCAGGCTGTGCCAGGGCCGCGTATGCATCTCGAGGTGTAGGTGCGCGCGAAATTTGTTCTTGTAGCTCGGCCGGCGAGATCTTGCGGCGCGCTAAATCTTCTCGAACACCTTCGATAATTGAATCGAGAACTGTGCTCATAGCGTTGGGTCCTCCCCTGCGCTAAGTGCGCTCCACGTATTTACTGGCTTGGCGGCCCTGGCCGGACGATCGTACTTACGAGAGATTCCTCGACGAACAAGTCGGATCACTACTGCAATGACGGCTGCCAATGGAATGAGTGTGAAAATTATTGCGACTATTGGCGAGTGCATTACTTCACCATGGCATTCGCAGTCGCTATTGCTCCAAGGACTGCAGCAGCTTTATTAATACATTCTTGATTCTCCAACTCGGCGACGGAGTCGGCAACTATTCCAGCCCCGGCCTGCACATATCCGATTCCATCTTTAATCACGGCAGTACGAATAGCGATACAAGTATCAACATTTCCAGTGAAATCGATGTAGCCGATCGTTCCGCCATAAACACCACGACGCGTCTTCTCGGAATCTTCAATGATCTGCATCGCGCGTGGTTTTGGAGCTCCAGAGAGTGTCCCTGCAGGAAATACCGCGAAGAGGGCATCAACCGGAGATTTCTGCGAATCAAGTGTTCCCACAACAGTCGAAACAATATGCATCACATGGGAGTAACGCTCGATCTGCATAAATTCGACAACTTCAACGCTTCCAGGCGAACAGACGCGGCCTAAATCGTTGCGACCCAAATCGACCAACATTAAGTGCTCGGCCCGTTCTTTCGGATCTGCAAGCAACTCTTCTCCGACTGCGACATCGATCTCTGGATCCTCTGAGCGATGGCGCGTACCAGCGATGGGGTGAATCATCACTTCATCCCCAGTAACTTTCACTAGCGCTTCTGGGCTTGATCCCACTACATCCAAGCCATCGGCAAAGCGGAAGTAATACATATATGGACTCGGGTTATGAAGTCGGAGCATTCGATAAATATCGAAGGACGAGGAAGTCACTGGCATTGCAAATCGTTGAGAGAGAACTACCTGAAAAGCTTCTCCACTCTTGATCTCTTCTTTAATTTTCGCGACTTCAGCGCAGAATTCTTCCGAACTTGTTCCACTGATAAAATCAGGTGCAACTCGTGGAACAAGCGGGGCAACCAGAGATTGCGTAGGAACTGCTAACGCACGCTCCATCTCATCTAGCCGTCTTTGGGATTCGGCAAACGCTTCATCAATACGATCATCACTACCATCCCAATTGATGGCATTGGCAATCAACGTCAGAGTTCCATCAAAGTGGTCTAAGACTGCTAAATCGCTGGTCAGCATGTAAGCAATCTCTGGAATCGCTACATCGGCAATAGTTGATGGTTGAATCTTTTCTAAGCGACGAACCGTCTCGTAACCCATATATCCGACCAAGCCACCGGTGAGCGGAGGTAGCCCTTCAATTTTGGGTGATCGCAGATGTCCAGCAGTAATGCGAAGTGCTTCTAGCGGATCAATGTCATGCGGTGCGCCAGCCGGCATGGTTCCAAGCCAAGTGGCTCGACCATCTTGCTCAGTCAAAGTTGCTTGGGAGTTAACTCCGATAAATGAATAGCGAGACCAAACGCCACCATGTTCGGCAGATTCCAAGAGGAAAGTCCCACTTCGATCTGCGCCAAGTTTGCGATAAAGAGTGAGCGCAGTCTCGCTATCAGCAAGAAGTTTTCGCCACACTGGAATCACATTGTTTGATGTGGCGTGCTTGCGAAATTCTTCAAGTGTCATCGACATGAGTAATTACTCTCTAGATGAATTCGGAATTGATATCGGAGTATGGAAACATGTGCGATCACCGGTATGACAAGCAGCACCAGTCTGTTCAACCGAATACAAAATCGCATCACCGTCGCAATCGAGATCGATCGAGATCAATTTTTGAGTATGTCCAGAGCTCTCACCTTTTACCCAAAGTGCGCTACGGCTACGCGACCAATATGTTGCTTTGCTGGTCGAGATCGACAGCTCCAGCGCCTCTCGATTTACCCAAGCTAGCATCAAGACTTCCTTGGTCTGATGATCCTGGGCAATGGCCGCAACAAGCTCATCTTTGGCAAAACGATCAGCGAGAACTTCAGGCAGATTCATGGTGACATTCTCCCCTATTGCAGGCTATCGGCGTACAGGGAATTTGTGCTCAGCGAGATAGTTTTTGACTTCGCTAATGCCGAAGAGTCCGAAGTGAAAGACACTGGCAGCGAGAAGGGCATCTGCTCCTGCATTTAACGCTGATGCAAAATCCTCGATCTTTCCAGCACCACCGCTGGCGATTATGGGAACTCCACTTATTGCACGGGCGGCACGAATCATTTCAAGGTCATATCCAGCTTTGGTGCCATCGGCATCCATGGAGTTGAGGAGAATTTCGCCAACGCCACGAGCGATTCCTTCCTCGATCCACGCCATAGCATCAATACCGGTTGCAGTACGACCGCCATGGGTCGTCACTTCGTACCCGGAAGGAGTCTGCGCGCGACGAGCATCAACCGAGAGAACTAATACTTGATTTCCAAATCGGTCAGATATCTCATTAATCAATTGTGGGCGGGTAATTGCAGCAGTATTAATAGAAACTTTATCGGCGCCAGCTCGAAGCAACCGATTAACATCCTCGGCTTCCCGAATACCTCCACCAACGGTAAGTGGAATAAACACTTGTTCTGCAGTCTGGCGAACGATGTCGAGAGTTGTGTCGCGCTCCTCAACGCTGGCAGAAATATCTAGGAAAGTTAATTCATCCGCGCCCGCTTCACCATATTTCTTAGCTAATTCCACCGGATCACCAGCGTCGACTAAGTTGGTGAAATTAACGCCTTTAACAACTCGGCCACCGGCCACATCCAGACAAGGAATGATTCGTTTCGCGAGGGTCATGGCTACTGATAACTCACTTCGATTGCTTGCGGGAGCGTAAAGGCCCCGGCATAAAGTGCCTTACCAACGATCGCACCCTCGATACCGATATCAGTGAGTGCGCGTAAATCTGCTAAATCCTTAAGAGTGGAGACGCCACCGCTAGCGATCACTGGTCGCGAAGTTGCTGCACACACCGCTTTAAGAAGTTCGATATTGGGACCAGCCAACGTTCCATCTTTTGCTACATCTGTCACGATGTAGCGGGAACAGCCATCACGATCAAGACGTTCTAAAGTTTCGAAGAGGTCGCCGCCCTCCTTCGTCCAACCGCGGGCAGCGAGTGTATGACCACGGACATCGAGACCTACTGCGATCCGATCTCCAAATTCTGAGATTACCTTCGCAGTCCAGATTGGATCTTCTAGCGCCGCAGTTCCTAAATTCACTCGCTTACATCCAGTTGCTAAAGCGCGACGAAGAGATTCATCATCACGAATTCCGCCCGAGAGTTCGACTTTGATGTCGACCGAAGCGATTACTTCTGCAAGCAGATCAGCATTGCTACCGATACCAAATGCGGCATCGAGATCCACTAAGTGAATCCACTCAGCGCCAGCTTCCACAAATTCGCGCGCTACTTCTATTGGTGCGCCATATGCACTCTCTTTGCTGAGTTCGCCTTGTACAAGTCGAACTGCTCTTCCGCCCTTAACGTCGATCGCAGGTAGTAATTGAAGTGGAGTGTTCATAGCGTTGCTACCCAGTTCTTAATTAATTGGGCGCCAGCTGCGCCACTTTTTTCCGGATGAAATTGAGTTGCGCTGACACAGGAAGTCTCAACTGCTGCGATGAAATCTTCGCCGTAGTTACAAGTTGAGTTGATCGCTCCCGGCACCGGTGTTTTGGCTGCAAAGGAGTGAACAAAGTAGAAGGACTCATCTTCAACACCTGCGAAAAGTGCCGAGCCTGCTCCAACGTTGATCGTGTTCCAACCAATATGAGGTAGGACTGGAGCTTTTAGCAGACTCACTTCACCTGGCCAGATTGCCAGACCAGCGCTCCCCTGTTTCTCGGTTCCGCGAGTAAAGAGAATCTGCATTCCCACACAAATTCCAAAGATAGGCATATTTGCTGCGACGCGAGCAGCAACAACTTGGTCAGCTTTTGCGGCAAGAAATTGATTCATGCACGCTTCATATGCGCCAACTCCCGGAACTACTAGGCCATCGGCTTTCTCACAGATTGCTGGGTCAGAGGTAACAACTACATCAGCATGCGCGAGTTGAAAGGCGCGCAGCGCCGAATGTAAATTCCCGGATCCGTAATCCAGAATTGCTATCAAAGAACGCCCTTGGTGGATGGAATACCTGTAGTGCGGCCATCGATTGCAACCGCATCGCGAAGTGCGCGCGCAACGGCCTTGAATTGCGCTTCAAAGACGTGGTGGGCGTTGCGACCTTCAAGAACGCGTACATGCAGTGCGATTCGCGCTTCGGCAACAATTGACTCCCAGATATGACGACCAAGTGTGGTGTCGAAAGTACCAATCAATTCAACGATCTCTGGTTGGCGGTGAACCAGATACGGACGCCCCGAAAGATCAACGGCTGCTTGAACAAGCACTTCATCGAGTGGAACCATGGCATCGCCAAAGCGACGAATTCCTGCCTTATCTCCCAGCGCTTCCCGAAGAGCTTGGCCAAAAGCAAGTGATGTATCTTCAACAGTATGGTGAGAATCGACATCAATGTCACCAGAAGTCTTCACGGTGAGATCAAAACCTGAGTGCTTGCCAAGTTGTGAGAGCATGTGATCGAAGAAAGGGACTCCGGTATCTACCGAAATTTGGCCAGATCCATCGAGATTAATTTCGACGCTTACGCGCGACTCTTTCGTCTCGCGAACAACTTTTGCACTTCTCATTTTGACTCGTCTCTCTTGTAGTACTCCAATTATGAAGTAAGGCTCTTCAATTCTGTTAAAAAGCGATCATTCTCCGCTGGTGTTCCGATAGTTACTCGTAGGTATTGCGGGATTCCAATATCGCGAATCAAAATTCCCCGATCTACCAGCCGCTTCCATAGATCCGATGGACTTCCTTCAAAACCAGTGAACATCAAGAAGTTTGCAGAGGAGGGAACGACGTCAAGCCCTAGTGACTCAAGCTCTGATTTCACGCGATCTCGTTCGGAAATCAGACGGGCAACTTCAGCCAAAAGAAGTGGCGCATTTTCCAGTGCAACTTCAGCCATCGCTTGGGTCTGGGCGCTCAAGTGGTAGGGCAAGCGCGTGACGAGCGCTGCATTGATGATCTCGGGACGCGCAATTAAATATCCAACGCGCGCTCCGGCAAAAGCAAATGCCTTACTCATGGTGCGCACAACAACAATGTTGGGATATTTCTCAATCAGAGTCACTGCCGATATTTCTTCCGAGAACTCAGCGTAAGCCTCATCGACGATCAGCAAGCCAGACACTTCAGAAGTAGCGATAGCGAGTTTGGTTATGTCGCTCAGAGATAACGAAGTACCTGTCGGATTATTGGGAGTAGTAATGAAAGTCAGGGCTGGTTGTGATTCAAGAATTTGGGCCACGGCGGCATCCGAGTCCAGTGTGAAATCAGCGCGACGAGTACCTGAGCTCCACGGAGTTTTGGTTGTCTGCGCTATCAAGGGGTGAACTGAATAGGATGGAAGAAATCCAAGAGCGCCTCGCTCTCCCATTGCAAGCATCAGTGTTTGAAGAATTTCATTGGAACCATTTGCTGCCCAAATATTCTCCACGGTAAAAGATGTCGCTGATCGGGAGTTGATGTAGCTTGCAAGTGAGCTTCGAAGCTTTACGGCATCACGATCTGGATAGCGATTGAGTGTGTGAAGGAGATCTGCTAGCCGCGCTGTCATTTGAGAGATGACACTTTCTGGAAGCTCGTATGGATTCTCATTGGTATTGAGTTGAATCATCTTCTCCATCTGCGGAGCGCCATAAGGAGTAAGACCTAGCAGGTCAGCGCGCAGCGGTAGCCAGGCCGGCCACTGTGAATTCATCGCTTCTTCTCAAATCTTGCTGAGATCGCTTCACCGTGCGCTGGCAAATCTTCCGAGTGCGCAAGAGTGATGACATTCGCCGCAATCTCCGTGAAAGCTTTCTCATCGTAATTAATAAAGGTGACGCCTTTGAGGAAGCTCTGCACTGACAGTCCGCTGGAGTGACATGCGCNCCCGCCTGTGGGAAGTACGTGGTTTGAGCCCGCGGAGTAATCACCCAATGACACGGGCGAGAAATTACCAAGGAAAACCGCGCCGGCATTACGAATCTTTTTGGATACCGCAACTGGATCTTGGACAAGAAGTTCGAGGTGTTCGGCAGCATATGCATTAACAACGTCAATTCCCTGATCGATGGAATCAACTAGTACCACGGCCGATTGTTTTCCAGAGAGCGCAGTGCGAATTCGGTCCTGATGTTTTGTGGCAGATACACGAATCTCTAATTCCCGTTGAACATCAAAGGCAAGCTTTTCTGAATCCGTAACAAGTACGGCGGCGGCAATCACATCATGTTCGGCTTGGCTGATGAGATCGGCCGCAACTTCACCTGCGCTTGCCTGGGAATCTGCAAGCACGGCCACTTCAGTTGGGCCCGCTTCTGAATCTATTCCGATTTTTCCACGAAGTGCACGCTTGGCTGCGGCAACATAAATATTTCCTGGGCCGGTGACCATATCGCTCGGCTCACAGACTCCCTCAACCCCATAAGCAAACATTGCAACTGCTTGTGCGCCACCAATTGCGTAGACCTCGGTGATGCCGAGCAAAGCGCAAGTTGCGAGAATAGTTTTGTTGGGAAGTCCGTTGTTATCAATTTGAGGAGGAGATGCAACGGCAATACTTGGCACTTGTGCAATTTGGGCCGGCACGACATTCATAATTACCGAACTGGGATATACCGCTCGACCACCTGGAACGTATAGCCCAACGCGATCGACAGGTATCCACTTCTGAACTACTTCTCCCCCGTCGACAACAGAGGTTGAAATATCAGATCGCTTCTGGTCGTTATGCACTTTCTTAATGCGCCTGATTGCCTCTTCGAGTGCGCCACGAATCGCGGGATCTAAAGAATCAAGCGCTTGTGAAATCTCATTCGCAGGAACGCGAATAGAAGCGGGGCGCACGCCATCAAATTCCAGGCAGAGATCGAGTAGATCAGATTCCGTGCCGTTTTTTACACGATGCAAAATTGGTGCAATCGCCGTGACTGCTGCATCAACATCCATCTCAGCTCGTGGCAAGAGTGCTTGATATCCAGATTTTGAGAGCGCGCGGCCGCGAAGATCTACGGTGCGCAATTGGACTGGATTCACTACTTAATTCTAACGGCCCGAGCTGAACACTCGCCTACCAATTATTCGTGTTAAACCAGACAGTCAGGCCCAAGAATCGACTTCAGATCGGCGCTAAGGCTTGGCGAAGATGTGACCCGCAAGTCATCGCCAATTTTTAGGACCATACTCTTATCGCCCTCATCCAATCTCAGGTGAACTTCCCGCTTTCCTGGGTGAGATCGCAGTATCTCTTTGATGCGATCAACGACGGGAGGGGTGCACCGTGTTTGATCCATGCTGATTACAAGTGGTCCAGTAGGTGCTGCCGAAATATCGAGAAGCGAGAGATCGAGAATAGTCAGACGAGGTTGTTCTTCCCGCTTATCAACGCGCCCACGAATCACTACAACTCGATCCTCCACCAAATTCATGGCATGAGTTTCGTAAGCTTTGGAATAAACCATGACATCTACAGCGCCTTCTAAGTCCTCCACAGTGACGATGGCCCAAGATGCGCCTTGGCGAGAGACTTTTCTTTGAATCTGAGTGACAAGTCCACCAATGGTGACAATTGCTTCGTGACCAATGGATTCATCGCTGATCTGACTAATTGGCATATCGGTGGCGGCGCGAAGTACATGTTCAACCCCGAGCAATGGGTGGTCAGAGACATAAAGTCCCAGCATCTCGCGTTCATAACTGAGTAGCGTGGCTTTATCCCATTCGCTCTCTGGTATCGATATTTCAACACCGCTTACAGTAGATGCTTCGCTGCTGTTGGCGCCAAAGAGATCAAATTGCCCGATTGCATCTGCACGCTTGCTCTCCGATACAGAATCGATTGCCTCTAGATAAATAAGAGTCAAGCCTTTTCGTGGGTGATTGAGGGAATCAAATGCTCCACCCTTAATGAGCGAATCAATGGTCTTCTTATTACAAACAAGGGCATCAACCTTTGCTAAGAAATCTCCAAAATTAGCGTAGGGACCTTTTGCCTTGCGGTTGGCAACAATCGAGGCAACAACATTCTCACCAACATTGCGAATTGCAGTCAGTCCAAATCGAATATCTTTACCGAGCGGTGTATAGCCACCCTCTGATTCATTGACATCTGGGGGCAAAACTTTAATTCCCATCCGGCGACATTCATTGAGGTAGAGCGCGCTCTTATCCTTGTCGTCTCGAACCGAAGTGAGAAGAGCTGCCATATATTCAGTAGGAAAATTAGCTTTGAGATAAGCAGTCCAATATGAGACAAGTCCATAGCCTGCGGAGTGAGCCCGGTTAAAAGCATAATCAGAGAACGGAATCAAGGTATCCCACAACTTCTTAATTGCACCTTGTGAGTAGCCCCCAGCGAGAAGTCCAGTTTCGAAATTCACATATTCTTTATCGAGAATATCTTTATTCTTCTTACCCATCGCCTTACGCAAAAGATCTGCGCGACCAAGACTAAATCCAGCGAGTTTTTGAGCAATAGCCATTACTTGTTCTTGATAAACAATGAGGCCATAGGTATCACCCAGAATGTCTGAGAGCGCATTTGTTAATTCCGGGTGAATCGCTTCAACTGGCTTGCGACCATTCTTACGATCGGCATAGTCGGTATGAGCATTAACGCCCATTGGGCCCGGACGATAAAGCGCAATAACAGCAGAGATATCTTCAAAAGAATCGGGAACCATCTGACGTAACAGTGCTCGCATCGGACCACCATCGAGTTGGAAAACTCCAAGCGTGTCACCGCGTCCCAGCAATTCAAAGGTCTTTTTATCATCGAGCGTTAAATTATCGAGATCAACGCTCTTTCCTTGGTTCGCTGTGATATTCAGTAAGCAATCATCGATGACCGAAAGGTTTCGAAGCCCCAAGAAATCCATCTTGAGCAAGCCAATAGATTCACAGGCCCCCATATCAAACTGAGTAATTATTGCCCCATCGGCTTCGCGGCGGTGGATGGGTATGACATCCAGAAGTGGTTCTCGACTAAGTATTACTCCCGCAGCATGAACACCCCACTGTCGCTTGAGTCCTTCCAAGCCACGAGCCGTATCCACAATTCTCTTGGAATCATGATCTGATTCGTAAAGAGCGCGAAACTCGCCAGCTTCGCCATAGCGATCATTCTCAATATCAAAAACTCCGCTGAGTGAAATATCTTTGCCCATTACTGAAGGAGGTAGTGCTTTCGTTAATTTCTCACCGATCGCATAGGGATATCCAAGTACTCGAGTGGAATCTTTGAGCGCTTGCTTTGATTTGATAGTTCCGTAGGTGATGATCTGAGCAACGCGATCTTCCCCGTACTTCTGGGTTGCATAAGCGATCATTTCAGAGCGACGGCGCTCATCGAAATCCAGATCGATATCAGGCATTGAGATACGTTCTGGATTTAGGAAACGTTCGAAAAGCAAACCGTGTTTGATTGGATCTAATGCAGTAATACCTAGCGAGTAAGCGACGATCGAACCTGCTGCTGATCCACGACCCGGTCCGACCCGAATTCCTTGCGCGCGAGCATGATCACAGAGATCTGCAACTACAAGAAAGTAACCAGGAAATTGCATTTTGATCATGACTTCGAGCTCATAATCTAAACGCTCTTGGTATTCCTTTGTAATTGTGCCACCCAAATGACGAGCCAAACCTTCATTGGCTTTCTTGCGCAGCCACGAATCCTCGGTCTCACCTGTGGGCACTTCAAAGCGTGGAAGAAGATCTTCGCCTTCACGCATCGTGATATTGCAACGCTCTGAGATAAGAAGTGTGTTGTCGCAACTCTCTGGGATATCTTTGAAAAGCTCGCGCATTTGAGCCGCGCTCTTCACATAGAACTCATCGTTATCAAATTTGAATCGCTTGGGATCTGCCAATGTTGATCCAGATTGAACACAGAGAAGCGCTTCATGTGCTGCGGCATCGGCATGGTGGGTGTAGTGGAGATCATTTGTTGCAAGGAGGGGCAATCCCATTTCGGCTCCGAGCTTGAGCAGATCTTTCTTAACCCGATTTTCGATCTCGATCCCGTGATCCATTATTTCTAAGAAGAAATTCTCTGCCCCGAAAATATCTCGGAGCTCACCTGCTGCAATCTTGGCTTCCCGATATTTGCCCATCCGTAGCCGGGTTTGAATCTCACCGCCAGGACATCCAGTTGTGGCGATAATTCCCGTGGAATATTGCGACAGTAATTCACGATCCATACGCGGCTTGTAGTAATAGCCTTCGAGTGAAGCCAACGAAGACATCTTGAAAAGGTTGGAGAGCCCTACATTATTTTCTGCGAGAAGTGTCATGTGGGTATAGGCGCCACCACCCGAAACATCATCTTCCCCACCATCGCCCCATTTCACACGCTCTTTCTTAAAGCGGGATTCCGGAGCAACGTACGCTTCGATGCCGATAATTGGTTTTACACCGGCAGCGATAGCCTTCTTATTAAATTCATAAGCGCCAAAGACATTGCCATGATCAGTAATAGCGATAGCTGGCATCTCTTGACGAGCAACTTCTTTAACTAATTCATCTACTCGTGCTGCGCCATCCAACATTGAATACTCCGTATGCACATGGAGATGCACAAAGTTTTCTTTATTGGATACGGAGGACATTTCGCGAAATCTACTACTCGATTATTTGTGAGGTGCGTTCTCGGCCAAAATCTCGAGAGTGCGTGTCAGGTCCGCTGGGTACTCGGAGGAGAAAGAAACCTCTTTGCCAGTAGAGGGGTGTCGGAATGCGAGCTTGTGCGCATGGAGCCACGGGCGCGTGATTTCCAGTCGTTGGGCAATAGTGTGGTCTGCACCATAAGTGAGATCGCCAACCAGTGGATGGCGCAGGGCGGAGAAGTGCACCCGAATTTGGTGGGTCCGACCTGTCTCTAATTCAATTTCTAATAGTGAGACAGATGGAAAAAATTCAAGAGCTGTGTAATGAGTAATGCTGGGCTTTCCATCAGCAACTACGGCAAATCGATAATCTTCACGAGGGTGGCGATCGATCGGGGCATCAATAGTTCCTTCGGTGGGATCCATATGTCCTTGGACCAAAGCGTGATACACCTTGGTGACAACTCGATCGCGAAATTGTTGCTTGAGATCGCTGTAAGACTTCTCATTCTTTGCAACAACCATAAGTCCGGTTGTTCCCACATCTAGCCGATGAACTACGCCTTGACGTTCTGCAGCGCCACTGGTTGCTACGTCATACCCAGCAGCAACAATCGCACCAATAACTGTGGGGCCTTTCCAACCGGGGCTGGGATGGGCGGCAACTCCTGCTGGCTTATCAATGACGATTACATCTTCATCATCGTAAACAACTATTAATCCATCAATCGGAGTTGGCTCCAGTGCTGGCGGTCCCTTTATGGCAGGCATGAGCACTTCGAGTACTTCACCATCGCTTACGCGATCTGATTTTGTATAAGGCTTACCGTGGCGAGTAATTGCACCCTCTTCGATCAATGAAACAATTGCAGATCGGGAAAATCCGAGTACGCGAGAAAGCGCAGCATCAATGCGCTCTTGATCTAACCCCTCTGGGATAGTGATCAATCTGCTCTCTCGGTTGTTCAACTCTTCACGCATCCTTTTTGTTGTGATTGATCCCGCTAGCGCCCTTTGTGCCAAAAGGGTGAACTCCTCGATAACTCAAGAACGTGATCATGATTGCCGCAATAACGATGGAGGAATCAGCGATATTAAATGTTGGCCAGTGGGTAAGTTTGATCCAATCCACTACAGAACCTTGGAAAATGCCTGGATCACGAAAAATTCGATCACTCAGGTTTCCAACAATCCCGCCAAGTGCCAAGCCTAGTGCGATCGCCCACGATGTCGAATGTAAACGTCGACCGACAATGACGATGGCAATAGCCGCAGCCATTGCAAAAGAGGTGAGTATTAAGGTCTTGCTGGTGGCCAAACTAAATGCCGCTCCGGAGTTAAAGCGAAGTTCCAATCGGAGAAAGTTGCCTAAAACTGATACTCCGCCATCGCTTCGCCCACTCAGAAAATGAATCGCGAGTGCTTTGCTCGAATAGTCGGTAAGATAAATCAGTGAAGCGGTAATTGCGAGCGCTCTGCGAACTCGGAAGAGTTCAGAGTTCATAATTAACGACGTTCTTCTTTCTGCTTACAGACCATACATAAAGTTGCGCGCGGAAATACTTGGAGTCGAGCTTTACCAACAGAATTCCCGCACTCTTCGCAGCGGCCGTAAATTTTTTTGTCGATTCGATCTAAAGCCCGCTCAGTCTGCAAAACCATATCGCGCGCGTTATAGACCAGGGACATTTCATGTTCGCGTTCAAATGTCTTAGTGCCGGCATCGGCCTGATCATCTCCTGCTCCCACACCCGCAGCAGAAATCAAATCTTCCATCTCATCTTCGGCTTCCTTGAGCTCTGCTTGCAGGCGAAGCAGGTCTTTGGAAAGTTCGGTGCGCATTGCTTTGAGCTCTGTGGCAGTCCACGACTCTTCACCTTCAGCAACTACGTGTGGAGCGGGGGCTAATTTGATCGGCTTGAGTCCGGCGCCTTTCTTAGTGACTTTGGTGGGACGTGGTGGTGGCGTCATAACTAAACGACGCTCTTCAACAACGACCTCTGGTCCAGCATTAATGACATGCGGAGTTACGGTGATCGTCGTGGAATCGCCCGTAGTGGTGGATTGAAGTTTGGCTGGGAATGGACGGCCCGGGGCTTTCTTGGCAAGCGAGGGTTTAACAATATTTGGTGAACGTGTAGCCGCTTTCTTGGCTACCTTTTTCACTGGCTTGGCTGGAGCCTTCTTGGCAATTTTTTTAAGTGGGGCCTTCTTGGCCACCTTCTTAGCCACCTTCTTAGCCACCTTCTTAGCTGGTGCTTTTTTGGCAGGAGCCTTTTTTGCAGAAGCTTTTTTAACCGGTGTTGATTTCAACGATGCCGCCTTCTTTAATGGTGTCTTTTTGGCGGCGGATTTGCCGGGTTTGACTAACTTCGCAATTGCCTTCTTAAGCGCCACGGCGCCTCCCCATTTAGCTATTAATCTTCTAAATTCTCTCCAGTAAGTGGCTGAGGTTAGACCTAATAAGAGGCATATCCAACTCAGGCGCGCGATCAGGCTAGACTCACGCCTGAATTCAATTCATAGACCAGTACTTATTTATCTAGGAGAATAGTGTCCTCATTTAAGGCTCTCGCCCCGCAGATCGATCTGCCAGCGGTTGAGCACTCGATTCTCTCCTTCTGGGAAACTCAAGATATTTTCCATAAATCAGTCCGCGCTCGCGATGGCCAGCCCAACTGGACTTTCTATGAGGGCCCTCCTACCGCAAATGGAATGCCGGGCACTCACCATATTGAAGCTCGTGTTTTCAAGGATCTCTTCCCTCGTTATCAGACGATGAAGGGCAATCAAGTAATTCGCAAAGCAGGTTGGGATTGCCATGGTCTTCCCGTTGAGATCGCAGTTGAAAAAGAACTTGGCTTTGCCGGCAAGGGCGATATCGAAAAATTTGGCATTGCAGCATTTAATGAGAAGTGCCGCGAATCAGTACAACGCCATGTAGATGCATTTACTGGAATGACTCGTCGGATGGGTTTCTGGGTCGATTTCGATGAGGCATATTGGACGATGTCCAGTGAATATGTGGAGAGCGTGTGGTGGTCACTCCAACAGATCTGGAATAAAGGTCTTCTTGTACAGGACCATCGGGTAGCTCCTTATTGCCCGCGCTGCGGTACCGGCCTCTCCGACCACGAGCTCGCACAGGGGTATGAAACTGTGACTGACCCTTCGGTCTATGTTCGATTCCCGGCCACAAGCGGTGCAATTGCAGAACTCGGCGCTTCGTTTTTAGTATGGACAACAACTCCTTGGACTTTGGTCTCCAACACAGCCATAGCAGTCAACCCTGGCGTTGAATATCAAGTCATTGAAATTACGGCGGATGAGAAGACCGAGCGATTAGTTGTTGCGGCAAATCTTGCTTCCACATTAACGAAGGACCCAGCAGATCAAAAAGTGATCGCTACTTTCCTCGGTAAAGATTTAGAGCGCACCACTTACTCGCGCCCCTTTGATCTCATCGAGATCCCCGATGCGCACTTTGTGATTTTGGCTGATTACGTCACCATTGAAGATGGCTCGGGAATCGTTCACCAGGCACCAGCCTTTGGTGCAGATGACTTGGCGTCCTGCCGTAAGTACAACTTGCCTGTAGTAAATCCTGTTTTGCCAGATGGCACTTTTGCTCCCGATGTAAAAGATGTCGGTGGGCTCTTCTTTAAGGATGCCGACAAGCCGCTCATAAAAGATTTAAAGTCCCGCGGATTGCTCTTTCGCCACACGCAATACGAACACTCCTACCCACATTGCTGGAGATGCCACACAGTTCTGATTTATTACGCGCAGCCATCGTGGTATATCCGCACAACTCAGATCAAAGATGCCCTGCTTCGCGAAAACCAGAAAACAAATTGGCAGCCAGAGACGATCAAGAATGGTCGTTTTGGCGATTGGCTTAACAACAATATTGACTGGGCAGTTTCGCGAAATCGCTATTGGGGTACTCCCCTTCCAATCTGGCGCTGTGAGAACAAGCATGAGATCTGTATCGGATCACTTGCCGAGCTCTCCTCACTCTCCGGCCAGCAACTAGAAGGCACTGATCCGCATCGCCCATTTGTTGATGACATCACACTGCCTTGTAAAGAATGTGGCGAAACAATGAATCGCGTCAGCGAAGTTATTGATTGCTGGTACGACTCAGGGTCAATGCCATTTGCGCAATGGGGATATCCACATAAGCCGGGCTCAGTAGAAAAATTTGAATCTTCCTACCCCGCAGATTTCATTGCAGAAGCGATTGATCAGACTCGTGGGTGGTTCTATACCTTGATGGCTATTGGAACATTAGTCTTTGATGAAAGTTCCTATGAGACCGTTCTCTGTCTTGGCCATATCTTGGATAAAGATGGTCGCAAGATGTCCAAGCACCTCGGCAATGTTCTTGAGCCAATCGCATTAATGGATCAACACGGCGCAGATGCGGTGCGTTGGTACATGCTTGCTGCCGGATCTCCGTGGAGCGCTCGGCGCGTTGGTCATGATGCAATCTCAGATGTCGTACGCAAAACTCTTTTGACATATTGGAACACCATCTCCTTCTTCACGCTCTATGCCAATGCTGCAAATTTTGAACTCTCGAATCAGGCGCCAGCACTTGCCACACTTGATCGTTGGATTATCTCTGAGCTCAACGAACTTATTGTCGGCGTCGATAAGGCATACGCTGCATATGATTCCCAAGATGCTGGGCGTCTGATCGCCGCTTTTATCGATGATCTCTCCAACTGGTATGTACGCAGATCGCGCCGACGTTTCTGGGATGGCGATACAGCAGCTCTACATACTCTCTACCGCTGCCTCAAAGAACTCACGCTTCTCATGGCTCCCATGGTTCCTTTTATTACTGAACACACTTGGCAAGAGTTCATTCGGGTCGCAGAGCCCACCGCACCTGAATCGGTACACCTCTCAGATTTTCCAAATGCCAACTCAGGTGAGATCGATCAGAAGCTCACAACTTCTGTGCGGCTATCACGACGACTAGTGGAATTGGGACGCGCAGCTCGCGCCGAATCCAAAATCAAAATTCGCCAACCACTCTCACGCGCACTTGTTGCCGCAAGTGGCTGGGACTCCATGGACGCTGAAATTCGCTCTCATATTGCAGATGAACTCAACGTCATTAATTTAGATGAATTGGCTTCTGCCGGAGCCGATTTAGTGAGTGTTTCGATTAAGGCAAACTTCCGCACCATCGCCGCTCGATTCGGCGGGGATGTGCAGGTGATTGCCACCGCAATCAATGGCTCAGATCATGCTGCTCTCGTTGCAACACTGCGCGCCCAAGCCACAACTGAAATTTCTTACTCTCTGGAAGGTGCTAAAAAGAGCGCTTCCATCTCCATTGAAGACTTAGTTGTCACAGAGACCCCTCGCTCTGGATGGTCCGTCTCCTCACACGCCGGAGAAAGCGTTGCACTTGATCTAGAACTCACGCCAGCACTTATCGAAGCTGGCCTAGTCCGAGAAATCATTCGCGCTATACAAGAAGAGCGCAAACAATCAGGATTCGATATCAGCGACCGGATTCATGTGAAGTGGAATGGTGCGCCCGACGTAGTCTCTGCGATTGCTTCCGGATCTCAACTCATCAGCGATGAGGTTCTTGCCTTATCGATTACTCAGGATTCTTCACTTGCTGCAAGTGATAGCGAGATCGGCTTGGCTCTCTCGCTCACTAAGAACTAAACTCTATTTATTTGGTATTAGATTTAAAATAATATTCTCAATAATAGATAGCGAGAAGAAGACCGCAATATATGAAAGATCTACACCCACTGCGCCAATGCGAAGTGGTGGGATAACTTTTCGCGCAAGTTTAAGCGGCGGATCAGTTAGTAGAAAGATAACTTCCGCGATCGGAAGCATCAAGCCTCGTGGGCGCCAATCGGGTTTGAACATCCGCACGTATTCCAAAAGAAGGCGCAAAATAAGCACCAAGGTGTAGTAACGAAATATTGTGGAAACTATTACATGAGCAGTCACAAAGGACCTACTCAGCTTTGATTAAAGAATGAAGCTTCTGCTGCAGCGCTCTTATCTTCGTTGCTTACTGAAACATTTGGAGGGGTAAGCAAAAAGACTTTGGGAGTAATGCGTTCAATGCTTCCGTGGTGTCCAAAGACAAGGCCCGATGCGAAATCGACCAAGCGCTTTCGCTCAGACTCTTCCATGTCAGAGAGGTTCATAATTACTGGTTGTCCCCCGCGATAGTGCTCACCGATATTGCGCGCTTCGTTATAGAAACGTGGGTGGATTGCAACAATGCGATTAAGGATTGATTGCTCTGCCGCAACAACTGCTACACCTGGTCGATCGATCACAGATGGAGTTGTGGAGGAACGTAAGTAAGAAGGACGTGGCTCTGATTGCACTTCAGTTCGCGCACGAACCGAACGAACACCTCGAACGGGTTCTACTGCGACCGGTTCTGCTGCGGGAAAGTCGAGCTCTTCGTCATCTACGAGTCCGAGATAACCTGCCATTTTTTTAAATGCGTTAGCCATGTGTAAATTCTAAATTAGTGGGGGTCTTTTACCGAGGATTGAGGAGCCGATGCGGATATGTGTCGCACCATGGGCGATCGCCTCAACGAAATCTCCACTCATCCCAGCTGAGAGATTTGTGAGGGCGGGATAAGCCCTTCTCATCTCTTGAAACACTCGCTCTAAATCCAAAAACGCATCCGAGGGGTTGATCCCCAGGGGCGCAACTGACATTAAGCCTCGCAGGTCGAGATCCACATTGCCTAGATTCTGGATGAACGTGGGCAAATCTGGAAGCTGGACTCCCCCGCGCTTCTCCCCGCTAGATTTTTCCAGATCTACTTGAACTAAAACACGATGTCCCGGAGATCGTTCCGCAATCTTTTTGGCGTGTTCAAGATCATCCACCGAATGAATCCACTGCGCCCATTGAACAATTGATTTGATCTTCTTACTTTGAATATGTCCTTGGAAATGCCAAATCGCATCGCTGGGAAGAGCGGGAGCTTTAGCACTCCCCTCTTGGTCACGATTTTCGCCAAAATTCCTGATGCCTAAGTCATAGAGAATTTGCACGTCTTCTACTGGAAATGTCTTAGTTACGGCAATCAGCGTGATCTCATCGCGCGACCGTGAGGCCTCGGCACAAGCATTCGCGATCGCTCGCTCCACTTCTGCAAGATTTGCAGCGATTTCATCCCGACGATTCATTGTGAAATAACTCCCACTTGTCGGCCGGTCTCTACGTCGCGTCGGTATGAGAAAAAATCTAATGACTCTTTAGTGCATATTCCAAGATCGCGCACGCTGACCCCAACGCCTTCCAGCTGGGCACGAAGCCCTGCTTGCAAATTGAGGCAATGTTTTTCTGGTGATGTGGCTGTTGCGGGAATGAGTGCGGTCACATCGCTATACATCTCTTCTGACACTTCATAACATTGGGCACAAATACTTGGCCCTATCACCGCAGAAAAATCACGTGCCCCCAGATTCGCCATTGCATGAAATGTCTTAAGAGCAATCTCCTTAACCAGCCCTTGCCGCCCCACGTGAACAGCCGCAATGTGGGAGGAAGAGGAGATGAGAAGTGGGATGCAATCTGCGACCAAAACTCCAAGGCTGATGCCCTTGCGGGAAGTAATTAGCGCATCGCCATCATAAATACTTTGATGATCTTCGGTCACTTCGCAAATTCGATCGGAATGAGTTTGTTCCATATAGATGATCTCGCTGGTCGAAAGCGATCTGGCAAGTGCGTTTCTAGCAGCTTGCACAGATTGTGGATCATCGCCGACATGCGTCGCAAGGTTTCCTGAATGACGCGATGAGAATAAAGTGCGCGCCATCAATGGAACTACTTCATGAAATCTGGAATATCAATCTCATCTTCGGAGATCAGTTCTTCAAAAGTAATTCGCTTGCGGCCAGTCGGAGCAGACTCTGCTTCTGCTGCGCCCTGATCCAAAGCAACTGCAATCGGATCATTAGCGGCAATCGGATCAGCGATACCCGAAAGGGAGGCTGCGCTAATAACCGGTACAGCGACTCGCTTTGGTTGTCCACCATCGAAGCCAGCTGCAATTACGGTAATCCGAACTTCATCACCGAGTGCATCATCAATCACAGTTCCAAAAATAATATTCGCATCCGGATGGGCGGATTGGGCAACTAGCTCAGCAGCCTCCGAAAGTTCAAAGAGACCGATATCTGAACCGCCTGCAATCGACAGAAGTACTCCATGCGCACCATCTATTGATGCTTCAAGAAGCGGACTAGAGATAGCAAGCTCTGCTGCGCGAGTGGCGCGTGCTTCACCACGAGCTGACCCGATACCCATGAGCGCTGATCCAGCACCAGCCATCACGCTCTTCACATCAGCAAAGTCAAGGTTGATCAATCCCGGAGTTGTAATTAAGTCGGTAATTCCTTGAACGCCAGAGAGGAGGACTTGATCGGCGCTCTTGAATGCTTCGAGTTGGGAAATAGAACGATCAGAGATTGCAAGTAAGCGATCGTTAGGAATAACAATAAGAGTGTCGACGACATCGCGAAGTTCGGCAATTCCTTGATCAGCTTGAGAGGTGCGACGTCGACCTTCGAAGGAGAAGGGACGTGTAACTACTCCGACGGTAAGTGCGCCGAGATCCATTGCAATCTTTGCAATGATTGGAGCGCCACCAGTACCGGTTCCGCCACCTTCGCCAGCTGTTACAAAAACCATATCTGCGCCGCGAAGTACTTCTTCAATTTCTTCTTGATGATCCAGCGCTGCTTGCTTACCAATTTCAGGTGCAGCACCTGCGCCAAGTCCACGTGTTAATTTGCGACCAATATCTAATTTCACATCGGCATCACTCATGATGAGTTGTTGAGCATCGGTATTTATTGCAATGAACTCAACGCCTTTAAGACCGGCTTCGATCATGCGATTAACAGCATTAACTCCGCCGCCACCAACTCCGACGACTTTGATAACTGCTAGATAATTTTGTGGTGTTGCCACGATCTGCCTCTTCCCTTACCTTAAACCTCAAGTTGAGACTTAAAGTTAGTAGCCTTTGTGAAAAGCAAAAGTAGGGTGAGGGTGGTGCACAAGCAAACACCGACACGATTAATCGAAAAGTAATTTAATGAAGGAAATTACTTACCGAATCGTTGGCGAGATGGGATTTGAAAGATCAATTAACTTTACATCTTTATTTTCTGGCAGTGCTAGAAGTGCCCGTAAAACCTTTACTTTGAGAGCTAAATCAGAAGAGCTTCCCCAATTGATGGAGATATCGCTTCCCGAGATGCCACTCTTCAAAACAATATGGTCCGGGGAGTAAATGGTGAGCCCATGGAAAGAGTCGATGAGATCTGAGGGTAGAGCGGCTATAAATTCGGCAGCGCTATGGCGATAAGTGAGGTCATCCTGCATCAATACCACTGGTGGAAGTGTGGGTAATTCAACTGGTGAATGAAACACCACTCCGTTCTTATCGAAGTAGGCAGTTCCTCCGGTGGGTGTAAGGAAACTCGCTAGCGCTCTGCGCTCACTAATTTTGATAGAGAGCCTTCCGGATAACCAATTGCGAGAGATCTCTTCGCTCTCTATCCAATCCACACCATGTAAAACATTTCCAATTCCTTTAACATCCACTCGAGCCATTCTCTGGCCAAGTGCAACATTTATTCCCCCCGAATTGAGGGCCTGGTTAATTTCGGCAATATGAGTGGAGCCCGTGATGGAGATGACTTTTACTTGAAATATATTTGACCAACCCAGCCCATATGCCACTGCGCCAATGAGAACCACCGAAATTGTCGCGATCAGGGTGCGGCGTAATTTTTGTCGACGAGTCAGGTGGTGCTTCAACGATCTCTCTCTTCAAGTGATTCGATAATCACTGGAGCAAGTGAATTCACATCTCCTGCACCGAGCGTGAGAATGAGATCACCCGGCTTGGCTTCGGCAACCACCCGGTTAACAATTTCAATCATCGAAGGTTCGAAGTGGGCTTTTGCGGGATTCATAGATTTTGTGATCATCAGTGAGGAGATACCAGGAATGGGCGCCTCACTGGCTGGATAAATTTCTAAGAGATAGACCTGATCTGCTAAATCAAGGGCAGTTGCAAAATCCTTAGCGAAAACTTGAGTACGGGAATAGCGATGAGGCTGGAATATTGCGATGACTCGTCCATCGCCCACATATCTGCGAGCCGTAGCTAAGGTGACGGCCACTTCAGTTGGGTGATGCCCATAATCATCAACGACGCGCACTCCCCCAACCGCACCCTTAAGTTCAAAGCGACGACGCGCGCCGGAGAAACTCGTCAGGCCTTCGAGTAATTCAAGGATTGGCGCACCAAGTTCAGCTCCGGTTGCCAGGGCAGCAACCGCGTTAAAGAGATTGTGTTCGCCAGGAATAGTCAGGTGCAATTCACCAACGGTTCGACCCGAATGTGTAATTCTTGCTCGTCCCTCATTTGGCGATAAGGAGAGGTGAGAAATAACGTAATCTGCCTGCTCGTGTGTGCCGTAAGTAATTACTGAAATATCGCTCCGAGGATTGGCAGCTAATAGTTCTAAAACTCCAGGACTATCAATACAGGCAACCAGGAAACCGCCCGACTGAATCGAGGCAAGGAAATCGGCGAATATTGCTTGAACCGCGGCTATATCCGGAAAGTGATCCACGTGGTCGAGCTCGATATTAGTAATGATTGCACCGAGCGGTTTGTATGCCAGAAAAGAGCCATCTGATTCATCTGCCTCGGCAACGAAAATATCGCCAGTTCCCGAATGCGCATTGGTGCCTGCACTATTAATCATTCCGCCAATAGCAAATGAGGGATCGAGTCCGGCTCGTTGAAGCGCCACGGTCAACATCGAAGTTGTGGTTGTCTTTCCGTGAGTACCTGCTACTGCAATCGATCGAGATTTCGACATCAAGAGTGCTAGCGCCTCTGCTCGGGCAATGATTACTAAATCGCGATCTCTTGCTTCAAGCAGCTCTGGATTCGTTGGCGAGATCGCGCTGGAGACAATCACGACATCTGCCCCCGCGAGATTCGCTGGAGAATGTCCTACAAATGCCTGCGCCCCCAGTGCACGAAGGCCAGCCAGTACTTGTGAATCCTTTGCATCAGATCCTGAAACCGAGATTCCTTTTGCGAGCATGATGCGCGCAATGCCGGACATGCCGGCGCCACCCATTCCAATAAAGTGAATTCTCTTCGACGAGAGATCAGCTAAATTCATCGAGCACCACCTTGTAGAACCGAGATGGCCAACTCTCCCACAGCAGCTGCGGCAGAGGCGTGCACAGTGGCATGAGCACTTCCACGAAATTGCACAGCTTTAGTAATGAGTCGTTGCAAATTTATATCTAGCCACTCTGCTGAGAAATCTCGGTTGAGACAAATTTCGGCGGCGCCACTATCAGTAAGGTCTTTGGCGTTGGNTTCTTGCTCGCCATTGCCGATGGGCAGTGGAATGAGAAGCGCGTATCGCCCAACGCTTGAAATCTCAGCACAACTCACTGCTCCGCTGCGAGCGATGATTAAGTCAGCTGCAATATATGCATCAGCCATATTTTCAATATATGCCAGGGGCCGATAGGACTGCGTTGAATGAGGAAGCGGCTCGGACTGTCCGATTGCATGAATTGTCTGAATTTCATTATTACCAGCCAACGTAGCTGCGATGACTGAATTTATGGATTTCGCTCCTTGCGATCCGCCAAAGACTAGGACAACGGGCTTGGCAGAGTTAAGGCCAAAACTTGAAATGATTTCATTTCGTTGACTTGCTCGTAATTGAACTTCTGAAATTGATTCCCGAAGTGGCATACCGGTCAGAATTGCATTGCGCCAGACTCCCCCCTCGCTGCGCGAAGTATCAAAGGCAATAGCCACGCTACGAGCAAATCGCGCGCCTAACTTGTTAGCCCATCCTGGGATGGCATTTGCTTCGTGGATAACAATCGGAGTTCGAGAGATGCGGGCAGCAACATATGCACTCGCACTGACATAACCGCCAAATCCGATCAATACATCTGCGCCACGTAGGGCGCGAAGTGCTTGCATAATGGAAATTGCAAAGGCGAAAGGAAAGGTAAGCGCGGCGACGCCCACTTTGCGCGGCAATGCTGCTTTACGAATTGTGCGAAGGGTAAAACCTGCGGCCGGAACCAAGCGGGATTCCAGGCCAGATGTAGTTCCCATAAATTCGCAGGTAATAGATGGATCGTGAGCGATCAACCAGCGTCCAACAGCCAAAGCGGGCTCCACATGACCGGCAGTTCCGCCGCCTACCAGGAGAACTTTCTTAGTGCTCATGAGGTTACTTTACGTCGACGAGCAATTGCTTCTTGGACTCCAGGCTCGCGTCGGCAGACATTGAGCACAAATGCCACAGCAATAAAGTTGGCAACCAGGGATGAACCACCGTAGGAGATGAAGGGCAGCGTGACGCCGATAACTGGGAAGATTCCGACATTAGTACCAAGATTGATCAGGACTTGTAATACAAACCAACATCCAACTCCAGCAACTGCATATTTTGAGAAGGAATCCTTAGTGGTGATAGAGATTCGAAAAATCGCAAAAATAAGAATTGCAAAAAGTATGACGACGGTCAGGGTTCCGAGCAATCCAGTTTCTTCTCCAATTACCGAGTAAATAAAGTCGGTATGGGCTTCCGAGAGATTCGCCCATTTTTGTTTACTTGCGCCTAGTCCTACCCCAAAAAGTCCGCCACTAGCTAGCGCCATCTGACTATGCGCTGGTTGCCATCCGGCGAGCTTATAAATTGCAGGATTGAAGGGATCCAAAATTGCAGCAAAGCGGTGCATTCGATATGGCTGCATCACAATAAAGCCGATCAAAAGAATAATTCCACCTAATGCGAGGGAGAGCATATGACTTCCCTTTGTTCCAGAAAGATAAACCATACAAAAAGCAATGCCACCAACAATGAGCGCAGTGCCGAGATCTTTCCCGATCATGATCAGAATAAGAAAAATTGCTGGAGCAGCGGCGAGCCTGGCTATTCCGTTACTGTCGTAGCCTTTATTTAGCGCATCTGCGTGGCGACGCAATTGCATGGCACACCATAAAATAAGTCCCATCTTGGCGAATTCGCTGGGCTGGAAGGTCAATACACCAGCACCAATCCAGTTGGAGTTTCCGTTGACGCTATGGCCAACACCAGGAATTAGTGGGAGTACTAAAGCAACCGAGCATGCGAGGAGCGAAAGTTTTGCGCATCCCTCCCAAAGCTCCATCTTCATTCGTGATCCAATGATTACGACGAAGAGTGAGACTACAAAGAAAAGTGCCTGTTTGAGAAAGAGTGAGTAACTAGATCCGCTATTCTCTAGTGAATGTACTGATGAAGCCGATAAGACCATGAGTAGTCCGAAGCCCGATAAAGCGGTCACAGTTCCTATTACTAAGTAATACGGAGCGCTGGGATTGGCAAGGAAATGCGCATATTGTGTGGAACGCGTCCGAAAATTTCGCTTCACTCCCCCAGCGCCTTTCTGACACTGGCAGAAAAGGCATCGCCACGATGAGCATAAGACGTGAATTGATCCATCGAAGCACACGCTGGGGCTAAGAGCACAACGTCACCTTCGACTGCTAAGTCGGCGGCCTTAGCGACCACATCGTCCATCAGTTCTTCGGCTGACCCAGTTTTATTAATTGTGAAATAGGGAGTTGTCGGCGAGTACTTGTCGAGCGCATCTGCGATGAGCGCTCGATCTTGGCCAATGAGTATTACCGCTTTCAAGCGATCTGCACAGCGCGCAATGAGTTCATCCATCTGCGCACCTTTGGCTAAGCCGCCCGCAATCCAAATAACATCAAAGTGAGAGAGCAGGGATGCTTGGGCTGCATGAGGATTAGTTGCCTTCGAATCATCTACCCAAGTAATTCCAGCTTTCGTTGCAACGAGCTCCATTCGGTGATGATCGGGCTTAAAAGCAGCCAAACCATTCTTAATCTCTTCGTGAGAAATTCCTACCGCTAAAGCGATTCCTGCAGCTGCCATGGCATTCAACGCATTGTGGGGCACTGTTGGCTGAATATCAGATAACTCTGCGAAAACTTCGGCCGCATCGGCCGGCGAGAAGGCGCGATCGACGAGGAGATTTTCAACGAGACCAATTTCCCCTGGCTGCGGTGTATCTAATCCGAAGAAGATTTTCTTCCCATTCCATGATGAAGCGCGGAGCGCGACTTCCGGGTCAGTGAGGTTGAGAATTCCCAGATCGCTATGCGTCAACAACTTCATTTTTGCTTGGGCATATTCATCGAATGATCCATGCCAATCAATATGATCCTGGGCAATATTGAGTATGGCCGATGCGGCAAATTCAGCCTCACTACTCCACTCAATTTGGAAGGAAGAGAGTTCAATCGCCAAAACATCGAAAATCTCATCTCCCGAGAGCGCGTCGATGACCGTAGTCCCCACATTTCCGCAGGCAACTCCACGAATGTGTGACTGAGCAAAAATCGACTCCACCATCTGCACGGTCGTTGTCTTACCGTTTGTTCCAGTGACGGCTACCCATCGTTGCATCGGTGCAATTTCATTCTTCACGCGCCAGGCAAAATCTATTTCACTCATCAGTGGGATTTTCCGGNCCACCAGATCTTCTATATATGAGTGATCTTTGCGCCAGCCAGGCGACACTATTGCTCGATCAAAGGTGCCACTCAGTAATGGGTCGACTGCGCCATCGTCGTAAATAGCGTGAGTGACCTTAATAGAGGTGAGATAGCGAGACAGTGATTTCCCGGTAACTCCTCCCCCGACGAGGAGAACATTTTCACGTCGAAGCTGCTCGTGAAAACTCATTTCCCAAAGACGACCCATTGGCCGTAAAACAATCCCAGCCCAGCAGCCACGCTCATGCCGGCGATAATCCAGAAGCGAATCACAATTGTCACTTCTCCCCAACCCATGAGTTCAAAGTGGTGTTGGAGTGGCGCCATTTTAAATACGCGCTTTCCGCCAGAGAGTTTGAAGTACACAGTTTGAATAATCACGGAAANCGTGATGATTACGAAGAGTCCGCCGAGAACTGCCAACAACATCTGGGTCCGAAGAGTGATAGCAATGCCTGCAATTGCGCCACCTAAAGCAAGTGAGCCCACATCACCCATAAATATTTTAGCGGGCGAGGCGTTCCACCAGAGAAAACCAGCGCATGCTCCTGCAAAGGCAGAGGCAAGTAGTGCCACATCTAGTGGACTTGGAACGGAATAACATTGCGCTGATAAGTGCGCCGAGCAACGCTGATTAAATTCCCATACACCAATCAAAATAAATGCAAGGAAAGTCATGATTGCGGCTCCGGTGGCTAGACCATCGAGCCCATCGGTCAGATTGACTCCATTACTTGTTCCCAGAACTAGAAAAACAACCCAGATGATGACGGCCACCACGCCTAATTTGAGCGAAGTATCTCTCACCGTCGAGAGATGAAATGAAATGGGTGTTGCACCATTCTTATCAGTGATGTGCAGTCCCACATATGCAAATATTCCGGCGACAATCGCCTGGCCCAAAAGTTTCTGTTTTGCTTTTAATCCTAATGATTGCTGGCGTGAGAGCTTGAGCCAATCATCGAGAAATCCCACTGCTCCCAGTCCAAGAACTAATCCCAACACTAAGAGCGCTGAAGGGCTCATCTTTTCGCCAGTCACCGCATGACTAATGAAATATGCCATTGCAGTTGCAAGAATCAGAACGATTCCACCCATGGTCGGTGTTCCGCGCTTTACATGGTGAGATTGCGGGCCATCATCGCGAATCATCTGTCCATAACCGCGGGCCGCTAAAGTTCGAATGAAAGATGGCGTCAAGAGGACGCTAAATAGAGTCGCTAGTGCTCCTGCGAAGAGAATGCCCTTCATTCTGCTTGACCTACTCTCCAAGTTGAGAGGATTCCCTCAGCTAAAAGTTCAAAGTTCTCGGCGCGCGATGCTTTCACCAGAACAACATCACCGGGAGAAAAATGTCTCACTAAAGAGAGAGCGTCATCTCGCGTAGCAAAGCTATGCATAACTGTCTCATCTCCATTTTCTAGATCTCCATTTTCTAAATCTCCAACGTCCGAGCTCTCCAGGTACAAATCTGTGCCGACGCTCACGAGGTTATCAATGCCTATTTCACGTGCAAGTTTGCCAATCTCAGCATGATCTTCGGCCGTTGACTCGCCGAGTTCGTGCATCTTCCCCAAGAAAGCCCAGGTCACTCCCCCGCGCTCTTGGGCAAGGAGCGCCAAGGTACGTAGCGCCGCCGCAGTACTTTCCGGATTCGCGTTATAGGAATCATTGATCAGAAGCAGGCCATTCACATCATGCATCTCCATGCGCCATTTGCTCGCAGCTTCAGCGGTCGAGAGCGCTGCAGCAATTGTGTCAATGGGAATATCGAGCGCAGTGGCAACTGCTGCCGCTCCCAAAGCATTAGGTAATTGATGTGCACCCACTATCTGAAGACTTACTGCGGTGCGCCCGTGTGAAGTTACTAAATCAAAGTGTGCCCGACCTTCACGATATTCCAAGTCGGCAGCGCGAACATTGCAATCATGCGATTCGCCAAAAGTTATCACCGGGAAAGCTAATCCATCAGCCATACGAGGGGTGTACGGATCATACGTTCCCAGGATTGCTGTGGCGCCATCAGGTAAGGATGAGATCATCTCGGCTTTAGCTTCCGCAATATTTTCCCGGGATCCAAATTCACCCACGTGGGCACTACCAACAACGAGAACCATTCCCACATTGGGTTCAGCAATTTCAACGAGATGGGCGATATCTCCCACATGACGTGCTCCCATTTCAAGAATGCAATAGCGCGTGCTCGGAGTGCAACGAAGAAGAGTAAGTGGAACTCCGATCTCATTATTGAGTGAGCCTTCCGGAGCCACTGTCTGGCCATCAATTTCTAAGATATGTCGCAGCAAATCCTTAGTTGTGGTCTTTCCTTGCGACCCAGTGATACCAATGACTTTTAGGTTGGAGAGTCGCTTGCGCAATTCGTGAGCCAGAAGTGAGAGCGCCTTGGTCACATCTCCGACGATGATTGAAGGTGCTTCGACAGCTTGTGAGACAAGTGCAAATGGCGCGCCTGCGCTAATTGCCGCAGATACATAGTCATGCCCATCAACGCTTTCGCCTTTGTATGCAGCAAAAAATGTCTTGTTAGATACAAGCCGGGAATCAATGACCGGATATTGATCGATTATTAATTCATCAGCGAGCTGGTGAATCTGGCCATGAACAATTTTTGCTATCTCGGAGATAGTGAGTGCGATCATTTCTTCATCTCAATCGCTTGTGCCAGTTCATGTCGATCATCGAAGGGATACTTAACGTCCTTGATTTCTTGCCCTAATTCATGGCCTTTGCCAAGAACAATGACGCAATCGCCTTCGGCTGCGAGATCTATTGCCCGCTTTATTGCAACGCGGCGATCACCTTCGATTATGGAGGTAGGAGCCAGGGTTAAGCCAGTCACCATCTCGCGAATTATCTCTTCTGGCTCTTCGGAGCGAGGATTATCACTTGTAAATATCGCAATATCGCAACCATGCAGTAGGGCTGCTCCCATAATTGGGCGCTTGCTTCGATCACGATCTCCACCGCAACCAAGCACAGCAATCAATTTTCCGCTAAAACTCATGCGAAGTGTGGCCAGAGTTCGCTCCACAGCATCTGGGGTGTGTGCATAGTCAACTAGCGCAGTGAATTTTTGGCCCAGCAAAACCGATTCCAGGCGACCACGAACGCCAACTAATTGGGAGAGGTTTTCCCCCACAAACAGTGGATCAAGCCCAGTTTCGCAGGCAAGTGCTACTGCCATCAACGCATTATCGAGATTGTGATCTCCAATTAGGGGAAGTGTGCCTTCAATGAGAACTCCACCGGTACCACGAATAGCAACGCGATAACCGACGGAAACTTTTTCGACTTCGGTGTAATGCCATTGTGCCGATGTGTTTTGGCGAGAGAGGGAGATTGCCTCGCCGTGGCACAGCTCCACCAAGCGAGCACCGTAAGGATCATCAATATTAATCAGAGCCGTATCGCAATACTCAGCGGTGAAGAGCTTTGCTTTGGCTGCAAAATAGCGCTCCATATCACCATGAAAATCGAGATGGTCTTGAGTGAGGTTTGTGAAAGCCGCGAAAGCGAAATGGGTGGAGCGCATGCGATGCTGGTGCAAGGCATGACTGCTTACCTCCATCACTGCGTGAGTGACATGTCGTTCAGCCATCGTTGCCAAAATCGATTGCACTTCGGGTGCTTCGGGGGTTGTAAAAGTTGCAGCCATTTCATCGCCGGCAATATCAATTCCATTAGTGCCCATCAGGCCGGCTTCGCGGCCCGCCAAGCTCCATAATTGGTGGAGCAGCGATGAGGTTGTGGTTTTTCCATTTGTTCCGGTGATACCGACAAGGACCATGGCGCGTGACGGTGCGCCATAGAACCAAGAAGAGAGATCTCCCATAATTGCCCGCGGAGATTCGGTAATCAATGTAGGGAGCGCCTCATTTACGACCGTAGCTCCGTGAGTATCTGTAAGAATTGCAACAGCTCCTCGTGCAATCACATCATTGAGGAATTCTGCGCCATGCCGCTTGGCCCCTGGTAGCGCAATGAAGAGATCGCCTGGTTGTACCAACGAAGAAGTCGATGTAACTCCTGAGAATGAAGTGAGGCGCGAGTCGTCGATCCCCAAAAACCGAGCCAGATCGCTCAGCGTTCTACTGGTTTCACTCACTGGTCTGGTGCTCATGGAGTCACCACAACTTTCTTTGGAGCAAGTGCAGCTTGCTTCTTGAGTGAGGCTTCGGTCAATGGGATTGGAGATTTCAATGGCTCAGTAGGAGGAATATGTTTGGATTGAAGAACAAAACTCATGACTGTTTTAAATACCGGTCCACCGAGCGCGCCGCCCCAGTGAAGTCCCTTTGGATCTTGAATGACAACGCTCACCACGTATTTCGGGGCATCTGCTGGAGCGAATCCAATGAAGGATGCTGTATAGCCACTGTACTTATGAGTTAGATCGCTATAGCGCATCGCAGTACCTGTCTTGCCAGCGACTCGATATCCCGGAATAGCAGCAGCTGGCGCAGTTCCATTATCTGAAACAACGCTCTCCAACATCAAGCGAATTTTCTGAGCATTAGCAGCGCTTATGACTCGCTCACTCTTCTGGAAAGTTGCTGTTGAATAATGTCCGCTGCTATCAGTTGTGCCAGCGACAACAGTCGGGGTTACGCGCACTCCATCATTGGCGATAGTTGCATAGACTGAAGTTGCTTGAAGGGCAGTCACTGAATAGCCCTGACCAAATGCGACAGTTGGCGCAGTAGTGCCGCTCCAATCACTTACTGGGCGCAAAATTCCGGCCGACTCTCCCGGTAGATGTGAACCAGTGCTCTGCCCGATACCAAATTTGGTGAGGTAGCTATAAAGAGTGCTATTGCTCATCTTCTCGCCAATTTGAATAGCGCCGGTATTACTTGAAACCGCTAGTACGCCAGCAGTTGTGAGACGCTCGGTGGCATGTTTCTCGTGATCTTTAAAAACAGTTCCATTAACTTTCATGGAGTACGGAATCGTCCAGACTGTGGTCGGCGTTATATCGCCTTCTTCTAGAGCTGCAGCTGCAGTAATGACTTTTCCAGTCGAGCCTGGTTCATAGACATCCTGAACAGCAGGTGTGCGAATAGCTTCCAAGGTACGTGTTTTGCGAATATTTGGATCAAATGTTGGGGCGCTTGCTTGGGCCAAAATCGCACCCGTTTTGGGATCCATAACAATTACTGTTCCAGAGCGAGCTCCAGATTTTTTCACGGCTTTGGATATCGCATCTTGCGCTACCCATTGAATATCACGATCGATTGTGAGCTGCACACTTGTGCCAGCTTTTGCTTCAGTTCGCACTGTTGCAGATCCCGGAATGATAGTTCCGGCGCCATTGGAATAAATATATTCACCGTTAATGCCGGTAAGTGTGGTGTTGAGACTGCTCTCTACTCCCGAAGCACCAGCTCCGGCATCATTAATAAAGCCGACAAGTGAGGCAGATAGCTTCCCGGTGGGATATTCACGAATGTATCCGCGCTCTGAGAAGAAACCAACAATTCGCTGCGCGAGGCCACCTTTGGTTTTCATTACTTCGGTGTTGTAGGAAGTCAGAACGCTCTGTAAATCAATCCACACCGCTGGTCGAACATTCTTAGCAATGATCCGATATCGCAGTGAGCCGGTCAACATCGGAACCAATTTGTCCACCGGAATGCCGAGAACAGGGGAAGTGATCTCGGCCGTCTTTTGGGGATCTAGGATCATGGTCTGATCCACAACTACATTTACTGCAGCAACGCTTCGAGCGAGCTCCACACCGTTGACATCAGTAATTATTCCGCGAGGTGCAAGGAAGGTTGAGGTGCGCATTAATTCATTAGACGCACGTTTGCTAATACTGTCCGCTTCAACGGCTTGAACTTGAACAAGTCGGAGGGCTACAACTGAGAGAAATATCGAACCAACTGTCGCAATTACAAGGATGCGTTTGTGGACGAGTTGGTTGTGGCTCATTTTGAATTTACCGCCACTGCACCTAGATCGACATAATTCAATTTTTCGACAGGCTTCATACCTATTTTAATTGCTTGTGCTGCCAGCGAATCAGGTGAATTAAATTGAGCGACCTGTCGCATGATGGCATCGCGCTCATCATTAACCGTATTTGCTTGATGCTTAAGATCTTGCAGCGTAAAAGCATCTTGCGTCATCAAAGTATTAATCACTAAGAGCGCGAGCAGATTAAACATTACGAATCCACCCATAATTAAAGTAAAAGCACTTGAGCTGGTGCGCTTTTTGGCTTCCACGCTAAGGCTTGGTAGACCCTTAAGGATTGGGCGGCGAATTCCCTCAAGAACAGCGGGGTTGAGAATGGTGATTGCCATTATGCAGCCAACCTCTCAATCGCACGTAGTCGCATTGATTGAGCGCGAGGGTTAATCACAATCTCTTCATCGGACGCCGCTTCACTCCCCCGGATCACCAAGGAATATTTGGCTGCCGAATTGGGAAGATCCATTGGTAGTCCAAGGGGGGTTCCAGATTTTGTGACATCGGCAAATGCACTCTTTACGATCTTGTCTTCTAGAGATTGATAGGCCATCACCACTACTCGGCCACCCACGCGAATCGCAGATAATGCCTGTGGCATAGCGCGCTTGAGAACTTCGAGTTCTTGATTTACTTCGATACGAAGGGCTTGGAAAGTACGCTTTGCAGGATTTCCACCAGTTCGTCGTGCTGGCGCAGGAATACTGGCTTTGACGATTTCTGCCAAATCTTTAGTGCTTTTCAAAGTGCCCGCTTCGCGTGCCTTAATAATGTTATCGGCAATCTTTGAAGCAAATTTCTCTTCCCCGTAATTGCGGATTACTCGAGTCAAATCTTTAAAGGAATAACTCATCAAAACATCATGAGCACTCATTCCCGTGCTCTGATCCATACGCATATCTAGTGGCGCTTCTTGTGAGTAAGCAAAGCCACGTTCTGCGGTATCGAGTTGCATGGATGAGACACCGAGGTCGAAGAGGATCCCGTCAACGCTGGAAATGTCTAACCTTTCGAGAACTTGTGAGATTTCGTCATAAACAGCATGAACGATGACGACTCGATCAATAACTTCATGCAAGGTCTGGGTAGCGACTTCTATTGCACTCTTATCTCGATCAAAACCAATAATTTTTAGGTTTGGAAAACGAAGCAGAAGTGCTTTTGTGTGACCGCCCATTCCCAAAGTTGCATCGATAACAACTGGGTGCGGAACTCCTTCAATTGCAGGGGCAAGTAGAGCAATGCAACGTTCAAGTGCAACTGGAGCATGTTGTAGTTCTTGCATAGCTTCCTCCCCTTTCATTGTGCGTTCTCATGAATTACTGCTTTTTATTACCGTCATCTGTTCTGGTCACCGCCGGCCGACGGAACTGGGGGTAACGGCGCCGGGGAAGGGGCGTCGTTAATGAGGTCGGCGGTGGCCACAACAGATGTTTTTAGAAAAGTCCCGGCAACACCTCCGAGGAGACATCCGAGAAAGTTTTTTCGCGATCAGCGATATAGCTCTCCCACGCAGCGGAATCCCAAATTTCTAAGCGAGTATTTGCGCCGATAACAACGCACTCTTTTTCAAGACCTGCATAGGTACGAAGACCGTTGGGAATAGTGACGCGCCCTTGCTTGTCAGGAACTTCATCGTGTGCGCCCGCAAACATCACACGCATGTAATCGCGTGCAGCTTTTTCAGTAACAGGTGCCTGGCGAAGTCGATCAGTGATCGATGCAAATTCGCCGCTGGGAAATACGTAGAGGCAACGCTCTTGACCTTTAGTGATTACTAGGCCGTTGGCGAGTTCATCGCGGAATCTGGCCGGCAAAATAATGCGACCCTTTTCATCAAGCTTTGGTTCATGGGTGCCGAGAAACATTGGTGCGACCCCCACTTCCCCGTTAATTCACGCTCAAATCCCCCCGGATTTGAGTACAAACCCCACTTTACCCCACTTTTCCCCATTTTGCTCCATTTTTAGCCAAATATTTCCCCCGTGGCTCCCCTTCCATCCACCCGTGGCCCATAAAAAAACCACCCCCGAAGGAGGNGGTGTTTGAGCTTTCTTATTTCTTATGAAATCTCTTATGAGCGCTCAGCGCTCGAAGTTTCGCTTATCCCATCGCTCTTCGAAGCTTTGAGACCACTTTGGCTTCTTTTGGCTCTTTGTAGGAGCCGATGGGCTCACCCCGGTGGGTGCCGACCCGAAGAGGTTGGAGAGGATAAAGACCACGCCCACTAAGGCGATGAGAAATCCAGCAATCCCGAGCGGCGTGAACTTGGCGATGAGACCTCCTACGAGGACCGCCATGCCTGCCAGGGTAATGAGGAGTCCTGTAAAAACTTTGCCTGCTTGGCGAGTGCGTGCCTTACCTGTCAATGTTGAGACGAGGCGAGGGTCATCCTGCTCCATGGCAGCTTCCATCTCGGCAAGCATGCGCCGTTCATGGTCAGAGAGAGGCATGCCAAAAGAATAGAGCAGAGAAGGGTTTTTCGAAACTCCAATCTGAGGCAAAACTGGTCAATCCTCGGATTCGCCACTATCTGGCTCAATGAGTCTGGCTGGCCGAACGCTTCCCTGGCCAAATCGGGCGCTGGCGCGATCGATAGCGACGGTGGCCTCTCGCCACCCCTTCTCTCGCTCTCCCAAAATTAATTGTTCGGGTAGATCTGCACCATCCACAAGTCCATCAAATGCAACACCGACCAATCGCAATCGCGCCCGATCAAGATTAAGCGCATCATAAAGAGCGCGCACAATTTCAAATGATTCCTGAACACCATTAATGGGAAGGGGCAGGGTCTTGCTTCGAGTAATAGTTTTGAAATCAGCGAAGCGAACCTTTATAGAAATTGTGCGCGCTGCAAGTCCGCGCTCTCGCACTCGCCCCGAAGCGCGTTCAGTTAATCGCAGAAACTCGCGCAAGATCTCTTCCCGATCATCAATATCAAAAGGGAAAGTTTCAGCGGCACTGATGCTCTTATCAACTTCATCCGGTGTGACATCGCGATAGTCGCGTCCCCAGGAGAGCTCGTAAAGATGGCTACCTGCGCTCTCACCGAGGGCGCGCACCAAAGTTGTCAAAGGAGTATTAGCGATATCTGCAACTGTTCGAAGCCCCAGTTTTTGTAGTTCTTCATTTGTTTTGGGACCTACTCCCCAAATTGCTGAGACGGGAAGTGGGTGCAGGAACTCTAAAACTCGATCACTTGCAATCTCGAGCATTCCGTTGGGTTTGCAGCGCGATGATGCGAGCTTTGCGACAAACTTTGTGGTGGCAATTCCCACTGAACAAGTAATTCCCTGACTCTCCTCCACCCGCTTGCGGATAAGCGCTCCGATTTCACGGCCAGTGCCTAATAATCTCTTAGCGCCAGTGACATCAATAAAAGCTTCATCGACCGAGAGTGGTTCGACAAGTGGTGAGATGTCACGAAAGATCTGCATGATGTGGCCGGAGACTTCGGTATATCGAGTGTGATTAACGGGAAGAAATACGGCATGGGGCGCCAAGCGACGGGCTTGCGCGATCGGCATCGCTGAATGCACTCCAAATTTGCGCGCTTCGTAATTTGCAGCAGAGACAACTCCGCGAATTCCCATTCCCACGACTACGGGCTTTCCCTTGAGCGAAGGGTTGTCTCGCTCTTCTACCGATGCAAAGAATGCATCCATATCAACATGGAGAATTGTTGATTCAGACATCTGCTCGCTCACGATCAGGAAGGCTACGCCACTTGTCATAGGAGGCAGCTAATTCCCACGCATCTGTAGCGCGCAGAGAGATACCGCGGGCTCCGGTTCTGCGAATAACGCCACGTACCAAGAAGAGCTGCGCGCGATAAAGAAGTGAGGCATGAGAGTTCTGGATATCTTCAAAGAAAGTTAGATCGTTGCAGCCATATCCATCATCGAGAGTTAAGAAAATAACGCGCCGCCCCGATCTGACTGGTGGCGTCTGAAGCGCGACTTTTACACCTGCCACCAGAACCGAGGAGCCAGCGCGATGATTGATGAGATCAGCAGAACGTACTGCGCCAATGTGATTGAGAAAATCCCCATAGAGCTCCATCATGTGGCGAGATGTATCAATACCAAGAATTGAGATCTCATGAGCGAGCTCTTCATGCACAGTGAGATCAGGCAGACCGCTGGCAATAATCTCTGGCGGGGTCAGAGCGAATGTCATCTGACTCTGATGTGCTGAACTCTTGGAGGTGGAGAGTTGGTAGAGATCGCGCAGATGCAACATCAGATCGCGACGGTTGATCTTCTTCTCCGCTAATTTATGTAAGCGATCGAAAGCGCCGATCGTGACGAGTGATTCGACGGTCGGGCGATGAGCGCCAGAGCGATAAACAAAATCGGCGAGATCTGCATAAGGCTGACCCGCAATAATTTTCTCGATCTCAGATTCACTGGCGCCGTGCACATCGGTGAGCGCCATGCGAATTGCATAGCCACGTGCATCTGGCAGTGATAAAGATGGCCCCGTGCTTGCACGATCTGGCGCAACATATGGGGCGCGCGAAATAGTCTCGCGTTTCTCTACTCGGTAATCACTCTTCGATAAATTGATATCGATTGGTGCGATCTCAATCCCCCATTGCCGAGCTTCATCCACGATTAGTCGCTTGGGATACATCCCTGGATCGTGCGTCATTACACCAGCGAGAAATGCAGCAGTGTGATGGGTCTTGAGCCATGAAGATTGATATGTCGGAAGTGCGAATGCTGCAGCATGGGCTTTGCAGAAACCAAAGGAGGCAAAGGAGCGCAAAATATCCCAGACTTCCGTAACTACCGCATCGCTATAGCCCTTTGCTATCGCTGTGGGATAGAGCCAATCGCAGACAACTTGCTGCCCCTCGGGTGTGCCAAGTTGGCGTCGTCGCTCATCTGCCTCGGCCAAGGTGCATCCAGTAATAACCGAAATTATTTTGATGACTTGTTCGTGAAAGACAACCNCCCCTTCGGTCTCGGCAAGGACTTCCTCCAAATCAGAGTGAATGAGCGCGCGACCTTTGAGGCCCTGTCTGAAATTAAGGAAGGGGGTGATCATGTCGCTTTTGACGGGACCGGGGCGAAAGAGGGAGATATCAATAATCAAATCGTTAAAAGAGTCGGGCGCCATCTTGCCGACAAGTTCGCGCTGTCCGGGACTTTCAATTTGAAAAATGCCTAGGGTGCGCGCAGATTTAATGAGGTCAAAAGTGGGATGATCATCCAGATCGATCTCATCAATGTCGATGCGTTCTCCTTCAACGCGTTCAATCTCTGCAATTGCGTAGGAGATCGCTGATTGCATGCGCACGCCGAGGACATCGAGTTTGAGCAAACCAATAGCTTCCACATCATCTTTATCGAATTGAAGCATCGGATAACCACTAGCGCTGCGTTGAATCGGAGCGAAATCGTGAAGACCAATATCGGAGAGCGCAATGGCGCAGGGATGCATCGAAAGATGCCGTGGGAGACCATCGAGGCGGCCGGCAAGCTCGACTGCCATCTTTAAAGTTGGCGCGGAGAGATTGAGGTTACGCAGCTCGGGTAAAGCTTGAAGCGCGCGGCCAATATTTTTAGCGCGAATGTGGGGAAGAGATTTCGCAATCAGGTCGACCTCCATCGGCGGAATTCCCAGCGCTGCTCCCACATCTCGAATCGCATGGCGCGCGCGATATGTCTCGACCATCGCTACGGTGGCGCACCTGGATTGATTATTGGGATGCGACCAATCACTATCCCCATATCGTTTAAAAACAGCGTCATAGATTTCTAGGCGGCGATGAGATTCCACATCGATATCGATATCAGGAAGCTCGGCGCGCAAAGTCGAGCAGAAGCGCTCCATTAATAATCCATGACGCATTGGCTCGACGCCAGAGATTCCAAGAACATGACAGATGAGAGAACCAGCACCGCTGCCGCGAGCAGCAACCCGCACACCTAATTCGCGCGCCATATCAGTGATATCTGCAACGGTGAGAAAGTAGGAAGCAAATCCCAATTGATTAATCGCCGATAGCTCTTCTTCCAAACGCACTGATGCCGCGATTGAATCTGCGCCACGATAGCGGCGCGATAAACCTGCCTCAGAGCGTTGGCGTAATTGCCTCGCCATCTCTTCCCGATTAGCAGCGCCCACTACATGGCTTTCTGGGAGATGTATCTGGCCAATGCCTATATCGCTGCGCGGTGAGAGAAGTGCGCGTTCGGCAATCTCAGAGGTAGTGCGCAATAAAGCGCGACCACTGCGCTCTCCTGCGGCGCGAGCAATCTCATCAGCAATTGCGTACATCTCTGTCGGACCCTTGAGATACGCCTCGCTATTGCGTCGCTCAATATGTTTGGGGTGAAGCGGGACTAAATTGCGAGTCGCATCTAATACATCTGCCACCGGTCCATCGGCGCGGTCGAGCATTCGCGCAGCATTGGAGAGCACAACCGGAATATCGTGATCGCGACCAAAGCCCAGTAATCGCCCCGCCCAAGGAGTAGAGAAAGGGCCATCGCCTTTAACTTGGTGGGAGACAGTTTCAATAACTTGGCGATCGAATAGCTCGTGTGTGGATTTTAAAATAGATAGCGCTTCGCTAGATCTGCGAGCGCCGATCGAAGCCGCTAGCTGAGATTCAGGACCATGCAAAATAATTAAGTCGCGCGAGTACTCGCTAAATTTCTCAAGAATCTCATAAGTAAGTAGTGGCTGATCACTATTCATGTTGAGTGCAGTGAGTAATCGATAGAGCGATGAGAGGCGTCCACTTTGAGCCAATAAGGTAATTCGATACTTGGGTTGTAGGAAAGCGAGATTGACTCCTAGGATCGGAGTGATTCCAGCGCTCTCACACTCTTGTGCAAAGCGAATAGCGCCCGCCATTGAATTGCGATCGGTGAGAGCAAGTGCGCTAAATCCGAATTCGCCAGCGCGAGCAACCAATGCGTCGATATGGGCAGTGCCATATTTAAAGGAGTAACCACTAGCCACTCGTAAGTGAGTAAACATTTTATTTACCAAAAGATCATGCAGGCCGTGAAGTCGGACGTATCTGCCAGCTCTGAGTAATCTCATCGAGCTCGATCTCAAATGTTGCGACCGCTCCGACTGGAGCAGCCTCTACTCGCCAGATAGCACGAGCGCCATCATCGAAAATATTCTCTTCGGTGATATGAGCATGCCCATCATTAATTCGATTCCACCATCCCCCAGATTCGCGCCATCTCGAGACGATGCCATGGACATGAAAGAGGCGGCCTTTGTAGATGAACTCAATCGGCTCGCCTTCAGGGGCAAGCACGCGCGCGGAAGCTGGAATGGGCGCTGCAGGCGCTGGGGTGGAAACTGGTTGTTCGAACATATGTTCGAAAGATAACTCTCCCCACTGACAGGCGCAAGTGGGCTCGACACGCGCTCAAAAGGGCTTCAATTAGTTGAATATTCAACAATACTGGTCTACCTTCATACCAAACGGGCAACACGAGCCCAAAGAATCTCGGTAAGGGGAAAAATGAATTCAACAGCACTCCTAGTAGGTCGCATCTTTATTGCACTCCTCTTCGTAAATGGCGGAATCGCTCACTTCACAAAGTCGGCAGCAATGACAGGTTATGCGCAATACAAGAAGGTCCCAGCTGCAAAGCTCTCAGTCCTCGCTAGCGGTCTCTTGATCCTCGTTGGTGGACTCTTTATCCTCCTCGGCGTCTGGGTAGATCTTGGCGCACTCCTTCTCGTTCTCTTCCTTATCGCATCAGCACTTATCTTCCACACATTCTGGAAAGAGACTGATGCAACAGCAAAGCAGAATGAATCAACCGCATTCTTTAAGAACATAGCGATGGCAGGCTTCGCATTGGTCATCTTCGGAATCACCTACAAGCACGGTTCATCAGTTGATCTTGGGTGGTCAATTTCAAAGGCGCATGTACTTCTCTGGAAGTAGTCTCGCTAAATAGTTAAGTTAAGGGCCCTTGCATGAAAGTGTGGGGGCCTTTTTCATGCCACCATTGAGTCATGGATATCGCTCTAGCAATACTTGCCGGTTCCTTTATCGGAGCAGTCCTAGGTTTTATCGGCGCAGGTGGGGCAATGCTCTCCGTCCCCATACTGATCTATATCTTTGATTTCACTCCCGTGCATGCATCCACTGCTGCCCTTGTCGTTGTCTTTTGCGCCGCAGCGGCTGGCGCAATTCCGAAATTACGTAAAGGCGAAGCGCTCGTGCGGGAAGCTCTCACTATTAGCGGCCTTGGATTGATCACAAATATTGGTGGAGCAATTCTCTCCAAAAATTTATCGGCAGATACGATCACCACGGGTTTTGCAGTTGTGTTGATAATTGCTGGATCGGCCATGTTAAAAGGCCCAGTCAAAGATCACCCCGAGAAAAAAATGCCCGTCATTGTTCTGGTGATACTTTCCCTAGTTATCGGCGCACTCACTGGAGTATTTGGTATTGGAGGCGGGNTTCTTGCGATTCCGATCTTGGTTCTCTTCTTTCATACTCCTCAAAATAAAGCAGCCGGCACTTCACTTCTTATTATTTCAATGAACTCCGCAATCTCCTTTGTTGGTCACCGCGCCCAATGGGGCGATGTGAAATGGCATATTCCAATCATCATGGCTGGTGCAGCCCTTGTGATTGCTACCTTTGCTTCGCATTTCGCATCAAAGATGCCAGCAAAATTAATGCGAAATTCCTTTGCGATACTTCTCTTCTCGGTTTCGCTCTTCACCATAATTAAGACTTGGTTTATTGCTTAACTTCTTGTGCCCTTACTGTTCGGCTCAAGTAACCCGCTAATAGCAATACTCCGACCGGAAAAGCCATCGCTCCTGGCAAAGTAACCAGATCGGCCAAACCACCGATAATTGTTGGCCCCATGAAATAAGAAAAAATTCCGATAATTCCGATCCGGGCAATCGCCACCGATGGTGCAATCCCTGGAATTTTGCCCGCAGCTGAAATAAATGCCGGGACCATGGGCGCGATCCCAAAACCAGCAATTCCAAAACCAATGCTGATGATGATCAGCGCAACCGTCTTATTCCATGATGCTAAAGGAACTGCAAGTGCAATCGATACACCCATGCAAATTCCACCAATGTATCCCCCAAGCTTGACAACTTTCTCAGCTCCAAATTTCATCATTAATTTATCGCCACTAAAGCGACCAATAATCATGGTGATTCCAAAGACGGCAAATGCAATCGAATCCACACCTTTTTGAAGCCCCATATGTTCGTGGAGCAATATTCCGCTCCAATCCATGGCCGCTGCTTCCGGAATGAGACAACCCAATAATCCAAAGCCCAGCGCCCAGAGGATGAAGGTCTTTCGCTCGAAGAGTTTGATCTTTCCTTTCAGTCCCGCTTCATCGCCTTCGTGGCGATCAAGTGACTCGGGCAGAAAAGTGAAAATAGTTGGGATAAAGGTCATAAAGGCGATCACTGCAGCGCCGCAAATATTTGCTCGCGTGGAAATGTGATGAGAGAGAATTCCACCAGAGACCACTGCAAGAAGTGCGCCCACGCTCCATGCGCCGTGAAAGCCCGACATATATTTTCGCTCGGTATGAACTTCCACTGCGACACCTTGGGTATTGAGCGCCGTATCTGCGCATCCATAACCAATTGATTGTAAGAAAATTGCAAACATGAGTTGCTTTTGCGTGGTGGCCATACCCAACATAAATATTCCACTGGCCATCTCCAAACCACCAAGAACTAGCACCCAACGAGATCCAAATTTATGAATAAAACGACCAGCCAATTGCGCACCGATAACTGCTCCGGCTGGACCGGCGGCTAGTGAGAGACCAAATTGTGAATTAGAGAGATGCAGGGCGTGCTTCACTTCTGGGATTCGAGGCACCCATGCATTGGAAAGGACGCCGAGTAATCCAAAACCGAGCCAGGTTGTGTTACGGGCTCGAATTGCTATCTCTCGTGTTGATTTCATTAACGAGCAGGCTAACAGTGATCGAGGGGCTTGCCGTTATATTTGGGCAATGGATTTACCGCAGAATCAATATGGTGCTGAAGCCCAAGAGCGCTGGCCCGATAATTTTGCCGAAAGCAACGATCGCCTCTCGAAATTAAATCAAGAAGAGATGGCTGAGCTCTTTGCGCGCGGGGAGCTGATTACCAAAGCAATTGCTGAGGCTTTCCGTGATGGCTACCCGCCAAGCGAAAAAGAAGTTCAAGAGTTCATTGCCGATCACTACACCTGGATCTGTTCATTCTGGACGCCTAATCGCGAGTCCTATATTGGACTAGGTCAGATGTATGTCGGCGATCTTCGTTTCACCGAGCACTACAACAACTTCGCCGAAGGACTTGCTCCCTATATGGCAGAAGCAATGGAGATATTCGCAAAAGCTTCTCTCAATTAATTCTTAGTTGAGATAGAAAAAAGAATTACCCAGAACTGGATGGCCATCTTCCGAAACTACGCGCCACGTTGCGATGTAGCGGCCTGCGAGTTTTGAGCTTTTGAGATTGACGGTAATTCTTGCCCCTCCTACATAAGCTTTTCCACTTTGAATCTCTCGCCCCTTTGGATCTTTCACAATCAAGAAATTGGTTTGCCTACCCGAGAGATCGATGAGATTGCCATCAAATTCAACCCAAACTTTGGATGGCAACTTCGAGAGATGCGCCGCAAATGCCGGATTGGAATCAGTTTTTACAGCATGCGCACTTGCGCTGGGTGCCGTGGAGACCACGACACCCAGCACGAGTAGTGCAATGAGATTTCTTCTCACTTATGAAGCGACCGTTGTCACAGCTGGCGCTGGACCAAATTCAGTGTCTACGGTTGCTGCCTTAGTAGATCCATCCACGATATTCCATTGGAGATATGCCTTAACTTGGCCATTCTCTGTTGGGATAAAGCAGGTTTGAGTTGTCTTGAAGAAAATCTTCTGTGGTGTGGCATTCCACGTCACTTTAATTCCAAAGTCGTAGAAGGAATTTGGATCGATGGTCCAATATGAAGACTTTGCAGTCCAAGTCACGGTGTAATACACAGGAGTGTTCTTTGCATCAACTTGAGTTGAAGCTACAACGGTGGCCTTAAATCCTTGATGAAATTCAGGAGTTGGCTTTCCGGCAGCTGCTGGAACTTCAGTTTGGAAAATGCGAGTTCCGTATTGAACTCCCTTGTAGGTGCAACCGTGTCCAAGGCTGAGATAGATGCGGCTTGAAGCGCCAGCAACAAGTGAGTTGCCTCGAGTCTGCACGCCTACGTGAGCGCTTGCAGAATCTGGGATGAGAATTGTTGCAGCCAAAATGACAGCAGAAACTAAACCTAATTTCTTCTTCATGGTAATCCTTTCGATGAAAACTAATAATTAATTAGCGATTGCGCTTTCGCCACAACCACCAGAGACCGATAAGGGCTAGTACCCCAAAGGTAAGTGCGATGTGATCTGCGTGATGAATAAAGAAATTGTGGTTCTCACTCATCTGCATGGAACTACTAAACATTTGCCACCGCCAATGGAGGAGCGCGCATTCCATGAGAAATATTTATCTCAGAGTAAATAAGTGAACGAATGCCAATTAATACTGGCGAAGAAATCTCGGAGCGAATTTCTGGCAGAGTGTAAAAAATCTGAGAGAGGAGTTGGTGCGCGAAAAGAAGAATTGCTTCTCCAATTTTTTCGGCGCGAAGAACTAAGTGATAGGACAACACCCCTGCAATTCCATGGGCAAATGCCATAGCAATTGAGTTACCGCTGGCGCCGCCAAGAATCAGATGGACTGCGCTTTGCGCAACGAGAATGAGCAGAGCTAGTGCCGGGCCCTGGAGCTCACGCTTTCCAGCTATCAAGAGCAGAGTTACAACAAGGAAGCTTTGGGCGAACAATTCAGAGAGGGAACGAAAATCTCCTCCGGCACAGATGTGAGCGAGATAGGCACCGATCAAAATGATGGAGGTATTGAGTAAAAGTCTTACCAATCCCCTTTTTCGCAACATGAGACGAGGGTACACGAGCCAGTAATCAGAAAATAGGTTCTAGAGTTGCCACATGGATGGAATTTTAGAGAAAGCCGCCGTTCGGCGAGTAATAGCTGCTCAAGCTGAACTCGGAATTAGTGGTCAAGTAACAGTCTTGGCCGATAGCGCTCGAACTGCTGCCGAGGCTGCCGCTTCGCTCGGCATTGAAGTTGGCCAAATAGCATCATCACTTATCTTCAAACTTCCAGACCACTCCCCGTTACTGATCATTACCAGTGGTCGCCACCGCGTGGATACTGATCTTGTTGCAAAGAATTTAGGGATCGATAAATTAGAGCGCGTCGATGCTGATTACGTGAAAGAGAAATCTGGATTCTCCATTGGCGGGGTTGCACCCATCGGTTGGATTTCACCCGCGACAATTCTGATCGATGATGCGCTCAATGATTATGAGGTTGTGTGGGCTGCAGCAGGGCACCCGCATGCGGTGTATCCGACGACATACGCAGAATTGATCTCTTGTACCGGCGCAAAGTCCATGATTGTTGGAGACTGACCACATGAAGCGACTCGTAGCAGGACTCGTGGGATTGACTCTCATTCTCACTTCTTGTGGATCTACGTCAAAAGCTAAGGCGCTGACCGGATGTTATGAGGCCACTCTCGCTGCCGATCATTATTTTCTCAATATCATCAATGTCGATGGCAACAACGTTGAAGCACTTGTCGCATTTAATAACGCCCAAAAAGACTCTTCCCACGGCACCTTTATTGCTGCGTACAACAATCAAATTCTCAAAGGAATCTATGACTTCCAATCTGAGGGTATGGCTTCAAGCCGAGAATTGATTTTCAAGAAGAGCGCGCGCGGTTTTTATGAAGGATTTGGCGAAGTGCAGGTAAATGGAAACCTGGAAAGTTTTAAGGATCCAAAGAAAGTTACTTGGGATACTAGTTATGAATTCTTGCCGTCTACCGCTTGCCCGAAGTAATGAAAGTTTTCTATCGCACAGACTTCCCTGCTACAAGGAGCGCATTTGCATCTGTCAGTAAATAAAGTCGGCGATATTCCACGTTCAGTTATTACTTGGACGCCACCCCACTCCAATAACCTTCACTTCGTAAGTCTCATCGTCCCCGCACTTTCTATTGCATTCCTAGCTGCTATCGAATCCTTGCTGGCCGCCCGAGTGGCCGATGAATTGGCTCATGTAAGTAAAGCGAACGAATTTCGCCCTAACCAAGAACTTTTTGGACAGGGAATTGCCTCGGCAATTGCCTCCATCTTTGGGGGAATGCCAGCTACGGGTGCGATCGCACGAACAAATGTCAACGTGCGTTCCCACGGTACGAGTCGGATAGCTTCTATGGTGCACGCCCTGACTCTTCTAATTATTATTCTCTTCATGGCTCCGCTCTTCTCGCAGATTCCCAGCGCCGCAATTGCCGGAGTGCTGATTGGTACAAGCTTCCGAATTTTCAATAAAGCGACCATGCTCGAAATATTTTCCTCCGGTCGTGAAAAGACTCTTATCTTTCTGGTCACTGCCATATCTACCGTAAGTATTGATCTCATTTGGGGAATCAGCATCGGCATCGCTCTTTATTGGGCATTTGCACTAAAGGCGAAATTTCTATGAAAAAACTCGTACTTGTTCTCGCCGTAGTCCTTCTTGCAGGTTGCGGATCTACCGCTCCCACCTCCCACCCAAAGCCAAGTTCGTCGCCTACCCAAATTGCGCTATCCGTACCTTCGTCCTGCACGAGTACAGAAATGCTTAACGCACTAACTCCCATTGTCCCTGGGTCAAAATTTATCGACACTCCTTGGCAACCTGCACCCGGAACCGAGCTCGCTGATTTCTTGAGTAATGGTGGGATCGCTTGTTCTTATGGTTTGCAGAGCGCTGCCATTGGCGTCACGGTTCGCTGGGTGAAGGATTCTGGTTCTTACTTCGATAAACGTGTGGCAAGTTGGAGTAAGGATGGTTATTCACTTGTTGACCTACCAGCCGTGGATGAGAGAGCTGCTTACTTTATTTCCAAGCCACAATCAGGTACGCAAGAATTTAATATTTGGACCGTCAATATTTCTTACCAGGGATTTTGGGTGTCAATTAGTTCGAGCTTCTCCCACACCCTAGATGAAGGCAAGCCATTAGTGGATGCGGCTCTCAAATCATTGGGCAGCACATGAAGTTATATAGCGAATTAACTGGTTCTGGTGATTACCTAGTACTTCTGCATGGCATGGGGTCGGCGCATACCGCGTGGCAGCTAATCGCACCTGCGCTTTCTCAGGATTTCACGGTTGTAAGCCTTGATCTACCCGGCCATGGAAAATCTAAATTCGATCCGCATCAAGAAATGGATCCAGAATCTTTGGGACGTTTAGTTCTGCGCACTCTCGATGATTTAGGAATCGAAAAATTTCATATTGCCGGAAATTCACTTGGCGGGTGGATCGCACTAGAAATTGCTGCCGCTTCCCCCGAGCGAACTCTCTCGCTGGTCGGATTTGCTCCCGCTGGATTGTGGCTCACTCCATTCGTATCTCGAATTCCTGGAACTGCCCCCCTTCGTGGACTTGCCCGATTGGTAAAAACAATTGCGCCTGCAGTAGCAAAGGTGGAATGGGCCAAAAAAATTGGTTTTGCATCAGTAAGTCCCTTATGGAAGGAATTTTCTGACAAGTTGGTCGTCGATGCAACAGTGGCGATGGGTTCAGCTAAGGGCTACTTCCCTGCATGGGATGGATTGCTGCGAAAGCGATTCGACAAATCAATTGCAGCATCCGTGCCCATCACCATCATCTTTGGTGATACCGATAACACTTTGCCTGCGCGCACCTCACAAGAACGATCTCTTGTGCCAGCTCATGTACGTTGGATAATTTTTCCGGAGAGTGGTCATGCGCCAATGTGGGACCACCCAGCCGAATGTATTGATGAAGTTCTGCGCACTACCGGAAAGCGCGCATGATCACCGTCATCTACTTCTGGAAAATTTCGCTCTTCAATCTGCCGCTAGCGATAATTCATATGGCAACCGATCGATTGAGTTTGCGGAGAAATAAATCAATTACTTTCTACAAATCGCTCGGCACTGGCAAGGGAGCAACTTTTACTCCTCGGGATGCAGATACACGTCGATGGGGACTATTAGTTGTCATCGAAGAAAATAATTGGGAGAAATTCCACAACTCCCCTCTTATTAATTCTTGGCGAAAATTTGCGGTCAGTGAATACTGCGCAAAAATGATCCCTATTGCTTCTCACGGACAGTGGGCGGGACGCGAGCCATTTACTCCTTCGCTCACTCCGCCGACCGATACACGAATTGCTGCAATTACCCGGGCACGAATTAAGTGGAGTTTGCAATCTCTCTTTTGGAGAGCCGTGCCACCAGTAACAAAGAGTTTGCATTCCAAAGCGGGGCTGGTTGCAGCGATCGGGATTGGTGAAGCTCCCCTGGGGCTTCAAGGAACATTCTCCATCTGGAGTGATTCGGCATCACTTCGCGAATTCGCCTATAAGGACCCAGCGCATGCCCAAGTTATTCAGGAGACCAAGGATCGTGCTTGGTATGCGGAGGAATTGTTCGCACGATTTGCCATAATTGAAGAACATGGGGAATTGTCCCCGCGTCGATAAGGCAGAATTAGGGCATGTCGATCCGCAATTACCAACCTCGCAGACGAGATCGTCGCGGAGCTACGACCTTTCAAAATATATTTCTCTACGCAATTCTCGCCCTCGCTATTGGATTACAAATCGCCTATCCACTTGTACATGGTGATTCACTCCTTTATGTAACGATTGCAACTGTTTACAGCGCCGCCGGCTTGATGATTTTTCATTCGTGGATTTCCTATGGTGCGAGGTATGCCATTACTTATCTCGTCGTCGGTTTCTTCGGTGCGCTCTTGATCGAACACATTGGGCTGACTACAGGCTGGCCATTTGGAAAGTATTCATATGATGCTTCGCTAGGCGCCACTTTCTGGAAAATTCCGTTAATAGTTCCTTTTGCCTGGTTGATGATCTGTCATCCGATGTTGATTATTGCTCGTCGGTTTACCTCATTCTGGGTATTTCTTTATGGCGGTATCGGGCTAATGGCGTGGGATCTCTTTCTTGATCCCCAGATGGTTTCGGCTCATCGCTGGACTTGGGAAGCCAGCTCCACTCATGTTCCCTTCCAACCAGAAATTCCACTATCAAATGCTGCCGGTTGGTTATTTGCCGGAATGGGACTGATGGCACTTCTTCATTTCTTGCTACCCAAAGAGCGCCGAAAAATTGGTGCAAATTCTGCTGCGGTAAATATTTTTCTTGAATGGACTCTCTTCTCGGGAATCATCGGAAATCTCTTTTTCTTCCATCGTCCGGGCGTAGCTTTAATTGGTGGACTGGTTATGGGAGCAGTACTCCTTCCTTATCTCTTCACCCTTCGTATGGGCCGTCCGGAATCTGTCTAGTGCTCCTCTATATTCTTTCGGTAATTGCACTAGTTCTTACATTAATTAATGCAGTCACAATGCGAGTTGTATCGCCATATATGGCCCAACTCGTGGATGAATCGGTAGGCCTGCTTGTTCCGATGCGCAATGAAGAGAGGAATGTGGAGGAAGTAATTCCCGCACTCCTTGATCAGAAAGAACTCTCTCGATATGAGATCATCGTTATCAACGATGGTTCTACCGACAACACAGCTGCGCTTTTGCAAAAATTCGGTAGCAAGATTTCAGTGAAAAATGGCGCCCCATTGCCTGAGGGGTGGATGGGCAAGAGCCACGCGCTTCACTACGTGGCAATGAGATCTACCAGTGAATATTTAGTCTTTGTCGATGCCGATGTACGTCTCAATCCACACGCAGTTGCCGCGGCAATTTCCTCGATGAAGAGGTGGGGTTGGGATTTCTCCTCGCCATACCCAAAGCAAATTGCAAAATCTTTACTCGAGCTTCTCATTCAACCTTTATTGCAATGGTCGTGGCTAGCTAGCGTTCCACTCTTATTTGCAGAGCGGATGAAAGTGCCCTCCATGGTTATCGCTAATGGCCAATTTTTCATTGTGAAGCGTGCGGCCTACATCGCTATTGGCGGACATGAGTCAATCAAGGGTGAGGTCCTCGATGATCTCGAGCTTGCCCGCGCGCTCTCCCGGGCCGGCTTTACCGGCGGTGTTGCAGAAGGTAGCGCTGTGGCTACTTGTCGCATGTACAACACGGGAGAAGAACTTACAGAGGGATATACCAAGTCATTGTGGCGGGCATTTGGATCTCCGATCGGAACATTTATTGCCGTAGCAATTCTTTTCTGGACCGGAATTTTCCCGGTGATAGCAGTGGCAAATGGCTCTTCGGCTGCGCTCTTGGCGCTGGATTGCATCATGCTCTCTCGAATAATTGCCGCACTTCGCACTCGTACTAATCCAGTTCTCGCTTTTCTCCACCCCGCAGCCGTATTTGCTTTAATAATTCTGATCGCCCTTTCCTGGAAGAGAAAATCAGAGGGTAGGTTGCAATGGCGTGGGCGCACCCTCTCATGAAGAAAATAATTGTTATTGGCGGNGGCATGGGCGGAATGGCCGCAGCCGCGCGATTAGTTAAAGCAGGACACTCGGTTCAGCTCTTTGAAAGTGCCAACTTCCTTGGTGGCAAGTGCCGCACTGAGTGGATCGGTGATTACGCATTTGATACCGGTCCTTCACTTCTCACACTTCCCGCGGTCTATCGCGATCTCTTTATTAAGACTGGCAAGCGAATTGAGCATGTTCTCAAAATTAAACCAGTCGATCCAGCGTTTGATTACCACTTCGCCGATGGCACACACCTCTCTTTTCCTAATCTCTCCATCCCCAAAATTTGCGAAGAGATAGATCGCGTGTTGGGTAAGAAATCTGGGGATGAATGGCATCGGCTCATGCAGCGGGCAGAACAAATGTGGGATGTTTCTCGTGGGCCATTCATTGAATCAGAGCTCACTTCGGTGGTCTCCCTGATTAATCGCTCGGGAATTTTGCGAGACCTTCGCACTATTGCTCCATTTACCTCGCTTCGCAAATACACCTCGCGATTTACCTCAGATCCCTATCTCACAAAAATTATCGATCGATATGCCACTTACACTGGCTCTGATCCGCGAAAAGTGCCGGCCGTACTTCTGACGATCGCATTTATGGAGAGCACATTTGGTGCTTGGCATATCGAAGGTGGAATCGGACAATTAGCACTTGCACTGGAAGATCGAATTCGCCAGCTTGGTGTGGAGATTTCGCTCAATGCCGAAGTCTGCGAGATTCTCACTAGCAATGGAGTTGCTACCGGCGTGAAGCTTGCAAACGGGCAAGAGTTCTCAGCCGATGTAGTTGTAGCCAATGCCGATGCGGAATATATCTATAACAAATTAATTGCTCCCGATCTGAAAATTGTTGGTAAGGAACGGAAGAAATTGGCAAAAGCCGAGAAATCTTTAGCGGGATTCTCGCTCTTACTAGGTCTCGATAATTCAAAAATTTCTGGTGATCTTCCCCAACTCAATCATCACAACGTCTACTTTCCAGAAAATTACGACGCCGAATTCGATCAGATCTTTGATCAGAAGATTCCGGTGCAAGACCCCACTATTTACATCTGCTCACCGCAAGATCCTTTGATGGTGAAGGGCGCCAATAAAGAGGCATGGTTTGTTTTGGTCAACGCCCCGCGGCATGATCCCAAAAGCGGATACGACTGGAGTAAGAATCCCGGTGAGTATGCGAATTCGCTGATTGCGCATCTCGATCGCCTTGGTCTTCGCGTCTCTGAGCGATTGGATGTCATGGAATTTCGCACGCCACTAGATCTAGAGCAATCGGTCAAAGCTCCGGGCGGCTCAATTTATGGAACTTCGAGCAATGGATCGCGTTCGGCATTCTTGCGCGCAAGAAATCGTTCTCCGCTCAAGAATTTATATTGTGTCGGTGGATCTGCTCATCCTGGGGGTGGGTTGCCCCTGGTGGGAATCAGCGCAGAAATTGTCGCCGAAGCGATTATGAAGTAGCTAACTTTCGATATGTGTGACGAGAAAGTGAAAGAAATGAAATTACCTGCATCACTAACCAAGCTACCGAAATAGTTGTTACCAGTTTTACATCGAGTAAATAAGCCAGAATCGCAACCGTCAGAAGAATCGCTCGAACGGGTCGTTCGGCAATTGTCACAAAATCTATTTCTTTATACCCCAGACCAGATGTTCGAGCCCGAAGATATTCTTGAGTTGATGCCAGCATCCAGGCAAAGAAAATAACTACTGAAGGCGCACCTATCCGGTAGAAGGCAATCACCCAGAGCGCTTCGCTGATGCGATCTGCCAATGAATCCCAGAGTGCGCCGCGAGTTGAAATTTTACCAGTGATGATTGCCAGGGATCCATCAATGCCATCTAGGACTAGGGAAAGAACAATTAAAACTGGTCCCCACCACGTACGCGCCGAGAGTACTAACCCGAGGGCGGCAATCACGCCACCGAGCGTTACTGCATTGGGCGAGATCCGAAAAAAGCGAAGTGGTTTGATCAGAAAAAAAGAAACAGTGAGCCATCCTTTTACAACTGGATTCATCTGCACTCCTCCATGCAGCGAACTCCAGTGCTCAAAGAATTGCGTGCGCTTCATCGTCGATCAAAACCTAAATTCTTCGCGATTTCTACAGTAGCTGGCGAAGTATTCATGGTGTAAAAGTGAAGACCTGGAACTCCTGCATCCAAAAGCTCTTGACATAGCTCTGTAGCAATCTCGATACCCAATGCTCGAACCGCTTCGTTATCTTCGCCCAGCGCTGCAAATCGCTTCTCAATGTGAGCAGGTATGGGAGTGCCACCCAGCTCTGCCATGCGTTTTATTTGTTTGAGATTACTAATCGGCAAAATTCCCGCAATGACGGGTAAGGATGATCCCTTGCTCTTTAATTTATCAACAAGTGAGACCCAGCGATCAGCTTCAAAGAAGAATTGGGTCGTCGCAAATGTTGCACCGAGCTCTTCTTTGCGAATCAGTACATCTACATCTTTTTCAAAATCACCATGACTGGCTGGATGTCCATCTGGGAAGGCAGCAACCCCAACTTCTAATCCNCCTGCTTGCACCGCAAGCTCGACAAGTTGATCAGCATGATCAAAGCCTTCAGGGGTGCTGAGCCACGGAGATGAGGGTCCACCTACCGGATCTCCACGAAGGGCAAGAATCGATTTAATGCCGGCAGCTTTGTAATGGCCGAGTATTTGAGTTAATTCACTCTTAGTTGAACCCACACATGTGAGATGCGCGACGGTATCAATTCCAGTTTTGGAAGTGATCTCTTCAGTAATGCGGATTGTTCGGTCGCGCGTTGATCCACCAGCGCCATAAGTGACCGAGATGAAATCAGGCTTTAGTGGGGCAAGCCCTTCCATCGCTTCCCACAGACGATCTTCGCCAGCGCTATCTTTGGGTGGAAAGAACTCCACCGAAAATGTTGGGCTACCCATAACGAGGCAGGTTACCCTTGCCGTATGGATTTTGCCGAAGATTTGAGCCTTAAAGGCTTACGTAATTCCACAAATGAATCGCTAGCGCGATTTAGCGGCCAAGAATCCAATTACTTGCGAGATATTGGCTCAGAACTGGACCCAGTCGCAACTGTCATGGAGAAATTCTTACTGGATAGCGGCAAGCGTCTGCGCCCGATCTTTGCACTTGTGGGATTCCTCGGTACCGGATCTGTACTATCAGAATCGATGATTTCGGCATGCGCATCATTAGAGCTAGTTCATGTATGTGCACTGATGCACGATGACGTTATGGATTGCTCGGATACTCGTCGCGGAGCCCCATCTGTTCACAAAGCATTTGAAACAATGCACCGCGAAAAAGGTTTGGGCGGAAATGATGAGCAATTTGGAATTTCATCGGNAATACTCATGGGAGACCTTGCGCTAATTTGGTCAGCAAAAATGTTGCACACTTCCGGAATTGATTCCGAAACTTTAGTCCGCTCGCAAATAGTTTATGATGAAATGCGGATCGAATTGATGGCGGGCCAGTACCTAGATGTTTATGAGCAAGTCCTCGGTACCGAAAGTGTAGAGCGCTCACTTAAAGTAGCTCGATACAAATCCGGTAAGTACACCATTGAGCGCCCCCTCCACTTTGGTGCAGCACTGGGTAGCAAGACCCCAGAAAAGATTATAGATATGTATTCGCACTACGGGCTTCCCCTGGGCGAAGCCTTTCAATTACGCGATGATGTATTGGGAATATTTGGCAATCCAGAAGAGACTGGAAAACCAGCAGGCGATGATTTACGGGAAGGCAAACGCACAGTTCTCTTGGCTAAGACCATGGAGCGAGCGACCCCAGCGCAGCGGGCAACACTTCATTCATTTCTTGGTAATTCTGATCTCACTTTTGAAGGGGTCGAAGAAGCGCGCTCCATCATTACCGGTAGTGGCGCGTTGGCAGAGCTTGAAGAGTTAATAACATCACTTACTGTCGAGGCGACATCAGCGCTAGATCATGGTGGAATAACACCAGTTGCTCATTCCTTGTTGAATGAACTCTCTTCCTATGTCACCCAACGCAAACTCTAATAAACGGAGATCTCATGGTACGCAGAGTTAAAGGTCGGACTGATCACGTTGTGATTGTTGGCGCAGGGCTGGGTGGCTTAAGTGCGGCACTTCGTTTAGCAGGCGCTGGCCGCAAAGTAACTATTGTCGAACGCGAGAGCGTTCCGGGTGGGCGCAATGGGCTACTTCAAAAAGATGGATATTCATTCGATACTGGTCCATCTGTACTAACGATGCCAAGTTTGATTCAAGATGCGCTTTCATGCGTTGGTGAAGATCTTAAAGATTGGCTCGAATTAGCACCGCTCGATCCGCTATATCGAGCTTTTTACCATGATGGTTCCCAACTCGATGTTCATGCAGATACTGCGCGCATGCAAGAAGAGATTCGCAATGTCATTGGTGGCGAAGAGGCAGCAGGTTATGGCCGATATGTAGATTTTGTAACTAAGTTATATAAGTATGAGATGAATGATTTCATCGACAAAAATATTGATTCACCGCTCAATCTTTTGACCCCGAATCTCGCTCGGCTAGTTGCACTCGGTGGGTTCCGCCGGCTGGCTCCCAAAGTAAATGAATTTCTGAAAGACCATCGAACCCAAAAGGTTTATTCCTTCCAGGCTATGTATGCCGGGGTAAGCCCCCAGCAAGCACTCGCCATCTACGCAGTCATCGCCTATATGGATTCAGTGAATGGTGTCTTCTTCCCTAAGGGAGGAATGCATGCAGTTCCGCGCGCACTTGCTGGTGCGGCTGCAAAGCACGGAGTTGAATTCAAATACAACTCCACGGTCACCACAGTTGAACATTCCAATGGCCGTGCCACCGCCGTGATTACCGAATCTGGCGAGCGGATTGAGTGCGATGCGCTGATTCTCAATCCTGATTTGCCTGTCGCCTATCGCGAACTTCTCGGCACAATGCCAGCACAAGTTAAACGTCTTAATTACTCACCTTCATGCGTAACGCTTCTCGCCGGATCGAGCAAGACCTATGACCATTTGGCTCACCACAATATTCACTTTGGTGAATCGTGGGAGGGCGTCTTCGATGAATTGATCACCAAGAAAACTTTGATGAGTGACCCTAGCTTGCTCGTCACAGTCCCTACATATGACGACAAAGATCTTGCACCTGCAGGTAAGTCCTCGTATTACATCCTCTTCCCTACCCCCAATCTAACTGCAGATATCGATTGGAAGATTGAAGGCCCGCGCTATCGCGACCGAATGATCGCCACGATGGAAGCTCGTGGTTATGTTGGCTTTGGAGATTCGATCGAAACCGAACACCTCACCACCCCATTGGATTGGCAAGCACAAGGCATGGAGGCCGGCGCACCTTTTGCAAGCGCGCATACTTTCTTCCAGACCGGACCATTTCGCCCAAAGAATTTAGCTAAAGGCTTTGAGAATGTGGTCTTTGCGGGCTCGGGAACCCAGCCAGGAGTTGGAGTGCCGATGGTGCTGATCTCCGGACGCTTAGCAGCCGAACGAATTGTTGGAGATATTAAGTAAGCAATACTGCAATCTCTAATTGCGGATAGAGCGCTGAGAAGTTCGCCCTTCCGCCAAGTCCTGCGATCTCCATTAATACTGCGACAGTGTCGATCACGCCCCCACAGCGCTCCACGAGCTTTGACGCTGCACCCAGCGTTCCACCTGTCGCCAGCACATCATCAATCAGAAACACTCGCTCGCCTTTTTGAATAGCATCTTGGTGAATTTGTAGAACATTTTCGCCGTATTCCAACGCGTAACTCTCGCTAAAACTAGCCGCAGGCAATTTGCCACTCTTACGAATAGGGATGAATCCCTTGCAAGCATATTGTGCGATGGCCGCACCAAAGACAAATCCACGTGCTTCTACTCCAGCAACTAGATCATAAGAATTAGAGAGTTCAGCAAAGGTTGTGACGGCATGTGAAAATGCTTGGGGATCACGCAACACTGGAGTGATGTCCTTAAAAAGAATTCCCTCAGATGGGAAATTGGGAACATCGCGAATCAACTCTCGAATCAACTTATCGCTCATACCGCTCCTTAAAATAAAACTGGGCCCCAGAGTTTCCTCTAGAGCCCAGTTTAATTACTTTCTAATTACTTGCTAATCCACATTGTGATAGGAGATTGCAAGAAGTAGACCACGAATAGTCCAGATACCAAGTAAAGGAGTGCATGCACTTCCTTTGATCGGCCTTGAACTACGCGAATGAGGACATGTGACAAGAATCCAGCGCCAATACCAACAGAAATATTGTAGGTAAATGGCATCAAGATAATCGTGAGGAAGGCCGGAATGCCGATTCCTAGGTCACTCCATTCCACTTCCTTTATCTGTGACATCATCAAGAATCCCACAATCACAAGTGCCGGAGTAGCAGCCTCGTAAGGAATGACCTTCACAAGAGGTGCGATGAATGTAGTGAGCAGGAAGAGAGCTCCTGTCACAATTGAGGCAAGACCTGTACGCGCGCCTTCACCAACACCTGATGCTGATTCAATATATGAGGTGTTAGAAGAGATGCTTCCTACGCCGCCAGCTGCAGCTGCAACTGAGTCAACGAAGAGGATCTTGTTGTTATTTGGGATATTTCCCTCAGCATCGATGAGATTTGCCTCAGTTGCAATTGCAGTAACAGTTCCGACAGTATCAAAGAAGTCAGATAGCAAAAGAGTGAAGACGAGCAGAACAGCNGCGACCACCGAGATTCCGGCAAAATGGAACTCTCCAAAAATACTAAAGTGACCGAAGAGACCAAAATCAGGCTTAGCAACTACATCATGTGGAATTGCTGGAACGTTTAGTCCCCACCCTTTTGGATTCACATAATCTCCGCTTGAGGTTAGGAAACCATGGTAATCAGCCTTGAGTTTATCGCCGTCTTTGATTCCACCCGTGAACTTGGCTGGAATGTAATTCGCATGAATTTTATATACCTTTTCGACGATGATTGAGAGAACTGTTGCAGCTACGACGCCGATAAGTATCGCGCCCTTAACCTTGCGGACCAAAAGGACGATCATCAAGATAAGACCAAATCCGAAGACAATGATTGGCCATCCCACAAGTTTTCCGTCATCGCCAAGAGTTACCGGTACTGGACCAGTTCCGGGAGTCTTGCGAACAAATCCTGCATCGACGAGTCCAATTAATGCAATGAAGAGACCGATACCAACAGAGATAGCGATCTTGAGTTGTTGTGGAACTGCACGGAAAACCGCTGTTCGAAATCCGGTAAGTACCAGAACCGTAATGATTATTCCTTCGAGGACAATCAATCCCATTGCATCTGCCCAAGTAGAATTATGTGCAATTCCTACAGCCACAAATGTATTTAGGCCGAGACCCGTAGCAAGCGCTAATGGGAAGTTTGCCAGTGCACCCATAAGCAGTGTTAAGAGACCCGCCATAAGCGCCGTCATTGCAGCGATCGCGGCCATATTTGCTCCGTCTTTGCTGCCGCCTAGGTAATACCCATTTGAATCAGCGACTCCGCCAAGGATGATTGGGTTCAGTGCAACGATGTAAGCCATGGTGAAAAATGTGACGAAACCGCCACGGATTTCCCGGCCTACTGTTGACCCGCGTTCTTTGATTTTGAAGTACGAATCGAGCATGAGGGACCTTTCTGATTTTGTTGTCGGGGGTGTTTGCGACCCCGTGTGATTAGCCGGATCACAACTCCGTGGGAATGAGGACAAAGTACATAAAAGCTTGTATTACGCGGGAGTTCGCCACGCGCAGAACTAGGCCGAAGTAGACTGAGAAAATGGATGAATTGAGCGCGGCGGGCATTCTTGAGCCTGAGCTCCGAGCCTCATACGCCGAATGCAAGCGTCTGAACTCCCTTCACGGTAAGACCTACTACCTAGCCACCCTCTTACTCCCCCCAGCGAAGCGACCTCACGTCCATGCCCTTTACGGCTTTGCTCGCTACGCCGATGAGATCGTCGATGACTTGGAGTCCACATTAACCATTGAAGAGAAGGCAGACGCACTTCGCATCTGGGGCGATGGCGTGCTCTCTGATATTGATAAGGGAATTAGCCACGACCATATCGGCCGCGCACTTGTCGACACCGTTCAACGATTTAATATTCCGATTGATTATTTCCGAGCTTTTTTGCGCTCTATGACCATGGATCTGACCGTATCTGAATACCAAAGTTTTGCTGACTTGATGGAATATGTTTACGGATCGGCCTCAGTCATAGGTCTTCAGATGCTTCCAATTCTTGGCACCCTTTCACCAGATGCTTATGTTGCAGCAGAGAAATTGGGTACCGCATTTCAATTAGCTAATTTCATCCGAGATGTCGGGGAAGATCTTGAGCGGGGTCGAGTCTATTTACCAATCGATGAACTCATGGCCCACGGTGTCACCTCTGAAATGTTGGAGGAACGAATCGTTACTCCAGAGATTCGCGCTGCGCTCAAGGATCAGATTGAACGTGTGCGCAGATTGCAACGTGAGGCAAATCCTGGCATTCAATTACTTGCACCGGATGCGCGCGCATGTATTGAAGCGGCAAGTGAGTTGTATTGTGGAATTGTCGATGAGGTTGAGAAAATTGATTATCAAGTTTTTGATAAGCGTGCCAAGACATCGACCTGGCGTCGAATAAAAGTTGCACTACCCGCGTATCGCAGAGCGCGCAAAGCTCGATAGTTTGATACTGTCTCTACCAACGGGAGCCGATTACTTGGCTGAGAGGATCTGAAATTCAGATCGACCGTAGGACCAGTTCGGTAATGCGAATTGGAAAGGGGCTAATAATGCATCTCCATTTAATGGCGGTTTTCTTTACAGCGTGGGGCTATGAACTTACTTACCTAGAACTGATCGCTTTTATTACTTCCCTCATCGGAGTTGGGCTGGGAATATTTGGTCCCCGAGTGACTTGGCCCTGGTGGTCTGTGGGATCAATTCTTTATGCAATCTGGTTCTATGAATATAAGTACTTCGCCAGTGCAGCGCTTCAATTTGTCTTTATCGCTGCATCTGTGTGGGGGTGGTTTGGTTGGGGCCCGAAGGGGGCAAAGCCGAAGAAGTTCTCTCCACAAGACAGAGCAATTTGGGCAGCCATTCTCGTGACAGGAACTCTTCTTCTCAACCCGCTCCTTAAGCACATCGGTGCAGCATCAACCAATATCGAAGCTTTTGGATTTGTGGGTAGCTGCATTGCACAAGTCTGGATGGTGATTGAGCGATATGAATCATGGATACTCTGGTTAATCGTTGATGCGGCATATACCTATCAATATTGGAATGGTGGTTACTACCTCTCCGCTATCCTCTATTTCATCTTTACTTTAATGGCCATCGCTGGCTGGAAACGATGGTTACGTGAATCCCATATCATTTGAAATTAGCAAGAAAGCTCTCGCGCTTCCTCCCCATCCAAAAATGGGGAAGGCAGGAATTCTGATCACGATCGATGGACCTGCCGGATCCGGTAAAACAACGCTTGCCTCAGAAATAGCTTCCCTAATTGAGCGAGAGCAGAAATCTGTAAACCAGATTCATATGGATTCTTTATATAACGGCTGGGATGGCGCACTCACAAATGGAATGCGCACCAGAATGCGCAATGAAATCCTTCCCGAAATAGTGAAGGGCGAGAATTTTCAACTGCCTTCCTATGACTGGCTAATAGATCAATGGGGCGAGCCGCAGAGTTTTCACACCGCGGATTTCACGATTCTTGAAGGAGTTGGAGCTGGCCAGAAAGTGTCGCGACCATTTGCTTCGCTGTCGATCTGGATTGAAGTGAGCGCCGAGCTAGCAATGGAGCGAGTCCTGGAGCGAGATGGTTTTCATCTTGAACCCCAAATGAAGAGGTGGCAGAAGTTAGAACGCGAGCATTTCACGGAAGAGGCGACCAAGCTCGCTGCGGATTATCAGTTAGTAGGCGCGCCTTAGGCCGCACCAGTGGCGATACTTCTCTAAGATTTTGGCGTGTCAGACCTTACCGGCGAGCTTATTGATGGGCGTTACCAGCTTTCAGAGCTGATCGCCTCAGGCGGTATGGCCTCTATTTATTCAGCGATTGATTTACGGCTTGATCGAACAGTCGCAGTAAAAATAATGCACGCTCACTTGGCTAATGATGAAGATTTCGTTAATCGATTTATTCGTGAAGCAAAAGCCACGGCTGCACTCTCCCATCCCAATATCGTTGCCATTCAAGATCAAGGATGGAACACCGGTGGGGTGCCAGCGGTCTTTATCGTCATGGAACTCATCGATGGATTCACGCTGCGTGACATTCTCAATGAACGTGGCGCTCTACCTCCTATGGAAGCGATCCGCTATCTCTCCCCCATTGTCAGTGCGCTTGCCGCGGCCCATAAAATTGGAATTATTCACCGCGATATAAAGCCAGAAAATATTTTGATCTCTAAAGAGGGACGAATCAAGATCGCAGATTTCGGATTGGCGCGAGGAAGCGATTTAGGTTCCACGTTGACTGTGGAATCTAGTGTGATTCTTGGCAGCGTCTCTTATCTCTCACCTGAACAAGTCCAACGTGGAATTTCTGATGCACGTAGCGATATTTATGCTCTGGGAATTGTTCTCTTCGAGGCGCTCACCGGAGAGAAGCCTTTTGCTGGTGAGACTCCGATTCAAATCGCCTATATGCACGTCAATGAGCGGGTACCGGCGCCATCAACGATCAGACCTGAGATTCCGGCGCTTCTCGATGAGATAGTTCAGAAAGCAACTAATCCCAACCCTGATTCGCGCTATCCCTCCGCGGCAGAACTTCAACTCGCACTGCAAAAGACTGCTCAAGAGTTGGATCCCGCTCGTCGCCAACTAAGTTTGGAGTTGGATATTCCCATCCAGCTCGATTCAAAGAAGTCGCTTAAAGGTAAGAAAGTAAAGAAAGAGGAGACCGTGGCCAAGAAGAGTTCCACTACAACGCCAGTTCGACGTAAGCGCAAGACATCTTCCCGCGTTAAACGAAATCGTGTCATCGCCCTCTTCATACTAATTGCACTGGTCGGCGGAGGTTGGTACCAATTTTTAGGGCCTGGCTCGCAAATCGGAATTCCCTCTGTCGTAGGACTTTCCGCTGCTGATGCCGCTACTTCACTTAAATCCATGAAGTTGACGACAAAGATCGTTACCAGAGTATTTAGCGAGGATGTTCCAGAAGGTCGCGTGATTACCTCCAACCCTGGCGGCGGCGGATATGTTGCTCCGGGCGGAGTTGTCGAGCTAACCATTTCTAAAGGCCCTGAGCGAATAGTCGTTCCCATGATTTCTGGGATGACAGTGGATGCCGCCACAACAACTCTTCAAGCAGCTGGACTAAAAGTAGGCAACACCAGTGAAGTCAACGATGCGACAATCGATCTGGGTATGGTTGTCGAAACCGATCCTCCCATTGGTGCACCGGCAAAGCGCAATAGTTTGGTGAATTTGCGAATCAGCAAAGGTCCGGTCCAAGTTACCTCGACCTCATATGCCGGAATGTCTAGCGATCAAGCGCTCAGTGAATTGACCGACAAGGGATTTGTCGTGAAAAGTAAATATGTTTTTGATGACAATGTGCCAGCAGGATCGGTCGTCTCCCAATCTCCTGATGGAAAGAGCCCAATAGATAAGGGCGCCACAATTACATTGACAATCTCCAAAGGTCCTTTGGGTGTCTATGTTCCTAATCTCTATTCACTCACCCAAGGAAAAGCGACTTTAACTTTGGAAAATATGGGACTCAAAGTAAAAGTAAAGAAGATCGGCGCCAAGAAGTCTCCGACAGTCACCAATGTCTCACCGTCCGTTGGTTCAAAGGTCCCCGTCGGTTCTGTCGTAACCATCACGGTCAGTTAGTCTCACCCCCATGGCTACTGACAAACGCACCCTTCCACGTCTAGGCGCACATACGCCCACATCGGGAGGAATGGCAAAGCGATCAATCGCTTACGCTCAAGAAATTGAAGCGGAAGCGATTCAAGTATTCGCCTCCAACCCACGCGGATGGGCAATGCCAGATGCGAATGTGGAAGCTGATATTGCATTTAGAGATAAAGCACTCGAGCTCGATATCGAAACATATGTGCACGCTCCATTTCTCATAAATTTGGGCTCTCCAACCGAAGCCACTTACAAGAATTCGGTAGCCTCAACTGCATATTCATTAAGACGCGGTCGCGAGATCGGATCCAAAGGCGTTGTCATTCATACTGGTTCTGCGGTCGATGAATCGCATATCGATAATGCATGGAAGCAGATCAATAAGGGCATGATGCCTGTCTTAGAAAAACTGACCGATGCGGATCCGTGGTTATTACTCGAGCCCACTGCTGGGCAAGGACAATCATTGGTAAAGAAACTTGATGATCTCACCAAATATTTTGACGCATTGGAATGGCATCCCAAGGTAGGCGTGTGTCTAGATACCTGCCATGTCTTTGCAGCCGGACATGACATCGCTAAAAAAGGTGGGATGACCGAAACTTTAGATTTACTTGTAAAAATTGTCGGCATTGAACGAATCCAATTAATTCATGCAAATGATTCCATGGATGTATGCGGAGCCCTTAAGGATCGTCATCAAAATATTGGTGATGGTGAAATTGGGGTTAAGCCATTTGAAGAATTACTCGCACACCCTGCAGTGCAAAACGCACCGCTCATTTTGGAAACCCCTGGCATGGAGCCAGAGCACGGTAAAGAGGTTGCGCTCCTGAAGAAGATGCGTGCCAAGATCAAGTGAACGCGCTTCGTAATAAATACATCACCTCCCCTATTCTGCTTACAGTTGCAGCGATTTGGGGCAGCGCATTTGTCATCATGAAGACCACCTTGGAGCGCTTGGACGTGAACTCCTTCTTGGCTTCTCGATTTATTATTGCAACTATTTTCCTTATTGTTATTAATCCAAAAACTCTCAAGCACATGAATCGGGCATTTCTCATTAAGGGAGTCATTGCAGGAACTCTGCTGGGATCTGGTTACATTCTCCAAACATTCGGATTGACCCTCACAACAGTGGCCAAGACTGGATTTATCACTGGACTCTATGCCGTCTTCACGCCGTTAATTGCGGCCTTCGTCTTGCGTAAGCGGATTCTTGGAATTCAGTGGATTGCCGTCGCAATAGCAACGATCGGCTTGGCGCTTCTATCCTTTAAAGGAATTAGCATTGGTCTCGGAGAATTCCTGGTGCTTCTCAGCGCGCTCTTTTTTGCCCTTCACATCATCGCTTTGGGTGAATGGAGCCCGACCATGGACACCTACGCTTTCACTGTCGTGCAGATGGGCACTGTCGGAATTATTTCCCTGCTCTGTTCATTCAAAGGCGGCTTTCATCTTCCTGCGGATGGAGATGCGTGGTTTGCTGTTATTTATACCGCAATCTTGGCTTCAGCTTTCGCTTTCATGGTCATGACATGGGGCCAAACATTTATGGAGGCCACAACCATTGGCATCATCCTCACTAGCGAATACATCTTTGCCGCGATCTTCGCAGCCATCTTCGCAAAAGAGCACCTCACCTCCAAGGTATTGATCGGTGGCGCCATGGTTATCGCTGCGATGTATCTGCTCATCTGGGTTGATGGACGGCCGAAAAATGAGAAGATTCAGGCATGACTTTTATCGATCTTCGCTCAGACACTGTCACGCAGCCTTCACCAGAGATGCGGGAAGTTATTGCTAGTGCTCCGGTCGGAGATGATGTCTACGGTGATGACCCCACGGTTAATTCACTAGAGGAACGAGTCGCGGCAATGTTTGGCATGGAGGCCGGACTATTTACTCCCACTGGATCTCTCGCTAACCAACTAGCAATTCGCATGTTAGTTAAACCCGGTGAAGAGCTTCTTACCGAAACAAACTCTCATATCGTTCGCGCCGAATTGGGCGCAGCCGCAGTATTTAGCGGAATCACAACTCGTACTTGGCTAGCTCCGCTCGGAGAATTGAAAGCCAGCGATGTTCTTGCAATTGCTAAGCCGGACTCTGGTCCATATTTAGTTTCCACAACTGCAATTGCAGTTGAAAATACCCACAACTTCGGTGGTGGCACCGTTCAATCGATTGATGAGATTGCCGCACTTCGAAGAGAGAGCAAGAAATTGGGGATTGCTATGCACCTCGATGGTGCCCGCATCTGGAACGCCCATGTTGCATCAGGTGTTTCCTTTTCAGAATACGGAAAACATTTCGACACCATCAGCGTCTGTCTCTCTAAGGGGCTTGGCGCTCCTGTGGGCTCAGTCATGCTCTCCACAAAAGATCGCGTGGCATCTGCCCGCCAATGGCGTAAAAGATATGGCGGCGGAATGCGTCAGATTGGAATTTTGGCAGCGGCTGGACATTTCGCGCTTGATCACAATATTGCCAAGCTTGCCGATGATCATCGCCGCGCACGTGTTCTTGCAGATGCCTGTCATGCGGTTGCACCGCTCACCATTGACCCACGAACAGTCATGACCAACATTGTCGCCCTTGATCTCGCATCACTCAATGTGACCGCAGCCGATATCAATGCCCAATTAAAGGAAGCAGGAATCCTGGCAAGTGCACTCGGGCCAAAGTTTTTACGATTAGTAACGCATCTCGATTTCACCGATGCCCATCTCGATAAAGTTCTTGAGATTTTGCCTGGGCTACTTAAGAGCGCCCTCGTGGCGAAGTAGCCACTCTTTTACTTCAAGTCCATATCCGTAATTTCCCAGCGCGCCACCGGTTTTCACAACGCGGTGACATGGAATTATCGGTGCAATTAAATTGCGGCCGCAGGCAGTTCCTGCAGCTCTCACCGCATCGGGAGATCCTGCGCGCTTTGCAAGATCTGCATACGACATTGTTTTGCCGGGAGGAATCTTGCGCATAACTTTCCAGACAGCTTGGGAGAATTCCGCGCCCGGTTGGCGAACTTGAATCCCGCCTAAAGCAGAGATATCTCCATCAAAATAATCGGCAATTAAATCGCTAATAATCGGAATGCTCTTTACTGCAGATACTTTTCGAGAAGAGTCTTCGACATCCATTCTTTCAAAGAGATCTTCGTAGCTGCGAAATCCAGCGCCGATCAAAATATGTTCATCTGCAATGAGATAGAGAGTGCCTGTCGGAGTCTTAGTGTCCGTGGTCAGGAGCATGGCAAAACCCTATTACTTACCGGCGTATCTGAGAAGGGTTAAGTTTTAGCGATCGCGCAACATCTCGGCGACCAAAAAGGCAAGCTCCAGAGATTGAGTGTGGTTAAGACGTGGATCGCATGCAGTCTCATAGCGAGATGCGAGATCCTCATGGGAGATCTGCTCGCCGCCGCCAAGGCATTCCGTCACGTCATCGCCAGTAAGTTCGATATGAATACCCCCTGGATGTGTGCCAAGAGCTTTGTGAACTTCAAAGAATCCACGAACTTCATCGGTGACATCTGCAAATTCACGAGTTTTGTAACCAGTCGGTGATTCAAAAGTATTTCCATGCATGGGATCACAGACCCATAAAACTTTGGCACCCGAATCTGTCACTGCCTTAACAAGCGCAGGGAGTTTTTCGCGAATGAGACCGGCGCCCATACGTGTAATAAATGTGAGGCGGCCTGGCTCGTTTGCTGGATTGAGTTTGGCAATCATCGCAAGTGCATCTTCGGGAGTTGTCTTTGGCCCGAGTTTGATGCCAATCGGATTTTGAATCTTTGAAGCAAAATCCATATGCGCACCATCCATCTGGCGAGTGCGCTCTCCAATCCAGACGAAGTGTCCAGAGACATCGTAGGCAAGGCCAGTACGTGAGTCGATGCGAGTGAGCGCCTTCTCGTATTCAAGAATTAACGCTTCGTGGCTTGAATAGAAATCAACTGTCTTAAATGCATGAGGATCAACACCGGCAGATGCCATGAAATCGAGCGCCCGACCGAGTTCTGTTGCCATCTCTTCATAACGTGCGCTAAAACGTGGATCCTTAGCAAAACCCTTGTTCCATTCATGCACTTGGCGAAGATCAGCAAAACCACCTTGGGTAAATGCGCGAACGAGATTAAGTGTTGCTGAAGAAGTGTTATAGACCTGTACTAAACGCTCTGGATTTGGGGTACGAGACTCGAGCGTAAATTCAAGATCATTGACCGCATCTCCGCGGTAAGCCGGAAGAGTCACATCTCCGCGAGTTTCATTATCGTTGCTACGAGGCTTGGCGAACTGACCAGCCATTCGACCCACTTTGATAACAGGCAAGCTGGCAAAGTACTGAAGTACAGCTGCCATTTGAAGAATTGTCTTGATGCGATTTCGAATGGAATCTGCGGTAGCGCCCACAAAAGTCTCGGCGCAGTCTCCGCCTTGTAACCAAAACGCTTTACCTTCTGCCGCTTCGGCAATACGAGCCTTCAGGTTGTCACATTCACCTGCGAATACAAGTGGAGGTAACTTCTTGAGGGTATCGACTGCTGCGCGAATAGGTGCGCCATCTGGACCTCCGGGCCATTGCGGTTGTTGGGCAGCCACAAGACCAGGAGTAAATAGCGAATCCAATGAAGGTGTAGTCATAGTTTTATCCTAGGGAACTCTCTATTGCTCGCGCAGAGAATTATCCGAAGAAGATCTCCGATTCAGCGTAGAGGGATGGATCAACAGTCTTGAGCTTGTCAGTGGCCGATGCCAATGGAACTCGTTCAATCTTTGTGCCATGAAGTGCAACCATCTTGCCCCAGTCACCTTCGTGTACAGCGGAGATTGCAGATAGCCCGAAGCGAGTAGAGAGAACTCGGTCGAAGGCTGATGGAGTACCGCCACGTTGGATATGTCCAAGAACTGTGCAACGAGCTTCCTTGCCAGTTCGCTCTTCGATTTGAGCAGCGACCCATTCGCCAATTCCAGAAAGTTTGACGTGTCCGAATGCATCGAGCTCGCCATCCTTCACAACCATATCGCCATCTTGCGGAATTGCACCCTCAGCAACAACGATGATTGGAGCGAAGCCATCAGCAAAACGAGATTCAACATATTTGCAGACTTTCTCGATCGAGAACTTAACTTCTGGAATCAAGATGGCAGCTGCGCCACCCGCAATACCGGCATGCAATGCGATCCAACCTGCGTGGCGTCCCATTACCTCTACGACCAATGGTCGGTGATGCGATTCGGCCGTGGTGTGAAGGCGATCGATCGCCTCCATGGCAATATTTACTGAAGTATCAAAACCAAATGTGTAGTCGGTGTTATTGAGGTCGTTATCAATTGTCTTTGGAACTCCAACAACTTTGACACCCAAGGAATCCAGCTTGGTGGCAACGCCGAGCGTATCTTCACCGCCGATTGCGATGAGAGCGTCGATCCCCATCTTGGCCAGATTCTCTTTAATGCGCTCAACGCCATTTTCAATTTTGAAAGGGTTGGTACGAGAAGAACCCAAAATCGTTCCACCCTTTGGCAAGATCCCGCGAGTAGTCGCGAGGTTTAATTCCATGGTCAACCCTTCAAGGGGACCCTTCCAGCCATCGCGGAAACCGACAAAGTCATAACCATATTCTTTAACGCCCTTGCGGACTACTGCACGAATAACACCATTGAGGCCTGGGCAATCGCCACCGCCAGTGAGAACACCAATACGCATTTTTTAACTCCGGATCACTATAAATAAAAAAATAATTGAGAGCGGTCAACGATGACTGCGCGAGTCTACCCTCAGTAGGCTGACGCTTCAAGAAACCCCATATGGCGCTAAGAAATTAGCGAAAAGAAGGAGCAAAAATGGCTATGAAACCTGAGATGCGCGAATATCTCGATCTGATAGCTAGCAAGAACGCCCCTGCTGTTTATGAAGCCCCTATTTCGGTTATACGAAAGAATGCACAAGGCCGTCGAGCATTTATGGGTGAGGCCGAAGCTATTCACGAAGTAATCCACCGTTTCTTTGCCGGTCCTACTGCAGATCTTCCAATTCGTATTTATCGCCCACATCCTGACGTCAAATTGCCAGTGCTTGTTTGGTATCACGGCGGAGGTTGGGCGCTCAACTATTTAGATTTGTATGAGCAAGCACTTCGTTCACTTGCCAACAAAGGTCAATTCATTGTTGTTGCTGTTAATTATCAAAAATCACCGGAGCATCCTTTCCCCGTACCTTTCGATGATTGTTATTCCACTTTGGAATGGGTTGTCGATCACGCCGAAGAGTTTGGCTTTGATCTAAGCGCGATTGGAGTGGGCGGGGACAGTGCAGGTGCCAACCTCGCATCCGCCGTTGCCCTCAAGGCTCGTGATACCCAACTGATAGACCTCGCCTTTCAATTGCTGATCTATCCGTGCAATGACTTCACGATGGATTATGAGAGCGCCCGGGTTAATGGCGACGGCTTTGGACTCACCACCAAGACGATGGAATGGTTCTTAAGTAAATATGTCACAAAGAAATCGGATTTAAAGAACCCCTATGCCTCCCCCACCTACGCTAAAGACCATTCACATTTAGCTCCCGCCATCACAATCACTGCTGAGTTCGATCCGCTATTAGATGATGGCTATAACTACAACGAGATTCTGCGCAAAGCTGGAAATACCACTATCTATCGCGAATTTGATGGGCAGATCCATGGCTTCTTTATTCAAGCAGGAGTGACCAAGGATGCTGAAGTTGCACAGGAGTTTGTTGCCAATGAAATAAACGCTCTTCTTAAGCGGTAATGCGAACGCCTTTACCGACGACGACAATTCCGCCCTCTGAAATAGTAAAGCGAGCCTTATCTCGCTCATGATCAATCCCGATCTGTGCGCCTGGTTCGACAATCACACCTTTATCGAGAATTGCATTTCGAATAATTGCGCCATTGCCAACTTTTACTGATGGCATAAGAACTGTTCCTTGAACAAGTGCGTTTGTACCAACATGCACATCAAATGATGCAACAGAGCGCTCGACCCGACCACCAGAAATGATTGATCCAGCACCTACGATGGAATCCACTGCCGAACCATTCTCAGAGAACTTTGCCGGTGGCAATGAAGGCGGATTAGTCAGCAGGGGCCATTCACGGTTATAGAGATTAAAAATTGGATGGATAGAAACTAAATCCATATGCGCCTCGTAATATGCATCGATACTACCTACATCGCGCCAATAGCCCTTATCGCGCTCTGTTTCGCCGGGAACTACATTGTGCGCAAAATCGTAGGCGCGTGCCCGACCAAGCTCAGTCATCATAGGAATTATATTTGCACCCAAATCATGACGTGATTCCAGATCTTCAGAATCTGCAATGAGTGCTTCTTCCATCTCATCGCGCTTGAAAATGTAATTACCCATGGAAACAAGCGCGTAATCAGGATTACCTGGCATTCCTGGTGGATTGGCTGGCTTTTCGTGGAATGCCTTAATGGTTATTCCATCATCCGCTAATTCAATGACGCCAAATTCAGAAGCCTCTTCACGCTTGACGCGAATGGCAGCAACGGTAACGCCGGCGCCAGTTTCGAGGTGGAAATTAAACATTTGCTCTGGATCCATCCGATAAACGTGATCAGCACCGAAGACAAGAACATGCTTGGGATTTTCATCGTGAATCAAATTGAAATTCTGCAGGATTGCATCGGCGCTACCGGTATACCAACGTGGGCCGAGACGTTGTTGGGCAGGGACTGGAGTGATGTAATTTCCAAGAAGAGTGGACATCCGCCAAGTGGTAGTGATGTGGCGATCGAGTGAGTGTGATTTATATTGAGTAAGAACCGCAATTTTGCGAAGATCTGCATTTACAAGATTCGATAAAACAAAATCGATGAGTCGATAGGCCCCGCCAAATGGAACAGCCGGCTTTGCGCGATCGGCCGTTAGTGGCATTAACCGCTTACCTTCGCCTCCGGCGAGAACAATTCCAAGTGGAAGCTGCGGGCGAGTCATGCGAGAACGATACCCTTAGCCCATGCGTATTGGAATAGTGACTAAAGAATGGCCTCCACACATCTATGGCGGTGCCGGAGTTCATGCCCTCCAATTAACGCAAGCGCTCAAGAAATCAATCGATGTAGATGTTCATTGTTTTGGCGAAGAACGAAGCGATGCCATTGGATATCCCGCAAATCCGTCGCAGAAAGATTTGAACCCTGCCCTCGCCGCACTCTCTACTGATATTGAAATTGCGCAAAATCTTGGGGGCGTAGATCTCGTTCATTCCCATACTTGGTATGCCAACATGGCTGGACACTTCGCATCGCTCTTGCATGGCATCCCTCATGTGATCACTGCTCATTCACTCGAACCGGATCGTCCATGGAAGGCAGATCAATTAGGTGGCGGATATCGCCTCTCCTCTTGGGCTGAGCAAACTGCATATGAATCTGCCGATGCCATTATCGCTGTCTCCAATGGAATGCGTGGTGATGTGCTCCGTGCCTATCCGGATTTGGATCCAAATAAAGTGCACACCATTCTCAACGGAGTCGATACCGAGAAGTATTTCCATTCCCCTGACCAAGATTTACTTGATCGATTGGGCATCACCGGCAGATATGTAATTTTCGTCGGACGCATTACTCGTCAAAAGGGATTGAGTCATTTGCTTCGCGCATGGAAGAAAGTAAACTCTGAAATTGGATTACTGATCGCTGCTGGAAGCCCCGACGAACCTGGAATCGGATCAGAAGTCGCAGCTCTTATCGCTGACTTACAGAAAGAGCGATCTAATGTGTGGTGGCAAGAGACGATGTTGCCTCAACCAGAACTTCGCTCTTTACTTTCCAGCGCAGACCTCTTTATTTGCCCCTCTGTTTACGAACCGCTGGGAATTGTGAATTTGGAGGCCATGGCATGTGAAACTGCAGTTCTTGCCTCACGCGTTGGTGGAATTCCGGAAGTCATCGATGAGGGAAGAACGGGTGATCTAGTTGATTACACGGGTGATGCGCAGGCATTTGAGGCATCGCTCACTTCTCAGATCAACGAACTTATGCTCGACCCTGATAAGTTGGAGCGATATGGAAAGGCTGGCCGTGAGCGAGCCATCAAGGATTTCGCTTGGCAAGCAATTGCTGATCAGACCCAAGAGCTGTATCAATCAATTATCGATTCACGTAAAAATTAATTAGTTAGGTCGCTATTTCATGTCACGCAAGAGTTGGTTCATGTTCCTTGGCACGGGCTTCCTTTGGGGAATCCCTTATCTACTCATCGCACTCTTGGTAGATGACGCAATTCCGGCTTCGCTAGTTGTCGTCTCCCGAACTGTTATCGGTGCCGCCGTCTTGATCCCAGTCGCCGCAAAACGGGGAACTCTTAAACCCGCACTCAAAGCCTGGAAATATATTTTGCCTTATGCCATCGGCGAAATGTTTATCCCTTGGATTTTGATTACCAATGCGGAGAAGCACATTAACTCTGGACTTGCCGGGCTTTTGATTGCCACAGTTCCTATCTGGTCCACCATTTTGGCCTCGTTAAAGGGCGATAAAACGGTTTGGCACAGTTCTCGCCTTTTCGGAATATTGATCGGATTTATTGGAATTGTTCTTGTTGTTGGCGTGGAAAGTCTTACCGGAAAAGCCGATCTTCTCTCCATCACCATGGTGCTAATTCCAGCGATTACATATGCCTGGTCAGTGATAATGATCAATCAGAAGATTCCACATATTGACGGAATCGCCATCAATGGCATTGCAATGACAATGACTGCGATTTTCTACTTACCTATCGCCCTTTTCCAATTACCAAATCATATGATTTCTGGAAAATCGATAGTGGCCCTCACTGCCCTCGGCCTCTTCCCTACAGCTCTAGCTTTTGTCATTTTCTTCATTTTGATCAAGGACATTGGCCCGGCTCGAGCCTCGCTGGTCACATATCTCAACACCGCATTTGCTGTGGTTCTAGGAATTATTTTCCATAACGAACATCCAACGCTGGGAACTTATTTAGGTTTGCCTCTTGTATTGATTGGCTCTTATTTCGCAAGCCGCAAAATGAAAACTAACTCTCAGTAAATCCCATACGCGCTAGCGCTTTAGGGTCACGCTGCCATTCCTTAGAAATTTTGACGTGCAAGCCCAAATAAACTTTGGCATCCAAAAATGTCTCAATAGAGCCACGTGCTCTAATTCCAATATCTTTGAGACGAGAGCCTTGTGGTCCAATAATGATGGATTTTTGACTGTCTCGCTCTACATGCAATGTGGCGTGAATATCGTAGAAATTCTTTCCTTCGCGCTTGGCCATCTCATCAATCGTAATCATTACTGAGTGTGGAAGCTCTTCATATAAATTCTCAATTGCTGCTTCCCGAATTAACTCGGTGATTGTTAGCTCTGAAGCCTGATCAGTTGTGATGTCCTCTGGGTAGAGCGATGGCGACACGGGTAACTGCTTGGCAAGAAGATCCAATACCAAATCTGTCTGATCTAATTCCTTGGCAGAGATCGGAACAATCTCGGTGAGAGTTAATCCGGTCTTAGCTGCGAATTCATTTACTGAGTGGAGTTTGGCAATCAACTCTTCCTTCTTTACGCGATCAATTTTGGTCACTGCAACAAAGACACGACGTTGCTTGGCCACTTGGCGCGCAATAAATTCATCGCCTGCACCAATTTCTTCGTCCGCAGGCAAGCAGATCAAAACTGCGTCAACAGATTCAAGATTCTCACTCACCATTGCATTAAGTCGCGTACCGAGCAAAGTCTTTGGCTTATGTATTCCTGGTGTATCCACGACAATCATCTGGAAATCAGGCCGCGAGATAATTCCGCGAATCGGGTTGCGGGTTGTGTTGGGATGAGGTGAGGTAATAACAATCTTCTTGCCGACAAGAGCATTTACCAAGGTTGATTTGCCAGTATTTGGACGACCAATGATCGCGACAAATCCCGCGCGATGCTCTGTCGTCTCTGAACTCATGGCTTAATTCTCTCACTTGGATGTCAGAGGCATTACCAATTCAAAGATATCTGCTGCACAAGTGATCAGTTCAGCGCAGCGCTCTCCTATCAATCTATGACAACCCTCGCTTGTGGGTGAAGTGATGAGACCAGGCACTGCCATTACTGGGCGAAAGATTTCAGCGGCTTCGCGGGCGGTCCGTAGCGATCCACTGCGAAATGCTGCTTCCACCACAACGGTGCCAGCAGATAATGCTGCGATTAAACGATTGCGAATCAAGAAACGCGCTGGAACGGGAGGAACTTTTGGCATAACTTCAGAGAGCATCAGTCCCATCTCTTCAATATCGCGAAAGAGTCTTTCATTCGCAGCTGGGTAGGAACGTTCTGTACCACCTGCCAAAATTGCAATTGTGACGCCCTCACTTACAAGCGCTCCCTTGTGTGCAGCTGCATCAATTCCATATGCGCCTCCGCTAATGACCGCCCAGCCTCGATCAACTACTCCGGCTGCTAAATCCCCTGCTATTCGACCTCCATATGAAGTGGGATTGCGCGTCCCCACAATTGATATTGATTGCGCACTCTCCAACAAATAGTTGCGATTGCCTTTCCCGATTAGCCCAAGAGGAATGGCACTCAAATCATTGAGTCTCAAAGGCCAATCGACATCCTCTGGCGTGATGAAGAAATTCCCCCCAGAGTTAATTTCCGCGAGCACTTCCTCTCCCCTAATGGAAAGCAAGCGCTCACTAATCTTTAAGGCAGAATTCCTATCTGGGTATGCACCTCCTACCAGGCGGGAAAATACTTCGTCTGCTCCGCGAGTAGATATTTCATTTGACCAAAATGAAGAACCACCTTCAATTGCCGCGAACAGTGCAGCCCGATTGCTCATTCGAAATCCTCCATTCCCGTTCTGAGGGAATATGCATCTTGCACATCTTTAAGGGTTGGGGCTTCGTGTTCATTTGCATCCGCAATACTCCACGCCACTCGCAAAACTTTGTGAAAACCTCGAGCGCTTAATCTTTCGTTATCCAGTTCAATATGAAGAAAATTCATGCCTTCCTTCTCTGCTCGAAATTTTTTACGTAATTGGCTCGGTGGAATTTGGGAATTGAGTAGCCAGCCGTGTGCCTGATTTCGTACTCGTGATCGTTCGCGGGCCTTAATGACCCGAGCTCGGACGCTTTCGCTAGATTCTCCAAGATCGGGTGAAGCCATCTCGTTCCTACTGGGGGGCTCAACGTGAACTCGAATATCGATACGGTCCAATAACGGCCCAGAGATCTTCTGAAGATATCTTCGAATACTTAGTGAAGAACAGATACAACTTCTTCCTTTGCCGCTGAATTTCCCACATGGGCAAGGATTGGCGGCAAGTACAAGCATGAATTGAGATGGATATGTCACTGAACCAATTGCACGTGTAATCGTTACCGAACCAGATTCCAAAGGCTGGCGTAACGAATCCAGTACACCTTTCCCACATTCTGGTGCTTCATCGATGAAAAGAATTCCTTGATGGGCGAGTGAGCATGCCCCTGGTCTCACTTGATGCGATCCTCCCCCAACCATGGCAGTGGGAGTCGTTGTGTGGTGCGGTGAGACAAAAGGTGGAACATCTGTTATCGCCACCCCCGCTTTTAAGGAACCGGCAATCGAATGTATCGCTGCGACTTCTAATGATTGATCCAACGTCAGTGGTGGCAGGATTGAGGGAATTCGTTCGGCCAACATGGTCTTTCCGGTTCCTGGCGGGCCAATGAATAAAAGATGGTGGCCACCAATTGCAGCAATTTCAATTGCCCGTCTTGCATCTACTTGTCCCACAACATCGCACAGATCGAGATTTCTCAGATGAAGATCAAGCTTCTGAACCTCTGCACATGGTGGAAATTCGCCCATTCGAAGAAATCTTGTGACCTCCCCTAAATGCGCCACAGCGACAACTTCAATCCCGGCTACGGATTGCGACTCCGAAAAATTATCAGCTGGAACAAAAACTCGCTTTGCGCCAAACTTTCTTGCAGCCAACACTGCAGGCAAAACACCTCGCACAGTCCGTATCGCTCCATCCAATCCAAGCTCACCGATGAAAAATTCTCCCTCAAAATCGGGAAGAACGTTCTGCGCCATTAATATTCCGATGGCAATCGGCAAATCAAAACTTGAACCACTCTTGGGTAGCCAAGCGGGAGAGAGCGAGACGGTAACTTTCTTATTAGGCCAAATCTCTCCTGAATTTACTAAAGCTGATCGCACCCGATCGCGTGATTCGGAGAGTGCGGCGTCGGGGAGACCCAACAAGGTATAACCGGGGAGCCCATCAGAAATATCAACTTCTACTTCTATGGAGTGACCTTCTAAACCTACCAATGTCACTGTCTTTACTTTCGCCAGAGTCATTACAAAACTCCCTTTCGGTAATCAATCTCTCCTTCTTGATTCCTCCCGATAAAGACGGCTGCGCAATCGATTCGATAATCACTTCCCCAGTGGTTATTAAGCGTTAACCATGCAAGTGCCAATCGCTGCATACGTAGCGCCTTTATCGGAGTTATTGCTTCCAAAGGGTGTCCGAAATGATTCGATGATCGCGTCTTTACTTCAACGAAAAGAAAGGCTCCTTCGGGAGTCAGGCCAACAAGATCAATTTCGCCTTCTCTAATCCGCCAGTTTCGATCGATGACGCGGCATCCATTGTCCAATAAATATTTTGCTACACGCTCTTCGCCGAGAGCCCCGATCTCTTGTTTAGTAACCATAAGATGAGGAAGGTATTGATTTATGTGAAAGTAAGAAAACGACTTAATAAAATATGTGGAAGATCAGCCTCTGTTAATAAGCGCAGCAATATTGGCAAAAGATGTGCGGTGCACAGGCGTTGCCCCAAACTTCTCCAATGCCGCGGTATGCGCAGCAGTGATGTAACCCTTGTGCTTGGCTAAACCATATTCAGGATATTGCCTATCGAGTTCGATCATGATGCGATCTCTAGTGACTTTGGCAAGGATCGAAGCAGCACTAATGGATATCGCTACTTGATCACCTTTCCACACTGCTAAATTCGGAAGAGCAAGACCTGGTATGGCATACCCATCAGTTAATACATAGTCAGGCGTTTTTCCAAGAGATCCGATGGCGCGACGCATTCCTTCTATGTTGGATTTATGAAGGCCGAAGGAATCGATCTCGGCCACGCTAATTTCAATTATGGAATGGGCTTCTGATTGCTCGATAATCACTTCGAATAGCTCTTCTCGAACTTTCTCGGTAAGGGCTTTTGAATCTTTCACTTTAGATAAGGCTGGTGAAAAAGGATCTTTAAGAATTACGGCCGCTAATACGAGGGGTCCGGCGCACGGTCCACGTCCAGCTTCATCGACTCCAGCAATTGATTGCATTCCGGCATCAACAAGGGTGCGCTCAATGATCGCCATTACTTTGTGGTCTTAACTGCAACTTTCGAAAGATCGCTGCCGACAGAGAGGAATTTAATGTGGTTGAGCGGCCAGACAACTTCGACTGCGCGCCCCACAACAGATGAAAGCGGAACCATTCCTTTGTGAACATCATCGGTATGGAAGCGGGAATCCGCGCTTGCCCCACGATGATCGCCCATAACCCAGATAAATCCCTTGGGAACGGTCACTTTAAAATTTGAATCGGATGGCTTGTTGCCGGCGTAAATATAATTTTCGTTGATGGATGTGCCATTAATTTCAAGTCGCCCTTTGGCATCACAGCACATAACGGTATCCCCGCCGACGCCAATAACCCGCTTGATTAAATATTGCTTGGCAGGATCAGGAAGAATTCCTACGGCAACTAATCCAGTTTTGATGTATTCCACTGGGCCCTTGTTGACCTCGACTGGAGCTGCCCCAAGCCATTGTGCGGGATCTCGGAATACAACGACTTCACCACGTTTGATATCACTGAAATAGGAAGCAAGTTTGTTGACCGCAATGCGATCGCCTACTTGGAGAGTGTTCTCCATAGACCCAGAAGGAATATAGAAGAAGTGAATCAGGAAGGTCTTTACAAGAATAGAGACGACAAGTGCAGCAACAACGATGACTGGTAGTTCGCGAAGAAGCGAGCCCTTCGGCGGGGNTTTCATCTAAGTCGGGAGAGTGAAGAGACTTAAGCTTCTGGAGTTGTCTCAGGAGTTGCTTCTGCAACTACCTCAGCAACTGGAGCTTCAATAACTTCTTCAACAACCGGAGCTGACTCAACAACTGGTGCTTCGGCCACAGGAGTCTTCACAACAACAGGTGTCTCTTCAACGATGAACTCGTTGTTAGCGCCACGGCGCTCCTTGATCTTTGCAGCCTTACCGCGAAGATCGCGAAGGTAGTAAAGCTTGGCGCGACGAACATCGCCACGACGGACCATTTCGTACTTCTCAATAACAGGAGTGTGTACTGGGAATGTGCGCTCTACGCCGATTCCATAGGAAAGCTTGCGAATGGTAAATGTCTCGCGGATGCCAGAACCCTGACGGCGGATAACAATTCCTTGGAAAACCTGGATACGTGACTTGCTGCCTTCAATAACACGAACGTGAATCTTGATCTCATCTCCGGAACGGAAGCTGATTACATCGGTGCGGAGGGAAGCAGCATCTACTGCGTCGAGAGTGTTCATGTGAGGCCCTTTTCTAGTTTCGCAAAGACAATCTGCCCACACCTGGATTAATAGGTCGCTGCCGATCGGCGAACCCGTATCTTGCCACAATCAAGCGTGGCAGACCAATTCGGAGTCGGCCCCTACCCGATCTCTGCGATCAATCGAGCGTGAAGTGCGGGCCCCGCGGCGATAACCATCTCCTCGCCCGCCGGCCCACCTGCGCGACCAGAAATGATTGCTCCAGCTTCGCTAGCGATCAATCCCCCTGCCGCTAGATCCCATTCTTTGAGTCCTATTTCGTAATAACCATCAAGGGCTCCCATTGCTATAGAACAAAGATCTACAGCAGCTGCGCCATTTCGACGAAGGTCACGAATCAGTGGAATCAATCGAGCAACAAGGGATGCTTGCTCTTGGCGTTTTCCTAAGTCGTAACTAAATCCAGTGCCGATAAGCGCACGATCAAGTGTGATCGAATCGTTGCACGAGATCGCAAGGCCATTGAGAAATGCCCCGCCGCCACGAGTGGCTGTCCACAATGAATTAATGGATGGCGCATAGACCGCAGCAGCAGCAACGCCATCGCCATCTTTTACGGCGATGCTCACATTCCACCCAGGCATTCCATAGAAGTAATTGACTGTTCCATCTAGGGGATCAATGACCCAGGTATAGCCAGAAGTGCTTGCGCGATCGCTCCCCTCTTCACCAATAATTCCATCATCAGGGCGAGCGGCAAGAATTCGCTCGACAATTAACTTCTCGCTGGCAATATCCATCTGGGTAGCGAAATCCACGGCCGAACTTTTCTGACTGATATCAAATACTGTGGGGCGAGTATTCAGAAGTTCGCCGGCGGCCTTTGCCGCACCTATCGCTAGGTCTAATAGTTCATCAAAATTCGAGCTCTTCATGGCTAAAACTTAATCCATCTCGGATTGATGGCCCACCAATCCCCTGTTTTTAGGGACGACTGTGGCACTCTTTCCTCGTGAGCGATGATGTAACAGGAGATAAGAAGACCGATCTGCGATTGGTTGGGCGATCAGAAGATGGTTCTGAGCTCGAGCTGGCATCTCAAGGTGGAGAAAAATTCACCGTACGAATTAGCGACACATTACGAGCGACTGTGAATCAACCTCGGCTTGCCGCAGTCGTGGATCTCAACTCAGAGCGTTCGGAAGTAACAGTAAAAGATATCCAATCCCGGCTTCGCTCTGGTGAAACTATCGATGCAATTGTCCGCACGACAGATTGGTCAGCCGAAAAGATTGAAAAGTTTTCTGGCCCCATTCTGCAAGAGCGCGCATATGTGATCGAGCAAGCTCTCAAATCACCACTTCGCCGCGAAGGAAATTCCCAAACACTTTCTGAAGCTGCGCAATCTCAACTCATGAGTCATGGAGTTGATATGGAGGGCGTGGAATGGAATACCCATCGCAATCACGATGGTTCCTGGTCAATCATTCTTCATTTCCCATCTCGCGAGGGTATGAGCACTGCTCAATGGGCATTTGATTCAGCTCGTCACACACTCATCGCCCAAGATGATGACGCCAGATGGATTGCCGGCGAAGAGCGCGAGCAACGTCCTCGGACACCAACACATGGAATGGTCTATCCACAAGATGGCGCAACACCTCCTCCTTCCATGACATACCCGACTCACATTCCACCGCCTGCACCGCGCCTAGTAGCTGTGCGCGAAGAGATTGAAGTCATTGAAAGTGATGATGAAGTCATTGAAGTTTTAGATTTAGAGATTGAAGAATTCGAAGAGGTTGCGCCCGAAGAGAGATCGGATGGCGTTAAGTCGCGCCCCAAACTCCCTTCTTGGGATGACATTATGTTTGGCGGTTCTTCCAAAGCGGTCGACGATCCGGATAATTACGCAGAATAATTTCACGTATGCCCAAAGATCCCAGTCGAGAAGCCCACTTTCCTTCCATAGAAAAGAAATATGGCGAACCAATGAAATATTGGTTTGGAGTCATGAAAGAGATTGCGGATGAGAAATATCCCCAGCAAATAGCCCACCTCCGTGAAAATTATGGATTTAGCCAAGCCCACGCCAATGCCCTTGTTATGTATTCGCGGGGATCTCTGACAACGAAGCGATTTGATACACCTGCTGCTTATTACAAAAGCATTAATCCGGTTCAAGCCAAGACGATTAAAGCAATATTTAAAGTCATCACAACCAAATACCCCGAAGCCGAGCTCGTCATTGCCTGGAACCAGCCAATGCTCAAAATTGGCACCGCGTACATCTATGGCTGCACCGTGGCCGCCAAGCACATTTTGATGGCGCCGTGGAGTAGAGATGTTTTAGCGAAATTCGCCCCCAAGATGAAAGATCTCGATGTGAAAGCAAAGACCATCGGCATTCCCAATGATTGGCAAGTCGATGAGAAATTGATCTTAGGAATGGTTAGAGCGCGACTTTCTGAAATTAAATAGTTTTAGTGAGCAACGGAATGTGAACTTCCGCATCGGTCAATCCTCCGTGATGTCCCACCATTGAGCTCTCTTGCGGCACTCGCTCCGGATCAATCAAAATTAATTCACCTTGTGGGATGGCGATCAGATCTCCCATACGATCTTCGCTCTCAATACTCACATCGCTACCAAAGAGACCGGATGAAATAGCTTGCGCCCGAGTACGTATATCGATGCGATCACCAAAAAATGATTGCCACTCCCCTTGTACATCGCTCTCGCTTCCTTCGGCGACATAAAGATGTCTCGCGCGCGGCTCACCACCTAGCAATGTGATGTTCTGCATCAATTTATTATTTTCGCCCAATACAACCCGATCGCCCACATTAATCATTCCGTGATCAGCGGTGACCCAGAGACGCGTGCCTGCAGGAACTTTGGCAATCAATCCCTTAAGCAATTCAGAGAGGATCCCCAGCGCACTTAGCCACTCGGTAGAACCAACTCCATGTTCATGGCCGGCGTGATCGAGATTGTTGATGTATAAATATGTGTAGGAAGGTGTCGCCTTCAAGGATCTGACGGTCTCGGCAACTAAATCCGGAATTCCATTAGCTCCCAGATATTTTGCTCCTCGCAATGCCGCTTGTGTGAATCCGGAGCCTTCATAACGTTTTTCAGCAACATGTGACACCTGAATCCCTTGAGCTGTCGCGCGTTCAAAGAGTGTGGGGGTTCGTTGCCATATCACTGGATCTACTCGCTCATCCCACTTCAGTGAATTGAGAAGACGACCAGGCGTTCCACTTCGCGGTACACGTACGGTGTAACCCAACATTCCATGTACGCCCGGAAAAACCCCGGTACCCACAGATGAAATATTCGTAGCGGTAGTTGAAGGAAAATGCGCCGACAATTGGTGTGGCGATGAAAACTCGCCAAATATCGGAAATTGCTCAGCATATTTTTCAATGACTTCTGCTCCCATTCCATCGACGAGTAAGAAACATTCACGTCCGAATGGAGTTTGGCCAATATTTAAGGAATCAGTAGCCCCTTCAAGCCCAAGCGATGCAAAAATGGATTGCGAAAGCTGGGCCAAGGAGAAAGTCATGCCCCTATCTTGCCGTAGAACCAAGAGTTCAACGGTGAGGTAATCTGCGCAGGTGATTAAGTATTCCTCCGAGGTAGCCCGCGCAAAGTCAGAAAATCGCCCCATCGTTGCTCTTGAATCAACAATTATTAGCCATGGGCTTCCACGTCCCCGCAATTATGAGGTAGCTGTTGAAGTTGAGCAGATCGTTCGCGAAAACGGCGCAACTCCTGCAACCATCGCATTAATCGATGGCGTAATTCATGTGGGCCTGGAAACTGACCAACTTGGTCGAATCGCCAACGATGACAATGTTGTTAAGGCATCGACTCGCGATCTTGCTGTTATTGAAATGTCCAAACAAAGCGCCGCAACTACGGTTGCCGCAACTGCGCACATCGCACATCTAGCTGGTATTTCAGTCTTTGCCACTGGTGGCCTTGGCGGAGTCCATCGTGGACATACCTACGATGAATCTGCAGACCTGACCGCTTTATCCACTCTTCCGATCGTCATTGTCTGCGCCGGAGTGAAATCAATTCTGGATGTTCCGGGCACACTCGAGCGACTAGAAACTTTTGCTATTCCTGTTCTTGGATTTAAAACGAATAAATTCCCGGGCTTTTATCTCACTGACTCTGGATATGAGATTGAGCATCGTGTCGATACTGTTGAACAGATCGCAGAAATCTGGCGCAATCGATTTGAGCTCCAAACAAATAATTGTTCTATCGTGGTGACAAATCCGGTTCAGAATCAGATGGATCTCGCGCTCCACGAGAAAATTCTGGGCGAGGGACTTGCCGCAGCAGAGAAGAACCACATCACTGGCAAAGCTGTCACGCCATTCTTGCTCGAGTATTTCCATACCGCCAGCAACGGTGAATCGCTTCGAGTAAATATCGACATCATTAAATCCAATTCTCGCTTGGCGGCTCAGATTGCCTGTGCTCTTTAAACCATGAGCCGCATTCTCTGCATCGGCGACATAATGTTGGATGTCACCGCCGTTATTGGGCGCGAAATTGTGCAAGGCGTTGAGACTCGGGCCAGGATCACGACGCAAGGTGGCGGCGCGGCGGCAAATGTCGCATCGTGGCTTGCTGCCAATGGCACCGAATCTTTTCTCGTTGCACGAGTGGGCGATGATGCAGCTGGGCACACCCTTCTTGAGGAGCTCAACACACTTGGAGTTCACCATTCCAATAACGTGATTGCGGGAGTGAGTACGGGTGTAGTGATGGTCCTGGTCGATCCACTGGGTGAACGCACGATGTTCCCGGATTCTGGCGCCAATTCCGGTCTCTCTCCCGCAGATCTTCCAAGTCTTGATGGGTTCGATGCGCTCTATCTCTCTGGATATCCTTTAGTTAATCCGCTCTCGCTTCCCGGCGTCCTAGAAATTATTGAGATTGCTCGTGCGCAAGGGATTCGAATTATTTTCGATCCGTCGACTGTTGGCGTGCTGCTGGAAGTAGGCGTTGCCAAAGTTCGTGAATGGCTTGGAATGATGGATGCAATCATTCTTAATGAAGAAGAGGCACAATTTATTACTGGGTTTGGAAATCCTGTGGAAGCTGCTGCAGACCTTCTCAATTTCGCATCAGCAGTTGTCATCAAGCGCGGCGGCAATGGTGCGCTTGGGCAATATCGCGGTGGACCGCTCATTCAAGTTTCTGCATCGCCCACAACCGTGGTCAACACCACAGGAGCTGGAGATGCATTCGCTGCTGGATTTATTCAGATCTGGGCAGCAAATGGTGAATTACATGATGCTTTGGAGTCAGGAGCCAACCTTGCAGGCCAATGTGTCGCATTAATCGGCTCCCGCCCGCTTGTCGCTCCCCAGTAATTAGCATTTTGCTTGGCAAGATACGCGCATGGCAAAAACTCCTAAAGCCGTTCTTCCAAAACCTGGTGAGAACCCTGGTCGCATCGTCGACATTGATGTCTCACAAGAGATGTCTGAATCATTTCTCGAATATGCATATTCGGTTATTTACTCTCGCGCACTTCCCGATGCCCGCGATGGTTTAAAACCAGTACAGCGTCGCATCCTTCATCAGATGTCAGATATGGGCCTTCGCCCAGATAAAGGACATGTGAAGTGTGCCCGTGTTGTTGGTGAAGTTATGGGTAAGTTGCACCCGCACGGAGATGGCGCGATTTACGATGCGATGGTTCGCATGGCGCAATCATTCTCGATGCGCCTGCCACTTATTGATGGCCACGGAAACTTTGGCTCCCTAGATGCCGGCCCCGCCGCAATGCGTTACACCGAATCTCGTCTTGCTACCCCAGCAATGGCAATGGTCGATGAGTCCGATGAAGACACCGTTGATTTTGGATCTAACTACGATGGCCAGCTCCAAGAGCCAAACGTTCTTCCAGCGGCTTTCCCTAATCTTCTTGTTAACGGTGCCACGGGTATCGCAGTGGGTATGGCAACAAATATGCCTCCCCATAACCTCGGAGAAGTTATTGCAGCAACTAAGCACTTAATTGATAATCCCAAGGCCACTCTCAAGGCGCTCATGAAGTTTGTCCCGGCACCAGATTTTCCTACAGGTGGAGAAATTTCAGCCCTCGAAGGAATTGCCGAAGCATATGAAAGCGGCCGTGGATCGTTCAAAGTTCGCGCTACTGCCGTGATTGAGAAAGTCACTTCTCGCAAAATGGGCATCGTGATCACCGAGTTCCCTTACAACATTGGCCCCGAGAAAGTCGTAGAGAAGATCGCGGACTTGGTGAAAGCCAAGAAGATCCAAGGGATCTCCGACATCATCGATCTCTCCGATGGTCAGCAAGGCACCAAAGTGGTTGTGGAGATTAAGAATGGCTATGAATCCGAAGATATTCTCGAGAAGCTCTACAAGCTCACGCCGATGGAAGATCAATTCTCGGTCAACGCGGTCGCCCTCGTAAATGGCAAGCCGCTGACACTTGGCCTTAAAGAACTCCTTCAGGTCTTCATTGATCACCGGATTGAAGTTGTTCGCCGTCGCTCTGAGTATCGCAAGGGCAAAGCACAAGCTCGCCTGACCCTCGTGGATGGATTGCTCAAAGCAATTATTGATATCGACAAGGTCATCAAGATTATCCGCGCCTCTGAAGATGCTTCAGTCGCGAAGGAATCACTCATCAAATCCTTCAAACTCAACGATGAGCAAGCCACTTACATCTTGGATATGCCACTTCGCCGCCTCACCAAGATGAGCAAGCTCGAACTTGAGACAGAGCAATCAGAACTCTCCAAGACGATTGCCGCGCTCAAGAAGTTATTGGCTTCAGAAGATGCGATCCGTGCTCAAGTTTCCACAGAGCTCGATGTTGTTGCGAAGAACTTCGCGACTCCTCGCCGCACTCGTCTGGCGTAGTTAAACCAAAAAAGCCCCTCGAAAATTGAGGGGCTTTTTTAATTCTTAATACTAGGCGTCGATCCGATCGCGATCGATTTCCGCGTTAGAGATAAATTCCTTACGAGGTGCTACTTCGTTACCCATAAGCAGTTCGAAAATCGCCTCTGCAGCGACCGCATCCTTCATTGTTACGCGACGTAAGGTGCGCTTCTCGGGATCCATAGTGGTCTCACGGAGCTGATCGGCATCCATTTCACCAAGACCTTTGTAACGCTGGATAGGTTCTTTCCAACGCTTGCCTGCTTTTGTGAGATCGGCAGTTAATTTCTTCATTTCATCATCGGAATATGTGTAATGAACTTCCCCGCGCTTTCCGCCCACAACATCAATGCGATGAAGTGGTGGGATCGCAGCAAAGACGCGACCATCTTCGATGAGTGGCTTCATGTAGCGATAGAGCAATGTGAGGAGGAGGCAACGAATGTGGGCGCCGTCGACATCAGCATCAGACATCAGGATCACGCGACCATATCGAGCATCATCGAGGGTAAAGGAGCGGCCAGAGCCAGCGCCGATTACTTGAATGATGGATGCGCATTCATTGTTCTCAAGCATCTGAGAAAGTGATGCCTTCTGAACATTCAAAATCTTTCCGCGAATAGGGAGGATTGCTTGGAATTCGGAGTTACGGGCAGCCTTTGTGGTGCCGAGCGCTGAGTCGCCCTCAACGATAAAGAGCTCGGTGCGACTGGTGTCATCGCTACGGCAATCTGAGAGCTTGGTAGGAAGTGAAGAAGATTCCAAAGCATTCTTGCGGCGCTGCAGATCCTTGTGGGCGCGAGCTGAAATACGAGTACGAGATGCTTGCGCCACCTTCTCGAGGGCGGCTTTACCGGTCGCCTTTTCGATGCGCTTGGTGGTGCTAAAGAAAGCTTTCATTTGGTCGGCAACGACGGCTGCAACGATCTTGGTGGCAGCGGCAGTGCCCAAAACTTCCTTCGTCTGGCCTTCAAATTGTGGCTCTGACATGCGAACGGTAACAACTGCGGTCAATCCTTCAAGAACGTCATCTTTGATGACATCTGCTTCATTGTTCTTTAAAGTCTTTGTTGCGCGAAGTGCATCATTAAATGCCTTAGTGATTGCGCGTTCAAATCCTTGAATATGTGCGCCACCCTTTGGTGTTGAAATGATATTTACAAATGAAGAGAGTGTGGTGTCGTAACCATTTCCCCATTGCATCGCAATGTCTACACCCATTTCGCGCTCGACTTCGGTCGGCATCATGTGGCCCTTATCGTCGAGAACGGGAACGGTCTCGGTGTAATTGCCTTCACCAGAAATTCGAATTACTTCACCAATGGCTTCATCTGGTCGCAAAAATGCACAGAACTCAGAAATTCCACCTTTGTGGAAGAAAGTCTCAGATGACTTCTGCTTTGTGCGATTGTCATTGACGATAAGAGTGAGGCCAGGGACGAGGTAAGAAGTCTGACGGGCGCGAGCATAAATATCTTCAATGCTGAGCTCTGCTTCCTTTAAGAAAATCTGCTTATCGGCCCAGTACTTAATGCGGGTACCGGTCACTTTTGCGGCGACTTTGCCAATTACACGAAGACCCGACTTCTCTTCAAAGGTAGCTTTCGGCCCATCGCCATCAAAAATACCTGCGTTACCGCGCTGGAATGACATCCAATAAATTTTGCCATCGCGATCGACTTCGACATCGAGTCGGGAAGAGAGTGCGTTTACAACAGAAGCGCCCACACCGTGGAGACCACCAGATGCTGCATAGGATCCCCCGCCAAACTTTCCACCTGCGTGGAGTTTGGTCATAACTACTTCAACACCAGTAAGTCCAGTCTTAGGTTCTTTATCGACAGGTATGCCGCGACCATCATCATGAACTTCAACAGAACCATCTGACTCAAGATTAATTTCAATATTCTTGCAATGTCCTGCGAGAGCTTCATCTACTGAGTTATCAATAATTTCCCAGAGGCAATGCATCAATCCGCGTGAATCGGTAGTACCGATATACATACCAGGACGTTTGCGAACGGCATCTAGACCTTCAAGGACAGCGAGATCTTTAGCGGAATATCCGTTTGCTGTCGTGGAATCTTTATCGTCTTTAGCCATGGAGGCAGAGGTTATCGCCTCGCTCCGCTAATCCTTGGGATATCCGAGCAGATTGAGCTCTATTTCCGCTCTCTGAGGAATATCTCACTAAATATGGACACTCCCGAGCGCAAATATCGCCCGTTTAGCGAGCGGGGAATAAAGCATTCATGGTTTGATGTTCCCCTCAATGAAACCTCACCAGAGGTTCACGAATGTAAATAAGGAGCGATATGACCGAGCAACTAGTTCTCGAACAAACACCGCTCAATGCTGTCGATCGTTGCGATCGTTGCGGAGCTCAGGCCTACGTTCGTGCAACTTTGATGAGCGGTGGTGAGCTTCTCTTCTGCGCGCATCACGCCAAGGAATATGCCGAGGGCCTCAAGCCTGTAGTAAAGGCAATTCAAGATGAGACCAACAAGCTCGTTGAAGTCTCTTCTGACGCGCAATAAATCACTTTTAAAGAGCCCTAGTCAGGTGAAATAGACTCACCTCCATGAAAAGTTTCGCCAAGGTGCTAATACTTGGTCTTTTCTTATCGGCATATCTGGCCCCGCAAGAAGGTGCCTTCGCGGCACCCTTATTAAGCAACCCCACTCCCATTGTTGAATACAACGCAAGCACGATTTCTGCTGGGGGAATGACGGATGCAGCTGGTCTAACTAATGCAACATTTGCAAATAGCCCGACGGTTTCGGGCGGAGTCGTAACTTTTCTCGGATCAAGTAGCCAATACGCAGTCACGAGCACCGATCTCTCCCCTACTTTTCACGCAAGAGGTGTGAGTTCGGAGAAAACCGTTTCGGCCTTCGTATACATATATCCCACTGGTGATGGAGTTATATTCGATGAATTGGGTACAACGACGATAAATAATTCTTGGCATGACACTCAGATTGAATTAACCGGTGGAGTCTTAAAATTTAGAGTCTGGAACTGCTCTCAGATAACTTCAAATGTATCCATCTCCCTCAATACCTGGAACTATGTGGGCTTTACTTATGACCAACCAACACAAATCATGACCGCATATGTCAATGGTTCGCAGGCCGGTCAATTAACCGGCTGCGCGCGTTCAACTTCATGGGTAGAAAATAGCGTTGGTCTTTATTATGGATTCGGTTCTACTTCCGGGACAAATATGGGCTCCGGTGCATACGGTAATTTTAAACTCGGACAATTCGATCTTTACGCCGCAGCCCTAACTTCGTCACAGGTCACTAGCGCCTATAACTCAGTCCGATCCAATTTCAATCCCCTTGCAACTCCAGCAGCTCCTGTAATTAGTGGAAAGAGCGCAGATACCGTCACGATTATTGATACTGCGGTGGCAAATGCCTCTTCTTATCTTTCTTATCTTTACGCCAGCGACGGAACAACTTTTATTGACAGCAGAACCATTACGACCGGAGCAATCGGCACTGGAACTACTTTTACTGGACTCACTCCCAGTACGACCTACGTGGTAAAAATGATGGCGGTTGGTGACCTAGCAACTTACGGAAATTCGCCGTGGAGCAATGGAACTACATTTACGACAAATGCAGGCACTACCTCGCTTTCGCTAGCCTTAAATAGCGGCCTCACAACGGCCACCTATCGAGCCGTGACTCGAATAAAGGCAACAGTCAGCGTTGCCGGAAAAGTTACCTTCTACTTTAGAGGCAAGAAGATTCCTGGATGTATAAAAATACTATCCGCAGCAGGATTCGCTTACTGCGATTGGCGACCCAGCTCTCATGGGCTCTTCGCTGTTACCGCAACTTTCACCCCTACAAGCGCAAACTATTTACCTTCTAGCGCCACATCACCAATTCTGAATTTGTCGGCACGTAGCAATAATCGCTAAATCTTTACTCTTTATTTTCCTTATGCGATCCATCGCAGACTGGCTTCTCTTTTGATTTTCCGCAGGTACAAATTGAGAAATCAGATTTGGTATCGACTACAACGCCATTCTCATCAACAAAATCAACGGTGCCGTTAACGCGAATGGCACCGTTGGGCTTTATGCGAAGTGTGATTTTCTCCTCTGACATTTTCTTCTTAATCTTTCTTAATCTAGGTAATCGCGGAGAACTTGGGAACGAGATGGGTGGCGAAGCTTGGACATGGTCTTGGATTCGATCTGACGGATACGTTCACGAGTAACGCCGTAGACCTTTCCAATCTCATCCAAGGTCTTTGGCTGACCATCGGTGAGACCAAAACGCATTGCTACAACGCCGGCCTCACGTTCGGACAAAGTATCGAGGACCGAGTGGAGCTGCTCTTGAAGCAAGGTAAATGAAACGGCGTCAGCCGGAACAATCGCCTCGGAGTCTTCAATCAAATCACCAAACTCTGAATCTCCTTCTTCTCCAAGTGGAGTATGAAGTGAGATTGGCTCGCGGCCATACTTTTGAACTTCGACCACCTTTTCAGGTGTCATATCTAATTCCTTAGCGAGCTCTTCTGGGGTCGGTTCGCGACCAAGATCCTGAAGCATCTGACGTTGCACACGAGCAAGCTTGTTAATGACTTCCACCATGTGCACTGGAATACGGATAGTGCGGGCCTGGTCTGCCATCGCGCGAGTAATCNCCTGACGGATCCACCAAGTGGCATAGGTCGAGAACTTGTAACCCTTGGTGTAATCGAACTTTTCTACGGCGCGAATTAAGCCAAGGTTTCCTTCTTGAATGAGGTCCAAGAAGAGCATTCCACGGCCGGTATAGCGCTTAGCAAGTGAGACAACGAGACGCAGGTTTGCTTCGAGCAAATGATTCTTCGCGCGCTTTCCGATCAAGACGATCTGCTCGAGTTCACGCTTGTACTTCTTATCAATTTTCTTGTCGTGAGTGATGATCTCGTCTGCAAATAGGCCAGCTTCGACCTCGAGTGAGAGCTTTACTTCGAGCTCTGCGTTGAGGAGCGGTACGCGACCGATGAGCTTGAGGTAATCCTTAACCGGATCTGCTGTTGCGCCAGCTGTGAGTACCGTCTGAGCAGGGGCGTCATCTTCTTCAGAATCCTTAATAGTGAAAGCATTCTCTTCGTTGGTAGATTCTTCAGCGACATTAACGACGCGAATTTCATTATCTTTCTCTTCTTCAATAATTTCTTTGACTTCTTCGATGAGAGTTTCTACATCTTCTAGCTCAATCTCTTCGAGCTCGACTTCTTCACCATCAATTTTTGTGATGATGGGCTTGCCTGATTTATCGAGCGCAGGCTTTGCCGAAATGACAGGAGCGCTTTGGCCGAGTTCTGCTAAGCGACGTGCTTCGAGTTCTGCTTTCGTAGGAAATAATTTACGGCCAGCAGATTTCTTTGCTTCTGCGGCAGCGCGCGCAACTTTAAGCGCTTCGAGTTCTGCCTTCGTAGGAAAGAGACGTGGACCAGCAGCTTTCTTAGCTACCTTTTTGACTGCTGCTTTCTTCGCCACCTTTTTTACAGGCGCTTTTTTCGCAACAGCTTTCTTGGCTGCGACTTTCTTTACTGCCTTTGCAGTTTTGCCGCCGTTTTTGGGCGCACTAATTCCAGCCACGAAACATCCTTTTGTTTGTCTGGCCTATCTTCGGACCAGGGGAACTTGCTTAGGCATATTATAAATTGTCCACAGGCCTTAATGCACATCCAAAATCGCTAGTGGCGGCCTCTAATTCTGCTTTTACCGGCCCAATCTCCGTTTTAAGCCTGCTTCGATCGCGATATTGAGGAGTTTGCAGATCGCCTCAGACTCAATCAGGAAGCCATCATGACCAAAAGGCGATGAAATTGTCGCAAGTGGCAGGGCGGTCGGGGTCAATTCGACAATCTCTTCCTGTAATCGAGGCCAGAAAAGTCGATCGGAGTCGATCGAGACGACCAGAACCGGAATTGTGATGCGACCAAGGGCTTCGGCTACTCCCCCTCGGCCTCGGCCAACATCGTGGGAGTTCATGGCTTCTGTCAGAACAATGTAGGTATTGGCATCAAAACGTTTCGCTAATTTATCTGCCTGATGATCAAGATATGACTCGACTGCATATCGACCTGTGTCATCACCTTGAAGCTGGCGGCCAAAGCGCACATCCATCTCAGTCTCTGTGCGATAGGTCAGATGCGCGATTCGTCGAGCGATTCCCATGCCTTCAATTGGTCCATGGTCACGATCATAGAAATCGCCATTGTTGAAATCCAGATCAGATTTGATTGCTCGAATTTGAATCGATGCTGCGCCAATCTGGTCTCCGGTGGCAACTGCGGAAGAACCAATTGTGCAGATTGCATCCACGCGATCCGGATGTTGAATGGCCCATTCCAAAGATCTCATTCCGCCTAGCGATGGCCCGACCGAGAGGATGTATTTCTTTATTCCGAGTAGATCGGTCAAAGCAACTTCGGCTTTCACCATGTCGCGAATTGTTAGTGTTGGAAAACGTGATCCCCATCGTTTGCCATCTGGTGCAAGTGAAGATGGCCCGGTGCTTCCTTGGCATCCGCCAATCACATTTGGGCAAATAATGAAATATTTTTCGGGATCAAGCCCAAGGCCCGCTCCCACTATCGATGGCCACCAGCCAGGAATATCAGACCACCCAGTCATCGCATGATTCACGAGAATTGCATTGTCTTTGGCTGGGTTGAGCGTCCCCCAAGTTTGATAAGCAATCGTGACATCCGGCAATACTTCGCCAGACTCTAATTCGATATCACCAATTTTCAGGAACAACCGATCACCGGGGTCATGGTCTTCCAACCACGCCCCGGTAATACAGTGCTCTGAATTATTGGTACGCATTTATTTTGCTGCTATTTACTTAGCAGCTGCAAACCCATCTGTGATATCTGCCTTAATATCTTCAATATTTTCAATACCGACAGAGAGGCGAATCAAGCCAGGTGTCACACCTGCAGTTAATTGCTCTTCTGGAGATAACTGAGAATGTGTAGTCGAGGCTGGATGAATGACGAGTGATCGCACATCACCAATGTTAGCGACGTGGGAATGTAACTTAAGGCCTTCAACGAACTTCTTGCCGGCTTCAATTCCACCCTTGATTTCAAAGGAGAGTACAGAGCCACTTCCCTTTGGTGCGTACTTGGTAGCAAGTACGTGCCATGGAGATGAAGGAAGCGATGCGTAATTCACTTTCTCTACTTGTGGCTGAGTTTCAAGCCATTTCGCGAGTGCCTGCGCATTAGAGACGTGTCGCTCAATGCGAAGTGACAATGTTTCTAGACCTTGCGCTAGTAGCCAGGCATTAAAAGGGCTTACCGCTGCGCCTGTGTCGCGAAGAAGAGTTAGGCGAATCTTGAAGATATAGGAAAGGTTGGCCCCAAATGCAGATCCAACTCCTAGAGCTTGAGCGTAGACAAGACCGTGATAACTAGGGTCTGGCTCATTAAAGCCTGGGAACTTTGCAGCCTGCTTTGCGTAATCAAAGTTACCTGAATCAACAATTACGCCGACGACCGTATTTCCGTGGCCAGATAAGAACTTGGTTGCTGAGTGGATAACCACATCTGCGCCATGCTCGATCGGACGGATCAAGAAAGGTGTAGCAACAGTGTTATCCACGATTAATGGAATGCCATTTTCATGAGCAACTTTTGCTACCGCGGCAATATCCAATACATCATTCTTGGGGTTTGCAATCGTCTCTCCGAAGAATGCTTTCGTATTCGGGCGAATAGCTTTCTGCCACGAAGCGGGATCTGAAGGATCATCGACGAAGGTAACTTCGATACCGAACTTCTTCAATGTGTAGTGGAAGAGGTTGTAGGTGCCACCATAAAGACTTGGGCTAGAGACAATATGGTCTCCTGCTTCAGCAACATTTTGAATTGCATAAGTTGTGGCAGCAGAACCTGATGCGACAAGAAGGGCTGCGACGCCGCCTTCCAGGGAAGCGATACGTTGCTCAACTGCATCTTGAGTGGGATTCATGATGCGGGTATAGATATTGCCGAGCTCTGCAAGACTAAATAGATCTGCTGCATGCTTAGTATCGCGAAATGCATAAGCTGTGGTCTGATACAGCGGCAAAGCGCGAGCGCCTGTTGTGGGATCTGGCACCTGTCCAGCGTGGACTTGGCGGGTTTCGAAGTTGGATGTTGCTAATTCAAATGACATTAGAGCTCCCTTGTGAAGTTAAGGGATCAATAAAAATATCGAAGGTCGCAAAACCTGCGACATTCCTATGGATCCACGCTTGCAAATCACGTTGTGTGATTTACCTGGTCTTCACCCGGAGCACCCCACCGTGGTGGAGGGTTGCCGTCCATTAAGCCGGGGCTAAAACATGGAACTCGTGACCTGTGGGAAATAGTAGAGGTTAGAGCCGCTCTCGCCAACTCGAGGTAATCGGGAGCCTGCGATCTTTGCCAAATGCGCGCGCGGAAACTTTGGTGCCCGGCGGATATTGGCGACGCTTATATTCGGCCGCATCAACCATCCGAACAACTCGCTCGGCAAGTTCCTTATCAAAACCGGCGGCAAGTACTCCGCTCAGCCCGCCATCGCCTTCCACGTAGATCTCGAGAATTTGATCCAGGATTTTGTAATCAGGAAGTGAATCAGTGTCCTTCTGTCCTGGTCGCAATTCAGCGCTTGGTTCTTTCTCAATGGAATTAACAGGGATCGGAGGTTGTAAGCCATCTGCAAGTGCTTGGGCATTGCGCCATCGGGCAAGTGCCCATACTTCACTCTTCAAGACATCTTTAATCGGGGCATAGCCTCCGACCGCATCTCCATACAAGGTGGAATATCCGACCGAGAGTTCGGATTTATTTCCCGTAGCCAAAACGAGATGGCCCTCTTGATTTGAAATTCCCATCAATGTGGTGCCCCGAACCCGGGCCTGCACATTTTCTTCGGCCAACCCGGTGAGACCCAGCTGGGATAAGAATGCGCAGACCATCGGTTCAATTTCAATTACTCGGTAATTCAATCCGATAGCGGTGGCTAAATCTCTAGCATCGCTTAAAGAATGGTCGGAGGAGTAGCGACTTGGCAGGCCCACTCCATAAACGTTCTTTGCGCCAATCGCATCAGCTGCAATTGCCGCAACGATCGCTGAATCAATTCCGCCTGATAACCCAAGAATTACGCTGGGAAAATTATTCTTCTTCACATAGTCGCGAACTCCAACGACAAGTGCTTGCCAAATTTGGGCGTGCTCCTCCATACGAGTGGCAACCCCATGAGTGAGTTTCTTGTAAGGCTCGATCAATTCTTCTGAAATAACGAGATCTGGCTTACTCGTAGCCGCAGGTAGTTCTAGATCGATCAGCATCAACCCATCAGAAAATTGCGGTGCTCGGGCAAGTACTTCACCCTTTGCTGTTGCCACAACGCTCTCGCCATCAAAGATCAGATCATCTTGCGCGCCAGTCATATTTACATAGACAAGAGGCGCTCCGATTTCACGGGCGCGACGCTTCACCAAACTCAATCGCAGGTCATCCTTATTTCGTTCAAAGGGGCTTCCATTGGGGACGAGAACTAACCCTGGCTTGCGAGCAGCCAACCGTGAGACGGGGCCCTCGCTCTTCCAAATATCTTCACAAATAGCAAAGCCCACATCGATGCCATTTATTCTGGCCACCAGAGATTCACTTCCTGGTACAAAATTTCGGTATTCATCAAAGACGCCGTAATTAGGCAGATGATGCTTGATATACGTTGCAGAAATTGCGCCGCGATAAATCAGAGCGATCGCATTTTGAGGTTTTTTAGAGGCGCTCTCCTCCAGATAACCCACGATGACAACTTGATCACCCAGCCCTTCCCCTGCGAGTGCCTGGGCTAATTCAACGATTGCTTTCTTGCTCGCAGCTCTAAATGTTGAGCGAAGTGCTAAATCTTCAACCGGGTATCCAGTCAGAACCATCTCTGGGAAGAGCACGATCTGGGAGTTCTCTTTTGCGCTGCGCTTGACATATTCAATGATGAGCTTGCTGTTGCCTGCTAAATCGCCGACAGTGGGATTTACTTGGGCCAGGCCGATTCTCAGTGCGCCTTTTTTTTCTCGCCCGAACATAGATCTCAGCCTATTCGACCCGATAGACTTTTCCCACGCCATAGGGCGGACCGGCGACTACTCGTAGCGCCGAGTCACTTAATAAATGAGGCACTTATGTCTAACCAGACAAATCAGGTGGTTCGCCGAACCACTATCTCCGATCTTGCTGCCATGAAAAAGCGTGGTGAAAAGTGGGCGATGCTGACCTGCTACGAGCAGATCACTGCTGGGATTTTTGATGAGGCGGGAATCCCCGTCTTGCTTGTCGGTGATAGCGCTGGCAATAATTTCTTGGGCGAAGAGAACACCATCCCCGTCACGGTCGATGAATTAATCATGTTGACCCGCGCAGTAGTGCGCGCTAGTGAAAAAGCCCTTGTAGTCGCCGACCTTCCCTTTGGCTCTTATGAGAGTGGGCCGGAGGCAGCCCTTGCCACAAGTATTCGATTTTTTAAAGAGGCGAAAGCCCATGCCGTAAAACTCGAAGGCGGAGCGAGCAAAGTTCCACAGATAAAGAAGTTGATCGAATCTGGCATTCCCGTCATGGGCCACCTAGGACTGACTCCGCAATCCGTTCACGCACTTGGAGGATTTAAAGTCCAAGGCCGCGGAGCAGATGGGGATCGCATCAAGCAAGATGCACGGGAGTTGGCTGCGGCTGGCGTCTTCGCCATTGTTCTGGAATTAGTTCCCGAGGAGTTGGCTTCTGAGATTTCAGCCGAACTCGATATTCCTATTATCGGAATTGGAGCAGGGAAGGGTTGTGACGCCCAAGTCTTAGTCTGGACCGATTTAATGGGACTCACAGTGGGAGCGCCCAAATTAGCGAAGGCTTATCGCAATCTGCGAAAAGAGATGGTCGATGCCGCTACCGAATGGTCGAAAGATGTGGCATCGGGGCAATTTCCTGGAGCCGATCAAACTTTCCATTAATTCCCACGATTAAGATGCTCGGGTGCGCAAGAAATTTACGGTCGACCTCTCCCCACTTCGCACCAATCGCAATTTCCGATATCTCTGGTCAGCGGGCTTTGTCAGCACCTTAGGCTCGATGATTACTTATGTTGCCCTCCCCTTCCAGATCAAAATAATTACCCACTCCTACATCGCCGTTGGCGCCATGGGGGCGATCGAAATAATTCCCCTTGTGGTTTTTGGACTATATGGCGGAGTACTCGCCGACAAAGTTGATCGAAAGAAATTGATTTTGGCGACGGAATTTGCCGCCCTCTTTATCTCTCTTGGTTTATATCTCAACTCTCAACTCGAACNCCCCCACCTGATCGCCCTCTACGTAGCGGCCGGATTATTTTCAACGGTCGATGGCCTACAACGCCCGAGCCAAAATGCGATCTTGCCGCGCATTGTTGCCCATGCCGATCAACCATCAGCCACAGCGCTGATGAGTTTGCGTTGGCAGTTCGGCGCAATCACTGGACCCGCTATCGCTGGTGTTCTGATTGCGACCGCCGGAATCTCAGTGGGTTATTTAGTCGATGTTGTTAGCTACCTACTCTCGATACTTTTGTTATGGCGACTTGCTAGCGTTCCGCCGACTCAAGAAAACGACACTCCTAGCTTTGCTTCATTGGTAGAAGGCGTTAAGTACGCGACCAGTCGAAAAGACTTACTGGGCACTTACTTGGTGGATCTAGCTGCCATGTTCTTTGCTATGCCCAATGCCCTCTTTCCTTTCTGGGCAGAACAACTGCATGCCACTTGGTCGCTCGGGCTCTTCTATGCCGCCGGAACAATTGGATCCATTGCCGTTACTTTGACGAGCGGATGGATTCGCACCTATCGATTCCATGGCCGCGCAGTGATGTGGGCCGCCCTGGGTTGGGGAGTTGCGATCTCCCTTGCCGGTGTAACAACTTCTCTGCCACTGACCATCCTCTTTCTTGGAATTGCGGGAGCTTCGGACATGGTCAGTGCACTCAGTAGATCAGCAATTTGGAATCAATCAATCCCCGATGAATACCGCGGACGTCTTGCTGGCATCGAATTACTTTCCTACTCAGTAGGTCCCTTGGGCGGACAGATGCGTGCCGGAACAATGGCAGCCGCAACAAATCTACGAACATCTGTCGTCAGTGGCGGGCTCCTGTGCATCGGATTTGTCTCCTTTGCGGCCAAATTTCTCCCCGAATTTAGAAAATATGATCTCGAAACCAACCCATTTGCAGTTCGAGAGCGAAAAATTCGGGAATCTGATGGTCTGAACCAATAAATTTTCATAAATTTGCTCAAAATCAGAAAAAATTCGCCGATATTTTTCATATTTGCAGAAAATATTTAACGAAACGCATAGAAAAATAAAAAAATAAAGTTGCGACACGCAGGGCATATTTCACCAAAAATAGTGGCGTATTTTTTTATTTACTGGCACTCTTTTCCATGAACAAGTTCGGTGACGGATCGAACTATTCTGATTAGGAGAAGTAAATGGCTGCAGCTAAGAAATCTGCTCCAAAGCGCAAGAAGGCAGCTGCTAAGGCAGCTCCAGCAAAGCGTCGCAAGAAGGCAGCTGCTAAGGCAGCTCCAGCAAAGAAGGCAGCTCCAAAGCGTCGCAAGAAGGCAGCTGCTAAGGCAGCTCCTGCTAAGAAGCGTCGCAAGAAGGCAGCTCCTGCTAAGAAGGCAGCTCCAAAGCGTCGCAAGAAGGCAGCTGCTAAGGCAGCTCCTGCTAAGAAGCGTCGCAAGAAGGCAGCCGCTAAGAAGGCAGCTCCAAAGCGCCGTAAGAAGGCAGCTGCTAAGGCAGCTCCTGCTAAGAAGCGTCGCAAGAAGGCAGTTGCTAAGGCAGCTCCTGCAAAGCGCCGCAAGAAGGCAGCAAAGAAGAAGTAATTATTCTTCAATAAAAAACCCCGCCACGAAAGTGGCGGGGGTTTTTAATTCTCGTCGGCATACTGCCCGCGAAGATTGCCTTCGACCCGATCAAATATTTTTGCTAACTCTTCTTGGTCCTTGGCCGAGAGGTGGTCTAAGAATCGAGTGCGCACACTCTCCACATGATCGGGGGCGNCTTTCACAATTGCCTTCCAGCCCTTCTCTGTCATGACTGCCCAATAGCCGCGGCGATCCTCAACGCACTCCTCGCGCTTTACCCAACCAGCCTTCTCCATGACTTTCATACGGTGCGAGAGGCGAGATTTAGAGATCATTGCGATCTGAGCAAGTTCGCTCATTCTCATTCGGCGCTCTGGTGAATCGCTCAATTGAGCTAGGACTTCATAGTCGGCCATCGATAGATCGTGCTCACTCAGATCTGATTCAAGGGAGTCCATCAATCTGCGCGATGCGAAGATATATGCGCGCCAAGCCTTCATTTCGCGAGCGCTTAGCCAGCGTGGGGCGGAGCTCTTGATTGCCATGAGTTGAGTTTAGGCGAAAAGGCATTTAGTTGAAAGTTGAATTAATGCGTTTCGTGCAGAGTTGTATCACTCGCCGCTAGGCTTTCCACATGAGCAAAGCGCAATCAGGAATCGATTTCTCCCACATTAAGGCAAGTGTTCGTCCGCAAGATGATCTCTATCGCCACGTTAATGGCACATGGATCGACTCGGCCGAAATCCCGGAAGACCGTTCTTCCGATGGTGCCTTCTATCGACTCTATGAAGAGGCGGAAAGACAAGTCCTGCGGATCATTGAAGATCAGGCAGCCACGGGTGGTGCTCCAGGGTCGCTCTCGGCAAAAATTGGCGATCTATATAACTCCTTCATGGATGAGGAGCGAATCAATAATCTAGGAATTTCCCCTATTGAATCTGATCTGCGTCGCGCCCTCTCCATCTCTGATTCTGATCAATTCCACACCTTGCTTGGCGAGCTAGAGGCTCGTGGCAACGGCGGACTTTTCTATGAATACATCACCACTGACAATATGGATTCAAATACCAACATCACCTATATCGGCCAATCAGGACTCTCCTTGCCGGATGAGGCTTATTACCGCGAAGCGGAATATGCCCCACTTCGAGCGGCCCTCCTCCTCCACATTGAAAGAATGTTTACTCTGGCTGGAGTTATTGATGGCGCAGATCATGCCCGCCGGATCATGGACTTGGAAAGAACAATTGCTAGCCACCACTGGGATCAAGTGCGAGATCGCGACGCAGTCTTGACCTATAACAAAATGAGTTTTGCCGAACTCGCAAAATTATCTGATGGCTTTAATTGGCCGCTCTGGATGAGCGCGAGCAATACCCCAGAAAAGGTCTTGGCGACGGTGGTTGTTCGCCAACCTTCCTTCTTCGCTGGGATTGCCACCATGATGCAAAAATTTGATGCCGCATCCTGGTCGTCATGGCTCAGTTGGCATTTGCTTAGCGGATCTGCCGGATACCTGACACAAGAACTTGCGCAGGCAAACTTTGATTTCTACGGCACCACCTTGTCCGGTACACCCCAAATGCGCGCTCGCTGGAAACGTGCGGTCAGTCTTGTTGAAGGGTCCCTTGGTGAAGCCGTTGGACAGATCTATGTCGAGCAACACTTCCCTGCTGCGGCTAAAGAGCAAATGGTCCAGCTCGTTAAAAATCTCATTGAGGCATACCGAGTTGATATTGCGGCACTGGATTGGATGGGTGATGCCACCAAAGCCCAAGCTTTTGAGAAGCTGGATAAGTTCACCCCCAAAATTGGCTATCCCGATAAGTGGCGTGACTATTCATCTTTGGAGATCTCGGCCGATGACCTCGTGGGAAATTTGGCTCGAATCTCACAATTCAACCAAGAATATGAATACGCCAAAATCGGCGCACCTGTCGATCGCGATGAATGGCTCATGACTCCCCAGACAGTTAATGCCTATTACAACCCAGGCATGAATGAAATTGTTTTTCCTGCTGCAATTTTGCAGCCCCCATTTTTCGACATGGCCGCAGATGATGCAGTTAATTACGGAGGCATCGGCGCCGTGATTGGCCATGAGATCGGACATGGATTTGATGACCAAGGTTCTAAATATGATGGCGATGGAAATCTCAATAACTGGTGGAGCGATCAAGATCGCGAAGAATTTGAAAAGCGCGCAAATAAATTAATTGCTCAATACGACGAACTGCATCCGGCAGAGGCTCCTGATGTTCACGTGAATGGTGCACTCACTATCGGTGAAAATATTGGCGACTTGGGCGGACTGACAATTGCCTACAAGGCCTACCAGCTCTCCCTCAATGGAAAAGTTGCTCCCGTTATCGATGGCCTCACGGGCTATCAACGATTCTTCTTGGGGTGGGCACAATGCTGGCGCCAGAAGATGCGCGGTGAAGAGGTCCGTCGCCGAGTTGCAACCGATCCCCACTCCCCAGATGAATTTCGATGCAACCAAGTCGTGCGAAATTTGACTGAGTTCTACGATGCCTTTGATGTAAAAGAGGGCGATGCCTTGTATCTACCGGAAAAAGAGCGCGTTCGGATCTGGTAATCGATTTTCGCCAATAAATAGCCCTAAATCGGGNTAAAAAGGGGTTTTTAGCGCTTTAGCCCCGATTGGCAATTGATGCTGGATCGGCTTTGTTAGAAGCGCGAGAGGCAAATCTGAGCCTCATGAGCGGTAATCTATGCGTAGCGCACCGTAATCAGGGATTTTTAGGAAAATTTGAAGAAAGAGGGCAGCATTTTTAACTATCGAGTAGAGAAATCACTCACCGAATCGTCGGGCAAACTTGGACGCTCTGGTGTTATCACTACTCCCCATGGCGAAATTGCAACACCTGCATTTATTCCGGTCGGCACAAAGGCAACTGTAAAAGCAGTTCTTCCAGAGGCGATGAAAACTCTCGGCGCCCAAGCCCTCTTAGCCAATGCCTACCATCTCTACCTCCAACCTGGTCCGCAGATTTTGGATGAAGCCGGCGGTCTCGCAAGTTTTATGAATTGGGCTGGACCTACCTTTACCGACTCTGGTGGATTTCAAGTTCTCTCACTCGGCGTCGGATTTAAAAAAGTTATTGCAATGGACGACAAGACATTTCGCTCCGATGAAGTCATCGCTGAAAAGAAGGAACGCCTGGCCCATGTTGATGACGATGGTGTGACTTTTAAATCCCATCTCGATGGCTCAATGCATCGCTTCACCCCTGAGATTTCGCTACAGATCCAGCACCAACTCGGCGCCGACATCATGTTCGCCTTCGATGAGTGCACCACTCTTCACAACACTCGCAAGTACCAAGAGAAATCGTTGGAACGTACTCGCCTCTGGGCCAAACGTTGCCTAGTCGAACATGACCGCCTCACCAAAGAGCGCGCAAGTAAGCCATATCAAGCACTTTTCGGAGTTCTGCAAGGAGCGCAATATGAGGACCTTCGTCGCAAAGCGGCACGCGATTTAGCAGGGCTCGATGAGGAGGGAATTTCCTTTGATGGCTTTGGACTTGGTGGCGCATTAGATAAAGCCAATCTCGGAACAATTGTGAGTTGGATGGTGGAAGAGTTACCCGCAAATAAACCCCGTCACTTATTAGGAATTGGCGAGCCTGATGATCTCTTTGTCGGCGTGGAAAATGGCGCAGATACATTTGATTGCGTAGCGCCATCCCGGCAAGCTCGCACTAGCGCAGTCTTCACTCCTCGTGGTCGAGTCAATATCACCAACGCCAAATACAAACGCCAATTTGCACCCATCGATGAGAGCTGTGATTGCTATACCTGCACCCATTACACCGCGGCTTATCTCAATCACCTCTTCCATGCCAAAGAGATGTTGGGCGCGACCCTTGCAACAATTCACAATGAGAGATTTATTGTGCGCTTAGTCGACCAGATGCGGGAAGCGATTAATCGAGGCGAGTTCTACGACCTCAAGGAAGATTTTATGGGGCGCTTTTACGGCTCTAAGGATTAAGCAACCTGGAAGGAGCGTTTAGAAAGCCCCATCCAATATCCATCAATCGCAGTATCTGGCGCTACTTCGGCATTAGTTGCGGCTCCCAAAGTAATAAAGATCGGCGCGAAGTGCTCGACGGTGGGATGGGCATAGGGCATTCCCGGTGCGAGTGATTTGTAGTTCATTAATTCATCGATTGCCCCACGCGATAAAACTTCTTTCGCCCAGAGATCGAACTCCACCGACCAATTAGGTGGGGTAGCGTCGATCTGAAATTCAGTAAGGAAGGCAAGGCCATGGGTAAGAAAACCACTTCCCATGATCATGACCCCTTCATCGCGAAGAGGTGCCAATTTCCTTCCGATATCAAAGAGTTTCTGCGGATCATAGGTAGGGATCGACATTTGTAGAACCGGAATATTTGCATCCGGATACATCTTCATCAAAGGAATGTAGGCGCCGTGATCTAGTCCGCGTCGCGGCTGCTGGGTGACCGGCTCGCCCATCATTGAAGTGATACGAGCAGCTAGTTCTGGTGCACCGGGAGCGGGGNATTGCAGGTTGTAATACTTGGGAGCAAAGCCGCCAAAGTCATAGATCAATCCAACCCCTGGATCAGTTGTGCCCAAAGTGAGCGGGGCGGATTCCCAGTGGGCGCTAATCACCAAAATCGCTTTCGGTGTGGCAAGAGCCGAAGACCAGGCACCAAGTTCGCCACTCCATCGTGCATCTTCCAGAAGAGGTGGCGCGCCATGGCCAATATAAAGAGCTGGCATTTTGGAAGCCGTGAAGTTGCTGGTGCTCATGGATTTACCTTATCTCACATGTAGTTGAATATTCAACTAATTCCTAAACACGCGAGAATGGAGAAATATTCCGCTAATCACCTGATGGGCTGGTGATTAAACCTTAGGTTCAAGTAGATTCGCGCCATGGCAATTGCGAAGAGAACACGAAAGCTAAAGAGCACTGAGCATCTAGAGATCGCTGATCAATTAAATGGCTGGGCGAGCCGATATAAAGTCACAAGCGACCCTTACGTCTCAGCGCTCACTAATGACCTTCGAGATGAGAAAAATTTGGCTATGTGGGCGACCTTAGATCCCCTTGCCTACCTTCCTGAACCAGCAATTAGCGAGGGTTACTCTTCGATTAAGTGGACTCGCCTCCTTACCGTGCTTCGCAACGTACTTGTCTTCGCGCCAGTTGCACTTACTTGGTATGCGGTAGGTCAGGCCACCTCCGCTTTCTCTAAATATGTCGGAGCCCACGGTACTGATGTCGTTAACTTCTTAGATTTCTGGCAGAACGGCTATGAGACGCTAGCTAAAGAATGGACCATTGGTCGCGTCGCCACCCTCGACTTCCTCATCATCTTCCTGGTTATTGCACTGACGCTCGCGGTCTCCGTACTTGGCAAGCGTGGCAGTGATCTCCAGCAAGCAAACGAGAACGAGATCGATCGCGAGCGGGTTCGTATCGCAGTGGTCTTAGCTGGCTTCCTCTTTGATAAGAGATCTGTCACTAACCTCACGATGAATCAGAGCATGGCTAATGTTTTAAACAAACTTCTCAACGCCTCGGGTGATCTCGCAGCTACGGCTAAATCTCTAGAGAAGACCACCAAGAAGCTTCCCGTAGCCAAGCCAGAGTTCGACTTTGATCTCTACGCGACTCCAACTCGCTCCTCTCGCTCCTCACTTAATAAGAAATTGAAGTAAGGCGCCACTATGGCCCGCCGCAAACGTCAGCTCATTGAAGAAGAAGATGCCACCCACCAAGGTGGTTGGCTATTTGCTGATTCATTCCTGGCCTTAATGGTGGTGTTCTTAGCGACAATCTCCTTTGTGCCCGCACTTGGCGGTGGCTTTCATGGAAATGCCAATATCAATATTGGAAATCTCGCGGGCACAAATATCGCCAACGGTCTAATCATGGGTTATGAGAATTTCGATGCCGCCGTTATTGAGCGAGACTTTAATAATTTCTTGAAGGAGAACAAGCTCTCCCCTACAACCCACGCTATCTACATCAATGTGGTCGGTGGATTCTTGCCCGAAGAGGGTCCGGATCGAGGAAGCGTGAACGCCCTGAAGTTCAGTATTTTAATGAGGCAAGCCGGGCTTAAATTTATTGAAGGCGCCAAGATCGATTTAAATGGCAATAAATTACTGAAGCCGAATCAGATCGTTCTGCGCATCACTCTCGCGCAGTAAAAAGCAAAACTGGAAAGCTTTTACAGACCAACGACTCCCAAGATAGCGCCGAAGAATGGCACCACAAGGGCTAGCTTTCCGACGATATCTTTCTCAGAAACAACTTGTCGTTTATTGTCGAGAAGTATTTCTACTTTCCCGCTACTCACTGAAAGGACAATTCCTAGGGCTGGCGAATCCGCGGTCGCGCCAGGAAGATTGACCAAGACTTTATTTCCAATCGAAGGCTGTCCGACACTGCGATAAATAGCGAGGCTGGATTTAGCCGAACCAAGTGCGCTCTTGAGACCTGACTGAGGATGATCTATACGAAACCCGAGTGCGAAAAAGGCAACGATTACTACCAAGGCAATAATCAGGGGCTTCTTGAAACGAGTAATCATGTGAGAATGGTACTAACTTACTTACGATTCTTTGGACTCTTGCTGGACTTTTGAGCAGACTTTTTATTGGCACTTGAGCGTAGAGCTGGTGGATCGAAGGGCGATGGCAGTGAGGGCTTGGTAGAAACCTTTGCTTCGACTTCTGTCGCACTCTGATTGCGGGCCTTCTCGGTGATTTGATCGAGCCAAGCGGCGATCTCAGCGCTTTCAGTATCTGGGGCGATCGCAGGCAAGCTCTTCATCTCGCCGGAGATTAAGGAGTTCGCTTTTCTTGCCTTAAGAGTTTTTGCTGCCTTCGGTGCTTTAGGCGCTTTTGGACTTTTGGTCTTCGGTGAAGATTTTGTGAGGCTATTTAGCGAAGCGAGTGAAGGAATTTTAATGGCCGGCACTTTAATCTTTGCAAGGAAGCTGAGTTTTGGAACCTTGATTGCAATGTATTCAAGCCATTCTTGGGTAAAGCTCTTTGGCTTTGCTGGCGCTGCACTTACAGAACCATCAGCATTTGTGACTGACTCTTCTGGATCTACCTTCGCGGCGCTCTTAGGAGCTACATCCTCAATGCTCATTCCCAGCATCAGACGGCTAGTACGAGAATCAGGACGACCGGTGCCGCGCCATGTGGCAACTTCAATAACAGTTCCTTGAATCATCTTACCGACGACTAGCTTTTGACCATCTGGTAAATCGATTACCAATGGTGAATCAGAGACTTCAATGGGAATTTTGGAGATGACGGGAGCCGGTGGCACCGGAACAGCTTTTGGTGCCTTTTTAGGTTTAGACAATTTCAAAACCAATCTTAGAAATAAAGTCGTAAGTACTTATGTCACTAAGGGCATATGTATTGACACCATTAGACGGTACAGGCCAAGTCGTTCCGCTCGCATTATCCGAAGTTGTGCAGGCGGTGGAATCAGTCGCGTCTGCCTGGAAACTATTGGCTGAGCCAGCAGTAGGGGCCTGGATAGTGAATCCACAACGAATATATTTACTGAGCGCATACTTGCCCGAAGGATTATCTACCGAGCCTGTTGTCTGAGTCTTGAAGTAAAAGCGAATCATCTTTCCATCACAAGCGTGTTCAATAGTGGTGATTGCAATATTTCCAAGAACAAAGTTTTCACCAGTAAATGAGCGATTAAAGGAGACTCCCAACGGGGTCGTTCCCTGGCATGAAGTTGAGCTGTATGTAGCGTTCGCAGAAATTCCATCGAGTGCGGTAACGACGGTAGCGGAATCGCCACCTCCACCACTTCTATTACAGATGTAATTCTGGTCCCCATTTACCGCAACAATTTTTGTTCCACCAAGTGCGCACATCGAATCACCAACGCCTAGCGCAACAACTGCGAAGGAACCAAGGTTTCCACCGCCACCTGGTGCACCTGGTGCACCGTTCCTTCCATCAACACCATTCTTACCAGCGGGGCCCGCAGGGCCTTGTGGTCCAACTGCGCCAGGTGCTCCATCAAGACCGTTCTTTCCATCTTGACCATTAAGTCCAACAAATCCATCTTTACCTGCGACTCCGGCAGGACCAGGAACACCGCGCGGTCCGACGAGAAGTGCTAAAACTTGATTGAGGTTTGCTTGACCTTGAGCAGTGTTACCAAAGAAGTATGACTGCTGATTTGAAGTCGTTGTAGGTGTGGCTGCATATGCCACAGCGACCCGTGACATGGTCAGGATCAAAAGGAGGGCAACGACTTTCTTCATGGCTGCATTATTCCCTGTCTCTCGGCAGAATCACACATCGCGCTATAAATTGCATGTACTACGCCCGGAATTCCGGCAAGAAGTAGGAATATATGGGCCCTCCGATCAACCAGGAGTGGCATTGAGCTGATTTGGCGGAAAATCACCAAAGTGATCGCAGAAGTTACGAGGGACTCGAGGAATATAAAGCGTGGAGCTTTAGCCAATGCTGGGAGCTTGACTGAGCCCAAGCGAATAAAGAGCAAGAAATATGGCAGAGCGAATGTCGCTGCGAATACAAGTGATCTGGAAAACGCGCCGGCCGAATCGTGGGTCCAGATATATGCGAAAGCGAAATAGATCGCAAATAGAAGGAAGGCAGTCTGCGGTGAGCTGACGCGTGCGATGTTGATGGATTCACTTTGGGCGAGAGCGGGAGCTGGCTGGGCGAGTAAGAGATCCTCGACGATGATTCTCATGATTGCCGCTATGCCCACAATGGCGCAGATCTGGATCGTCACTGGGCGCGCGGCCGAATTATCAATAATGCTGTTGATCAGGAGCTGTCCAAAACCAAAGATCAGAGCCGCTACAAAACCTGAAATTCCATAGCCTGCTGCTTTAGCGGCGCCAGGATTCTTGATATCGCGCGGAGTAATGTCGCGGAAAATATTGGCAAATAATCCAGGCGCTACCCACGCAAATCCAAGTGCAACAAAGATCATTGCATCGCGGAAGCTGGTGACATGTCCAGTGGCTAGTTCGATGAGCCAGAATGTTGCTGTGGCAACGATTCCTGCAAATGCATCACATACGCCCAAGATTGCAACGGCTGTAAAAATAATCAAACTTGTCTTATCAATACTTCCCGCTTTGTTTACCTCAACTGCGGTAATAAATGCGGCAATCAAACCTGCAAATGGCATGAAGGCATAAAGGCTGGAACTAATGCGGTGAGTTAATTCGCCGTTACGTAACATGAGGTAGCGGAAGAGAGATTGGCGAAGCCCAGTAACTGCTATGACGCGCAAGTTGTATGGCATGGCAGAGATACCAACTTTGGTATGCCCCTTTGCAATATTTTCACTTGAGTATTCGGCATCATGCAATTGCTGGGTGCTTTGGAATGAGAGGAATGAGTATTTGCGAGCACGAAGGGCGGAAATTGTGGCGGTGAGGAACACCACCATCGTGATAATAAGCGAGAGAGTTCTTGGTCTATTTGTTGGGCTACTGGAGGCTGGTGTCGCCGCAACTAAGTTAACACCTGCAACTGTTGATGCCGGAGTTCCATTTCCTGAAGTAACGATCGTGTAACCACCAGTAGGAGTGGTATTTGAAATCTCTGCTGAATAAACAATGTAACCAGCCGTGTTCTTATTGCTAGCGCTAAAGATTATCGGAGTGATTCCGTTTCCGATCATAGAGACTGTCCAATTATTGTTAACGGTCGCGCCACCGATCACTACTTCTTGAACTCGGCCTCGTTCCCAGGTCAGCAAGGGAATATCAAGAGCTGATGCAAGAGATGGAGCGATAACTGAAAAGAAAAGCGCAAGCGATGCTATTAACTTAATCTTCATTTTTTAAGGCATCCAATACAAACCAGATTCCCACAATTGCCGGAATGATAATCAATAACATTTTTGGAGTCAGAATCTTGCCGATAAAAGGAATCGTGAAAAATACAATGCCCGAGACATCAGCGAACTTAGGATGCTGAACATCTGGCGCTGGGTTGTTATCACCCTTGACTACGAATCCTTGGATTGAATCTCCACCAATAATTCTGTGGGTAAAGATCCCCACTGGAGTTCCATCAAAGCGGCGGGCGGTATACGCAACAACATCACCAATCTTGGGAGTGATTCTCGTGGGNGGCGCAAGAAGTACGACATCACCTGGCTTGATTGTTGGCTCCATAGATCCAGTCAAAACAATTCTTGCTTTCACGATTCCAGTAGCCGACGCTAAGGAGAATCCGATAAGGACTGCGCTCAAGAGATAGCCAAGATTGCGCAAATAAATGGTTGCCTTTTTCTCGACCGCTTTAACTCCGGTAGCAACACGTTCGCGAGGAGCCTGAACAAAGAGTTTGGATTTGGATTCGATCACTTCGGTGGGAGTAATAAGTGCTGTGCGCTCCCCCAAAACGCTGGAGACTGTTACGAGAATCTTGGAATCTGCGGCGTCAGAATCGCCTGCTATTCGGATATCTTCGTGCTCAGTGACGAATACATCACGAATCATTATGAACCAGACGTTTCAACCGTAATCTTATAAACCTGGCCTGCATCAGCGAAGTTTTGGATCTGATCGGCATCGAAGGTGATCTGAAGTGAGCCCGTGGTATCGGCAGTGACATCGGTAGCCGTCTCAACATCGATAAATGCCAAAGTTGAAGCCGAAACCGTGCTGGAATCGGTATAAAGGAATTTAAAGGAGTCCACGGTCGTGTAATTTGCGCCGGCTGTGCCAGTTTCGCCTACTACGAGCGCGCTCTGGCCGCTATCGGTAAAGACGCGGATAGTGAAATATTTAGTATTACAGGTTGAAGGAATACCTTCGAGATAGATCGAATCGAGGGTGAATTTTCCGCCACCCGATATGTTTACGAAGCCCGCGTAGGGAGTAACCGTAATTGCTGTTGCGCCGGATGAGCCGCCACTATTTGTCACGCATTGAATATTTTGACGGAAACCTTGTCCGAATTCGAAACCGTTTCCATTATTTAAAGTTACTTTGGCACCAAATGCGATGCCGCCAACCAAAAGAATTCCACCAAGACCCATGGCGATGAGGCGCTTTGCGCTACGAGGCGCTGCACCTACTTCGTCGGATTCGATTACCTCATCTGAGTAATACGCATCTGCGTACTCATCAAAGTCATCGGATCCACCCATGTTGAGGATGGCCATGATCTCTTTAATTCCCTTTCAAGACTCTCTTACGCTCACAAATAAATAGCCTCCGTAACGCAGTTTAGAACTCGGCCTCTCGGCCGAGTTCTATCTGCACTACTTCTTACTATTCCCTAATGAACCTTCAAGCAATTGTTGGTAAGGCTTGAGTTCAGAGCGATACTAAAACTTTTCTAAAATATTAGAGAAGGATTAGTTGGTTTCTAGTGTGATCTTGTAGACCGCACCTGAAGTTGCTTGTGTTCCGTTGAATGTAACGGTCACAGTTCCTGTGTCCGCTGCTCCACCGGTGAAGTTTGAAAGAGTCACATAAGATGACTTGTTTGTGGTTACTGAAGCAGATGCCCACACAAAGGTCGCATTGCTGTATGAAGAAACTGAATCTGTTGCAATGTTGACTGCAGTTCCTGATGTGTCGCCATATGCAGAGAGCTTGAAAGTCTTACCGTTACAAGCCTGAGCAATGTTGCTAAGCGAGACGTTATCAAAGTTGAAGCCACCAGCACCTGTTGCGTTCACAAACTTAGCTGCTGGTGTAACTGTGATTGAAGAGTCGCAAGCTGTTGCTTGTGCAACGCCTTGACCGAATTCAGATGAACCTGAAGCGAGTGTGATGTTCGCTGCAAGTGTTGAACCAACAACTGCGATTACTGCTGCAGCTGCAAGACCAACGATTGTCTTTGTTGATGACTTGCGTGCAGAGCGCGCGCGAGTTGGACGCTGTGGCGCGTTCTCAAATTTTAAGATTTCCATTTAATTATTTCCTTTGCTTATTTCTGTTAGGGGCTTTCGGAAGTTGTTTCCTATGCCTGAACTGCTTTACCAACAGGCGCTAATTTGCCAGAAATTAGACGGTGGGTCAAGCAGGAACCTCACACATTGGGATCACCTTGTGAGGCAAAAATGAATTCAATTGTGACAGTTTTGGAGAAAGGGAGCGCAAAATGGCGTGGGTATGAGGGTATCCCCACGATTTGTGAGGCCAGAGCAATACTTCTTTAAAACGATTAAAGCGAGTTATGCCCCTGGATTATTGACGGTTTCCACCGTTGTTCGACGAACATCTTGCGCATTCACGTTAACGCTAGCTCCTGATGGATCGAGATAGAAAGTTACATCGCCAGAGTTGGCAGACAAAGTACTTCCGTCATAAATAGAAGTGCCTGATACTGCAATCGTTGCATTAGCAAGAAGAGTTGATGAGACGGCTGCGCCAATTCCGGTCTGATACCCAAGGCGAAGTTCATTCACATCGCTGGTGTTGGAGGCTGGAACAGGGCTAGGAAGTGAAACTTGAATAACTGTTGCTTCCGGGACTGGTCCGATTGGAATTTCTGCAGATGATCCGTTGATGAGGCGAACGCGAAGTTTTTTACCGGCGCATGCTTGTAAATCTAAATTCGAAATGGTGATTGAGCGAACCCGGAAATATCCGGCTGATGAATCTTGCTGAGTCGGAGCTGCATGCCACTCTTCACCCATTGCAACATAAATTTGTTGGTCACAAGCAACTGCTTGTTCAGATCCTTGTCCGAATTCAAGTGCGCCGTTACCAACTGTCACACTCGCTGCAAATGTAGAGAGCATGAATGGAACGACAGCAACAAGTGCAACACCAAAAACAATTTTTGATTTCTTACTTCCACCGCCGCCAAAACCGGAGGTGACTCGACCGCTAAGCGGCGAATTCAAACCTGAGGCCATGTGACTCCTTGACGATGAAAAAACTTTGGACGAACGGTCCAGACTTTAGCCTTTTGGTGGTCAGTATTCAAGCAGGGAGGCCGGGGCGTATTAGTGCTTGAGCGTTACTTTTCCGCGGGCGTTAGAAATATCCAATCCCAGAGCCCGGAATGTGACTAGCGACCCAGATTTAGAGGCGCCGCAGAAATCGAGATCCACCGCAGCAGCAGACATTGCGACATACCTTATATATAGAGATTTTCCGGCGACTCCTCCTTGCGTGGAGTAAGCCATCATTCCATTTTGAGAATTAATGAGTGCGCTCACTTGAGAAGTAAGACCTGATACTCGCAATGTGCCACTGAGATCTCCCGCGACCAGAAGTTCTTCACTTGGTGAAGGATTCGGAACTCGCTTAGTTAATATATCGAAGCGCAAGTTATCCCCGCTAATACAGAAAAGTGAATATTTTGATCCCGTGACGGCAATATCAGGAATAAATGATGAGACTGCGCGGGGATCAACACTTACATCACCGGCTACGCGAGCGAGGTACTCAGGTTGAACCTTAAGGGCGTGCACCGCATCAGGGGCGGTCGAAGTATCGGTTAAAGGACTAGGCAGTGCCACGGGAGTTGGCTCGGCACTTGGTGAGGTTGAAGCATCTGGCGTGACAGTAGCTGTATTGGAATCTGAGGTGGCGGTAGCCGAATCTGATGGTGTCACAGGTGCAGCGGTTTCCATAGGTGGTTCTACTTGAGCTCCATCTTGCGCCATCGTCGGTACAACTGTGGAGAGAAATAGTCCGATCATCGCAAGGAATCCCAAACGAATTGCCATGCGCATCGCTCTGCTCTGACGATGCATGAGATCTTCATAACGATCGCGCAATGGGCCAGAGAACATGGGAGAAATATACCTTCACAGAGTGAAAGAGGTAACTACTTCTCTCCCGTATGAATGATCTCGATAAAGCCAATCTTGACCATCTGCAGGTAAATCTGGTGCTGAAGGGCAGTATCTTTCACACGAGCTGCATATGCGGTAGCCATCTTCAGGAATTCCATACGTGAGGGTGCAATCTCGATCAATGCATGGACTTGCTTGCCCATGTCCGTCATATCTCCATTAATCCAATCCACCTGCGCAACGATCATGCGCGCCGTAAAGCAGCGTGGATGGTTCTGAACTTCCTTGTAAGCCACCGTATATAAATGATTATTACCTTGGTTCTGCGCAATTTGGGCAACCGCATCGAAATATCCCAAACACGGCAGATACGGTGATGGATCGAGGCTAACTTTTTGCTGTGGGTGCCTTGCATGGGTTTCAAGAGCGCTGATGAATGTTGTGGACTTCCAACTAAAATTAATCCCAATAAATGCAATGCAGCCGATCATGAAAATAACCAGGATCATTAATGCGCCACGGTTTCGACGAAGCGGAATATTGCTATCCCATTCACCTTCGGGAACATCGTGGAATTTATCTTTATATGCCTGGCCCACTACAAATCCAGCGACAGCCCAAAAGAGGAATTTGTTAGGGAGGGTGATCGGGCTGATAGCTGAATTAGTAAGAAATACGAAGAAGTAGAGTCCGAACACGAAAATTACTTTATGTGACCAATCTCGACGGTCCCAGAGAATTAACAGTGAGCGAATGAGCAGAGCGATCAAAAGGGCAAATGCCAGGGCCCCAAAAATTCCGAGCGTTGCAAGTGTTTGCACATTTGCGCCATGCGCATCATTTGCAAGCAATGTTGCATTCTGTTTGAGCGATTCTACATTTCGATACTGTTCATAATAATTTCCATATTGATCTGGACCGACGCCAAGGAGTGGGTGGCTAACTAACTGCTTAAGGGCCGCATCCCAGAACTGACCTCGGATTTTGACCTGGATATCACTTCCCAATACTGGAATTGATTTGCCGAGAAATGGCATTAAGAAAATACCTTCGATCCAGATCACAAAACCAAGGGTGAGGAAAGCATTGCGCACATCCAGCGTTAATTCGCGGCGTGGAATGAATCTACGGAGGAGATAGATCACGATTCCAATTACTAGCAGCGCAATGTCAACGAAAGCTTGTCGACGTCCGGACAAGTAAATACCAGTGATATTGAGTATTGCTGCAAGCGTAATAATAATTCGCGCACGTCTGTGAGCATCGAGCCACAAATAAAAGAAGAGTGGCAGCGATGTACCTAAGAACGCTCCGTAGAAATCTAGGTTTCCTAAAGTAGATGTGATCGGCCCACCATCACCAGGGAAGCTAAGCCAATGGATATATTGGAATAAACCCAGTAGCGCGACAATCGAGACAGCGAAGAGGTACAACCAGAGAAGCTTTCGCATCTGACCAAGTGAAAATTGTGCGTGATAGATCGAGGCGAGCAATAAACAGAAGAGAGAGATAACCCCGACATGGCGCCCGGTGTCACCGACCATCGAGTTGATGAGCGATGGGCTGGCAAGGGCTGAGACCATAACAACAATTACGAGAATCCATAAGGATGCGATCGCTCGTCCTGAGACGATGAACTTATTCAAACGCCGCAAAATGTGGAGACCGAAGAGCACGGCAACCAGCATCAAAATAATAAAATGAACAAATGCGTTCTTATCGAATACCGCTTTTAAGACAGTGGTAGGTATATGTCCGAGAGCTAAGAGTAAAAAGAGTCCACCAGTAGCAAGAACAAGTCGATTCCCTCTGATCTTCGCCATCACCATACTAAAAGTATAAGCGAGCCCTTACTTAATTCCGACCGCAAGCAATTCTGCGGAGAGGCGTGTGGCAAGTGCGGGAGTGAAATTCCATTCGCAAAGCAGAGATATGTAGCGATCGATCTCGAGTTGATCGGCTTTTGCACTTGTCTTTACTGCGCGAATCATTATGTTACGAGGAGTGTGCTCTCCGCCCACAAACTCGATTGCCTCTACTCGATATCCCAACAATCGAAGTATCTGCGCGCGAATGGCATCGGTCAAAAGATCTCCCAGACGTTCCTTGAGAATTCCTTGCTTGGTGAGCAGACCCCATGGCTCTGGGATTTCGACCATCTGAGTTTGTAGATCATGGTGACAACAAGGTGCGGCGAGAATAATTTCTGCTTGATTCTTTACTGCCCATGCAAGTGCGTCATCGGTCGCGGTATCACAGGCATGTAGCGCGATTGCGATATTGACATCGGTTTTCTTGGTTGCGGCAATCTCTTCGGCTCGAAATTCAATAGTCGAATCAATTGCAAGGCTCTTAGCAATCTGCGCGTTACGTGCGCGCGATTCTTCCCGAATGTCTATTCCCACAACATGAACTGGCTTTCCTTCTTTACGAAGATATTGATGGGCGGCGAAAGTCAGATAGGCATGACCGCATCCCAAGTCAACGATCTCCAGTGGTGTCTCAGAAGTCGGCTCCGCTAAATGCTTTGCTTCCAGTGCAGCATTCAATGTCGGGCTTAGAAGTCTGAGAAATTCTTCTACTTGCTTGAACTTATCTTGGCGCGAAGGTTTTACGCGTCCTTCTTTATCGCTAATCCCAACTTCGATTAGAAAGGGATCAGATGGATCTAAAAGGCGTGCTTTCTTTCGATCGTGCTCGAGGAGTTGGGTCCGCTCCCCTTTTTGCTGATGAATCATCGCTGCACCCTTTTTGGTAATGCGAATCGATATCTCACCATCGGTGGACTCAACAAGTATGTTTGCAAATCCCGAATTTAATAAAGTGGCGGTATCAAAATCCTTCGGCAAATAATTCTTAGCCGTAGTGCGCACTCCATCATTGGAGATCACTTGCAGGTGAATCTGATCCTTGAGAAGGATTGGACGAATATCGATGCGTTGCGCACCCGGATCCATATTGCGCCGACGGCCAGAGAGTACGGCTCGAACTAATGCAGATGAATCTTGAATTCGCTTATTAGCATCAGAGATCGCGCTCTCAAGTTCGTGGCTCATGACAAAGTTCTATGAGTATGCGATTAGAGAGAAGCGAAAGCGTCATCGAGAACGCTCATCGCATCCAATAACAATTCATCAGAGATGACGATTGGTGGCAAGAAGCGAATGACATTTGAGTAAGTACCTGCAGTGAGAACGAGTACTCCCTTTTGCTGGCAATACTTGACGACTTTATTCATCGCATCGGTATTTGGCTCTTTCGATCCTGGGATCACGAGTTCAACTGCTTGCATCGCGCCGCGACCGCGAACTTCACCAATCACCGGATACTTTGCCGCAAGTGCGCGCAATGAATCACCGAGAATCTTGCCAACATGTGCGGATCGCTCAACCAACTTTTGCGATTCAATAATTTCAAAGACACCGAGAGCTGCTGCGCATGCAACCGGATTGCCACCATAAGTTCCACCTAAACCTGAGGCATGAACTGAATCCATAATCTCTGATCGCCCAGTCACGGCAGCAAGTGGAAGTCCTGCAGCTATTCCCTTAGCAGTCACAACCATGTCAGGCACAACGCCCTCTTCTTCGACCGCAAACATATGGCCGGTACGTGCAAAGCCAGTCTGAACTTCATCGGCGATAAAAATAATTCCCTTATCGGTGCAATACTTTTGTAGAGCTGGCAAGAATCCCTTAGGTGGAACGACAAAGCCACCTTCACCTTGAATTGGTTCGATCAAAATTGCAGCGACATTATGTGCGCCAATTTCTTTCTCGATCTTGTGCGTAATCATTTCGATGGCATCTTCAGTGATGGATGATGGATCACCGATCCAGCGGAATGGATATGGCATAGGTACGCGATATACCTCAGGAGCGAAGGGACCGAAGCCCTCCTTGTATGGCATGTTCTTTGCAGTAAGTGCCATGGTGAGGTTGGTGCGACCGTGATACGAATGCTCGAAGACAACAATTGCTGGACGCTTGGTGTAATGACGTGCGATTTTAATTGCGTTCTCTACTGCCTCAGCTCCAGAATTAACAAGCAGTGACTTCTTTTTATGCGCGCCGGGAACTACCGCATTCAATTTTTCGCAGACTTCTATGTAGTTGAGATAAGGCGCAACGGTAAAACATGAGTGTGAGAAATTTTGAATTTGGGCAATGACGCGATCAACAACTTCTGGATCTGAATGCCCAACGTTATTGACGCCAATACCTGCGGCGAGGTCGATGATTTGATTTCCATCGATATCGAGAAGAATCGCTCCCGATGCACTCTCCACCATCACTGGAATAGCAATGCCTAGTCCACCAGAAGTCGCCTCTGTGCGGCGCGCGAGCGCAGCTTGAGATTTTGGCCCAGGAATAGCTGTGACCACTCGACGTTCTTGCGGAAGGTTTGTCATTACTGTCATAGGAAAATTGTAGGGCTTGATTAGCAACTCCTTGGCCTTGGAAGTTAGGCTCAGAGTATGAATTCACAGTTTCCTGAGAGTGAACTCCGACATAGCGCCCCGCTTCTCGACGCCTATCTCGCTTACTTCGAGCGTGCTCGCACGCCCTTCACGATTCCGGGCCATAAGCAGAAGGCATATCTATTAGATGCTGGACTTGGCGCAGTCGTTGATAGCGATACTCCTTTATATGGAGGTCTCGATGAAATAAAGCTGACCAACCAGGTATTAAAGAGAGCGGAAGAACTTGCTGCCAAATTCTGGGGNGCGGATTACGCGCGCTTTTCTACAGGTGGATCGACCCACGCCAATCAAGCAATTATTTTGGCGCTCGGCAAGCCCGGCGATGCGATTGCTGTTTCCCGTACCGCACATCGCTCAGTTTTGAGCGCGTTAGTCCTTGCTGGATATGAACCGCTATGGCTCTCACCAGAAATTGATGAAGCGACGGGCGTACCTACGGGGATTGCTGTCGAGGAATTTCGTCGCGTGATTGACCAGAAACCAATCGCGTTGTTGCTCACCGAACCAGGCTATTTGGGAACTCTCTCTGATCTTCCCGCACTGATCGAACTTGCCCACTCTCACTCCATCCCGGTGATATTGGATGCAGCGTGGGGCGGTCACTTTGGATTTCATCCTGATCTGCCGCGACATGCAATTCAAATGGGCGCAGATGCCTTGATCACCAGTGTTCACAAAGCGCTTCCCGGTTACAGCGCATCGGCGCTCTTAATTGCGCAAGGCCAATTCCTTAATCTCGATCGGATTGAGCAAAGCTTTGAGACCACTCACACCACTTCCCCAGCTGGTGCCCCCCTTGCATCCATCGATGCGGTACGCGCTTTATTAGAGGTTCGTGGTGAGAAATTAATTAGTGAATTACTCGCTAACGTTGATGCATTTCGTCGTAATGTGCAAGCCGAATTCGATCTTCCGATTTTCTTAACATCAAATGACTTTCCTGCCGGACGATTTGATCCCACAAAGATTGTCTTGCGCGCCAACCAATTAGGTGCATCAGGTGTCGACATCGAAAAATCGCTACTGACTCATGGCATCCGAGTAGAAATGGCCGATCGCGACACAGTGGTCCTTTTGGCCACGCTTACTGATTCGCACCAGGATTTCACATATTTAGCCACGACTCTTATTCCTATCTTGAAGGCGAATCAGAGCGCTCCGCGAAGGACCGCAACGGCGCTGAGTTGGTCAGTTGTGCCTACCTTCGGGATTTCGATGCGCGAGGCATATTTTGCAGATACCGAAATGGTTTCCAGTTCTTCTGCCGTTGGTCGAATTTCGGCTGATCTCATTGCGCCATATCCACCGGGAGTAGCTGTTGTCGCCCCAGGAGAAATTCTTACCGAAGAGATTGTTTCGGGACTTACTGCATCTAAAGCCGCTGGAGTCCGGATTGCATACGCGACCGATTCAACGCTTCAGACTTTTCGCGTAGTGAAGTGAACTACACCTATCTTTACCTAGCACTACTTATTTTTGCCATGAACATTGTTCCGGCATTCGCTCCACCTACATGGTCTGTTCTGGTTCTCTTCCAAATTTCTTATGATCTGTAACCCGTTTGGATAATTGCAATCGGCGCCGTAGCGGCAGGTTCGGGTCGCTATTGTTTAGCGCGATTAACTCGCCTTCTTCAAAATAAGGTAAGTCCACGTCAGCGAGAAAATTTACAATCCGCCGCACAACTCATCGCTCAACATAAAGGAAATGAATTCTTAGCTCTCGGACTCTTCGCACTGTTGATCGGGGTTTATCTATTAACAAAGATAAATTGGAGTAGGTTTCTTAAGAAGTAGCGCCTGTGATTCGAGCAATTCGCTCACGAGCAACTCGCTGACTGGGAGATTCATTCCCTAGCATTTTGATAAAAATATCCAACACAAATCGTGCAAGCTTTAACCAGACCTTTGATTTGGGCGCGAGGCCAAGGATTTCAAGTTCTCGCGGATCCATAGTCGCTATAGCGGCATTGGCAATCAGGCGATAAAACACAAGCGCTGCTTTTCCAAAGGGAGGCTTAAGAATAAACTTCACAACATCTTCGGTTAATTCAGTTCGGCCAAGCTCGGTTGCTCGAAAATCTTCCAGCGTTGCCTCAAGTTCTGCCATTGATTGCGGTGCATCTTTAAGTCCAAGCGGAATCACGCTCTTGCTCCATTCCGCAACGTAGGCATCTCCCCCTTTGTTGATGGGATAGCCCATGTCTAAATGTGCCTTGAGGAAGGAATCGGTAAATGCACAATGCACCCATAATAAAAAGCGTGGATCCTTTGCTCGATAGGAAGATTCACTTCCATCAGCTTTGTGATAATTACCTGTGACATGTGAATGCATCTCATTAACGCGCGCAGCTTCTCGCGCGATCCCTTCTGTTGATGCAAAGCTAGTGATTGTTAGCCAACGCGTGGTGCCTATTAATCGACCAATTGGATCACTCTCATACCGTGAATGTTGGGAGACTCCCGCAAGTGGAGCCGGATGGCAGGCTTGCAGAAGAAGTGCGCGGACCCCGCCTACTAAAGTGGCAATACATCCATGTACTTGCCAGACCGCGCTATCAACCCCAAATAGTCCAACGTCATCACCCGTCTCGATGTATTTCACCCAATCGGGCTTGCCATCCTTTGACCCGGAGACGGTTTTACGGAATTGATCAGCTATTTTCATGAATGACCTAAGCGATGTCGCTGTTCGATGTTTTGACCAACATAGGTAGATCCCACAATCAGAAGTGCACCAATTGCGCCGAGCAGAACCAATTTTTCTCCGCCAAAAGTAATACCGACGATAACTGCCCAGACAGGTTCGGTCCCTAGCAAGAGCGATGCCCGAGAAGATGAGGTGCGCCGAATTCCCCAGAGTGTCAATAAAAATGCAAGGGCTCCGGAGAGCAAACTTAAGAAAAGCGCTCCGTACCATTGATGCGGTGCGAATTCACGAACTGCTGTAAGTGCAGATTTGTAAGAGAAAAGCGTGAAGAGGCAAGCGCACGCAACGCTTTGTAGCAAGGTAATAACAACCGAGCTGTAGCTCTTTCCCTTTGTGAGATGGCCCATCGATGTTACGTGAACGGCTCGAACAAGTGCGGCGCCAAGCATGAGCCAGTCACCCATTCCGGGTTTGGCAAATCCCTTGTCCGAGACCAACAACATCACTCCGACTACTGTGACAACAGTTGCAATGAAGAATGAACGTGGAAGCCAATTCTTTGAGGCAATAGATTCCAAAATTGGTGTGAGAACTATTGCCAAGCTAATGATCAGCCCAGCATTGGTAGCTGTTGTGCGAGCAACACCTGAAGTTTCTAAGTAGAGAATAAGTGCTTGAAGAGTGCCAAGCCCTAGACCCAAAACCAATTCTGGACGAGTGAAGCGATCCCGCTTTATTAACCAGATCAGAAACATGGCGATCGTGGTGATGGAGAAGCGAATACTCAGGACTGCGCCTACTGGGGCGTGCTCGGTCAGACTCTTAGCAGCTAGGTAACTTGCACCCCAAAAAAAGGCAACTATGAGAAGTGCGAAATCGACTTCCCGGTTTCGCGACTGTGAAACGACTGTCATTGCTTGCGGTGAATTTTATAATTTGAAGCTTGTGCAACTGGTCGCACGATGAGTGAGTCAATGTTGACATGGCTAGGAAGGGTCGTGGCCCAGCGAATTGTTTCAGCCACATCCTCGGCAGTCAGTGGTGCATCGACTCCTGCATACACTTTTTCTGCGCGCTCTGCGTCGCCGCCAAATCTGACAGATGAGAATTCTTCGGTCTTTACCATTCCAGGTGCAACTTCAGTAATTCGAATGTGCTGGCCATTTAGCTCTAGCCGCAAGGTTTGGGCAAGGACTACCTCTGCAGATTTGGCGGTGGTGTAAGAACCACCATTTTCATAGGCGCCATGTCCGGCCGTCGATGTCAGAAGAACAATATGTCCCTTGCCATGCGCCTGCATGATGGGAGTCAGAGATTGGATAACGCGGAGTGATCCGATCACATTTACTTGATAGGTCTTCTCCCAAATTGCTGGATCAGATGTCAGAACAGTGGCGGAATCAAATGCTCCACCAGCATTACTTACGACAAGTGAAAGTGGCTTGCCCGCCAAATATTGAGCAAGGGCCGCAACGCTTTCTTGGGATGTGACATCGAGTGCATGTGCTTGAATATTTGGATTACCAGCAGCGAGCGCTTCGAGTCGATCCATACGTCGAGCTGCTGCGACCACATGAAATCCTTCTGCTGCGAGTGCGCGAGCTGTTGCAGCGCCAATTCCGCTACTTGCACCAGTAACTAATGCGATCCCTCGAGATTCTTGGCTCATATGCCAAGCCTACATCAGATGATTTCACCTCCATTGCCCTAATCTTTGGCCATGAGTCAGTGGGTGCACGAAAGTTATGGCGAAGAGCCAGATCAATTCTTTGAGCGATACCATCGCTCCGAATCACAGGGTCCAATCATCATCGCTATTCATGGTGGCTTCTGGAAACCAGAACACGATCGCGAACATATGCGGGCACTTGCCGCAGCCTTGGGCGAAAAAGGATTCCAAGTAATTCTTGCCGAGTATCGCCGAATACCGGGCGATCCAGATGCTGCCATTAATGACATTCACCGAATTATGAGCACGCTCTTTCCGGCAAGTTTCATACTTCTTGGGTATTCAGCAGGCGGACACCTCGCTCTGATGACTGCGCCATTTCGATTCCAAGTAGAAGCAATTATCGCTCTGGCACCTGTTACTGATTTAGAGCGCACTGAGCGAGAAGGACTGGGTGAAGGAGCAGTCGAAAAGTGGCTGGGTCAACCAGCGGCTGATCGCGGAGATCTCAATCCCATTACAGATTCTTCGCTCGAAATTCCTATTCGCATTCTCCATGGCGTAGATGATGAACGAGTCCCTATTGAACATTCACGTGACTATGTCACAGCGATGCAAGCGGTCGATATCGATGCTCAGCTGCAAGAGTTGCCAGGACTTGGCCACTTTGAATTGATGGATCCGTCCGGAATTGTCTTAAGTAAGATTCTCGAACTTTTTGAGAATTAAAGTGAAAAGTGATCGCCAGTAATAAGGTAAAATTTCGCACCTCATGTCATTAGAAAATCAGCCACTCTGGAAAGCCCTCACCCTTGCTAAATGGGAAGAGATTGGCGCACCGGCCGTATTGGCTCGGGNGGGAATGAATTACGATCGGGATTTCGTCCAAGCACTTCTGGATTGCCCGTTGACGCTGGATCCATACGCTGACCATGAATGGTCCGTCTTTCAATTTCCACGTCTAACGTCTGGGGTACTGCATGCTGCTCCTAAGGTGATTGGCAGCGATCCCGTTGTATGGGAGGAGTGGTACTTCGAAGATGGAGCGGCTCACCACAACATTTTGCGCAATTATGACCACTCTGAACAGCAAAAAGAAGTTACCCTCAATGATCGAGAACACCCAGCGACGGTTATGAATATTCGCTGGAGATATCGCGATGATTCTGATCATCGTCCGCTCTTTCTCCGTTAGGAGAAATCATGTTAATTCCTAACAACGATTACTTTAAGTGCTCTGCAAACCCGTCGGCACAACTAAATTTTCAAGTATTTCCCACTCGGTATCAGTAAAAAGACGCGAACGAATAAGGAAGCGCTTACCCTCTGGCGTTTCGAGTGAGAAACCTTTCCGGTAACAGGAGTGACATTTTCAAAATACTGACCTGACTGCGGCTTTACATATTCCCCGCCAATCCAATGGTCATAGCGCGCTTTGAAAGTCGCCTTGCTTCCAGGTAATCCGGGTGCAACATAATCAGTCATGCTTGTGCTCCTTATTTCTCTAAGGGGTCTGACATCTCTGTCAGCGGTTAGCAAAAACCTAGACCTGAAATTGAGATATGGGAATGGGTGAGGGAGAGGGCTACCTCTGCTTAATCGCCCTTCGTGCAATACCCTCAACGTATGAAGCGCTCACAAAACTCTCAGGATGCGCCTCGCTCCAAGCGCCAAACTTTTTGGGAGCGCATGTGGGCAAGCACCATCGTGCTCTATTCCTTCGGTGCGACCTATGTTGTTTGGAAGACTCTTGGAAAGTACGGAGTAAATCCCATTGGATTTTTCATTGTTGACCTCATCACTTCATGGTTTTACGGAACATCGACCGCGCGACTGGCTGTCTCTCTTTTTACAAAGCGGGGTCGCGAGATTCAAAAGTGGGGCTTTTATTCGGCGCTCAATTTCCTTATCCCCCAAATCTACATTTTGACCCTGGCTCGACATGTACCGCGCGATACATATCTAATTTTCTTCGCGGTTGTTGGGGTTCTTGCCGCATTCTCTATCATGGGGGTTGTACGACAAGTGCGCGCATTCACAAGCAAGGAATAAAACTAAAGAATTCGTAAATCATGAACTTTCGATGCGTCAAGCAAAGCTTCTGGCGTTCGTGCTTTTCGATCTAGTTGGTGGGTCCACGACCAATGTTTTCCAATTGGACAGTATTGATATCGAACTCTCCCCCAGCGAAATGCTTTGAGCGAAATCCCTGGAATCCAAATAGTTTGGTAAAGATGCTCTGATTTGCAGCTAACGGGAACATTCTTTCCGAAGTGAAGTCCCTTATTAATGATCAACTGAGTGGGAATAATGAAGACCGCGAGCCAGGCAAGAATCACAGCTAAGGTCAAAACCATGGCACGATATCCAATCTTGGAGATAAGACTGCACTCTACATCTGGAGGCGTAGAGTTCTGACTATGAGTACCAAGTCACATAAACTTCAAAGCATTCTCCTAATCGTTGCGGCGAGCTGGGCCCTTTGGTTTCATCGCCAGGCGGCGATTCCCGGAGCTATGGTTTCGGCGACTTTCTTACTTATGCGTTTCAGCAGAAAAGCTATCCGAGCATCTATTCGCAGCGCCCACCAGCATGCGGGTCGAGAGCTTGTAAGTGAATCCATCTGGCGGACCCCCTTAACAATATTTAAGGCGGAATAAAGCACGGCCGGCAGTGCCGATTTTTGAAATTGATGATTTAAACTTCCTACATGACAATTTCCGGACTTAACTTCATCGGCGTACTCATTGCCTACTTCAACTAAGAGATTCTCATCAATCAAAGATTCGCAGTTGTTGCAGTAGTTATTGCCGGAGTGTGCTTCGGCACCACTGGCACCAGTCAATCTTTATACGGCGATGGGATGAGTCCACTTGCCATTGGAAGCGCCCGGCTTCTCATTGGTTCATTAATTCTCTGGATCATTTCACTTCGAGTGAAAAATTCGAAGAGATTTCCCCGATCTGTGCTCTGGATTTGTGCCCTTGGTGTGGCCGCATACCAATTAGCTTTCTTTTCAGCAGTGCACCTCACTGGGGTCGCCATTGCGACAGTTACTGCGCTTGGATCATCTCCAGTCTTTACCGGAATTTTCTCGTGGATATCGGGCCATGAGAGGCCAAGCCGCACTTGGCTGCTTGCCACCACTATTACAACGATCGGAATAATTACGCTCAACGCAAATGCGGAGCAGGCTACTTTCAATTTCGCGGGAGTCTTACTTGCTCTCTGCGCAGGAGCAGGTTTTGCATCATTTAACGTCGCGGGGCGCTCAATCTTGAAAAGCGGATATCCCATGAGTCACTTCGTTGGCAAGAGTTTTGCGCTTGCTGCGATGCTGCTTTCGCCCTTCTTATTTGTCGGATCACATCACTGGATGAGTTCGGCAAAAAATTTAAGTCTTCTCCTTTGGCTGGGAATAATTGCAACTGCGCTGGCTTACTCGCTTTACTCTTACGGGTTAACTCACTTGAAAGCTAGTAACGCATCGACTTTAGTTCTTGCAGAGCCAGTGACTGCCACTTTGTTGTCGGTGACCGTCCTTCACAACCACTTAACAACAACTAGTTGGGTAGGTGTTTTCATCGTTATTGCCGGGCTTCTCTATTTGGGAATTAAGGGATAGCTACTTCTTTATCCATACTGTAGATGCCGGTGCAAGCTCTCCGCCTAGAGTGAGATTTCCATGGCCCTTGTAAATCCCTGATGGCGCTAATGGCGCAGAACTGTGAATGACTTCTCCGATTGCGCCGAAGTTATACAGCCCGCCACCAAAGTTGGTGATGCAGTGCCAGCCGTTGGGGCGGGAGAAGTGGAGTACGTCATCATCGCCAGTCTCGTGCCAGGTGATCTCTTCCTCAGTAATGAGTGTTTTTCGAAGGGCGAGCGCTTTGCGAAAAACCGAGAGTGGAGATGAAGCATCGTTACTTTCTGCTTCTACTGAATATTGGGCAAACCATGCTGGTTGAGGAAGGTGGGCTCCCCCATCGCCAAAGCCAAAAGATCTACCAGTCGAACTCCACGGCAAAGGAACGCGGCAACCATCGCGGCCAACATCTGCTTTGAGATTGCGCAGATATTGAGGATCTTGAATCTGATCTTCCGGAATACCCAACACTTCATGCAATCCCAATTCTTCGCCTTGGTAAATATATGTGCATCCAGGTAAGGCCATAATTAATATTGATCCCGCTACTGCTGCATTGATACCAGCAGTGATATCCAACGGATGAGTTGTGCCGCCAGAATTCTTCCAGCGAATGCGATCTACGATGGGAAGCAAGCCATACTTTGTTGCCGGGCGCATCTGATCATGGTTATTAAGACACCAGGTGGTCGATGATCCATTGAGCTTAGCTTGCTTAAGAGAAGTATCAATAATCTTTTTATACTCAGAAGCATTGAAGTTGGCTTCCAATAAATCAAAGTTAAATGCTTGCCCCAACTCTTCTTGGCTGGAGTAATGCACTAGCCGCTCTGGGCGCACATACGCCTCTGCGACCGCCACGCGTGGTGGATCATATTGATTAAAAAGCTTCCGCCATTCCTTATAGACCTCATGAACTTCGTTGCGATCAAAGAGCACGTCATCACCGGTCATCGGATTATTGAAACCCGGATAAGTATCTTGATCGCGAAGCGGCTCGGATAAATCTTTCTTGAGCCCGGCAGCGACATCAATCCGGAATCCATCAACCCCACGATCAGCCCAGAACTTTAAGGTCTTGAGGAAATCCTCTTCGATCTCTCGATTGTCCCAATTGAAATCTGGTTGCTCCGGTGCAAATAGGTGGCAGTACCACTGATTGTGTTTGCCGCCTTGGGTTGATTCATGACTCCATGCGCTTGGCGCAAAGTGCGATGGCCAATTAGAAGGTGGCAATTCACCATTTGCACCTTTTCCATCACGAAAAATATAGCGATTGCGAGCCGCCGAACCTGGCTCGGCAGCGATCGCCTCTTTAAACCATTCGTGGCGATTGGATGAATGATTAGGAACGATATCGACGAAGACTCGTATTCCCGCATCGTGCAATTGACGCAACATTTCATCGAAGTCAGCGAGAGTTCCCAGCTTTGGATCGACATCACGGTAATCATCGACGTCATACCCACCGTCAGCTAGCGCGGATGGATAGAACGGGGAAAGCCACACTGCATCTATATTCAGTGAAGATAAGTAATCAATTTTTGAAGTGATGCCTTTGATGTCGCCCAGACCATCCCCATTGGAATCCTTAAAAGAACGTGGATAGATCTGATAAATAACGGCTTGTCTCCACCAGTTCTTATCTTTGGTGAGAGCCACCTGAGTCCACCTCGCTGCTTGAAAATTACTTGCTTCCGATGGCCAAGGATAATACCAGGCGTTGACCAAATGGTGGTCATATCCTGAACTGTCCCCCATTTATTCGACGAATAAAATTTAGGCATGAAAAGAATGGGAATCGCGATCGCAATTGCCGCGGTATTCCTTTCAGTTAACGCCTTCGAAAGCGCATCTGCCCAGCAACTTGTTCTAGATGGTATCTCGCCACAATCCGATGGGACATCGCCCAACTCGTATGCCATTGGTAGCTCGCTCTATGGACTTGGTTTTATTGCAGGAGACAATCGAGAGTTATCTGCAATTGAGATTTTAGTAAATGCAGCGGTCCCGGCTGGTGAAATTGAAGGCTACCTTTATCAAAATTCCAATAATGGGAACTCTGGAACCGGTACTTACATTGCAACATTTNCCCANCCCGCCACTGCTACTTCCTACGTTGGTTCAGTTACTAATTCCTATCTCCCTAAATGCAGGTGGCACTTCTTCTACATATAGAACTACCACAACTATTAAAGCAACTGTCAACAGCGATGGCCCTTTGTCCCTGGAAGCCAGCACTTCATGCCGGAAGTTCTCTGACAGCTAGAGTGATACCGACTGACTCGGCAAATTACACCCCAAAGACATCGCAACCATTTTTCGTTGGCACCGCGAAGCGAACCACTACTCGATAACTATTTTTCCTCAGCCGCATTCTTGAGGCGAACTAGCGTCTTAGCCACGGCAAGTTGAGTCCATGGATAAGCCTTGCGGACTCTAAGCCATATTTGAGCAATCCCCGGAGCGTAAGAGCCGTCGAAGGATTCAGTGACTTGGGTTGAGCCGTTTCCAAGATCCACCAACTCATATCGCCATCTCCAGCGACCTAAATGTCTCCAGGCAATCAATTCATCTCTCTTATATTCCACAACAGTATTGAGAATTCGATAATTAATGCCCAGGTGCATTTTCATTCCAAATTTGGAACCTAGAACCATTTCATCCGGTCCACTTATATTTGCTGTGATAGTCGAGCTACCATCAATTTCTTTATGCCTCTTAGGGTCACTAAGGAATGAGAAAATCAAGGAAGGATCTGCCTGAATAATGATTCGAGCAGACTTAATGTGGGGATTGCCAGTTTCAATGATTTCTGATCGAATCTTATTTTCAGCCATGCCCAAATCATAAGATATTTTTAGGAAATCAAAGAAGAGTCGCCCTATAAGCCGGAGGCATTCGATCCACGCTTAATGCATTGGGCGAAGTTCTACTTTTCTATTGCATGCCTTTGAAGCTGCATACGCCAACCTTTCAGCTACTTCATGGCTCTCAACCTCAATCAACCACAATCCGCTGAAGTTCTCTTTCGCATCAAATAGAGGTTTGCCTGTGCTGATGTTTGCATCATTGCGGTTATCAATCACTGTTGCAGAATTGGGTGGTTGCAATCCCCACGCAAAGATCCAGTGACCATTTGCGCGCAACGAGTCATTGAACTTGTCTATCTCAACCATCTCGGCAGCAGTGCCAGAATTGTCAAGGTTATCAATCACAGAGATTACATACTTCATGGTGTCAGTATAAAAGAAGAGTCGCCCTATAAGCCGGAAAGATTTTTCGCTATCTCTAAATAGAGGGGAATCCCGACAAGCAGATTGAACGGGAATGTCACTCCGATGCTAGACATTAAAGCAAGCGGTGCATTTGCTTCTGGTAAGCCGACTGAGACAGCCGCGGGTGCAGCAATGTATGAAGCACTTGCGCTTAAAACGCCAAGAATGGTTGCGCCTCCCACAGAGAGCCCCACCATATTTCCAACAACAACTCCTAAAGTTCCTGCAAATATCGGGAAGATGATTGCAAATACTCCAATCATTCCTCCGACTTTCTTAATCTCTCCCCAATTGCTTCCGGCTAAGTAGCCAAGGTGTAATAAGAACAGAGCTAAGAATCCAGATTGAAGATCGATAAAGAACGGCGCAACCTTCATAAAGCCGGCATCGCTGGTCAAGGCACCAATCACTAACCCACCAACTAGCAACAGAATAGTTTTTCCTGTAACAACTTCATGCAGAGTCTTTCCCCATTGCACGCTCTTATCTCGGTGGCGAGACCCTAAATACACACCTACAACAATTCCTGGAACTTCCATAATCGTTAGAAGAGCTGTGGCAAAGCCTTCAACTTCGATCCCACTGTTTTCTAGGAAAAGAAGCGCTGCGGTGAAAGTTACAAGTGATGTGGATCCGTAATGGGCTGCGATTGCACCACGATCAAGATCATTTATTTTCCGCACTAACTTAAGTGTTGTGAATGCAATGAAAGGAATGAGAATTCCAAGTCCAAGAGTGGCGAGGGCTGGGCCAGCAAAGCTTGTAAAAGAGACATCTCGTAATGCATGCCCACCTTTGAGTCCTATTCCAAAGAGGAGAAAAATAGAGATCATTTGATAGATCTGCTCTGGAATTCGGACATCACTTTTAATCCTGGCTCCTATAAAGCCAAGGATGAAGACCAGCACTGCCACTGAAGTCAGGTTGGTAATTGCTACTGAAGTCGAACTCATGCTGGGCTCCTTTTGCGCTAGTTGGGACACAATAGCAGAAATCTAATTCAGGTATTAAATTACTGGTATAGTTCTGCTTATGACTCCAGCATCAGAAATTAGCCGTGAGTGGACTTTCCTCTCTAACCACGGACACGTTCTTGTTCACTTGAGTCGCTACCCCGATTCGCGTGTTCGCGATATCGCCGACA
>JGI24890J29729_1000016_pt1 | contig 199887 bp, 192 predicted proteins | sample FreactcultureFD7_FD_29729 | JGI IMG/M metagenome (IMG submission 29729) | reverse complement strand
TTGTAGACATTTGTTTCCTTTCGAAAAAAGTCGAGTAAGGGAATTTCCCTCTCTCGGCTTGGCCTGAAACTGCCTTCTCATAGATCATGAGAGGGCCCTTTCGGACCACGAGATGAGTCGCACGTGCTGACACATCTCTAATCCATCGCAATATCCGGATTGCGGTGGAAACCTGTATGAAGTCGGCCTACTTGGCCGCCTTGTTTGTTGTGGTGCTGGTCGTGCTCATGGAAGCCGTAGCGACGTTAATCGCTTGGGCCAAAATCTGGGACTTATCGGAGTTGATAAGGATTCGCGTGGTGATCTGGGTGGGAGCGGATGTGACGTCAACGCCCCGACCTGATGGGATAAGGATACCTGACTGCTGAGCCGAATCGATGATCATCGTGGCGGTCAAGAGGTAGTTTCCATCGCTTAAATGAGCGAAATCTGTGCTTGTGGCGCTGATATTGAGCGGGGTCCAGGACTTATTGAAGGTCACTGAAGCGGCCGCTGAATAAGTGGTACCACTGCCCGAAACGGTGATGTCCTGGTTGAGGAGGACGTTTACGGCCTTGCCATCAATGCTCATGGCATTGGTGTGAAGAACGAGGCCATCGTTGGTCAAAGTAGGGATTGGCTTGCCGACGACGATCGCACCGGTGTGACCCTGTGAATCGGTGACGGTGAAGCCTGATGGGATGCCAGCTTCATTGAGACCGGCATAAGTCAGATTGGCGATCTTGGCATCGACGGTGGCGACCTGAGATGCCGCCTTCTTGGCTGGGGTCTCAGTCGCAGATGGGATTGCAGATGCTGAAGCTGAAGGAGCCACAGCAGGTGCGACATCTTGGGTGGCGATGACATCAGATGAAAGAACGTTAAGTGAGCCCTCGTTGCCGGTCACTGAATTGAAGCCAAGGAATGCGACCATGACGATGAGAAGTGAGAGCGCGACCTTGGAAGATTTCTTCGCAAGTTCTGCGGCCTTCTTGTAAGAAGATGAGAGAGCCTCAAGAGCGGTTGTGCCATTGGCTTCATCGACAACCCATTCGGTAAGAATGCGGACGAATGATGCGCGAGCGCGACCGACAACGTGGCGAACATTCGCTGGTGTTGTGCCGATAGCTTCTGCAATCTCTTCCGTGGTGCGGCCTTCCATTTCCCACATAACCAGTGCTGTGCGCTGGTCTTGTGAAAGGCGAGAAAGTGCTTCGCGGATGATTGATGCATCTTCAGCGGCAGCCAATGATGCGTCGAAAGGAATATGTGCTTCTGCTGAAAGCTCAGAGATGCGCTCTTGTGAAGTCTCGGAATCGATCGCGACCAAGTTAGGGCGAGCGCCGGTTGAGCGGATCTGGTTGAGGCAGAGGTTATTTACAGTGGTGCGAAGGTATGCCAACGCGCGCTCACGAGAATCGAGCTCTGGAGCAGCGAGGATGAACTTGAGGAATGCTTCCTGAACGATCTCGGCAGCATCTGCATCGGAGCGCAGAATGCGACGAGCCTGGCCCACGAGTGATGAGCGTTGTTCAGCGTAAAGAGCGGAGAGATCGGCAACAGACCACTCAGATACGGCTTGTGTAGCAGCCGCTGCTGGTGTCGTCTTCTTACGAAGTGCCATGTGAGTAAATCTCCGATTAATCGATGTCTTACAGATGGCAACGTCTTGCCCTCTACTTGTATAGACACCCCTAGAGGGCAAATGTTGTCCCCAAACCTGCGAATTCCCGAATTATTTTCTGAATTCCGGGTAAATCTTCCTAAATCCGGGCGTTATTTCGGATATGTCTGATTTAGGGCTTTTCAGGCCAGGGCTTAGAGGATCTTCCGGTCCAAGGCCTCGCGGGCAGCCTCGCGGCGGTCTGAGACCTCCAGGATCTGGTAGATCCGCATGGTCTCGTGGCGGATGGTTGAAACGCTAAAGCCGAGGTCAGTGGCGAGCTCGTGGTTGGTCTTGCCCTCCACCATGCCCTGGAGGATCGAGAGCTGGCGCTGGCTAAAGAGCTCCTTGGTCTTGCCGGGGTTTTCGTTAAGTCGGGCGCGTACCTGGCCAGAACCAGCAGATGGCTTGGCCATAGTCGAGCAGAAATAAAAGCCCAATGTGAGGGCAAAACTAGCGATCGCCATTCCGACCTCTTCTGGATCGGCAACAGGGCGATCAAAAATAATTACGACAGATCCTTGGCTAGTCCCGCATTCGCGAATAGGTGCGCCACACACTGTTTTTTCATCATTCCAGCCAAAGTGATTTGCAGAAATTTTTATCTTTGCAATCTCATCAGTGCGAGAGCGCCATTGCGCACTTTCTTGCTTTGTGCCGGCCAAAGTGCTTTCCCAGCCATAATCACCGATGTAATGGAGCGAATCATCTTCGTGCAAAAGTGCGAGGCGGGATTTGGTGGCGCCTAGGTCGGCGAAGTATTCAAGGACCAGGCCACGGGCGATCTCGGCGGCGGATGGCTTGTAGGTCAGCCACTCAATGAATTTGAGTATCGGTACTTGCGTTGCTGATAGTGCCATTTTTGCTAACCATCCCTGATCGGTTTTACTCGGCCATCTCTTCTCACATACTTAGACGCTCCAAGTAGATGACTGGTTCTTGTATGGTCACCGCAATTAGACCCTAGTTTTATGCAAAGCGAAAGGGTTATTTTGAGGGGATTGCCCGACAAGCGTGAGGTTTTTGGTGGTCAGGGGTGGTCAGAGAGTGGCCATCGCGGATTGAATCTCTGCGATTACGGCCGCAGAGGTCACTTGGCGCTCGCCGGAGTCATATAAGGCGGTAATAGGGCCAGATTGGGCGGGTGAAGGGATTGATTCACGGGCGCTCATATGAAGTTCAGTAACTCCTGCGGCTTTAACAATCTCGGCGATGTTGTGTGAACGAATTCCNCCTCCGGCCAAGATCGCGATGCGACCTGCGGAATGGGTGACTAGCTCTTTGATGATTGGTGCGCCTTCTAGCGCTGTCGATTTTCCACCAGAGGTAAGGACTCTCTCACAACCAAGTTCGATTAGCTGATCGAGTGATGCAGATAAATCAGTGGTGAGATCAAAAGCTTTATGAAAAGTCAGCGGGCATTCTCCGGCGGCACTTTTGAGTGTACGGATTACGGCAAGATCAATCTGATTGTCGGGAGTTAAAGCTCCTATAACAAAACCAATTTTAATATTAAGAGGATTAGCGAGAGATTTAATTGCAATAATGTCGGCGCACATCGCAGAAATCTCATCGGATGAATAAATGAAATCCCCCGGACGCTGGCGAATCAATATTTGAAGGCCAACTCGCTTCACTGAATTCAATACTTGTACAACCGTGCCGATCGATGGAGTGAGTCCCCCAACGCTTAAGTCAGCACATAGTTCAATGCGATCTGCCCCGGCGCCATCGGCGATGCGGGCACCATCGATATCGTCGAGGCAGATCTCAAGTTGCATTGTTATAGCGCTGCTTTCTTCTCTTTACTTGAGATTCGTAGCCACGAGAAAAATCCGGTGATTACAAAAGCTCCGTAGATGAGATACATGATAGCTGTTGGGTAGTAATGGGCACGAAGATCAAGGGGTACGCCCACTGCATCGACTGCGACCCAGACTAACCAGAACTCCACATAGCCTTTCGCAAGTCCATATGTAGCAAGGGCGGTACCCGTAAAGATCCAGCTATCTGCGGCTACGTTCCATGAACCACCGATTGCAGTGATGGTGAAGAAAGTCGCCCAATAGAAAGCGATGGTCGCTGGAATCAGAATGAGTTTTTCATTCCCAGTAGTCCAGCGAATCTTTACCGCAGGCTTACCTGCATTGGCTGGATTCTTGCGATTGCGATTCCACGCCCNCCAGCCATAAAGACTGACAGCGATCAGAAGTAATTGACGTCCGGCCTGACCCAGCATGGTGCGGCTGGATTGATTTTCATCCCATAGATTGCCGATGAAAAGTGTGAAGAGGATTCCATTTCCGATGATGCCAAATGGCCAAGCCAGAATGCTGCGACGCATTCCGAAAATGGCGCTTGCAAGACCGAAAATGTTTCCGACGATTTCGCGAAGATAGATTGCATCTGTTGGCTTATCGCCGAAATGCACTTGCGCGTTATAGAACCAATGTAACCATGACATGTAGTTGTTCTCCCTGAGATAGTGAAATTAATATCCCGGGGTAGACAGAAAGAGCTCCGCCCATGGCGAAACTTTGACGTGTCCCTCTCATCCGGACTTTAACCGTCGGTTCTGGAATTTCACCAAATCCACCGGTCACTGGATGTGAACGGGTCGCAGACTTTAACTGCCGGTTCGGAATTACACCGACCCCGGAACAACGTGGGGGAATCTTCTCAGCCCTCGCTTTTCTGGGCAAATTAACACGGCGATCTGCCAGAAACCTCTCAATTTATATTCGATTTCCACAGCCCCATAAGTTCTTCGATCTTTTGAGTCACGCTTAACCAACTACAAATCGAATGATTGGCAGGCTTAAATGCGCTTACGTACAAAGATAATTTCAGCTATTTCATTAACTGGTGTTCTGGGTTTTGGTGCAATAACCATGGGGCCAGCAAATCTCTCGAGGCCACCCCAATCTAAAGCATTTTTGGCAGACAAAAGCAAACCGGTTAAGTATGACTGTTACGGCAAGACTGATGATCTCCATGAATCGACCCACTTCCCATTGACAGTGAATGTCGTGGCGCGAACAATCTGTAATGGCGAACAAGTCCACGTGTTAGTTACGATTGAACGAGTTAAAGATTTATTTCATGGCCCGGCTTTTGCCAGTAAGTCAGAGTCTGGATTTGGTAAAGCAGAAACAAATGTTGCTTTGGTTTGCAAGATGGGACAAACTTCAACATATATAGCGAGATCGAAGCACTGGACGACAAGTGGACGAACCGCCGCAACGACGAACTCAGCACTCATTACATGCAAGGGGAAGAAATGAAGGATCCAAAGATTAATTGGGCGAATGTTCCGTCCGGTTATCAAATTGGGTATTCATCTGAACATGGCCCATTTTGGTTGAAGGCAATTTCAAGAACACCTATTCTAAATAAATACACTTTTTATTTGGCTCATAAGTATGGGCATGCAACTCTTACAAAATCTCCAGAAATTGAGATTGAAACAGAATCAATTAACTTCGAAGATCCAAACTGGCGCGACCCTAAAACCGGAAAGTCTGTAGAAGATATGGTTAACGAAGGGTCACTGGCCTTTATGGAATATCGCAAAAAGGGCGATAAGGGCGATAAGGGCGATAAGGGCAGAAATTAAGGCAGGACGGTGAAGTCGTAGAATCGGGCTGATGTGCCGCCCGGCGTAACGACGATGATGAAGTCATCGCCAGTAGGTGTCACGCTTCTAAAGTCCCTCAATCACACCTTTAAGTTCTGCGTATTTTGCAGTTAAGTATTCGGGCTCACCCTTCACCAAGAGCCTCTTGTCACGGCCGAGCTCGCCATAAACAATTGTGAAATCACGAGCGCGAAGATCAAAGGCTTTCGCTAATTCTCTGATGACTGCCGCATTCGCTTTTCCATCTACTGCAGGTGCTTGCACTGCGACAACTAATCGAGGTGGATCACCAACAACACCACCAACTTTGTTGCGAGATGAATTGGGACGAACACGAATTTCGATAAGGAATTCTTCTGACATAAGTGGGCCCAGACAGGCTCGAACTGTCGACCCACGGATTAAAAGTCCGTTGCTCTACCGACTGAGCTATAGGCCCCACTGCGTTATTTAAGCGCGGTGGCAGAGTCTATACGACAAGAAGAGTGCGTGTTTCCCTCCGGTAAGCGCCACTGAGAAGCTACTTCCTCTTATAGCCCGTAGGGCACTTGGGCTCTAGTCCGGTTACCTTCTTGGAGGTACGTCCTTTAATACACACAATCGTTTTGGGCTTGGCAATTATTTTTGTAACTTCTGGGCTCTGAGTAAAAGCAACTTGAATTTTTGGTGATGAATAATGGAAGCCGGCAATAGTAAGTCGAGAGATGCCATTTGATTCACTCCAATTTGTCGTAGCGATCTGGGCGACCCCATCCTCAGAAGTCACGGACACCTTGACTTCAATGGGTGCTTTTGTGAAGTTATACATACAGCGCAGAACATCTGAATTTAATTGAAGTTCATAGGCCCCAACATTCTCAACATTTTGAGTATTTAAATGGGGAGATGAAACGCGGTAATTCAATTGCCCATTAATGAGCAATGGTGGGTAGGCATCAAAAACTAATGCATTGGTATTTATTGCACCTAGGAAATTACCATTTTCTAAACACATACTGCTGTGAACAGAACCAGCGCTTTGAAAAGTCCAGATCTCGGAATCTCGCGTACTTGAAGGCAATGAGGTGAGGTAGAGATTGAGCAAAGCGAAATTGTTCGTAAATGGGGTAATGGCGAAATAGAAAGAATTCATCCGCGTTTGAAGGGAGCACTCGACTCGCATGCTACTTCCGACTGGCCATCTATTTTCCGGGAAACACATCTCATAACTGAATTTGGCCTGTGCACAAATACTGTCGAGGGTTCGCTGATCAACATGCGGATGATCTTTTGCATATTGAACGGGATCAGTACATCCCGATGCCACTAGCCGATCAACGCCAGGCTCTTCCTTGATAACTTCTGGAACTTTTACTGGAGCGCCGGTTGTGACTAATTTCGTTTGGGTATCGCTGATCTTGGTGCCGAGGTAAGTGCCACCTATGAGTCGCCCAGCAAACCAAGTTGCATAGTCATTGCTGACGAATTGGGTGAGGCGATAAATACTTCCTTGCGAAGAAATTCTTTGCCCACAAATACCTTGTGAGACATAGGCGCAATCATCAACATATCCAGGATTTGAAAGCCGATAATCTGCCAATCCATTATTAAGAGATCCCCAAATGTCATCTTTCACATTGCTCTTAACTTCTTTGACTGAATAAATCGAACTGGAGAAAAGGTTGGGCGCAAGTACAGAGTGAACAGCTAAGTGCGCATCGGTGCCATCTGGGCGCTTGGCAGTCCACAGGCTAATTGCAGATTTTTCTGGGAGCACTTGGACTGCGAGTGAATCTGGCCTTACTCCATTATCAACATATTTATAGAACTTAGCGGGCACGAACTTATTGTTTCCAAAATCGACTTCTAGTGAAGAAATGCACCAACTCTGTTGGCTCGGCGCACACACTGGCAAGATCTCTGACGCCGCACCCGAAACTCTATTTTGTGATGTTCCGCTATCAACGATTGCTGTGAATGATGTTTTGTTGGGATCTGAGGTTGGTAGAACGCCAGCAAGAGCAGGGGATGTGGTGAATGTAAAGGCTACTAACAGCACACAAGTAGCCCACTTCTTCATGCACAAATCATTTCGTATTTACTACATAAAACAAGTTATAGGCCGGTCAGATGACTAGTTAAAGAGAGTTATCGCTTTGTGGTTCGAGGAGCAATGCCCACATTTAGATTTGCTGAGCGAGATGCGGTGTAAGAACCGCTGGTTGGCTTGAGTGAGGCATAGAGAGCAGCACCTCCGCGGACAGCTGGCTTCCAATTACATGTCGCTGAGAGCGAGGTGGTCGATAGTGAAATACATCCAGGTATCTTCTTGCCATTCCAGTAGTAAGTCACTTTTCCGTTAACACTGGTGTCAGCGACAATTCCATTCACAATTCCTTTAAATGCCGATGTGTTATTCGAAGCCAAATGAATGGTAATTGTTGTGCCCGAACTATTTACAACAACTGTCAATGTATAGGTGGCCGAAGATGTTCCCACCGAGTTGTATGCCCTAATTGTATAGGTAGTAGCTGATTGTCCATTTGTAGGTGTTCCTGAAAATATTCCCGTCGTAGTATCAAAAGACATTCCAATTGGCACAGTTGGTGAAATCGTGTAAGTATCGATAGAGCCGCCCGTACTAAGTAGTGCATAACCGATAATCGAATTTCCGGCTGTCACTGTTTCAGACGAATTCCATAACACTATTGTTGGCGCCGAGTGGGCGGCCACATAAATAACAATTGTTGCATTGTTATTAGCATTAGTGACGTCTGTCGGAATGACTTGCATTGTGTAAGTTCCATTGGCGGTATTTGAACCAACCGAAACAACTCCAGTAGATGAATTAATTGTGATTCCTGAAATCTGTTGACCTGTCCCCATCTGGTAGATCGACCAACTCCAACTGCTTGCTGGGCCAGTTCCACCCGAAGTAGTAGGTGCTGCGCTTCCGGTTCGACCATTGCTCACGTGCAAGTCGCTATATGTTGCGCTCGGTAATGGGTTGGCAGGAAAGTTCGAGATCGTATTTGAGGAGCCACCATTGACATTTGAATCGCCGGTGTACGTCATGGTTAATGTGAAAAGAGCGGTGCTTGTATCGCTAACACCCCACCAACATGTAGCTGCTCCGCTAAATACAAATACATCGGTGCAAACAGCAGCGCCATTTGCATAGAAGGTCATTTTTCCGGTGCCGACCCCAAGGCCAGTGCTGCCTCGTAATTGAATCTGACGATTCACAGTAATTCCCGACACCACCGTGCCAGTGATGGTGGTCGGCGTTAGAGTGATATTTCCTGTGGCTTTATTTACAGTGATAGTAATAGTGCTACTTTGAACAACGCCGACTGAATCAGTTTCGGTAGCTGTCATTGCGTAGACGCCATAACCTAATGAAGATGTGGTGGAAATAGTTCCACCTGAGATAGAAATGCCAGAGACTGAAGTTCCATCGGAGGTCTTACCAATTGACCAGGTCCAAGAGGAGGGTGATCCCGCGCCGCCGGAAATTGTTGGGGTAATCGTTAACGCAGTTCCAACTACGGTCGCTGTATCTGTATAACTTACAGTCGTTGGTGCGTAGACACTGTATGGTCCGTAACTCGCACTCGCTNCCCCATAACTAGAGTCCCCGCCATATGTAGCCGATAATGTGAAGGGTGAACCGGAAGCTGAAGGCGGAGTCCAAGTACATACGGCTGAACTTCCAGAAATATTTACCGATCCACAACCAGAGATGGTGGAACTATTCGCAGAGAAGGAAATTGTCCCGGTTGTTCCCGATGTAATCGTTGCGGTAAGGGTTACGGATGATCCAGTCAATCCATATGACGGGGAGGCACTTAAGGAAAGCGAAGGGGTCTTTTTCGTCAAAGTGATAGTTGCTGTCGTAGAGGCCGAATTGAAATTCGAATCGCCCGCGTTAGATGCGGTGATTGTGCAAGAACCAGTTCCCGCTGTTGCAGTCAGAGTGGAGTTATTTGTGCCAGATAGTACGCATGATGATGAATTGGAAGAATAAGTTGTTGCAACTGAACTAAGCGCTCCAGTAGCACTGAGAGTTAAAGTGTCTCCCGAATAAACCGTTGCATCACTCAGCGCAAAGGTGGGTTGTCCACCCTTAGTAATCGTTATGTTTACTGTGAAAGAGGGCGTCAGACCACTGGCTGGATCTCGTATAGAAAAGGTGGTTGCCGAAGCACTTTGCAATACCGTTGGTACGCCCTGCAAATAAAGCGCAATTCCATTACTTGTTGCGGTAGAAACAACGCTTAGTCCAGCTGGCAACGAGGCACCGCTGTCCCATATCCAAGCTGTTGAGGTGTCTGGATTAGGTGATGCAAGAGCAATTTGTTGATTGACTGTTTGGCCTGTGGTAAATGAATCACTCGAGTCACTTGACTTAATGCCCCAATTAAAAATAAGAATGATGTAGCCGCTTCGACCTGTTGCTCCGGCAATATTTGCGCATGCAGTATCTGATTTACATCCAGCTCCACCACCACCTCCAGAGCCTTCGGCTGAAACTGCAGTCGCAGCACGAGAAGAAGATGCACCGGTCGACCCACCACCAGTGTTTGTATTTAAACCTGAAGCACCACCGCCGCCGCCATATGCGATTGGTAAATATCCATTATTTGCATCGCCACCCAAACCACCAGAAGTTGAGGTTGCGTTATAGCTCGCCATAGGACCTGCGCCACCACCACCATTACCATTATTTTGCGAACCCCCCGATGTTGCAAATTGTATTCCGCTTGAATATACTCCAGGGAAATTTCCACCCGCACCACCTACAGGACCGCTTGAATAAGATCCACCAGTTCCTCCCGATCCACCCGCAGCAGATAATGAAGTTCCAGATACTGGAGTCCAGGTTGTAGCTGATCCATCTGACCCGTTTCCTCCAACTGCGTTCAAGGATGTAGCAGCGCCACCGGGGCCTCCAGCTCCAAGAGAAACACTTACTGACGTTCCAGGGGTAAGTGATAGTCCAGTGGTTTTGACGGTGACGCCACCTACACCGCCACCGCCACCGCCACCTGAAGTATTGGCAGAGCCCGCAAAAGATCCTGCGCCACCACCTCCACCACCTCCACGCAAATCAATGCGAGCCAGAGTTCCAATCCCTGTTGGAACAATCCATGTGCATGAACCAAGTCCAGAAAAAACATAAGTTTTTTGGGTATATGAAGCAGAATTGGTTTGAAAGGTAGGAGTGCATGTTCCTACAGAAATTGCAGGAGAAATTGGTTGGAAAAAAGTTGCGAGAACCGCAAGAATAAGAGCAACTCTTATGAGGCGCATGAGGTCAGTTTACGGGTGATACAGGTAATTAGATAGCGGCTGATCTCTTCAATCGATCGCGAATAGCAGCGGCCAACCCATCGCCCACTGGAGATATTGCAACAACATGAGTGAGACCCTCGCTATCTGCCGCCCGTAAAGCGGAATAGAGCTCGCGAGCGTATTGCTCAATAGTGGAAGGCGAAGCAAGACGAATAACACCTTCGGGTGTCTCAACCTCCGCCATTGCAATCAAGCCTTGACCGGTCAGCGCTTGGATATCGAGTGTCACTTTTGCTTTAGGTGAATAGTGCGATTCCAAAGAACCACTGACGCGAATGGTTGGGGTGTAAATACTTTCATCTAATTCAAGGCTGGTGGATTCCTTAATCATCTCGGGAGTGATCGCGCCGGGACGCAAAATACGTGGGGCAGCGCCAGTGCAATCGATTATGGTGGATTCGACACCGACGTTGCAGGGACCACCATCGAGAATGAGATCACCTGCTAATAAATAAGTACTGAGCTCTTCGGCAACATCCTGCGCCGTGGTCGGTGAGACTGCGCCAAATCGATTAGCACTCGGGGCGGCAACACCCTTGCCACCGAGCGCCGCAAATTGTTGGAGTAGTGCAAGTGCAATCGGATGTTCAGGAACGCGAAGCCCCACTGAATTTTGATTACCTGTAACGAAATCTTTAGCCATGCCTGATCGATTGAGAATTAATGTCATGGGACCCGGCCAGAAATCACGCGCTAATGAAATTGCATAGGTCGGTATATCTAACGCCCACTGCCCCATCGCATCGATTGACGGAATATGAATAATGAGCGGATGATCTGAAGGACGTCCTTTGGTGGAATAGATCCGCGCAATCGCGTCGGGATTGGTGGCATCGGCGCCAAGTCCATAAACGGTTTCGGTAGGAAATGCGACAAGGTGACCATCGGCAAGTGCCTTTGCGGCACTAGCAATAGTCTCGGTTGAGCAGTTCGAGAGGAAACTCATTTGACCATTCTCTCACTAAATTTTCGGTAAATATGCATGAAGTGCATGAGAGGATTTACCTATGAAACTACAACTTTCCTCCAGAAAATCAGCGATCGCATCTATTGCAGCACTTGCCCTGATCGGCACAGTTCTCACAACCAGCGCTGCGAGCGCCGCTGATACTCGATACATCTCTGTTTCTGCTATTGGCACCGTCAAGGTAAAGCCAGATGCAGTTCGCATAAATCTCACCGTCTCTAACGTCGCACTCGCCAGCAAAGATGCGCTTGCAACAGCAAATGCAGCTTCGACAAAAGTGCGCGCTGCGCTCACCGCAAATTCAATTGCAACTCAATACATTCGCTCCACCACATTGACGGTATTTCCGGAATACAACTACACCCAAGATAAGGGCACTGTTCTTATCGGCTATCGCGCGTCACAGACATTTGAAGTTATCGTCCGAGCTGCAGCTTCTGCAGGCGCAGTCGTCGATGCAATAGTGGCCGCTGGTGGCGATGCTCTCGCTGTCGATGGTGTGACTCCATTTGTGTATGACAACGCAAAAGCATCAGAGGCCGCTCGAGTTGTTGCAGTGAAATCCGCACAAGCAAAAGCTGCTTCTTATGCAAAATTGCTCAGTGTGAAACTCGGCAAGATCATCTCGCTCGATGAATCATCTGCTCCATCAAATCCAGGAATATTGATGGCGATGGCAAAGAGTGATGCGGGAGCAACACAAATAGATTTAGGCACACAGGATCTCTCTGTTTCCGTGTCTACGAAGTGGCTTATCTCGTAATTTTGCCCATCCCCAAAGGTCAGATACCCTTAGCCCTCCGAAGTCCCCATCGTCTAGAGGCCTAGGACATCGCCCTTTCACGGCGGTAACACGGGTTCGAACCCCGTTGGGGGCACTATTCGATGGCGTAAGTCATCGGAGAAAAATGAGACTAGAAGGTTGTCCGTTGCCGCGAAAGCGGGGATGAACGAACTGCTCGGAAGAGTAAGGCCGACTAGTACTTGGAAGGCCCGGTAGCGCAGTTGGTTAGCGCGCCGCCCTGTCACGGCGGAGGTCGCGGGTTCAAGTCCCGTCCGGGTCGCTAGTAGAGGGAGTGTCCACACACTCTCTTTACTTTCGATTTATACAACTAAATAGAACGGCTTGGTAGCTCAGTTGGTACGAGCGCGCGACTGAAAATCGTGAGGTCGACAGTTCGATCCTGTCCCAAGCCACTTAAGTTTTTACACATCGCTTCTCTCTCCACACATCACAGTGACCCACCAGCAAGCCGTTAACGGTTTAACTGATGCTTCGCCGATGCCCACATGGAGACGAATCTGGATAGCCCAACTATTGATGAATGACAATGTTGGTTCTAAACTTGGCTCAAAGCATGGAGTCGATGCAAATTACATTCGTCGCTATGTTGAAGGTAACCCAAAACTTCTAGCGATCTACCGCACGGACGATGTTCACGGAACAAGAACTTTTCTAGTCATTCCATATTCTAAAAAATTTAGCATTGAACTCTTCATATCTTTCAGATGTTCGAAGCAGGCATGACCATTAATGAAATATGCGATCACATGGGGTGGCCGAGATACCCTGAAGATCCTGAGGCGTACCTTAAGCAATTAGACGAAGAGGAAGCTCGTAAAAAGAAGTCGTAGTTATTTCTTTTTGTAACCCTTAGGGCATGCGGCGGTAGTGACCTTCTTAGTTAATTTTCCATTGACGCAAGTAATTGTTTTACTTGCTGGTTTCTTCGCAATAGTTGGCGCTGGAGCAACATCTTGAGTCAACTTCGCAACCACCGTAGGAGATGAGAACTCAAAGTTATTGGCACTCAAGTGCAGCCAGCCATCCTTTTCGCCAACAACTGTTGTTGCAAGCTCTGGAACGCCATCTGCGCTTGTCACAGAGATGGTTGCATTTATCGGAGCGGAAGTGAAGTGATAGAGGCAGCGCGCAACATCAGAGCGAATAACTAGGTTGTAGGTGCCTTTAAATACAGTGCCATCAGGATTGAAGTGTGGGGAAGCGACTTTGTAATTCAAAGTGCCATCTAACAAAGCTGGAGGTCCAGCAGAATATGTCGTTGAATTTGTCGTCACAATTCCCTTAATTCCAGTTGTATTTGTGAAGCACTTATCTGCGCCATTCATCTCGTTATTGGATAGAGATCTAAATGACCATGATGAAGAAGTCGCAGTAGCTTTATCACCAATCATCTTGTTAATTGCGCTCATGCCTGCCAGAGGTACTGCTCCAGATGACAATGGAAAGATCAGCAGATTAACTTTATTATTTCCGTCTAGCGTTGCGGCATAATCATTGAAATCTTGACCAGATCCATTGGATTGTCCGACGCCACAGAAGGGGCCATAGGCCCAACAATCCACCCAGAACTTCTGAACTTCTGGCGTGAGCTCTGGCCACAAAGCGCCTTGATAAACCATTGGTACCGAAGTGACTCCCGCAGTAACGGAGAGATCAACAGACCCGGTTGCGTTCTTTGAAATCGTCACATTGGGATCGATCATGCGGCCGTGAAGCCAACCATTTGGCTCTTTTGAGAGCCGGAGATTAATTTTGAATTTCTGCGCAGGTGCGAACTCTTCTTTTACATAACAAAGACCTTGCTCTGCTGTGGGATAAAGGCAGGTATCGCCATTAACGTGACCACAGTTAACATTTGTGTGGGTAGGAGTTTGTTGAAAAACTGTACAAGCATCGTAGTAATAGCCCGGCGTTGGATTCCCCCAGCCACCACTTTGAGTCTCTGCACCTTTGCCGAAATCTTTTAAGACAACAGGTTTTAGAGTTACCGATAAATATCGTCCGATTAGGGATGGTGATCCATCCGCGCCGTATTCTCCAGCGATCCCTGCTTCAACTACGTAATCAGTTCCTGATGCATGTGGGGCGCTAGGCAAGCTCCAGATGCTGGGCATATCTCCTTGGGGAATATCTAAAGCTGGATAAGCAGGATAAGCATTGGGGTGGTTTACAACCGTGTAGTGAGAAAACTTTCCTGGTGTTGAATTTTCATTTGCATCAATCGCTTCTACTGAGGAAATGCAATCCGTATCCGATGCGCTTCCGCACACTTTAAGAATTGAATTGTAAATAAGACCCATGCCCGCACATTTTGGATCGGTAACCGCTTTGCAGGTAATGATATTTGCCTCTGGGCCATTAACGGCCTCTCGTCCTTGCAATAATGAGAAATCAAAGCGCAAAGGCGAAGAATCCTCGTAATAGACGGCATGGAAGTTGGCGGCATACTTCTGTGGTGATGCTGGTGCCCAGCTCGTGTTGTTATCCGCAGACGCAGTTACGGAAAACCCAAATGTGAAAAATAGCGCAAGAGCGATGGTTTTAATAAGTGGTTTTCTCATCTACTTCTTCTTCCATCCCTTTGGGCATGCGGCGGTAGTTACTTTCTTGGATAGCTTCCCATTCACGCAAGTGATGGATGCGGCAACTTTCTTGATCGAACTCATTGGTTTTGCAGCAGGGGCTGCATCTTGCGTCAATTTTGCAGTCACTGTTGGTGCCGAAAATTCAAAGTTATTAGCTTGTAGATGCAACCAACCATTGGCTTCTCCCACAACCGTTGTGGCAATTTGAGGTGATCCATCTGCGCTAGTTACCGATATCTCTGCTTTGATCGGCGCGCTCGAAAATCCATACACACAACGCGCCACCGAAGATGCCATTACCAAGTCGTAGTTTCCCTTAAAGACTTCGCCTGCTGGAGTGAAGTGAGGTGAAGCCACTTGATAATTAAGTGAACCTGTTGCCTTATCGAAGATGGGTGGTCCAGCTGAATATTCTGTGGAATTAGTTGTGACGATTCCAGTTACTTTTGTGGTGTCGGCAAAACAACTATTGGCTCCAGCAACTTCATTATCGGTAAGTGTGCGTACGCCCCAGACTGTCATCAGCGCTGCAGCTTTATCGTTGACAATCGGTAGCCAGGTTTTTAACTCTTCAATTCCTTGCCATCCTGATGGCGATGGTGTGCTCATAAGATTTCGAATCAGTGGATCTGAATTTCCCTCACAACATTGACGTGAAAAACCGCCACCTTGTGAACCTTTCTTAAATACTCCGGTCGTTACTTCATAAGCATCCTTGATGGATTGAGGAAGGGTTACATATTGTCCGCCACCATAAACGACGGGGACAGAGACTGGATTGCCAGCAAGCTCGAGGTTTGTTACATCGCCAGACTTTGAAATCTTTAAATCTGGATTTGAAAGGCGGCCATGGAGCCAACCACTAGGTACTGCATTTATTCGCATCTTCATATAGAAGGAGTACCCGGCAGGAAAGGCATAGCGCTGAGCGCAAGAATGTTCTGAAGTCGACCAGGCAACGCAATTGTGAACGCCGTCGTATCCCACGCCTTGCATTCCCCATCGCCCATTGGAATGTAAGTCAGCGTTGGCCCAGCCAGCGTCCGGACAAATTGCGACGGTTCCACAAGTTTGGGTATTTACATTTACAGTCGCAACGGGCGAAAGGGTTGCTTGAAAATCGTGGACATTGGCTGCGTTTCCTGAAGTACCGCCACCCTTAATTAATACTCGGGCATAAAATTTATCACCGCCAGCATGTGTGACGCCGGGAATCGTAAAGAAGCTGCCGGAAGTTCCAGAAGGGATTCTCAACCCAGGTTCTCCGACGTAATCATTCTGCGCTTTATTGGGATAATTACGGGAATAGATTCCTTCAATTCTCTTACCTGTTGAATCAATCGCTCCAATACCTTCTAAGCAGTTGATATCTGTAGTGGCCTGACAAGTGGGAATAACTGCATCAAAGTAATAGTCATTGAGATTGCAATCAGGTGATACTGCTTTGGTGCAAGTCGGATTCTTCATAGGATCCTGCTGTTTTGATTTATCAACCAAGAACGAGGNTTCATCATGTGATTGTGAATCCATAAAGAGAGCGCCGAAGTAGCCATGATCTACTTCGTTTGGAACTGGCCACGATTCATCTGTTGAAGTGCCAGCTGCGGAGACAGAAGCCATGCTCCCGGTAATGATTAAGCAAGCGCTAAGGAGAGTGAGAAGGACTTTCTTTCGCATCACTTTTTCTTCCAGCCTTTGGGGCAAGTTGCCGTGGTTACTTTCTTTGTTTTCTTTCCATTCACGCAAATAATTGACTGAGAAACCGACTTCTTTACCACTGGCGCTGGTGCAACGACTGGAGCTGCCTGGGTCAGTTTTACCTGAATGGTTGGGTTTGAATATGTGAAGTTATAGGCACCTAATGAGAGCCAACCAGCGTTTTCCGAGACAACGATGGTTGCCACATCAGGCTCGCCAGATGCGGATGTAACAGAGACGGTTGCGCTTACTGGCGCCGATGTAAATCCATAGATGCATCGAGCGACTTTAGAGCTCATGACAAGATCGTATGTTCCTTTGAAAACAGTCTTTCCATCTGGTTCAAAGTGGGTCGCCGCAACCTTGTAATCCAGAGTTCCTTGGGAAGCAATATATGTAGGCGGGCCATCGATATACATGGTGGAATTAGTAGTTACGACACCGGCCAAGGAATCGGTTTGATTAAGGCACTTTCCAACATTGTCTTGGGGATTGCCATTGCTGCGCATCGAGTTCAAGGTCCACATCGAAGGATTAGCTGCAGAAGTATCTTTCATTTGCGGCAACCACAATAAGAATTCCTGCATTCCCACTGCATTAAATTGCGCACCCAGATGTTGATAGGAAATGGACTTCAAACCCTCCGGCGTTTTTTCGGCATCGCTCAATGGCGTTGGGCCATTGGGAATCGATCCAAACCGTAAGGCAGATCCGGACCATTGCTTATCGGAATAAAAAGTTTTGAGCTCGCTAGAAATTTCTGCATTCTTCGCCCATGCCGAAACGGAAGGAACATGAATAGGTTTGGCTTCAACAGATATTGACTGGGAGCCATTGGGATTAGATTTCAAATTGATAACTGGGCCCTTCATGCGGCCATGGAGCCAACCAACTACTGGTCGCGCAAGTCGAAGTGTGTAGCCCAAAGTAATTCCTTCTGGCATCGGATAGGCAAGTCCGCATTCGGTTTGAGATTTGACGACGCATAAACTGCGATCGCTTGTACTTGCATAACCCTGGGTATCGTTACCGGAAATTCGATTAATGCTGTCGTAGTTTGCAGCATCAGTATTTGCTGAAATATCTCCATATGTACCGTTGACTGTTTTGATCGCAAAAAAAGTCGATTGCAAACTTGGGCGTCCAAATCCATCTTGGCTCTCTGGTTGGCGACTTCCAATTAAAGTAACTTTTAATAGATATTGAGTGCCGCCATCATGAGGTGCGCCGGGAATATTGAGCAGCGCAGCGCCACCACCAGCTGGCAAATTGATTGAAGGATCAGCGGCGAAATCTTGCAGGCGATGTGTGGGATATTGCCCGNCTTGAGTTACTGCAAGTTCTTTTCCGTCCGCATCTTTGGCTATGACCGAAGCGATGCAATTGAGTTCGGTATCAGTTGAGCACATAGGAATAACTGCTCGATACTGTGCAGCAACAGTAAATGCACAATCCTTATCGGCTACTGAATTACAAGCAGCAACTTTTGTAACTTTGCCATTCACCGTGCCATCGGCTGTAGTGAAGTTAATAAAGAAAGAACCCTGATTGGAGAGCATGTTTGATTCCGAAACGACGTACCCCTGCATATCGGCTGCATAATTGGATGGCGCTACCCATTGCTCATCCGGCTTACTAGCACTATTCGCAACGCTCGGGACAATTAGTCCAACAATTACGGCCGCGACGGTCAGGAGCTTCTTCATTTTTTCTTCCATCCCTTAGGACAAGCGGCAGTTGTAACTTTCTTTGAAGCTTTTCCTTTTACGCAGATGATTTGTTTTGTGAGTACTGGCTTCTTGGCAATGACTGGTGATGGATCTGCGGCTTTTACTTCATCCTGGAACAACTTCACTTTGAGGGTCGGATTAGAGAAGGTGAAGCCATTGGCGGATAAGTAGAGCCATCCATCTTTTTCTCCCACAACAGTGGTGGCCACTTGGTTATTGCCATCAGCTCCGAGAATAGAGACAGTGGCATGAATAGGTGCAGAAGTGAAATTGTAAAGGCAGCGCGCAACAGATGATTTCATTACCAAGTTATAGGTGCCCTTAAAAACATCACCATTAGGTAAGTAATGGGGGGCAGCTACTTTGTAATCAAGCGTTCCTTCCGATTGATTAAATGTTGGAGGGCCGGAGAGGAATTGTGTGGCATTTGTTGTGACGATGCCATTGAGAGCGCTGGCATCAACAAAGCATGGATTTCCGCTGCCATTGTCCATAGAACGAATAGACCATTCCACGGGTGCAACAGGAGCTGTGTCCTTAATCGCCGACAGCCACAAAACTGTCTCATCCATTGATCGTTGGTCATAGAAAATTGAATCGCGCATTACCGAAGGCCATTCGTTGGGATTAACGCCACCACCGAAGCCAGTACCTTCGTGATAGAAATTTGGATGTGCGGCGTAATAAGCAGCAAGCGCAGGAGGTAGCGATGCTTTCTTCTCCCAGCCGTAAACCACAGGAACGATCGATGGATTTCCGGAAACTGTAACGAGTTGATTTCCGCTGGCATCAGCGCTGATGTGGGCCTCTACTCCAGAGACGCGTCCATGCAGCCAACCGGTAACTTTTGTTTTGAAAACAAAGGACATCGCGAAAGAGAGCGTGGAATCCATCTTCTCTGGCATCAGGCAGACAGTCTCGGTCGCTTGTGCGCAAGCGAGGACATTACCGCTGTGATCCATGATCACGCGTTGGAAAGTATGGCTGTGATAATTACGGAATACTTTTGGATCGGTCATTGGATGTGAAGGGATGTAACTTCCATTTTGGGTAGAGACCGCGAATATTCCGGCTTGAAATTCTGGCGCCCAAAACTTTGCATCTCCCGCTTCGCGTTGAGTAGTCATTTGAGCAACCACTAAATACTTGGTACCGCCAACATGGGGCGCTTCTGGAATGTCGACGATATAGCTAGATCCACCGTTGGGAAGATTGATGCTGGGATCGGCTTTAAAATCCCATTCGCGGTTACCTGGAAAATCCGCTACATAATTAACTTTAAGTTCTTTCCCATCTGCATTCTTGACACCTAACGATGCTATGCAATCAAAGGAAATCTCGCCCGCACATCGTGGAAGAGTGGCGATATACCAATTGGGGAACTGTCCCTGACAGCCAGGATCTGCCTGAGTGTGACACTGGTGGGTGGCAGTAACAATCTCACCATTTGTTTCAAGCGCCTGCCAGCTGGTTGCCGATCCCCGTAAGAAATCTGAATCCTGCACAACAATTCCCACCGAAGGATCAGAAGTAGGTGGGCCTTGAAAAGTAAATTGCTCATCTGGGATTGATGCGGCGGAGGCAAAATTAGGAATGAAGAAGCTAGAAACTAGTACGAAAATGATTGCTAACTTCTTCATCGCCAACTCTCCTTACAAAATTAACTAGTGAGTGTTGAGGTAATAACGGCCCCGCCGGGAGCGGGACCGTTATTTGTACCCTCGGTATTACTTAAGCGATCTTCTTGTAACCAGAAGGACAGACTGGTGATACAGCCGTGATCTTCTTTGTGGTCTTTCCAAGTACGCAAGTCACAGTCTTCTTAGCGACTGGCAAGGTTGAGATCGACTTCTTTGATGGCTTGTAACCACTCTTGATGCGAATAGAAAGCTTTGGCTTTGAGTAGCCGAAGCCCGAAACATCAATCACGATATTGCCATTCTTTGCAGAGACAACGTTGATTGCTGCTTGTGATCCGCCAGCTTCTGTTGAAACAGAAACTGTAAGAGCTGTTGCAGCATCAGCTGGATTGGTGAGACCCCAGAGGACTGCAGCATCCTTAAATGGAATTACTGCTTTGTAGAAGCCCTTGTTCTGAGTTGTGCCATCTGCAGCAAAGTGTGGAGCAGCCGTTGTCCATGAGAATGACTTCTCGTCTGCATTCCAGATTGGTGTACTCAAATTGCATACGCCGTTAGAAGCAACCAACATGCCGCCGGTTGTTCCATCGACACCAAATCCTGCAGTGTCATTCTGGACGACAATGAGAGTTTGGAATTGGCGAACGTTTGCAACTGCTACGCCCTCTTCGCCTGAGCAATCCTTAGCGCTCTTAGCGATTGGGACAGAAACTGGGTTTCCAGAGATAGTGAGGTTAGATCCATATTGATCGCGACCATTAATCACTTCAGAGTCAACGCCAACAGCTACTGTCACGCCGGTCTTGATATCTCCGGTGCGTACCTTCACTGAGATGGTGACATCTGGATCAAGGTTGGTTGCGTAGATCTTTGATGCGGCTTGTGCTGCCAATGTGGACTTGTTGCTTGAATCAACGAGTACTGGGACAACGTCAACGAATACGTGATTAACGAATTCATTTGCTGCCTTAGCATCAACGTACAAGCCGTCATAACCCATGGCGTTAAGGCCAAGCGCGTTCCAGTTTGGCGATGTCCAACGACCACCCAAGTTACGTCCTGCTACAACAGTTGAATCTGCAGCAGTAGAAGAATCTGGAATAGCTGTAGTGGAATCAGCTGATGGAGTTGGTGTTGCGCCAGCAACTGGAGGCATTCCAATGACATTCCAACCAGCGTTAATGTAGTTGTCATTGACCCACTGTGGAATTGCAAGTGGCTCGGTCTTTGAGAATGTCTTCTTTGCTGGATCATAAGTTGAACCTTGGGCAGCTTGAAGATTCTGCTTTGCAAGATCTTGTCCATCAATAAATGTGGATGACTTAACGTAGTTCAAGTGATTAGCAGCTTGTGTTGCGTCGGTGAATGACCACCAGAATTTCACTTGATTATCTTGAACTGCAAGAACTACAGATTTAAAGCAGTCGGCACGAGTTGCTTTGATTTGAGTCTGGGTCTTGTTATCCCAGCACTGCCACTCTTGTGACCAGGCATCGACTGGAAGAGTTGTGTCCCACTTCTTAGTTGTTGCATCGTACTTCGCACCTATTTCTGGGAAGTTCGCTGTGCCAACTAATGAAGTCGCATCTTGATAAGAAGCAGTTCCGCTAATGAGTACATCACGGTTTGGTGCAGCTTCCCACCAGTTGTTGTTATTTACTTTGTTTGACTTATCAATAACAAAGAGTGGAGCCATGATTGGTCCATCATTAGCTGGAGCAGCAGGAACAGCTTGTCCTGTTGGTACCCAGACCAATGGAATTTTGTGTCCGCGTGCATCAGTAATGATTACCTGATCAACGCAATATGTTCCTGGTGAAACAGAACAGGCTGGCCATGCGGCCTTTGGTACACGAAGTGCAGCCTCGGCAGAGCTAAGTCCGCCCACGAGTACACCCGCAAGAACTGCGAGAGCGGTAGCTCTAGCAATAAGTGTTTTCTTCACGATATTCCCCCTATGGGATCGATGAATGCCCGCGGGTTGCGGCCATCTAAGGACTCCACCGTAATCCGGCCACTCATTTATGCACCAGAGCTGGTCAGGATTGGTCACACCTGGGAGTGGCCCGGCTTAATTGTTGGGAACGAGGTACCAATTCCACTGCCAGGTCGCAGCGCTGGTGAGATCAGGCGTGCTGGCAATCTCGGTGAGCGGAACGATGATGACGGCAGTTCCTCCCGCTGTGACTGAAGTTGGCTTGGCTGTGTAAGAAATTGAGGTGTGGTCCAAGAAGACGCTCACAGCGATTTTTGCGGGAACGATCTCATTTCCACCATTCTTCAAAGTCAAGGTGAGTTGAGAAGGGCATGGAATGTTATTCGAGCATGTACCCCAATCAACTTTTACTCCGATAGCCGTCAGGCTGAGAAGTGTTCCACCGAGACCAGCTGCGCTAGAGATTGCACCGCTATCACCAGTATTGGGTTCAAATTCAATCTTGTACTTACTGATGGCTGGCTTGATTTCATCGGCAGTGACGCCATTATCTTTAGCGGCCACCGGTCCGTTGCTTACTGCAGCGGCGCTAGTGGAGTGATTATTTACGTACTTCACGACTCCGTAGGAGAGTGAAGCGACTAGTAATAATCCAACAATTACTGAGGCAGCAACCGCCGCACGACGTATTTTGCGGCGTCGAACTCGTGCAACAACAAGTGGAGTGAGGTCGCGATTAGCGTAAATACCTAATTCCATGGAGGAGAGTTCGCGTTGAATGAGTGGATCTACATTTGTCATTCTTCTACCACCTCTCCATAGACGATTTCGATCTCAGCTTTTATTGCTCCTTCGAAAGCACTACCTGGTGGAGCGAGCTCCTTCTTAGTAGTGCGTTCCAGTTCTCCTACAAGTTCTAAGTGTGCAGCAACTGCTGCCTTTGCGCGCGCTAAATGTGAAGCCACTGTTCCGAGTGGAATTTCTAATACAACTGCAATTTCACGCAATGGTAAGCCGTGTTCGAAAAATAAAACAAGTACTGCGCGTTGGATAGCAGTCAGAGATTTAATTGCTGACTGGACCAACAACCTCTCGGCAACCTCATCAGATTTATCTCCAATAGCGCGGATGCTCTCGACCAAATCCCACGACGTCTCACGTTCCTCTTGCTTGCGTAACCATTTGCGGCGCATATCGGCGTGACGCGAGACCATAACGCGCATGACATAAGCCTCAGGATTATCGTGATCACGCACTCGTGACCATTTCTCATAGACATCTGCAAGTGCTTCTTGCAGAACATCTTCCGCATTTTGGGTATCGAAGCAAATTGATTTAGCTGCGCGCAGAAGAGTTGTTTGGCGTTCTTGCAGCCAAGCTTCAAACTCGAGATGGTCGCGCTTGCTCACGGGCGAAGGTTATCTCTACGCGTCTTCTGATTGTGAGAATTTAATAAAGAGAGTCACCCAGACAAGTGCTGCCACTCCCACTATGACCTGCTCAACGCTCTTGGAAGTCATGGGAATAGCAATGGAACAAGCCGCAAAAAAGGCTGAAAGTGACCATAAAGCAACTGCAGCGACGCGTCGGGAAAGTCCACTGCGAATCAAACGATGAGAGAGATGATCATGGCCGCCTTGGAATGGTGAGATTCCCCGGCGAATACGGGAGATGACGGCAACGCTGGTATCCAAAATCGGAACTGCAAGAAGTAGTACTGGTGTGGCAAATGAAGTCCATTGAGTTTCAGCGGTGGGCTTGAGTCGAATAGTTAAGGTAGCGATCAAAATACCTAAAAAGAGTGCGCCGGCGTCCCCCATATAAATACGCGCAGGGGATTTATTCCAAAGCAAGAAACCAATGGTGGCACCAGCAGTTACGGCTGAAAGCGCAGCAATCAAATATTGATTGCCATTAAATGCAAGAACGAAGAGCGCAGCCGATGAAACCGCAACTGTGCCAGCTGCGCCACCATCAAGATTATCAAAGAAGTTAATGGAGTTACAGATTCCTACAATCCAAATGATGGTGATTGCTGCATCAAGATAAGTAGAAGTTGTTGGGGTACCAACAGTGTCGCTGGCAATCAATAACCAAGCAGTGAAAATTCCAGCAAGCGTTTGAATTGCAAAACGTGGTGCAGGGCGAAGATTTCGAATGTCATCAATAAGCCCGATAATTCCTAAAATTAGAGCAGGTGCGAGAACCGAAGTCTCCAGCCAAATATTTCGCGCCGTAAATCCCTTGACGATCGAGACGCCATAGGAAACAAGCAATATTCCGATAATGATGGCAACACCGCCGAGATAAGGAACGGGTTCTTTATGGGTTTTATGTGCAGCAGTCGGCAAGTCATAGACTTTTTGCTTAATCGCAATTCGCCGCGCAATCGGTGTGAGAAAACCAACCACCGCAAAAGTTGCTACAAAAAGTAAGAAATATTGAAGATGCGAGATTCCCATAGCAAAGATCAGGCTGATCCAGATTTGCGGCGGAACATCTTTGGCGCATTAGCACCGGCTTGCCCAGCAACTTTGGAGCCCGATGATGGTCCACCAGCTACGCCCTTGGCATTACCACTCTTCTTCTTTTCGAGTGCTGCAAGCATGCGCGCCTTTGCATCATCTGCTGGAATGTTCTTCTCTGACATTTAGTTATCCGCTTTCTTAATTAATCCAGTAGTAGATCCGGCCAAAAGTGCTTTCACTTCTGATTCCATATAACGTCGATGTCCGCCCAATGTCTTGATCGCAGTGAGCTTGCCCGCTTTTGCCCAACGAGTAACTGTCTTGGGATCGACGCGAAATAGTGTGGCAACTTCCGATGGAGTCAGCAGTACTTCTTGTTCTGAACTCATATCTGGAATTTTAGGGTAAATGTCCGCTTTGCACCAATAGTCATTATGAAGATTGTTCGAGGGCGGCGACCTTGCGCCAGCGTGAAATCAAGCGTTCATAGCCCACTCCAGCTGCTTGGCCATCACCCGATGACAATCCGGCAAGTGAGAGATGAATATCTTCAATTGACGTATCAGCGTTCAGGCCATCTTCGCCTTCGCTTCGCAAAATATTATCCAGGTAATTTGCCAGACCGCCGTAATCTAATTCGACGATTGATTCTGGATGAAAGAGATTCATCCATTCCAATAAATCTGCAATCTCTTCTTCAATCGGACCGTTTCCAAAAGATGCCACAACACTCTGATGGGTAAACATGCATCGCTCTTTAGCGTTCCTGATGGAAGTGCGAGCTACTGAGAATGGCCCATCATCGGTCATGCCACGAAGTCGATCTTCGACTTTAAAAAGTGAAAACCAGCGCGGTGGAATAATCCATGTCTCGGTCAAAATATGTGGCACTCGATCTTCTAAATCTTCTGAATTAATTGTTATGGCTTCTTCGGCTTGATCGCTCACAAAAAACTTTGCAACATTGCGCGGAAGTGAATTTTTAAATTCTTCGAGCGCTACCCAGACTCGCGCAGCTGTCGACCAAGGACAGATATAGCGAGCGCCCTCCCATTCCAAGATATGCGCACCATCGGCTTGCAATGCCGGAGGTTCAGTAATAATTAGACGGCGAAGTGCGCGATCTTGTTCTTCACGACCAGTACTTGCAGTGATGGGAATATTTTCCCAGCGCAATTTTTCAGCAGGTGTGAATGCCGAGATTGGTTCGTAAATTCGCAGTGAAGCGACATACGGTGTTGGACGCGTCATGCGCGGGCGATGTAGTTGCCTTCTGCGAATGGATCGTCGTTATTATCTTCACCGCTATTCTTTACTTCGCCATGAAGTTCTTTCGAGAGGCGTTCTAGATCCATCTCTTGGGAAGAATATTTCAAGTCGCGAGCTACTCGAGTTGCTTTAGCTTTTTGCCGGCCTCGCCCCATGAGCCAGACCTCCTTACCGCTATCGGTGATTAGTTATCTTCAGACGCGAAGGTTATCGCGCCCGGTAGGTGCCTTCCAAAGCGGAGGCCACAGAGCTCGAATTTGAGCCTAAATTCTCTGAATCTCCTGTGATAACTCCACATACCCAGGCTTTCATTCCCCGTGCGGCCAGTGAAGCCAGAGCCCGATCGGCGTGGGTTGGGGCCACAATTGCCACCATTCCAATGCCGACATTCCAGGTTCGCTCCATATCTTTCTGCGGGACTTTGCCCACAGCAGCGAGATATTGCATCTCCGCCGGAAGGACCCAGGTTGAACGATCGTATTTCGCAAAGAGCCCACCCGGAATCACTCGGGCAGTGTTCTCGGCCAGGCCACCGCCAGTGATGTGAGAGTAGGCGTGAAGATCGGCGCCCAATCCTTTATGAAGTGCCAAGCAATCCAGCGAATAAATCTCAGTGGGAATGATGAGTGTCTCGCCCAAAGTTTTGCCGAGCTCTTCAATATGTGTGTCAAGTTTTAGGTTCTGGGTTTTGAGGATATGACGAACAAGTGAATATCCATTTGCATGCAATCCACTAGCAGGCATCGCAATGATCAGATCGCCTTCGCGTACTTTTTCAGCACCGATCACATTATCTGCATCAACGATTCCAGTGGCAGCTCCGGCAATATCAAATTCATCTTCGCCCAGAAGTCCAGGGTGTTCTGCGGTTTCGCCACCCACAAGTGCAGTTCCTGCTTTTACGCAACCCCGAGCAATACCAGAAACAATTTCGGCGATGCGCTCTGGGAAAACTTTTCCAACGGCGATGTAATCCGTCATGAATAATGGCTCAGCACCGCAGACAACGAGATCATCGACAACCATTGCTACGAGATCTTCTCCGATAGTGTCGTATTTACCCATCGCGCGCGCAATCTCAGTCTTAGTACCAACCCCATCGGTGGAGGTTGCCAGTAGTGGGCGCTTCATTGTTTTCATTGCCGACATATCGAAAAGCCCGGCAAAACCACCAATATCTCCCACAACTTCTGGACGGCGAGCTTTCTTCAAATGCGCTTTCATTAATTCGACTGCGCGATCACCCGCATCAATGTCTACACCAGCAAAAGCGTACGTACTCTCGTTATTACTCATATCGATTTATTACTTCTAGTAAATGCTTACCTGCAGATAGATCTGCTGGGATTTCGATCGGGTATATGCCCGTAAAGCAGGCAGTACATAAATTCTTTTCCGCAATTGTGGTCGCCTCGACTAAGCCCTCCATAGAGACGTACCCTAGGGAATCTGCACCAATTGAGCGTCGGATCTCTTCAACTTCAAGTCCTGCGGCAACGAGCTCTGCTCGGGAAGCGAAATCGATTCCGTAATAGCACGGCCACTTAACTGGAGGTGATGAGATGCGAACGTGAATTTCTAGTGCACCGGCTTCGCGCAACATACGTACCAATGCACGCTGAGTATTCCCGCGAACAATGGAATCATCCACAACAACAATGCGCTTTCCTTCAATAATTTCGCGAAGCGGATTGAGCTTCAAGCGAATACCAAGTTGGCGGATCGTCTGTGATGGTTGAATAAATGTGCGGCCTACATATGAATTCTTTACTAGACCTGCGCCATAAGGAATTCCTGATGCTTTGGCATAGCCGACTGCTGCTGGTGTTCCTGATTCCGGAACCGGAATAACAAGATCCGCCTCCACTGGATGTTCCATCGCGAGTCGCTCACCTACCGCAACGCGAGTAGCGTGAACATTGCGACCAGCAATAGATGTATCCGGGCGAGCTAAATAAACATATTCAAAGATGCAACCTTTGGGATCTGGGGTAGCCCAATGATGAGAACGAAGTCCTTGTTCATCAATTGCAATGAATTCGCCAGCTTCCACTTCGCGAATAAAAGATGCTCCGACGATATCCAATGCCGCAGATTCGGATGCAACAACCCATCCGTGATCTAACTTTCCAATAACAAGTGGTCGAACTCCATTGCGATCACGCGCTGCATATAACGTGTGCTCATCCATGAACACCAGTGAGAAAGCGCCCTTAAGAGTTGGGAGTACTGCGAGTGCTGAACTCTCAAAGTTCTTACCTTCTTGCGCGGCAATCAGAGCAGTCATAATTTCGGTATCGGTAGTCGCATGAGGAGTTGCGCCAGATTTCTTACTCTGATCAACTTCAAGCAATGAAAGCGCTTCTGCGAGATCCCCGGTATTAGTGAGGTTGCCGTTGTGGGCAAGGGCGAGCGTGCCGTGATTGGTTGCGCGCAAAGTGGGCTGAGCGTTATTCCAAGTGCTAGATCCAGTCGTGCTGTAGCGACAGTGGCCAATCGCCAGATCGCCAGTCAATGTCGCAAGATCATTTTCGGTAAATACTTGAGAGACCAGGCCCATATCTTTATAGACAAAGATTCGCTCGCCATCTGATGTCGCAATGCCAGCAGATTCTTGGCCGCGATGTTGAAGCGCATAAAGCCCGTAAAACGTTAACTTTGCAACTTCTTCACCAGGAGCCCAAACACCAAATACGCCACATTCATCTTGTGGCCCTTTATCTTCCGAGAAGAGCTCGTGAGTTAATTTTCCATCCGGGCGTCTCATGGGGTGATCCTAATTCCTACTACTTAATCGGGCGAATAAGGCTGATATATCGGAGCGTTCACCCGAAGCATGGATCGCGCCGGTAGCGATTCCTTGCGCCCAATCGATATTTCCTTCAATAAGTCGGAAGAGAATCTCAGCGCTCATCTCCACCACATTCGGTGGTGTACCGCGAGTGTGCTTTGGACCTTCCACGCATTGAATTGCTGAGTAAGGAGGAATTCGAAGTTCAACGGCATGACCGGGTGCAATTTCAGAAATTTGCGCAAGCGTATCTTTTACTTGCTGCATGATCTCTGGATCTCGCATCTGATTTATCCGAAGAGCTTTGGGAAAGTTTCGGTATGGGCTTGGGATAATTCTGCCAGTGGAATAGCTGCGCCGTTAATGGTGAGAGCATCTCCGCCAGAAATTCCGATCTTGCGGCACTCAATCTTATGAGTTTCTGCAAGTGCAATAAGTTCGCGGGAGTTCTTAGGATCTACCGCAATTAACACTTGTCCGGGAGTCTCTGACATCAACGCTACTCCCACATCATCGATCGTGATTTCTGCACCGATCTTATTCTTCAAAACAATTTCAGTGAGCGCAGCTGCGAGACCGCCATTTGAAATATCGTGCGCTGATTCAAATAATGGTTGACCTTCAAGGAGAAGATTGACCAATCGAGTTTCCATAGCGACATCTGCCTTAGGGGCAAAGTTACCGATCTCGTTATGTAGATAGGCCCATTCACTTCCAGAAAGATTTGCATCTGCTCTGCCGAGTAAATAAATCTCTAGACCTGATTTTGCTAAGCCCATCTTGGTGCGAGTGCGAACATCTTGGATAACTCCAAGTACACCAATGACGGGCGTCGGAAGAATTGCAACGCTTCCCGTCTGGTTATAGAACGAAACGTTTCCACCAGTAACCGGAAGTCCCATCTCCAGACAAATGTCCGCTAAACCGCGAACTGCCTCAGCGAATTGCCACATCACGCCGGGATCTTCTGGGGATCCAAAGTTCAAACAGTTAGTGACTGCCAATGGTTTGGCACCTGTTGTGGCGATATTGCGGCAGCTCTCTAGTAGTGCCAATTTCGCGCCTTCATATGGATCTAAGTAAGCCCAGCGCGCATTTACATCGGTAGAGATTGCAACGCCAAGATTGGTCTTGGCATCGATGCGCACCATTCCGGAATCTTCTGGCTGAGATAGAACGCTATTTCCTTGAACATAACGGTCGTATTGCGAAGTCACCCAAGATTTATCCGCGATATTTGGGCTAGCGACCAAGGTCAATACTGCCGCTTTAATCTCAGCAGGCGATGATGGAAGTGGCACATTGATCTTTGCGCTTTGTCGCTCGGCAATGTAAGTCGGCTTTTCGATCGGACGGTTATAGATCGGACCATCGTGTGCAACAGTGCGAGGAGGAACATCAACGATTAATTCACCATTGAAAGTAATGTGGAGATTGGTGCCATCAGTGACTTCACCAATGACGGTAGCTGTGACATCCCACTTTTTGCAGATGGCCATAAAATGTTTGATATTAGATGGCTCCACAATCGCACACATTCGCTCTTGCGATTCCGACATCAAAATCTCTTCCGGAGAAAGTGATGGATCACGAAGTGGGACTTTCTCTAATTGGATCTCCATACCACCAGAACCAGCAGAAGCCAGCTCAGATGTAGCACATGAAAGTCCAGCACCACCAAGATCTTGAATACCAACCACGAGATCTGCCATAAAAATCTCGAGACAACATTCGATCAAAACTTTTTCGGCAAAAGGATCGCCCACTTGTACAGATGGTCGCTTAGTTGGCTTGGCATCATTAAATGTTTCTGAAGCAAGTACTGATACGCCACCGATTCCATCGCCACCGGTCTTAGCGCCAAATAAAACAACTAAATTTCCAGTGCCATGGGCTTTCGCTAATTTAATATCTTCGTGGCGCATAACACCGACGCAGAGTGCGTTAACTAATGGATTGCCAGCATATGTTTCATCGAAGACAACTTCTCCGCCGATATTAGGTACGCCGAGGCAGTTGCCGTATCCACCAACGCCAGAGACGATGCCAGGAAGTACGCGGCGAGTGTCCTTCGCATCGGCAAGACCAAAACGAAGTGGATCCATAATTGCGATCGGACGTGCGCCCATCGTCAAAATATCGCGCACAATTCCACCGACTCCAGTAGCAGCGCCTTGGTAAGGCTCAACAAATGATGGGTGATTGTGCGATTCAATTTTGAAAGTGACTGCGTAGCCCTGGCCGATATCGACCACGCCCGCGTTCTCGCCAATACCTACAAGGAGGGCATCTGAGTGCGGCGCTTTCTCACCAAATTGCTTGAGGTGAACTTTTGATGATTTATAGGAGCAATGCTCGGACCACATAACTGAATACATGGCGAGCTCTGATGAGGTTGGGCGGCGACCAAGAATCTGCTTGATGCTTGCATATTCATCAGCTTTTAAACCAAGTTGGTCATAAGGCTGAAGCGCATCGGGATTAGCGGTAGCAACTGCAACAGTATCTAATGACATTAGCGCCCCACCATCTCTTTGAGAATTGATGAGAAGAAAATTAAACCTTCATCCCCCGGACCGGTGAGCTCTTCAATCGCTTGCTCAGGGTGTGGCATAACGCCGACAACATTGCCTTGCTTATTGGAAATACCCGCGATGGAATTTCGGGAACCGTTGGGATTCTTGCCCACATATCGAAGTACTACTCGACTTTCTGCTTCTAGTTCAGCAAGAGTTTCGTCGCTGCACTGAAAAGATCCTTCACCATTCTTAATCGGAATCACAATTTCTTGCCCTTGGGTATAACCAGCCGTCCAAGGAGTTTTAATGTTTTCTACTGCAACCTTTTGATCATCACAGATGAAATGCAAATCAGAGTTGCGAGTGAGCGCACCTGGTAGCAGATGTGACTCGCAGAGAATCTGGAAACCGTTACAGATTCCTAATACTGGGAAGCCATGCTCGGCCGCAATAATGATTGATTCCATTATTGGTGAGAAGCGAGAGATGGCGCCACATCGCAAGTAATCACCGTAGGAAAATCCACCCGGCAAAACAACTGCTTGGACTTCTTTGAGATCAGTACTTCCATGGAAAAGTGAGACCGGCTCGCCACCCGCTAATTCAATAGCGCGAAGAGCGGAATGATCATCGAGTGATCCAGGAAATGTAACGACGCCAATGCGCATTACTTTTCGACCTTTACAACAAAAGTTTCGATTACTGGATTGGAGAGCAATGTCTCTGCTGCTTTTTCGACTTCTGCAAGTTGGGCTGGTGTGGGATCTCCGGCAACGGTGATCTCAAAACGCTTGCCTTGACGTACGGATTGCGCAAATGTGAAACCTAAGCGTGGAAGAGCGGAGGCGACTGCTTGGCCTTGCGGATCGAGAATCTCGGGCTTCAACATAACTTCAACGACGATAGTGGCCATTTAGATCTCTCTTCCAGTAAGTAATGAATAAGCAGATGAATAACGCGCTTGGGTCTTAGTAACTACATCAGCGGGAAGTTCTGGTGGAGTTGAGTTGCGATCCCAGCCGGAGGAGATCAGCCAGTCACGAACAAATTGTTTATCGAATGATGGCTGTGTGCCACCGGGCTTCCAGAGATCAGCTGACCAGAATCGTGATGAGTCAGGAGTGAGGGCTTCATCGCCGAGGCAAATATTACCTTCTCCATCGATACCAAATTCGAATTTAGTGTCGGCCAAGATAATCCCGCGAGTGGCGGCATAGTCATGGGCTTTGGAATATAGGGCCAAGGTGAGATCGCGCAAGGTGGTGGCAGCATTTAATCCCACAATTGCAATGGCTTGCTCGAAAGTGATGTTCTCATCGTGATCACCATCCTCCGCTTTTGTTGCTGGAGTGAAAATCGGGGTTGGTAATTTCGATCCATCTTGCAGCCCGGAAGGTAATGGAATTCCACAAACAGTTTGGCTTTTCTTATATTCCACCCAGCCTGATCCGGTGAGATAACCACGAGCAACGCATTCAATGGGAAACATCTGCAAGCGTTTAACAATTACTGCGCGACCTTCGACTTCTGCCGGAACTTCACTACTAATAATGTGGTGCGGAACGATTGGCGCCAACATCTCAAACCAGAAGAGTGAGAGCTGAGTTAATAACTTTCCTTTATTAGGAATTGGTGTTGGCAAAATGTAATCAAAAGCAGAAATACGATCGGATGCAACGAGCAATAGATCGCATACTTCATTGGTGTAGAGATCGCGCACTTTTCCGCTGCGAAAATGTGTCCAGCCCGGAATGTGCAGAGTCATAACCGCTACCGAATAGAGCCGGGGCGGTACTGCGCTGCCGCAGCGTGAGCGGAAGTAATCGCGCCAATGCGATTAACAACTCGCTGAGTTTGTGCATGTGCATCGCCAGTAAATTCAAGTGGCGAAGCGAGAAGAGCAAGTAACTCTTCCTTGGATAATGGAATGCGATCATCTTGTGCAAGTGCATCGATCATGGTGTTGGGCGCACCTTCTCGAATGGCAAGTGCTGCTTTAACAGCGTGCTCCTTAATGACCTCGTGAGCGATTTCGCGGCCGACGCCCGCTTTAACAGAAGCCATCAAAATCTTGGTAGTAGAAAGGAATGGCAAGTAACGAGTGAGCTCGGCAGCAATCACATTAGGAAAGGCGCCAAATTCAATGAGAACGGTGAGGAAAGTTTCAATCAGACCATCAAAGGCATAGAACGCATCTGGTAGCGCAACGCGGCGCACGACTGAGCAAGAGACATCGCCTTCATTCCATTGATCACCGGAGAGTTCGCCAACCATGGAGGCATATCCACGCAAAATGACAGCGAGGCCATTTACGCGTTCGCAAGAACGGGTATTCATCTTGTGTGGCATTGCCGATGAGCCAACTTGGCCAGCTTTAAATCCTTCGGTCACAAGTTCAGCGCCTGCCATCAAGCGAATCGAGGTTGCGAAAGATGATGGTGATGCCGCGAGTTGAACCAAAGTAGTGAGAACATCAAAATCAAAAGATCGTGGATAAATCTGGCCAGCAGAATCCAAAACATTGGCGAAACCTAAATACTTAGCAACTTCGGATTCCAATTGGGCATGTGCATCAGATGAACCAAGGAGATCCACTGAATCTTGCGCAGTACCGACTGGGCCCTTAATGCCTCGAATGGGATATCGCGAAATCAAATTATCTAGACGCTCATAAGCAAAGAGCAACTCTTCCGCAGCCGATGCAAAACGCTTACCGAGTGTGGTGATTTGGGCTGGAACATTATGAGAGCGACCAGCGATTGGCTGATCGATATATTGCGTTGCCCGCTCTCCCAGTAATGCAAGTGTTGCAACAACACGATCGCGAACCAAGACAAGTCCATCGCGAATCTGCATCGCTTCTACGTTCTCGGTGAGATCTCGCGAAGTCATGCCTGCATGAATTGCTTCATGTCCGGCAAGTGCGTTGAACTCTTCGATCCGCGCTTTTACATCGTGACGAGTCTGCTTCTCGCGGGCATCGATCGATGCGAGATCTACTTTATTAATTACTTTTTCGTAATCTGCAATTACTGCATCTGAAATGGAATGGCCCAGGTGAGATTGTGCGCGCATGACTGCGATCCACAATTTGCGTTCAGAGATAATTTTAGATTCTGGCGCGAAGATCTCACGCATTGCTGCGGAGGCATATCGATCGGCCAATAAACTCACTGGCTTATTCTCCATGATTAGTTGCCCTTCTCTGCGACGCTGGCATTGAGTGCGATATCTGAGCGGAAATGGCTGCCAAAAAGTGAAATGTGAGAGAGCGCTTCGTAGGCCTTAGCCCGGGCATCGGCGAGATCAGAGCCAATTCCAGTCACGGCCAACACCCGGCCGCCCGATGAATGCAAGATTCCATCTTTGAGGGTGGTACCTGCGTGAAAGACAGCAGAATCTGAACTCTCGTGAATACCCATGATCGGCTCGCCAATCTTTGGTGCAGCGGGATAACCCTCTGATGCCAACACAACTGTCACCGCTGAATCATCCGACCACTCAAGTTCTTCGCCATCAATTAATTTTCCGGTAGCTGCGCGAAGTAACAATTGGGCAAGCGGAGTTTTTAATCGCGGCAATAAGACTTCGGTCTCGGGATCTCCAAAGCGCGCATTAAATTCAATAACGCGAGTGCCCTTCATGGTGAGTGCGAGTCCGGCGTACAACAGTCCAACAAAGGGAGTTCCGCGAGCTGCCATCTCTTTAATGGTGGGATTTAAAACTTGATCTACCGTCTCTTGAACAATATCGGTCGGCGCCCAATGCACAGGTGAATATGCGCCCATGCCGCCAGTGTTGGGTCCGCGATCACCATCAAAAGCGCGTTTAAAATCTTGCGCTGGTTGCATTCCAATAACGCGCGTGCCATCGGAAATTCCAAATAAGGAAACTTCTGGACCATCGAGAAATTCTTCAATCACAACTCGTGGTGATTGCACAGCGTGATCGAGGGCTGTGGTGCGATCCTCTGTAACAACAACACCTTTACCGGCAGCGAGTCCGTCGTGCTTCACAACATATGGCGCGCCAAATGCATCTAGTGCTTTTTCAATTTCATCCAGATTGGTGCATGTAAATGATCGAGCAGTGGGAACGCCGGCATCACTCATTACTTTCTTTGCAAAATCTTTTGAGCCCTCTAATTGCGCAGCTGCCTGGGATGGACCAAAGCAAGCAATACCTGCCTTTGCAAGTGCATCTGCCACGCCATTTACCAGCGGAGCTTCTGGGCCAATCACAACGAGATCACTTCGTAGTTTTTGGGCTAGCGAAATGATCTCGGAATTATTTGTTGTATCAATCGAGTGGCAGAGCGCAATCGCTGCGATACCTGGATTGCCTGGTGCTACATGGAGTTCTTCTAATTCTGGATCGCGATTGAGTGCGGCGGCGAGAGCGTGTTCGCGCCCTCCGGATCCGATCAGAAGAACTTTCAAATCAGATCTCTCACCGAGATTGTTTCATCGCGGCCAGGGCCTACGCCGATCGCGCTGATGGGAGCGCCCGAGATCTCCTCGAGAAACTTCACATAGGCCTGGGCGTTCGAAGGCAGGTCAGAGAGCTTGCGAGCCCCGGAAATATCTTCTTTCCAGCCAGGAAGATATTCATAAATTGGCTTTGCGTGATGGAAATCAGATTGGGAAGAAGGAAGTTCTTCTACGCGAGTGCCATCAATGTCATATGCAACGCAGACCGGGATCTTTTCCCAACCAGTGAGCACATCCAACTTGGTCAAGAAGAAATCAGTAATTCCATTAACTCGAGTGGCATAACGCGCAATTGGTGCGTCATACCAACCACAACGGCGATTTCGTCCGGTGGTAACACCAACTTCACCACCAATGGTGCGAAGTTTTTCGCCATCTTCATCGAATAATTCGGTCGGGAATGGACCAGAGCCAACGCGCGTGGTGTAAGCCTTAACAATTCCAATGACTGTCGTGATCTTTGTGGGACCAATTCCAGAACCAGTAGATGCACCACCAGCAGTCGGATTAGAAGAAGTGACAAAGGGATAAGTACCGTGATCAACATCGAGCAGAGTTCCTTGTGAACCTTCAAGCAATACCGTCTTATTTGATTTAAGTGCTTGATCTAAAAGCAAAACTGTATCGGTGACGTAAGGACGAAGAATCTCGGCATAACCAAGATATTCATTGAGTACATCTTCAACTTCGATGCCTTTGCGATTGAAAACCTTAATCAAAACTTGGTTCTTATCACGAAGTGCGCCTTCAATTTTCTGGCGAAGAATTGATGGATCAAAGAGATCTTGTACACGAATACCGATGCGATTGATCTTGTCGGCATATGCAGGCCCGATGCCGCGACCAGTTGTGCCAATCTTGGAGTTACCAAGGAATCGCTCTGAGACTTTGTCGATGGTGCGGTGATACGGAGTAATCAAATGGGCGTTAGTCGAAATCTTCAATTTCGAAGTGTCGATGCCGCGCTCATTGAGACCAGCGATCTCCTGCAATAAAACTGATGGATCAATCACAACGCCGTTGCCGATTACCGGAACGACGTTGGGACTCAAGATTCCAGAAGGCAGCAAGTGCAACGCATACTTCTGATCGCCAATAACGACGGTGTGACCAGCGTTGTTGCCACCTTGATAGCGAACAACGTAATCAACGCGATCGCCGAGCAGATCGGTCGCTTTGCCTTTTCCTTCATCGCCCCATTGGGCGCCAAGCAGTACTAATGCAGGCATGGTTTCCTTTTAACTAGAAGTTAATTAAGCCTTGAGTGATGTGCCGACAGAACGAAGATCTTCACAAGCAAGAATGATGCGAGCAGCCAATCCGGCCTCGCCAGCTTTGCCCCACGCACGTGGGTCATAGGCCTTCTTATTACCAACTTCGCCATCAATCTTGAGGACGCCGTCGTAATTCTTCATGATGTGATCAACAACTGGACGAGTAAAAGCGTATTGAGTATCGGTATCAATATTCATCTTTACTACGCCGTAATCCAGCGAGTCGCGGATTTCGGAAAGTAGTGAACCAGAACCACCGTGGAAGACGAGGTCAAGCGGCTTGGAACCTGCAGCCAAACCCTTCTTGGCTGCAACTGCATCTTGAAGTGTCTTCAAGATTGCTGGCTGAAGAACAACGTTTCCTGGCTTGTATACGCCGTGCACATTTCCAAATGTTGCTGCAACCATGTAGCGACCACGCTCACCCATGCCAAGAGTTTCGACAGTAAGGAGTGCATCTTCTGGGGTCGAGTAAAGCTTTGCATCGTGCTTGGCTTCGATTCCATCTTCTTCGCCACCGACAACGCCGATTTCGATTTCAAGAATTGTGCGAGCAGCTTCTGACTTAGTAATAAGTTCATCTGCAATCTTCATATTCTCTTCCATGGATACTGCTGATCCATCCCACATATGTGAGTTGAAGAGTGGGGCTTGACCATTCTTGATGCGATCTGCACCGATAGCGAGAAGTGGACGCATAAAGCCATCGAGCTTCTCGGCTGGGCAGTGATCGGTATGAAGTGCGATGTTGACGTTGTAATTCTTTGCAACAACGTGTGCGAACTCGGCGAGAGCAACAGCTCCATCGACCATGTTCTTTACGGTTGAGCCAGAGAGATATTCAGCGCCGCCCCAAGAGATTTGGATAATGCCATCTGATTTTGCTTCTGCGAATCCGCGGATTGCGCCAATCAAAGTTTGTGATGATGAGACGTTTACTGCTGGATATGCGAATGAACCGGCCTTCGCACGATCAAGCATCTCGGCATAAATTTCAGGGGTTGCAATTGCCATTTTTTCTCCCAAGTTAAAGCGCTATTTATTTAGCGAAATATCGGTGTAAAACTCAACCGAGGCGCTTCATTGGGTCAGCGGTGAGGCTTACGGCTAATCCCATCACATTTTGCGTGAGATGTGAAAAAGGCGGGCGGGCGCCCGCCTAATTACACCTATTGGAGTGGCTAGAGATGGCCGAGCCAGATTGCTGCCAATTTTCCGACCCTTCCCAGGGCTTTGATCGCCACGGTGATCGTGTGGAGATTGGTAATGAGATTGAGTACCGACATCATGATTAAACCTGCTTTCTATAAATGAGTGAATAGCTGGGAATCTACGCAGGTTTTAAATTCCAAAATTTTTGAAGAAAGCATGGTGTGGAAAACTTTGCGCTGGTAATCTTCAAAAATGAGCACTCAGAGCAATGATGCAGTCGAAAATCTCGGACAGGAAAATCGCACCTTTGCGCCATCGCCAGAATTTGTGGCGCAAGCAAATGCGACGCCGGCCCTATACGCAGAAGCCGCAGCCGATCGTTTAAAGTTTTGGGAGAGAGCTGCGAGTGAGCTCTCTTGGAATAAGAAGTGGGATCAAGTCTTGGATTGGCAAGTTCCCTTTGCGAAATGGTTTATCGGCGGAAAAATAAATGCTGCCTACAACTGTCTTGATCGCCATGTATTAGAAGGTCGCGGAGATCGCGTTGCATTCCATTTTGAAGGTGAACCAGGCGATACTCGCACCATTACTTATGCAGATATGTTGAAGGATGTATCGAAGGCAGCTAACGCGCTCATTGAACTTGGAATTAAAGCTGGTGATCGCGTTGCTATTTATATGCCGATGATTCCGGAAGCAGCCGTTGCAATGTTGGCATGTGCTCGGATCGGCGCAGCTCACTCTGTCATCTTCGGTGGCTTCTCGGCCGACTCGTTGCTATCGCGAATTCAAGATGCCGATGCAAAATTAGTTATTACCTCCGATGGTGGATATCGCCGCGGTGCACCTTTTGCGTTGAAGCCAGCAGTTGATGAGGCGCTCAAGGGCGCTCATAACGTGCAAAATGTTCTGGTCGTAAAGCGCACCGGTCAAGAGACAGCCTGGAGCGAAGCAACAGATATTTGGTGGCATGACATTGTGGATCGCCAATCAGATCAGCATGAGGCGGAGTTCTTTGATTCCGAGCACGTCCTTTTTATTCTCTACACATCTGGCACCACCGCCAAGCCCAAGGGAATTTTCCACTCTACTGGTGGCTATCTGACACAGACTTCCTTCACCCACAAAATGGTCTTTGATTTAAAGGCAGAGCGCGATGTTTATTGGTGTACTGCCGATATCGGTTGGATTACTGGCCACTCTTATGTTGTGTATGGCCCAATGATTAATGGCGCCACCCAAGTGATGTATGAAGGCACTCCTGACACACCCACAAAATCTCGCATCTTTGAGATTATCGAAAAATATAAAGTCAGCATTCTCTATACCGCACCTACTTTGATTCGCACCTGGATGAAATGGGGAGTGGAATTTCCTAACTCTAAAGATCTCTCATCACTCCGCCTACTTGGATCAGTCGGCGAACCAATTAATCCAGAAGCATGGATGTGGTACCGCGAAGTTATTGGCGGCAATCGTTGTCCGATTGTTGATACCTGGTGGCAGACCGAGACTGGTGCGATTCTCATTTCGCCGCTGCCTGGTATTACTGCGACAAAGCCGGGCTCGGCAATGGCAACGCTCCCAGGAATTGTTGCGAAAATTTACGATGACGAAGCGCACGAAATGGGCAATGGTCATGGTGGATATTTAGTTCTCNCCGAGCCGTGGCCCTCAATGTTGCGCGGTGTCTGGGGCGAACCAGAGCGTTATGCCGAGACTTACTGGTCTCGATTTGCCGGAAAATATTTCGCTGGTGATGGCGCAAAGCTCGATGATGATGGCGCCATTTGGCTGATGGGGCGCGTCGATGACGTGATGAACGTTTCTGGTCACCGCATCTCCACTACCGAAGTTGAATCAGCGCTGGTCTCACATGAGGCAGTTGCCGAAGCTGCTGTTGTCGGTGCAAATGATGCAATGACCGGACAAGCAATTGTTGCCTTTGTTATTTTACGTGGTGGTATCGCTCATCACGAAGGTGAAGTCTTAGTGAAAGAGTTACGCGATCACGTTGCCAAGGAGATCGGACCGATCGCCAAACCTCGTCAAATAATGGTGGTTAATGAATTGCCAAAGACGCGCAGCGGAAAGATTATGCGCCGCTTACTTCGTGATGTTGCGGAAAATCGCGCCGTTGGAGATGCCACAACTTTGGCTGATCCAAATGTAATGCGATTAATCCAAGAGGGACTTGCTGCTGGCAAAACCGAAGATTAAGTAAATTTCTTTATCTGATCGGTGATTTGCGTTAATACGTGCGGAGCTCGCTTCTGCATCTCTTGGTAAATCTTGCTCTGCGGAATGTTCTGATGTCCCCAATCCCATGGAGTTGCCATCACTATCGCAGATATTAGATAAAGCAGTACTACCGAGCGAATAAGGGAGAAAAGCGCTCCCAAAATTGAATCGATCCATTGAAATGGACCAAAGAGAACTTTTTGATGGATCTGCTTTCCAGCTTTCTTCATCAACCATTGGCCCACCGTCGAGCCAATAACGATGGCAGTAATAAACATGGAGAACTTCCCAATCGGATTGCTCAAGTTATTTTGGAATTGAATCGCAAGTTCTAGGCCACCTACTCCACCAACCACATAGCCAACTAATGAAAAAATGGTGACCAGGAAACCTGATAGATATCCGGTCACAATCGAAATAACACCCAGTACCAGAATTCCTAAATCAATCCATTGCCCACTCATGCAGTGATCCTCAAATACTTGTGAACGAGATCGAATAGTTCTTTTTTGGTATGAATCGTGCCGATCTTCTTATAAACAATTTTCCCGCTGGCATCTTTAAACCAGGTAACAGGTACGCCCATTCCAAAAATCGATTTCGTCACGCTCTTCTCGTCATACAAAATCGGCCAGTCCATTCCATGGCTCAGAACAAATTTCTTTCCGGCCGCCATGTTTTTCTCTTCCACATCAATGCCAATAATCGTGACTTTTTTAGTGGCGGAAAGTTCTACAAAATTGGGGATCTCTTGAATACATGGACCACACCATGAACCCCAGACGTTAATCACTGCTGGGCCCTTAATTGATTCATAAGAGAAAGTTGAATTACCGTCCAGGCAAGGAAGTCGAGTGCCGCTTTGTGAAGAATCTGCAATCCCCGCACAAGAAACTATCTTTCCCGCAACTGATGTCGTAGATGTTGCACCGCATGAGGTCAGCAGAAATGAGGCGACTACAAGAAGTGCAATCTTCTTCATCGAAAATCCTTATCGCTCTTGACCATTGCCATGGCTTTATCTTTATCCATTTCGCCCATTCCAAATGAAGGACACAGCGAAGAGAGTGGGCATACTGCACAAGCCGGTTTGCGGGAATGGCAGATACGCCGGCCATGCCAGATCATTCGCTGTGAGAGATTGGTCCATTCTTTCTGTGGAATTAATTCCCCCACCGCAAATTCAACTTTTACCGGATCATCAAATTTCGTCCAACCAAATCTTCGACTGAGGCGACCAAAGTGGGTATCTACCGTGATTCCTGGGATATCAAAAGCATGCCCTAATACAACATTTGCCGTCTTGCGTCCGACTCCTGGCAGAGTGATGAGATCTTCTAGATTTCCCGGCACTACACCACCAAAGTCATGAACTATTTTTGTTGCCAGGCCGTGAATATTTTTCGCCTTTGAATGAAAGAACCCCAAGGGATGAATGATCTCTTCAATATCAAGAATTTTTCCGACAGCTAATTTCTGAGGCGTGGGATAACGCTTAAAGAGAATGGGTGTCACTTGGTTGACGCGTTTATCTGTGCACTGCGCAGATAAGACTGTTGCGATTGCTAGTTCAAAGGGATTTCGAAAATCTAATTCGCAGCGAATATCGGGATATGTCTTGGTGAGTATCCGATAAATCGCGCGGGCCCGCTTCTTGAGATCATCAGGGCTCTCAGATTTACTCGGTCTCACGCCCGCAAGATTAGCGAGATTATTTTCGATTGGAACTTCGCCCCCATCTGGCGGTATCCTCCACCTGTGGCCACCCCAAAGAACACAGCTAACGACGATCTCGTAGTGCGTAACGCTCCGCTCTTTACAGCTCTCGATGACGAAGCAGCATCTTCGCTACGTGCATCGATGACAGCGGTAAAGGTTAATAAGGGAAATACGCTATTTAAAGAGGGCGATGCCGGGGACAAGCTTTATATCGTTGTCGAAGGAAAGCTAAAACTTGGAACTTCCAGCGGCGATGGTCGCGAAAATCTTCTTTCTATCCTCGGGCCTGGCGAAATGTTTGGTGAGCTCTCGGTATTTGATCCAGGACCTCGCACATCAACTGCCACCGCAGTCACAGATACACGACTTCTCGCACTCGCCCACGACCAAGTTATTGGTTGGGTTACTGCGCACCCACAAGTCTCACTTCAACTTCTTGCCCGTCTTGCTCAGCGTCTACGTCGCACTAACGAAACTCTGGCAGACCTCGTCTTCTCTGATGTTCCCGGTCGCGTAGCAAAAGCAATCATGGATCTTGGTTCCCGTTTTGGCGTTCAAAAAGAAGAGGGCCTGCACGTCAATCACGATCTCACTCAAGAAGAACTTGCTCAACTCGTTGGCGCATCCCGCGAAACCGTTAATAAAGCACTTGCAGATTTCGCAGGTCGCGGTTGGGTACGTCTAGAACCTCGCGCAGTAGTGGTACTCGATTTCGAGCGTCTCTCCAAGCGTGGACGCTAATTTTTATTAACGATTATTACTTCGCGGTGTTGCTCTAATTACTGAGGTTGCAGATTGACCCGAAATTCCAGCAATCGTAAATCTGACATAAACCTTATTCTCGCCATGGAGTGATGGTTTCCATGTGCAGGTAATCATTGATCCGCTTGTTGTTAACCGCTGGCAAGTTGGTAGTCGCTTTCCGTTGGCGTAGAAAATTATCGTGCCTGATCCATTGGGAGTTGCTTGGATCGAAACAGATTGTCGGAAGACCACCGAAGCGGGGGCTGAGATCACCACACCTGCCTGCGTTACGGCCAAAGTAAAACTCTGCGTTGAGGTTCCTGCAATATTGGTAGCGGTGATTGTGTAAGTCGTCGAAGCCGATGCAACTGTCGGAGTACCTGAGATCGTTCCCGTACCAGAATCAATAGAAAGTCCGGTCGGTAGTGCTGGCGAGATCGAATATGTTGCTGTGCCGCCGGTATTGCTCTCCGTGACAGATGTAATGCTCTGCGTTAAGTAGATCGATTGCGATGATGAGCTACTGGTGATTGATGGAAGGTAGTAATTTCCATTGGTGGCGGCGTAATTATTGACTACATCTGTTGAAGATAATTCAGTACTCCAAATAGTTGCTTGCCCGAAATTACCTTTGAACCATTTTGGAGCACTGCCTATGTCTCGATAGTCCAAGCCGAGTGTGTAATCTGATAATCCAATAGCAACATTTACCGACGAAGTAATCGTTCCGGCCGCTTGACCATTAATATAAAAAGTCAGAGTTGCATTGTTTCCCACACCAGTTGGTTTCTTTACAAAGCCGACGTAATTCCATTTATTGGCGATTACTGATCCCGTTGAAACTCCATTGAATCCATAGCTCGCACCGTCATAATCCCAATAAGTAAAAGTTCCCGTCGTTTGATTTATAAAAAACTGCTGTTCATTTACTATATTGGAACCGCTTCGAGATGTCTGTTGAATAACTCTGGTTGCAGATAAATCAGGTACGTTAATCCAAAAGAACATACTTACTGTCGAAGAGGTAAAGCTTGTTAGCGCTGTTGACTTATAGGCATATGTACTCGTGCCATTAAAAGATAGAGAGCCGCCATTGGCTGAGTTATATGAGGTACCAGTGAGCGCCAGCGTATTTGAATTAACTGAGTCGACCCAGGTGGTTGAGCCGCCAGATAATGAACTGCCTTGCCAGTTGGCAATTAATCCCGCGGTTTGAAAAGCAGCAGATGCGGATGAACTTCCCAGCGAAGTATTAAGAAATGAAAGAAGAGATCCAATTAGGAGAATACGCGCTATTTTATTGCGCGATTTTCGCCCCATCAGATCGCTTGCTCTTTCTATCTAACGATTAAAGATCTACTTGAGTTCGAAAGTTAGTTCGACCTCAACTGGGCTATTCAATGGCAACTCAGCAACGCCAATAGCACTACGGGCTGCAACACCGGCTTCATCACCCCAAAGCTTCATAAACAATTCGGAAGCGCCATTTGCGACGAATGGTGCATTGATAAATCCAGGAACGCCATTGACGTAACAAACTATGCGAACGATCTTGGAAACGTTATCGACATCATCTACGAGATTGAGCGCAGCCATTGCGTTGAGTGCACAGATCTGCGCCATCTCTTTTGCTTGCTCTTGAGTAACTTCGCCGCCAACTTTTCCGGTGAAGGGAATTGCGCCATCAACGAGTGGTAATTGACCTGCGGTAAAGACGAGCTTGCCGGTTTTGACAGCAGGGACATATGCAGCAACTGGCTTGGCAGCTACTGGAAGTTCGAGACCAAGTTCGGAAAGTTTGGCGCGAATGCTCATTTGTTGATCTCTCTCTTCATGTAAGCGACGAGTTGCTCGCCGGTGCCTGGTGCCGGAACTACTTGTACAAGATCCCAACCATCAGAACCCCATGTGTCGAGAATCTGCTTGGTGGCATGTGAAAGAAGGGGAACTGTTGCATATTCATATTTAGCCATTGAGCGCTGCTTTCACTAGAGATGAGACAAGTCCACCATCGGCTTTGCCTGCGATTTGAGGTTGAATTTTCTTCATGACAAGTCCCATGCCTGATGGACCAGCTGCGCCGGTTTCAGTAATAGCATCTGAAATTAATTTCTTAAGATCAGTTTCGGAAAGTTGAGCGGGAAGATAGCGAGCGATAACTTCACCTTCATCTGTTTCGAGTTGTGATTTATCTGCGCGACCAGCTTCGCGGAAAGCATCGGCGGCTTCGCGACGCTTCTTAGATTCGCGAGAAAGTACAGTGATGATCTCGGCATCGGTGAGAACGCGTGCGCTCTTGCCCGAAACCTCTTCGTTGGTGATGGCACTCAAAATCATGCGGATGGTGCCGGAAGTTAATTCATCGCGTGAGCGAATCGCCTCGGTGAGGTCGCCCTGAAGTGTCTCTTTTAGTCCCATAGCGGTATCTTCTCACGCCTATGAGCTATCAACTACGCGAGGTTTCGGTGCCGGTCTTGTCGCAGGGCGCCGCAAATATCCGTGTGCTGCATTTTTCTGATCTCCACCTAACCCCTAAGCGCAAAGTCGAGATAGCCGATATCAAGAGCTTTNCTGAATTAAAGCCCGACCTAGTAATCAGCACTGGTGATTTCTTGGCCCATCAAGACGCTGTTCCCACAGTTCTCGAAGCACTCGCCGATTTATTGGATATCCCAGGATTATTCGTCTTTGGATCTAATGATTACTACGCCCCAAAACCAAAAAATCCATTCTCTTATCTAATGAAAGATCACGGTAAGCGAATTATTGGAGAAGAGCTTCCTTGGCGCGGACTTTCAAAATCTCTTACTGATCTTGGTTGGATTGATCTCAATCATGCAAAAGCGATGCTTGAAATTAACGGTACCAAAATAGAAGCGCGTGGTACTGATGATGCGCATTTAGAGCGCGATGATTATGAATTAATTAGTGGTGCGCCAGATACGAGCGCTGATCTTGCAATCGGTATTACTCATGCTCCTTACATGAGGGTATTAAATTCGATGGGCGCGGATGGCCTGGATCTGATTTTTGCTGGACATACACATGGTGGCCAAGTGCGCTTGCCATGGCCTGGTGGAAGCAAGGCGCTCACAACAAATTGCGATCTACCTAATTGGCGTGCTCGTGGATTGACGAAAGAAGATGATCAGCCTTGGTTACATGTTTCTGCGGGAATGGGAACAAGCCCCTTTGCGCGCATTCGAGTGGCGTCCCCACCCGAAGTTTCCTTGGTTACTTTAGAGGCTGCTTTTTAACATTCTTAAATCTTTCGGCACAGATGACCGCTAGTCATCACCTAATCAGAAGTGCTGCCTTGCTACCCTTTTTTCATCGGGTTCACGAATGAGTAACCCAACGAGGGATGGAGATATTCATGCCAGCAATCTCAGAGAAATTAACGCGATGGCTATTAGTCGTAGCAGCGCTCTTAATGGTGCCCAACACCTTCTATTGGGGATCTAGGGACTATTACGGCGGATTTGGAAATGTAAACAATGTATTTAGTGATCAATACACGTCGGTAAGTGCAACTGCATATTTGTTGATTTTCTTCGCAATTTGCTCTCGCAACCTGCGCTTTCGTGCCGTCCTTACCTATGGCGCATTCTGTGCAAATATCTATTACTGGTTTGATCTCGCCAACGCATTTCGCAATAGCGACATGAGCATGGTGGATCAACTCCGGGCACTTTTCATAAATTCACCAGGGCATGCTCCGCTCGCAGCTTCCCAGACCCTGGCTGTCTTCTTATTAGGAGTTCTCTCTTATGCGCAATTAGAAAAGTTCGTAACTTTTTTCATGGTCTTGCGCGCTTTCTTTACCGACTCGGCCCATCGCCTTCATTCGATCATTTGGGCAATTCTCACTGCTCTGTCTATTGCTGGCTTAATTTTTGGCACAGGACTAACAATATGGAACGAGTGGGGCTACAGAGGTTTGAGTGGAAATATCTACATGAGCTTCATTCAAGTCTTTGCTCTGATTTTCGCAGTTGGCGCAGATCTACTTCTATGGTCAGTATTGCTCTGGGCTTCAATTCACTGGGTTAGCCACATCCAACAACTGATCGATGATCTACGTGACTTCAAGATCAATCAGTACATCACTCGTAAGTTGGGCGGATATATCTACACTGGCTATTCAGTAGGAATCGTCGCCTTCGCCGCGCTTGCAGTTCCAGCAGCAGCTATGGGCGATTTCTTGCCCAACACAGAATATGGCGCAAGGTTTATCGATTGGCTGATATTCCCGATCTACTTCATAGGTGGAATAGCGGGAACATTCCTTGTTCTGATCATCTGGCGAATCATCGTGGAGTTCACTGTTTCATTGATTCATATTGCAGAGAACACCCGCAAGAACTAAAAAGTAGAGATGTGGAGCTAGTTACTTCTTATTCTTAACTAGCTCCACATCAGCATCAACCATGAGTTCTGCAAGACCCTTCCAATGAGTCGTTGCTTTCCACTTCAATTCTTTCGTCGCCTTTGATGGATCACCGATCAGCGCATCTACTTCGGTCGGGCGGATATATCGAGCATCGAGTTCGACGTGGTCTTGCCACTTGAGGCCAACGTGGCTGAAAGCAGCGTCAGCAAAGTCTTTTACGGTCGCACCAACCCCGGTAGCGACAACATAATCGCCTGGCTTATCTTGTTGAAGCATGAGCCACATGGATTCAACATATTCCTTGGCATAGCCCCAGTCGCGGACCGCATCCATATTTCCGAGGAATAACTTCTCTTTAGATCCTTGGGAGATACGAGCAACTGCACGCGTAATTTTACGAGTAACAAATGTTTCACCGCGACGTGGTGATTCATGGTTAAAGAGAATTCCATTGGTGGCATGGATTCCATATCCCTCGCGGTAATTCACCGTGCACCAATAAGCCATCAACTTCGCAGCGGCATATGGGCTACGAGGATGAAATGGACTGTTCTCATTCTGCGGTGGTGGAGTCGATCCATAAAGCTCGGATGTACTTGCTTGGTAATACTTGGTGTTCACACCGGATGCACGAATTGCTTCGAGTAGCGCTACTGCTCCAACTGCATCTACTTGTGCTGTGTATTGCGGCATAGTGAAAGAAACTTGTACGTGTGATTGTGCGCCGAGGTTGTAGACCTCAGTTGGTTGAATTTCCCGGATCAAGTTGGTGAGGTTTACACCATCAGTAAGATCGCCGTAATGCAATGACAATTTTGGATTTGGAGTATGTGGATCTTCGTAAATGTGATCGATCCGACCAGTGTTAAATGAACTTGAACGGCGGATCAGGCCATGAACTTCGTAGCCTTTTTCTAACAACAACTCGGTAAGGTAAGAACCATCTTGACCTGTGATGCCGGTGATAAAGGCGCGCTTTCCTGACATTTATTTACCCATCTTGTTCTGTTTGTACCACTCTACTGTGGAGGCAACTCCAGCTTGAAGAGTTATCTCTGGTTTCCATCCTAAAGCTTTCATTTTTGTTACATCCAGGACTTTTCGCGGGGTTCCATCCGGCTTTGAGGTATCCCATTCAATCTCGCCAGTAAATCCAACAGCGGCAGCAACCGTATTTGCAAGATCTTTAATGGTCACGTCGATGCCAGTACCAATATTGATGTGCTCCGGAGAATCATATTTTTCAAGAAGGACGGAGCAGGCTTTAGCGAGATCATCGACATGTAAGAACTCGCGCATCGGCGATCCGGTGCCCCACAATTTCACAGATGTGCCATGCGCATGCGCTTCTGAGAATTTACGGATCAGGGCAGGAAATACATGCGAGTTCTCTAAGTCAAAGTTGTCATTAGGGCCATATAAATTGGTGGGCATTGCCGAGATCCACTTGTAGCCATATTGCTTGCGATAAGACTTAATAAGTTCGATGCCCGCAATCTTTGCAACTGCGTATGCAGAGTTAGTGAGCTCGAGCGGGCCAGTAAGGAGGTACTCCTCTTTGATCGGCTGGGCACAATCCCGTGGGTAGATACAACTAGAACCTAAGAATAAGAAGTTTGGGATCTTGGCGGCGTGCGCAGCATCCATGAGATTGGTCTGGATCTGAATATTGAGGCTAAGAAAATCGACCGGGTAGGTGTTGTTGGCGCCGATTCCTCCGACGCGAGCTGCGGCATCAATGATTGTCTCGGGCTTGTGATCCGCCACAAATTCAAAGGTCGCCTTACGATCGAGCAGATCGACGACTTTGGAGTTAACTGAAATGACAGATTCGCCGCGAGATTCGAGTTCTCGAACAATGGCCGAGCCAACAAGGCCCGTACCTCCTGCAACAAGAACTGACATGTAGTGAAGTGTAAGGGCTTATTTACTGAATTCAGCCGCGACAAGTTCCGCGATCTGAGCAGTATTTAGCGCTGCACCCTTCCGGAGATTATCGCCGCAGAGAAAGAGATCCAAAGATTTCTTATCATCCAAGCTCTGGCGAACACGACCAACCCAAGTTGGGTCGGTGCCGACGACATCGGCTGGAGTAGGGAAAATCTTGTTGGCTGGATCATCATGCAACTTCACGCCATCTGCTTTACGCAATACTTTTTGCGCAGCTTTCTGCGACACCTTCTTCTTAAATGTCGCATGCACTGCTAACGAGTGCGTAGTGAGTACTGGAACGCGAACACAGGTTGCAGAAACTTTGAGTTTTGGCATTCCCAAAATTTTTCGGGATTCGTTGCGCACCTTAAGTTCTTCTGATGAATAGCCATCTTCTTTGAGCGATCCCGCCCATGGCACAACGTTGAGTGCGAGTGGGGCTGGGAATGGACCGAGGTCAGTAATGAACTCGCGGGAATCTCCTGCAAAATCTCCAGCATTAGTCCCGGCAATTGCAGAAATCTGTGCGCGCAAAGTATCAATACCTTCTTGACCAGCGCCAGATGCTGCTTGATAGGAAGAGACGACGAGTTCTTTGAGTCCAAACTCTTTATTGAGTGCACCCATGGCAACGATCATAGAAAGTGTTGTGCAATTTGGGTTAGAGATAATTCCACGTGGACGCTTCTTGGCATCCTTTGGATTTACTTCTGGCACTACAAGGGGAACATCGGAATCCATGCGGAAGGCACCAGAGTTATCGACCACAACGGCTCCACGTGCGGCAGCGATGGGCGCCCACTCGGCCGAGACTTCATCTGGCACATCGAACATTGCGATATCAATGCCATCGAATGCTTCTGGTGAAAGTGCAACGACAGTGAGTTCTTCACCGCGACACATCAGCTTCTTACCGGCCGAACGTGCTGATGCGATCAAGCGAATCTCGCCGTAAACATTTGGACGCTTAGTAAGAATGTCGAGCATGACAGTTCCAACAGCGCCAGTGGCGCCAACTACTGCAAGTGTTGGAAGTTTGCTCATCGTCCGGTTCCTCCATATACAACTGCTTCGACTTCGGTGGAATCTAAATCAAAGGCGGTATGTGCTGCTTTTACGCCCTTTTCGAGATCGCTCTCGCGAACAATGATGGAGATACGAATTTCTGAGGTTGAAATCATTTCGATGTTGACGCCAGCTTCCGCCAAGCAGGCAAAGAAGGTCGCGGTAACGCCAGGATGCGAACGCATTCCTGCGCCAACAAGTGAAAGTTTTCCGACTTGATCGTCATATTGAATTGATTGGAAACCAATCTCGCCTTGAATTTTATGGAGAAGTGATGACGCGTTAGCGCCTTCAGATTTCGGAAGCGTGAAAGAGATATCGGTGAGGCCAGTGGCCGCAGCAGAAACGTTCTGGACGATCATGTCGATATTGATATCGGCATCTGCGATTGCTTGGAAGATGCGCGCAGCGATACCGGTGCGATCAGGAACGCCGACGATAGTGACTTTTGCTTCACTCTTGTCGTGCGCAATTCCAGAGATGATTGCTTGTTCCATGGCTTCTCCTTCTGGATGATCTTTGACCACCCATGTTCCTTCGTTGTTGTTGAATGATGAACGGACGTGAATCGGTAGGTCATAGCGACGCGCATATTCCACGCAACGCAGGTGCAGAACTTTTGCGCCAGATGCTGCAAGTTCGAGCATCTCGTCATAAGTAACCGTCTTTAATTTACGAGCGCTAGGGACAACGCGCGGATCGGCCGAGAAGACGCCATCGACATCGGTATAAATTTCGCAGACATCTGCATCAAGTGCCGCAGCAAGTGCGACCGCTGTTGTGTCAGAACCGCCACGACCAAGAGTGGTGACATCTTTGGTGTCTTGGCTAATTCCTTGGAATCCGGCGACAATCACAATCGCACCGGCATCAATCGCTTCCACCAATCGTCCTGGTGCAACGTCGATAATGCGAGCGCGGCCGTGCGCAGAAGTGGTGATTACGCCAGCTTGCGAACCGGTAAATGATTGCGCTTCGTGTCCGAGATTTCCGATTGCCATTGCAAGAAGCGCCATCGAAATTCGCTCACCAGCGGTAAGCAACATATCGAGCTCACGACCATTAGGAAGTGGCGATACTTGTTCGGCAAGGTCGAGCAATTCATCAGTGGTATCGCCCATGGCAGAAACAACCACGACGACCCTGTGGCCAGCTTTCTTGGTGGCCACGATGCGATTAGCGACTCGCTTGAGCCCTTCGGCATCAGCGACGGAGGAGCCGCCATATTTCTGAACGATTAAACCCATGGCGAAAGAGTGGCAGATATTAATCAATGAAGGGAAAAATCTTGATATATGAGACGCGTAAGCATCTTAAATAATGAGACTTTTCAGAAAATCTTTTAAACCAGCCTTACTCGAGCGTGCGACGACCTTCAAATGCGCGGCCAAGAGTTACTTCATCGGCATATTCGAGGTCTCCACCAACCGGCAATCCTGAAGCTAAGCGGGAGATCTTGAGGCCCAGCGGTTTAATCATTCTGGCCAAGTAGGTAGCCGTAGCTTCACCCTCAAGGTTGGGATCGGTAGCAATGATGACTTCTTGGATATCGGTATCGCCCAGGCGAACCATTAGTTCACGAATACGAAGGTTCTCCGGGCCAATTCCATCGATCGGTGAAATCGCCCCACCGAGGACGTGATACTTCCCCCGGAATTCTCGAGTCTTCTCAATCGCGATGACATCTTTGCTCTCTTCGACAACACAGATCGCAATTTTTTCACGCCGTGGATCACGGCAAATTCGACATAACTCTTCTTCGGAAATATTGCCGCATTCAGTACAGAATTTAACTTTCTCTTTTACGGTGCGAAGCACATCTGCAAGTCGAGAGATATCTACTCGCTCAGATTGAATAATATGAAAGGCAATGCGCTGGGCGCTCTTAGGCCCGATTCCGGGTAGGCGTCCGAGCTCATCAATAAGATCTTGGATCGCGCCTTCGTACACGGATTACCCTTCAGACTTTGAAATGATTTGTGCGCCGAGCTCGCGCATCAAAAGTTCTTGCCCAGAAAGTTGATTATTGTCGGCCGGATCTTCATCAGTGCGACCGCTGGTCGGAGCATTCACGGTGGCATCAACAACGCATTCGATCTTGCGATCCATGCCGGTCACATCAATAAATGCTTCACGCAAAATTTCATCGCTACCGGATCGAGTAAATGAATCACGAGCTCCTGCGTTAACAATTCCAATAGTGATGGCTTTATCGTCCACGGAAAGTACTTGCGCACTTGCAGAAAGGAGTGACCAAGTAAGGCGACGTCGCTTCTTTACATTCTCAATGACTTCTGGCCAGAAGCGGCGGAGTCCTGCAATGTCTATTGGGCCAGCGGGTTTAGCAACTGGTTTTACTTCAACAGCAGGGGTTGCCTTCACTGCAACAGGTTCGGCTACCAATGGTTGATCAGGAACTGGTGCCACCTTGGACTTTGTTGCCGGTTCGGACACAACTGGAGCATCGGACACATGTGGGGTAGCAACAGCACCAACTCTCTCTAATCTCTCAACTCGCGCAACCAGCCCAGCATCATCGGCGCCAGGAAGAAGAATGCGGCCACAAATAAGTTCAAGAAGTAGGCGTGGGGCAGTAGCTCCGCGCATTTGAGTAAGGCCCTCTGCCGCAATATCTGCCGCGCGAATCAAAGTAGCAGTCCCCATCATGGTTGATTGGGAGCGCATGCGCTGGAGCTGATCTTCTGGAAATTCGCGCAAGATATGGCTGGCATCATCATCAACAGCGCTGACGATAATGAGATCACGAAGACGCTCTAAGAGATCTTGAGTGAAGCGTCGAGGGTCGTGTCCAGATTCAATGACACGATCGACAGTCTTAAAGATAGTGGCTGAATCTCGTGCAGCTAAGGCATCAATTGCTTCATCGAGTAGCGCGCCATCGGTATATCCAAGAAGTTGGATCGCGATGTCATAGGTAACGCCCTCTTTGCCAGCACCAGCAAGTAACTGACCCAACACAGAAAGTGCGTCACGAACTGATCCACCAGATGCGCGAACAACAAGGGGCAATACACCCTTAGCAACTTTGATGCCTTCGGAGTTACAGACTTTCTCTAGGTGCGCGGCAAGAATTCCAGGCGGTACCAATCGGAATGGGTAGTGGTGAGTACGAGAGCGAATAGTGGAGATCAACTTCTCTGGCTCGGTTGTGGCAAAGATAAAGAGAACATGTGGAGGTGGCTCTTCGACAACTTTCAAAAGTGCATTTGCGGCGCCAGAACCTAATTGGTGCGCCTCATCGATGATGTAAATCTTGTAACGAGAATTAACTGGTGCGAAGAATGCTTTGTCGCGCAGATCGCGCGCATCATCTACCAGGCCGTGGGTCGCGGCATCGATCTCAATAACATCGATAGAACCTGGACCATTAGCAACTAAATCTTTACAGGATTGGCACTCGCCGCATGGATTGGGCGTTGGACCCTTTTCGCAATTAAGACTGCGCGCCATGATGCGAGCGCTCGAAGTCTTGCCGCAACCACGTGGGCCGCTAAATAAATATGCGTGGTGGATCTTGCCGGAGGAAAGTGCATTGGAGAGTGGCTCGGTGACATGTTCTTGCCCGATGACCTCGCCAAATGTGGAAGGGCGGNACTTGCGATACAAAGCTAAAGACATCTCGCACCACCTCTCTCATCTACTTTTCGGACACTAATTATTAGGGACCCCCCGCGCACCCGCCAGAGCGCACCTACCCTTGCTGCATTCCTGCCCTGGGGGAGTTCAGTACGGTGACGTCGCACGGGAGATCTTGGGCAATCTTAGGGTCTGGGAATGACAGGATTCCTACAGAATTGGCACCCGAAATCTACGGGTAGGGTTAGCCCGCTTCACTGGAGGATTCGCATAGCGGCCGAGTGCGCACGCTTGGAAAGCGTGTATAGGGCAACCTATCGAGGGTTCAAATCCCTCATCCTCCGCCAGAAAATTCACTCAAAAGCCATTTCGCTCTTCGCGCTCTCCGCGTATCTTTGCCGATTACCGCAACGGATGGGGAATAGAAATGGCTGAGCAAGCACCTGATTACAGCGGAACAATGAAGTGGGAACACGGCAATACTTGGTATCGCGTGATTGGTGATTTGAAATCCAAGCAAACTCCCGCAGTCGTCATTCATGGCGGTCCTGGTGCTCCCCATAACTACGTCCTTGGAATCGTTCATCTCATAGCAATGACAGGGCGCCCAGTGATTGTCTACGATCAACTTGGCTGTGGCCAATCAACACATTTAGGTAATAAGCCAAGTGATTTTTGGACTGTTGAACTTTTTAAGACAGAGCTCAATTTACTGCTCAAAGAGTTGAACATTGCAAAGAAGTACATTCTTGTCGGTCAGTCATGGGGCGGAATGCTCTCTTTTGCCCATGCAGTAGAGAAGCCAAAGGGACTGAAAGGTCTCATCATTGCAAATTCACCTGCATCAATTCCAAAATGGTTACCAGAAATTGAAAGACTTGTCACCGAATTACCTGCAGTACATCGCAAGGCAGTTCATAAAGCCTTAGCAGAAAGTAATTTCTCTTCACCCGAATTTCAAGCGGCTAATGATTACTTTGTTGCGCAACATTTAATTCGTGTACCGGTGACGACAGATGTGGCAGAAGCTTTCGGTCAACTCGCGAGCAATCCGACAGTTTATGGAGCGATGTGGGGACCAGCTGAATTCGCACCTATTGGCTCATTGAGCACGTGGGATGTGGAAAATCAACTGAAGAACATTAAAGTTCCAACACTTCTTATCAATGGAAAATTTGATGAAGTAACGCCCAAGACGCAGAAGCGAATGGTGAAGAAGATAAAAGGTGCCGAATGGGTCTGTCTTCCATATTCCTCACACTTTTCATGGGTGGAAGAACCTGCAGCCTGGATCACCACTGTGAGCGAATTTTTGAAGCGAAAGAAGCTTTAACCCCCACTTTGAAGCGGCTAAATCCCTCATCTTGCGCCATCGTTACCTACTCTTAACTCATGACAAAAGAAGTTAATAACAGCACCATTCGCCGCTACAACCTCATTGCCGGCAGTTTCCACCTCGTGCAGATGGCCGTAGTCCTAGCCCTCGCAAATGGCTTCACTCTTCCGATTGTCGCGCGTTATATGGCAGGTCCGCCGGGAAGCTCATTTGCCGAGCCAGTGACACTTCTGAAGACGCCTGTCGGAATTACCGTCGCAATTTTCCTAGGACTTTCTGCCTTCTTCCACTTCTTGGTCGCAAGTCCAAAATTCTTCCCTCTCTACAGCGCCGGACTTTCGGCCCAACGCAATTACTTCCGCTGGGTGGAGTACTCCATTAGCTCTTCAGTGATGATCGTATTGATCGCACAGATTTGCGGAATTTCTGATGTTTCATCCATCATCTCAATTTTCGGTGTAAATGCTTCAATGATTCTCTTTGGCTGGCTGCAAGAGAAGTATGAGCAACCTGGTAACGGAGGATGGCTTCCTTTTATCTTTGGCTGCATCGCGGGAATCGTTCCTTGGGTTGCCCTTGTTTTCTACATCTTTGCAATTGACGGTCCAGGAAATACCAAGGCGCCAGCATTTGTCTATGGAATCGTTATTTCACTCTTCCTACTATTCAACTCTTTTGCGATTGTTCAATATCTGCAATACAAAAAAGTCGGCAAGTGGGCCGAATACATTCGGGGCGAGAAGACTTATATAACGCTCTCGTTGGCCGCTAAATCCGCACTTGCGTGGCAAATCTTCGCATCAACGCTCGTTAAATAACTAGCCGTTGAGAGTTGCCACGTCTTCCCCAAAAGTTTTCGCCCAAGCGGCGTAATCATTTGAAGCTGATGTAATTAGGGCGTTGGCTTTCTTCATCCCCTTGGCATCATTCTTTGAAATTGCGTTCTTGACCGACGTCACAGCTGTTTCATATGCCGTCATAATTTTGGTGAGCGCCGGGCCAGATTTTGCAAAGCCCTCAGAAGGAGTAAGTGCTTTCATTTTCTTGACCGTCACGAGGACTGCGTCAGAAGTCTTAATCGCCTTTGCTTTATACGCGGTGTACTTGCTACCAATTGCAAGACTTGGTGGATTAGCGGTGGCGGCTCCCCAGGCAGTTGCCACTTTCCCAAATTCCTGAACGAGGGCAGCGACTTTTGTGGAGTAATCGACATCAGCCTGGGTGGCGGCTGCATGGGCGGGAGTATTCATGGTGGAAAGTGCGAGGACTGCTACTGCTGTAGCGATGGTGCGCTTAAATTGAATTCTCATGCAAAAGCTCCTTTGTTGGCCTTAAATGAGTAACCGAAAAAGGAGCTTGTTTTTATGCAGATAGATCTGAGATTTTAGTAATAGTAGGTATCAGCCGCGAGCACTGCCCAGACGATAAAGAACCAGAAGACCATAAAGACGATGCTGACGATGATCGCCGCAGTGGCAAGGCCATCACCGCTCTTGGTACCGCGTGAATTGCGGATATCGCTCTTTGCCACAATTCCCAGGATCAATCCCACAAGTGGAATAAGGAAGGCAAATACCAAGCCAAGAATTGCTGCCGTCGATGTTTGGGCACCAGGGACTGTTTGGTATGAATCACGTGATTGCTGATAGACGATCCCTTGCGGTGGTGGGGGAGTCGCATGGGTCTGGAATTTGGTGGCATCATCTGCAGGAATTGTGGCTCCACAACTGCTGCAAAATTTACCGTTGACTTGAGTGCCGCAATGTTGGCAAAAGGCCATCTCTATCCCTCAACAATCTGAACTATTTGTTTGGCAAATTCCGTGCATGAACGTTGCAATTTATCTCTCATACCTAATGATGTTCCGATGACCAAATGCTCTTGGCAGGTAATTTTGATGTTTCCATTTGGGCTATCAATTATTTCTACAGTGCCTTGAATAGGTAGATCCGTATCTTTAATAAATGCGCCACCAATAAGACGCATCTTCAGTTGAGAGCCTCTGACTAGAACGACGAAGGACTCATTGTTGGCTTTTACTTTAGCTTTGAGCGAACCGGCACTCGCCTCTACTTTGGCAACTGCTTCTTGTGGAGATGCGGTTCTGAGTTCCACGATAGTCTGAATACTCATGGTGCTCCTTTCGGCTAAATCAGAGTTTTAATATAACTAATCACGAGGGATTGGTAAATGGCTTTTTTCGTTAATGCCGGTCAAAAATCATTTGGTTAAACTCAATTTATGCGAAGTGCCTGGGTCTGGACCAAATCCAATTGGAGGCGCTTGCCGCATCCACTTCGTTGGGTGGTCGTCGCCTCAGTCGGAGGCACTTTAGTTTGCCTTGGAATTTTGGGACTAGTTCTTCCGGTGATCCCAGGCGTACCGCTTCTTATCGCAGGTCTTGCTTTATTACCAACAGAGTTTGCTTGGGCTGAAGTTCTACTGAACCACACCAAAAAAGGAGTCTCGCAAACTTTCAGTAAGTTCTGGAAGCGAAATAAGTAACAACTTTTTTTGTGTAGTCAGTGTGTGGATAACGTGACTTCAATATCAGTAGCGTGTTTTAACGTAGGCAGATGTCAATTACTTTCCCAAAACCAAAACTGTTGGGCCCAAAAATCCCAGGCATCGTTGTAGCTGGACTTCTCGCCGCACAATTCGCACTATTTGGCGGTCACGGAGGGCCAGAACCGAAATGCGAACTCAACGTCGAACAACCACACTATTCGACGCATCTTTCCGAAACGATTAATTTCGATGCAATCAAACTCAATCTAACGACAACATGCAATGTTCCTCAAGCGAGCACGAAACTAAATTCAAAAATTTTGATGATTTTGAACAATCGGGAGGTTACGGCTCATATCTTTCCTACGGCGATTAGAAATCCAACTGCTAAAAATTCTCTACGCACGGAGATCAAGGATTTGTTTGCAAAATGTACCTACGGAATCGAAGTGGCATACAAAGGGGTAGCGAGTGGATACGTTGAAATTCAAAATGGAGAAAGATTATCTGTTTCTGGTTCTTCAGAAAAATACGCTGTAGCACCCTGTTTAATCAAAGCTAAGTAGTTCCCTTGGCTTCACTTAAGAGAGTTAATTCTTGCTCCACGAGTCGACACTGTGGAGCAAGCAAGACTCAAAATATACGCCGCTTGGGAATATGTTTCGTTACTGCGTCCCAAAATATTTGAATTGGTGACTTGTCAGGAGTTTGAGAGTCCGTAAAAACCATGGGTGGCGCAAGGTAGATCTCAGAACCCGATTTCCTTGGATCAAATCGTTCTGTAATAAATTTTCCAGATTTTTCTATCTCCAAAATCAGTTTCTCGTCTCCACCAATAAGAGTTACGTCATAGTCGATTTCATTAGAAACAAACCATTCTTTGCTTTCTGGCCAATAAATATTGGCTGGCACTTTTGAGAAATATTTCCACTTGAACCTTCCAAATTTTGAAGACTCAAAGAGTGGGCATTTCAATAAGTAATACTCACGAAATGGAGTCTTGAAGTATGGAACAAAAATATTTTCTGAAGTGAAAAATCCATTACTCGCACTTCTCTTAGAATTATAAAAATTCCCGTATTCCTCTTCGAACGACCATCCAAACCCGTTCCATATGGCGACAAAGCAAGATTTTTCAGGAGACGTGAATTTGTCAAGAATTTTATTGAGATCTTCCGCGCAATCTTCTTGAGAAGTTGAGTAATTCTGATTATCTTCGGGATTACTTCGACGTATGGATATATAAGACTCAAATCCAATCGGAATCACAAATCCCAAACCCCGGTTGCCAGAGACATGGTATGAATTCAATGCATCTTGAACCCACTTTGCGTCTTGGTAACTTGAAACTACCGATAGACCTTTAGGAAAAATTCGTTCAACATCCATGCCTTAAAGGCTAGCCCTTTTAATGATTTTGGTGAGGCTTATTAATTACGTACAATCTCGCAATTTACTTACAATTAGATCTCGACGCCTATGTATTTGGTTTCGAGGAATTCGTGAATTCCATCGAAACCACCTTCGCGACCAAGGCCGGATTGCTTAAAGCCACCGAATGGCGCTGCTGGATCTGAGATCACGCCGCGATTGATTGCAACCATTCCAGATTCGATTGCTTCGGCTGCGCGCATTGCGCGTGCAAGATCCGATGAATAAACATAGCTAATGAGGCCGTATTCAGTGTCATTGGCCAGGGCAATGCCCTCTTCATCAGTATCAAAGATGACGATTGGTGCGACTGGGCCGAAAACTTCTTGGCGAAGGATTGGATTGGATTTATCGACCACAACAACTGTTGCGGGATAGAACGCACCTGGTCCCTCTGGAGTTTTAGCACCGAGTTTTACATCGCCACCAGCTGCAACTGCTGCATCTACTAATTCAGCAATCTTGTTCCGTTCTTTGACAGAGACGCTAGCGCCGAGTTGTGCGCCGGCTTCCATTCCGGGTGCGACTTTAAGTGCGCCCATTGCAGCAGCAAACTTCGTGATGAATTCATCGGCAACTTTGCGAGCGACGAAGAATCGATTAGCGGCAGTACATGCTGCGCCACCATTGCGCATCTTGGCAAGCATGGCGCCTTTGACTGCTTCATCAATATCAGCATCATCAAGAACGACGAATGGGGCATTGCCACCGAGTTCCATTGATGTTCGCAGAACTAAATCCGCAGATTCGCGGATCAACATCTGCCCGACAAATGTAGAGCCAGTGAAAGAGAGATTGCGAACGCGTGGGTCGTGCATGATCTTGGAGATCATCGGGCCGGTTTGAGAAGGCAAGATGTAATTGACGACGCCTTTAGGAACACCAGCGCGTTCGAGAATATCGACGATTGCAATAGCAGTAAGTGGAGTCTCACCGGCAGGTTTCAAAATAACGGTGCAACCAGCTGCGAGCGCTGGTCCGATTTTGCGAGTAGCCATCGCGGCCGGGAAGTTCCACGGAGTAATAAGGAGTGAGACACCAATAGGTTGGTGGGTAACGATAATTTTCTTATCGCCAGATGGTGAGGTGCGGAAATCTCCGGGAGTGCGCACAGCCTCCTCGGAGAACCAACGGAAAAATTCGGCGGCATAGGCGACTTCACCCTTGGCATCGGTGAAAACTTTTCCATTTTCCATGGAGATCAAAGTGGCGAGGTGATCACTCTCGGCGACCATGATTTCAAATGCTTTACGCAATATCTCGGCGCGTACTCGAGGGGCGGTTTTTGCCCATGAAGCTGAGGCTTTATGGGCCGCATCGACGGCCGCTAAACATTGGGCATCACCCGCAGTTGCGACCTCGGTAATGACTTCACCAGTGCTGGGATCGTAAACCGGCATCTTTCCGTCGCCCGATACCCAACTTCCATCGATATATAGCTCGGTTTTGAATTGCATGGAGCAAGCATACGCTGGGATTCGCAAGTAAAATCGGCTCCCTAACGATGAGATGGATGTGATTTAACCGTGCCAAAATCATGGACCGATGATGCCCCAGAGCCAATGGTTCTCAAGGAGCATGCTCAACTTGATGACCCCATCTCGTACAAAGTTAAGAAGAAGCTTCTTGGCAATCCGCTCAATCGACATTCGCTCTCGCATCAGCGCCTAAGTAAGAAATTTGCGCTTGGCATTCTCTCCTCCGACTGCATCTCTTCATCTGCATACGGTTCCGAGCAGATTCTGCTCGCGCTCTTGCCTGCATTTGGTTTAGCAGCATTTAGCATTTTGTTGCCGATGACTCTGATCGTTCTCATTGTTCTTGTCATTATTACTTTCTCTTATCGCGAAGTCGTCATGCTTTACACAAAGTCGGGTGGTGCCTACGTCGTTAGTAGGGATAACTTCGGGCCCGTAGTAGCGCAAATTGCAGCTGTCGCCTTGATGCTGGATTACATCGTGACGGTGGCAATTCAATCTTCTGCTGGCATTGATGCGATTGTTTCCACATTTACTGGATTACATCCATGGAAAATTCATATGACAGTCGCAGTCATTCTTCTACTTACCTACGGCAACTTACGTGGCGTAAAAGAAGCCGGCGCAGCATTTGCGTTACCGACATATTTTTTCGTCTTCTCCCTTCTCGTAGTATTCGGAATGGGCATCTACCGCACAATCGCTGGCACGCTCCACCACGTTTCAGTTGGTGATGGCGCCGTGCAATTAGGTCACTCACATGGTCTCTTGACTGTTGCGGCAATATTTATTTTGCTTCGTGCATTTGCCAATGGTGGTTCATCTCTTACCGGACTCGAAGCTATTTCTGATGGCGTTTCGCTCTTCCGCTCACCAGAAGGTCACAATGCTCGTCGCACACTTGTTGTGATGTCGGCAATTCTCGGAACATTGGTTGCTGGCGTTTCCTACTTTGCTTACGCACTTCATGCGATGCCATATGACAAGGGAACACCGACAGTTATCTCCCAGATCGCCCATGCCACACTTGGTGAAGGAGCTTTCGGTCAAGTCTTCTTCTATGTTGTGCAGGGATCGACCATGTTAATTCTTATTGCAGGTGCAAACACTGCATATAGCGGATTCCCATACTTAGTTAACTTCGTTGCAAATGATGGCTTCTTGCCTCGCCAATTAACAAAACGTGGCCACCGCTTGGCATTTTCTAACGGAATTATTTTGCTCGCTGGATCGGCCATGTTATTGATGCTTTTTACACATGCATCAGTTGAAAAACTCGTCGCTTTTTACGCACTAGGAGTATTTACTGGCTTCACTTTGGTGGGCTTTGGAATGGCTAAACATGCCAAGCGCCACAAAGAGAAGGGCTGGCGCAAACGCTGGGCCGTAAACACTATTTCTGGCGTTGTCTCTTCCATCATTATTGTAATTTTCGCAGTCGTTAAATTTACTGAAGGTGCGTGGGTAATTCTTGCAATCACGCCAGTTCTAGTATTTGCGCTACTTCGTCTCAATCGCCAATACCGACTTGAGCAAGCTGCACTAAATGTGACTCAAGAAAAATCACGTCGTACTTCAATTGCTCGACATGATGTCTCGGTCCTCGTTGACAATGTTGATATTGCGACCGTTGGGGCAGTGCGCTATGCACGCTCTCTTAATCCACGCCACCTACGCGCTGTTCACTTTGTGATTGATGATGTCCACGCAGAATCTATCTCTGCAGATTGGGCAAAGAATAAAGCGCTTGCCGATGTTCAACTCGAGTTAATTGACTGTCCTGATCGACGAATTCCTGCTGCAGCCGTGGACTATGCGATCCGAGCAACTACATCTCCTGATGTTGAACTCACGCTTCTACTTCCACGTCGCTCTTATTCGGCAGTTCTTGGTCGCTTGTTGCATGATCAAACGGCGGAACAAATCTCACGACCTATCTCAGAGCTAGAGCGAGTAGTAGCAACAATTATTCCTTTCGATGTTGAAAAGATTATTTCTGGAGATTCAAAACATGCCCGCTCTGCTGCGGTTGAAAATATTGAATCACCAGCCCCAACACCACCGGCACCTCGTAAAATTTCTGATGAACCAATTACCGAAGCTGGTCCCATTAGCCACTATGCAGAAAATATTCTTCCGATTGGTGCTGCTACCTGGCGCAAGCGCGCACATGTTCGCGGCAATGTGACGGCAATTCGCACCGCACCTTCCGGTGGTGCGCCTTCAGTCGATGTTGAAATCTGGGATTCCACAGGTGGAATCACCCTTCAATTTATTGGTCGGCGCGAGATTGCTGGTCTTGAAGTAGGCGCCACGCTTTGTGCTGAAGGAATGGTGGGAGAGAACGAAGGTTCACTCACGATCTTGAATCCTTCTTACGAAATTGTTATCGACGAGAAGTAAAGAATTCGTTTAATAGCTGGGCACACTCTTCTTCCCGCACGCCACTAATTACCTCTACCCGAAAGGGTGCGCGGGGATCGCGGAGAACATCCCAGACTGATCCGACCGCTCCAGCTTTCTCATCCCATGCACCGAAGACCACGGTCTTGATTCGCGATTGGGCGATCGCACCCGCACACATCGCGCAGGGCTCTAGCGTCACAACAAGTGTGTGTCCATCCAATCGCCATGATCCAGTCACTTCTGCTGCTTCGCGAATAGAAACTATTTCTGCATGGGCAGTGGGGTCGTGATCGGCTTCGCGGCGATTAAAACCAGAGCCGACAATATTTCCTGCTTCATCAAGAACTATTGCTCCGACTGGAACATCATCTGATTCGAGTGCTTCATGTGCACAATCAAGTGCCGCTCGCATCCAACTTTCGTATTTATCTTGGCTCATTAATCCATCTCAAATATTTCGCGGAACTCTTCGCCAAATCCTAAGCGAGAAGCGATGGCATCGAGTTGTTCATCAGGGAAGAGATCAAGATCATGGCAGAGCGCTTCGATCTCCATTGCACTAATTCCTAGATCACTTAACATTCCAATATCGCCACCAGGTTGTACTTCTTCATCATCTTCTGGAAATGGAAGGTCGAGAATCTCTAAGAGCTCTGCAGCAAGATCGCTATCTTGGGCGTATGTAACATCGCTGATCATCATTTGCATATGTGATCCAAGTGCGCGCACAATAATGAAAAAATCTTCATCATATGAAACCAATGCAAGTGCTCCGCCATTAGTACGTTGAGCTTTGAGGCTATCCATAATTAAGCCAAGATCATCAACAACTGTCAGGGGCGATAGATTCCAACGTCCATCTTCGTGCCATGCAATAAGACCTAGGTCTGCTGCCATGTTGCACCTCCCCAAATGGAAAACGAAAGAAGCATGTTGCGGAGTTCATAGTGACACTAAAGCGGGCATGCGACAAGCCACCTTTCGGTGGGTACTCTGGGGATGTGAAAATTCATGTAGCCGACCACCCGCTGATCACCCACAAATTGACTGTTTTGCGCGATGAAAAAACTCCCTCGCCGACATTTCGACAGTTAACTGAGGAGATTGTGATGTTGCTTGCATATGAGGCAACTCGCGATGTGCATACGGTTGCCAAGGACGTTCAAACTCCCGTGGCAATCGCACATGGCGCAGTTCTTGCAAAACCTCGACCAGTTGTCGTTCCTATTTTGCGTGCCGGCCTCGGAATGCTGGAAGGAATGGTGCGGCTTATTCCATCGGCTGAAGTCGGATTCCTTGGAATGGTCCGCGATGAAGTGACTTTAAAGGCATCTACTTATGCCAATCGTTTGCCCGAGGATCTCACGGGTCGTCAGTGCTACATCTTGGATCCGATGCTTGCTACAGGTGGCACTTTAATTGCCGCCATTGATTATTTATTGGAGCGCGGTGCGCTAGATATCACTGCAATCACCATTCTCTCTTCACCAGAAGGTATCGCCACCTTGCAGAAGGAATATGAAGGAAAGAATTTGCCGATCACTATTGTTACTGGCGCCCTTGATGAGAAGCTCAATGAAAAGGGTTACATCGTTCCCGGGCTTGGCGATGCTGGCGACCGTCTTTATGGCGTTGTGTAAGAGATGGCATCAACTAGCCCCGGCTATGGAATAACAATCCGTGTTGAAGGCCCTCCTTCAGCACAGCCCGTCGCCGAAGTAACGCAAGCGATCACTTCTGCTGGCGCATCCATAACCGCGTTGGATGTTGTTGAATCTTTCATTGATCACGTCGTTATCGATGTCACCTGCGATGCGATCGATGCCGAACATGCCGAAGCCATTACCGCTGCGATTGCACAACACCCAGATCTCAAAGTTCGCAAAGTTTCTGATCGCACATTTCTCCTCCACCTCGGTGGAAAGATTGAGATTCAATCTAAAGTCCCACTAAAGACTCGTGATGATCTATCTCGTGCATATACCCCTGGCGTGGCTCGCATTTCACAAGCAATCGCACTTGATCCTTCTGATGCGCGTCGACTCACCATTAAGCGAAACACGGTCGCAGTTGTAACCGATGGTTCTGCAGTACTGGGACTCGGCAATATTGGTCCTTCTGCAGCTCTTCCCGTGATGGAAGGAAAAGCAGCGTTATTCAAGCGCTTTGCTGATGTCGATGCCTGGCCAGTTTGCCTAGATACCCAAGATGTTGATGAGATCGTTCGTACCGTGCAAATCATCGCCCCTGTCTATGGTGGCATTAACTTAGAAGATATTTCTGCGCCACGGTGTTTTGAAGTAGAGCGTCGACTCCGTGATCTCTTAGATATTCCTGTCTTCCATGATGACCAACACGGAACTGCGATTGTGGTCTTGGCTGCGCTCAAGAGTGCGCTGAAGTTTGTAAAGAAAGATCTCTCAAAGGTCAAGATCGTGATGAGTGGAGCTGGCGCTGCCGGTACCGCGATCGCGCGTTTACTTGTTGCCAGTGGCGCCACCAACATCATTGGATATGACAAAGATGGACTCGTAAATTCACATCATGATGGCGATGAAGAGATGCGCACCTGGTTTGTTGATAATTGCAGCCCACATGGATTTACCGGTTCTATCTCAGAAGCCATGGTCGATGCCGATATCTTCATTGGTGTTAGCGCACCGAATGTATTGAAGGAATCTGATGTAGCGGCAATGGCGCCCGGATCCATCGTCTTTGCTCTCGCAAATCCTGATCCCGAGATCGATCCCACTATCGCTCGTAAGTACGCTGCTGTTGTGGCGACTGGCCGTAGCGATCAGCCCAATCAGATCAATAATGTATTGGCATTCCCCGGAATTTTCCGCGGCCTACTCGATGGTCGAATCACCAAAATTACGGATGCAATGTTGGTGGCTGCCGCTGATGCGATTGCATCATGCGTCTCAGATGATCAACTCAACGCTAACTTTATTGTGCCAAGCGTCTTTGATGCGCAAGTGGTAAAGAAGGTTGCAGAAGCAGTGCGATTGGTCGGCAAGAGCTCTTAGCGTTTAAAGATTCGAGACTGACCACCGATGAGTACGCCCACATAGGTCAAGATAATTCCGCTGACTAAATACCACGAAACATCAGAGCCCTTCGTGGGTGAAATCAGATCGATGAGTAGCGCGCCAATCAGTGTGCCACCAGTGCTAAAGAGCGTAAAAGTTAGGACACCCAGGTGCTGAACGATGGTTGCCGAAAAAGCAATATAGATGACGCCAATTACACCACCGGTGAAAATCCACCATGGGCCATTAGGTAATGCGACGAAGTGTTGATTACCAACAACAATATTGAGAGTAAGAAAGATTGTGAGAAATATCGAACCCATAATGAAGTTAAGCCAGGAGGTGGTAAAACTTTGATGGGAATACTCGTTGATCTGGCCATTAAGGGCGCGCTGCACTCCAACGAAAGCTCCTGCGAGCCCTGAAAGTGCGACCGCCAAAATAGAGAAATGCGCAACTGATAGCCGATCCCACGCCGAGACCAGTACTGCTGCGACCGTGATCGTCGCTGCTGCAACTCGACGAGGAGTAATAAATTTCTTACCGCCACCTGTTAATCCAATTCGATCCACCACTAGAGACATTGCGGTCTGGCCAGCGATCGATGCGACTGAATAAAGTGCAACACCAATTAGTGGAACAACATGTGTTTGTAAAGCAACGAATGAGCCACCAAGCATCCCGGCAAATAAACGCCAGCGTGGAAAATCTCGCTTCTTCACGGATGTAATTAAGCGTATTGCGCCCTCTTGAATTCCTTTATGAAAAATAGCGATGATCGAAATAATAAGTAGACCCGATGAGAATGAAATCAGAGCGGCTTCCACCGAATTGCCCAATCGCTGCGACAACTCTCCATTTGCCCGCGATTGCAGAGAGATCATGATCCCGGAGAGAGCGGCGAGTAGTTCATACTCTGCCATTCGCTTCTTATTCACTCATTGACTCCAAAGTTGTTGTGGCTATTAGCCATGCTTCTTCAATTTCATTTTTCTTACTCTGTGCAGATCCTAAGTCTTGCATTACGGTCGCAAGTTTTGCGTAATCCAAGGCAGATTCGTCTTGCAATTTCTTTAGTGCACTAATTTCAGTATCTACTTTCTCCAGCTGGCGTTCATATTTTGCTATCTCTTTTTTGAGAGTTCGAATATCCGCAATTGAACTCGTGCTGGATTTGGCGGTTGATTTCGCGGAATTGGCGGCGAGATCGCTCCTGCGCATTTGAAGATATTGATCAATTCCACCAGGCAAATCGCGATGCGTGAGATCGCCCAATAAACCAATGAATTTGTCGCATACGCGCTCGAGAAAATATCTATCGTGCGAGATCACCAGGAGTGTTCCGCCATAGGAATCCAAGAGATCTTCCAGCGCGGTCAGGGTTTCAACATCGAAATCGTTAGTGGGCTCATCGAGGAGCAGAACATTTGGTGAATCCATAAGCAAGCGAGTGAGCTGAAGTCGGCGTCGCTCGCCACCCGAGAGATCTCCAACAGGAGTCCACTGGGCATCAGTACTAAAACCCAATCGCTCACACAATTGGGCTGCGGATAGTTCCTTGCCGTTACCGAGCTGAACTCGATTAGCCACTTTTTCTACTGCTTCAAGCACTCGCCAAGTGGGATCGAGTTCTTCTAAGTGCTGCGATAAGAAGGCGGCTTTAACGGTGACACCAGTAACGATCTTTCCTTCGGCCGCTTTTATCTCACCAGTGAGGGCGCGAAAGAGCGTTGTCTTGCCGGCGCCATTAACTCCAACAATTCCAATGCGCTCTCCGGGGCCAATATTCCAATACACATTCTCAAGAATTTTCTTTTCGCCAGCAAAGATGGTGGCTTGATGAATTTCATAGACGGTATTGCCAAGTCGATTCGTGGCGAAGTTGAGAAGTTCGGATTGATTACGTGGTGGAGGTTCGTTAGCGATTAAAGTATTTGCAGCTTCAATTCTAAATTTAGGCTTGGCAGTGCGGGCAGGTGCACCGCGACGAAGCCAGGCCAATTCTTTGCGAATCAACATATTACGCTTCTGATCTTCCACACTTAGCTGACGCCCGCGCTCTGCCTTCGATAAAACATACGCGGAATATCCGCCTTCATATGCCAGGACTTCTCCGTCGACTACTTCCCATGTTTGATCGGAAACTTCATCCAAGAACCAGCGATCGTGTGTGATCACTACTACTGCTAATTTTGTGCGGCTCTTAATGTGATTGGCTAGCCAAGCAACCCCTTCCACGTCGAGGTGGTTAGTGGGCTCGTCCAACAAAATTAAATCGCATTCACTAATCAGCAATTTGGCGAGGTTGACGCGGCGTCGCTCGCCACCAGAAAGTGATGCAAAATCGCGATCTAACAGCTCATCGGTAAAGCCACCGAATAGTCCTACGAGAACTTCCCGAATCTCGGAATCACTGGCCCATTCATGCTCTGCTTTATCGCCAAGAACTACATCACGTACTTTTGCATCGGCATCTGCATAATCAACTTGCCCGAGAAGTCCCACTTTTACTGAATTAGCTTTAGCTACTCGACCAGAATCAGGCTCTTCTATACCGGCCATGATTTTGATGAGAGTGGATTTGCCGCCGCCATTGCGCCCAACAATTCCTATCCGTTCGCCCTCATTGACCCCTAATGAAACTTTGTTGAGGAGTGGGCGGATATCAAAGGCCTTAGAGACTGACTCTAAATTTAATAGATTTTTTCCGGCCACTAGCCAAGAGTATTGGGTACTGGATTAGAGTGTCGCCATGTCAGAGATTCCACTAACAGACCGTGCTTATGCCCTCGATCTCGATAATAAAGATCCATTGCGTCACTACAAGAGCCAATTTGTCGTGACAGATCCCGAGATGTGTTATCTCGATGGCAATTCATTAGGTCGCCTCCCTAAGAAGACAATCGAATCCATCAATAAATTTATGATCGATGAGTGGGGACCAGAAGTGGTTGAAGGATGGAGCCACTGGGTTGATGAAGCGCAACCAACCGGAGATCTGATCGGTCGATCAACGCTGGGCGCAGCTGCCGGACAAGTTCTTGCATGTGACACGACTTCAGTTAATTTTTATCAACTAGTCGGAGCCGCACTTCGCGCCCGACCAGGTCGCAAAACCATAATTATCGATGCCGCAAATTTCCCCACCGATCGCTATATCTTGCAAGGACTTGCTGATCGCATGGGTCTTAAATTAATTATCATCGATAACGAAACTCCTGGCACCGCAGAGTATGAGCGAATTACTCCCGAAATTCTTGAGCCATATCTTTCCGAAGATGTTGCCTTTGTCACCTTTGAAGTAATTCAATATCGCTCAGGTGCACGAAGTGACATAAAGGCGATCACTGATTTAGTTCGCAAGTATGGCGCGCTTACGATTTGGGATGCCTCGCACGCAGTCGGCGCGATTGAAATGAATTTCGATGACAATGGTGTGGATCTTGCAGTGGGTTGCACATATAAATATGGCAATTCTGGTCCCGGCTCTCCTGCCTGGATGTATATAAGCAAGCGAATTCAAAATGAGCTACAAGTGCCGATTCAAGGCTGGTTTGCGCAAGCAGATCAATTTGAAATGGGGCCAACTTTTGAGAAATCTCAAGATATTCGTGGCTTCCAGATTGCTAGCCCATCACTCATGGGACTTCGGTGTATTCAAAGTGCATTTGGAATGATTGAAGAAGCAGGTATCGAGGCCATTGCACATAAGTGCGCAGTCGGTACAACCATGATGATTGGGCTTTACGATCTCTGGCTCAAAGATTTGGGGTTCACGCTCAACACCTCTCGCGAGCCTTCCCACCGCGGTGGACATATCTCTCTGATACATCCCGATGCAAAACAGATCTCTGTTGCGCTCCGTAAATTTGCCAATGTAATACCTGATTATCGGGTACCTAACTCAGTTCGACTTGCGATCTCACCTCTCGCAACTTCTTATACCGAAGTCTGGGATGGCTTCCAACGACTCCGTGATTTGGTCAGCACTGGCCAGTACAAAAAAATTGAAATGGATGGCAATCGAGTTACATGAGTACAGACCACGATGCAGCGCTGACTTACACCTCTTACTTAGCAGTCGATGAACTCCTTGGACTTCAGCGCCCGTTATCTGATGGCCCCGAACACGATGAGATGCTCTTCATTGTTATTCACCAGACCTATGAACTCTGGTTTAAACAAATTTTGCACGAGCTCAAAGCGGTCCAGAAGCGTTTGGAATCAGGGGATTCTTATGGCTCGATGGCCATTCTTGGCCGCATTCGTTCCATCCTGAAAGTATGTGTGTCACAAGTAGATATTTTGGAGACGATGACTCCGTTGCAATTTAACTCTTTCCGCGGTCGCCTCTCATCCTCTTCTGGATTTCAATCAGCACAATTTCGAGAAGTCGAAGCACTACTTGGCCGGCGCGATGCAAAAATGGCGGGACACTTGCCGCAAGATGCCCAAGCAATAATTGCTGAGATCACATCAAAGCGTTCACTCTGGGATTCCACTTTGGTCTATTTAGCAAAGCGCGGGTATTCAATTCCGACGCAATATCTAGATCGCGATTTTTCACAGCACTATCTTCCTAATGACGATGTGCAAAATGTTTTAGTCGATGTGCACCACAAAGATCCCGAGAGCGCTGCGCTATGCGAGCGCCTTGTTGATATCGATGAAGGGCTTCAGGAATGGCGCTATCGCCATGTAAAAATGGTCGAACGCACCATCGGAAGCAAGCTTGGGACTGGCGGATCTTCTGGCGTGGGTTACTTGAGCTCTACGCTCTTTCACCCAATTTTTCCTGACTTGTGGGCTATCCGCGATCGCTTTTAAGCGACTTTAATCCAGACCGATGTAGCAGCAGGTAATTTGCCGGCCTTGAGCGGTCCGCTACTTACCAATACTTTGCCTACCGGTAATTTGTAATCTTTGCCGCGGAAGTTAGTGATGCAATGCCAACCACCTTCGCGCACAAAGTGAACGACTTCTGGATCAGATGTCTTCACCCATTCCAAATCTTCACTTGTCTGTAATTTCTTACGTAGCGCAAGTGCGGTGCGATACATCGCTAATGTCGATGTCGCATCTTTTGATTCGGATTCCACTGAGAAATCTTTAAACCATTGCGGCTGTGGCAAATGTGCTTTGCCGGTGCCAAATCCAAAAGAAGTGCCGGTGGATTTCCACGGTAGTGGAACGCGACATCCATCGCGACCCTTTTCGGTATGCAAAACCGCAACGCCGTTGACGTAACGTCCCTCCTTCTTGAAGTAAACACGCTTGCGCTCCACGACAATGTTGCGAATCCAGTTAGGGTCTTGCAGATCTTCATGTTTGAGATCTTCTACTTCATACAAGCCAAGCTCTTCACCTTGATATGCATAAACACAACCAGGGAGCGCCATCAACATCATTGCTGCGGCACGTGCGCGCTTTTGACCAAGCGCTCGATCGAGCTTGATGTCTTTGCCATCAGAGAGCAACCATTCGTTGAGATTGCACTTATCCGGTAGGCCATATTTTGTAGCGGTGCGAACTCGGTCATGGTTATTCAGAACCCAAGTCGATGAAGTTCCATTCTCTTTCGCAAGCGTTAAGTTCTCTGCGATGATGCGCTTAAATTCCTTCGCTTTGAAATCTGATCCTAAGAGATCGAAATTAAATGCTTGGCCGAGTTCGTCTTTTCGGGCATAGAGCATGCGCCGCTTTGCTTGAACATAAGCTTCAGCGACCGCAACTCGTGGTGGGTTGTATTCATCAAATACCTTGCGCCATTCACGATAAATCGCATGGACATCATTTCGATCAAAGAGAATATCGGTGCCATCCTGTGGGATGTTAAATGATTCAACTTGCTGGTATGACTCGTTAATGCGCTTCATATCTTTCTTTAGCGCGTGCGCAACATCGATCCGGAATCCATCAACCCCGCGATCAGACCAGAAGCGAAGTGTCTTAATAAAATCTAAATGGACTTCTCGGTTATCCCAGTTGAAATCTGGTTGTTCTGGAGCGAAGAAGTGCATGTACCACTGGCCAGGAGTTCCATCTGGATTGGTAGTACGGGTCCAGGCAGATGGCGCAAAGTGTGATGCCCAATCGTTAGGTGGCAATTCACCATTCTTACCTTTGCCATCGCGGAAGATATAGCGATCGCGCGCTTTTGATCCTGGCTTAGCAGCAAGTGCTTCTTGGAACCAGACGTGGCGGTTAGATGAGTGATTAGGAACGATATCGACGAAGACGCGGATATCTGCTTTGTGGAGCGCTTTCACCATACGATCAAAATCTTTTAAAGTGCCTAGCTTGGGATCAACGTTTCGGTAATCATCAACGTCATATCCGCCATCGGCGAGCGCAGATGGATAGAAAGGGCTGAGCCACACTGCATCGAGACTGAGTGATTTCAAATACTTAACTTGCGAAGTGATGCCATTGATATCTCCTAGACCATCGCCATCAGAATCTTTAAATGAGCGTGGATAAATCTGGTAAATCGCAGCCTGGCGCCACCAATTTGCATCTTTTTTGAGAGCCACAAAAAATTCCATTCGCTAGTTATTCAGTAATTTGAATTCACGACATATCATTCACCAATCCACCTCAAATCCCAATCAACCACCCAACTCTGGAGCGCCGACATGAGTAAATTTCCTGATAACTTTCTTTGGGGCGCAGCTACTGCTGCCTATCAAATTGAAGGCGCCGCCCAAGAGGATGGTCGTGGGGTATCGATCTGGGATACCTTTTCGCGAATTCCCGGCAAAGTAATTAATGGCGATACCGGTGATGTGGCCTGCGATCACTATCACCGAGTTCCAGAAGATATCGCGCTAATGAAAGAGCTTGGCCTCAAGGCATATCGATTCTCAATCTCCTGGCCACGTATGTTTCCCAATGGCGATGGGGTACGCGAAGAACGCGGTTTTACTTTCTATAACAAGCTGATCGATGGTCTGATTGAAGCGGGAATTACTCCCTTAATGACTTTGTACCATTGGGATCTGCCACAGGCGCTGCAAGATAAGGGCGGATGGGCTAATCGCGAGATCGTCCAAGCATTTGCAGATTACGCCACAGCTGTCTCACAAGCATTTGGTGATCGCGTCAAAATGATGGCACCGATCAACGAGCCTTGGTGCGTTGCTTGGTTGGGGCATGGACTCGGAGTTCATGCACCTGGAATTACCGATCGCAAGCAAGCATTCGCAGCAGCACATCACACAGTCTTGGCGCATGGCGCTGCGGCCCGCGCAATTCGCGCAGTGCATCCGGATGTAAAAGTGGGGCCAGTGCTCAATCAGGATTACTTCTTCGCTTCCGATCCTACTAATCCAGATGTTGCGCATGCAGTCGATGTATTAGATGCGCAAGCAAATCGTTGGTGGATGGATGCAATTTTCGACGGCAAGTACCCAGATGTATTGATGGCGAAGTTTGGTTCTGAGATCACACCATGGATAAAAGATGGCGATATGGAACTTGCCCAAACCCATAATGATTTCCTCGGTATTAATCATTACTGGAGCACCAAAGTAAAACCATCTACTGGCACAGCTCCTATGCAATTCAATACATCTGATCTATTCGATCTCGATGTTGACACAACTCCGGAAGGCCCACTGACTGATATGGGTTGGCCTATAACTCCTAAGAATTTTGGTGAAGGTCTCATTCGTTGGAAGCGCGAACTTGGCGATCGCTTGCCAGATATCTACATCACTGAAAATGGCGTTGCCTACGATGATGGAATTGGTGGCGATGGAAAAATTAATGACACTCGTCGCATCTCTTATCTCAATGACTACATCTCATCAGTCGGGGATGCGATCCAAGCTGGCGTGCCAGTGAAGGGATACTTCGAATGGTCATTGATGGACAACTACGAATGGTCACTGGGCTACGGCAAGCGCTTTGGGATCGTCCATATGAACTACGAGACCCTGGTGCGCACCATCAAGGAATCTGGCCGCTGGTACTCCCGAGTAATAGCAAATAATGGGCTATCCGGTAACTAAATTGTTATAAAAGCCCCGCTTCAGCGAATTCCCATCTGACGTAATAGATAGGTAAATTTTGGGGCGGGACGCGGGCAACCCCTCGGTGCTCGGACCAGATAACAAGGTAAGGTCGAATGAAAAAATCAATCAAACTTACAGTTGTCGCAAGCATCGTTGCTCTTTCAGCAACAATGTTCTCTGCAACTTCAGCTAAGGCTGCTGACTGTGGCGATTACTCACAGTTCGGAAAGCTTTCAGGACAGACAGTAAAGATCTTCGCAGGTATCCGTGACCCAGAAGCTACAGTGATGACAAAGATTTTCGCTCACTTCACAGCTTGCACAGGTATCAAGATTGCTTACGAAGGTACCGACCAGTTCGAGACTCTTCTCCCTGTTCGTGTTAAGGGCGGAAACGCACCTGATATCGCAATCATTCCTCAGCCAGGTCTTGTAGCAACAATGGTTGCAACAGGTAAGGCTGTTCCAGTATCTGCAAAGGTATTGGCAAACATCAACAAGTACTACAACCCAGCATGGAAGTCATTCACAACTGTTGACGGAAAAGTTTACGGAGCTCCATTCGGTGCTTCATCTAAGTCACTTGTTTGGTACTCACCAGCACAGTTCAAGAAGCTTGGCGTAACCATCCCAACAACATGGGCTCAAATGGATGCAATTGCAGCGAAGTTCAAGGCTGCAGGCGTAACACCATGGTGTGCTGGTATTGAATCTGGCGCAGCTACAGGTTGGCCTTCAACTGACTGGATCGAAGAAATGGCTCTTCGCGAGCTAGGTCCAGACAAGTACAACATGTGGTGGCAGGGCAAGCTCAAGTTCTCATCACCTGAAATGCAAGGCGTAATGGCCAAGGTTCAGGCATGGGTTGGAACTCAAGCTCAAGTTGGAAACCTCCAGTCTGTTGCTACACGTAAGTTCCAGGATGCAGGCGTTCCAGGACTTAAGGACGGCACATGCGGCATGCTCCAGCAGGCTTCTTTCTACTCATCAATGTTCCCAGCAGGTACAACATTTGGTGCAGACAAGGATGCAAACGCGTTCTACCTACCTCCAACCAACACCAAGTTTGGTAACCCAATCGAAGGTGCAGGCGAGTTCCCAGTTGCGTTCAACTCAAAGGTTGCAACACAGCGCGTAACCGATTACCTATCATCACCTGTTTATGCAACAGAGCGTGCAAAGGCTGGCGGCTGGACTTCAGCTAACTCAGGCGTTCCACTATCTGCATACACAGATCCAGTGTTGAAGGTTGTTGCTCAATCACTTCAGGCTAAGAAGGGTGCAATCGTGTTCGATGCATCTGACTTGATGCCAACTGCTGTAAACGGTGCTTTCTGGAAGGAAATGACCAAGTTCTACGCAGAAGGTAAGTCAATGAAGGATGTTGCAGCGGCTATTGACGCTAACTGGTAATTAAAACTACTAGTTACATCTGATTAAAAGAGCGGGGTTCACCTCTTGGTGAACCCCGTTTTTATCTCTAAGATAAGTAAATAATTTCAGCTACAAAGATTCCCTAAATCTTTATCAATAGAAGGTGAGGCGCCAGTGGTTACCTGGTCCGGATTACTATCTAATGCAGCTCCTAAGCTCTTTCAGATCTTTGCAGTCCTCGCCATCTTCTTTGGTATCTACGCCGCAGCCTTTGCATATGGCGCGCGTATTAAGGGCAAGTCACAATCAAAAATAGCCTTAGTAATTTTCTTAGTTCCCGCACTTATATTGGCCATGACTGGCCTTGGTATTCCGGCAATTCAAACCATTATGGAATCTTTTAAGAATGCAGATTCATCAAAATGGGTGGGCTTCAAAAACTACGCAGTTGCTTTTCAAGATCCAGAGATTGTTCGTACCTTTATCAATACCTTCGCTTGGGTAATCATCTCGCCAGTAATTGTTACTGCCCTTGGCCTCACCCTCGCAACCATGCTCAACAAGATGAAGCGTGAAGCACTCGCCAAGACTTTGATCTTTATGCCGATGGCGATCTCATTCGTAGGTGGGTCTCTCATCTGGAAATTCGTCTACGGCTACAACGATCCAGGCACACCTCAGACCGGCCTTGTTGGTCAGATTCTTACTTGGCTACATATTGATCCGCCGCACCTACTTCTCTGGTCGCCGTGGAACAACGGACTCCTCATGATCGTTTACATCTGGGGCTTCACTGGTTTTGCGATGGTTATCCTCTCTGCCGCAATCAAGGGAATCCCGGCCGAAATTGAAGAAGCAGCTCAATTAGATGGCGCCACCGGAATAAAGATGTTCCGCACCATCACGGTGCCGATGGTTCGCAACACAATTATCGTTGTATTGACGACTGCGATGGTCGGTACCCTGAAGTTATTCGATGTTATTCACACTATGACCGGCGGTAACTTCAAGACCGACGTGCTCTCCAATCGCATGTTTGATGAGAACTTCGTCTACCTCAACTATGGCCGCGGTGCTTCCCTCGCAGTATTGATCTTCTTGGGCGTAATCCCGATTACTTATTACAACATTCGCTCACTTCGCGCAGAACGGAAACGTTAATGTCTACCGTCATCGATGCTCCTAAGAAGGTAAAGAAGATTAAGGCCGTGAAATCTCATGGTGCTGATCGCGCATTCACTTCGCCAATCGCATCTGCCGTCGTTACCGTAATTGCTGTTCTCTGGACGATTCCTACCTTTGGCCTCTTTGTCACAGCGTTCCGCCCTAATGAAGATATTCGCTCTACTGGTTGGTGGACCGTCTTCCTCCATCCAAAATTCACTTGGGATAACTTCCATGCCGTTCTCTTTGCTGGCGGTGGGTCAATCGGCAGTCAGGGAATGATTCCTTTCGCTGTTAACTCACTTGCAATCACCATCCCGGCTGTAGTTCTCTCGGTCGGATTTGGTTTGATGGCTGCTTACGCACTTGCCTGGATTCCTTTCCGCTTTAGCGATCACATTTTCTATGGTCTCTTTGCGCTACAAGGTGTTCCACTACAACTTTCGCTCTTGCCATTGCTGACTTTCTTTGCCACCGGCGTCAAGCTCTTTGGTGTCACAATTATTCCTTCGCTGCATATTGTGGGCACTTTGGCTTCAGTCTGGTTGCCGCACGTTATGTTCGGTATGCCATTAGTTATTTACTTAATCCACAACTTCGTCGCTGCCCTTCCCCGTGAAATTATGGAAGCTGCTCGCGTTGATGGCGCTAACCACTTTGAAGTTTTCCGCCGCATCGTTCTTCCACTTTCCATTCCGGCACTTGCCTCGATTGCTATCTTCCAATTCCTCTGGATCTGGAACGATCTCTTGGTTGCGCTCGTCTTCGCAGGTGGAACCGACGATGTCGCACCGCTGACACTCCACCTCGCAAACCTCTCTGGAAACCTCGGCTCGCACTGGGAAAACGTGGCACCTGCTGCCATCTTCTCGATCATCATTCCGTTGATCGTCTTCCTTTCACTCCAGCGCTTCTTCGTCCGCGGTCTATTGGCAGGTTCTGTTAAGTAAATGAAGGTCACCAGAGATCAGATTGATCTCGGTTGGTCACTACATTTCGACGGCAAGGTTTTTCCTGCCACCGTACCTGGCACTGTCCATACTGACTTAATTGCTGCAGGTGAGATTCGTGATATTCGAATCGATGGTAACGAAGCCGAGATGGCCTGGATTGGTTCTGCCGATTTCACATATCGCACAACTATCAAAAAGCCATCTACTGGGGATCATCATGAGTTGTATTTTCATGGCCTAGATACTCTCGCCACCGTATCTATCAATGGAGTCGAGCGCTTGGCGACCAAGAATATGCATCGCTCATATTCATTAGATCTCACCACAGATTTTCTCGCTGGGGATATCGAGCTATCGATTAAATTCGCAGCACCACTAACTGAAGCAATTCGACTCGAAAAATTACGCGGACCGCTACCTAATCCCTACAACCGCCCCTACAACATTCTTCGCAAAATGGCTTGCTCTTTTGGTTGGGACTGGGGTCCCATCACTCTCACAAGTGGAATCTGGAAACCAGTTGAGTTAATTTCTTGGAGTGGCTCGGTAATTGATTCAGTTCAACTCAATGCCACCTCTAAGACTCTTGCTGTGACACCACATATTCGTGGCGCAAAATCTGCATCGATTCGTATTCTTGATGGTGAGAGAGTGATTTACGCTAATGAGATCGCGGCAAATGAGCGATCAATCATTGAAGTCGATGGGGTACAGCTCTGGCGAGTTGGGCGTGGCCGGCTCTACACCGTGGAGATCACAACACCTGATGATCAATATCAATCCACCGTTGGCTTTCGCGATGTCGCGATCAATCAAGAGAAAATCGGCGAACGTACCCTCTTTAGTACCGAGATTAATGGTGAGCGGATCTGGCTTAAGGGAGTTAACTGGATTCCCGATGATCCCTTTCCTCATCGCATCACCCGCGATCAATATCAAGCACAGATCAATAATTTAAAAGAACTCGGCGTTAATGCCATTCGCATTTGGGGTGGCGGCATCTATGAATCCGAGATCTTCTACGATATTTGTAATCGAGAAGGAATTCTTGTGTGGCAGGACTTCTTATTTGCTTGTGCTGCATATTCAGAAGATCCCGAGAGTTATGAGGAAGTGCGATTAGAAGCTCGAGAAAATATTGCGCGCCTGACCAAGCATCCATCACTCTTTATGTGGTGCGGCAACAATGAATGTTTAGAAGGCCATCAGAACTGGGGCTGGGAGGATGAGCTACAAGGCCGTCCGTGGGGCGCTGGCTATTACTTCGATCTACTCCCCGCGCTTGTTCAAGAGCTCGACGGCGAGCGGCCATATATTCCGGGATCTCCCTTTGCGCCCGAATCAGATGATGTGATGTCCGAACTCTCTGGCACCAATCACATTTGGGATGTCTGGAATCGCTTGCCGTACCAGCGCTATGAAGAGTACTCGCCATCACTTTCAGCAGAGTTTGGTTATAACGGTCCTGGATCATGGCCGACGTTAATGAAATCACTGGGCACTACCGACCTAGAGCCCACAAGTGCCGGCGTGATTGAACATCAAAAAGCCTTTAAAGGAATGGAGAACATTGCCAATGGATTGGCGTGGGAATTCCAAAGACCACCAACGTCTGGCAAGAGTTGGTATTTCGCTTCGCAATTAGTTCAAGCTCGCGCAGTTGAGATCGGTGTTAAACATTTCCGTACTTTGTATGCCACATGTTCTGGCACCTTCCTCTGGCAATTTAACGATATGTGGCCCGTGTTGAGTTGGGCAATCCGAGATAGTGCTGGTGCACAGAAGCTGGCTTGGTACTCACTACAGAGCGCCTACAAATCTATTGTGCTTCACTTCGACGGAGTTGATCGAGCCCTCAAGATTCTCAATGAGAACGCTTCTTCTATTTCAGATACGCTGATATTGAGCCAGATTAATAGTGCAGGAAAACTAGATCGCCTGGAATTAGATATTGAAGTTGGCGCACATGAAGTATTTGACATTGAATTACCATTTGCAAAAAGTGATGGTTCATATCTGATTGCAGATTTTGCGGGAATGCGCACAGCTCGTAAGTCCACCAACGCCCCGGCAGAGCCATTGGGTGGTAACGAGTTTTCAATTGGCTTAGAAGTTATTGGTAGCACGATTACCTATGACATCAGAGCGACCGACTTTATCTTTGAGCTCTGCGCGCTTCCCGAGCTAATCGTCAATGGGGCGGTTGTTAACCATCAGCGCATCACTTTGTTGCCGGGCGAGAGCACGATATTTACCGTGCAATGCGCTACTGAAAGTGATGCGCAGAAGTTAGCGAATAGCTCTGAGAAGATTTTCTATTCGCAGAACGATTTAGTTGGAGATCGCTGAACCAAGAGTTACTGAGAATGTCTTGCTGCCGCCCGTAGGTAGCGTCACAGTGACTTTCACGGTTGTGCCCGGCACATACGAGCGGATCTTTACGATCGCTGCCGTCTGGTCCGGAATTTTTGTTCCATCAATATCGGTCACGATTGATCCTGCTGGAATACCAGCAGTTCCCGCTGGACTTGGAGTAGCCAAGCTGGAGATCTTTGCGCCCTTGCCGGTAAAAGTTGTATCAAAGTAAACACCCAGTACTGGTCGAGTCGAGTGGCCAGTCTTGATGATCTCATCAAAGACGCGCTTGGCTTCATTAATCGGAATCGAGAATCCAAGACCGATCGAGCCGCTACCGCTGCTGAGTGATGCAATGGCGGAGTTAACGCCGACAATGCGACCCTGCGAATCAGTAAGTGCGCCACCAGAGTTGCCGGGGTTAATTGCAGCATCGGTCTGAATTGCATCTACATAAGATTCAGCGCCAGTCGTACCAGTTGTGACTGGACGATTGAGCGCAGAGACGATTCCAGATGTCACAGTGCGATCAAGTCCAAGTGGTGAACCAAAAGCGATTACTTGATCCCCAATATTGAGCGCAGAAGAATCACCAATAGTAAGAGTTGGAAGATTTCCTAGATTAATTTTTAATACCGCTAGATCATAAGCGATATCGCGCCCAACAATTGTGGCGGAAGTTTCTTGGCCATTATCGAGTTCGACGCTGACGGTTCCACCAGAAACAGCATCGGCAATCACGTGATTATTAGTGATGATGTAGCTAGATGTTGCATTAGTTTGAAGGATTGATCCAGATCCAGTGGCGCCACCGTTAGTTGTAGTGACGGTAACTGTCACGACAGCAGGTGCGACTTTTTGCACAATAGGGTTGAGGCTGGTTGTGGAAGTAATAGTTGTGTTAGAAGAGGTTGTTGTTGGTGGAGCGCCGAGTGTTACAAGTGTGCGAGTGACGGGACATGTTCCAGTCGTGGTTGCGTAGATTGCGTTTGTCTTGTTATCCACGCAAGCTTTCACAACGTTGGCGCCGCTAAAAGTTCCGGCAGCTGTTGCTACTCCGCCAATAACGACTGATCCCAGAACAAATCCGAATCCAACTTTTGCAAAAGTGCTCTTCATTTATTTACCTTTCGACAATGTCACGTATGAGTAAAACTTAAAGGGAGAATCTAAGAGTTTGCTGAGTCTGCGCTGGGCATCTCCATATTCCTAACCTCCGGGACCAGCAGAACTATTCCCACGATAACTGCGCTAAAGAGTGCAAAGAACCACATCGCATGGATGATTCCGAGCCAGGCGGCCAGTGGCCCCGCTATTAAGAGTCCTAGTGGCCGGAAGAACATGGAACCCATGCCATCAAAGGCAGAGACCCGGGAGAGCGATTCTCGGGGCACCTGGCGGACCATGGCGGTAGTCCAGATCGTTCCCCAGAGATCAAGTGTGATTCCCCAAAGGAGGGCGGTAAATGCAATGAAGGCCAAGGAATGGCTACCAGATAGGACCCAGATATAAATCGAGAGCGACCAAGTAATGATCATCATGAAGCGCATCGGATGCTTCACAACGATTCGATAACCAATGAGTGATCCCAGTACTAAGCCAATAGATTCCGCCGTTAAAACAACTGCCCACGAGGAAGCGCCATGAAATCTTTGAAGTGAAATCAGGGGACCTAAAACTTCTTGTGCACCCGCCCAAGCCATCACAATGAAAGAGAATCCACCCACAACTGCGACGATCCATCGGTAGGAGAGAAAGACTTTCCATCCGTGTATGAGATCTTGCATCATGGAGTGCTCGTTATTGCTTCGCGCCGGAACTAGATGTCGGAATGTAGAAACAATCACACCTGCAACAAGGAAGGAAAAGGCATCAATAAAGAGCGCTGCAGTCGCGCCAGATGTCGTAACAAGAACTCCACCGAGAGCTGCGCCAGAAATGAGCGCGACATTGGAGATAAAGGAGAGGAAGGCATTTCCTTTTTGAAGTTCTTCTTCGGGAAGTAGCGCCGGAAGAATTCCAGAAAAAGCTGGCCACCAAATTCCTGCTTGAAGCCCAAAGTTAATATTTGCAAAGAGTAAGACCCAGATTGGTACATGTCCGGTAGCAAAGAAAGAGGCTTGGACAATCAAGCCAAGTGACCCCATAACATCGGTGATCGCCACCATTTTGATTCGGCCAAAGCGGTCGGCAATTACTCCACCAAATGGAAAAATAATAAGTGTGGCTATCGTGTTTGCTCCCAGCACAAGTCCGAGCAGTGATGCACTTCCGTTAGGTAGCTGGAGAATTCCAAATGCTAGGGCGATCGGTGCCATGCCATTGCCAAGATTGGAGATAAAGCGAGTTACAAAAAAGCGCTTTACATAAGGAATTGCCAATAAATGCCGTAAATTCATATTTACTTCTTGCTTTCAAGATCCCGAATCACTCGATGAATCTCGCTCGCTATCTCCTTTAATTCACTCAGCTCTTGATTGGCGATAGTGCGGGCCTCTTTAGCGAGTTCAAATTCACCGAGCGAGGCTTCGTGCGTCTCATTAATCTTCTGTTCAACTGAAGCGGATGAGACGTTCTGGCCCACCATGATGATAGAGAGAAGAACTAATTGTAGAAATGTCTGTGCAACCCAAGCAACGATGACAATGAGGTCGTGGGTTTTGATCGCGGCTGGTAATGAAATCAAAGCAATCGCCATAAAGAGGTAGGCGCACCACATCGTGGAAACGGCTGCGGTAATTTTCTCCGCAACTTTGCGATTGAAATTATTGATTGCGTTCATGAGTAGATTCTACTTCTAACTCTCTAAATTAAAGATCTCTCCCGCACTGTGCTTCTGTGTCGGTGCACCTAGCAAAATATGCACGCTTCCCTTGCCGATCACTTTCCATGATGAAGTGCCAGATTCGCAGACCATCGCAGTATCTTCATCAATTCCCACAATTACTACACCTTCTGGCGCTTTCATCATGACTTTTGCGGCTTTATCGGGAATCCAGCCAAAGAATTTGTTGTAGTGAGGAATGGTGCGAATATGTGGTGTTATCCCAAGGCCTGGTTCGCCCTCTTCTTTCATGCGAAAGAAGTGCGGCACATCGCTACTCATGGCCATTGCACCAGCGCTGCATCCAGCCAGTGAACTCCCATTCTCCCAATTAAATTTAATTGCATTCCACACTGGGGTATCCACGAGAGATTGCGCTAAATGAATGGGGTTGCCACCAGATAAATAGATCAGCCCAGCGTTATGGATTACATCGATATGTGATTCATCCATCGCACCTTCGCGATTAAAGATTGGTAGAAATATTTGTTCGGCGCCGATTCGTTCTGCTTGCTTTCGTCCCAGCTCTTTCCAGTAGTTAAGGCTTTCGGGACTTTCTAATCCAGCAGCAGTGGGGATCTGCACAAAGCGGTTGGATTTACCTCGAACAATCGCTTGTTCTAATAACCACTTTTCAAGATCTGCCATAACGGGGAGATATTCACCAGATCCCACTAGAGCAAGGGCGCCCGGGGAGTTATCCATGTATCACTCGATCTGGAAGTTTGAGCCGCAATGCAAAAAACGAAACTGTTAATAGCCCGAAAATCATTGATCCCAGCCAAAGCCAATGGAGGCCAGCGCCTAAGAGCGTGCCTGCAAAAATTGGACCGGCAATCATTCCGATCTGCCATGAATTCCCAGATGCCGCGTTGTATCGACCACGGAGATGTTCTGGTGCAAGCTGATTGGTAACCGACGGGATTATCGGAGACCAGACCATCTCACCGGTTGCAAAGATCAATTGGCAGATCACCATTGAGGCCAGCGCCCAATGGGTATTAAAGCCTGCAAAGCTTGCCGCAACCCAGGAGAGCGCCCAGAGGGTCGCGGCGATTGCTAACGCGTTGGCGCGCTTTACTTTTTCAAATCTTTTGACGAAATAAAGTTGAAATGCGCCAATCAGGATCGTGTTTACTGCAAGTGGATAGGCCATCTCGGAGGGTTTCATTTTGGCCACAAGAACAGCGAAGGATCCGATACCAACTTCAAGTTGGGCATAGCCAAAGAGAATTGCAAATAGTGTGACAAACCAGAATTTCACAAAGGTCTTATCAGCAAGCACTTCGCGCCAGCCATCGGTTCGCTCTGAATTAATTTTCTTCTCAGCTGCACTTCGTTGACCGACTTTTCCGATCCAGGCGACGCTGGCAATATATCCAAAGAAGGATGCGCCATCTAAGAGGTAGAGCAATTCAAAGGTACGAGAATTATGAAGATCGACAATCAGTGATGCTACGAGTCCACCAATAGCAATACCGATATTGAGAGCGGCAAATGATGCGCCAAACATGCGCTCTCGCAAATGTTCTGGCGTTAGCTCACCTTGAATCGAACGCTGTGCTGGCCACATGCCTGATTGGCCGATAGAGAGAATTGCTACGGAGAGCAAGGCGAATGAGGCGTGGTGAATATATGCAAGTGATGCATAACCAATTCCACTGACTGCGCAAGATGCCATCAAAATTGGCTTTGGGCCGAAGTGATCAATCGCATTTCCCATTAGTGGTGAGACGAGAAGTGAAATCAGCGCGCCAAATCCGGCAACGCCACCAGCTATCCACGCATCGATACCACGAACAGAATGGAGATAAAGGAAGAAATATGGCAAGACCATGCCATTGCCGATCGATGAAAAAAGGACGCCCCCAATGAGGACCCTTACTTTCTTCGGCAATTTCTCAGACATCTGATGAGGGTACCAAAGTGAAATGTATTCATGGCTTGATTAGATAAGATCCTCCTCGTGCACAAATGGCTACGAAGAATTGCGGTAATCGCATCGCTCGCAATCGTCGCGTTATCACTCGGCACATCAGCTGTTACTAATACCGCCAAGACTGCTATCCCTCGCTCTATGGCCCTCGACGGCGCCCCTCAATCCACCGATGGCAGCACAAATATTCTCTTACTTGGTCTTGATTCACGACGCGATAACAATGGTAAAGATCTTCCGCGCGCGCTGCTCGATTTAATGCATGTTGGTTCTTCGAGTTCTATTGGTGGGTACAACACCAACACCATGATTTTGATTCACATTCCTGCCGGTGGCAAGAAAGCAGTAGCGATTTCTATTCCGCGCGATGATTATGTACAAGTCCCAGGACTGGGCGGACGTAAAATCAAAGAGGCCTACGGTCTCGCTAAGTATTACAAGACCCTTGAGCTCGTCAAACAAGGGGTCTCGGGCCTCGAGCTAGAACGCAAAAGTCGGGAAGCGGGTCGTACCGCAACTATAAAAACAGTATCTCAATTACTCAATGTTCCCATTGATCACTTTGCAGAAGTAAACCTGGTCGGCTTTTATCACTTATCTATTGCGCTAGATGGCGTGCAAGTCTGTCTCAAGCATGCAGTTGATGATCACCAATATTCAGGTGCAGTATTTCCGGCCGGACTCCAGACTCTTAAGGGAGTCGATGCGCTGAAGTTTGTCCGCCAACGCCATGGATTGCCAAACGGCGATCTCGATCGTACCCACCGCCAACAAGCATTTATTACAGGGGTCATTACCAAATTTCGCACCCAAGGAATTTTTGGAAATCTCTCCAAGCTCTCTGCCCTCCTCGATGTCGCCAAGCAAGATGTTGTGATTGATGATGGTTGGGATGTGATCGGCTTCTTACCAAACGCGAAGGCGTTGACTGGTGGAAATATCACTTTCCATACTTTGCCTATTGTTAAGTACGGAATGATTAACTCCCAGAGCGTGAACATCATCGATACTGCGACCGTCAATACATACGTTCAGAATCTCTTCTATCCCAAAGTAACTGCCACGCCTAAGGCAACCTCTACAGCGCCAGCAAAGAAGAAGGTTGTAAAAGTCGGCACCAACGGATTACCTGTTGAAGGTTCCGGCATTCCGTGCGTGAACTAGACCGCTCCTGATTTCAGTGGGAAGATAGCGCCGTGCCAAAGATCCAAGCCCCCACACTTGTAGCTCACCGCGAACTTCGCCGTCAGCAACTAATGAGTGCTGCGATGGAGCTTGCAATATCTGGTGGAGCATCCGCAATTACTGTTGCAGCTGTCGCCCAAAAGGCGGGACTTTCACGTAGCTCGATCTACGAATATTTCTCAAGCTCGGCTGACTTGGTCGCAGATTTAGTTATCGAAGAGCTTGATTACTACACGCTTCGATTGGGCGATGCCATCAAGGGCGCAACCGATCCCTTCGAAATGATTTCGCTCTGGATTGCTGAAGGTCTTCGTTATGTTGAAGATGGTCGCCACATGTTGGTGAAATCCCTCAACACAGTCACTACCCCTGATTATCGTAAAGACGAGATCTCGATGGGCCACCGTAAGTTGGTCGCACCACTTCGCGAAGCGCTAGCGGCTACAGGTATTGCTGATATTCAAGGTGCTTCTGCATTTCTATCTAGCGTTACTGATGCGGCATCTATTCGTATCGAGTCTGGAAATGAAGCAGGACTCGAAATCCAGAACGCGACGATATTCGCAATTGCTGGACTCCGAGCCCTGGCTCGTAAGTAATTACTTAGTAATCTTTATATTTATTGTCGATGCAATAGCTGTGTAATTTGCAGCTGCTAGCGCAGATTCCTGAACTACACATACCCCCACTTTTAGCGCGGTGACTTTCGCACCCTTCACTGAACAATTCTTTGAAGTAGTTGTGTAAGCAACTTTCTCGCCAAAGTTAGTGATGGCTGCAAGAGTTGCTGACTTACCGACTTTGAGCGTTGTCACCCTTGCTGCGCTCTGAACGCCGAGCGCTAAGTTAAATGGGAAGTGCGAAGTCTTAGCAGCATATGAAGCATTGCCGGCAGAGGTAATTCCAAAGTCACAGATTCCTGTGCCTTTGAGTGCTTCGATTACATTTCCAGTAGCGGTGCAATCAGGAGTGGATGAAGTGATTGTTACAGCTGCACCTGATGTTGTCTTCACAACCAAAGTCTTAGGTGTGCGATAAGCAAGTGTTCCTGGTGTTTGGCCGCTGATTGCAGCGCCATCCATAGTGACGGTGATTGCATCAGATGGAAGTACTGGCGCTGCTGCGCCCGCCTTAAATGTAATCGGGAAGAACTGATCCTCGGAAGTATCGCTCGATCCATTTGATTCATGTCCATAACGAATGAAAATTCCGCAGATCTCTTTGCTGCAATCTGCGGTACCAATGACTCCACTTACCTTTACTTTGATATCCCCTTTAGGAGATGTGGCACCTTGGGAAGCGCTCACCCATGTTTGATCTGGACTGTAGACAGTAGGACGAGCACCGGTCGCCGGCTTTACGGCTTCAAATAAGTAGAAATCTTTGCCAGCCGGGAAAGCGGCAAAGCCAGCGTGCACATAGTCGCCTGCTGGATCAAGGTTAGTCACCGGAGCGAGCTGAATTGTCTGCGCCGCTTGTGATGCAGGTACGAGACCTACTACAAGTGCGATGGCTACTACTGCAAAGAAAATCTTCTTCATGTAACTTCTTTCTATTTAGTGAAGGTGATGGGGATGTGGAGGTCGTACGAACGATCATCGCCGCGTAAGTGATCGGCGCGAACATATATTGCACATTTAATTTTGCGGCAATCTAATTTGCCGATCAACGGAGAAAGCTTGATCGGTAATGTAAAACGGCCACCTGGAAGAAATGGCTTAGCTAAGCCGACTCCATATGCAGGTGGATTAGATGAGATCCAGATGGATGATCCAGTTATTCCAGATTTATCTGCGCCACCACCACAAGGGGTAGGAAGTTTTCCGACTGGAACAACTTTGCACATCGCAACATAAATTCCGACTGTCTCATCAAAGTGCTGACCGCTCACTGTGATCTTCTCGCCCGATTTAATATTTACGACTTTATTGACGGTAAGAATCGATCCATTACTTCCCGTAATCGATGAAGCGTGCGCAACGGAGGAGAGCGACAAAAGGGCCACCACCAGAACCGCAATCTTCTTGATCATGCGGTAAATGTAGGAGATCAGGGCAAAATCTTTTCTGCACACTAGGCGTGTGATCTGTCGGTCCGCCGACATATTTGCGCCATCTGTCGGAAAACCAGATGGGATACTTCTTGCATGAAACGCAGCGTAGCTATCGTGATTGGCTGCGCTTTTTTTCTCACCTCATGCGGAACCGCAGCGCCCATCACAGCTGATATCGGCCCGGCCCAGATCCACTTGCCGATCGTTCATTCTGGTGAGATTTCCACCGCTAAGCGAATTGTTGCATTAGCTAATGGCAGTGCCGAGATCGTCGCATCCCTGGGTTATCTCGACAATTTAGTTGGCCGCGATATCGCATCGACCATGCCTGAGCTTTCAAAAGTTCCGATTGATACCGATGCCCATCAAGTCTCAGTAGAAAAAGTCTTATCTCAAAAGCCAGATCTGATTCTGATTGATAACACCACAAGCCCTGCGACTGCACTCGATACTCTAAAGAAATCTGGAATTCGAATCGTCACTGTCCCTTCGCCTTTTACTTTGCAAGGAGTATTAGCTAAAGAGAGTGCAGTTGCTAGCGCAATCGGTACGCCGAAAGCGGCTGCGCTATTAGCAAAAGACATTACTGGGCAATCATTTCCTGCTTCTCAAACTAAGGTCGCATTCCTTTACCTCCGCGGTACCGCCTCGATCTATTTGATTGGCGGCAAGGGTTCGGGCGCTGATTCATTGCTTTCTGCAATTGGAATGCGTGATGTGGGCGCGGAAAATTTAAAAGTTCCATATACCGCACTTACCGCCGAAGCACTTATCCAATTAAAGCCGGATGTCATTCTTTTGATGACTAAGGGACTTGCGTCGGTCGGCGGAATTGATGGACTTGTCGCACTGCCAGGAATTGCGCAAACTCCTGCTGGCCAGAACAAGCGAGTCGTAACTGTCGATGATTCGCTACTTCTCTCCTTTGGTCCCCGCACCGGTCCGACTTTGCCGTTATTGCGCGCAGCCATCGATAAGGTAATGAAGTGATCAGCAAGAAAGCCTGGATCTATATTGGATCCCTCGTGCTACTTATCGCACTATTCATTCTTAGCTTGCGAGTTGGCGTTTTACAACTACATACTCCGCTTCTCAAATTAATTGGTAGGCACGATGGCGTCGATGCCACAACTGTTTGGGATGTGCGCTTTCCGCGCGCCATGGGCGCCGTACTGGTCGGAACTGCACTCGCAATTGCTGGCGTTTTAGCGCAGGGTATTTTCCGCAATCCACTAGCCGAGCCCACATTAATTGGATTATCCAGCGGTGCGATTCTCGGAACAATCGGTGCCATCGCTTCGGGCGCTGCAACATTTGGATCGCGCACCAATATCGAAGCAGCAATCATTGGTGCAATTCTTGCTGCGCTACTCGTTCAGTTATTAGCCCCTAATAAGGGCATTGGCTTTCTTATCGCAGGAATAGCACTCTCATCAATCCTGACTTCCATCGCCGGTTTGCTAATTTCTGTTGCGGCTAAGCCGGGAATCCAATCCATTTCTTTCTGGAACTTCGGATCACTTTCACTTCTTAATAATCACACCGTAAAAATCACTGCGCCTTTCTTAGAGGTCGGATTCATTATGTCGCTATATGTGGCGCGCCGATTAGATATTTATTCACTCGGTGAAGAATCTGCTCATTACATGGGGGTCAATCCGCGTCGTCTACGTTTCTGGGCAATTATTTGTATGGCGATATTGGTTGGTGGGTCTGTTAGCGCAGTTGGTTCGGTCGCTTTTGTTGGCTTACTTGTTCCTCATATTGTCCGCTTGTTGATAGGCCCAAGCCATCGACGGATGATCACACTCTCCGCAATCATTGGATCTATTCTTGTGCTGGCTTCGGATTTAGCTGCCCGCACACTCTTCCAGCCTCATGAAATACCACTTGGACTCATCACTTCATTAATTGGCGCACCAGTACTCATTGTTTTATTGCGTGCGCGCAGAGCGGCGTGGGTGAGCGAATGATTGAGATCAAAAACCTCTCCTTCGGATATCAGGAGCCAATTTTCACAAACTTTAGCGAGACGATCCATGGGAAGACCTCCGTACTTCTTACTGGGGCTAACGCCAAGGGTAAGAGCACGCTAATTGCCTTGATCGGTGGCGTTCTCAAGCCATCAGCTGGATCGATCACCATTAGTGGCGCAGATATCGCGGGACTCAATTCTCGCGAACAAGGAAAACTTCGATCTGTTGCACCCCAACACCGCACATTTGCACTGGCATTTACGGTTGAGCAGACCTTGAATTTTGTACCAGAAAAACTTCGGGCCGCTCATAGAGATTTTGTTATTGAAAAACTTGGTCTTACAGAATTACTGACGAAGAAAGTCACAGAGCTATCTATCGGTCAGAAACAACGCGTCAGTGTTGCCTTAGCCCTGATTCAGGATGCAGATTTCTATATTCTCGATGAGCCATTTAGTGCGCAAGATGTTGCATCACAAAAAGCAATTATTGAAGTTATAACAGAGTTAAAGAGAGAAAGAGGAGTGCTAGTCGTCAGTCATAACACCGACGCTTTGCACTCCTCTTTCGATAGAGAGATAAAGCTTTAATTACTTACTGCGAGGCTTCTTCGCTGGACCCTTTTTGAAATCAGTCTTAGATGAAGAGAACTTCTTCGCGCCCGGCTTTGCTGCGCCAGATTTTGCAGATTTGGCTACAAACTTCTTAGGTGCGCCTTTATTTACACCAGTGCGTTTGAAAGGAGCTTTCTCTCCGCGAGGAGTTTCGGTTCCTTCTGCGCGCCAAGTTTGGGTGCGAGCATCGCCAGTGCGATCAGGACGTGGTGCGCGCGCTGGAGGAGTTTTCTTCCCGCCGCGATCAGCAGTATTAAAACGATCACGTGGATTCTTGTAACCACCTGAGGGACGGCCACCAAATGGTGGGCGACCAGCGGACTCGGGACGGGACTCTGGACGTTCTGCACGTGCCGGACGCTCATCGCGCTCTGGACGATTAGTACGAGCTGGACGCTCTGTATATGCAGGTCGTTCTTCTCGAGCAAACTTTGGCTTCTCGGTAGAAGCGCCACGGAATGAACGAACTGACTTCTCTGCGCGCTCTGCTCCAGTTGAATCGCCGTAGCGACCGCCACCTTCGCTGCGCTTCTTGAAGTTACTTGAGCTTCCACGACGGAATCCGCCGCGATCTCCGCGATCGCGAGATCCACGATCGTTGCGACCTGGCTTCTCTGCTTCAACAATTACTGGAATTCCAGAAGGCTCTTGGGCGCCAGTAATACGAACGAGTTCTGAATCGCCTGGGCGAACGTTGACCTCAGTAAGTGCTACACCGGCACGCTTGGTAATACCGAAAACTTCTTTACGCTGACGATGGGTAGCAAGTGAAACAACTACGCCAGTAGCTCCGGCACGAGCTGTACGGCCTGCGCGGTGCAAATAATCCTTGTGATCTGCTGGTGGATCGATGTGCACAACAAGTGAGACATCATCAACGTGGATACCGCGAGCTGCGACATCGGTTGCAACAAGTGCTGACGCGCGGCCATCTTTAAATGCTGCGAGTACGCGGGTGCGCTGGCCTTGAGATTTTCCTCCGTGCAATACGCCGACTGGAACGCCTGCATGAAGCATCTTCTCAGCCAACTTATCTGCGCCATGCTTTGTGCGAACAAAGAAAATTGTGCGGCCGGCACGTGCTGCGATCTGAGTTGCAACAACATCTTTATGTTGTTGTTCGATCACGAGGGTGTGGTGCAACATATTTTCGCTACGAGATTTTTCATTCTCGAGCGAGTGAGTAATCGGATCCTTCAAGAAGCGCTTAACTAATGAATCAACATCGCGATCCAAAGTAGCTGAGAACAAGAGGCGTTGTCCGCCGGCTTTGGTCTGCTCCAAAATTTCTTTAACAACAGGCAAGAAGCCCATATCTGCCATCTGATCTGCTTCATCCAAAACAGTGATCATGACATCGTCAAGAACGATATGACCCTTATTAAGAAGATCGATCAAACGACCTGGTGTTGCAACAATGATGGGACATCCGCGCTTAAGCGCGTTGATCTGTCCAGTATATGAAAGTCCACCAGCAACAACTTGTGCTGAGAGATTTACTTGACGAGCAAGTGGTCCAACAACATCAGCGATCTGAACAGCGAGCTCGCGAGTTGGGGAGAGAATCAAACCAAGTGGGCGATGTGGCTGTGCGGTACGACCAGCAAGGCGAGTCATCATCGCGAGACCAAAAGCAAGAGTTTTGCCCGATCCGGTCTGACCTCGTCCAAGGACATCACGGCCCTTGATTGCATCAGGCAGCGTCGCTGACTGAATTGGGAATGGAGTGGTCTTGCCTTCGCGCTCTAGGGCTTCCGCCAGTGCAGGGGCAACGCCGAGTGATAAAAATGTAGACATAGAAATACCTATAACCAATCGAGACATATCAAGCGTGTCTCGGTGGTGATTACAGAATTAAGACTCGCATGCGAAGAGCGAATTTGCTCTTCAAGATTTAACTTCGGGGGAAGTTGTTGCGGTGCAACGGGATAAGTGTAACTCAGAAATTAGGCACGAATTACCGCGGATTGGATAGCAGTAATCCCACCGCTAAAAAGAGAATTCCCACTGCAGATACACCGGTAAGTGCGCGTCTCACGCGAGGACGAGCCAGAAATACCGATGCTTTATTAACTGCGCTAATAAGTGATGAATACCAGGCCGATGAGACCGATGCCTGGACACAGGCCAAAATGAATATGCCCCATCCTAAGGAAAATGATTTCGGCACGAATTGCGGGATAAATGCGACCGCGAAAACAGCTGCTTTCACATTGGTCAGATTTGTGAGAAGTCCCAGGCGAAATGCTGGAATAAAGCTGGTCTTGGCGGATCCTTCGATTTCAAATTTTCCATATTGATTGCGGAGTTCAAAAAGTGTTTGGATCGCAAGGCCCACTAAAAATGCAACACCGGCATATTTAAGAATAGAGAATGCTAAATGCGATTTCGCAAAGATCGCCGATAGGCCGACGGAGGACATAGCGCCCCAGATAATCAGACCAGTGGAGTTGCCTAATACCGAATAGAGCGCAGCACGACGACCACCGACTAGTGATTGACGCAGAACCATCGCAACGCCTTGACCAGGAACGACTGCAAGTACAAATGCAGTTAGAGCAAAGGCAGGAATTACTTTAAGAAGATCGATCACGTACTACGTCAGCTTTCGACGGAGCGCGGCGTACTCAGCGCCCAGTGGATCGTGGATCTGAGTGAACTTGCGACCAGTCGCGCGAGCAAGAAGTAAGTCAGCAAATTCGGGATTGCGGGCAAGCAATGGACCATGCAGGTAGGTGCCAAAAATATTTCCAAGTACAGCGCCATCAAATTTTCCATCACCGTTGCCATTGCCGGTAATGACTTTTCCAAGTGGTTGCACACCTTCACCAAGAATTGTTTGGCCACCATGATTTTCAAAACCTGTCAGTTCAATTCCGACTTGTGACTCTTTTACTTTAATGTCACCGACATATCGTTTCTGTCCCGGAACGGTGCGCATATTGATAAGGCCAAGGCCTTCTTGTTCGACACCATTGGCATAGAAAGATTCACCAATAATTTGGAAGCCGGCACAGACTGCGAGAAGGACTGCGCCATTTTCTAGCGCGAACTCCATATTGCCATCGCGCGAAATCGCTTCCAGGCTTAACACTTGGGCGGCATCTTCGGCGCCACCAAGTAGGTAGATGTTGCCGTTAGTGGGCATCTCATCGTTGTAGGAAACATCAATGATTTCAGTGGTAATTCCATGAAATTTAGCGCGAAACGCTAAGACATCGGCGTTACCGCGATCGCCATAAGTGCCGAGTAATTCATTATGAATTCGTACGATTCGGGTAATTTGTGGCATTACTTCACCAACCCAAAGAACGCAGTATAGGCAGCTAGTACTTGGACTTCTGATCCCTGTTCGAATTTCTTGATAGCACTTGCAAAATCAGGTGCTTGCGTGACTTCGATACCCTCTACATGCAAGCGATAGACCAGATCCATCGCGCGTTCACCGGTCACAACAACTTTTCGGCCTTTAAGAATTGCGAAGGAAATATCCCACAGCCACGAGGTATCAATGCCATCTACTTGACGAGCATTTAATACAAGAATGACATTTGGATTCGTCACGGCGGTAAGTGCTTCGGTCCAGGACGCCGGGTTTTTGGTCAGGCGAATCTTTGTAGTCACGCCGTTAAATTCCTTTGTGACGGTGCGTTCTAATTCGGCATCATCGATATCCAGCGCCGGTGCGCCAATTACTTGACCAGCGATATTTGCGAGTGCTTCGTTGCGATAAGCAGCCGATCCATTAGGGAGAGTCTTATCTGCGCGCTTATTAGTAAGCCCGCATTGGCAGTTATAGATGCCGCCATTCCAGATTAAGTAAATTCCGCAAGATGGACAGACTGCGGCATCTGGATGCTTGCGACCACCAAAGCTGACGCGGATGACCTTAGGGCAATCCTTGGTCGCGTAATTCAAGAATGGATCATCGACATCAATCACAAAAGTTGTCTCAGGGGAGGCTATACACGATGCATGCCAACGCTCGGCCACTCGCTTTACTTCATGCATCCGGTGCAATTGATCGCGAGTCAGATTCAGAAGCAGAACCACATCAGGGTGTGATTCCCGCATGACTTGCGCAAGATGGAGTTCATCCATTTCAAGGACGGCGAAGAGGGATTTATTCATCAGAGCGGTCGCAGCGCCGCGGGCGAGATTGGATCCACTCGCACTTGTGGTGACCGAGCCAAGCTGGGAGATAATTTTTACTAATGCCTTAGTGGTCGAAGTCTTGCCGTTCGTACCTGAGACTAGAAGAACTTTCTTATCCGCAGATAGCTGGGTAATGGCATCCGGGCAGAGGGTTAAGAGAACTTTTCCGGGAAGAGTCTCGCCCGATCTGCGAAGTAGGGTCTTGGAGAGAAATCCTGCTAATCGCGCAATGGCGATCGATAGTGCAAGGCGGATTTTCTTCACTGGTTAAGAATACGGGGCGATGATTTATTGCAGAGCAAGTAAGCGCATAAGTCGCGCTGACTCTGAAATCACTGCGGTACGGGCACTTTTTAGATATTTGCGGGGATCAACGAGAGTGGGATCCGACGCCAGAACTTCTCGAATCGCATCAGTAAATACATGATTGAGATGGGTCGCAATATTTACTTTGCGCATTCCAGCTTTTACCGCTTTTTGGAGATCGCCATCTGAAACACCGGATGAACCGTGAAGTACTAATGGGACTGGCACGGCCATTGCGATTTCACGGATTAATTCAAAGTCGAGTGTGGCATCGCGGGTAGTCATGGCATGCGATGAGCCGACTGCGACTGCTAAAAGATTTACGCCGGTGGCTTCGACAAATGCGCGCGCCTCAAATGGATTGGTGCGTACACCAGGTGCATGCACGCCATCCTTGCCGCCGACTTCACCAAGTTCTACTTCTATTGTCGCACCATAAGATTTACAGAGATTGGCAACCCGATGCGATGCTTCAACATTTACTTCGTAAGGCAATTTGGAGCCGTCAAACATCACGCTATCAAAACCCAAATCAAGTGCTTCTGCGATTAACTCTTCAGATTCGGCATGATCTAAATGCATCGAAATTTTGTCGGAAGTTGCGGCGAGAGCTTTCGTCGCTTTTGCAATCGGCGCAAGTGAACCGTGATACGCCACCGCATTCTGTGAAATCTGTAAGATGACGGGAAGATTTGTCTCAAACGACGCCGTGACGTAGGCCTCTGCATGCTCAAGCAAAATAACATTGAAAGCTGCTACTGCAGTGGAGTTCGCTACCCCTCCTTCAATGAGTTTGCCCGAGGTAGTAACGTGCTTAGGCGATGACAATTTCTACTCCAGCTTTCTCTAAAATCTTTCGGGTTTCACTTTCGATTCCGGAATCAGTGATGATGGTGTCAATCTCCTCCACTGGGCGGATTAGCGCAAATGCGCGTTTATGGAATTTAGAAGAGTCCGAGACGATCACAACTTTCTGAGCACGCGATGCGATCAAGCGATTGACGCGACCTTCATCTTCGTGGCGCGCAGATGCACCGTTGTGGGGGTCGAGTCCTTCGACGCCGACAAAAGCGATATCGATATTTACTTCATGCAGAACTTCTTCCGCAAGTGGCCCGGTGAGTTCGTAGGACTGTGGGCGCGCAACGCCGCCAGTGACCACGATCTTGATCTGATGGCGCACTGTCATCTCGGTAGCGATATTTAAAGCATTGGTAACAACTGTTAATGCAGGTGGTTCGCCGGCTTCACCTGGTGCAAATTCTGGAGATGCGGCGATCGCTCTAGCAACGGCAGTTGTTGTGGTGCCGCCGTTAATACCAACGATTTGATGACGTTTCACCATGGTCGCTGCGATCTCTGCGATTCGTTGTTTTACTTCATCTTCCTTCGCCGCTTTATAGTGCAACGGAAGTGCAAAAGATGATCCCGTAAGAGTTGCACCACCATGGGTGCGATTAACGAGTTGGCGCTCGGCCAACGAATCTAAATCGCGACGGATGGTTGCGTTAGAGACTGCCAGCGCAGCTGCTGCCTCCTCGACATCTACCGATCCATGCTCAACTGCAATCGCTAGTAGCGAATTGAGTCGATCTTCTCGGCTCACTTCACGCTACCTGCAGTAAGTCCACCGACCAAATATTTTTCAATTGCAGCGAAGAGGATGACGACGGGCACGATGGCGATCAGTGATCCAGTAAACAAGAAGTTCCATTGCACTTGATATTGACCGATAAGTGAAGTAAGACCCACCGTAAGTGGCTGGTGATTGACCGATGATGTAATCGTCAGCGCGATTACGAATTCATTCCAAGCCGCAATAAAGGTGAAGATAAATGCGGTGACAACACCAGGAATTGCCAGCGGCAAAATAATTTTGCGCAGAGTTTGCATTCGAGTGGCGCCATCAATCCAGGCCGCTTCCTCGATTTCTACCGGTATCGATGCAAAGAAGGAGGAGAGAATCCAAATCGAAAATGCCATATTAAATGCGGCATAAACCAGAATCAGCGCCAGATACGTATCGACCAGATGGAACTTCACGATCTCGCGGAAGATGCCGATCACCAAAGCTGTGGGAGAGAACATTTGAGTGACAAGTACGAGTAGCAAGAAGAGAGTGCGGCCACGGAATTTATTGCGCGCGGAGTAATAGGCGGCCGGAATTGCAAGAATCAGAACAATCAGGGTCGCCATCAAAGCAATAAAGAATGATGACTTGATATATCCCAGCAGTGGAATCTTGGTCCAGACTTCGATGTAGTTGTGCCAGGTCCATTCAGTTGGCAGATAAGCAGTAGGAATCGCTGTGATTTCACGCTTTGGCTTTACTGAAGTCACCAGCATTTCGATATATGGCGAGATGAAAATAAGCCCAATAATCCAGCCTGAAATAGTGAGGGTGACCCGGCGGCCGGTCCACTTCTTCTTGACGCGATTCTTACGCAAGGTCGGGAGTGCGAGCTTCATTCAGTCGCCTCCTTCCACTTACTGACTTTCAGGAAGATAAGGATGAAAATCAAAATGATTCCAAAGTTAATGGTTGCCATTGATGCAGATTGACCGATGTTCTGATCTCTAAAAGAGATCTTGTAGGCAAGGGTGGTGGTTGTATCAGTGGCGTATCCCGGTCCGCCGGTTGTCATAATCCAAATAATCGGGAATGAGTTAAAGACGTTAATTAAATTAATAACTGCAGAGACCAAGAGCGCTGGGCGAAGCAGCGGAAAAATAATAAAGCGATAACGCGTCCAGGGATTAGCGCCATCAATAGAGGATGCCTCGAGGATGTCATCTGGGACAGTGGTAAGTCCGGCGAGAATTACATAAGAAGTAAAGGGCACAGATACAAATACAGCGACAACGATCAACCAGATAAATGCTTGGTTGGGTGTGCCGAGCCAATCGACCGGCTCAGAAATAATATGTAGATCGGTCAGGATGCGATTGAGAATTCCGTAATAACCATCCAAGATCCATTTCCAGGATGTCGATGTCATTACGACAGATGCCGCCCACGGAACGATGAGTGCGTAACGTACGAGTCTGCGACCAGGAAACTTCTGATGAAGAATCTGTGCGGCAGGTAGTGAAATAATGATGGTGAAAAATGTAACGATAACAACCCACAAAAGTGTGCGCACCATAATCGATGGCAGATCGGGGTTGTGCATCAAATCTTTGTAATTAGTTATTCCAGACCAACCCACAACTTTTCCGGTGGAGTTAACGTTCTGGAATGAGGTGCGAATCATTTCGATCGCCGGCCACAAGACCATCACGAAGATCATCAAGATGGCGGGGCCGATCCACGGCAATGCGCCAAACTTTGATTTACGTAACTTTGTTGTTGCCATTTACTTCAAACTCCTAATTTATTAAGCAGGCTATCAATCGGCCAATTTTCAATGATTTATTGGTGTAACGATAATGGGGGTTCGCATCGCTGCAAACCCCCATCCCTCGAGTTATTACTAGCTATTACTTAGCAGCTTCAGCTTTCGCTTGTAGTGCATCAAGAGCCTTCTTAGGATCTGAAGAGATAGCTGTTCCTACTGATTGCTGTACTGCGCCCTTCACAGCGTTCCATGAAGCGATATCTCCTGGGTAGAAGACAGCTGATGGAAGAAGCTTGATGAATGGTGCAAGTGCAGGATCCTTAGCAGCTACTGCTCCGGCAGACTTTGTTGCTGGGATGAATCCTCCAGCAGCAACCAAGAATGCAGCGTAGTTAGCTGGCTTGTAAACGAAGTCCATCCACTTCTTAATCTCTGCTTGGTGGTTATTAGCCTTGTAAGCAGTGAAGTAATCCTGGACGCCGAGTGTTACTGGCTTCATTCCCTTGTTTGCAACGAATGAACCGGTACCGACGTTGATCTTATCTCCGCCGTTTGCCTTCAACCATGATCCGAGGAATACAGAACCGTTGATGAATGCAGCCTTACCAGCAGCGAATAGAGCTTGTGCACATGAAGTACGGTCGCACTTCTGTGGGTTTGGCTCAGTCAACTTGGCATCTGTCATCTTCTTAAGGAATGACATTGTCTCTACGTTTGCCTTTGAGTTGATGACCCACTTCTTTGTTCCGTAATCGTAGAACTTGCCGCCGTTGCCGCCAGCCCAGATTTGGAATTCAGCTTGTGCTTCTTCTGGTCCTAGTGGAACTGCGTATGGGTAGACACCAGGCACCTTTGCCTTGATTGTCTTTGCAGCTGCTTCAAGTTCTGCCCATGTTGTTGGGAGCTTCTTGATTCCAGCCTTTGCCAAAATATCTTTGTTGTAGAAAAGTGCGCGAGCAGATGCAAGATCTGGCAATGCGTAAACAGTTCCGTTGTACTTAGAGTTATTTAGGAATGTTGGAAGAATATCTGCGAGTGTTGAAGCAGAGACGATATCTGATGCTGGGTACAAGAGACCTGCAGCAGCTGGTGCTGAATAGTCACCCTTGTTTACAACGTCAGGTGTCTGACCTGTTGCAATAAGAGTTTGTACTTTCTGATCAATGTCGTTCCATGAGACAACAGAAACAGTCATCTTGATTCCTGGATTTGCAGCTGTGAATGCAGCTGATAGGTCATCCCATTGCTTCTGCTGGGTTGTGCCATCACCTGGGTAGTCAGCAGCGACCATCTTCAATTCGACAACATCTGCAGCCTTTGAAGCAGTAGCTCCAACAGCAGAAGTCGCGACCAAAGCAATTGCAGCCGCGATTGCGGAGCGCTTTGTCATCTTCTTCATGTATTACTCCTTATAAGGGCCCTTTGAGGGTGGCCCCACTAGTGGTTGGGAGCACTCCACTCCATTCCGGGGGCTAAGTCAAGGTTCCTGCGTGTAAATGTTTGATAACGATTTGATTACGACAAAAAGGTGCAAATTTTCTTGACTTTCCCATATCCCGCCCCGTACCTTCGGCACATGAGCACACAAAACGCCGCCACCTCTGGCCAGATTGCCGTTCACGCAGATGCCGAGATCGCCTCCCAGCCCGCCATTTGGCGTCAGGTGGCTGAATTCGCCCCTTCCGTAGCCCACTTATTGCCATCGAGGGGCGAGCGCGTAGCCGTCGTCGGCTGTGGCTCCTCATGGTTTATGTCCACCGCTTATGGCCTGATGCGCGAGGACCTCGGCTTTGGCGAGTCCGATATCTACACCGCCTCCGAGATGAACTACACCCGTAAATACGACCGGATCGTCTCGATCTCTCGTTCGGGCACGACCTCTGAGACCATCGAGATGCTCGAGAAGATCAAGAAGACTTCTGGCACGCCATCTGTAATCATCACAGCTGTCGCTGGTTCCCCCGTCACCGAATGGGCGACTGATTCGATCATTATGGATTTCGCTGATGAAGAGTCCGTTCTCCAGACACGTTGGGCGACTGCGGCACTTGGCCTACTTCGCACACAATTTGGTTTGGATATGAACGCGCTCGCAACCCAAGCAGAGCAGGCGCTCGCTGAGGATCTTGGCGATCTGCCAAACATGGAAGAAATTACTTTCCTTGGTCGCGGTTGGACCATCGGCCTTGCACATGAAGCGGCGCTCAAGAATCGCGAAGCTTCTCAGTTCTGGACTGAGGCATATCCCGCAATGGATTACCGCCACGGCCCACTTTCCATTTCACAACCGGGACGATGCGTGTGGGCATTTGGTCCGATCGAAGATGCGTTGATCAAAGATATCGCCAACACCGGTGCGCTCTTTGAGTCATCTACTTTGGATCCAATGGCCCACCTCATCAAAGCCCAGCGCGTTGCGATTGCGATTGCGAAGAAGCGTGGCGTCGATCCTGACTATCCACGTAATTTATCGCGGTCGATCATTCTTAATTAATTAGCTGATTACTTCTGCTCGTTACTTTAAGTTCCAATTTCACCACGTTTTCAATCGTTGAAGCCTTAACTATCTACGCTTCCTTCGTTAGACTCTCCTTATGAAAACAGTGATCGCCCTTGATGTTGGCGGCACTGAAATCAAAGCGGGCGTTCTTCGTGGCGCCGAAATCATTTTCTCTACTCGCTACGCCACCGAGCGCGAACAAGGCGCCGATCACATCGTCTCTCGCGTCATGCTTGCAGCGAAAGAATTACATGCACAATTTCCTGAAGCCGAAGCAATCGGTCTCGCTGTTCCCGGTGAAGTTGATGTCGTTAATGGCATCGGGGTTAACTCCGAAAATCTCTTCTGGAGCAATGTTCCATTCGTTAAATTAATAAAAGAAGCTACTGGTCTTCCGGTTGGTTTTGGCCACGATGTTCGCGCAGGCGGCCTCGCGGAAGTCACCTATGGCGCTGGTATCGGCCACACTAATTCACTCTTTATTGCACTTGGCACGGGCATTGCTGGTGCAATGTTTATCGATGGAAAACTCTTTGATCATCCCAATGGTGGCGAGATCGGCCATATCAGTGTCGGCACTCCTTACACATGTGCATGTGGGGGATTCGGATGTTTAGAGACAGTTTCTACTGGGCCATCGATTGCGAGGATTTATAACGAGCGGAAGTCTGCGTCAGTAAGTAATTCGGATGCTTCGGTCGTTCTCGCTAAAGGAGCACTAGAAGTTCTTGCTGCTTCACAATCTGGTGATGCCATCGCACAAGAAGTTTGGGTCGAGGCCGCTAATGCGATCGCTCACGCACTCATCACCTACATCTCTCTCCTCGCTCCAGACACAATCATCATTGGTGGCGGAATATCTCGCGCAGGTGCTGCACTTATCAATCCCATTCATAAAGAGTTGGAACGCATAAAGTCTTTCCAGCACCTTCCACTTCTACTCGCACCAAAGCTCGGTGATGTTGCTGGAATGATCGGCGCAGGAATTTACGGAGCACAAGAGATCGATCCAACGGTGAAACGATGACTTCATCCAAGATGAACTTTGATCAAATCAAAGACACCACCAATGGTTATACCGACATCCACTGTCATGGCGGTGGGGGATTTAGTTTTAGTGATCCTAATCTCGACAATGTTCGCAAGGCGATTGCGATGCATCGTTCACATGGCACCACACGATTGATGGCAAGTCTTGTTACCGAGCCAATCGATGTTCTAATCCAACAAATCAATCGATTGAGTCCACTCGTTGATTCTGGTGAATTCATGGGTATTCATTTAGAAGGTCCGTATCTTTCTCACGCAAAATGTGGCGCACATGATCCATCACTTCTTCGTAACCCTGATCTAACTGAGATTCAATCTCTTATTGATGCAGGGCAAGGAAATATTTTGATGGTGACTATTGCTCCTGAATTACCAGGCGCACTTGAGACTATTGAGTTGATGGTGAAAAACGACATCACGGTTGCAATTGGCCATTCAGCAGCTACGTATGATCAAGCAATTGCCGCAATGAATGCCGGGGCTACGGTCGCTACTCACTTCTACAACGGAATGCCAAAGTTCAACGAGGCAGAGCACTCAATTACTCACGCGGTATTGGAAGATCCACGAGTTCAATTGGAACTAATCCTTGATGGCCATCATCTCTCTGACGAGATCGTGAAAATAGTTATTGAGAAGGCTAATGATCGGATTATCTTGATTACCGATGCAATGGCTGCTGCAGGATCAGCTGATGGCAATTACAAGATTGGTGATTTAGAAGTAGTCGTTCAAGGTGGAGCAGCTCGACTTGTTTCCAACGGTTCATTAGCGGGGAGCGCGCTTACTTTGGACGTCGCAAGATCAAGGCTTTTAGGTTACCGAAAAATATGACTTAATAAGTCCGTAAGTGTCAATTGGACTAAACATCTCTCGACTTACTAATTTATCCAATGTGACTTGAATTCCCAACGGGTCAAACTCTCTGCCCAAATTTAAGAACTTATAATCATTTTCCAAATTGTTGGCCTGAAATGCTAATTCGACTAGCTCTTTGATAGAAAGATTAAAACCACTTCCCATATTCCAAATCTCTAAATTATTTGAGCTTTGGGACTTTTGAAGAATATTGTCCAAAATTGAAAAAAATTGATCTACATGCATAAAGTCCCGAATATCACTTTCACGACCCATCAATTCAACTTTTCGATTTTTCGTAATTTGACTGCGAATTAGACCCAGTACTCTCGAATTCAAGTTATCTGAAAAAAGGGAAGTTACCCTCAAAATTGAAATTTTACCCCCGTAAGATTTACCGAGAGTTTGTAACATTTCTTCCCCGAGAACTTTCCCTGATGCATAAGGGGAAAGAGGGGACATTCCACAGTCCTCAGAAGCGGGAAACAATGAAGTATCACCGTAAACTGCAGCAGATGACAAAAAAACATAATGAGGGGAGATATCCATTTCAGAGAAGATTTTGAAATGGCCTTCAATTTGTTTAGCTGCCTGATCTAGATATTTTTCAGGTTTCTTGACAGATTCCTCAATTGACGTTGGACCAGAAGCATTTATAAAGACGCTCGTATTCGATAGTGGCGCTAAAATATCAGCATCTTTCCTTATGTCTATGAGGTTCGGGTCTTGGTATTTTCTCGGTAACAACGCACTCTTCGCAAATTTGCCGTTCCAGTGAATTACCCCTTCACTTGCAACAAAACCACCTCCACAAATATTGATCATAGCGAAATCTCGGATAAATACGAGTGTGAGCTAGCTGTCGAATAATGCAAACTAATTCGTTGTAATTCATTTGTAGGAAATTCAGCATTTTTCCGAATCGGAAATTCTTTATTAGAAAATTTAATAAGCTCAATTTTCTCAGGAAAATACGTCAGTATCCCGTACGCATAAATCTCTCTATCGATGCAAAACGGGGATGAATCTTCCATTTTTGCGTACTTCAATATGTAATCGAAAAGGTCGTCTAATGTTTCTATCTGCAACTTATTCATAATCTGCAGAAAGAGATTTCTTTGAAAGAAGCTAAAGTGTGTTACATGACTTGAATTATACTTTGAAAAATTCGGATGGATCGACTTCAAAAAGTTGTAATATGGAGGGTGATATTCAAATGACTCCATTAATATTTGCGATCGGTCCTTTGAAAGCCATGCCATCGGACTAAGTAAGAAAGTGTCAGAATCAAGGGTTAAGATTCCTGGAAATTTGGATCTGTAAATCTGCTCAAGTGTTAAGAATTGATGAAGTACCCACCCATACCTTTCTGGGAAGACTTCTCGAATTCTTGTCCTTAATTTTTCAGAGATGATCTCGTCTTCGCTAATAATCTTGATTAAAGACGGCTCTATTTCAAAATCAATCATAGTTGCCTCGGCAAGAATTTTATTTGGAACAATTACTGATATCTGCATTATTGGATTCAATGAATTCAATACAGCTTTATTAATGACTGCAGAAAGTAAGTGTAAATCTTTTTCTGCGCAGTCGATAGTTAACTCAATCGCTGGAAGGTCGGAATCGTTTTGAAAACTAGGTTCAAGAGGCAGATTCGCCGCAGAAACCATTCTGTTAAATTCAGAAAGGGAAGCGTCGCTTCCTGCAATTTTGTGGAACAGCGACAAAAGAATGAATTCTAACTTTGATACATGACCTCGCTTGGAGCGCTTCGAATACCAATATTTTGTAGAAATCCTCTTTGAAATCGAGGTTCGGGATTTCATTACTGCACCTTAAGTAGGCTCTCTACCAATTTGGCAGATGCTTTCGTTCCCCATTGGCGTGCGAGATTATAAAATGGAGGTTGATATAAATCTTCAATTGTGAAAGTTATCTCTGTGAAATTATTTTCTAATGTTTTATGAATGAAGAAAGCATTGCTTCCTTGAACTGAACACGCAACCAACCGGTAGTCGTATTGGTCCATAATTTTCACAAATGCGCCCAAAGACGCACCAAAATAATCATCACTCACCCATTGATGAGTTGGATTGAATGGCATAACCCAATGTGAATTCGCAGGGAATCGCGCGTTATATTCAAGTACCACCACACTGGGTCTATGACCAAATTCTAGAATTTTGGATAGGAAATGAAAATCATTCCCATCTAAGTCCAATGAAAATAAATCCAATTGTGACGCATTTAATTTGGTGAGAAGTTGATTGAATAGATCAAGGACATTTTCATCCGTGACCCAAGACTGTATAAATTTTAAATTTGAACAATTATTTGGAATCTCTATTGCGAGTCTATTAGCATCAATCCAGCCACCCGCCCACCCTTTTGAAAGCAATGCGATCGTATTGTTTTGGAGGCCATCACCGGATCCAATTTCAATGAATTTTCCAGACACTATGTTCGCTCTTGTGAAAATTTCTTCTAAAATTCCATCTTCGTCGCTTTGCGACCAGTATCGCCTTGGCTTGGCGGTCAAGGGGTTTAATTTCCTATTTGGCCATAATCCCCATTGTTGAATGATTTGAAATTCGAAAATCTGAGTAAGTCGTTGATCTCCCGCTCTGTACTTCGCGAGTCTGTTTCCAGCGTAGGCCTTGAGTTTCGAAATCAAGATTAATTCTCCAACTTCTAATTTCTATTCATTATTATTCTTAAGTTCCAAGATCGAATACTATGTTAAGACTTTACCCAGGCACGTTATATGTGTCGAGATTTAAATGGTTTTTCTAATTCTCACACATAACCGTTCTGACTTGGACCATTACAGAACCTAGTCAACAGTCTCGAGCCTCAGGCCGGGATTGAACCGGCGACCTGCCCATTACGAGTGGGCTGCTCTACCACTGAGCCACTGAGGCAATTAATTGCCATCCAACTCGAGGAATTTTAGCGCGAATTTTCCCGCAACGTTTGTGTAAGTGCCGTTTGACTTTGCCCACGCGTAGCCCGCAGTTTGTTTATCAATTCTAAACTTTGCATCATCCCTGTAGCGTTTAACCCAATGAACGAGTTCGGCGTGAGTTTCGGCAACCTCTACGATTCCGTCGGTAATCTCCCTGGCGGTTGGATGGTCACTAATTACAAAATTTCCGTAAGACAAGCCCTCAAATACTCTCTCAACTACGACATGGTTTTGAATATTTGAATCGCTATGCCAACCTAGCGCAATTCCACTCGATAAAAAAATACTTTCTCGTTCTGCCTCTCCAATAAAAGGGGGAGTATTAACTATCTTGACGTTTCGATACCTTAATTGCAGGCGTCGATTCCAAGATTTCTTATAGTTGGCGCCAACAAAATGGGCGAGGTACCGATCTTCTCTCTTTAAATTTCCCACCTGAGATGGAAGAAGCTTCGACGCAAAAGTCAGAGGAACGTAGTTTTCGAGCCCTTGTTGTTTGTTCCATGTGGATTGATATGAATCCAAAACCGGTTTGTGGTGAAAATGTTCCCCTGTTAATACGAATCTCTCTCCAAAATATTGCTTTGCAATATCCAAATGTTGGTGCCAAAACCAAAGAATATATTGCGCTTTCCTTTTTCCTAGTGCCTCTATAACCGGTAAAGCACGATCCAGATCGTCCAAGCCATGGTTGGAAACATAGACGATGTCATTTTCTGAAATTTGAGAGATTTGGTCGACCAAATTTATCTCTACGTACTCAAAACCGAGCTCTTTGAATCCATTTAGGAACTTCTTGGTATGCAAATAGTGCGATCCGGGGCACGGTAAGTCTTCAATTAGAACTAGGAAGATTTTTTTATCTGACATATTTGCCATATTCCGCGAGGCATTCTTCAATTCCCTGCTCAAGGGAGATTGTTGGCCTGAAATATTTCAGCATTCTTGATGTATCGGCACATCGGTATAAAACACCCTTAGGCTTATCAAGTAGATGTACTACTCCNCCCTCGGGCCGCCAGCCGGTTTGTAAGAAAAACATCTCAGCCAATTCATTGAAGCTGGTTGGCCTGCCCCACCCAAGATTGATGGGAATTTCTAAATCTAAGTCCACACAGGTCATAGTTCCGCGAATCACATCATCAATATGGATGAAATCTCGCACCTGGGTTCCATCTCCCCAAATTTCAAATTGGTCGACCCGATCCACCACTCGTTTTACAAATGATGGAAATGGGTAGGTAAGGTCTTGATCCGGTCCATAACCGCTGAATGGACGAAATATGTGAACCTTGATTCCCGCTTTTCGGGCGTAATCTGCAAGTAATTCACCTGTTAATTTTGCCCAGCCATAACTTTCATCTGGATTTCTGACATCATTTAAGTTGATCATGTCTTCTGACAGCTTTGTTGTCATCCCTTTTGCCTGAAGCATTGTTGGGTAAGCTGCTGAAGAGGAGTAGTAAACAATTCTTTTTGGTTTCGACTTTATGGCCCAATTGAACATCTCTGCGTCAATTGAAAGATCTGTTGCCACCGAGAGTGGCTCTCCTTCGATTGTTGCTCGCCCACCCACGATGGCTGCAAGGTGAACGACAAGATCGAATTGTTCATCGGATTTTTTGAAATATTCTCGGCAATCGATCCCTGTCTTTATATCGACTTCAACTACTTCGTAATCTTTTTCTTTGAGGAATTTTACAAATCTAGAGCCAACAAAGCCAGACGATCCTGTAACGAGAGCTCTCATGTTGCATTCCTCCAAATATTTGAATTGAATCCTAACTTAGTGAATTTAGAGCCCCATCAATTTTGCTTGCGTGTCGAAATCTGGGACTTTTCGACGGAGTTCCTCGAAGTTCCCCGTTGCAATGACCTTGCCTTTTTCCAAATAAATGATTCGATCCGCAGATTTTACTGTTGAAAGTCTGTGTGCCACAACAAGTAGGGACACTTTTCCCTTCATATTCGCCAAAGTATTTGTTATGTCGTTTTCTGTTTTACTATCGAGTGAACTGGTTGCTTCATCCAAGATTAATATCCTCGGATTCATTAATAGCGCACGGGCAATACCGACTCTCTGACGTTGACCACCACTCAATTTAGAACCATGCTCGCCAATGTCCGAATTGCTTCGGATTGCTTCCTCGCTTAAGTGAGCATTACTAAGTGCTAGCTCAATTCTTTCACTAGGTATGACATCCGTCGGGTATCCAATTTCCAAATTACTTTTCACTGAAGCATTCAAGAGATTCACCACTTGTGGCACATATCCAATTGCTCCAGGCCAATCTTTAATCGCCTCACTTGGTTTTATGCCGGAAATAAGTACGTTTCCACTTTTAGGCTTAAGTATTCCCAGAATTAGATCTATGAGAGTGCTTTTGCCAGACCCCGACGGACCAACAATCGCAATCATTTCCCCTTCATGTATCTCCAATGAAACGTCAGAAATAGTTTCATAATTTGAATCTGGGTACGAGAAATTTAGGTTGTTGACTTTAATTGTGCTTCTGAAATTAGTATGTTCAAAATCAATGTGATCATCCATTTCACCTAGATCACTTACATCATTTATTTGTTCTAATAGAGCAAAAGTGGGTTTCGCCAATCCAAGATTTGCTTGAATTTGAACTGTGCCTTGCTGAATGCGAAGTAAGGCTGGTGCAATTCTGCTACCAGCAGCCATAAATAGAGCCAAACTGGCGGCGGCATGCGAAGCATCCCGAATTGAAAATTCAACAGCCGCGATAATCATTGCTCCAACCGTCACGGATAATTCAATAATGTATTTGCTTATGTTGGGCAAAAGTGTTTGACGAGCAGATTGGTGTGCGAAAGAACTTTTGATAGATGAAATCTCATCCACGTATTGGCGCAATCTATTTCGAGTATAAATTTCTCGGTATGCACCAATCACTTCAAATAGTTTGCTATCTCCTTTTATGCTCAAATTCGACATCTCATTGCCGATATTTCGTGCTTTCTTATTCATGCTGAAATAGAGAATTACGCCAATTGCACCGAAGAGTCCCAGACTGCTTAATGCTGAAAATGGGTCAATGATAAAAACGCCCAAGCCTAGAATTGCTAATAAAGATAAATCAGCTATCAAATTTGCAGTTACTCCAAGCACTCCTAGCGCGATGGCCGTTACACCTCCACCCGTGGCATATTGCATTTCCATTTGAGTGCTTTTCCTAATTCCCAAATAACCTTGTGACAAGGATTTATTTATTATCTTGGATGAGATCCCCGCACTTTTGTTACCAAGGAAGAAAAGTATTCGTCGGGAAAAATAAATTGTGAAAATTGTTTTTACTGTTAAAAGGAGGACTGCAGATACACTCAAGATTGCCACTTGCCGCTGAAAGGTGAAGCCACTCAATCCTAGGAAGTCGATTACTGCAGTAACTCTATTTCCCGCACCTTGAGATTGAATTCCGCGTACGGCAAGAGAACCCACAATTCCGAGGATTCCTACGCCAATTAGGTCTACCAAGGACATCCCGCATTGAATGACAATAGACAGAAGATACTTCTTCCGATCCTTCTGCTCCAGAATTTGAAGGCAAGAATTTATCTCTTTAATTAATCCTTTTGTCTTCAATTCAACTCCAATATCCGGAACACGTTGGCTATCCTATAAGTCCGCCTAACATGAGGGGACAAAACTGATGGATATTCCTTCGGTGTCGGCGCTGTTACCCATTAGGAATGGCGAAATGCATCTAAAGCAAGTTTTTGAGAACTTGGAGACTATTCTTCGACCTGAAGATGAAGTAATTATTATCGACGATAACTCCATAGATTCAACATTTGAATTGATAAGAATCTGGTGTGAGAATTTCCCAAATCGAAAAGTGCTCAAAAATCCAGGTCAAGGGCTTGTAGACGCTCTAAATTTTGGAATCGCGAACGCAAGTATGGAATGGATAGCCCGATTCGACGCGGATGACTTGTATCAAAAAAGCCGAATTGAAAAGCAATTAGAAAACATTCATGACGATTCTGTGGCGATCTTTTCGGATTACACATTTCGGAATGCGCATGGAAAATATCTAGGAAAAATTCCATCCGCTGTTTTCCCCAAACTCACCGAACTATCGGTTCTAAGTGCGCAACGACTTCCCCATCCTGTTGCACTCTTGCGCAAAAGTGCAGTCATTGCAGCCGGAGGATATTTGTCTGAAGAATTTCCCGCCGAGGATCTGGGACTGTGGATTCGACTAATGGCCTTTGGAACCTTCAGTTCAGTTCCCCAACCCCTACTTAGTTACACACTCTCTAGCAATTCTGTTTCAGCCGAGCGTAAATTACAAATGATTGAAATGAGAAACCAGCTCCTTAAAGATCCAGTTCAACTTCATTCTGTTTTAAACCAAATCGAGTTCTCTCTCCTTGGAATCTTTCGAAAATACTCTCAGTCTTCAAATACCTGGGAACGATTGATGTTTTTTTATAGAGACTTGTGGTCTGCCTCGAAACTCAATTATCTGACATCTAAGCAACGCCACCAAATGAACCTCGGGATCCTTCTAATTTCTCTCAACCCTTTGACTTACACTGTAATTCTTAAGCATCTATATTTTCTTCGGGCGCGATCTAAATTCCGACGAGCGAATTAGTCCTCCCAGATAGATTCCATTGGTATCCAATTTGAGTTAGCAATTTCCTCATGTTGGTCAAAGTTTCTAAACCATGGGTTAGGACATATAACTGTTTCGATCTTTCCGATAGTTGCCGCCCACCAGGCAAAAGTCGAATTACTTATAACGATTCCTGCTCCTCGCGACATTAGAATTAAAGATTCCGCTGCAGAAGAATTCTTAGGTGGACTGACAAAAATGATCTTTTGGTTTTTGACTCCCGCCATTACATTGATAGCAGATTCTATATCGTCAGAAAAGACATAAATAGATTGAAACTGCTTCGCAGTCGATGCTTTCTCAACAGCATTCTTGTAATAACTAGAATCAAGTAGCCCAAAGGTCTCTTTTAATCCAACATAATCGCCGCGGCGGATGTGAACAATTAAAACACTCTGAGATTCGATTTCTTTTTTTAACCTTAGGTACCAATCAGAAGGGTTATCTATTTCGAAAGAGATTGAAGTTTTTTTTATAACCTCATTTAGATAAAATGGAGTTTGGAAATAACCATTTAATACGACAGGAGCGGACATTCCCACTAATTTTCGATCAAATCCAACAGTGGAACTTTGGTAATAATGAAACAAATGGCGATTGATTTGACGATAGAAACTATATTTTCTTAAAAACATGTAGTGAGCCCTACCAAAGATACTCTTGTAGAACTTCACTCTGAATGTTGAACTTACTTCTTTCTCCGTAATTCCTAGTTCTCGAAGGTTAGACCCATGATTTGTGCCACCGACTCCAATCCTCGATGTGTCCAACAAAATGGAGCTGTCGGAATTAATTGCAATATATTTGGCGGCGGAATATTGAAATAATTGGTTACCAATGCCTCCCATAAGCTGAACTTTGACTCTATTTTTCATAATTGACCTTAGCGACCGCCTCCACAATATTTTCTAACCCTCTTAATTGAGGGTAAGTAGGTTCAAAACAATAACTTGGGGGAAGTTCATTAAAGACATTCTCGGTTGCCCACTTGTTTAAGAAACTTTCATCGTGCCATATTGGCATTTGGCCCGCGTCCAATTCAATATTTGTCTGATGAGCCAATTCAGCACACATTGCCTTGAATTCTGTATTTCTAGCGAACCAAACCCCGCCACAAAAGTAGTTAATCCTTTTATTTCGGCTTACGTATGCACTTGAGCTTTTCCTGGTTTCCCATGCACCAATCCCGCCTTTTTCTGCTAGCAAGAGTATGTCTTTTATGAACATGATTGGATTTAGTAAATAAGTTTTTACTTTAGCCAATCCCTTTGGGCGCCAATAACCGGGATGCCGTACAAGGGTTACGGGAAAATTTGAAAATTTGGAAGTATTCTCAATCTCAGCGAATTTAGGGCTGTTAATCAACATATCTGAATCCAGATGCATTAAATAATCAGCGGTCAAAGAGTCTGCGAAAGAGGAATAGATCTCATACCGCTTTAATGTTGCATCCGGAAAGCCCATATTTAGAATTTCATAAATTTTTATTTGATACATCGAGTTGTTTGCCACAAAATTTTGCGCGTCTATGACTCGGTCAGTAAATACATGAAAAACTAGGGAATCATTAGTCCCAAGGTTTTTCTCGCAACTCATGATCATCTCAAACCAATATTCCAAATATTTATTAGTTGCAATACTAAGAACTCCTAGGCTCATTTTTCTCCAAGAATGTAGGCTAAAATTTTGCGAGTAAGGTAAAAGCCAATTTTTCTTTTTGGTGAATTTGATTTTTTCCACGACGCAAAATTTAGAAGTCCAAGCAGATGGGGATAGTTATTCTTAGAGAATTGACTCTTGCTAATACTGTCTAACGATTCCGAGTCATATCTAACAAGTGGTTGATTTATGAAATCCCATTTAGTTTGGGAAGATACTCGCAACCAAGTTGCATAGTCCTCTGCTCCAATGGAATTAAAATCTGCAACAAATCCCCCTGAATTCACAAGAATTTCCCGCTTTACTAAAGCGGAACTGCAAATCACTGAATTTCGCCTTAGAAGGTCCTTCAAATCTATTTGGTTAACACGAATTCCACTTAGATAGGTTTTCGTGGCTTCTGCGTCAATGAATGCATTAGTACAAGATGCGGAATTTCTAGATTTGCCCAAATGACTCATTTGTATCTGAAGCTTCTCTGGAGTCCAAGAATCGTCGCTGTCTAAAAAAGCGACCCAATCTGTATCCAACGCCTCCACGCCAATTTTACGGACTTTACCTGGATGTCCCGTGTGTTCAAGGACCATGTATTCAACGCCGAGTTCTGCCAGATCTTTACGGAGCCGGGAAGATATTTCCGCTGAACTCCCATCATCCACGACCAAAACTCTGTCTGGCTTTAATGATTGATTCAACGCCGATTCAACTGCCATGAGTGTCGATTCATATCTATCAAAAGTAGGGATTATGACGCCGATTGAATTTCCCATAATTAATTTCTTAACACTCGAATAAGATTCAAAAGACTTCGTTTATTCCCATATCTTTTCAAAAGATCATATGCAATAAGCATTTGAGTGGAGACAAATATACTGACTGCCACATCCCCGATGAATTGAATTACTAGGGTTGGGATTCCATGAAAACTATAGGAAAAAGTACTCAAAAAGAGGGCTGCCAGTCCGCTAGATATTACTATTTTCGCAAATAGGTTGAATTCAAATATCTCAGGTATTAAACAGAGTGGAATTGCCAGGAATATTAAACGATAGTCGTAGTTCATCCCCGCGAAGAAGCATGTGAGAAATACCGCAGTCATGATTACATACACATTATATCTTCGATCTTTCATCGCAGAATGGAAGTCACTTTTCCACCGATATTGAATACGAAGTTTGCGCATCACTCCGACGATTCCAAGAATTAAAAGTACTCCGGCAAGCGTGAAACTCCATTCAGGTAATAGGTAAGTAGGTAATATTTTTCGACGCATTAATAGGTCGATGTAGAGTCCCATGGATTTCACGCCGAATGAGACGTACCAAGTTGAGGGGAAAATCAATACTAGTTTTATTTGATATAAAACATATAAAGTTGAAGGGATTAGAAGTAGTAAGTAGAAATTCCTAATCCGTTTTGACTTTAAGAAAAGAATATAAAAGAAAAAAACAGGCAATGTGTAAAATTTAATGAATACCGATGCAAGTAATAGACAGGCTCCAAAGAATTCATATTTCGTTCTAATCGCTATTGCCGCACCTGAAACTAATATCACAACTAATTCATCAAAGTTTCCTCGCTCAAGGAGTAGCCAAATTCCTGGAGAAGAAAAACAAAGTGCTGCAAGAGCATAGTTTTTCGCATTCCAACTTTTAAGAATACAGATCACAAAGATCATTGAAATTATTGTTAGGCTTAGAAAAACGGGTCCCAAAACCGAGCTTCTCACAGAGGATAGATGGGTAATATTTAGGAATCTAAGAAGTTCAATGGAATATTGAAAACCACCACATTTGGGATTCTGCTCAAGTGATTGGTAAACATCATTTCCGATTACCTTAAAGCACCTGGCAATTCGAAGTATGGCTTCGTGATCTCCGTAATTTATTGGCCCTCTGACTCTTGAGCTCACTAGGCCTGGCCAAGACATGCCTACTTGATATAAATAGAAAAGTACTAAAAATATTGAGGCGGAAATTTTCAATAAGTTCCGTTTTTGTTCAAGGATTCTATTTTTCATTTAACAAGGATTCTCTTATCTCGCTTTGGCAAACATCGATTGGATCTATTCCGTCGAGTAAAATATTTCTCCACCAAGTTATTGTCGACGCGACAGAAGTCTCCTGACTCCAGTGGGGAGTCCATTGGAGTTCTCTCATAGCTTTAGTTGCATCGAGACTTAGCAAAGTGGCTTCTAAGTTCTGGGAAATATTTTGCTCCACCTCAACCATGAAATTATTAGGCCAATTTTTCTTGGCAATCGAAATGACTTCTCCCACGCTTAGAGGCTTGTCGCTGGGAGCAAAGTTAAAAACATTCGATTTTTTTTCTTTCATAGCGAGATCAATCGCGAGCAGGTATCCATTTAGCGAATCAAGTACATGCATCCAGGGGCGAGTACCCTCAATATTCCTAATTTTGATGGGTGTTTGATCTTCGAAACTGCGAATTAAGTCTGGAATTAATCTATCGCTTGAGTAATCCCCACCACCGACAACATTCCCGGATCGCAAAGTCACGATTGGTGGGCCTCCTTGCACCTCACTAATTTTCTTCCAAGCAGAGATTGCGGCCTCTGAACCCACTTTGCTAGCACTGTAGGGGTCACTTTTCCCCTCTAATGGGTCATCTTCTTTGAATGCAACGCCCGTGCCAAGGTTTCTGTACACCTTGTCAGTTGTGACAGCGGCAATTCCTTTAACAGAGTTACAATCGAGAGAGGCCTTTAGAAGATTCGCTGTTCCTTGGGAGTTAATTTCAAATGTTTCAAATGGGAGCTTGTATGAATCAAGTACCAGCGCTTGTGCAGCCATATGAATCACCACATCTGGCTTGGAGTCTGAAATGCACTTGCCTAAAGAATTGACGTCGCGAATGTCAGATATGAATTCTGCAATTTTGCCCTTACGTCCAAGACGTTCATAAAGTGACTTTGATTTGGCTTCAAGGCTGTATCCAATTACTTCGTGACCATAGGCTTCTAATAGGAGAGTAAGCCAAGTGCCCTTAAAACCAGTGTGTCCGGTTAGAAATACTCGCTGGCTCTTGCCTAGGATTAGGCTGTTCTCATTAGTTCCCACGAGTCAAGACTATTCGGTAACGACTCCAATATAGGTAAGGCCAAGAGGTGGAAGTTTGTCTAAAGATCTAGATTTGGGAATTAGTGAACTTGCGAGCGCCGCTATGTCGACCCTTCATGAAGTCAAAAAATTTGTCCCAGGAGAGTCTCCGGTACCAGTAACTGGAAAAGTTTTTGGGGCGCCCGAAATCGAAGCTGCCATGAAGGCAAGTGCAGATTTTTGGCTGACCTCAGGGCCATTTACGGAACAGTTTGAAAGCCGTTTCGCAAAAACTGTTGGAATGCGCCACGCGTTCATGGTGAATTCAGGATCTTCGGCAAACTTGCTGGCATTGAGTGCTCTCACAAGTCCAAGATTGGGCGAAAGGGCCCTCAAGCCAGGTGATGAAGTAATTACAGTTGCAGCTGGATTCCCAACAACTGTTACCCCAATTCTTCAAAATGGGCTTATTCCGGTCTATGTTGATGTTGACATGGCCACATATGTTGCAAATGAAAATGCGATTAAAGAAGCGATCAGCCCAAAAACGCGGGCGATAATGATGGCCCATACTCTTGGAAATCCTTTTAATCTAGAACTAATCCAAGAAATTGCAACTGAAAATAATCTTTGGGTGATAGAAGATAGTTGCGATGGCCTCGGTGGAACTTATAACGGGCAGATGCTCGGTACCTTCGGCGACCTATCGACGTTTAGTTTCTATCCCGCGCACCACATCACAACTGGCGAGGGCGGGGCGGTTTTAATTAAGAAGCCTGCACTAAAGCCGATAGTTGAATCTTTTAGAGACTGGGGTCGAGATTGCTGGTGCGCACCCGGTTGTGACAACACTTGTCTAAAGCGTTATGAGTGGACCCTTGGGGATTTACCTGCAGGGTATGACCACAAGTACACATATTCGCATCTTGGCTACAACTTAAAGTCTGGAGATATCCAAGCAGCAATCGGACTTGCACAGCTGGATCGACTGGACTCGTTCATAGAAATACGTCGACGCAATTGGGCATACCTGAAATCACAACTTTCACCCCTTGAAGAGTTCTTAATTCTTCCTGAAGCAACTTTAGGGAGTGACCCATCTTGGTTCGGCTTTGCAGTTACAGTAAGAGAAAATTCCCCGAAATCTAGAAATCAAATAGTACAAGAGTTAAATGACGCAAAAATAGCTACTCGTTTACTCTTTGGGGGGAATCTCCTTCGCCAGCCCGCTTTTAAGGGAACCCCTCGTAGGGTTATTGGTGAACTCACTAATACAGACATAATAATGAATGACACATTCTGGGTCGGCGTCTGGCCTGGCTTGTCTCTACAAATGCTTGATTACATTGTTGAGAATTTGAGTTCAATCTTGGGAAATAAATTATGAAGGTAATCCTGCTTGCCGGAGGCCTCGGAACGCGAATATCCGAAGAAACCTCAGACAAACCAAAGCCGATGGTCGAAATATTTGGCAAACCAATCTTGTGGCATTTAATGAACATATTTGCAACACAAGGATTTAATGAATTCATCATTGCGACGGGCTATAAAGGTGAAGTGATTCATAATTGGGTAGAGAATTTAGATACGGATTGGATTATCGAAGCAATTGACACGGGGCTGGATACTCAAACGGGTGGTCGTATTAAACAATGTATGAGCTTTGCCAAGAACCAGCGAGTAATAGCTACTTATGGTGATGGACTAGGGAATGTGAATATTTCCCAACTCTTAGCTTTTCATGGAATGCACGGACTCTCGGCTACCGTAACCGCTGTTCGACCACCAGCTAGATTTGGTGTTCTGGAATCATCAAATGGTTTAGTCACACATTTCGGTGAAAAAAATCAAACGGATTCTGGTTGGATAAACGGTGGGTTTTTTGTATTAGACCCCGAAGTCGAAAATTTAGTATTAGACAATGGGGAGCCTTTTGAAACAGGTGCCATGCCGAAACTTGTATCAAGGAATCAATTGGCTGCCTACCATCACGAAGGTTTTTGGCAACCCATGGATACCTTACGAGAGAAGAATGATTTGGAAATTCTGGCTAGACAAAAAACTCCACCTTGGCTTGAAGGGTTAATATAAATGAGTGATGAACCTTTTCTAACAATCATAACTCCAACTTTTAATGAGGCAGAAACAATTGAAACATGTATTTTAACCGTACAAAAAGTTCTCTCTGAACATAACCCCGAACTAAAGTACGAACATATTATTGTCGATAATGCATCGACTGATGAGACGGTTGGAATTGCCCTTCGATTAACTGAAAGTCATCCAAATTTGAAAGTGGCACTGAACGATCGAAATATTGGAGGAACTCGAAATATTTATCGAGGATTAAGTCTTGCCTCCGGAGTGTGGATTGTTCCGATGTTGCCGGCAGATTTACAAGATCCTGCGGAAGTAATTCCTCTGATGCTAGACAAGATTTCAATTGAAACTAATGTTGTTTTCGGAGTGAGAAAAAAACGCAAAGAATCTCTTACAATGAGAGTACTCAGAAATATTTATTATCGGTTAATAAGACGCTTTTCGGCTTCTGATATGCCCCTGCATTCAGGCGAATTCTGTTTAATTCACGAATCGGTTGCAACTTCGCTAGTCACAATCGAGGACGAAAATCCATACGTGCGAGGACTAATCGCACAATCCGCAAGATCGCCCAAATATGTTGAATACACCTGGGGAAAAAGGCAAGCGGGAGAAAGCAAGGCTTCTCCATTAGTCCTTGCAGAGGTTGCTGTAACTGGCTTGGTTTCGACTTCCCAAATTCCCGCTCGAATTGCGCTTTTGTCTGGGTTCTTCATTTCAATGGGATCAATCATTTGGGCATTTATCCAGATACTTTTAGTTCTCTTCTCAAAGGGTAGTTCGAGCCCTGGAATTCCAACGATTATTGTGGCGATCTTCTTCTTTGGAGGAGTTCAATTATTCTTCATAGGAATAATCGGAGAATATGTGCTGAGTATTCACAGGCAGGTAAAGAAAGCTCCCGCTGTGCGCACTAGGTTTCTCAGTAGGACTTGGGAATAATCCCAAACTTAATATGCCACGAGGGTAACTTTTCTATTTAAGATCAATTCCTCGTTAATATTGGATCATGCCTAATATCGAGACTTCGCAGATCCAGAGGTTTGAAAATTGGATCAAGTTTATGAAAGCCGCCGAGACTCTCAAAGATTCGCTTCTTCGTGCCACAGAATTTAGTGTGAATGACAAAAAGTATTGGCTAATCCCATTTTCAAAATCGGATGCTCAACATTCAACCCGTATTGAATTGCTTGCGGACTGGAGAAGAGATCACCAATACGCATATCCGTCCAGATTTGAGATAACTATTAGTGGGACTCAAAAATGGCTTGAGCATGTAGTTATAAATAATCAAGATCGAATTCTTTTTTGGGTAACTGATTCAAATATGCATCCTCTTGGGCATCTAGGATTACTCAAAAATAGCGCCGGGTTAATTGAAATCGATAACGTCCTAAAGGGTGCATCGGGACACAAGGGCTTGTTTTCTATTGCGATGTCCCAGCTTGAAAAACTAGTAATCCAAGAGCTGGGCAGGCTTGAAATTGAACTTAAAGTATTGCGCGAAAACCACCACGCAGTTAATTTCTATAAAACATTGGGCTATGAAGTTAAAGCAGAAATTGGGATGGAGTGGCACGAAACAAATGATTCCAAAGTTCTTAAGGTAAGTACAAATCCAACAGATTACCTCTTAAAAATGCAAAAAAGTTTATTTTTTAATGATGATGTGCCTGAGATGATTTTGACCGCGGGGCCATCAATTTCACACCTTGAATCAGTTTTAGTAAATGATGCTGTGACAACTGGTTGGAACTCGAAGCATTCAAATTACATAAAGGATTTTGAATTAGAATTCGCCGAAGGTCTAGGAGTGAAATATGCCCTTTCGACAAGTAGTTGTACTGGAGCATTGCATTTAGCATTGCTGGCCCTTGGAATTGGAAAAGGTGATGAAGTTATAGTTCCAGACATCACCTGGGTGGCAACCGCTTCGGCGGTGGCGTACACCGGCGCGACGCCAATTTTCGCAGACGTTGACAATGAAACGTGGAATATTTCTCCAAAAACTTTAGCACCTTTGATTACATCAAAGACGAAAGCCATTATTCCAGTTCACTTATATGGATTTGCTGCCCCAATGGATGCATTGAAAATATTCGCTGATAATCACGGACTGAAAATTGTTGAAGATGCCGCCCCAGCAATCGGTACACAAATAGGGTCGAAATTTGCCGGCACATTTGGTGACTTTGGTTGCTTCAGTTTTCAAGGGGCAAAACTTCTTGTCACTGGAGAAGGTGGAATGTTAGTAACAGATAACTTAGAGCTTTACGAGAAAGCATGGAAAATTCAAGACCACGGAAGAAAGCCTGGCACTTTTTGGATTGAAGAGCTTGGGCATAAATACAAAATGAATAACATAACTGCAGCACTTGGCCTTGCCCAATTTAATAGAGCCAGCGTTCAAATAGAAAGAAAGCGTGAAATAAATGCACTTTACCGCCACCTACTAGGAGGGGCGGGGGGGCTTGAGTTTCAAGAAGAAATCCCTGAAACTAAATCCATTTGTTGGATGTCAAGTATTCGCCTTAATGAAAGTTTTAAGTCGAATGTTTTGGATTTATCCCACTACTTAAGAGAAAATGGAGTTGACACTCGTCCAGTGTTCCCAACTATTCACTCTTACCCAATGTGGGAAACATCAATTGAGAATCCGAATTCAAGGTCAATTAGTCAAAATAGCTTAAATTTGCCCAGTGGCGTCCTATTGTCCGAAAAGTCTATATCTAAAGTTTCCAACTTGATTCTTAAATGGATTGATGGAAATGGATAGAAATCTTCTTCAAGTAGCTCGGGAAGCAAGAAAGAAAACTCTTGTAATGACGAATTCGGCAAAGGCTGCACATGTGGGATCTTCACTATCCGTCATTGATATCGCCACGGTTTTATTTAATAAGACCTTAAATCAAAATCACAAAGAAGACTTGGTCTTAATATCTAAAGGCCATGCGGCCGCAGGTATTTACGCGGTATTGAACCAATTCAAGGTTATCCCAGATCTTTGGATACAGGATTATTGCAAAAATGGAGCAATGCTTGGAGGGCACGTCACCTCAATAAATGTGCCAATTCTTGAGCTTTCCACGGGATCCCTTGGTCATGCACTTCCTTATGGCGTGGGGAGGGCGATTGGAAAGCGCAGAAAAGGTGAACTAGGACAGGTATATGTGGTTCTTTCAGACGGAGAATGTGATGAAGGGAGCAATTGGGAGGCAGCTTTGCTCGCCGCTCATCTAAAACTATCAAATTTGACCGTGATTCTAGATCGAAATCGAATTCAATCACTAGGTGATACCGAAACAACAGTGGCTTTAGAACCGCTCGCCAAGAAATGGGAGGCCTTCAATTGGGGGGTGTCGGAAGTAGATGGGCACAACCTAGCTGACCTCGAAGAAGCTATCTTCTCTAATAAATCTGAAGCACCCCGCATGATCATTGCAAATACAGTCAAAGGTAAAGGTGTCGAATTTATGGAGAATTCTATAAAGTGGCACTACAGACCTCCTAATGACCATGAATTAAAAGACGCTCTGGACATTCTTCAATGAGAGATACATTTATAAAGTCATTAACAGATGCTGCGTATGTCGACGAAAAGATTTTTTTGATCGTTGGTGATTTGGGATATGGCGTAGTGGATCAATTTTCTTCCCAATTTCCTAACAGATTCTTGAATGTAGGTATTTCTGAACAAAACATGATTGGCGTTGCCGCTGGAATCGCTAAATCAGGATTTAAAGTTTTTGTTTATTCGATAGCCAATTTTCCAACTATGAGATGTTTGGAGCAAATCAGAAATGATGTTTGCTATCACAACCTAGATGTGACAATTGTTTCTATTGGTGCTGGATTTGGTTACGGTACATTAGGTTATTCCCATTTTGCTATTGAAGATCTAACCGTTATGAGATCCTTGCCAAATTTAACTGTCTTCTCACCAGGAGATCCGCATGAATTACAAACTACAGTTCCTGTCATCTTGAAAAATTCTGGCCCAAAATATCTCCGGCTAGGTAAAAACGGGGAACAAAACCTCCTCGGAGAGCCATCAATTTCGCCGTTTCATGCTCGGACACTTAAAAAGGGGTTCGATTTTGCGTTGCTCTCAACTGGGAATATAGGGGCAGAAGTCTCAGAGGCGATTTCATTATTGCCAGAAGAGCTTCGGAAACGAATCACCCATTTTTCAATTTCAAGTTTAACGAGAGAGGCACTCGAAAGTGCAGAATTATCTAAGTATAAGAAAATAATGACTGTTGAAGAACATATTTTAGACGGAGGATTTGGAAGTTTTGTTTTGGAGTTTTTCGAAATTAACTCTATGTCGCCTCAAGTCAAACGTGTTGGAGTTGAAAGAAATAAGTCGATACCAATCGGAAATCAAGGATACATTCGTGAATCGATGTCTTTAGACAAATTTTCATTAACAAACTCTGCTCTTAAATTCTTCCAAGACTAAAATTAATTACCCTTAGTAGAAAAGCGAATTAAGGCTCTCATTGATCTCAAATTTGGCTGTGAAACCCAAAACATTGCTCGCCAAATTAATATTTGCACAGAGAGAAGCTGGGTCTCCAATTCTGCGCCCCGAAGTTTCGTACTTAATTTCACGATTATTAAAAAACTTTCCAATCAGTGCTATTACTTCGCGCACCGAGACCCCTTGACCAGTTCCGATATTTATAGCAGGTGGTAGTTTCTCGGAGAAATTAGAGAAGTAAAGATGAGCTCGCGCCACATCTCGAACGTCGACATAGTCTCGTACACACGTCCCATCAGGGGTGGGGTAATCTGAACCAAAAACGGTCGGTGATTCTCCTTTCTCAAACTTATCAATTAGAATCGGAATGAGATTTTCCATTGAATTATCTTTTAATTCAACTGATTTTGTGCCGATTACGTTGAAAAAGCGAAGAGAAGCGCCGTTATTTTCCTTTTCGTTTACAAATTTTGAAACTTCTATTTCAGCCAATAGCTTCGATTTTCCGTAGGGAGAAATGGGCATCAATTCCTGGTCTTCTGACACCGGCTCACTTTTGTCTGGAGAGCCATAAACTGCAGCAGTAGAAGAAAAAATGAAATTCTTTATTCGATTATCTGAGGCAATTTCCAGCAAGGTTTTTGTTGCTCGAAAATTAACATCCATGTATTCGTCGGGATACCTAATAGATTCTGAAACTGATTTTAATGCTGCAGAGTGCACAATTCCATCTATTTTCTGTTTTGAAATTATGGAGCTCATCAAGGCATGGTCCCTGATATCCCCCTTATGGAGTGAAATTTTAGATCCATATTTCGCACGGAGATATTCGACTCTGCTTTCTAACCCATTGCAAAGGGAGTCGACGACTACAACAGATTTTCCTTCGCTAAGAAAGTCGTATGCTATGTGGGAGCCTATATAACCAGCACCGCCAGTTATAACCCACACCTCGTTCGCACTCGGGCTGTTGGAAGTCATGGGATTATTCTATAAGAGCGGGGATATCTATTACTTGCGAATACCAATAGAATTCGGGACGTGACAGCAAAAGTAGTTTCTATTATCTCGCGCATGAATGTAGGTGGACCTGCCGTACTCATTTCAGAGTTGGTAGACCATCTGCCTGCTGACGACTTTTCCCATATTTTAATAACTGGGGTTTGCCAAAATAATGAGATAGATTTCTTAGATTCACACCAATTGAATTCCGAAATTATTTATATTAGTGACGTTGGTAGATCTCTACTTCCAATGGCCGATCTCAAATCTTTCATCATCTTGGTTAAGTTGCTTAAACAGATCAAACCACAAATAGTGCATACACACACCTCAAAGGCTGGGGTATTAGGTCGAATTGCGGTGAAAATCGCCTTCCCTAGGGCAAAAGTGGTGCATACGTATCATGGTCATTTGCTTTACGGCTACTTCCCGAGATGGAAAACTAATTTGATTGTGAAATTAGAAAGGTTTCTTGCGAGGATTACAACTAGGTACATCGCCGTAACGGGTCAAGTGAAAATGGATCTTTCTCGTGTGGGGATCGGCCCTGACGAGAAGTGGAGAGTTATTCACCCTGGAGTCCGACCGGCTACAACTCTCTCAAAACGAGAATCCCGAAGAATAATTGGTGTTCCAGAGGACAAGGTAATTATTTCGTGGATCGGTAGGTTCACAGATATAAAAAATCCGATGTTAGCTATTCGAGTTGTTGAAGCTATCGAAGACAAATCTGGTTTGCATTTTGTAATGGCAGGTGCAGGCGAGCTTTTATACGAATGCAAGGCCTACGCTCAAGAACGAAACTTACCAGTTACGTTCTTAGGGTGGGTCACGGACGTTAATCCAGTTCTCTCGGCCTCGGATTTGCTTTTCATGACAAGCCGCAATGAGGGAATGCCTGTTGTGATTGTGGAGAGTGCCCTCAAAGGGGTTCCATTAGTGACCACTAATGTTGGAGGAGTTGCCGAATTTGTTAGCAATGGCGTGACTGGTTGGTTGGTCGATCAAGATGTAGAGGAAATTTCTCTAAAGGTATCTGAACTTGCCAATGGAGCTGAACTTATTAAAAGCGTCGGATTGAATGCAAAAAAGTTGGCGGAGAATGATTTTAGTGTCAGTAAATTTGTGGAGGAACACGTAAAGCTTTATAGAGAAATACTCCAGTAATTCATTAGTTAATTACAACATCTCCTGCGGGTGAAGTGAGCAAAACTGATGAGATTCCTGCATCTTCATTTTCATCCTTAACAATTGTAATCTCGATTGAGTTTCCGCCCAGAGCGCTTAAAACTTCACTCTTGAATGCTGACTTCTCGAGTGGATCACTATTCGCAAATGTAATTGTCTTTATTGAGGCCTTTGGGGTTCCAACTTCTGATGGGTGATGTCCGTCTTCCCATTGTATAAAGAATGGAAGTTCTGGTTCAGTGAGAAGTTCCTTAACGCCGATCTGCTTCCACTTGAGATCTGTTCCATCTGGACGGCGGCGATGTCCCTCAAGTGCTGGACGACCCATTCCCTTTTCAAATGGAGTGATGTCTTCGACTGAGAAGACCCAAGTTAACCATCCGCCACCTTCGGCAGCTTTGCGAGATACGGCTTGGCCGAATGCTGTTTGCTCTGCTGCTGGGTGATCAAGTGCGCAAACAACTTCGATGTATTGGCCGTTGAGAAGTGGCGCTGTGAAGTTTCGGGTACCGAAGCGAGGGTGGATACCACCATCGACGAAAGCTGTTCCGATCTGAGATCCAATGCGTTGAACAACATCTGAGATCTGATCATGGGAGGCGACGTATGAGACATGGTCTAGGCGCATAGGGAAATAATGCACCATGAAAAGGGGTGCTAATTACCAAGTTGGGTGGGGTGCTGGGAATTAGGAGCAGGTAGTCACACGGGAATTGATGCGGTTTGTTAGTAGGTATCCGTCGACATTGGAATCGATGCAGGAATTGCCTCGGCCATGACCGGTGTGGCCATCGCCTTTGAAAGTGAGCAAGGTGGAGTTGGTCATAATGTTGTTGAGGGCGAGTGCGCCGCTATAAGGAGTCGCGGGGTCGTTTGTGACGCCGATGATGATTATCGGTGAAGTCTTTAGCGATGTTATTGCTTGTGGAGTTTGGGGCGCGGCTTTCCAGACGTTGCAATTAGCGCCAGCGTAATTAAGGAATGGTCCAAAGATTGGCGCTTGGGATTCGAAAGTGGATTGATCGGCGCGAACTTGGGCGAGAGTGCGCGAGTCGCGGCCATCGAGGCAAGTGGTCATCGCGCTGATGTCATTCATGTTGGTGATGTAGTTGCCGTTGAGATCGCGTTGGTTGTACTCATCGGCGAGTGAGAGAAGTTCGCTTGGGTTTTTGTCGTCGATTGCTTGACGAAGTGCAGAGTTGAGTTGGGGCCATCCGGTTTCATTGTCGTATAGAGCGGTGGCGATTGCGGTGATGAGAAGTTCGTCGGTGAGGGTTCGGCCTTTATTGCTAATTAGTGGTTTCGTGTGTGAAGTGGTGACGAAATTTTTGATTGCGGTGAGAGTTAGTTTTTGTTTGGAGTGAGAAGTATTTGAAGAAGTAGTGGTTGAGGAAGGTGTGCTGTTGTTGGTCTTATCCGGAGCATTGACTTTGGATTTCAAGAAATCTTTAAGAGCATTATCAAAACCGATAGCTTGTGAAAGATTTTGGTCGCGCACACTTTGATTGGGATCCATCGCGCCATCGAGAACCATGTGGCCGATATGTGTGGGATAGAGCGCGGCGTAGAGAGTGCCGAGGTAGGTGCCATAGGACTTACCAAGATAGTGAAGCTTGGTATCGCCGAGGAGGATGCGGAGGATCTCCATATCTTTCGCGGTTTCTAGAGTGCTGTAATGGCCAAGGCGATTGCCGGCGGCTTGCGCGCATTTGTCGGCAAAGTACTTGGCATTGGCGATGTATTGCGATTCTTCGTTGGCGTTGGTGACGCGACCATCGGAGGCCAATAAGCGATCTTCATCTTTATTGGAGAGACAACGAATGGGTTCGGATTTATTTACTCCGCGCGGGTCAAAACCCACTATGTCATAGCGTTTATTGATGGCCTCGGAGACGATGCTGTCGTAATTGAAGGCATATTCCATAGCGGAGGCGCCGGGGCCGCCGGGATTGACGATAAGTGAGCCGATGCGATGTTTTGGGTCGGTAGCTTTATGGCGCAGGACTTGGAGAGTGAAAACATCTTTGGTGGATTTCTTATTGGCGATGGTGTTGTAGTCGACCGGGACTTTGAAAGATGCGCATTGCACGGTGTCGTCAAGACAAGATTTCCAATCGAGAGTTTGTGATTGGAATTTAGTGAGAGTCCACGATGAGGTGAGATTTAACGAGAGAGGTGTGATGAGTGCGGCGATGAGAAGAGCAAAGATGGCGAAGATGGTTGTGCGAAGTGGTGTGTGAAAAGGATTGTGAATCCGAATCACTTCAACTGCACCATCATCGCTTCGATGGTGAGAAGTGGTGCGGCGTTATGGGCGAGGTTGGTTCGAGCGCCTTGAATCGATTCAATCTTCTTGAGAGTTGATTCGGGAGTGCTGGTGTTTGCCGTCTTGGTGAGATCAGCGAGGAGATCTTGATTGATGAGGTCATCGGCGGCGTGGGATTGAATGAGGAGAATGTCGCGATAGACAGTCATCATGTCGAGCAGGACGCGATCGAGGTAATCGCGGACCATGCGGGTGCTACGAGATTTTTGTTCTTTCTCTAATTCTTTAACGGCCTTTGATCCGCCTTGGGTGAGTTTGGATCCTTGTTGGCCCCATGCTTCCTTGAGATCTTTGATTTCTTTCTCATCGCGAATCTCGGCGGCTTCTTCGGCTTCTTTCTTGGCGGCATCGACAAGAAGTTGTGCTGCTTTGAAAGCAGATGCGATGTCATTGATATTGAGTGAGAGTTTGAGGGTGGCCTCGCGGCGAGTGCGGGCATCGGTGTTGGTGGCGAGATGGCGAGCGCGGCCGATATGGCCTTGCGAGGCGCGGGCAGCGAAAGCGGCGATGGTAGGAGTGAAGCCCTCTTGGGTCAGAAGCTTGGCCACAGCCGTGGCAGAAGGGGTTTTGAGGGTCAATGAGCGCGTACGAGAGCGGATTGTGGGCAGAACGTCGGTGGTCGTGGGAGCGCAGAGCAGCCAGACAGTGCGCAGGCCGGGTTCTTCCACCGCCTTCAAGAGGGCGTTGGCGGCGGACTCGGTGAGGCGATCGGCATCTTCGATTACGACGACTCGATAGGAGGCGACAGAGGGAGACCAGGAGGCGCGGGTAATGAGTTCGCGGACTTCATCAATTTTGATGGAGAGACCTTCGGTGCGAATGAGTTCTACATCTTGGTGGGAACCATTGAGTGCAGTGGTGCAATCGATGCAATTGCCGCAACCATTGTTGGGGCAGACCAGTGCGGCAGCGAATGCGAGTGCGGCATTGGAGCGACCAGACCCTGGTGGGCCAGTGAAGAGCCAAGCATGCGTCATGCCTTGGGATTCATTGGTGGATTCTTTTGCGGCGGCGACTGCTTGTTTCACAATCGTGACGACATGATCTTGATCGATCAGTGGGTCAAAGACAGACATAGCTTTCGGGCTTACTTCTTGTTTTTGTTTGATTGATTAATTTTTAATTCTTTAAGGGTGTTGACGCGCTCCACAATCTGGGCATGAATTGCATTTACTTCTTGGGTGGCATCGACGACGAAATAACGATCCGGATCGGTGTTGGCAAGATTGATGAACTCTTCGCGAACGCGCTCGTGAAATGCGAGCGGCTCGGACTCTAACCGGTCTTGTGATTGCAAACGACCGAGACCAACTTTGGCGGGAAGATCCATGATGACGGTCAATGATGGGGTGAGGTTCTCTGTGGCCCAACGAGAGATGCGTGCGACTTCTGCCGGTTCGAGAACGCGACCGGCGCCTTGATAGGCGATTGATGAATCGAGATAGCGATCAGTGATAACGACTTCGCCTTTGTTAAGCGCGGGGCGGATCAGTGATTGAACATGGTGGGCGCGATCTGCGGCATACATCAGGGCTTCGGCGCGCGGTGAGATATTGCCGGTTTCGTTCGCTAGAAGAATGGTGCGCAGTTGAACGCCAAATGGTGTGCCACCAGGTTCGCGAGTAAGAGTGACGCGCTCACCGATAGATTCTAAATAAGTTTTCAGTAATGAAGTCTGAGTGGATTTACCGGCGCCTTCGCCACCTTCAAATGAAATGAAGAGTCCTTCGTGAGTGATGCCGGTGATTCCACCGAGCTCGCCGCGAAGCGCGGATCTAATGTCAGAGAAGAAAGAGACGGTAGGACGATCGCGCATTTGGAAGTAAGAGACGATACCGACGGCGGCGCCAATGACGCCTGCGCCAAGCATCGTGAAAGCAGCGCCGTTGTAGGTGAATTCCGAGTTGTGGATCCTAAAGGAGTGGCGACCGATAGCGGCGGCGATAATTGGTGAGACCGCCAGAACAAGGACAAGTGAGATTCGGATGAGTGATTGCACGAATGCAAATGTGCGACCTCGAACTTCATCTTCAACTTCAAGTCCTAGCATCGTGAATCCAGTAACCCACGAGACGCCAGCAAAAGCGCCAAGGAAAATTACGACAATGATGGCGAGCACGAGATTAGAGATGAGGGCGAGCAGAATCAAAAAGATTGATGATGTGGTGAGCGCTGCGCCAAAGAGGCGGCGGCGTGAGAATTGGTGGAAGACCTTAGGGCCGACTGAAATTCCGAGCGCTAGGCCAGTAAAGACTGCGCCGAATAAAATTCCATATGCGGCATCTCCTGCTTTGAGATCACCGACGAAGGTACGAGCAAGGCCAATCACCGCACCTGCAGCGAAGAATGCGCCGAGCATTCCCAGGATTAATCCTCGGATAACTTTTGAAGCAGAGACAAATTTAAATCCAGAGAGAAGTGAAGTGAAAATAGATTCTGATTTAGCTTTTGCATCTGATGCGCCTTTGGGAATCATCTTGAGGGTATAGACGATCCAGGCGGTGTAGAGGAATGAGATGGCATCGATATAGAGCGCGATGTCGGCTGTGGATGCGTAGCGCGCTGGTAAAACTTTTGTCAGCCCTGATGTGAATACTGCGAGCAAAGTGAAGACGATCGCAGCGATCGGTGCGGTGCCATATGCAGCTAAGAGCGATACTTGGTTTGCTGCCTCTAACTTATTTTTTGGAACGAGATTGGGAACTGAAGCTTCTTTGGCGGGCGACCAGAACAAGGTGACGGCCTCTACCAAAATGGTGGCGGTATATAACCAGATGTAATTGCCGACCAATGGAATAGATAAGTACAAACCAAAACGTAAAACATCGCAGACAATCATCAAGCGGCGGCGATCAAAGCGATCGGCGATCACACCCGCGATGGGACCTAGGAGAACTGCGGGAAGTAGTCGAACAATGAAAACACCTGCGATAGCGAAGTTCGCTTTTTTGTAATCACTACCTGCTAGTTCTTGCGCTAGTGCGGTGGAGGCGAGAAGTCCTAGCCAATCTCCGAAAGAAGAGAAGACCATCGAGTTCCAGAGCTTGCGAAAGGCCGGGATTGCCAAGACGCTGCGTGACTCCGATTGCGCGGGGGCGCCGGGGTATGGCAGGGACTGGGACATGGGTAAAGGGTAGTGGGTGGGGATTTAAGCGTGAATGGGCGCTTATTCGGCCGCTTTTGCGACTTTGGCCTTACCTGTGGCCGCCTTCTTCTTCGCCTTGGGGGCGCCAGTGGCCTTCACAACCTTGGCAGTCAAAGTCGGTGCGCTCTTTTTAGAACGAGCGGACTTCTTCGCCTTTTTAGGTGCGCCACCATTCTCGGCCTCCCACGCGCGACGGCCGGCAAGTAATTCCATGCCGCGCTCGAGGGTTAAGAACTCAATCGTGTCGCCGCGACGAAGTGTTGCATTTGTTTCGCCATCGGTGACATAAATTCCAAAGCGGCCATCTTTTACTAATACTGGCTTCTGAGAAGTTGGATCAACGCCAAGATCTTTGAGTGGCGGCTTGGCAACACCGCGACGACGAACTTTGGGTTCTTTGTAAATTGCGATTGCTTCATCCATGGTGATGGAGAAGATCTGGTCCTCCGATGTCAGTGTGCGCGAATCGGTGCCATGTGTCATGTATGGGCCATAGCGACCATTCTGAACAGTGATGTTAACGCCCTCGTATTCACCGAGATCACGCGGAAGAGATAAAAGTTTGAGTGCATCATCCATAGTGATGGTGTCTAGTGACATGGTGGAAAGTAATGATGCGGTCTTTGGCTTAGGTGCATCTTTCTTCTTGCGAGGTTTTTTTAGTTCGCCAGTCTTCTTATCAGGAACTAATTCGGGCTCTGGGAAGATCTCAGTGATGTAAGGACCAAAGCGTCCAGACTTTGCAATAACTTGCAGGCCGGTCGATGGATCGATGCCAAGCTCGCGCTCACCTGATGGTTGGGCAAGTAATTCCAGAGCAATAGCAAGTGTGAGTTCATCTGGCGCCATTGTTTCTGGAATGTTGGCGAATTTGCGATCATCACCTTGACCTTGTTGTACATACGCACCAAAACGACCGACCCGGATCTCAATATCCTCACCCATCTTCATGGTGTTGATTTGTTGGGCATCGATCGCACCAAGGTCTGCAGAAAGTGCTTCCAGACCTGGATTGCCTGGTGTGCCAAAGAAGAAATCAGTCAGCCACTTCACTCGATCGGCATCACCGTTGGCGATCTTGTCGAGATCTTCTTCCATCGATGCCGTGAATTCGTAATCGACGAGTTTGCCGAAGTGTTGTTCTAATAACCCAGTGACAGAGAATGCGAGAAAAGTTGGTACAAGTGCGCGACCGCGCTTGGAGACATAGCCGCGATCTTGAATGGTCGACATGATGGATGCGAATGTAGATGGGCGGCCAATGCCGAGCTCTTCGAGTTTCTTCACCAAAGTAGGCTCGGTATAACGTGCTGGTGGCTTTGTTTCGTGGCCTTCACATGAGTAATTGGTGACCTTCATGGAATCCCCGACCGACATCGGTGGCAGGCGCTTGGAATCGTCATCTTCTTTTTCTGGCGCTGATTCATCAGGAATATCGTCGTACGCTGCTAAAAATCCAGGGAAGGTAACCACTGAGCCATTGGCACGGAATATTGCTGCGCCGCCAGTCTTAGTGGTCACATCAAAGTCAACCCGCATCTGCATCTTCTTGGCATCCGACATTTGTGATGCAATCGTGCGCTTCCAAATTAAGTCATACAAAGCAAATTCATCGCGAGAAAGTTCTGGTGCTAGCTCTCCCGGAGTTTTAAAGGTGTCTCCTGCGGGGCGAATCGCTTCGTGCGCTTCTTGTGCGTTCTTAGTCTTTCCTTCATACACGCGCGGTGTGGCGGGAATGTAATCGGCGCCATATAAAGATTTCGCTTGCGCGCGAGCGGAAGCAATCGCAGATTGTGAAAGTGTCACAGAGTCGGTACGCATATAAGTGATGTAACCATTTTCATACAAGCGCTGCGCAACTCGCATTGTGAGTTGTGATCCCCACCCAAGTCGCGATCCCGCATCTTGTTGCATGGTCGATGTTGTAAATGGCGCCTTAGGTCTCTCGGTTCGTGGAGATTCTTCGGTTGACTTAACGACTAGTGATTGACCGTGCAGTGCTTGCACCAGCTCGTTCGCGCCAGCTTCATCTAATAATAAAATTCCAGCGATCGATTTCTCTTTCAATCCGCCATTGGCATCAAAATCATTTGTTGCAGCGACTCGCTTGCCATCTAATGAGAGGAGTCGTGCGCTAAATCCTGCTTCACATTGCGCTGTGAGATCCCACCAAGCGGACGAAATAAATGCCATGCGCTCACGTTCGCGCTCCACAATTAAACGAGTGGCAACAGATTGCACGCGCCCAGCGGAAATACGCGGCATAACTTTCTTCCATAAAACTGGGGAAAGTCGGTATCCATATAAGCGATCGAGTACGCGACGTGTCTCTTGCGCATCTACTAAGCGATAATCCAGATCGCGCGTTTCATTCGCGGCTTTCTTAATGGCCTCTTCGGTGATTTCGTGGAAGACCATGCGGCGAATTGGAATTTTGGGGCGAAGCGTCTCGATTAAGTGCCAGGCGATTGCTTCGCCTTCGCGGTCTTCATCGGTCGCCAGAATCAACTCATCGGCATCCTTCATCAACGCCTTGAGTTCGTAGACTTTCGCGCGTTTATCGGGGTTAATGACATATAGAGGCTCGAAACCTTCTTCAATATTGACGCCCTCTTTGGCCCAGGCGATGCCTTTGTATTCCTTGGGGATATCAGCTGCGCGCTGTGGCAGGTCGCGGATATGGCCGACTGATGCCGTCACAACGTATTCGTCCCCCAGGAAGCCGCCGATTTTACGCGCCTTCGCGGGGGACTCAACGATTACTAACTTTGTTCCCATTTCTTCTTTCTACATCACTCACGGGGAATTAAGCAAAATTTACGTCTGCTTAAGCGATCGATGTGGACTTTCTACGGTTATGAATCAATCCACCAACGATGATGAAGACGGCAACAAATGAAATTGCCTTCGACAATGTGTGGTGGTTGTTCAATGAGAATCCAACGATCGCTGGAGTAATCAAGAGACCAACCAAGTTCATTACCTTGATTAATGGGTTGATTGCAGGACCAGCTGTGTCTTTAAATGGATCGCCAACAGTGTCGCCCACGATTGTTGCGTGGTGCGCATCAGAGCCCTTGCCACCGTGGTTGCCATCTTCGACCATCTTCTTTGCGTTATCCCAAGCGCCGCCTGAGTTAGATAAGAAGACTGCCATCAATGTTCCGGTACCGATTGCACCAGCAAGGTATGCACCAAGTGCGCCAACGCCCAGGCCGAAGCCGACTGCGATTGGTGCCATGACTGCAAGAGTTCCTGGAGTTGCGAGTTCGCGCAATGAATCGCGAGTACAGATATCAACGACGCGGCCATATTCTGGCTTCTCGGTACCCTTCATGATTCCTGGGTGCAAGCGGAATTGTTCGCGAACTTCATGAACAACTGCGCCAGCTGCGCGCGATACCGCGTTAACTGCAAGACCAGAGAACATAAAGACCACTGCAGCTCCGATAATCAAACCAACGAGATTACGTGGATTTGCAATATCGAGAACTCCGTTGAAATCAAGATGTGCTGGATCGAGCAAGTGAGTGGTTGCATCAGCAAATGACTTACCGGCATCAGATACCGCAAGTTTGATCGCATCAGTAAATGCACCAAAGAGCGCAGTGGCTGCAAGTACAGCGGTTGCAATTGCAATTCCCTTAGTGATCGCCTTCGTGGTGTTACCGACTGCATCGAGTGAAGTGAGGATCTGTGCGCCTTCGCCCTTAACATCGCCAGACATTTCGGCAATGCCTTGTGCGTTATCAGAGATCGGACCGAATGTGTCCATTGCAACAATGACGCCGACGGTAGTCAATAAACCAGTACCAGCCAATGCGATTGCGAACAACGACAAGGTGATGGATCCGCCGCCAAGTAAGAATGCGCCGAATACTGCGCCAGCAATAAGAAGTGCTGAGTAAACAGCAGATTCAAATCCGACAGAGATACCAGCAAGAATTACGGTTGCGGCGCCAGTCTTTGATGAAGCAGCAACATCGTTTACGGGACGCTTACCTACTTCGGTAAAGAAGCCAGTGAGCAATTGGATACATGCAGCGAGTGCGATGCCGATGATTACTGCGCCAAGTGCAAGTACGCGTGGATTAACAGAAGTTGCGTGCGTAGGATCAAGTCCTTCGAGCTCCTTCATGGTCGCTGGAAGATAAGTGAATGTTGCAAATCCCACCAAGACTGCGGAGATAATCGCTGACATAAAGAATGAGCGATTGATTGCAGTCATTGCTGACTTATCGGTGGAGCGAAGACGGGTGATAAAGATTCCGATGATCGCAGTAAGAATTCCGATTGCTGGAACGATCAATGGGAAAATAAGTCCCATATTTCCAAAGCCAGCTTTTCCAAGAATTAGCGCTGCAACAAGTGTCACGGCATATGATTCAAAGAGATCTGCAGCCATACCAGCGCAGTCACCGACGTTATCGCCGACGTTATCTGCAATGGTCGCTGGGTTGCGGGGATCATCTTCGGGAATACCTTGTTCAACTTTGCCGACCAAGTCAGCGCCAACATCTGCTGCCTTAGTAAAGATTCCGCCGCCCACGCGCATAAACATCGCGAGCATGGCTGCGCCAAAACCGAAACCTTCCAATACTTGTGGGGCGTTCTGCTTAAAAATAATAACAACGCTTGATGCACCGAGCAGTCCGAGGCCGACTGTTGTCATGCCGACAACACCTCCGGTGCGGAATGCAATCTTGACTGCGCCTTCTGCAGACTTCTGGCGAGCAGCTTCAGCTACCCGAACATTGGCGCGAACTGCGAGCCACATTCCGTTATAACCAACGAGCGCGGAGAATAAAGCTCCGAGAAGGAAGAAAATGCTTCGGCCAATCAGGATTTTGATTGAATTTTGACCCTTGTCATCATGTGCTGGAAGGGCAAATAGCACGAAGAAGACTATGACGACGAAATAAGAGAGTGTCTTGAATTGTCGGTGAAGATATGCCGCCGCACCTTCTTGAACGGCTCCTGCGATCTCTTTCATCTTCTCGGTACCTTCGCCAGCCGCAAGGACTTGGGCGCGAAGGGCCCAGGCGATTGCTAGGGCGACCAGGGAGATTGCGAGAACGACATAAACATATGTCAGGTTGTTGCCGGCTACTTGAACCACGTTTTAACTCCTAAGTGTGCTTCGGTGGACACGTGAGGCGAAAGGCTACACTCTCCAACCTATGAATATCTTGGGTCTGAGTCCTGAAAGTGCGATCAATACCTTTGGTCTCGCTGGTATTTACACCATCCTGGCCGTCGAAACTGGCCTACCACTCGTCATTGGTCTGCCCGGGGACTCGCTCCTCTTTATCGCGGGAGTAGCGGCTTCTGGCACTGGATCGGCTCTCATCAACGCCCACCTCAATATGGCGGCGCTATCGATCGGCGCACCGATCGCTGCAATTATCGGATCTTCCTTCGGCCATCACCTCGGCCATAAATATGGTTCGAAGTTATTTACTAATCCCAAATCGAAATTCTTTCATCCAGATCGCTTAGAGAGTGCAAGTGCGTGGATGCGCAAGTACGGAACCGCAAAAGCGGTATTCATTGCGCGCTTTATTCCCGTTGTGCGTCACTTAGTAAATCCCATCGCCGGCATGATCAAGATGCCTTATAAGAAGTTTTTATTCTGGAACGTTGTAAGTGCGCTCGTCTGGACCGAATCATTTATTTGGGGCGGATATTTCTTAGGCGAAAAACTCAAGGGCTCGGTAGATAAATATGTATTGCCGATTGTTGCGGCAATTGTCTTGGTTTCGGTCGCACCAATTGCCCACGAAATGTGGAAGGGCTACAAAGAACGTAAAGCAAAGAAAGTAGAAGAAGGTAAGTAAGTTTTATAGACCCAGATCTGCTAATTGATAAGCAGCTAGGTATTTCAATCCTTCTTTTTCAATGAGTGGCGCTGCGCCACGTTCAACAATTACTGCGACTGCAACAACTGTTGCGCCAGCTTCGCGCAGAGCTTCTACCGCTGTCATAACTGAACCACCAGTAGTGGAAGTATCTTCAACAGCTAAAACGCGACGGCCCTTAACATCTGGACCTTCAATGCGACGTTGCAAACCGTGGGCTTTCTCCGCTTTGCGAACGACAAATGAATCAAGCTTGCGACCATTGCGTCCTGCAACATGCATCATTGCTGTCGCGACCGGATCTGCGCCCAGGGTAAGGCCACCGACTGCATCGAAATCTAAATCTTTAGTGAGCTCGAGCATTACTTCACCAACCAATGGTGCGGCAACTGCATCGAGAGTGACGCGACGTAGATCCACGTAGTAATCAGCTTCCTTGCCCGAGGACAAAATTACTTTGCCATGAACAACTGCTTTGGTGAGGATCTCGTTCTTAAGTGCGTCGCGTGATGTCATGGGCCAACCTTATCTATTTCCGCTTATCTTCTTCGTAAATGATCACTTCTGATTTGCTGCGCCTTGCTAATCCTCGAGGGGGGTTGGCCTCTAATAGTGCATCGACTTCTACGCGTAATTTCGCTACTTCAATGGCCATAGATGCCATTGCTGATTCGAGTTCAATAATTCGCTTTATGCCAGCGAGATTAATTCCTTCACCAACAAGTCGTTGAATATTTCGCAGCGATGCAATATCGCGCAATGAGTATCTGCGCCCGCGACCAGATGCACGACCGGGCGAGACAAGTCCCATGCGATCGTATTGACGCAGGGTTTGTGGATGCATTCCGGATAATTCAGAGGCGATAGAAATTACATAGAGCGCTTCTTCATCGCCAGGTTGGGTTTGATTCTCATCCATCATGGCTATGCCTTCGCTTTCTGGGCTAGGTCTGCACGTGGATCAAAATCTTTTGTTTCGGCGGCAAATTTTTCCAGCGCTTCTTTCGCTTTTCCATCAACGCGTTGTGGGACTTGAATATCAAGAGTCACCATGAGATCGCCATGGGATTTAGAGGTTTTGATACCGCGGGCTTTGATGCGAAGCGTGCGACCACTTGGTGTGCCAGCTGGAATACGAAGTGTTACTTCATCGCCTTCCATTGTGGGGACTTTGATATCTGCACCCAGTGCTGCTTCACTAAAAGTAATAGGAAGTGTCATATAAAGATGTGGATCGCCTTCTTTGCGCGAGAAAACCGGATGCTTGGTGACATTGACAACGATATATAAATCACCAGGACCGCCTTGACCAGGACCACCACGACCAGCAACTTTAATTTTTCCGCCATTGCGAATGCCGGCGGGAATTCGAGTAGTTACTGATGTTGGAGTTGAGCCGCGAGGAGATAGCGGAATAGTTACTTCAGTGCCAATAACAGAGTTACGAAAAGAGATGGTGACTTCGGTCTGAAGATCTTGTCCTTTGCGCGGACCTCGCCCGCCGCCAAAAAGTGTGGAGAAGAGATCTTGTGGAACTCCGCCGCCGCCAAACATGTCCGAGAAATCGGCGCCCTGGAATCCGCCACCGAAGTTGCCACCCTTAGGAATTCGGCCAGATGTAAAGGCATCGCGCATCTCGTCATATTCCGCGCGCTTCTTGGAATCACTCAACGTCTCGTATGCCTCGGAGACCTCTTTAAAGCGATCTTCTAGCTTCTTATCGCCCTTGTTCTTATCGGGATGAAGCTCTCTGGCTAGTTTGCGGTACTGCTTTTTGATCGCAGCATCATCATCAGATTTTTTGACACCAAGGATCGCGTACAAATCCTTTTCGTAGAGATCCTTGGCCGCCATAGTTTTATTCTGGATCGGTCACTGCAACGCGAGCAGGACGAATCACCTTCTCCTTGAACTTGTATCCAGGTTGGAGGATTTGAGTTGCAGTTGTCGCTGTGACATCCGGTGAAGTGGAGTGCATCAGTGCTTCGTGAATTTGCGGATCAAAGGGAACATTGACCTCTTCAAACTTTGTGAGTCCGAGCTTTGTTGTGATCGCATTGAGGCGCTCTGCAACAGCTTTGAAGCCACCAGTTAATTCACCATGTGAATCGGCCCGCTCAATATCATCGAGAATCGGCAAGAGTTCTGCCACAACAAGTGCGGTAGTGATCTCGCTTGCAGCAAGACGATCGCGTTCAACTCGCTTGCGGTAATTAGCGTAATCAGCTTGAAGACGTTGGAGGTCGCCAGTCAGTGTCGCAACTTCATCGACCACGACGGTGGCTTCGTGAAGCGCGGCATCAACTGCGTCAGAGAGTTCTTGTTCAGAACTCTCTGATGAATTGTTTTCAACCATTTTATTCTTCGACGATCTCTGCATCTTGCACGCCCTCTTCAGCCTTTGGGGCCTCTGATGCTGCAGCATTCGCTGCATAAAGCGCAGCGCCAAGTTGCTGTGAAACTTCGGCAGCTTTCTCAGTTGCAGATTTAATGGTTGGGATATCTGATCCTTCAAGAGCGGTCTTGAGTTCAGCGATTGCAGCTTCTACTTCAGCGCGCTTCTCAGCGTTCTCGCCTTCAGTAAATTTATCTGCATTCTCTTTCAAGAACTTCTCGGTGGAGTAGACAAGTGAATCGCCTTGGTTGCGAACTTCTGCTTCCTCGCGACGAGCCTTATCTTCTTCGGCATGTGACTCGGCATCCTTCATCATGCGATCGATCTCTTCCTTAGAGAGAGCAGATCCACCAGTGATGGTCATGGATTGTTCTTTGCCGGTACCAAGATCCTTGGCCGATACGTGAACGATTCCGTTTGCATCAATATCGAAGGTGACTTCGATTTGAGGAACGCTACGTGGTGCAGGTGCGATGCCGGTTAGCTCGAACATGCCCAAACGCTTGTTATACGCTGCCATTTCGCGCTCACCTTGGAAAGCGACGATCTGTACTGCAGGCTGATTATCTTCGGCCGTGGTAAAGATTTCAGAGCGCTTGGTAGGAATTGTTGTGTTGCGCTCGATCAATTTTGTCATTACTCCACCCTTGGTTTCGATACCAAGTGAAAGAGGCGTGACGTCGAGTAGTAAAACATCCTTTACTTCGCCCTTAAGAACACCTGCTTGAAGAGCTGCACCAACTGCAACTACTTCATCAGGGTTAACGCCCTTATTTGGCTCCTTGCCACCAGTGAGATCGCGAACGAGATCAACAACAGCTGGCATACGAGTTGAGCCACCAACGAGAACTACGTGATCGATATCTGCAATAGGAATTCCAGCATCCTTCAGGACTGCTTGGAATGGCTTCTTGCAACGATCAAGGAGATCTGCAGTCAATGTCTGGAACTGAGCACGTGTGACTGTCTCATCCAAGAACAATGGATTCTTCTCGGCATCAACTGTGATGTAAGGAAGATTGATTGATGTTGATTGTGATGCAGAGAGTTCGATCTTTGCTTTTTCAGCAGCTTCACGAACGCGTTGCATTGCCATCTTATCTTTTTGAAGATCGATGCCATTTTTTGCAGCGAATGTCTTAACTAAGAAATCAACAATCGCGTTATCCCAGTCATCGCCACCAAGTTTGTTATCGCCATTGGTCGCCTTAACTTCTACAACGCCATCACCGATTTCAAGAAGTGAAACGTCAAATGTTCCACCACCAAGGTCGAAGACGAGAATTGTTTGTTCCTTATCGCCTTTATCTAAACCATATGCAAGTGCTGCAGCGGTTGGCTCGTTGACGATGCGCAAAACATTGAGGCCGGCGATCTCGCCAGCTTCTTTAGTAGCTTGACGCTCTGCGTCACTGAAGTATGCCGGGACGGTGATAACTGCATCAGTAATAGTTTCACCAAGATATGACTCGGCATCGCGCTTGAGTTTCATCAAGATGCGCGCAGAAATTTCTTGTGGTGTGTACATCTTGCCATCGATGTCACCAGTCTCTGGGAATTTCCAGGTGGTGCCCATATGGCGCTTTACGGAACGAATGGTTCGCTCGACGTTGGTAACTGCTTGTCGCTTAGCTACTTCGCCGACGAGAACTTCCCCGTTCTTTGCAAAGGCCACAATCGAAGGGGTTGTTCGGGCGCCTTCAGCATTAGCGATGACGGTGGGTTCTCCGCCTTCGAGGACTGCGACGCAACTATTTGTGGTTCCTAGGTCGATACCAACTGCTTTAGCCATTTACTGCTCCTTCTTTCATCTCTATTTACATAGATAAGCCTGTTTAATGCCGGGCTAGGGTCTTATTCTCGATCTTGAGTCGCCCCTTGTCAAAAGATTGAGTCGGGGCGACTCAAGTCCAGTACCCGTTTAACAGGGCGGTCCCCGGCTTTATTCCCCGAATTGAGGGGTTAGCGGCTGTTGGATCGTTTATCTACTCCGACGGGGAGCCCGCGGGATATCCCTCGCAGGTAAGAGGATGAAGTGGGGTTCACAATGGCTGAAAGAGTTACCCCACCATGGACCGCTGGTCTCCAATTGCAATAGGCCCGGGTTGAAGTGCTCAAAATGTTCTTGCATCCAGGAATGATTTTCTTGCCTTCATAAAAAGTCACTTTTCCATCAGCTAGAACATCGGCTCGCAATCGCGTGATGGCTCTATATGTCGCAGCATTNCCTCCCGCATCGATAGCCACTGAGATTGTGTCTACAGATGTGGATCCGATTTCGATCGAGAGTTGAAAAGTGTTCGCGTCGGCACCGGCAGAAGTCCAGCCTGAAGTTGTTGGGAGAGTTGATGTATAGGATCGATAAAAAGTGTTTACACCAGTTGAGCTGTCTATATCAATAACTGTGTGGGAGTAGGTTGCTGCAGACATTGCGTTGTTGTAGCACTGTGGAAAAGTTGAAGAAATCTGCCCAGGCACTATCCAAAACTTGGCTCCAGTGGTGGTTGTGAAACTTCCGATAAAGCGAGCTGTTGTCATTGTTCCGGAACCTGTGATGGTGTCAGCGGTAAACGTAGCTAGTAAAGATGAAGGAATATTTGTAGCCCCGGCATCAGACATTATGTAATAGGTGCTGTTTAAGAAATTAGTTTGAGACCCGCCGCCTATCAGTACATTTATTGCAGTGATGGTTGTGGAAGTACTTGGAACATATCTATGAGCGTGGACATATGAATTTGAAAACGAAACTACACAACCAGTGTAAATATTTGAATAGGCAATGGTTCCAGCCGCATTTGCAGAGTCTGCGCTTTGGGTTGGAAGTAAGGAAATTAGGCAAAGAAAAACTAGGCGCAGCGCCGTTTTTTCTTTCTTTTCTTTCAACCACTTTCTCATACCTGAAGTTTAGAGTACTTATTTAATAGGCGTTGCTGAGGTTTTTGACGATCATTCGCGTAATCTAAAGGCATGACTCTAGCTTTTGGATTAATCGCTTACATAACTACTGCTGTTGCGCTGGTGCTGATCACCCTGCGCGGGCGCCAGATGTATCGGATTATCTCCAGTGGCCAGCCAGATCCCACTCGTAGCTCCCAGAAGAAAGTGCGACTCACAAATGCTCTGACTGAAATTTTAGGTCACGGCAAGATGCTCAAATTTACGGGCTCTGGAATCGCGCATTGGTTTGTGATGATCGGTTTCGTTTCGTTAGCTGGAACTTTGGGTCAAGCTTTTGTACAGGTTGTTAAGCCAGAATTTAGATTGCCGCTAATTGGTAATTGGGATCCATATGTTTATTTCACACTTGCCATCGGTTGGCTTACTGGAATTTCGATTGTCACACTTATTGGAATTCGCCAAGCAACTCGCTTCTGGCATAAGGGCCGCACCTCGCGCTTCTTAGATTCTGGATCGTGGAAGGCGTATTACGTAGAGGCAACAATTCTTGCAATTGTATTTTGTGTAGTCGGTCTGCATCATCTAGAAACTCGCGCTGTGGTTGATGAACGGGCAATTCAAATTGTCGCTGCAATCAAAGTAATTGTTTCAATGGCATGGTTCATTGTTATCGCACTTAATTTAACGATGGGTGTTGCATGGCACCGATTCCTTGCACCATTTAATATCTTCTATAAGCGCACGCCTGATCACATTCCTTCACTTGGCCCATTGCCAGAAATGTTGTCACACGGCAAGCCTATTAACTTTGAGGATCCTTCCGAAGATGATGTATTTGGTATTGGAAAGTCTGCTGATATTTCTTGGAAGGGCTTGTTGGATATGGCTAGCTGTACCGAATGCGGTCGCTGCCAATCACAATGTCCTGCCTGGCATACCGATAAGCCATTGTCACCAAAGCTTTTGATTATGGCGATGCGCGATCACGCGCTCACTAAAGTTCCTAGTGAAGAGCCAATTGTCGGTAGTGCAATCTCTGCCGATGTTTTGTGGTCCTGCACAACTTGCGGTGCGTGCGTTAATGAATGTCCAGTTGATATCGAGCATATTGATCACATTGTTAATATGCGTCGCTTCCAAGTGCTTGTGGAATCAGAATTTCCTTCAGAACTCGGCACAACCTTTAGAAACCTCGAAAAAGCCGGTAATCCATGGGGTTCAAATCGTGCAGACCGCGATGGTTGGATAGCTGAATGCGATTTCCCGGTTCGCCTCATTGAAGATGTAATTCCCGAAGATGTCGAGTACTTATTCTGGGTGGGTTGTGCAGGCGCTTATGAAGAGCGGGCAAAGAAGACCACCAAAGCAGTGGCAGAACTTCTGTATATGTCTGGCACAACTTTTGGCGTATTGGGTAAGCGCGAAACATGTACGGGAGATCCTGCTCGTCGCGCTGGTAATGAATTCTTATTCCAGATCTTGTCTCGCGAAAATATCGAGACGCTAGAGGCAACTTTTGGTACTCGTGGTGTGAAGAAAGTTGTGGTGACTTGCCCACATTGCTTCACCACTATCGGTCGCGATTACAAGCAGCAAGGTTTTGAATTACAAATGGTGCACCACACCCAACTCCTTAACACTTTGATTAAAGAGGGCAAACTCAAGACTTCGCCACATAAGGCAGATAAGACGCTGACTTATCACGACCCTTGCTACCTCGGTCGTCACAATCAGATCTATCAGCCGCCGCGAGAGCTATTGGAGTCAACTGGTGTGAAGATAGATGAGATGCCGCGTAATCAAGAGCGGTCATTCTGTTGTGGCGCTGGTGGCGGGCGAATGTGGATGGAAGAGAAGCTTGGTACACGTATCAACTTAAATCGCGTTGATGAAGCGATTGCTACTGGAGCCGATCAAGTCGCTGTCGCTTGCCCATTCTGTCGAGTAATGGTGAGCGATGGAATGACGGCTCGTGAATCAACTGTCGAAGTACTAGATGTCGCTCAAGTTCTCTTGGAGAACATCAAAAAGTAAGCAACGACTGCTCCACCAATAAATCCTCCGACGTGAGCTCTCCAGTCGATACCAGGAATTGAAAAAGTTGCGGCAAAGTTAAGACCAATAATGAGAAGCATGTTCTTCAGATCTGCGCCCAGGCGTTTGCCAACAACAAGCATTGCCCCAAAGAGTCCATAGATCGCGCCGGAAGCGCCGACGGCCACGCTGTTTGCTGTGCCGGAATAAACAGAGAGCAATGATGCGCTTAGTAATGAGATGAAGAAGAGCGCTAAATACTTTGCTTTTCCGAAGAAGTTTTCTAGTGGTGTACCAATTTGGTAGAAAGCCAACATATTAAGAAGTAAGTGAATGAGATTTGCGTGGGTGAGTGCGACCGTAAACAAACGCCAATATTCGCCAGCAGCCACGCCATGAACTGGGCCACCTAAAGTATAAGAAGCTTCGCGAAAGAGCTCGAGTTGCTCTTGTAAATGTGGGTAGATCGGTGCGATATTTAAATAGCTAATTCCGTTTGCTAAGAAGAAAACGCCCGATATAACAGCTATAAAAGATGTTGTTATCGAGCGTTTTGCGTTCATGAATCTAATTATTCAGTAACAGTAATTGAGTTGATCTTGATTGCTTGAGCTGGACGGTTTTGGGTGCCTGTTGCAACCTCAGAGATCGCCATAACAATCTTCTGTGATGCTTCATCTTTCACTTCACCGAAAATAGTGTGCTTGCGGTTGAGGTGAGGTGTTGGCACAACAGTGATAAAGAATTGTGAACCGTTAGTACCAGGACCGGCATTAGCCATGGCAAACAAGAATGGGCGATCGAATTGAAGTTCGCCGTGGAACTCATCTTCGAACTGGTATCCCGGGCCACCCATGCCGGTGCCTTCTGGATCTCCACCTTGAATCATGAAGTCAGCAATGACGCGGTGAAAAATAGTTCCGTCATACAAAGGCTTGGTTGTCTTCTCGCCTGTGACGTCGTCCTTCCACTCCTTGGTGCCTGTTGCAAGACCGACAAAGTTTGCAACTGTCTTTGGTGCATGGTTAGGAAATAGTTCGATCGTGATATCGCCTGCGCTTGTGTGCATTACCGCTGTTGACATGTTTCTCCTGTTTTGGTTGGGGTTAGAGATAAAAAAATCCTCACCGTATAAGTGAGGATCATTTGTGGAGACCAGGGGAATCGAACCCCTAACCCCCGCCTTGCAAAGGCGGTGCTCTACCAATTGAGCTAGGTCCCCGTGTTACCGGGCAAGAACGAAACCCTATCTAAAAGTTCCGAACTATTTAAATCTGTCGTGCTTTGCTCTCTTTCGCATTTGGTGGGCCTAGGTGGACTCGAACCACCGACCTCTTCCTTATCAGGGAAGCGCTCTAACCAGGCTGAGCTATAGGCCCCTCAAGTGCTGGTGAAGGCTACCTGACTTTAGGCCTGAGCCCAAAATTGACTCTTATTCTTCGTCTTTCACCTGTGTAATGGAGACGACAGAAACTCCATCATCAAGATTCACAAGTCGAACTCCTAATGTGTCACGGCTGGTTTCACGGATCTCCGAACAAGCGGTGCGAATAACTGTTCCGCCAGATGTGATCGCCAAAACTTCATCGCTCTCTTCAACCATCATCGCGCCCACTAATACTCCGCGTGAATCTTCATCGATCTTTGCTGCCTTCACTCCAATGCCGCCGCGACCTTGTGGTCGATATTCATCGAGCGGTGTGCGCTTGGCATATCCACCATCGGTAGCGGTCAGAACAAATTTAGGTGTTGAGATATCTGTAATCGCAGCCATGGTGAGTAATTGATCATCGGTGCGGAATTTCATTCCGATGACGCCAGATGTGGAGCGGCCCATCGAGCGAATTGATTCTTCTGCTGCAGAGAAACGAAGTGACATTCCCTTGCGAGAAACCAGAAGCAGTTCATCTTTCTCACTCACTAGCGCGGCCGAAACAACTTCATCTTCTTCCTTGAGATTGATCGCAATCAGACCACCGGTGCGTGGTGAGTCATATTCCACCAATGGTGATTTCTTCACCATTCCAGAACGGGTTGAGATAACGAGATAAGGATGAGATTCATAATTGGGAATTGCTAGAACTTGGGCGATTGTCTCATCAGGTTTGAAAGCTAAGAGGTTTGCTACGTGTTGCCCGCGCGCATCGCGGCCTGCATCCGGTAGCTCGTGAACTTTGGCGCGATACACGCGGCCCTTATTTGTAAAGAACAATAACCAGTCGTGGGTCGATGCCACGAAGAAGTGGTCGACAAGATCATCTTGCTTAAGCGCAGCGCCCTTTACGCCTTTGCCGCCACGGCGTTGTGAACGATAGAGATCGGCCATGGTGCGCTTGGAATATCCGGTTTTGGTAATGGTGACGACGACATCTTGTTCTGGAATTAAATCTTCGACAGAAAGATCGGTATCGCCGGCGATTATCTGTGTGCGACGCTCGTTTCCGTGCTTGGTCGCGAGCTCTTGTAATTCAACTTTAATGATCTCGCGTTGATTAGCTTCGGAGGCCAAGATTTCAGAGAGTGCGACGATATCTTTCATGAGCTCGTCATATTCATCGTTGATTTTCTGGCGTTCCAATGCGGCAATACGACGTAATTGCATATCGAGAATTGCATTTGCTTGGATCTCATCGACTTCAAGGAGTTTCATCAACCCAACACGTGCCTCTTCTGATGAAGCACTGGCGCGGATTAACGCAATTACCGCATCGAGGGCATCGAGGGCTTTGAGATAGCCACGCAAAATATGAGCTCGACGCTCGCGCTCTGCCAAGCGATATTTAGTGCGACGAACAATGACTTCGACTTGGTGCTCGATGTAATAACGAATGAACTCATCAATTCGCAATGTGCGTGGAACGCCGTCGACTAGTGCCAACATGTTTGCACCGAAGGAATCTTGAAGCTGGGTGTGCTTGTACAGGTTATTGAGAACGACTTTAGGAATAGCGTCGTTGCGCAGAACAATTACAAGGCGCTGGCCCAGGCGTTCGTTTCCTTCATCGCGAACATCGGCGATGCCCTTAATGCGACCATCTTTGACGAGCTCGGCAATCTTGAGTGCAAGATTGTCTGGATTTACTTGGTATGGAAGCTCGGTGACGACCAGGCAGGTGCGCTTGTTGATCTCCTCGACTTCCACCACTGCGCGCATAATGATCGATCCGCGCCCGGTGCGATAAGCATCTTCAATTCCTTGGCGGCCAACGATGAGCGCCTTGGTTGGGAAATCTGGGCCTTTAACAATGGTCAACAACTTGGCAAGAAGCTCTTCTGGGGAGGCATCTGGGTTTTCTAGCGACCAGACAACACCTTCAACTACTTCATTGAGGTTATGTGGCGGAATATTTGTCGCCATACCAACAGCGATACCAGCAGATCCATTAACAAGAAGATTAGGAAAACGAGAAGGAAGAACTACGGGCTCTTGTGAACGACCGTCGTAGTTAGGAATGAAATCAACAGTGTCTTCATCGATATCGCGCATCATCTCCATAGCAAGTGGAGCAAGACGCGCTTCGGTATAACGCATTGCGGCTGCTGGATCATTGCCAGGGGAACCGAAGTTTCCGTTGCCATCAATGAGTGGATAACGAAGTGACCAGAATTGTGCGAGTCGAACTACAGCATCGTAAATTGCTGTGTCACCGTGAGGATGGTAATTACCCATGACATCACCGACGATACGTGAAGATTTGTAATATCCCTTATCGGGGCGATAACCCGCGTCATACATCGCATAGAGAACGCGGCGATGAACTGGCTTTAATCCATCACGAATATCAGGAAGTGCACGACCAACAATGACTGACATCGCGTAATCAAGATAGGAACGCGCCATCTCCACTTGAAGATCAACAGTTTCGATGCGATCGGTGATTGCAACCCCATTTGCATCTAGCTCAATTTCGCGAGGTTTCTCTTTATCTGCCATTTAAATATCCAAGAATCTAACGTCTTTAGCGTTACGTTGAATGAAGTTACGGCGAAGCTCAACATCCTCGCCCATCAAAACTGAGAAAAGATCATCTGCTGCGGCAGCATCTTCGAGAGTTACTTGAATTAAGACGCGGTGCGCAGGATCCATAGTGGTATCCCATAACTCTTTTGCTGGCATTTCGCCCAGACCTTTGAATCGTTGGATTCCATCATCTTTAGGAAGTCGCTTGCCGGCATCCAATCCAATTTGAATCATGCCATCGCGCTCTTTATCGGAGAAGGCGTATTCGACTGCATCCTTGCCGCCCCACTTCAATTTATAGAGAGGTGGTTGTGCGAGATAGACATAACCATTCTCAATAAGTGGGCGCATGAAACGGAAAAGTAGAGTGAGAAGCAATGTGCGGATATGTTGTCCGTCGACATCAGCATCGGCCATCAAAATAATCTTGTGGTAGCGAAGTTTGGCGATATCGAAATCATCGTGAATACCAGTGCCTAGCGCTGTGATTAGAGCTTGGACTTCGTTGTTCTGGAGGACGCGATCAATGCGCGCCTTCTCCACATTAAGAATTTTTCCGCGGATCGGTAGGACTGCTTGGTTGCGAGAATCGCGGCCACCTTTGGTTGAGCCGCCAGCAGAATCACCTTCAACAATATATAGCTCGCATTTTTCTGGTTCTGTCCATTGGCAATCGGCTAACTTGCCTGGCATTCCGCGACCTTCGAGCAAACCTTTGCGTGAGCGAGAGAGATCGCGTGCTTTGCGTGCGGCTACACGCGCTGCGGCGGCATCAATAGATTTGCGGACAATATCCTTACCTTCGGAAGGATTTTTCTCAAACCATTCCGTGAGTTGGTCGTTCATTGTTTTTTGGGTAAAAGATTTTGCTTCTGTATTGCCAAGTTTTGTTTTGGTTTGACCTTCAAATTGCGGCTCGCCAATTTTGATAGAGACAATGGCAGTAAGGCCTTCACGAATATCGTCGCCAGTAAGGCGATCTTCCTTCTTGCGAATAAATCCCCACTCTTCACCAAATTTATTTACTACTGATGTGAGAGCTGTGCGGAAGCCTTCTTCGTGTGTTCCGCCTTCGTGGGTATTAATGGTGTTGGCAAAGGTATAAACAGATTCAGTAAATGTGGTGTTCCATTGCATTGCCACTTCGAGTGACATTTTTTGTTTCTTATCCTCGGCGAGGATGGAAATTATGGTTTTGTGTTGTTCGCCTTTTGACAAATTGAGGTGGCGAACGAAATCAATAATTCCACCGTCGTATTTGTAGTGAACATAAAGGGCTTCACCTTTCTCATCAACTCGGCCTGGGCGTTCATCCTTCAAAGTAATTGTTAGGCCTTTATTGAGAAATGCCATCTCGCGAAAACGGGTAGAGAGTGTCTCAAAAGAGAAGTCAGTGGTTTCGAAAATTTCGGCAGAAGGCCAGAAAGTAATAGTTGTGCCTAGTTCTTTTGTGGCATCGCCTTTACGGAGTGGCTTTTGTGGAACGCCGAGTTTGTATTCCTGGAACCAGTGAAAGCCATCTCTTTTTACTTCGACAGATAAATCGGATGAGAGTGCGTTAACAACTGAAATACCAACACCATGTAGGCCGCCAGAAACTGAATAGCCGCCGTCGCCGAATTTTCCACCTGCGTGCAAGACTGTGAGAACCACTTCAAGGGCTGGCTTCTTCTCCACTGGGTGCATGTCGACTGGAATTCCTCGGCCGTTGTCGATTACTTTGACGCTGCCGTCGGATTGGAGGGTGACGTTGATGGTGTCGCAATAGCCGGCGAGAGATTCATCGACGGAGTTATCTACGACTTCATAAACTAAGTGGTGGAGGCCTCGCTCGCCTGTTGAGCCGATATACATTCCGGGGCGTTTGCGGACGGCGTCGAGTCCTTCAAGTACGGTGATATTGGAGGCGTCGTAGGAATTTTCAGCCACCTACCCACCTCCTCAAAATCGATTCTCGGCCGCTTTATGGCGGAGTTGCTCTAAATAATGGGTTCATCCTAGTCAGAATCTATGCGCTACACCACCTCAAAAAGGGCGTATTTGGTAGATCTGAGGCCTTAACTCACTTAAGTTGAGGGTGGCTACACCAAATCTTAATTATAGGTGTCTCGAGGGCCTTTTCCGCCTCGGATGGATCGCAACCCTTTTTTCCAGGTGGGGGCGAGGGGTCCGATAATCACAAGCTTCTCAACAAGTGCGCCAGGAGCTGAATTGGAGATGGTTTTCAGGAGTGGGCCCGCGATCAGATTGAGTTGTGTTGCCCACGCTGTCGATGTTGTTTGAATAGTGAGTTCGCCATCAACTAATGACACTGGTGAGCAATGTGATGCAACATCATCACCAACAACTTTTGCCCAATCAGTAAATAAAGTTCCTTCCGCAATTCCTTGTCGCCAATTTCTCGATGTAATGAGTTGATCTAACACCGTGCCGATTAATTGTGGGTCTTCACTTTTTTCGCGGAGTTCATCGTCCGTAATGTTTTGACCAATGCGGGTGCGGCGAGCTTGCGTTCGCCAAGCTCGATAAATCTCGCGCGCTAAATCTTTCTTCATAATTTATTCACAGTTCCCGACTTCACATTAAAACGCGCGCCAGTTAAGTCGGTAGGGAGATCGCTTTCCACCGCGACAGTAATAAGAGTCTGTTCTGCTTTCTTAGCCAAATCTATTAATTGAATTCTTCGATCTTCATCTAACTCAGAGAAAACATCGTCAAGAATTAAAATTGGGGAGAGGCCATCTTGTTGCAACATTTTATAAGTAGCTAGTTTTAAGGCAAGTGCGATCGACCAAGATTCACCATGACTGGCATAACCTTTTACTAAATGGTCGCCAAGGTGAAGCAATAGGTCATCACGATGTGGCCCACTCAAAGTAAGACCGCGCTCAATTTCCGCGGCTCGGGTAATACGCATTCTTTCCAATATTTTTATGGTGTTCTCTGATGGAATTGTTGATGGCTCTTCGATGCTGGATTTATATGCGATGCTCGCTGGTTTCTTAGATGAAATGTCTTTATAGACTTCTTGGAAGATTGGTTCGAAGGTTTGGAGGGTGCTAATTCTTGCAGCGATCACTTCTCCACCAAAGTTGGCTACTTGTTCATCCCATGAGGCTAGGGATTCATTTCCGGCTCGCGATTTCAATAATGTGTTTCGCTGACGAACCGCTCGCTCGTAATCTGAAATCNCTCCCGCCATTCGCGGTGAGCGCAACATAATTAATTGATCGATAAATTTGCGGCGCTCGGAAGGATCGCCACGCACTAAATCTAAATCTTCTGGTGAGAAATAGATTGCTTGGACGATGCCAAACAATTCTTTCTGGCTTCGCACCGGGTTTTGGTTGATGCGCGCGCGGTTGGCTTTTTCGGCATTAACCTCTAACTCAACCAATACTTCTCGATCTGGCAATTGTGTTGTGGCCCGAATATAGGCTGATGAGTTGCCGAGCCGTACTAGCGGTTGATCACTTGCTACGCGGTGGCTGGAGAGAAAAGATAAATAAAGAATTGCTTCAACAATATTGGTTTTGCCTTCACCGTTTCGTCCAACAAAAATTGTGATACCTGGTTCAAGCGGTAACGACAATTCGGCATAGGAGCGGAAATTAGTAAGCGAAAGGTGGGAGATGTGCACAGAGGCCTCTGATAAAAATTAAGAGGTGTAGCGCATTGGCATCAAGAGATATTTATAGCTCTCGTTGATTGCGCCATCTGGTTCAGATTTTCCGGTGAGAACCGCAGGTTTATTTGCGCCAGTAAATCCGATGTGAACATATGGTGTTCCGACAGCCTGTAGGCCATCAGTAAGGAAGGTTGGGTTAAAGGCAATATTTATATCTTCCCCAACATAATCAATCTCTAGGTTCTCTGTTGCTTGGGCATCATCCCCTGCGCCAGCTTCTAGTTGAAGTGAGTTGGAAGAGAAGACCAAGCGCAATGGAACCGTCTTGTCAGTAACCAGCGCAACCCGGCGCACAGAATCTAAGAACAATGCAACTTCGATGGTTGCCTCTGCTGTTGTGGTGGTAGGAAGCAGGTGGCGGAATGGTGGGAATGTTCCATCGAGTGTTCGCGAGGTCATTGTTTTGTCCTCGGAGAGAAAACCAACAAGCTTCTCATTGGATCCGGTTGGGGAGAGGGCAATGGTGACGTTAGAAGATCCTGCTAATGATTTAGCGGCATCAAATAAAGTGCGGGCTCGCAATAAGGTAGCGCTCTCACCATCTTTATCTTTTGAATTCCAAGTAATTTCTTTTACTGCTAAACGATAACGATCTGTTGCTGCCAGTGTGATGTTGTTGCCTTTAATATCGATATGCACTCCTGTGAGTGTGGGAAGTGAATCATCTTTACCTGCTGCGATCGCAACTTGATTTACTGCAGTTGCAAAAACATCACTGGATATTTCTCCAGCGCTAGCTGGTACAGAGGGGAGGTTGGGATATTCGTTGACTGGAAGTGTTGGCAAAGTAAATTTCGCACTCCCGGCTGTCACAAGTACTCGGGTTCCATCTAATACAAAAGAAATTGGTTTTGCTGGTAGTGAGCGGGCGATCTCCGCTAAAAGGCGCCCTGGAACAAGAACCTTTCCTTTTGTGGTGATATCAGCTGCGACTATTGCTTTGGTTGATGTCTCTAAATCTGAACCAGTAAAGAGAACCTTCTCGTCGGCATTAATCATGATTCCTAAAAGCGCTGTTTGGATAGGGCGGGAGGAGAGGGAGCGGGCAACCCAATTAACCGCATCAATTAGCGGCTCGCGATCGATAACAAACTTCATCTCTTTATCCTTCACTCTCTAGCGCTCATTTGGAAATCTCTATTTGCTGCTTTTTTACCCACAGGTTCTCTCATACCTATAGAAATTTATAAATATAAGTAATTAGTAGTAACTAGCCCCATTCTCTGTGTATTTTGGGGTAAAACCCCAGGTCACGAGCGTGAATAGTTATCCTTTTCTCCTGTGGGTAAACCTTGGATAACCCAAAATTTGAGGGGGTAACTTAATTACCCACCCCAAACCTTTGCCAATATCCACAGTTATCCACAAGTTACCCCCAGACTGGGGGCAACCTTATTAACACCTTTATGTAGTTGTTTAACTAGTTGTTCTTAGCTTGCTGCTTAATCCGGTTGGTGAGCTCGGTGACCTGGTTATAGATCGAACGGCGCTCAGCCATTAATTGGCGGATTTTGCGGTCGGCATGCATAACAGTCGTATGGTCGCGGCCACCAAAACTCTGGCCAATCTTTGGCAAGGAGAGCTCGGTCATCTCGCGGCAGAGGTACATCGCGATCTGGCGGGCATTCACCAAAACCCGAGAGCGGGAGGAGCCACACAAATCATCGATGGTGAGGGAGAAGTAAGAGGCCGTCTGGGCCATGATTGTGGTGCTTGTGATCTCTGGTCCACCCTCGCTAGGGATGAGGTCTTTAAGGACGATCTCAGCCAACCCAAGATCCACCGGCTGGCGGTTAAGGGAAGCAAAAGCGGTGACTCGAATGAGTGCGCCTTCAAGCTCGCGAATATTTGAAGAAATTTTGCTGGCGATATATTCCAAAACATCATCGGGTGCATTTAATTTATCTTGCGCCGCTTTTTTGCGAAGAATTGCAATACGGGTTTCTAGCTCCGGTGGCTGAATATCTGTAATAAGGCCCCACTCAAATCGGCTGCGGAGTCGATCTTCCAAAGTGGTGAGTTGTTTTGGAGGGCGGTCGCTAGAGATAACAATCTGTTTGTTGGCGTTATATAAAGTGTTGAAGGTGTGGAAGAACTCTTCTTGCGTCGCTTCTTTATTTTCTAAGAATTGAATATCGTCAACAAGGAGAACATCAAGGTCGCGATAGCGGCGTTTGAAGACCGAAGCTTTGTCATCACGAATCGAATTAATAAAGTCGTTAGTAAATTCTTCCGAAGATACATAGCGAACCCGAACACCGCCGTATAACTCTTTCGCATAGGCGCCAATAGCGTGCAATAAGTGGGTTTTACCCAATCCTGATTCGCCGTAAATAAATAGCGGGTTATAAGCCTTTGCGGGCGCCTCAGCTACAGCAACAGCGGCTGCGTGGGCAAATCGGTTAGAGGCACCAATAACAAAAGTTTCAAAAATATAGCGAGGGTTGAGTTGTGTTGGTTCGGTAGAGGCGGCTTCTCCAGAAGAGCGACCAGTTCCTGATTTTGGTTGTTGGTCAATATTTGGAGTGGAGAGAATCGGATCAACAAGCGGCTCATCTACAGATGAATCAAAATCATTATCAGCCTCTAGGTCCTCAACAACAGTCACTGCAATATTAATTTTCTGATTTAACTTCTCAGAGAGAACTTCATTAAGCACTCCACGAAGTCGAGTCTCTAAAACATCTTTAGCAAAATTATTAGGCGCAGATAAAAGCAGGTTTGAGCCGCCATCGCTTTGGAGAAGACCCAAAGGCTTGGTGAGGGAGAGAAAGGCACGATGCTGGGGCGACTCTTGTGCAACCATGTCGATGACGGATCGCCATAGCTCTGATAGGTCTGCCCCTGAAATAGGATCTGTGGAGCTTTGTACTCCAGCGCTTGCATCGATCAGCGACATCAAATCCCCTTAAAAGTAATCCACAAAGTTATCCACAGGCTGTGGTCTAAACCCATCCTTGAGCCTTTTGAGGGGCCCAAAAACCCCCAAATCAAGAAGTGATCTGTGGATAGAGCCCGAAAGTAGGGGTTAATTCTGAGAAAAGCAAGTGGTTATCCACAAACTTAAAGGCCATAGCCCCCAAAGGAGAAACGGGTTTGACCTTTATCAACAGGTATCCGTAACCTTCTCCTCTCACGAGCTGTGGCCCGTTAGATCCAACCCCCGGATCATGCGGAGAAATCAATTTCTAGGAGTACTCATGTCAAAGCGCACCTTCCAACCTAATAACCGCAAGCGCGCCAAGAAGCACGGCTTCCGTGCCCGCATGGCTACCCGTGGCGGACGCGCAGTTTTGGCATCTCGCCGCTCTAAAGGCCGCGCAAAAATCTCTGCTTAATTACTTACTAAGGAACGCGCATGCTTCCAGCGGCGAATCGACTTCGCTCCAGTAAAGATTTTGCTCGAATTACCAAAACCGGTCATCGAACAACCTCTCAAACTTTAGTTCTTTATGCCTGCGCAAAAGATGGCCAAAGCGCCGGCCCGCAAATTGGGTTAATAATTAATAAGTCTGTCGGGGGATCAGTCGCCCGCCACCGCATCGCGCGCCAACTCCGCCATGGAATTAAGGAGCACCTAGAGCTCTTCCCTTCCAATGTGCAGATTGTGATTCGCGTTTTGCGCCCTCGTGATTCCTACCAGAAGGATCTCAACGATTTAGCAACCAAACTTGCCCAGAACTTCTTGGTGAGCGCATGAAAAAGATTCTGATCGCGCCACTTAAGTTCTATCAAAAATTTATCTCCCCAATGTTTGCCCCTAGATGCAAGTACTACCCCTCTTGCTCCCAATATGCCATCGACGCAATAAGTGCCTTTGGTTTTGTTCAAGGTATTACCAAAACCGCCTGGCGGGTAATGCGCTGCAACCCATGGTCACATGGCGGCGTCGATTATGCAGTTACGAAAGAGTCTTCCACCTCAACCACAACACTTGTTGGAGTTAAATAATGAAGCAAATTATCACCGGCCCACTTCACTTTTTAGAGAATGTGGTCTCCACCATTTTGGTTACTTTCCACACCGCTATTGGCTGGGTCACCAAGAACGAGTCCATCCGTTGGACACTTTCTATTATCGGACTTGTAGTTCTCATCCGTATTATTTTGATCCCACTATTTGTTAAACAGATCAAGAGCCAACGCGCGTTGACCGCCCTTCAACCACACATGAAGGAGATTCAAAAGAAGTACAAAGATGATCGCCAGAAACAATCAGAAGAGATGATGAAGCTCTACAAAGAGCACAAGACAAACCCACTTGCATCATGTTTTCCCATCCTTGCTCAGGCGCCAATCTTCTTCTCGCTCTTCACGGTATTAAACGGCTTCGCTCATAAAGATGCTGCAGGTAATGCTGCACCACTAACACATGCAGCGATCATGACAAAAGAGTTGGCACTTAGTGCATCTAAAGCAAATCTTTTTGGGGCAAAGATTTCTGACAGCTTTATGCATAACACTGGCGGCGCAGCAAAATTAGTCACAGTTATTTTGATCGTCTTTATGTCAGCAACAACCTTCACCACCCAACGTCAGTTGATGATGAAGGGAATGCCAAAAATGGATTCCTCAAACAACATGATGCTTCAACAACAAAAAATCATGCTGTATGTATTTCCAGTTATTTTCGCTTTGTCGGGTGTTAACTTCCCGATCGGTGTTTTGATTTATTGGTCAACAACAAACCTATGGACCTTTGGCCAGCAGTTCTATGTGATTAAGCGAAACCCAACACCAGGGTCACCCGCATATGAAGAGCTTCAAAAAAAGAAGGCGCAGAAGTCAGGAGTCGTTGAACCCGACCCCACACTTGAGGCCGATGAAGGCCCAAAAAAGCCAGCCCAGCGCCAACAACCAAAGAAGAACAACAAGAAGAAGAAATAGCTTTAAGAAGTTGTAAATCATGACAAATGTGTACAAAAACGCATAAATAGGATTACCAGAGCCGCTCGGCTCAGGAAAAGGGAGAGAAAATGTCTGACTCAGTTGAAGTAACAGATGTAGAAGTAGATGAGGCCACCAAGGCCCCAAAGAAGCCGCTAATTGAGCGCCTAGAAGAAGAGGGTGATGTCGCAGCCGATTACCTAGAAGCGCTACTCGATATCACCGACCTGGATGGAGATATTGATATTGATGTCGAGAATGACCGGGCAGCCCTTGCTATTGCTGGCGGCAAATTAGGCCACCTCGTAGGCGAGCGCGGAGAGGTCCTCGACGCACTCCAAGAGCTAACCCGCCTAGCAGTTCAAACCTCGACCGGCGAGCGTTCCCGCCTCATGCTTGATATCGACAACTTCCGTAGCGATAAGAAGGAGGAGCTAGCCAAGCTCGCCCATGAAGTCGCCGAAGAGGTTAAGTCATCTGGTGAGTCTGTAAAGCTCCGCCCAATGAACGCATTTGAGCGCAAGGTCGTCCACGACACTATTCAGGAGATCGGCCTTACCAGCGAATCTGAGGGCGAAGACCCACATCGCTGTGTGGTGGTCCTGCCTAATTAATGCCCGTTTCACGTGAAACGTTGATCCCCGCCTATTTTGGAGCTCATCCAGAAAAGGTCGATCGCTATGCCGAAATCCTTGCCACTTGGGGGATTGAGCGTGGTTTGGTGGGTCCAAAAGAGGGCGATCGGATCTGGGAGCGCCATATCGCTAATTGCATTCCCCTCACCACCCTTATTCCCCAAGGCCTCTCCGTTCTAGATATTGGCTCAGGCGCAGGCCTGCCCGGCATTGTTATTGCCCTAGCCCGACCTGATCTACGAGTGACGCTCCTTGAACCCCTTCAACGCCGAGTCGATTTCCTTATTGAGGTAGTAGCCGAGCTTGGCCTAGATATCACTGTCGCGCGCGGGCGAGCAGAGGGCTTTAAGGGATCCTTTGGCGTGGTTACTGCGCGGGCCGTGGCTCCTCTCCCCAAACTCCTTCCTTTGAGTTGGCACCTTCTCGCCCCAGGTGGCCTCTTTTTGGCCATGAAGGGGGAAGGCGCAGCCGCTGAATTAGCTGAGGCGCAAGAATCGGCTCGAAAAGTATTTAACAAGGTGGCCAAAACCCAGATACATGAGATTGTTTTGGGGGAACTTCCTTTAGCTCGGGTCGTGGAGCTCAAAAAGGCTGGTTAGATAGCCCCGTGGATGATTCACGTGAAACAAAAAAAGTGATTGGCATTCGCCGACTCAAAGAGCCGATGCCTACCCCTATAAAAACCCGAATCTTCACTATTGCCAACCAAAAAGGTGGCGTTGGTAAGACCACTACCACCGTCAATGTCGCAGCAGCCCTTGCTATGGGTGGGCTCAAAGTCTTGGTTATTGATCTAGATCCACAAGGCAACGCGTGCACAGCGCTCGGCGTAGATCGCAACGATGGACCCGGAATGTATGAGGTCCTTATTCACGACCAACCCATGGTTGAAGTGGTGAAGAAAGTTGCTGGATTTCCCCACCTTGAATGCGCCCCAGCAAATGCAACTCTGGCAGGCGCTGAAATCAATATGGTCTCCTTTGTCTCTCGCGAGTCACGATTAAAAATTGCACTTGAACACTTCTTGGATGCACGTGAAGCGCAAGGCGCACGAATTGATTACGTCATTATTGATTGCCCACCAAGCCTGGGGCTACTCACCGTCAATGCACTTACTGCTGCTGGTGAAGTTCTTGTTCCTATTCAATGCGAGTACTACTCACTAGAAGGCCTCACTCTTCTCTTACAGACACTTGGTCAAGTACAACAAATGTTAAATAAGAATGTGAAGCTCTCAACAATTGTTTTAACAATGTTTGATTCACGAACACGTCTTGCCAATGATGTTGCAGATAGCGTGCGACAACATTTTCCCGCAGAACTTATTGATGTTCCTATTCCGCGCGCAGTTCGTGTTTCAGAAGCGCCATCATTTAATCAAACAGTAATGACATATGACGCAGCATCACCCGGAGCAATTGCTTATATGAGTGTTGCGCGCGAGATCGCACTACGAGGAGCGCAGGTAGCATGAGTACACGCAAAGGCGGGTTGGGTCGCGGCTTAGATTCACTTATTCCCACATCCATAAATACAACTCCTATTACTTCACCTACTGGTGAAACAATCGCTAATCGCAATGAAGTAGATATCAATGCAATTACACCTAATCCAAAACAACCTCGCTCTATTTTTGATGCGGATGCGCTCGCTGAACTTTCTGCTTCCATTAAAGAGGTGGGAGTTCTTCAGCCGCCAGTTGTTCGCGATATCGGAAATGGCAAATATGAATTAATTATGGGAGAACGCAGATGGCGTGCATCAAAGATGGCGGGACTACAAACAATTCCCATCATTATTCGCGAAACCCCAGATAATGAATTGTTGCGCGAAGCACTTCTTGAAAACATCCATCGCTCTCAACTTAATCCACTCGAAGAGGGATCTGCCTACGAGAACTTATTAAATGATTTTGGATATACCCATGAAGAGCTTGCTACAAAAGTTGGTAAGTCTCGTCCCGCAATCACCAACACTTTGCGCCTACTTAATTTGCCAGCAGGAGTTCAACGTCGGGTAGCTGCTGGCGTTCTTTCGGCTGGACATGCGCGGGCTTTGTTATCACTCACTGATGAAGCAGAAATCGAAAAACTTGCGGCGCAAATTGTTGCCGAAGGATTAAGCGTCCGAGCAACCGAAGAGATTGTTGCAACCCATCAGGCCACCACCAAGAACGCCAAACCAAAAGCTGGCAAGCATTTATCACCCCGACTAAAAGAGATCGCAGATACCTTGTCCGATAAATATGACACTCGAGTCAACGTGGAATTAGGCAAACAAAAGGGCAAAATTACGATCGAATTTGCTACTTTGGATGATCTTGAGCGAATTACAAAACTACTGTAATTGTTAAGGGTTAATTAAGTCCGCGAATTTCCATCTCTTGCTTCACAACACCAGCAAGTGACTTAATCCCAGCCCGAATACGTTCTGGCTCTGGATAGCAATACGACAAACGCATAGACCAGCTGCCAAACCCATCGGCATAAAAAGCGGTGCCAGGAACATAAGCGACCTTTGCGACTATCGCCTTTGGCATCATGACTTTTGTATCAATCTCTGGTGGCAAAGTAACCCAGACATAGAAGCCGCCTTTGGGGCGAGTCCAAGTCGCACTTGCTGGGAAGTGTTGATCTAAAGATTCCAACATCGCATCGCGGCGAACTTTATATAACTGGGTGAAGGAAGCGATCTGATCGCGCCATGGCTGATCTGATAAATAACTAGATATCGCTAATTGTGAGAAGTTAGAAGGGCAGAGAATTGAAGATTCACTAGCAATAACAATTTTTTCTTTGAGGGATTGGGGAACAAGCGCCCAACCAACTCGAAATCCCGGAGCAATCGTCTTAGAGAACGAGCCGAGGTAAATAACATTCTCTGAATCCTGGGCGCGCATCGCATTAGGCGATGGTCGATCAAAACCAAGTAGGCCGTAAGGATTATCTTCAATAACAAAAATTCCAGCAGCGCGACAGATTTCCAGAATCTCAGTGCGACGATCGGCTGGAAGTAGTACACCCATTGGGTTCTGGTAATTAGGAATGAGGTAGAGGAATTTAATGTGACGACCAGCAGCGCGAGTAGTAGTGATCGCCTCTCGCAAAGCATCAGGAATAAGACCATCGTTATCCATGGCAACGTGAACCACTTGTGCTTCGTATTGGGCGAAAGTTCCCAATGCGCCAACATAGGAAGGCGCTTCGGCAAGAATGACATCGCCCGGATCAATAAAGATTCGAGAGATGAGATCAAGGGCTTGTTGGGATCCAGTAGTAACAATTACATCGTCCGGGTGGGCACGAATTCCTTCCAGAGCCATTACATCGCAGATCTGCTCGCGAAGTTTGGGGTGGCCTTGGCCGCTGCCATATTGCAGAGCTTCTGCGCCGTTTTCGCTAATTAATCTCGCCACAACATTGGACATCATTTCCATAGGCAAAGCCGAAAGATTTGGCATTCCACCAGCGAGGGAGACAATGTCGGGGCGTGATGCAACGGCGAAAAGTGAGCGAATTTCACTGGGCTTCATTTGAGCCGCTCGGGTGGCGAAACGTTCGGTCAGGTTTTCAGGTGTGCCTGTGTGGATACGTGTGATGTCGCCGTTCATCAGAGAATTCTCGCACACCTAAGGAGTAGGGCGAGACTCAATTCTGACGGATGCCAGCTCTGCGCAGATCAGAGACTCGAAGCGTTCCGGTCTTTGCATCATCTTCAGAAGATAAATAGAGGCGCTGAATTGCGATCATGATCGACTCCACCAATGTTTCACGGAAAGTGGAATCAGATAGGCGCTTTAAATCGCCAGGATTGCTGAGATATCCCAGATCAATTCGGACGGCTGGAGCTTTAGTCAGCCGGAGCAAATCCCAACTTTTGGCATGGGTCCGGCAATTCAATAAATCGGTTCGCGCCGTTATTTCTCGCTGTACCAAAGCCGCAAATCGCTCTCCGACAACAGAGCGCACACTATGGGCTTCACTACCGTAATAGTAGGTAGCAACCCCATGAGCAATCTCATTGATGTAATTATCTGCATGGAGTGAAATTACAAGATCAGTATTCGCACTATTTGCCAAAGCGATGCGATCAGCATCCGATGGATTCTTCGCAGAACTTCGTGTGAGAAAGACAGTGACACCCAACGCAATTAAGCGACCTTCCAACCTTTGTGCAATATCAAAAGCTAATTCGCGATCGAGTTCATCAGAGCTGGGATCGAGAACTACCACCTTATTTGCAAGGGCTGGCCCACGACTTACCCGCTTTGCTTCCTCACGAAGTTGAGTGGGGGCTCCACCGGAAACAGTTTTGACCAATCGCATAAGGGCCATGACGGTTGCGGGACCGCAAGATCCATCCACCTTTGCACCAACTGCTTTTTGAAATTCTTTTAACGCCTCAAAAGTTAGAGGTCCATATATTCCATCAACACGACCAGTATGAAAACCGAGTTCGCTCAATCGAGTTTGCAATGTAGCAATATCGTCGCCGCGCATTAATTTTGAGGGAAGATAGGAAAGCACGCGATCTCCCAATTTCCAGCGAGCTTCTTCGAGTGAGCGCATCGTCATTGCATCTACAACACCCGTCACTACTAATCCACGATCTTGTTGGAGCGCTTTAACTGCATCTTCCACCACTGAATCAAATCCCTCAGAGGGGGCGGAGAGATATCCCAAACGGGCAAGAGTGGTGGTCACTAAAAGAACAACATCCCCATGAGCTCCAGATTTTAAATCTGAAAACTCTGAGGATGTTGGGACCATAATTATTAAAGCGTGTGAGGCTTAGAGATAGTCAGCAAGCTCTTTGAGTAGCGCTGGCTTTGGCTTTGCGCCAATAATTGATTTAACAATCTCGCCGTTGACATAAACATTGAGTGTTGGAATTGAAGTAATTCCATATTTCATTGCAATCGCTGATTCTTCATCGGTATTGAGTTTTACAACTTTTAACTTTGCGCCATATTCATTAGCGATCTCATCAAGGATTGGTCCTACGGCTTTGCATGGACCACACCACTCTGCCCAGAAATCAACCAGGACGGGAGTTGAAGATTTAAGAACTACTTCATCAAAAGTAGCTGTTGTTACTGGTGTTGCTGCGCTCATTTTCTCTCTTCTCTTTGTTGTTTTTAATAGATGAACTTTAGTGACTGGCCAGGAATCTTTCAGCATCTAAGGCAGCTGCGCACCCTGAGCCAGCCGCAGTGATTGCTTGACGATACGAGTTATCGACCAAATCACCACAAGCAAATACTCCAGATTGATTGGTGCGAGTTGTGCGTCCTTCGACCTGAACATAGCCTTCGGGATCGCAATTAATTTGCCCAAGAACCAATTCGCTACGTGGCACATGGCCGATCGCAACAAAGAGGCCGCTCAAATCGCGCGTGCTTTCGGCGCCCGTTACCAGATTGCGTAGTTTTAAACCTGTCATGTTGGCGTCACCCAACACATCAGTGACTTCGGTATTCCACATAATTTCGATTTTAGGATTGTTCATTACGCGCTCCGCCATAATTTTTGAGGCGCGGAAAGAATCACGACGGTGAATCAAAACCACTTTGCTGGCAAAGCGAGTAAGGAATGTAGCCTCTTCCATTGCGGAGTCACCACCACCCACAACTGCAATCTCTTTATCGCGAAAGAAGAAACCATCGCAGGTTGCACACCAAGAAACTCCATGACCGGAAAGTCGCTTCTCGTTGGTGAGGCCAATTTCTTTGTAAGCGGAGCCAGTAGCGAGAATAACCGAGCGCGCTTGCAAGACATTTCCTGATCCGTCGGTGAGAGTTTTGATCTCGCCCGCAAGTTTCATTTCAGTGATGTCATCAGTAATTAGCTTCGCGCCAAACTTAACAGCCTGCTTACGAAGGCTATCCATCAAATCCGGACCCATTACACCTTCGGGAAATCCGGGAAAGTTTTCTACTTCAGTGGTGTTCATTAGTGCGCCACCAGCAGTAACCGAACCTTCATAAACAATTGGAGCGAGTTGGGCCCGAGCAGCATAAATAGCTGCGGTATAGCCCGCAGGGCCAGAACCAACAATTACCAGATCATGAACTTCACTCATGAGAGCACCTTATCTTTTGCGATTACGTAAGAGGCTGATTGCCCCAGTGACTTCGCCGACCCGAGTGAGGTGAGCGAGCAAGAGATAGCCAGCGCCACACACAAATAGAACGATGGTGAGCTTTCCGATATTCCCACCCGGCAAATACTTCTGAGATATATGAAGTGGGAATCCGACGACCATCGATATTCCAAATAGTTTGGCGTAGAAGCCGCTGACTTCGCGAATTTTTATATTGATCTCATAACGACGTAACAATCGCATCGTGCTCCACGCACCAAAGTAATAACTCACAGCTAAAGCTCCACCCAATCCAACCGTTACCCACTTGGGATCGAGGGATATGGCGGCAAGTACTGCCAGAGCCGACCCCACAAGATTCATCACTAAATTAGAAAGGACTTGAAGTTTTACATTTTCAAATGCGTTGAGACCGCGCAGGGCGATCAAATTTGCACTCATAGGTATTAATCCAAGACCAAGGGCACCTAAGACTTTGCCGATGTATTGAGCATCTCCATCGGGAATTCCAAAGAAGAGCACTCGGGTAATCATGGGACCAAAGAGGAAGAAAGCCACAGCGCTAGGAACAGTAATTATTCCCACCAAGCGAATCGCTTTAACAAGTTGGTCATGTAATAAGTCCGGACGTTTATCAATCACGAATGAGGAGAGTTTGGGGAGCAGCGCCGTAACGATCGAAATTGTAATAATCGAATGAGGCAACATAACAATTAAGAGCGCGTTGCTATATGGCGTAAAACCAACACCAGTAGTAACTCCATCATGAAGTGCGTGTACCGCAGCGCGAGTAGAAATATTTACCGTAATTAAATAACTGAGCTGAGATATTGCAGCAAAGAGAAGAGTCCAGGCAGCTAGATGAGTGGATTTACGAATTTCTGAATCTCGCCAATCAAATCTGGCACGAATCTTTATTCCGGTTTTTCGAATTACTGGCAGCAAGATTGCGGCTTGCGCAATAAAGCCCGCAGTTGTTCCAAGTCCCAGCCACGCTACTTCAGTGGACGAGATTGTGCCCACTTCTAAGTTGTGGGTGTTCTTTAAGAACCACGAGAAGATGGCAATAGCAATCACATTGTTAAGTACGGGCGCCCACATCATGGGGCCAAAGCGATGCTTGGCATTAGCTACTTGTGAGAGCAGTGCAAAAATTCCCATAAAGAATATTTGTGGCAAGCAATAACGCATAAACGAAACAGTCAGATTGAACTCAGGGCGGCCAATATATTCAGTAGCAAAAATACGAACCAAAATCGGCGAAGCAATAATAGAGACAAGAACTATTCCACCTAAGAGAACAGATGTTGCAGTCACAAGGCGAGAGATAAAAGCATCGCCACCATCAGCATCACGAGTAGAACGAACAATTTGTGGGACAAATACCGCCGTCAGTGCGCCACCAATAAGTAAGTTATACAAAATATTTGGCATGGTATTAGCCACATTAAATGTATCGCCGAGAAGGGTCGTTCCTAAGACGGCAACAAGTAATAAACCTCTAGCTAAACCAGTAATGCGGGAGAAGATTGTTCCCACAGCCATCACTGTGGAAGATTTCAATAAGGAATGTTCTGTCATTTCTTAACCCTTCTCATTCGTCGGCCGCTTTGAATGATCGCTGCAACAAAGAGGGTTATTGCCGCTCCTGTTGTAATCCAGGTTGCGATAGGGCTAATTACTCGAACCGAGACCGGATAAATAACGGAATCTCCAAGTGATACTCCACTTGCAGTCTTCACTGATATTTCTAAACCAGTATCCCCAGAGCTAATAACATCGACCGGAACAAGAATTTCAGTTTTGGAGTTAGCAGCAAGAATTAGCGGCTCTGGATTTGTAACGCCAATGCGCTCATTGAGTGAATTTACATAGATTCGAACCGATGCCGGGGCCCCAAAAGAATTCTTAATAGTAATCGGCAATTTTTGGTGTTCGGAAGTGACGGTGAAGCGACCAGGTGACAATTTGATCATATGGGAGAGGTTGTATGAAGCCATATCAACATCGCGCGACAAAGTTAATCTGCGCTCGGCACTTAACTCCGGATAGAAGATAGATGCAATGCGCAATCGATTTGCTTCTAATTCATCAGAAGACATAAATGCAGATGTTGCTTGAACCATTGCAAGAGCATCTTTATATGATTGCACCACATCTGAAGGAAGTTGAAAATAGGTAGTTGAGGCGTAGCTGGAAGGGGAATTCACGGGCCGGCCAAAGAACTTCTGTAAATGAAGGGCGCCAATACTCAAGAAATAACTCTCATCATGAGGTGATAAGCGGTGAATCCAATAACCCGATGGGCTGCCATACGCAGTGGCGGTAATTGATGAAAAACCAACAGCTCGCTTTAATTGAGAAAGCCAAGCAGTAGCTACATCTTGTCCTTGCCCTGGTTGGTCACTAAGCAAGGTATATCCAGCGCTCATTGCAATAACTTCATCTACAAGTGCAGCATCGATATTCCAATTACGAACACCACGAGTATCACCAAAAACTACGCTCCCCAAGCGCCCATCTTTAGCTAGCGCTGTGGCTAACTCATCGTCAAGAAATTTTCCACTTAGCGCACGATGAGTGGGTTCGGTAAGAGTGATGGAAGATAAAGCTTGTGCGTTAGGAAGAGAAATAAAAATAAAGAGCATCGACATGAGAGCAAAGAGTGATTTCTTCATACGACCAAATCACCTGACTTCGCAATCAATTTCTTCTCATCCGGATAAGCGAGCATGCCAATAATTTCTTCAAGCGGGAACCAACCCACATCATCTACTTCGGTTATTTGAGGAGCCAGAACTCCGCCCACCTCTTTAAATAAATAATGATGAACCGTTTTATGAATTCTCTTTCCACCAGCCATAAACCAGAAATCAATTACACCCAGCGCGCGAGATATTTCACTTTCAATTCCGGTCTCTTCGCAAACTTCCCGAATCGCTGCTTGCTCTGGAGTTTCACCCGCTTCGATATGACCCTTAGGAAGTGACCAGAGAAGCCGTTCCCGAGATTGATCTTTAAGATCACGCCGACCGATTAATAGACCTTTAGTGCCAGTGGAATCAATTACTAATCCACCTGCGCTTACTTCATCTACCCGTTTTGCATAGACCGGGCGCTTTCTGGGCGCAGATTTTTTAACAGCAGAAGCACCTTCACTAGGGCTCGCCGATTGAGAATTTTGGGGTGTTTGTGGTCCGGCTGGTCGTCGTCTCCGACGTTTCTTCCGCTTTGCAGAAGGAGCTTCGCCACCCGCACCAGGTGCCGGGGTCATGGAGTAAGGGTACTGCTCTAGCCTTACCTACTGTGAAGAGTTCGCCGCAAGATCTAGCCATTTCTATGGCGACTTCTGCCCTCATGCAGAAAGCCCCAATGGCGATCGAACTTGCCGCAAAATTTAAGGAGACTGGTCATACCCTCGCACTCGTTGGTGGCCCAGTTCGCGATGCAATTCTTGGGCGCCTAGGAAATGATTTAGATTTCACAACTAGTGCGCGCCCTGATGTAACAAAGAAGATTCTCGCCAAGTGGGCAGAATCAACTTGGGATACTGGCGCGGAGTTTGGAACTATTGCTGCAAAGTATGGCGACACAACAATTGAAGTTACGACTTACCGCAGCGAAATTTACGATCCGAATTCTCGAAAACCAGATGTTGATTTTGGAGATTCTATTGAAGGCGATCTCCATCGACGTGATTTCACTGTTAATGCAATGGCGCTCGAATTAACAACTCCGACGCCGACATTTATAGATTTATTCAACGGTGTTCAAGATTTAGCTACTAAGACTTTACGCACACCAGGTAAAGCGGAAGACTCATTCTCTGATGATCCACTTCGCATGATGCGAGCTGCTCGATTTGTTGCTCAACTTGATTTCACTGTTTCACCTGAAATTATTGAAGCGATCGCTTCAATGTCTGATCGAATCTCAATTATTTCGGCCGAGCGAGTCCGCGAAGAATTCACCAAGACTCTTATGTCACCCACTCCCCGAAAGGGATTGGCGCTGCTTGTAGACACCGGGCTTGCCGCAAAGATTTTTCCGGAATTACCCCAACTTCAATTAGAGATCGATGAGCACCATCATCATAAAGATGTCTATGAACACACTCTCACCGTTCTGGAACAAGCGATCGAACTAGAAGATCGATTAGGCGGTCCTAATCTAGTGATTCGATTAGCGGCGCTTTTTCATGACATCGGCAAACCGCGTACTCGTGCGCTCATTCCTGGCGGTGGAGTTTCATTCCACCATCATGAAGTGGTGGGATCGCGCATGACAAAAGAGCGACTTAAAGCGCTTCGTTTTAGTAACGATGTCATCAAAGATGTCTCCCTTTTAGTTTTTCTCCATTTACGTTTCCATGGGTATGGAAGTGGTGAATGGACCGACTCCGCAGTTCGTCGATATATCCGCGATGCCGAGCACCTCTTAACCCACCTTCATGTCCTGACTCGCGCTGATTGCACAACTCGCAATCAACGTAAAGCCGCAGCGCTTTCGGCTACCTATGACTCGCTGGAAGAGCGCATCGCGCAACTCATGGAGGAAGAGGAGCTCGAGAAGATTCGTCCGGATTTAGATGGCGTTGAGATTATGAAAATTCTTGGGATTTCACCCTCCCCAATTGTGGGTAAGGCATATCAATATCTACTTGATTTACGTATGGAGCAAGGCCCATTAGGTGCCGAAGCGGCCACAGCACAATTGCTTAAGTGGTGGGAAGTGAACGCCCCGAAAAAGTAGAGCTGCGCAACACAATGATTGCAGTGAGGGCGTAGATGGCACAGATCAGCGAAGGCAAGAGAAGTGACTTTCCACTAATAGGCAAGATAAGCGCAGCGACAATTGCTCCCGCAACAATCGCACCATTTACCGCTACATCATAAAAAGCGAAAGCTCTGCCGCGGTACTCATCTTCGATCTTTGCTTGAATTAAAGCATCATTAGTTACTTTTACTGATTGACCGGCAAGTGCGATAAAGAATCCACCGATCACTAAGGTAATTGCATTTGTATCGAAAGCGACAAGAAGCAGCAGCGGAATAGGAATGAGTAGTGAGATGCGGATCCAGGAGTGTCGTCCGTATTTTGCAACTCCAAATGGTGCGATAACTGCGCCAAGACCAACCCCTATACCCGCAACTGCCATTACAACCGCAAAACCACTTAGTCCGGCATCTGGATTATCGGATAGATGAAAAGTATTTCGTTCTAGCAATAGCGCCATCAAAGTAAGTGCCGTGACCCCACCACGTTGAATTGAAGTTGCAAGAATTCCTCGAATGGAATCACCATGTGATCGAAGAATTCGAAACCCCTCACTCATCTCACTCCATCCAGGAGAGCTATCTAGAATCTCATGTTCGTGCGGACCAATTGCATTTAGTGGCCACCGAGAGCTTAAGTAAGAGGAGAGAAGGTAGGCCGATGCCGCAAGAAGAATAATTAAATAATCAGAGAAATCACTGGAATGAAAGTGATCAAGTAAGTTTTTTAGACCAATACCTGCGCCACCACCAATAACAATTCCTACGGTTCCACCAGTTACTGCAAGCGCATTTGATGTGATGAGTTTTTCTTTACTGACGATAAGTGGCAAGCCTGCAGATAGACCACTCAAAATTAATCGATTTGCACCAAAAGCAATTAAGACGACGAGCGTGAGCAAAACTCCAGTCGATCCACTCTTAATAAGAATTGCAATCAGCAATAAAATTCCCGCACGAAAAGCATTTGTGTATTGCACGATGCGCCGGCGACTAAATCGATCGAGGAAAACTCCTGCATATGGTCCAACCAATGAATAAGGAAGGAGTACAACAGAGAAAGCCAGCGCTGCAGATGATGCACTGGGTTGGCGCTCGGGCGAGAAGAGAACAAATGATGCGAGTGCTGATTGAAAGAGGCCATCGGTAAATTGGCCAAGCCAGCGGACTTGGAGCAATTTCACGAGGTTCACAAGGCGAAGCGTAGTTCGAATAATGGGATTATTCTTGGCTCCTATGTTGATCAAGCGAGATCCCATCGACTATTCCTTGGACCGTCGCGCCACTTTGACTGCGCTAGTCCATGGCAGCACATCTGCGATGGATGCTTGCGATGCAGATCCTTATTTACGCAGGGCAGCAAAACATCATGGCGAGGCAACAGATCGTGAATGTCCGATCTGCAAAAAGGAGTTCCTCAAAGATCTTCGCTACACATTTGGCGATCAACTCGGTCAATTTTCCGGACGCATTAAAACCATCCCCGAGCTGGAAGAGATGCAACGCGAATTTGGAGAGTTCCGGGTTTATACCGTTGAAGTATGTATTGGATGCGGGTGGAACCATTTAATTTATTCATACTTATTAGGGGATGGCAAAGTACGCAAACCGCCTCGCAAAGTTCGCACACTTGAGGATGATGATTGGTCATGGGAGCCACCAACAGATCGCCCCAAGAAGAGTTGGCAAATACACGCAGAAGAGATTGCCGATGGATTTCACAAAGGCTCGGACGGCTGGCGAAGAAGGNAATTCTCAGCCTTTCTCTATACCCTTCTACTTATGCGCTTTGATCCCGCCAATCTCAAGAAATTGAATTGGTCAACCATGAAGAAGTGGATAGTTCGCGCAATCATTTTTGGCGGCGGCGGCGGATTCGTTCTTGGCGCAATCGCTTTTACTTATGCCTACGTCACTGTGGGAATTCCCGACGCGAATGCCTTTGTGAACAGTCAATCGACAATTATTGAATATGCAGATGGCACCGAAATTGGACGACTTGGCTCTGAAAATCGCCAGATAGTTAAATTGGCAAACATTCCAATCAATGTGCGCCGTGCGGTACTTGCGGCCGAAGATGCTAATTTCTATAACGAAAGCGCAGTAAGCCCTACTGGTCTCATTCGCGCCGTCCTCTCCAACGTCACAACTGCCGGCGGCGGTTCTGGTGGTTCCACAATTACACAGCAATATGCCAAGACCGCATTTTTATCATCCGAGCGAACCATCACTCGCAAAATTAAAGAATTAGTTATTGCCATCAAGCTCGGTCAACAAATGTCAAAAGATCAAATTCTTGAGAACTATCTCAACACCATCTGGTTTGGGCGCGGATCATATGGAGTCCAAACAGCATCACAAGTATTTTTTGGCACAACTGTCGATCACTTAAGCATTTCGCAGGCAGCAGTTCTCGCAAGTATTTTGAATTCACCAGGATATTACGATCCAGCAAACGGTCCGGCCAGCGAGAAGCGTCTGCAAGAGCGATGGAAATATGTCATCACCAATATGGAGAAGCATGGCTGGATTACTCATGCACAAGCGACAAATGCGAAGTTCCCAACCATTAAGCCTCGAGTTAGATCTGGCGCACTTGCTGGACCAAAAGGTTATGTAATTTCATGGGTAGTAAATGAACTTGGCAAACTTGGGTTTACTGAAGCTCAATTACAAACCGGTGGATATGTCATCAAGACAACATTAGAGAAGAACGCGCAAGAAGCGGCTGTGAACGCCGTCGACAAGAAGTTGCCAGCAAAACTTCCCGATAATTTACGAGTGGGATTAGTTTCTATCCGACCTGGCACAGGTGAGATTGTTGCGATGTATGGCGGGCGCGATTACTTAGTCAGCCAATTAAATAACGCCACTCAGAGCGTTACCCAGGCGGGTTCCACCTTTAAGCCATTTGCTCTAATTGCCGCCCTTGAACAAGGCATTCCCATTTCATCTGTATGGAATGGAGCCTCACCAAAAGTATTTGATGATGCCGGAAAGGTGTACCCGGTCTACAACTACAACTCTGAACAATTTGGAAATGTAGATCTTGTATTTGCTACCGCCCACTCCATCAACACAATTTTCGTTCCCCTGGGAATTAAAGCTGGCCCCGACAAGATTGTGGATGTTGCGCGCAGAGCAGGTATCCCAACAAGCGTTGCGCTTATGCCAACTCCATCGATTTCCCTTGGTGTAGCAAGCCCCCACGTCATAGATGTGGCAAGTGCGTATGCAACATTTGCTGCAAATGGAATTTATGCCAAGCCATTTATTGTCAAAGAAGTACTCGGCAATAACCAAGGCGTTCTCTATGAATCGCGCATTGAGGCACAACAATTATTCCAACCAGATGTAATGGCTGATTTAGATGTTGCGCTCCAAGCAGTAACTTCTTACGGCACAGCTGCTTCTGCTGGCGCAACTATCGGTCGGCCATCCGCTGGAAAGACCGGAACAACTACAGATAACGCATCTGCTTGGTTCAACGGATACACCCCACAACTCGCGACATCAGTAGCTCTCTTTAAGGACGATGCAACTCAATCGCTCAATGGTCTGGGTGGAGTGCCATCTGTTACTGGTGGAACATTCCCCGCAAGCATCTGGGCGGTTTATATGAAGGCCGCACTTAAAGATCTTCCGAAAGAGAATTTCCCCACTCCTGCAAATATCGGCGGATCAGACCCGGTAAATATGGTTGATGCAGTCCCGACATTGGACCCATCGCTTGCGCCACCACTTTCCAAAACTAAAAAGAAGAAGTAACTTCAATGAAAGTCACTTCTAAGGCGGTAATCGCCTTAGCAATATTGGCTTCGCTTCTCTCATTTATTAAATTTAATCACTGTCGCAACGCAGGTTGGTCTTCTCCTGATATGTATACCCACGCGTGCTATTCCGATATCACCACTCTCTATGATCAGCGAAATATCGCTGATCACTCTTGGCCATATTCACATGGCACGAATTCGCTGGAATACCCACCGCTGACGGGAGTTGTGACTTGGGCCAGTTCATATCTTGTTTTTAATTCAAGTGATTCACTTATCTATTTTGATGTGAGCGCGCTTCTCTTGGCGCTCCTCTTTATTGCTGTAGTGATTTTCATATGGAGAATGAAACCGGAGTTCTGGTATTTGTTGCCACTATCTCCAGCGGTCATCGCATCGCTATATATCAACTGGGATCTTTGGGCAGTCATCAGTGCCGTTGTTGCTATTTATCTCTTTGATCGCGGCAAATACGAATGGAGTGCACTAGCGCTAGGAATTTCAATCTCTACTAAATTCTTCCCAGTAATTCTAATTCTTCCCATTGCGGCAATTTTCATACGAAAAGGTCAGCGTCGAGATTTATTTCGCTACCTTACTTTCAGCGCTCTCACTTGGCTTCTGATCAACGCCCCATTTGCAATCTTTAATGGAAGTGGTTGGTGGCACTTCTTTGATGTGAATTCTAAACGCGCTGCAGATTGGGGATCGATCTGGTTCTTCTTGGATCGAATTGGGATCAACGTTTCTGCTATCAATCTTCTTGCGATTTTGCTTTTAATAAGCGGATCTGCCTTTTACTTCACATACTTATTAGGTGCGCGCCAATTACCCACCCTCGCTTCATCAGCATTTATTGCGCTCTCCATATTTACGATTTCGAGCAAGGTTTATTCACCTCAATATGTTCTATGGCTCACTCCATTGGCGATTCTTGCTTTAATAGATAAGAGAGATCGAGTTGCATTTTGGATCTGGCAAGGAGCAGAGGTTGTGTATCACTTTGCGATTTGGCAGCACTTGGCCGCTCAAGAAGGTAGCCACTTCGGCCTCTCTGAGCCGAGCTACACCTTTCTCCTCGCCCTTCGGATAATCGCCCTCGCCTACTTCTGCGCCACCCTTATGCGTAAATCCCCAGCCTCCTACCCTCCACAGAGCAGTGAATTTCTCTCATCTGCCACGGGCGGTTACGCTTAGCCTTCCTTCATTCGACCACATCCGTGGCCGAGATGGAGGAGCTAGTAACCCTCCTGCAGCGGAAATCCCGTTGCCGCTTTAGTCCAGAGGAGGNGGGGTTAACTCATGCGTCACTATGAACTCATGGTCATTCTCGATCCTGAATTAGAAGAGCGCACAGTCGCGCCAAGTCTTGAGACATATCTCAAGATCATCAAAGACTCCGGTGGTTCCGTCGAGAAACTCGACATTTGGGGCCGTCGCCGCATGTCATTTGAAATCAACAAAAAGCCTGAAGGAATTTATGCTGTTGTTGATATGCGTTGTGAGCCAGCTGCGATCAAAGAACTTGACCGTCAACTGAATTTGAACGAATCAGTACTTCGTACAAAGCTCGTTCGTCCAGAATAAAACTAAAGCATCCAAAGTAGATAAGAAGGAGAAATAAATGGCAGCAGGAGATACAAACATAACCATGATCGGTAACCTCGTTAACGATCCTGAATTGCGCTTCACACCCTCGGGTGCGGCAGTTGCAAAGTTCACCGTAGCTTCGACTCCACGTTTTCTCGATAAGGCCACGAATGAATGGAAAGATGGCGACAGCCTCTTCCTTCAATGCCAAATTTGGCGTCAAGCAGCTGAGAATGTTGCAGAATCATTGACTCGCGGAATGCGCGTCATTGTTTCTGGTCGTTTAAAGCAACGCTCATACGAAACCAAAGAGGGCGAAAAGCGCACAGTATTTGAGGTTGAAGTTGACGAAGTAGGTCCATCTCTTCGTAACGCAACCGCAAAGGTCACCAAGACAACTCGTCCTGCTGGCGGCGCAAGTGGTTCTTTCTCAACACCTACAGAGAGCGCTTCTAGTGCATCAGCTGAAGACCCATGGTCTGCAGCTCCTGTCGGCGGCGGCTGGTCTTCAGCCGGTACCGATGATCAACCTCCGTTCTAATTAACTAACCAACCATTCCCGGTATAACCGCCGGGGCATCCTAAAAAGGAGCACCACAGTGGGCGCAAGAAATAATAAAACGCTTAAGCCAAAGAAGACGACCCAAAAGTTGTCCGCAGCAGCACTGAAGAAGTTCAAGAAGAAGCCTTGTTCATTCTGCCGCGATAAGTCGACCTATATCGACTACAAGGACATCAACCTTCTTCGTAAGTACATCTCAGATCGCGGCAAGATTCGTGCTCGTCGCGTAACAGGTGCATGCACACAACATCAACGCCAGATTGCCGCTGCGGTAAAGAATTCCCGCGAAATGGCACTTCTGCCTTACACCTCGACAGCACGCTAAGGGAGACGACAGAAAATGAAACTCATCCTTACTCGTGAAGTAAATGGTCTTGGCTCAGCTGGCGATGTTGTAACCGTCAAAGATGGTTTTGCACGCAACTACCTCCTCCCACGTACCTATGCAATCGCATGGTCAGTAGGCGGAGAGAAGCAGATTGATGGCATTCGCCGCGCTCGTTCAGCTCGCGAAATCCAATCACTCGATCACGCTAAAGAGGTCAAGGCAAAGCTCGAAGCTGCCGAGATCACTGTTAAAGCAAAGGTCGGCGGAACTGGACACCTCTTCGGTTCAGTGACCGATAAGGACATCGTTGCTGCAATTAAGTCAGCCACAGGTCTTGATATCGATCGCCACGGCATCAAAGTTGTTGGCCACATCAAGCTCGTTGGAAAGCACTCTGCAAAGGTTTCAGTTCATGCCGGCGTAGTTGCAAACATCAGCATCAACGTTGTCGCTGCTTAATTAGAAGTAATTTAAAAGCCCCACTGAGAGATCGGTGGGGCTTTTTCTTTGACCAGTTAATGTGCATCTCTCGGGAAAAAACAGGTCTAGTATCAATATGAATCATAATTAAGAGAAGAAGGACAAATGTTTACACGAGTCGCTAGATTTTCAGCAGTTCTCTGTCTGCTCTCTTTATTTCCAATTACAAATTCTTTTGCAGAAACTGACCCTTTCCCAGGTATAGCACTTGGCGCCGAAGTAGGGCCACGACAAGCAGTTTCTCCAAGTACTGGAATGCCACTCGATGGTTCACCAGGAATTTCATGCCAAGCCGGCGCGGGTCTATCCGGAGTCGCCGATTATTTAATCGGAAATTACCAAGTGTGTGTAAAAACTTGGAGACCTCAAACTGATGTTCAAGCGGATGCTAATTTTCGGGCAGCTCAAGATGCCGCGGTAGCAACTGCAACAGCAGAATCTCAAGCATGGGCGATTGCACATCCGGGATTACAGAAATGTATTCAATGGGGTCCAATAGTTCATGCAAATGGAATTTCGACCGCATCAGGCGGGGTCTGTGCTAACCCAGTTGGAAGTCCAACAGTTCCAGGCGTTGATACATCCACTCAGTCTTTAGTAGAAACTTCGACGACACAATCACAGCCAATTGCTTCTGATACCTCAACACAACAGAACACGCCAGCTCCGGTTACGGGTGGCCATGGTGGTTATGCAGTTGTGCATCCTGATGGTCACGTATGCGGTGTAATTGTTGCAAATAGCAATGATCCATTTAATAACGGCGGTGTAATGCCACAGGAGTACATGGGATGTCCTTCTGGCAGCAGAATTGTTTTTCAAACCACCCCATCTTCTTTAGGAAATGTAGCTGGTTATAGCGGCTCAAATGTTAAGTATCAAAACAATGAATTTGTAATTTCTAATCAAGACACTTCCACTCTAGGAATTCAACTTACAATTAAGAACGGTATTGCAACCGATGCGACAGGAAATTCATGGCTTACTGGAAATGGTCCAAGTGCAACACTTCCAGGCAGTGAATCAAATACAGTTCAAACTGAAACCAATACAGCTTCACTAGTTTCGCCAGCACTTGATACTCAAACCGTAAGAACTTTAAACTTGAAATCTTCATTAGGTGTGTTAACAAATTCACTTAAGACGTTTGACTTAACTAGTGAAGAACAATCAATGATTATCAAGTTGGCAAATAATTTGAAAAAGTTTAAGACTGTTTCTAATTTAAAGAAGTTGGTTCTTTCGGATATAACCAATTCAAGAGTTGATGTAAGTACGCCGTCCAAGAGCGTCTGCACAATTAAAGGCAATCAAATTGTTCCGAAACGTGCGGGAAGTTGCGTCCTGCAATATGCCTATACGAGTGATAGCGGAACACTTTTGACGACAACCAAGACTCTGATATTTAAAAAGTAGCCACTTTCACATAGTGAGACGTACAAAAATTCTTTTACCCACAGGCATGTGAGCGTGAATGAGCGTGGAATCCACTTTCCTGAGTGAGTTATCCACCCTTTATGCACAACTTCTCCACCGCTATTCACACCTTGCCCACAGGCACATGCACAGGCACTCTCACGCTTAATAGGGAATGTCAGTGCCCCCTTAGAGAATACGTTCATGAGCATCTCCGAACTCCCAAGTCGCGGCACCGCACCTTCGCGCGGAAGTTCTCCTGCCGGCGCAGAGTTTGAGCGCACACCACCACAAGATCTCGCTGCAGAACAAGGCGTGCTTGGCGGAATGTTATTAAGCAAAGATGCGATCGCAGATGTGGTCGAAGTTATTCGTGAACGCGATTTCTATCGTCCTGCGCACGAACTTATTTACGATGCAATTATTGATCTCTATGGCCGCGGCGAACCTGCCGATCCAGTTACCGTCGTAGCCGAACTAACAAAACGTGGTGATATCGCGCGTGCAGGTGGCGCGCCATATCTCCATACTTTAATTTCATCTGTACCGACCGCCGCGAATGCTGGCTACTACGCACGCATTGTTCGCGATCACGCAATCATGCGTCGATTGGTTGAGGCCGGAACAAAGATTGTTCAGATCGGTTATTCGCAAGAAGGCGAAGTTGATGAAGCGGTAGATGCTGCGCAAGCAGAGGTTTATCAGGTCACCGAGCGACGCGCCACCGAAGATTACATTCAGCTCTCAGAGCTTCTGCCAGCAGCACTTGATGAGATCGAAAGTATCTCTAAGGGCGTTGGTAGTGAAGGCGTTAAGTCCGGATTCAAAGATCTCGATGGTTTAACAAATGGATTCCATCCCGGCAACATGATTGTTCTCGCTGCGCGTCCTGCAGTTGGTAAGTCAACACTAGGTCTCGATATTGCACGTTATGCATCTATTCACGAAGGCGATGCCTGCGTCATCTTCTCCCTAGAAATGTCTCGCTCAGAAATCACAATGCGTATGCTCTCAGCAGAAGCGCGAGTACCTCTTAATAACATTCGATCCGGTTCTTTGTCGGATGAAGAGTGGGGGCGTCTTGCCAAGCGAATGGGCGAGATCTCCGCAGCACCACTATTTATTGATGATTCACCCAATATGTCTCTTATGGAGATTCGAGCAAAGGCTCGACGCCTTAAGCAGCGTCACAATCTCAAGCTTATCATTATCGATTACCTCCAGCTCATGACTGCAGGTAAGCGCGTAGAGAATCGTCAGCAAGAAGTCTCGGAATTTTCACGTAACTTAAAGTTGCTTGCAAAAGAACTCGAAGTTCCTGTTATTGCAATTTCACAGCTCAACCGTGGTCCCGAGCAGCGCGCAGATAAGCGCCCAATGCTCTCTGACCTCCGTGAATCTGGTTCTATTGAGCAGGATGCCGACGTTGTAATCCTTCTTCACCGCGATGATATGTATGACGGTGGTGGGCGTTCTGGCGAAGCAGATCTCATAATTGCCAAGCACCGTAACGGCCCAACACGAACCATCGCTGTCTCTGCCCAATTGCACTTTGCTCGTTTCAGCGATCTCGCACCTGCATCTAATTACTCAGGTGAGAATTCTTTCCAGCGCGACAATTAACACTCAGGTTATTGCCAGAATTTGAACAGGCAATATACATAGTTCTCCCATAGCCTGCACTTAGAGGTTTTTCCTCTACGACTTAGGGAGTTTCCATGAAGGTAACAAGAATTTATTCATCAATAGCCATTGGTACAGCACTCGCACTTTCAGTTGTTTCAACTGGTGCCTATGCAGCCGACACTACTAATGTCACAACCAAACTAACTCCAGCCCAAAAGGCAACACTTCAGGCACAGCGCTTGGCCAGATCCAATGCAATAACCGCCGAATTACGCGCAATCGCATTGGGTAAGAACAATCTTGCTACCGCGATCGAAAACGCAACCACAGCGCGTATCGCAGGTACAACAGCAGCTAATGCCTTGACCGATGCGAAAAAGAAGAAGGCAGCTCTTGCTGCAGCAAATCTTCTCTTTAAAAATACAGTCACGCAAGCTCGAACAATTAACACTGCTGTTCAAAAGGCAGCCCACGCTGCATATGACTCAGCGCTAGTTGCAGCAGGGATTGTTAAGTAGTAATTAAAAGTAATTAATTAATGGGAGTGATCAGACCGGTGGAGACATCGTAGATCGCTCCCATTACCTTTATGCCTTGGGCAAGTAATGGATAACTTTCGATCCGAGTGATATCGGTCTTGAGTGCAGTGAGCTGATCACGAACGGTGCGAATTTCAATTCCGCGAGTATCTACCCCAGATTTTTCTTTAATGGCCGCATGAATCTCATCTTCAGTACCTGAAGCCATTCTGCAATCGGTATGAGGCATAACCAAAATTCGAGTAACACCCAAGAGGTGGGTAGCTAAGACAAGTGTTCGAAGAACGTCATCAGTAACGCGGGCGCCGGCATTACGTAGAATTTTTGCATCGCCTGCGTGCATGCCCACAATATGCAGTGGATCAATACGCGAATCCATACAAGTGACAATCGCGAGGCCTTTCTTAGCCTGGCCCGTCAGCGCTTCAGATTTAAATGCAGCAGCGAAATCCTTATTAGCAGCCAATAGATCTGAGAAAATTTCCATGTGCCGAATTTACCCTAAATCGAATTCTTCGCTTTATCGGCCAAGTAAATACCGACGAGTACTACTGCTCCACCCGCTAGTTGAATTGAAGAAAGTTTCTCGCTGAGGCAGATCCAAGCGAAGATTCCCGCGAGAACAGGCTCGAGCATTCCAATAACGCTGGCCGTTGAAGCATTGAGCCCTTTGAGTCCGGTGATCACGCAAAAATAAGGAACGACGGTTCCCATGATGACAACCCAGAGAATAAGAATCCAGCCATAGGAATAATGACCGGCGAATGGCCCCACCCCATCGCTTGCAAGCTCCATCTTCTTACTAAAGATTGAATAGGGAAAACTCCACCAAGGTTTGATGATGGCAAAGATCGCGGCGGTAATTCCAAAGCCCCAGACCATCATCACTTCACTGGATTTAACTTTGCCAATCTTTTCGCCGAGCAAGAAATAGGAGGCGAGAGCGAAAGCATCAAAAACTGCGGAAATCACACCCCAACCATTAAGCGTAAGCCCCTTCCAGACTTGGGCGAGAAGGATCATTCCGCCAAACCCAATCCCGAGCCCCCACCACATGAGCGGCGAGATATGTTTCTTATTTACAAATCTCATCCAAAGAACAATCCAAATTGGTGAAGTGAATTCAATAAGCAAGGCGATTGAGACATCGAGCAGGCGAATAGAGATGAAGTAAAAGAATTGGACCGCCGCAACCCCAAATAATCCAAAAGCAAAGAGATGTGGAACCTCAGAGCGCTTAATTCTGATGGCGCGTGGGAATTTAAGAAGAACGTAAGTCAAAATAATGATGAGGGCGCCAGTGCATCGAATCTGGACCATGTGCCACGAATCCAAGCCATTCTTCAGAACAATCTTTGCAACCACTCCATTAAAGGAAAAGGTGATGGCCCCGAGGAGGAGGAAGAGTTCAGCGCGATATTTTTTTAACACCGCGCAACCATAGCGGTATTAGAAGGCTGTTTCTGCAATCTCCATAATAGAACCATTCTCTGCTTCAACGATTATGCGTTCTGCGGCGAGGTGAGGCAGAACGGTTCGAATAAAGAATTTCGCTGCCGCTATTTTTCCAGCGTAGAAATCGGCATCGCGGCCAGGGCTAGCTGACTTTTCGATTGCAATATCTGCTTGGCGAAGTAGGAGCCAAGCAATGATTGTCTCGCCAACCGACATCAAGAGACGTGAAGTCTGGAGACCTGCTTTATAAATTTCCTCAGAATTATTTTGTGACTCCATTGCAAAGCCAACAAGAGTTCCCATAATTGCATTGACATCTTCGAGAGCTTTTCCGAGTAATAATTTCTCCTCAGCTAAAGCCCCACCAGATGTTGCAAAAGTATTAATCTCCTTTGCTAGCAATCCAATTGCGCGACCTTTATCTTTAATAATTTTGCGGAAGAAGAAATCCAGACCCTGAATTGCCGTGGTTCCCTCATACAAAGTGTCGATCTTGGCATCGCGCACATATTGCTCTAATGGCCAATCTTGAGTGAAGCCAGATCCACCAAATGTCTGAAGTGATTCAGTGCCAAGCAATACCCAGGATTTTTCGGATCCATAGCCCTTAACAATTGGAAGGAGTAGATCATTGAGCGCTTCAAGATCGCCAATTCTCTCCTCATCATTTTCAGAGCGAGCGATAGCGATGGCATCTTGAATGGAGGCGGTGTAAAGCACAAGTGCGCGCATACCTTCGGAATATGATTTTTGTACCATTAAAGAGCGGCGAACATCGGGATGATTAATGATGGTGACTCGGGGGCTTGCTTTGTCATTCATTACTTTCATATCGCCGCCCTGCACTCGAACTTTTGCGTAAGCGAGAGCTTGTTGGTATCCAGCGCTCAAAGTGGCGATTGCCTTTGTTCCCACCATCATTCGAGCGAATTCGATGACCTTGAACATTTGTGCAATTCCTTGATGAACTTCACCAAGTAAATAGCCAACAGCAGGCTCTTTCTCTCCCAAGTTCATTTCGCATGTAGCAGAAACATTGAGTCCCATCTTATGTTCAACATTGGTGACGTAAACACCATTGCGTTTTCCGAGAGCTCCGGTTTCGAAATCAAACATGAACTTTGGAACTAAGAAGAGACTCAAACCTTTTGTTCCGGGACCAGNGCCTTCCGGGCGCGCGAGGACGTAGTGAATAATATTTTCATTCAAATCTGAATCACCAGATGTAATAAATCTTTTAGTTCCAGTGATGTGCCATGTTCCATCTGGTTGTTGTACAGCTTTCGAACGACCAGCACCGACATCACTACCAGCATCAGGTTCGGTGAGTTGCATGGTGGCGCCCCAATCTTTCTCCACCATATGTTTTGCAATTTTCTTCTGCTTATCTGTGCCAAGGTAATAAGCCACTTGTGCGAAGGAAGTTCCTGAGGCATAAATGTGAACAGAGGGATTAGAACCCAGAACCATTTCTGCCATCGCCCAACGAACTGATGGCGGAACAGCAGTACCACCCAGTTCTACAGGTGCATCAACGCGCCACCATTCTCCATCCATGTATGCGCGATATGACTTCTTAAAACTTTCGGGAACTTTGATATCGCCAGTAGCTTTATTGAAATCAACGCCTTTGCGATCGCCTTCTACAAATGATGCTGCTAGGTCGTTCTCGGCCATGCGCTTTACTTCTTCGAGCATGCCCATTGCAGTTTCGCGATCGAACTCCTTATAGAGAGAGGTTCCTAAAATGGAGTCTCGCCCAAGGAGGTCGAAGAGGCAGAATTCGATATCTCGGAGATTTGCTGTGTAGTGGGTCATGACCCAAGTTTGCTACTGGTCAGTAACATAATCAAGTAGAGCGCGCGGTATAGGGTTTCGCTCGTGCTACTCAGTGATCGCGATATTAAGTCCGAAATCGAAAAAGGCCGCGTAAAAGTCGAGCCTTTCGATAACGCCATGATCCAGCCATCCTCCGTGGATGTCCGCTTGGACCGCTTCTTCCGAGTTTTTGAAAACCACAAATATTCAGTGATCGATCCCTCTATCGAACAACCAGATCTCACTCGCGAAGTTGCTGTTGGGCCAGATGAGGATTTCATTTTGCACCCTGGCGAATTTGTTTTGGCAAGCACCTACGAAATCATCACGCTTCCCGACGATATTGCAGGTCGCCTAGAAGGAAAGTCATCTCTTGGTCGCCTCGGATTGCTCACACACTCAACTGCAGGATTTATTGATCCTGGATTTTCTGGACACATCACGCTCGAACTTTCCAACGTTGCAAATCTTCCCGTGCGCTTGCACCCAGGTATGAAAATTGGTCAGCTCTGTCTCATCAAACTCTCATCACCTGCTGAGCATCCATACGGCTCTGCGCTCTACGGTTCTCGCTACCAAGGACAACGTGGCCCTACGCCTTCGAAGTCTTGGCTTAATTTTCATAAATCACAAGTTAAATAAACCTAGTACCGTTTAGGTACTTCCTAAGCGAAAGGTAACCACGTGACAGTTCTCATCGTTCTCGCAGTTCTCGCACTTATTATTGTCATTGGCGTCGGGATGTATAACCGACTTGTTCGACTTAACATTTCGGTCGATGAAGCATTTGCGCAAATTGAAGTTCAACTCAGGCGTCGCTCTGATTTAATTCCCAATCTCGTCGAGACGGTAAAAGGTTATGCCGCACACGAAAAATCAGCGCTTGAAAGCGTGGTGGCGGCACGCGCGAAAGCGACTTCAGCGACTGGCGTTCGAGATGTTGCAGCTGCAGATGGCGCAATGACCCAAGCCCTTCGTGGATTACTCGCAGTCAGCGAGGCTTACCCAGACCTCAAAGCATCAGCGAATTTTTTATCACTTCAAGAAGAGCTCTCCACTACCGAAAATAAAGTTTCCTTTGCGCGCCAGTTCTATAACGATAATGTGCNCTCGCTCAATCAAAGCGTAAAGACATTTCCTTCTAGCCTCTTTGCCGGAATTGCGAAAGTTAGTGCTCGCGAGTTTTACGAAATTGAAAACCCAACAGATCGCAACGTCCCAAATGTAAAGTTCTAGATATTCATCAATGAATTTTCGCAAACTACAGTTAGCAAATCGCCGTAAGACAATTGGTCTGCTCGTGGGTATGGGCATCTTGGTTGTTGCAGTTGCTTATGCTGCGCTTACATATTTCGGTAAATCGTCCACGGCAGTAATGCCTATTGCGGTGGGTATCGCGCTGATATCTGTCTGGGGTTCCTACTTTGCCTCCGACACTTTGGTTCTGACTATGACTGGTGCCAAAGTCGTACAGCGTGATCAAGCTCCGGAACTCTTTAATCTTGTTGAAGAGGTTGCAATAGCTAGTGGCCTCAAGATGCCGAAGGTGGCAATAGTTCAAGATTCTGCCCCTAATGCCTTCGCCACTGGCCGCAACCCAGAGCACGCACTTATTGCCTTTACGACTCGAATTCTGGAAGTGATGGATCGCGATGAACTACAAGGAGTAATCGCTCATGAGATGGCCCACGTGGCTAATCGAGATACTTTGGTCTCGGCGGTCGCTGCCACTACAGCAGGTGCGATTGCAATGTTGAGTGATTTCCTGATGCGCATTATGTGGTTTGGTGGCGGTCGTGATCGCGATAGCGAGAACAACTCCAACCCATTTGCAGCAATCGCTTCAATTATCGTACTAATTCTTGCGCCACTTGCCGCGCTACTTTTGAAATCAGCAATTTCCCGTAATCGTGAATCTTTAGCCGATGCGACTGCAGTAGCTTTTACTCGCAATCCTTCCGGGCTACGCAAAGCGCTTGAAGTATTGCAATCAGATTCCACCGTGGTGCGTCAGAAATCTAATTCAGTGGCGCATATTTGGATTGAATCACCACTAGATAGCAGTTCGGTCTCAAAGTTATTTAGTACCCATCCACCATTAAGTGAGCGGATTGCACTTCTTCGCCAAATGGAAGCTAATCCCCAATCGGGAAGTGAAGCGTAAAAGTAGCTCCCTTGCCGGGCGCTGAATCCACTGTTACCGAACCACCATGCGCCTGCATTACTGCATGAACAATCGAAAGGCCCAGCCCGCTTCCTTCGCCGCGAACGCGAACGCGGGATGGATCGGCGCGATAGAAACGTTCAAAGATTTTCGCTTGGTCTTCAGTCGATAGCCCGCCACCCTGATCTTCAACCGAGATGGAAACTTCATTTTCTACATGCTTGGCAGTGACCGTGATCAAAGTTCCATTTTCGGTATGTGTACGAGCATTTGCTAATAAGTTTGCTATCGCTTGGTGAATACGCATCGAATCACCTAGGACAAATAGATCTTCGCCTTCGATTTTCACCGCAATTGGATGATCAGGACCAGCCGCTTTGGCAGATGCAACAGCTTCATCAATTAAGCGCTCAATATCCACTGGATCTCGATTAAGTTCGCGCGATTGATCTAGTCGTGCGAGAAGTAGTAAATCCTCGACAAGTGAACTCATACGAATTGATTCATTTTCAATTCGACCAATAAGTTCTTTGGTTTTTTCCTCACCCTGGACTGCGCCTTGGCGATGTAATTCAGCGAAGCCTCGAATTGCGGTGAGCGGAGTGCGAAGTTCGTGGCTTGCATCAGCCACAAATCTACGTAGCTTTGTCTCTGACTCCACACGCACCGCAAATGATTCTTCAATACGAGAGAGCATTCGGTTCAGTGATCCCGTCAATCGGCCAACTTCCGTCTTGGGATTTCCTTCAGGTAAACGGGCAGAGAGATCACCATCGGCAATCGCCTGCGCAGTCCCTTCGATTTCAGTGAGTGGCCGCAAGCTCAAGCGAATTAATAAATAGGAGACGAGACCAATAATTAAGAGAACTATGGCGCTGATAAGAAGGAATAGCGCTAGTAATTTGGCAAGTGTGCGATCAACGCTATCGAGGGTTACTGATACAACTGCGGTACCAACACCTGATGGCAACAATCGAGCGATAACTCGAATATCGGGAGCGCCATCTTCGCCGTGAATAGTAAAAGGTCGGCCTTGATAACTAATGACTTCTGCGGGTTGGAGTCCGACAAAAGGACTGGTTCCATCTTCAACGGTGAGATCTCCACCGACTTGCCCAACAACATTTCCCATCAAATCTAAGAGCGTGACAGATGTTGCAGTAGGGACATTATTTAATGGGCGAACAGGCTTGTATGGCTGATCATCAGAACGAGCGCTTCCCATTGCATCACTGTTGGGATCAATTCCGGCACGATCTAATCGAGCAATTGAGTTTGTGGCCACATTTTCTAGCTGGGCATCAACTTGCTGAAGCAGAAAAGTTTTAAGAGAGGCGCTAGCTGCAAAATCTGAAGCAACAATCGCAATTGCCGCCAAAGATAAGGTAGCCAGAATCAAGCGGAGTCGGAGAGACCAATGGCGCAGAGCGATCTTACGCAGCGGAGATCTCATTGCTAAATATTACTTTTTAGCTGGCATGCGCATGCGATAACCCACGCCACGAACGGTATGAATTAGTGCAGGCTCGTAAATATCAATCTTTTTACGTAGGTAGGAGACATATGTTTCGACAATTCCAGCATCGCCACGGAAGTCGTATTGCCAGACATGATCAAGAATTTGGGACTTACTAACCACTCGATCAGCATTAATCATCAAATAGCGGAGTAAGAGAAATTCGGTAGGGGAGAGTTCGATGAGATTCCCGGCGCGACGAACTTCATGAGTAGCCTCATCAAGTTCCAGATCGGCAAAGCGAACTTTCTCATCATCTACTTCAATCTCAACTGCCCCGATTCGACGCAATAATGCGCGAAGACGAGCAACAAGCTCTTCCAAACTAAATGGCTTTGTCACATAGTCATCGCCACCGATCGTTAATCCAGTGATCTTGTCTTCAACCGCATCTTTCGCTGTTAAGAAGAGGACTCCTACATTGTGGCCATCTTGACGTAATTGGCGACAGACTTCGAAGCCATTCTGGTCGGGGAGCATCACATCGAGAATTAGGGCATGAGGTTTAAATTCTTCAGCAATCTGTAGCGCTTCAGAACCGCTGGCAGCTGTGCGAACATCAAAGCCAACGAAGCGAAGACTGGTTGCAATCAGATCCGAGATGCTGTGCTCGTCATCAACGACGAGAATTCGCTGTGTTGTTGCTGGCGTAGCGATGGGAGCGGCGGCGGTGGCTGTAGTCATGAGGAGAGAATGCTCTCAGAGTCTGGGGGTTTCCTGAGAGCGAGCCGAAATTCCGCTCTAAGTTATCCACAACAGTTATCCACGGTGTGGAGAATTACATGCGTGTTATTTACTGGGAGTTTAAGGGTGGGTTAGCGCCATTTGGTGGCAAGCGAGAAGCCCACCGCGATAAAGCCAAAACCAACCGCCATATTCCAAGCGTGGAATGAAGAGACAGGCCCCTTCGTTCCGCTGACGTAATAGATGACAATCCAGATGAGTCCGGCGATGAAGGCGGACAACATGACGGGCACGAGCCAAGCAGGACTTTCTGGCGCCTCATGGGGCGCTTGGGTTGAAGCAGCGATAAAAGCTGGATCAACGCTCTTGTTCTTTTTGCGGACCTTGGATTTAGGCATGCCCGAAGGTTACACCACAATAAGCACATGAATGCGAGCCCATCGGCTGCCCCGAGCCAGCCCAGAAAGATTTTGGTGGTCGATAACTACGACTCCTTTGTCTTTAACTTGGTGCAATATCTCGGCCAACTCGGCGCTGAGTGCACGGTGATTCGCAATGACCAACTCACTGCCGAAGATGCCCACGGTTATGACGGAGTACTTATTTCTCCCGGCCCTGGAACCCCGATCGATGCTGGCATCAGTGTTGATATGGTGAAATTTTGCGCAGCAGAGAAGATCCCTTTATTTGGGGTGTGTTTGGGACATCAAGCAATCGGTGTCGCATATGGCGCGACTGTTTCGCGGGCACCGGAGTTGCTGCATGGGAAGACTTCAGTTGTAACACATAAGAAGACCGGAATTTTTGAAGAGATCCCATCGCCATTTATTGCAACGAGATATCACTCGTTAGCGATCGAACGTTCGACAATTCCAGCAGAGCTCGAAGTAACTGGCGAAACAGAGTCAGGTGTTGTGATGTCTATTCAACATAAAACTCTTCCCATTTGGGGAGTGCAGTTCCATCCAGAATCAGTGCTGACAGAACATGGACATCAACTATTAGGTAATTGGTTAGTGAAGTGCGGAGATCTCGGCGCTCGCAAACGCTCCGAAGGTTTGTCGCCAGTAGTAAATAAGAATTAACTCTTTTTGTTTACAGTAATTGTTACGGAAGACCCAATCGCCTCACTCGCACCTGCGCTTGGTGCTTGCGCAAGCACAACATCGTATTGCTGAGAAGGATCATTAATAGTCACCATTTTTACGAGCAATCCAGCCTGCGCAAGAATAGTTTTTGCTTCGATTTCAGATAAATTTACGAGTGCAGGAATTTGTAAATTACCGCTAGCGATTTCAAGAACAACACCAGAACCTGCGGGAATAACCGACCCTGGTGATGGAGTTACTTTCAAAACGACTCCGGGATTTGAATTGGAATCAACGGGAGTGGTCTGCGAAATAACAAGGCCCACCGATGCCAGCATATTTCGCGCTTCGGAGAGATTCTTACCAATAATGTCGACCGGGATGGCGGTATCGCCAGGACCTGAAGAAATCGTCAAAGTTACGCTACTGCCTTGCGGAACGCGAGATGTGGCAAGCGGTAATTGAGTAGCAACTCTTCCCACTGGAATCTTTGAATCTGGTGCGCGAGAGATGTTGAGAGTGAAGCCTTGAAGAAGCGCTGTTGCTTGCTCTTCAGTAAGTCCTACAACGTTGGGGAGCTGAATAACATTTTGCGAAATGGTGGGAGTCGGCGAAATTACATAGGCAACGCCCAACATAAGAACGACTAATAAAGCTGATATTGCAATGATCCACTTATTCTTTGTGGGAACCACGCGACGAATCTTTGTGGTGACTTCATGGCCAGATGCCACCAAGCGAATATCGCGCAACATTTCATCAGCGGTGGGGTAACGATCGTTCGGATTCTTTGCGAGTGCAACTTCCAATATGGTGTCGAGTCCAGGATCTAAATCTTCGACAATGTCAGAGGCGGGGNTGAGTTCACCAGATACATGTTGGTAGGCAATAGCGACCGGAGTGTCACCAGTAAATGGTGGGCGACCAGTAATTAATTCATAGAGCAAGCACCCCACTGAATAAATATCACTTCGACCATCAGCAACTTCACCAGTGGCTTGCTCGGGAGATAAATATTGCGCAGTGCCAACAACATTCCAGGTGCTGGTCATTGTGGCGCCAACATCATCCATCGCACGCGCGATGCCGAAGTCCATCACCTTAATATCACCACTATCGGTGATCATTACATTTCCTGGCTTGATATCGCGATGAATAAGTCCATTTGCATGTGAATATGACAGTGCGTCGAGAATTCCAACAGCTATTCGCAAAATATCATCGATTGAAATATGTTCGCCGCTCTTTATTATTTCGCGAAGAGTTTGGCCATTCACAAGCTCCATCACAATGTATGAGCGATCGCCCTCTTCGCCGGAGTCATAGACAGCAACAATTCCTGGGTGGTTTAGTCCAGCCGCAGCTAGTGCTTCCTTACGAAAGCGAGAAATAAAAGATGGATCTCGCGCTAAATCACTTCGCAATACTTTTACGGCGACCTCACGGGAGAGGCGTTGGTCATAAGCGAGATAAACATCTGCCATGCCGCCGGTGCCGATCATTGCGCCGAGCTGGTAGCGCCCTCCAAATAAATTATCCACGCGCAGCTCCCAGCAATTCCATATAACTATCTGGTGAATCAGAAACTTCTACCCAAATAACAGTCACATTATCTGGCGCACCTTTTGCCTTAGTGGCGCTGATTAATTGAGCGGGGATCTCTGTAAAATCTGACTTCTTAACAATTGCCGCTATTTCACTATCGGAGAGAACGGTGGTGAGTCCATCACTACACAATAAAAATGTATCGTCCTTATTAGCAGGAATAGAAATGGTGAGCGGACTAATTCCAGGGTTACCCATAAGTGCTTGGGTCAGCAATGAGCGCTGAGGATGGCTGCTTACTTCATCTGGTGAAAGTCGTCCTTGATCAATGAGTTCTTGCATGACGGTGTGGTCATAACTAAATTGGGTGAGCTTTCCTTTTGAGTACTTATAACAACGAGAATCACCAATGTGAAGAAGTTGGATTTCATCGTCGATCATTGCAAGTGCCGTAAGTGTGGTTCCCATACCCGATAAGGCTTTATCGTCACTTTGTTGGGCTGCGATCTCATCATTAATTTCATCAGCAGCGGCAAGTAGTGATTGTTCGTGGCTCGCCTGAAGTTTGGTAATGGCTAGTTTTGAAGCAACTTCACCGGCGGCATGTCCGCCCATTCCATCGGCAACAGCGACCAGTGCGGAGGAAATAATTGCGGCATCTTCGTTTCCGTCACGAATCAATCCTCTGTCGGAGAGCGCAATAGCTTTAAAAGTAAGTCCCATTACTACCCTCCTCTGCTCGAATCGTGCGAATATAGATGCAAGACTAGACCAGCGATTACAAGCGAGCAAAGGGCCAACTCATATGGGGATGAAGATTTATGCGCACCGCGGGGCATCGCGCGACTTCATAGAGATGAGCCGCGAGGCATATTTAGGTGCAATCGATCAAGGTGCTGATGGCTTTGAATGCGATCTCCGGTTGACCAAAGATCGCCAAATTATTTGTTGGCACGATGCAGATACGCAGAGAATCTCAGGTATTAAGAAGAAGATTTCTCATACAACATATGACGAATTGCAATTCGCCAAACCCCTCCTATTTACCGAATTACTCAAAATTGCAATTACGAATAAAAAAGATTTAGCAATCGAAACAAAGCATCCGGTAAAGTTTCGTGGCGCCATTGAAAGAGAGTTATTAAAAACCCTCTTTGATCATCGAGTGGAGATAGCCGAAAGTGGAATTGAAATTGTCATCATGTCATTTTCGTGGTGGGCGCTCAATAGAGTTATTTCTTCACCATTCGAAACTGTGTATTTGACCGGTTCTCGAATCAAGAAATATTTCGATCGTTTTGCGATAACAGGACCCTCGGTTGCGCTAATCAAGAAGCACCCTTCTATTGTTGCTAAAGCCAAGAATCAAGGCCAGCCAATTTATGTGTGGACTGTTAATGAGCCATCAGATCAAAGAATGTGCGCAGAACTCGGGGTAGATGTGCTCATTACCGATATTCCATTTCATGCTCGGCAGGCCCTCCGTTAAGATTGGCTAGTGACCAAATACGCCTATCTCGGACCTTCGGGAACATTTACCGAGCAGGCGCTTCGGCAAATAACCGGCCCCAACGACGAGCTCATTCCCTTTGCAAATGTCACTGCTGCCATAAATGCAGTGCGCACCGGGGTGGCCACTAAAGCGCTAGTGCCGATTGAAAATTCGGTAGAGGGAGTTGTTGCGCGCACGCTCGATGAACTCGCCACTGGTGACCCGCTTGTTGTTTCAGCCGAAACAACTCTCCCCGTCACTTTTTCACTTATGGTTTTGCCTGAGAATGTGGGAAAGCCAATTACAAAAATTGCCACACATCCTCATGCCGAAGCGCAGTGCCGCTCATATATCGCTCGTGAATTTCCAAGTGCTGAATATGTCGAGACCGCCTCAACAGCTGCGGCGGCTAAAGGATTGTCAGAAGGAAATTGGGGCGCTGCTATTGCGGCCGAGATTGCGGCAGAGAAATACGGGCTTTCAGTAGTCGCTAAAAATATTGGCGACAACAATGGCGCGGTTACTCGATTTGTAGTTGTGGAACGCCCAGGTGCACTTCCTGCCCCAACCGGAAATGATCGCACCTCACTTGCCGCATTCATTGGCATCGATCACGCAGGCGCCCTTCTTGAAATATTGACTGAATTTGCTAAGCGCAACGTCAACCTCACTTTTATTCAGAGCCGCCCCACAGGACTCGAGCTTGGTCACTATCACTTCATTATTGATGCCGAAGGTCATATCCAAGATCCTAAAGTCGCTGAGGCGGTCGAAGGTGTTCGTGCAATTTGTGAAGATATTCGACTACTTGGCTCTTACCCTCGCGTTGGCGCGAATAAGTAATAGGTAGGCTAATGACATGATCGATCTCAAAATTCTTCGCGAGAGCCCCGATCTGGTTCGTCATTCTCAAAAAGTTCGCGGTGAAGACGAAGGAGTTGTTGACCAACTTCTCGCTGCCGATGAAGCCCGTCGAATCGCAACCACCGATTTTGAGACTCTGCGCGCAGAGCAGAACGTTCTCTCTAAAGCTGTAGGCGCAGCCAAAGGTGATGAAAAGTCGGCCTTGCTTGAGAATGCCAAGGATTTAGCTGCACGAGTTAAAGCTGCAGATTCAAAGCGCACCGAGCTCGAAACAGCTGCCCAACAATTACTTCTCAAAATTCATAACCTGATTGATACCGCAGCACCAGTTGGGGGCGAGGAAGATTTCGTTGTTCTCGAGCATGTTGGAACACCACGTGATTTTGCAAAAGATGGCTTTGAGCCAAGAGATCACGTCGAGATCGGCAAAATCATCAAAGCGATCGATACCGAGCGGGGCGCTAAAGTCGCAGGTTCTCGCATGTATTACCTCACTGGCCCAGGTGCAATGCTTGAGTTCGCGCTTGTTAATTATGCAATTGCATCAGCTTCCAAAGCTGGATTCATTCCGGTATTGCCACCAGTACTTGTAAAGCCAGCAGCCATGGAGGGCACAGGATTCCTTGGCCAAGCTGCTGAAAATGTTTATCATTTAGTCGAAGACGATATGTATTTGGTCGGAACTTCCGAAGTTCCGCTTGCGGCGTATCACATGGATGAAATCCTTGAGGATCTTCCTATTCGTTATGCCGGATATTCATCATGCTTCCGCCGCGAAGCAGGCACATACGGCAAAGACACTCGCGGAATTATTCGCGTGCACCAATTCGATAAAGTCGAGATGTTCTCATTTATTAAGCCAGAAGATGCCGCCGCCGAACACAAGCGCCTGCTCGAATGGGAGAAAGATTTCTTGAAAGCAATGGAGATTCCCTTCCGCGTTATCGATGTGGCATCAGGTGATCTGGGTGCATCTGCAATTCGTAAATTTGATTGCGAAGCATGGATCCCCACACAAGGCGCCTATCGCGAAGTTACTTCGACTTCTAACTGCACTGAATTCCAAGCCCGCCGTCTTAATATTCGTTACCGCGATGAATCTGGAACCAAGCCAGTAGCAACCCTTAATGGCACATTGGTCGCTATTCCACGCATGATTGTTGCGATCCTGGAGAACCACCAGAACGCTGACGGTTCCGTAAATGTTCCGCAAGCACTTCGCCCATTCCTAGGAGTCGACAGATTACTTCCAGCATAAGCATTCCGGGGCGTCGCCCAAAGTTAATTGCGACCGATCTTGATGGCACCATCGTCACTCATGATGGCCATATTTCTCAGCGCACCATAAACGCATTCACTTCTGCGCACAATTCTGGAATAGAAGTTTTCTTTGTTACCGGCCGACCACCGCGCTGGATGTCAGAGATCAAAGATGCCTTTGGTTTTGGAAATGCAATCTGCGCCAACGGAGCGATGTTGTATGACTTGATTGGTGAGAAGATTCTGGAAGAGTGGCTAGTTCCAGTCGAGACCCAATTTATGATTACTAAGAAACTTCGGGAAGCGATTCCGACTGTTTCATTTGCAGTAGAAATCAATAACACTTTTCATCGCGAAAAGATTTACATTCCTCGCTGGGATGCCGGATTAGATAACACCGGTGTTGATGTAGCGGAAGATGCGATGACCGCACCAGCTCTTAAAATTCTTGCGCGATGTTCGCAAGGTGATTTGTCATCCGATGAAATGCTCGTTATTGCCACCAAAGCGCTCGAGGGTATTGCAGCGGTAACTCATTCAAATCCACATGATTCTTTGCTAGAGATCGCAGCGCTCGGTGTCAGTAAGGGTGAAACTCTTGCCAAGATGGCTGATCGCGCCGGAATTGCTGCAGATGATGCCGTCACATTCGGTGATAATCCCAATGACTTTTCCATGTTGCGATGGGCTGGTCGATCATGGGCCATGTCTGATGGCCACCCAGATGGAAAATTAAATGCAAAGTTTTCTGCAGAACCTCATCATCATGATGGAGTGGCAATGATCATCGAAGAATTATTGGAGTTGCCTGCCTAAATAGCGGCCAGTTTTGAGCCTCGCACCTCTTCGGGTAAGTTACCCCACGGAGGGCTCGCATAGCGGCCGAGTGCACCGGTCTTGAAAACCGGCAAGGGAAACCTTCGTGGGTTCAAATCCCACGCCCTCCGCCATATTTTTACTTAAGTCACATTCCACGTATCTCATGTGGCTGACTTCACCAATCGCCCGCAGGGTACTTTCTGGCGCTTAACTCAACTACTGAGGAGACTTCTCCTTATGGCTACCGGCGTATTTTCTAGCACCCGCGCAAAGATTTCGCAGCGCACACTTCGCACAGATAAGTGGTGGATTCAGCCACTCGTTATTTTCTCGGTCCTAATTCTTTTTATTATCTACGCAACAATCCGCGCATTTGAAAATGGTCACTATTTTGCCGAGCCGCTGATCTCACCTTTTTATTCCCCATGTTTATCTGCTGCTTGCGAACCCGGTTCTTCACTACTTGGACAACCATTTGGCATCTGGAAGATCTTGGGAATGACTTTCTCCCCAGCACTCTTTATATTAATTTTCCCACTTGGATTCCGTATGACTTGCTACTACTACCGAAAGTCTTACTACCGATCTTTCTGGATGTCACCACCTGCATGTGCAGTTGCAGAACCACACGCTACCTATACCGGTGAAACGAAAGCACCGCTCATTTTGCAGAACGCACATCGTTATTTCTTCTATATTGGACTTGTTTTCAATGTTCTTCTTACCATTGACGCTATTCTCGCTTTTAAAGATTCGAAAGGCCATTGGGGCCACATGAGCGTCGGTACCTTGGTGCTCCTCGCTAACGCCACATTCCTTTGGTTGTACTCCGCTTCTTGTCACACCTGTCGTCACACTATTGGTGGACGCTTGCGCAATTTCTCCAAGCACCCTATTCGTTACAAGGCATGGACGATCGTTTCCGCTTTGAATCACAAGCATCAAGAATTTGCATGGGTTTCACTTCTCGGCGTTGCCTTTGCCGACTTCTACGTTCGTTCAGTTTCCACTCATCTCTTCACAAATCTCTACTTCTTCTAAAAGGACTATTACAGATGACAAATTCTTTAGAGCGTCATAAGTACGACATCCTCGTTATTGGCGCGGGTGGTGCAGGACTGCGCGCTGCAGTAGAAGCGCGAGAGGCAGGACTAAGCGTTGCAATTATTTGTAAGTCACTATTTGGTAAGGCCCACACTGTTATGGCAGAAGGCGGCGCTGCCGCTTCTATGGGTAACGTCAATGACAATGACAACTGGATGGTTCACTTCCGTGACACTATGCGCGGCGGAAAATTCCTCAATCACTATCGCATGGCGGAATTACATGCCAAGGAAGCGCCTGATCGCATCTGGGAGCTTGAGATGTGGGGCGCGCTCTTTGATCGAACTTCAGAGGGCAAGATTTCCCAACGTAACTTCGGTGGCCATGAATATCCACGCCTAGCTCACGTTGGCGATCGCACCGGACTTGAATTAATTCGCACCATGCAACAACGCATTGTCGCGCTGCAACAAAAAGATGCGCGCGAACATGGGGATGCCGAATCACACATTAAAGTTTTCGCTGAGCTCACCATCACCGACATTCTCAAAGAGAATGGCAAAGTTGCTGGTGCTTATGGTTATCGCCGCGAAAATGGCGCAGATGTTTTATTTGAAGCNCCTGCCGTAATTCTTGCAACTGGTGGAGTCGGCAAGACATTTAAAATTACCTCCAACTCTTGGGAAGGTACTGGAGATGGTCATGCACTAGCTCTTAAAGCTGGCGCGAATTTGGTTGATATGGAGTTCTTGCAATTCCACCCAACCGGAATGGTCTGGCCACCATCAGTACGCGGAATTTTGGTTACCGAATCTGTTCGCGGCGAAGGTGGAATTCTCACCAACACTGATGGCGAGCGATTTATGTTCAAATACATTCCAGATGTATTTAAAGATAAATATGCCGACAACGAAGCAGAAGCAGATCGTTGGTATACCGATCAAGACAATAACCGCCGTCCTCCTGAGTTGTTGCCGCGCGATGAAGTTGCGCGCGCCATTAACTCGGAAGTTAAAGCAGGTCGCGGCACCGAGCACGGTGGAGTATTCCTCGATGTCTCCAAGCGACTTTCTGCCGAAATTATTAAGAAGCGTCTTCCATCTATGTGGCACCAATTCTTTGAGCTTGCTGGCGTAGATATCACTAAGGAAGCAATGGAAGTTGGCCCAACCTGTCACTATGTGATGGGCGGTGTTGAAGTAGATCCAGATACTGCTGCTGCAGTTGGGGTCGATGGACTTTTCGCAGCAGGTGAAGTTGCTGGTGGAATGCATGGCTCTAATCGCCTTGGTGGAAATTCACTTACCGATCTCTTGGTCTTTGGTCGTCGCGCAGGTGTCGGCGCAGCGGAATATGTAAGAAAGAACCCGGCAAATCCAGTATCTGATGCCTCAATCGCAAAAGCTGCTGATCGCGTACAAGCACCGTTTACTCGTAGCGGTGGTGAGAATCCTTACGCGCTTCATCAAGAGCTTCAGGAAGTTACCCATAACTTGGTCGGAATTATTCGCACCCGAAATGAAATTCAATCCGCAATCGAGCAAATTGCAGATATTCGTCGTCGTAGTACAAATGTTTCTGTCTCTGGTGATCGCCAATTCAATCCAGGTTTCCACTTAGCCTTCGATCTCGACAATATGTTGTTGATTGCAGAATCAACAGCGAAGTCAGCGATCGTTCGCGAAGAATCACGCGGTGGCCATACTCGCGATGATTTCCCTGGCATGAATATGGAATGGCGCCAGAAGAACAACATCGCCAGCTTTGATGGAGCACAAGTAAATGTGCGCCAACAACCGCTACCTGTTCTTCCGAAAGAGCTCTTTGATCTCTTTGACCCCCATGAGCTTGAGAAATATATGACTGCTGATGAGATGGCGAAGGGTGGCTCCAACTAATGGCCCGCAAATTAAGTCTCCGCATCTGGCGTGGTAATCAAGCCGATGGCGGACTACAAAACGTCACCGTCGATGCCAATGAAGGCGAAGTAGTTCTCGATGTAATTCACCGCGTTCAAGCAGAGCAGATGAACGACCTCGCAGTTCGCTGGAACTGTAAAGCCGGCAAGTGCGGTTCTTGCTCCGTTGAAATTAACGGCAAGCCACGCCTTGCTTGCATGACTCAAGTGTCATCCTTCGGCGACGAAGAGACCATCACCATTACGCCACTTCGCGCCTTCCCAGTAATTAAGGATCTCGTCACTGACGTGTCTTTCAATTACAAGAAAGCGATGGAGATTCCTGCCTTCGAGCCACCAGTTGGCATGAAGCCAGGTGAGCCACGCATGCAACAAATCGATGTAGAGCGCAGCCAAGAGTTCCGCAAGTGCATCGAATGTTTCTTGTGCCAAGACACATGCCACGTTATCCGCGACCACGAAGAGAATAAGAAATCATTCGCTGGTCCACGATTCTTTATCCGTATTGCAGAACTCGATATCCACCCATTGGATATTTTGCGCAACCGTAAGAAGACCGCTCAAGAAGAGCACGGTCTTGGAATGTGTAACATCACCAAGTGCTGTACTGAAGTTTGCCCAGAGCACATCCGCATCACCGATAACGCAATTATTCCGATGAAGGAACGCGTGGTTGATGAGAAATACGATCCACTTCGTTGGCTCGGATCCAAGATTCGCAAGCGCGAGGGNATGCTCTAATACATGAAACTTCTTGTTCGTTGGGGCGCTCTTGCCATAGCGATCTGGGCCGTGGCTGCATGGCTTCCAGGAATCACAGTTAGTGGTGGCTTTTCTACTTATATGAAAGTAGCTCTTGTCTTTGGATTGGTGAATACCTTTATTGGTTCACTCTTAAAGATTCTTACATTCCCGGCCGTACTTCTCTCACTCGGTCTATTTGCCTGGGTGATCAACGCTGCGATGTTGATGCTGACCGATAAGTGGAGCGATAGTTTGAAAGTCGATGGATTCTGGTGGGCAGTCCTTGGATCATTCTTGATTTCTGCTATCTCATCAATCATTAATAACGCCTTTAAGCCGAAAGAACAATTCTGAACACAATTGTTGCCGTAGCTTTCGGCGGCATCTTTGGCTCACTTGCTCGTTGGGGAATTTCACTTCCCTTTCATTCAGATGGCTTCCCTTGGCAGACGCTGATTGTTAATTACCTAGGATCTGCAATCCTGATGGGATTTCTTCTCAAAGCGCATAACAATCCGAAGGAAGAATGGTGGTGGCGCCCTGCTATCGGCGCTGGTTTTTGTGGCGGATTTACAACCTATTCCACATTCGCACTCGAAGTCGAGCAGATGATGGCGAAACATCATTACGGTCAAGCCGGAACATATCTCATCGCATCACTTCTCGGTACATATGCAATTCTCTTCATACTTTCTAAAACAATTAGACCTAAGGCGAGCAAGTGAGAGATCTACTTATCGCACTCGGCGCAGGACTAGGCGCACCTCTTCGTTACATTATTGGCCGGGAAATTCAACGAATAAAACCAACCGTATTTCCGATCGCTACTTTGGCAATTAATATTCTTGGTTCATTTGTGATCGGAGTTCTCATCCACACCAAGGGAGATTTACGTTATCTCTTTGGTATCGGCTTTGCCGGAGCTTTTACTACTTGGTCGACATTTGCAGTCGAAGTTCACAACTTGATCCACAATAAGAAAAGCACAACTGCAATTAGCTATCTTGCTCTCACAATTATCTTAGGAGTGAGCGCCGCCGCATTTGGGGTGCAGCTAGTTAGCTAGTTTTTCAGGTTAGACATCCAGACTTCGATCTCATCTGGGTGACTTGGTAGACCGCTAGAAAGTACCCGACAACCAGTTTCAGTAACGAGCACATCATCTTCAATGCGCACACCAATGCCCCGGTATTCCGCTGGAAAGAGCAGATCATCGGGATGGATATAGAGACCAGGCTCGACGGTGAGAATCATTCCTGCTTCTAAAGTTCCTTCCAGATACTGATCCTTACGCGCTTGGGCGCAATCGTGCACATCCATGCCCAACATATGTGAGACTCCATGAACAGTCCAGCGACGATGTAGTCCAGAATCAGGTTGCATGGACTCTTCTGCAGAGATCGGAAGCACTCCCATCTCCTCCAAGCCTTTAGCTAATACTTCTTGCGATGCACGATTAATATCAGCAAATTTTGCACCAGGCTTGATCGCGGCATACCCAGCACGTTGCGCCTCATAAACCAACATATAAATCTTGCGCTGAGCTTCAGTAAATTTTCCATTGATGGGAAGTGTGCGAGTGATATCTGCGGTGTAATGAGAATCCATTTCCACGCCAGCATCAATCAAAATTAAATCACCAGGAGTCACATCACCATCATTGCGAATCCAGTGCAGGATGCAGGCATGTGAACCAGAGGCGACAATCGAGTCATAACCTAATTCATTACCTTCTAGCCGCGCGCGGCCAAAGAATGCTGCTTCGATAATTCGCTCTCCACGCTTAGTGGCAGTCGCAGCCGGAAAGACGCGAACCATGTCGGCGAACCCACGATTGGTGGAATCCACCGCTGCTTGCATCTCGGCGATTTCAAATGAATCTTTAATGAGGCGTGCTTGCGATAACCATTGGGCAAGCTCGGGATCTTTCTTCTTGCGATCCTTAACAGCAGAATCAACATCGCTATCTTCACCTCGAAGAACATAGGTATCAATCTCGGAATCCAAGAACTTCACCAAATCATCTACTTGGCGAACGGTAATTCCATATTTTGTTTCCGTCTCTTCCAAAGTCATGCGACGCCCAACCCAGAATTCACCATGGCGTGCGCTGCGATAGAACTCATCGGTATCGCGATTTGAACGAGGGTGAATAAAGAGAAGTGATTCGTGACCATTGGCGGTCGGTTCGAGTACCAAAACAGAATCAGGAACTGCATCAGATGCAGTGATGCCGGTCAGCCACAAATACGCAGAGTGGGCACGGAATCGGTAATCGGTGTCGTTAGAACGAGTTTTAAAAGAACCAGCTGGAATTACTAAACGCACACCAGGAAATTGCGCAGATAATTTGGCACGACGAGCTTTTGTGTAAGCAAGTGCAGGAGTCGCGACGACACCATCGAGTGGCGATGGCGCCCATCCCGTCTTCATAAATTCAGCCCACCCTTGAGGGGTAGGAGCATCGTGGGCGCGAGGTACGTCTTTACCGTTCATGCGCCCAGCCTATTAGAGGGTGCGCAACTTTGCGAGAGGACTTATTGAATTTTCTCGATGTATGCTTAACAGAGAAATTTAAATTCTAGATTTTGTGTGCGGCGTGAAGGGGAGACAGTGGAACAAAGCTCATCAGAGTTTGCTCAGACAATCACTGACCCATCAATCGTCATTTTGGACGTCCGATCTCCAGAAGAATTTCATGCGGGCCATATTGAAGGCGCCATAAATATTGATGTCAACGGAATTGATTTCGATTCACAAGTCAGCGCACTCGATCACGATATTGCTTATGCGGTCTACTGTCGTTCTGGTGTTCGTTCAGTCACGGCGATGGGCCTAATGATGAGCCTAGGTTTCACATCATTTTTTCACCTCACCGATGGAATCCTTGATTGGGTTGCTACGGGTCATCCAGTCGTCAGTTAATAGATAGGAATAACAAATGTGCAGTGCAGTTCGATGCGATGAATGCGGAAAAGCCACCTGGATGGGTTGTGGCGAGCATATTGAAGAGGCGCTTGCGCCATTCACTGCGGATCAGCGCTGTACCTGTAATTAATCGTCTTCTCTACCTTCGCTACCTTCGCCGCTTTCATTCCCTTCGCCACCACTGCCACCTTTGATTGTTGGCTTGGCTGCGGGAGTCTTACTTGTGGCGGCTGGAACCATCCATGTTAATTTCTTCATTATGTTCTTTGCGCAGACATATTTCTTTCCAGCAATTGTTGCTTTGGCGCCAGCTTTGGTGCACGCCCCGTTTGCCCTATTTGTTGCGGCAAAAGCTGAGCTTGAACCAGAAACGAGGGCCAGAGCGAATACTGCAGTGGCTACTTTGCGTGTGAAAGAGATACTCATGGGAAGAGAATAGGCCAACCCCCTGTGAGGATGGCTAGAGGTTCGCGATAAAATCCTCATTATGTTGAAGCGGAGAATGGGTGTGCGAGCATTATTCGCGAGCCTATCCATCGCGCTTTTGATTCCAGCCAGTCCCGCACACGCAGCCGTTGCACCAACTGCGCCCACCGGAATTACGGTTACTGCCGGACAGGGAAGTGTCTCCGTTCAATGGGCAGCACCTTCTTATTCGGGCGATGGTGTTTCCAGCTATTCCATTTATTACTCAACAGATGGATCGAGTTGGAGTACGGCCGCAACCGGAATCACTGGATCTGGTCCATATGTCGTAAGTGGATTAACTCCCGGAACTCCTTATTACATTCGCATGACTGCCACGGGATCAGGTGGCACGAGTCCGTACGGATATCCATGGAAGAAGTTATATAGCGTAAGTAATCCCACTCGAGATTCCTCTGACTTAATTGTCTACGAATCGAATTTTGGTTTGGGAAACAGCGATCCCTATAAAGTTGATTCACTTACCGCATTCACTCGCGTCAAGTATCACATGCAATTTGATACATCGGGAGCAACTTCCTATGCAGATGCAGATATGGATAAGTGGGGCGCATCTACGCCACCTAACTCCGGATTTTCAACAGTGGCAGCCACAGTTCAAAATTTACGTGTTCCAACTCTTACAACCACAGGTGGAAATACTGGTGATTTCACCATTCAAACAAACGTTTCGGATTTAACAGTTGTATCGAGCGATTCGACTCTTAATGCCTCTGGCAAAACAGGACGCCTAGAAATTTGGGCAACCGATTATGGATATGGCCCTTCAGGTTTAACTCCGACTTATCTGGGTGCTAATGGTGCATATGATTACGATGATTTGCCCGCAGCCGGAACCTATGGATCTTTTCAAGTCCACAATGCCACCGATGGAAAAACTATTCTTGCCTGGAACCATCACGTTAAGAATTCGACTCCCGATTTAGGTTTTGGAAGCAGCCCAATCAATCAGCCGGACTGGACATTTTGTTATACCAATGGCAACTGTCCGAGTCGAACGAACTTTAATCTTCAAATATTGGTGAATGCACCAACAGTCGCAGGCGCAATTTTAAATACCACCGTTTCACTTTCCGGCGGCACGGGTGCTATTTATCGTTCAGCCATTTCACTTACTGCGACAGCTTCGACAACTGGCAAAGTCACCTTCTATGCCAATAACAAGAAGATTCCTGGATGCATCAATATCTCTACCGCTGGCTCTTCTCCATTTATCGCCNCCTGCTCGTGGCGCCCAGCAAGCCACAACTCGGTTCCTTTGAAGGCAATCTTTAAGCCTTACACCGGCAATAACTCAACCTCAACCACGATTAATCCAATCGTCGGAAAGCGTGTTTCAAACCGCTAGCCCAAGCCTGTAAACTTCCAGCACCACTTGGAGACGTCGCATAGCCCGGTCGAGTGCGCCTCACTGCTAACGAGGTAAGGGGTAAAACCCTTCAAGAGTTCAAATCTCTTCGTCTCCG